>Ga0210391_10000059_pt1 | contig 127684 bp, 107 predicted proteins | sample IncBWC12OmetaG_FD_160573 | JGI IMG/M metagenome (GOLD analysis project Ga0210391, IMG submission 160573) | Forest soil microbial communities from Barre Woods Harvard Forest LTER site, Petersham, Massachusetts, United States - Inc-BW-C-12-O ...
CGTCCTCACAGGGCGCTGGGCGAGAGGACGCCACACGAAATCGCTTGTGAATTCGCGGCTAGCCGCGAATTCACAAGCACCAAAACTGCCGAAGACTCACTCTCCGGGTGATACAGGAAAAGGGGACCGCTCATCGGGCGTTAGACTCTCATATCCGCTGGTACAACTGGAGGGGGGCAGGGCATGGCCTCCGTCGGATGCCGTAGTCGACTCCCTATCGATGGGCGCACCTCACGGCCTCGACGGCACTTTCCGTTGCGCCGAGGTACTCGTCGCTGCGGGAGCCGGCGCCGCGTCATCGCCGTCCTCGTCCGACGCTCCGCCCTTGTCCTTCCCTCCCGCCACTCCCGAAAACGCCGACCGCATCACATCATTCGCAAAAAAGTTCTTCCCATCGATCGGCACCATCATGATCTGCAACTTGTCCGACAGCCGCTCCGCAATAATCTTCTGAATCAGCATCGGATTCGACTTCAGCACCGACGCCTCATACTTCATCCGCTCCGAATCCGCCGCAGCCGTCACTCGAATCCGATTGGCTTCCGCGTCTGAAAGATTCTTCTGCCGTTCCACTTCCGCCTTGCTGTCAATCACCTTCGCCTGCGCCGCCGCGTCCGCGTTTTGCAGCGTGGCCTCTTTGCGTGCCTGCGCCTCCAGTTTCGACTGTTCAATCTGCTTCTGTTTCAGCGGCAAGGTGTACTGCATCGCATCCGACTCCGCCTTCGCCTCTAGCACATGCACCTGCGCCGCGGACTCCGCCGCCTTCACATCCCGCGCCTTCTGCGCCTCGCCCTCCAGCTCGGCAATCTTCACTTCCTTCTGCTTGATCTCCGCCTCTGTCCCCAGCCGTTCATTCTCCTGCTCCTTCAGCAAAAGCCCCTCGAGCCCCTTCGCATATTCGGTGGGCAGCTGTAGATCCCGCAGCAACACTTCCCGCACGATGATCCCGTCGCTCGCCAGCCGCAACGTAATCGCCTCCGCCGCTTTCTTCCGCAACTCCTCCCGTTTGGTCGCAAATATCTCTCGCGTCAAATAATCCGGCGCCAGCTGCCGGTAGGTCGTCGAAACAATCGGCGCCACCATCTCCTCACCGACCGGTTGCGGCAAATCTCGATGAATCGTCTCCAAATTCTTGGGGTCTAGCCGGTACCGCACCGAAACCGCCAGGCCAATATTCAGTCCTTCGCGCGCCTGCACCGTCAACACATCCGCCGCTGGCTTGGCATTTTCCGCGAGCTTGGGATTTTCCGCCGCCACCGTCGTGTACACCTGCTCGCGCGTGTCATACGTCGCCACGGAATCGAGCAGCGGCGTCACCAGGTGCAGTCCCGGATACAAGGTCCCTGGCCGCACGCCCCACAACTGGCTGACGCGCACCCCAGCCGCCCCATCAGGAATCACCACAAAACTCTCCGCCAGCAACACCGCCAGCGCGCCCGCCGCCGCAAATTGCAACGCCAGCCGCCACCTCACCGTCCGCAACTCTCTCCGCCGCGACTCCGCCGTTTCGCCAACACCCTCCCCCGATTCCTTCCGCCACAGCGCCCACCGCAATCGCCCCCGTTCGCCAAAATAGTCACTAAGATAAATGTCATACGCCACCAGCACTCCCGCGCTTCCGAGCAGACCCGCACCCACCAGCAACAATACAAATTTCAAAGCCACCATCTCCGCACCTCTTCTCTCAAATGCGCGCTGCGGCAGAGCAACCCATTCCGCCGCTAGCGATACCCGTCGCGTCTAGCGCAGAGCACACCAATGGCCAAATCAGCAGCACGCAAATTGTCAAAATTATTCAACAAGCAAGATGAACACGCGTGTCGCACGAAACACACTGTGGCAAGCCGGACCCGCCGCATCGCGCGTCGCACCGGAATCATTTTCGGAGTAGCGGCTTATCCTGAGCGCTTCGCGCGAAGGGCTTGACGCCGCCGTCACGCAGTAGGCAACTCCCCGCCTCCGCCAGTAAGTTTCACACGATCAACCTCTCCACCTCCGACCCCCATCAATTCGTCGGCGCCAGGGACGGATAAATACCCCACGTAACACCACGCCACGACCCCTCTTCATCCCACTTCGTGATAGCCTCAGACATGCGCCGTAACGTCTTCAAAAAACAAGCCTGTCAGTGTCAGCACGCCAAAACCATCCACTACGTCAAAAATATCGACAACAAAACCCATACCCCCTGTCACTTCCCGAATTGCCATTGCAAAGATTACCGCCCCGCGAAAACCTCCTGAACCCCCCGTGAATCCCCAGTCAAGACCCGTGAATTCTTGTCGCCACTCGTCACCATTTCTCCGGCGGGGTCCCCTATAAAAATAATAGGGAAACCCTGATGGACGATTACTGAGTGATATGCAAAAACATCACCTGACATAGTGGGGCAAGGGGCACCACGTGCTGGGCGACGGTGTGCCCTTCGCCTTGGTTCATTTTTCCTCATCGCGGCCTGCTGAATATTTCATCTTTGTAATTTGCCTTGCGCATTTATTACTGGTATAGAATCTCTGCCTATTTGTTAGGAGGCCGCGTATGTCTTGTCGCTCATGTGTATCGGGAAATCAGGCGGAATTTCCCGCCGAAATGATGCTGCATTTCCGCGGACTGAAAAATGTGAACAAGCCCCCCATCTGGATATTTCCCACGGTGCTCGTCTGCCTGGCCTGCGGCTTTTCGGAGTTCGTTGCCCCGAAATCGGAATTGGCGCTGCTATCAGACCCCACTCCAACCCTTGAATCCTTCGCTCAGTCCAACTGCGGCTGACACCCAGAATCTGTCGCCGTTTCTTTGGCAGAACCGGATCTGCACTGCGTTCGTGTCCCCTCGACCTCATCAGTAGACCAAGCCACATTCCTCGTAGTCGCTTCCTGCCCTAACGGACAGTCATCCTTACGCCAGCTCTGACGTTGGGTTCTATTGCAGCCCGTATGATGCCCCACATACTCTGTAGGCGTAGGAGATGTCTGATGAACTGTCCGCACTGTTCCAAAGTCATTCCGGACGACGCCAAGGTCTGCCATCACTGTTGCAGGTCATGTGACACCAAAATCCACACGCGGCTTCGCTCTGCGTTCTATGTCGCCGGCTTGTTCGTCTTTCTGCTTGCTGCTTATCTCGCCATCCGTCCGAATTCTGGCACGCCTCAGACAAACGTCGTCATGGCCTCGGCGGTGCACACTTCTGTCGTCCTCAAGGACGAAACGCAAACTCTTCGCTCCAAATCGTGGCGCTCCATCCCAATAGATACGTTGTACAGCGGCAACCTCGCTATCGACATCCACGTTTTGCGCGGAAATCCTCTCGATGTCGCGCTCATCCCTCTCGACCAAATGGACAAGCTGCGCTCCAGTGGTTCTAAAGACTTGCCCGGCGATCCAAACTTTAGCGCAGTAAAGACCGCGGCCTTTCATCACAGTCAGGCCATGCCCCAAGGCAACTACCTCCTAGTCTTTCGCGACGCCTCTCTCGGCATCCTTTCGACGTCACCAACCAACGTGGCGATCAAGGTCACTCTGAATCCTTAACGACGCGAAAAAGCGTGAAGGTAGCGGAGAGCGCCAACAACCCCGCACAGTCTCCCGCCGGTGTTAAAATCCCACGCATGACTTGGAGTCGACTGAAGAAGCCGTGCAAATGCTCGCACAGCAAGACCATGCACTCCTCAAAGCGCGTTCACGGGAAACCTGATACGGTGTGCAATTATCCCGGATGTGTATGTCGAAAATTCCGTCCGGCCAAGGGCCACGCCAGATTGCGGCAAACATGAATCTTTTCAAGTCGCTCACCTTGAAATGGTGGCAGACCGGCATTTTCAAGACCGGCATGCTGGCTTTAGGAACCGTCCTCGGCGCGTATCTGCATGCCTTTTTCGGCGCGTACCTCGTACCTCTCATAATCATCTCCGCGCTGAGCTTGGCATACATCACCTACTTGTGGCTTACGCAGTAGATGGCAGGCTCGACTTCAGGCTCGCCGAGCATGCTTGCGGTAATGCCTTCCAGCACGTCAACACGCCTTCATAGGTTTGATGGGTTCGTCGAGGTATATCGATCGCAAGTCCAGTTACAGCCAGCTATCCACGTCGCGCGTTCGTTTGACTTTACCTCAGCCTGCAACCTAAGATGTCGAGAAATGGCGGACTCCCGCTCATTCATCGGGCAGACCGTCTCCCACTACCGCATCCTGGAGCAACTCGGGCGTGGCGGTATGGGTGTGGTCTACAAGGCCGAGGACACCAGACTAGGCCGCTTCGTCGCGCTCAAATTCCTGCCCGAAGATCTCGCGCACGACTCCCATGCGCTGGAACGATTCAAACGCGAGGCGCGCGCCGCCTCGGCCTTGAACCATCCCAACATCTGCACCGTTTACGACATTGGCGAGCAAGATGGCCAGCAATTCATTGCTATGGAGTTTCTCGATGGCCAGACGTTGAAGCGCCGCATTTCCGGCAAGGCGCTGCCGGCGAACGAGGTGGTGGACTTGGGGATCGAGATTTCCGATGCCCTTGCTGCAGCACACAGCCAAGGCATTATCCACCGCGACATCAAACCGGCAAACATTTTCCTGACCAAGCGCGGCCATATCAAGATTCTGGATTTCGGCCTCGCCAAAGTCACCAATTCATATTCTCCCGCCGACGATGCCAATGCCGAGACGACCTTGGCAGACAACCCCGAACACCTCACCTTCCCGGGAACGGCTTTGGGCACGGTCGCCTACATGTCTCCCGAGCAGGTTCGAGCTCAATACCTCGATCCCCGTACCGATCTCTTCTCCTTCGGCGTTGTACTTTATGAAATGGTGGCTGGTACCCTACCTTTCCGGGGCGGAAGTTCGGGGGTGATCGTCGATGGCATCCTCAACCGCGTCCCGGTGTCTCCCGTTCAACTGAATCCCGATATTCCTCCGAAGCTAGATGAGGCCATACACAAGGCTCTCGAGAAAGACCGCGATCTGCGCTACCAGAATGCGGCGGACGTTCGCACCGACTTGCAGCGTCTGAAACGCGACACGGAATCAGCCCGCACGGCAGCCAGGGGCAGGACTGCCGAACCCACGCCCACCTCGCCAAAGAATAGGCCCGCTGGCGTGCAGCTGCTTCGCTGGGGGCTCGCTGTGCTGATCGTTTTGGCTTCTGCGGCCGCCATAGCAACCACTTGGATTCACCGGCAACGCCAACCAGCCGGCGCGGCCTCAGGAGTGGCAAATGTCAGCCGCATCCACTCGATCGCCATCCTGCCTTTTCGCAGAATCGGCGGCCCGGGGGAATACGATTATTTTGGCGCGGGCCTCGCCGACGTGCTCAGTGCGAAATTGACGAACGCGCGACTACTCGAGGTGCACCCTCCGCCAGTGACGGTGAATCTCGCTGATCCAAAGCTCGACCCGCTCGCATTGGGTCGCGGAATGAACGTGGATGCGATCTTGAGCGGCAGCTACCAGATCGATGGTGGAACACTTAGCTTCAGTTTTGAACTTCTTGATGTCCGAAAGAATGCCCAGATTGCCGGAAATGCCTATACCAGGCGTTTTACCGAGGCGATTGAAGTCGAACACTTGATGGCCGGTGAGATCGTGAATTCGCTTAAGGCCTCTACCGACGCGGAACAGCGGGCTCGTTTTGTATCTCCTCCCACGCAACGGGCGGATGCCTTCCAAGCTTATCTTCACAGCAACTATGAGATGGAATTGTTCTGGAAAAACCCGAGCGCGGAGCAACTCGCGCGCGCGGAACAACGGCTGAACGAAGCGCTTGAGTTTGACCCCCGCTTCACGCTGGCTCTGGTAAGTTTAGCCAAGCTGCACTGGATTGCCGTTTTCTGGGGCTACTCCGATGCTTCAACAAGTCTTGGTCTGGCTCGCCAGGAAGCCAACCGCGCTATCGAATTGGATCCTGGTCTCGGCGAGGCTTACGCGGCCCTTGCCCTCATTGAACTTCAAGAAGGTCAATCCAATCAAGCGGAAGCCCGCCTGCGTGAAGCTTTCGCCCGCTCACCAGGCTCCGCTCTGTCCTACTATGCGGCGGGCTTTTATTATATTGACCGGGGGCTACCTGACCTAAGCGTACGTGCGTTTCTTCGTGCCAACGAACTGGATCCCAACTTAGTCCGTCGAGAGTTAGCTATCGCGTTTCGCTATCAAGTCGATTTAGATCGCGCTGAGCAACAGGCTCGCGACGATCTGAAGCTGTATCCCAATGATCTTCTCGGCGAAGTAACCCTTGCGCGCATTTTGGCGGCACGCGGCAAACTTGTCGAGGCTGACGACATCGCTCGCGCTCTCTCGCCCCGGTCACCTCATGACCCGACTGTGCAAGGCCTTGAAACACTGCTCAACGTCTTGGGAGGGAGGCCCGTTTCCATTCCGGCATGGCTCGGCAAGCATCAACATGTGTACTGGTCTGACGCCGGATATTGTATCAACGTCGCAGAAGTTCTGGCCGCCGCCCATCAGAATGCCGAAGCGCTCCGCTGGCTGCGAAGGGCGGATGAACTCGGTATCCACAGCTATCCGTTTCTCGCTCGCAATCCACTGTACAAGAATCTGCGCAAAGATCCCGATTTCCAGGTTTACTTGGAATCTGCTCGACAAACCTGGCTGGAAGCCATGCGGCACGAGACGCAAGAGCCGTTACTTCCCGCCGCCACTTCTTAGTTCGCCGATGCCGTCGGGTGTTTCACTCCTACGCCCGCAGCATAAAGTACCGACTCGTTGGCGCCGTCCAGTTGCAGGTCCGCCTCGATTTCCGGATCGACCAGCGCTGCGGTGCAGAACGGTGCCAGCCCTAACCACGTGCCCGTCAGGCAGAACGTCTGGCAAAAATGTCCCGCTTCCAACAAAACCGTGCGATACGCGCGAGAGAAGCCGTAACGCCACATCACCCGGGGGAACACCCCCGTCATCACGAACAGCGCGGCGCAGTCGTGCACCCATTCCTGACGCGCGCACAGTTCTACAACCCGAGTGGCTTGTACACCGTTTCGCAGCCGTTCCAAATAATGCCCATCACCCTGGTAGTGATAGACGCCGTTTGGCAAGTCCGCCACCCGTAACGCCCAGCAGTAAACCTCTATCGGGTGGCGCGCCCCGCCGGAAGGGCTTGTCTTCAGTAATAGCTTTCCTAAGCCCGGCCACCGCAGCCGCCCAGTGACGCCCCATGTCAGCCACAGCAACACGGAAAGGTGTTCGAGGGAAAGCCGCCCGCGTCCGAACTGCCGAAAGGTGCGCCGCCCAAGCAGTACGCGTGGGAATTCGGAGTTCAGGGAAGGAGCGTAGCTTGGTAGCGGAATATGTTTAGAAGAGTGGTAGCCCTTGACCAGCTCCGGTTGCGGGCCTTTGCGCAACAGCGTTCGAGCAAACTCTATTTCATCCGGCAAGGGCGCACCCAGGCGAAAGGCATGCTTGGTCGCAAAGTGGAAAAAACGCGCCTCAACTTCCCACGCATTCCACGCCGCCATTCCTTCTTCGCGCTTCGCTTGCGCCGAGCCTTTTTCAATCAACAACGTGTGGTCCATAAGCTGCCGGACGGTACTCCGCACCGAGCTGGCGCTATAACTGCCGAGCAGCAGCTTGATTTCTTTGGATTTCCGCCAGCGATCGAAAAAGTTCAGAACAGCCACCAGGACCGGCGTGCTTGCGACGGTTGTCCCAGTTAGATAGTTCGTGCAGCGCAGCCCTTCATCCTCAAAGAAAAACACTAGGCAAGCAGATCGCTTAAGTAGCTTCTCGGCGCCCCTGCCTGTCCCCCGCAATGCACGCATATTTTTGAAAAGCGATTCTACGCTCGACAACCCTGGAAATCGCTCGCCTGCTATGACCGCTGTTTCTTGGCTTGTTTCACTGGAATGAAATGCCTGCCATGGGCCCCGATGATGATCGCTTTTTCCAGTCTTAACATGGGGACGATCAGTTTTCGAACGTCTGGAGAGGTCTTCGCCTCCTTTTCGACCAATTCCTTGAATTGCTCGAACGCCGCATTGAGTTTCATCTTATCTTGGTGGTCTTTTTCGAAGTTTGCTGGGGTGCCTGGAACCTTGGGGTGTTCGGCGGCCATGATGATCCTCCTGAATTACCTGGACATAATTTAACAACGCGGCCCGTACCACCCGCACTCTTACCAATCCTAGTTGCGGCTTGGATTATACAAAATAAATGACCTGTTCCAAGAACAGTTTGACAACGGGCATGGACGCAGGGGGACGAAACATTCCCTGTATTTTCGGCTTCCGATTTCGCACCGACATTTCCAGACAAAAGGACCGCAAATTATCTCCCGACATGATTGCAAAGTCGCAGCGCAACAAATTTCAACAACAACGCGCGGCAGGTGGCCGTGGCCTAACGCGCGAGAAAGACTCTGAAACCCATCCTCGTCTTTCAGAACCGGCAAAGTCACTCCTGCCCTGCTGACAATCGCTAACTGTACCAGCGGCCAAGTCGTGCATACGACACGAGCGCAAAGTTTAGGAAATCGAGTGATCACTTCCGTTTGGTAATCTCAATTGCTTGCATCTACTTTCAGAGAGGTCAGCAACGAATGAGCGGCGCCAAATCATCTACGCTAGCGATGATTCTCATGCTTACAATTTCCCTCGCGGGAGCCACAGGTTTCGCGCAGACGGATAGCACCAGCGACGCCGGACGGAAAGTTAAGACCAAGGTCCCACCCACGTACCCAGAACTCGCCAGACACATGAACATCAGCGGCAAGGTCAAGCTGCAGGTTGTGATTTCGCCGGATGGCCGCGTTACCGCCACAAATGCCATTGGTGGTCATCCAATTCTCGTGCAGGCCTGCGACGACGCGGTGCGAAAATGGAAGTTTCAACCGGCACCGGAAGAGACTACGCAAATAGTCGAATTCGAGTTCACCGCCAGCAGTAGGTATTAATCCACACCGTCATTCTGAGCGGAACAGGCCGACGCCTCTTCTTTCGCGTTCGCTTCCTGCGCGCCTTCTGCGTCCCGGACGTTTCTTCGGGACGAACGCGTCGGCCTGTGTAGCGAAGAATCTCTCTTCGCCTCGCTTCTATCTTTGGTGTTGGCTTGCCTCTGACTTTGCAAAACCGGACTTTTTTCGCAAAGGGCTGGCCACCGTTGTTCAACGCGGCTTAGTCGGGTGGAACCCGCAAATCAATTTTTATAAGTTTCGTAAAAACGACGAGAAGGCACGAACATATAAAGCCTGTCGGCTTCGGACGTGCGCCAAGTTCTAGCGGCGTATTCAAAAACCTTGACCGCCAAGACGGAGAGCCGTACCATCCAGCGCGTTGAGGACTTAATTATGATTTTAAGAATGACGGAAAAGGAAGTAAACGGAGTGTTTGTCCTAACTCTCGACGGTCGTATCGTGCTGGGCGAGGAGAGCCATTTTTTCCGCGAGAAACTAAAGAGCCTGACCGCCGAGGGAAAGAAGAAAATCGTCCTGAACATGGCGGACATCAACTATATTGACAGCGCGGGCCTCGGCACTTTGGTCGCCGCTAATTTCAGCGCCAAGAACAAAGGCGCGTCCATCCGGCTCTGCCATCTGGCCAGAAACTTCCACGACATAATGCAGATGACCAAGATACTTACGATCTTCGATGTCTATGATACGGAAATAGCGGCAATCAGCAGCTTCTAACGCTCTATTCCGCACCCGTTCCCGTGGCTGCGGGATGATGAAAATGTCTACGCAGCGTGTGCGTTCCACCCATAAATGAATTCCAGAGCCACGTTTTCTCCCGCGACGCCAAGGAGGCTGCAGTTGCTCGTGCGCAAAGCGTCTTTAGCGCCATGTCGCCCCGGGTACCAGTCGTACCGCGCCGGCCAACCAACCCTCCGGAGCGCCGGAGGCGCGGCACAATTTAGCCCAGCACGTAAGTGCTGGGTGTCGGAGGCGGTCAAGGGCATCGAGGATCTTCCGGAGCACCGGAGGTGCGGCACACGTCCTGACGCTACTCGTCAGCGGTTTCCGGCGCGTGGCGCGGACGCAACCCGGAAGACTAATTATGGGTGCCCATCCCCGCTTTTTCCCTCATCAGATCGACATGCATTTGCTGCTTAACGAGCTTCCTTGAGCAATTCGGTTCGATACTTTGGCGTCAGCTCGATCACCTTTCTTATGAATGTGGCTTGCTGCGCCTCGTCGAGCTTGGGTGGTGCCGCAGTGCGCGTCGCAACCGCAGTCCCTACCTCTTTAAAGAATTCTTCTTGCCCGGCTGGGGAACAGATGCAAAGCATCCGCACTGGCTTCGCGGAGGAGTTATGAAATTGATGAGGAGCGTTGGCCGGAATGTGAATCGTGTCGCCCGCCCTCGCCGTTTGCGTCTCTCCTCGAAACGTGGCCTGCAGTTCGCCCTCTAGCAAAACAAATGTCTCCTCGAAATCATGGCGATGCGGAGGAGGACCGCCGCCCGGCGGAACGTGCATGTCGATGAGGCAAAACTGACCTGCAGTATCAGTTCCCGATAGCAGGATCGTATAGGTGTCGCCGACAAGTCCGACATGCGCGGCCTCGTCAGCATTTTGGACAACCAGCTTCCGTCGAAGGTCGTCGGCTGGAATCGCGGAAGGCGGCGCTCCCGTATTCGTTGCCATTCTTCACCACCCCTCATTCGATATTGCGTGCGACACGCGACCTTGCCGGTTGTCCCGTAGGAACTTCGGCTCGCTGCATGGAGCGTACTATAGCCCACCCGTCCGGTAAGCGCTGCCAGCTCAATCGGGACTTGAGCAAATTGTTGCGGTGGGCAAGAATCAGTTAGTTCTTGCAACTCACCCGGAAGAGAAAACATGCCAGTTCTCACGCCTCGCCTTTGTGTGTTTGTGGCGATACCAAAGGCTGAAGGGGGAAGAAATAGCTACACGACCCGGGGATTTTCATAAGGGCAGCGCTATTTGGGTTGGCATTGCGGGCGGGTGAGGATCAGATGAACCGAAGGGATTTTGTGCGGCTTGGATGGGCCACCGTGATCGGGGCGGGGGTAGGAAAGCTGCGGCCCGCATTCGCGGAATCGCTAGCGCTCCGGCACGTTCCGGGGCCGCCACAACATCCGCAGATGGCGACGCCGGAATCGAAAGCCACTGGACGTGCACCGGATTTCACCCTGCAAATCGCACCCATGATGGTTGAGCTAGCCCCGCAGGTTGTCATCAGCACGATCGCCTACAACAATAAGGTTCCCGGTCCTCTCATGCGGGTCCGCGAGGGCCAACTCGTCACCGTAGACGTTGTGAATGATACAGACGTTCCCGAGTACGTGCATTGGCATGGCTTACTCGTTCCGTCGGAAGTGGATGGGGCGGAGGAAGAAGGCACGCCCCCGGTCCCGCCCCACGGCCGCCGGCGCTATCAATTCGTGGCCAAGCCGGCGGGCTCGCGATGGTACCACTCACACACGATGGCAATGATGGATCTGCATCGGGGCTCCTACACCGGTCAATTCGGTTTTCTCATGATCGATTCCGCGAATGACCCTGGGCTCTACGATCAGGAGGTCTTTCTGGCACTTCGTGAATGGGAGTATTTCCTGAGTACGATGGATCAGGACGAAATGCCGGTGGATCCTAACGACCCGACGCCCGAAAATCCCGCCACTCCAGACCCGCGTCCCAACGGGCTCGAAGTCAACGCTCCTCTCTATTCGATCAACGATAAAATGCTCGGCGCCGGGGATCCCCTCCGCGTGCAATCGGGTCAGCGCATCCTGATGCACCTGCTCAACGCCAGCGCTTCGCAAATTCATCGCGTGGCTTTGCCGGCCCACAAGTTTCAGGTGATCGCTCTCGACGGCAATCCCGTGCCCGCGCCTCAGCTGGTCAGCGTGGTAGAGATCGCCCCCGGCGAGCGCGTGGATGCGATCGTGGAGATGAATCAGCCGGGCGTCTGGATTTTAGGGGAGCCGCGCGATGTCGCGCGGCAATCCGGCATGGGCATCGTGGTGGAGTACGCCAAGCAGCAGCAGCGCGCGACTTGGCTTCCACCTCCGAACGCGCGCTGGGACTACACCGTCTTTGGCAAGACCGCGCCGCACCCCGCGCCAGACCAGACCATCGACATGGTCTTTGAAAAAGTGCCCGGTGGCCCCCATGGCATTAATCACTGGCTCGTCAACGGCAAGGAATTTCCCCATGAACGGGAATTCATACTCCGGCAGGGAGGCCGCTACCGGCTGGTGTTTCACAATCGCAGCGACGATGCTCACCCCCTGCACATGCACCGGCACCTGTTCGAGCTCGTCGAGCTCAACGGCAAGCCCACTGCCGGCATCATGAAGGATACGGTGATCGTTCCCGCATTTGGACGCGCCACCGTGGATCTGGTCGCCGACCAGCCGGGCCTGACTCTCTTTCACTGCCATATCCAACAGCATATGGACTTTGGTTTCATGGCGCTATTTCGCTACGCCTGAGCACCGCATCGCGTGCAAAACGGCCATGCGGCGACTCTGAAAATGAACGAACCTGCCGCGGGGAGGCCAAGTTTTTGCGAAGGCCTTACTGATTACATGTAATAGAATTGCAGTCACGAGCTTTTCACACATTAGAGATACCCACGAAATATTGAAGAGATGAAAATCACCGCTTTGGCACTTATCCGAATACAGGTCCAAACGGGAGGAATCGCATGAACACGATCGGGAGAAGCTTCCGAGCGGCAGCGCTCGTTGGCGCGGCTGCCTTGGCGCTGGCATTCGCAGCTGGGACACGGGCACAGAATCAGAACTCCAACCGCAATGAGGATCCACATTCCAACGACAACGCCTGGCCGTACGCAAAGACGTGGCGCTCGCCAGTGCTTGCAGTGGTTGGCGACATCGCCTGCCAGCCAGGCGAGGTGGAAAACGGTACGATAGTCGAGCCGACGGGTGAAGCCGCGCACGAACTCTGCAGCAACCCCAAGCCCCCCTACACCAGCATCTCTCTGTGGCAATCCCAAGAGGCCACTGCGAATCTGATTGAGGCCATGAAGCCCGACGCCGTCGCGATCGCTGGGGATCTGCAATACCAGGTAGGCCAATATTCGGACTTTAAACAATCGTTCGACTTGACCTATGGCGCTTTCAAATTCCTCCATCGGCCCGCGCCCGGCAACCACGAGTTTTATGACGAGCACAGCGAGACCGGTGTTGGCGGCTACGGCTACTTTTCCTACTACAACGGCTTCCAGATCGATGCCAACGGCAATCCAATCACGACTGCGGTCCCGGACCCGTGCCCGCTAGCTTTGGCGGCGGCATGCGGCTCGGGCGCTACCATTCCCAGCCCCCAACCCATACCGCGGGCTGACGGACAGGCGGGGCACTTCGAATTGGGCGCGAACGGAGGCGTAAATGGGAGCGGAGTCGGAGATGGCTGGTACTCCTACAATCTCGGCTCCTGGCACCTTATCTCACTCAATATAGAGTGCTCGACGCAGCCGGGCGGCTGCTCGAACACGGGCTCCTGGTTTGGCGCCGAACTCGCATGGCTGAAAAAGGATCTCGAGGAGAATCATTCCGCGTGCACAGCCGCCTACTGGCATCAGCCCACGTTCAGCGCCACTAACGGCATCACTCCAGAGGGCATTGCCGCTCAGGCCTTTTGGCAGCTGCTCTACGAACACAAGGCCGACCTGGTACTGAACGGACACGACCACCTCTATGCCCACTACCGCCCCCTTGACCCTTCCGGGAATTACGATCCCAGAAATGGCATCCGTGAATTCATCGTGGGCACCGGTGGCGAGACCCTCGATCCGGTCGTCACCACCACTGCGACGAGCGGCGCAAACGAAACAAACCTAGAGGATCCTACCGGCAATCCGAACTTCAACGCCTTGAATCTCGAGGCGGGGTCAACCGGGAACTTCTGGGGTGTGATGGCCCTGACGCTTGAGCCGAACGGCTACAAGTGGAATTTCCAGTCGGCACTGCAGGCTCCAGTAGCGCCTGCAGGGACACCGGCTACTTTCACCGACCAGGGCGTCGGCTCCTGCCACGGTGGGCCAAATTGGGGTTGGTAACGTAACTAGCCCGGCTTCGCGGCGTTATCACCGACGTTTCGTTCGGTACCTATTCCCCACCCCTCGCAACTTCTCGCGAAGGGTGGGGATTTTCTTTATCTCGCCCCTGGCGGCCCCGGTATTTTAAGTCCAACTGGAGAGTTAGTCTTCCGCAGAATCTAGGCCCGACAATTGCAATGCTCGGCGAGAAGAACGCTGCATTCGCGGCTCTGGAGAAAGCCGTTGCTGCTGGCAATCACGTCGATACAATCAAAGTTGACCCGGAGCTCGACAACATTCGCTCCGACCCCCGCTACACCGACCTGCTGCGTCGGATGGGGCTGCCGAAGTAATGACATCCCATCCTCAAGGAAGCCAAAGCGGAATACGCCAAGCTGCAATAGTTGAACCCGATCTTCCTAGTTACTCAGCGTCTTCGTCTCAGTGCCTGGTAAGTCGGGTTACCGCACAAGTGCTTTTGAGCCGATCCACTTGTCCAGTAAGCGCGTTAAATCAGGACTCCCGCAACGGGTTTACTCCCCCTCAAACGTCACGTGCACGTCCTTCATTTCCTTGATTTCCGTGATCACAATCGCGTGCGTCCCGTTGCGCTCAAACACGATTCCGCTCACTCGCACATATTTGCCCACGAAGGGCATCAGCTTTTGCCTCTGATCGTAATCCGGCATTTTGTCAGAGATAGTCAGATACAGGTCACCATCTTTGGTCAGAATCGCCACCGGCGAACCGGCCTTCACGCATGCCAGCGCGCACTTCATGCTCAAGTTAGTCGCGGTGCCGTCCAGGTTCTGAATGGGGCATGCAATATCTCGAACCAAGCCCTCAATCGTGGCTTTTGACCTATTTGCGCGGGAACCTTCCATCGACGTTTTCTGTGGAGGCTGGGGCGCTGCCGTCATCGACGCAACACCGCAGCCCGCCCATATGCAGAAACGCAAAATTCGCTTCATTCGTCCTCCTTTTCATCAGGGGTCGACTATCCGTATCAGCAGAATGACAATGAGTACCTCAACAAAGGACACTCCCTCTTCCCCTTGTAGCAGAGCATACAGGAGGGTAGCTCGGACATAAGCCGGAAACCGCTTCTAGGCGCCGCCCATCCTCGCTTTTTGAGGGCAGGTCCTTCTTTTGAACTGTCTTTGATCTTTCTTCGTTAATCCCCCCGCCCCACCAATCGGCAACTCCGCCCGAATTCCCCTCCCCGAAAAATTATGCTATTGACACAGTAACGTAACCCTGCTATTCTCTTCCTGTAGAGAACCGCGTTTAACCTCCAGCAAAACCAACTAAAGCCCGATTAAATCAATGCCCCACGGCAAGCACCCCGTTGCGCCGAACTGTCCACGTGCGCCGTAGTCTTCCGTGTGTTTTCAATCATTTACACACTCTTCTCAATTCCAAATTTCGCGTAACTCCAATCCCATCAATCGTCTGCGCACTCTTTGACAAAAACCACCCCGGGGTGGGTACGCACAACTATTTTCAAAATCTCAAAAAATCAATTCAAAGGAAGGACACCATGCTTCACAAAGCCTTTAACCCGCAAGATAGCAATACGTTACACCAACGCTCCACCGTAACTTCTCATCGCTTTACCGTCACTCAGGAACGGTGCCAGCACCGCACCTCAAGCGGACGCCAGTGCCGCACTCCGCGCGCCTCGAACCACGCCACCCTCTGCCCTCGTCACGCCGCCGCCCAACACGACGACTCTGCCGACCTCTCCGCCTTCCTCAACCAGGACCTCCCCAAACAAAAATCCGCCGCCGACATCCACACCCACCTCTGGAACCTCTCCCTCGCCCTACAGCAAGGCCGCATCTCCCCACGACGCGCCGCCGTCCTCGCCTATATCAACAGCCTGCTACTCCGCACCCTCCCCGCCATCGACAAACAGGAAGACTCCATACCACAAAAAATCATCATCGATATTCCCGGCGCCATCCGCCACTTCCCCGAAGACGACGATAGCTTTCGTAGTGGCGAATCTTTAGATTCGCATTTCACTTCCGCGCCACCGCCGGCCGCAACACCGCCACCACCCGCGTCAATACTCTACGGCTTCCACCCCACCGTAGGGGCACGGCTTTATCCCGATCCTCGAGGGAATGCCGTGCCCGCTTCGGCTTCGGTTGCCACTCCACCACAAGCCCCACCCCGGGATCGCGTTCCACTCACTTCTTCAACGCTTTCTCAATCGCCGCTTCCGCCAGCGGTCCCATCAACGCATACCCCGCCACATTCGGATGCAACCCGTCCGGGCTCAACTCCTTCTTCAAAAATCCCGCGTCATCCACCATCGCCGAAAAATAATCCAGATACACTTCGCCATGCTGCTCCGCATACTTCTTTATCCACACGTTCAACTCCAGAATCTTCGTCGGCGGCCGTCCCTTCGTCATGTTCAGCGCCACGCCCTCCGCGTTGTGCCCGTAATCGCTCACTGGCATCACCGACGCCAGTACCACGCGTATCCCATTCGTCTTTGCCAATTCCGCCATCGACTGCAAATTCCCCTCGATCTCTTCCAGCGTCATTGGACCGGTATTCCCGGCGATATCATTCGTCCCCGCCAGAATCACCACCGCCTTCGGCTCCAGCGCAATCACATCCGGACGAAACCGGATCAGCATTTGCGGCGTGGTCTGCCCGCTGATGCCGCGATCCACATACGGCTTCCCGGGAAAAAATCCGCCAAACCGGGATTCCGCCCACATATCCGTGATCGAATCGCCCATAAACACCACGCGCTTTTCCCCCGCCGCCGGCGCGGCCAATTTCGCATTCGCCTCTCGATATCGCGCCAGGTTCGGCCAATCCTGTAGAATCCGCGTGTCCTCCGCCAGTCGCGCCGTAGCCGTCGCCAATCGCACCTTCACGTCCGCCAACTCCGTCGCGTCTGGTGCCACAATCGGCGCCCCAGTCTGTGCCACAGTTTGTGCCGCAGTCTGCGCGATTGTTGCCGCGCCACTCAGAAACGTGGCCGAGAAAATCGCGATCGCAAAAATGCGCGCCGCAAATAAATTCCGTTTCATCGCTGCCTCCGCATACGAATTTTCATCCCTGTACTTCGTGCCTGTACGAAGTGTCGTACTCAGCACCTGTACTCTGGTACCGACGAGCTATAGACCGTCGCACATCCTACCGCGAGAATGACTCTCGTACGCTGAAATTAAAACTCGCTAACGATTCGCTCGCGCGAAGGAGTGCTCGACAACATCATGAACACCCAACTCAAGCTCATCGGGGCCGTTGCCGGACTCGCATTTGCGGCTTCCGCCCAGGCGCAACAGGCGCCTCTCGCTTCCCTCTCTAACTCCATTACCAAAGAATGGGTTCGCTGCCACAACATCACCAGCGTTCCGATGACCGCGGACGCGGAACAGGCTCTGCCGCTGCAGGTCACTGGCAACCTGTCGTGTGGCGAGGAAGTCGCCGTCCTCTCCGATATCGAAGGCTACACCGTCAACGTCCGCACCGCGGACAACCGCTTCGGGTACGTGGCGCGCATGTATCTCTCCGCCGCGGCTCCGGTGCAAAGTAATTTTGGTAAACCGCTGGCCTCCGCCACGGTGCAGAACAACGTCGCGCGCTGGACCTCCGGCGCCGCCGGCAGCGACCAGTTCATGAGTGATGATTCGCTCGTCGAATCCCTCACCGCCAACGGCGTCACCGTGCAGGTTACGCTGCACGACACGGGCTGGAAACTCCGCGCCAATGTGGCCGTCGCTAACGGCGGCCACGCGGAGGTTTTCATCAACCCCGCCAAATTCATGATGACGGAATTGGCTCCCGCGGCTCACCCGCTCCTGTATCAGGATCCCAAGGAAATGGCCAAGTCGGTCAGCCATGGCGTGCTCTGGACCACCAACCGCGCCACCTCGCCCGCAGCCGCTGCCGTCGTGAACGCCTCTTACAACACGCCGTTCGTCAGCACGCAAACGCCAAACTATCTGGTGGAGGCGCAATCCGAACAGCTCTCCGCGGAAAAGCATGACGTGAATCTCAACGCCGTTCGCCAGATCCAGAACACCGCGTTGCGCGAAGGTTCCATAGCTCCCGGCGCCAACGCTTCCGGCGCTGTGTGGTTTGAACGCGACAAGAAAGCGCAGCAAGTGGTTCTGCGCATTCCCGTCGGCCAAACCATTTATGAATTCCCGCTTTCCTTCAACCACAACAACTAACTAAACCGCCCCGCGCGGTCCGCCCCCAATCGTCACACCACCCCGTTCGGCACTAGCCGGGCGGGGTTTTTCTTTGCGCTTGTTGGAAGAAAGGATCCTCTAGCAGACACACCATCGGTCAAGATCGCGCGCGACGTCATCGACGAAGCGCTATGGCCAAGAACAGACAGCGCAATTCGGACAGCCGTTCAAAAAACAGACTACGTTCGGGAGGGCACTCCTTCACTTTCCTAGCTCAATGACGGACACGTGCCGCGCGGTTGGGTGCAGACAAAAAAACTGCTTGACATATTCCTGTATGGGTATATGTTATTCACATGCCGCGAGCTGCCACCACTTCCGATGCTTTCAACGCCGTGGCCGAGCCGCGGCGGCGGGACATCCTGAACTATCTGGCGCTCCAGGAACGAGCCGTCGGGGACATCGTGGATTCGCTGGAACTCGAACAGCCCTCGGTGTCGAAACACTTGCGGGTGTTGCGTGACGTGGGGCTGGTGCACGTGCGGCGCGACGGGCGGCGCATGTTGTATCGCACCAATGCGGAAGCGATTCGACCGCTGCACGAATGGTCCAGCACATTCGAGCGGCTGTGGAGCAATCAACTGCTGCGTGTGAAACAGCGTGCGGAACTGAAGAGTGGTACGTCTAACAATTCAGATCACAACATCGGACAACCTCGCAACACCAAACAACCTAAGGAGGACGCATGACTGCAACGGCCATGATGAAAATCGAAGACGTGACATTGAATATCGTGAAAGAGATGCATGTTCGCGCATCGCTGGAAATTACTTTTGCGGCGCTGCTCGAAGAGCTGGGGCCTTATAACACCGGCGCGGAAGAAAAACCGATGCCGATGAAACTGGAAGCCTGGCCAGGCGGAAGATGGTTCCGCGATCTGGGCGATGGCAACGGGCATTTCTGGGGCAACGTACAGGCGATCAAACGGCCGACGCTATTGGAAATTTGCGGGCCGTTGTTTATGTCCTACGGTGTGGCTTCCAACATTCAATATCGTTTGAGCGAAGTGGACGGCGGAACGCTGATTAAATTTCGGCACTCGGCGTTCGGACTGATACCAGAGGATCAGCGAACCGGAGTTTCACAAGGCTGGGGCCACCTGATGGACGGCGTGAAGAAACGCGCCGAAGCTGGCCGCGCGCATTAGTCATGTTGGCCGCGATCCGCGGCGCGAGGAGGTAGCTATGTGTCCAGTATGTATTAGCGGCATCGTGGTGATGGCGAGCGGCGTGATGTCGTCCGGCGGATTGACGACGCTCGCGTGGAAAAAGTTTGGCGCGCCGACGGACGCGCAGAGTAATGCGCAGCCCAACGCGCAGGCAACCAGTTTGGAAGTGAAAGTCGAAGGAGGAAAACATGAAAGCACAAATGCAGGAAAATAAAGCTGCTCAAGCGAACGCGGCTCACGGAAAAGTTGTGTCGCCGGCAGAGTGGCTGGAAGCGCGCAAGAAATTTCTGAAAAAGGAGAAAGAGTTTACTCGCTTACGCGACGAACTTAGCCGCGAGCGGCGTGAATTGCCCTGGGAGAAAGTCGAAAAGGAATACGTTTTTGACGGGCCGAACGGCAAGGTTACGCTTGCCGAGCTCTTCGACGGGCGCAGCCAGCTGATTATTTATCACTTCATGTTTGGGCCCGAGTGGCAGGAAGGTTGCCCGAGTTGTTCGTTCTTCGCGGATCACGTTGACGGAGCGATTCCACACCTGAATACGCGGGATGTGACGTTCGCGGCGGTTTCGCGAGCGCCAATGGCGAAAATTGCCGAGTTCAAAAAACGCATGGGCTGGCATTTCAACTGGGTGTCATCGCACGGGACGGAATTCAACCGCGACTACCACGTTTCTTTCACGAAGGAAGAACTGGCGCGGGGAGATGTGTATTACAACTACGAGAACGGCGGATTCCCGAGTGAAGAGGCGCCGGGGACCAGCGTGTTTTTCAAAGACGAAAACGGGGATATTTTTCATACGTATTCGACGTTCGCGCGTGGTGGGGACATTTTGATCGGCGCGTACAACTTTCTGGACCTGGCGCCGAAGGGTCGCGATGAAGGTGCGCTGAGCTTCAGCATGGCGTGGGTGCGGCACCACGATCGTTACGAGGATGGGCGCCTGGCGGATGCCGACCGGCCATACTGGCCGACGACACGCGCGGAAGCGGCGCCAAACCCGGACGCGAAACCGAACGGAAAGCATGACTGCTGTTCGGGAGAACAGAAATAACGGATGCGAAGTGGCGGACGTTTTCGCGTCAGAGAGGTCAACTCGGTGAAAGCAACGTTTTGCTGGCGTCGCCGGATGCGACCGCAGGGGCTAAAGCCCGCTTTGTGGCGACAGGATACGGCCCGACTAAAGTCGGGCCCTCCCGCCTCCGAGTTATAACGAGGACTCTTTCCGCAGACTGCAAAGTCGGGCCTCCCGGCGAGAATTCCTTTGTGTGTTAGCTTTTGGTGGGTGCGGCGAAGCGGTGGAGTTGGGCGGGTTTGCGGCCGGTGTGTTGGTACTGGCGCAGCGGCTTTAGGATTTTGAGCAGGGCGATTTTGCGGCGGAAGTTTCGCTTGTCTAGTTTGCGGTTGAGGATAGCTTCGTAGACCGATTGCAATTCTCCGAGAGTGAATTTTGCGGGCAGCAGTTGGAAGCCCACAGTGGTGTATTCCAATTTATTGCGCAGGCGCTCGAGAGCGCAAGCGAGAATTTGCTGGTGGTCGAAGGCGAGCGGCGGAACTTTTGTGACCGCGAACCAGCCGGCTTCCGCGGCGTCGGCTCCCGCTACTACGGAAAGTTTATCGGAAGCGATCAGCGCGTAGTAGGCCACGGTGATGACGCGGCCGCGGGGATCGCGGCGCGGGTCGCCGAAGGAGTAGAGCTGTTCGAGGAAAAGATTGCGCACGCCGGTTTCTTCGTGCAGTTCGCGGATGGCGGCGGCTTCGAGGGATTCGTCGGCGTGGATGAAGCCGCCGGGAATGGCATATTGGCCGGCGAAGGGCGGAACCCCGCGCTTGACGAGAAGCACCTGCAAAGCGCCATCGCGCACGGTGAAAATGACGATGTCAACGGTCACGCGCAAGTCTGACATTCCGAACCTCGAAATATTCTACCCGCGAACATTGTGACAACTGCCTCTACGCCACGACAAGCTGCGCGGTTTCGGAGGCGGCCTGCACGGAGACGATAGCGCCGGAATTGAATTGTAGATAGTCGACTTCAACGCCATCGCTAAAAATCACTCCGCCGGAGGGCATGAGCGATTCGAGCTGCAAAGTTTCGCGAGGTTCGACGACGCCGGCGATGGCGTGGGCCTGCGAATGACGGCTTATGAACGGCTCACGCGCGACGAAGAGCAGGCGGCGATCTTCCCAATCGAGACGCAGGGATTTAACGGCATGGCCACCGGTGAGCGCGGCTACTCCCGAGGCCATGTTGAATACGGAGGACATCCATCCGGAGCTTCCGGCACCGGTGGAGACGAGCACGCCGCTGGAAGATTGTTGTTCCGTGAGTTTGTTCCAGCTGATGCGGTAACGCGCGGAAATATGCGATTGCGCGCCAAGGAACAGATCGTTGAAGGCCAGCAGGCGTTGACCGTCGTTCAGTTTTGCTTCGGCCAAAGTGACGGCACGAATTTTGCAACGCTGCTCGAAAACTTGTTCAATGGCGTGGTTGATCTGATTGGGGAAAAACGGCAAGAGGATGCCGTCAAAGCGTTCGGGATCGGGATTGACGGCGATGATGGGCTGGTGGCCGACATATTTGGCGGTGTTGGCGACCAGCCCGTCCTGGCCGAGAGTGATGACCAGATCGGTGGGCAGAAAAGTGAAGGTGGGAACTAGCGCGCGATCAACAACCTGGACCTTGAGGCCAATTTCAATCGAGCGCCGCACGGCGTCGAGGGAGCGCAGATAAGCTTCGTCTTCACTTTGATATTCGGCGAAATCGCCGCCAGCGTGTTCGATGTAAAACTTGGCCTGCGGCAGGGTGTTGAACCGCTCGATTAATTCGGCGAGCCGGGTTTTTCGCGTGACGAGGACGATCTTTTCAAACCCGGCTGGCTTAGCTGGCTTATTTGACCGTTCCGCTATGGCGCGCATGGCTCACTTCCCTTTCGGCGGCGCGGGAGGGTTGATGTGGATGGGCGGCTTGGCCGCGATCAGCGAATTCAGCAGGTCGGGAGAAATGTTTAGCTCGCCGATTTTTTGCGCGTTGGTGGCCATTTCCTGAAACGCCAGTGCGATCATCATTTTTGGATCGCCGCCATTCTGGAAGACCATCATCAGCGTTTTCCAATCCATGTTTCTTACCGGCTTCAGTGTGGCTTCAAGGGCGTAGGCGCGGCTGTCGGCGTCTTTGCGTTCGTTGGCGACGCGCTGGTCGGTGAGCGCGGCGCGTTGCTGCTCGATAGCGATTTCCGCGGCCATCTGGGTTTCGCGAATCTGGCGCTGTTTTTCTTCTACTGCAATTTCGGTGTTGAGTTCGCTTTCCTTGATGAGGCGCTCTTGTTCGACGGCGTTGTTGCGGCGGGCATAGATGGCCTCGTCGGAGCGGCGCTGCAGGGCTTCGCGGGCTTCGGCTTCGAGGGCTTTGGCCATTTCCGGCGTGGGGCGGATGGCCAGAAGTGAGAGATTGAGGATTTCAACGCCGAGTTGCGCGACGGAGGCCGAGGCTTTTAGCGCGGTGAGGAGTGAGACGCTGAGGGTTCCGCTGCTGGTCAAGGCTTCGCGAAGGGTTTGCTTTTGCGTTTCCGCGCGCATGAGCGTTTGCGTGGTCTGCACGAGGCGCTCGGTGAGCCGACGAAAGTCATCGGAACGGTAGGCGCCCTGGGGAGTGATGCTGAGGTCAAGGAGCGATGCGAGGCGTTTGGGATCGGCTACGCGGTAGGTCAGCTGGCCCTGGATGGCGATGGACTGAAAATCGGCGGTGGTTTCCTGGAAGGCGAAGGGAGCGTCGGTGCTGGCGAGGGGGACAGTAACGATGGTAGAGGTGGGGGCGTAGTAGAAGAAGGAGAGGCCGGGGCCTTCGCGGCGCAGACGACCATTTTTGAAGTGCAGGACGTAGGTGGTGGGGGCGGCTTTCATGAAGCGGATGGCGAACATATGGACCTCCTAGAGTGTCTTACTGACACCAGTATAGTGTCCGCGAGACACTCTGTCAAGCAGTTTGTTGCGGGGAGGCTTTTGGGGATGCTTGGGGCGGTTGGGCTCGGACCGCAGGGGTTGAAACCCCTGCTTGCTCTGGGGCCTGGCGGCACGGCTGAAGCCGTGCCCTCCCGAAGATGTTTGCGCGTTGGTGGTTCGGGCTGAGAAAGACCGCAGGGCTCAGAAGCAAGCGCCCTGCGCTACAGGTGCCTCGCGATGAGCTAGTTTTGCGCCGGAGGTTAGTTGCGGCCGGAGGGCGGTCCGGGTGCTGAGGACGCGGGTTGGCAGACGATTTCTTTTTCGTTGCCGCAGATTACTATGGAGGCCAGCGGCTTGGCGGAAAACGCGGGGACGCTGTTGGGGAATTTTCGGGCGAACCATTGTTCGGCCTTGCGGATGGCTTCGCCTTGATTTAGCGCGTTGAGGATTAGCTCACCATCGGAACCGTCTAGTTCGTACTTTAGCGCGTAAAGATTGGTCATTGCCCACCTTTGGTGTACTGCCGCGCGTGCGGCTGCTTGGTTTAGTCCAGCAGATAGTGATTCAGGAGCGCAAATCGTTACAGCCGGTATGGAGTGCCCGGTCTGGGGTGGGCATTCGCGAGTGACAACTTGACAAGCCTGCTGGGCGACGGGCGGTGGCGTGTTATAGTTTTCGGCTCATGAAGCTACCTACCAGTCATATTGCTAGTACGCGCGGGGCGGGTGATCGGATTAGAGGGCAGCGCACGGCAGTGATGGTCGCTGCTGGCGCGGTATTTCTTGCGACTAGCTTGACGCCGTCGGCGGCGCAGGCGCAGAAAACTTCTCCCGCGAAATCCTCGAAACAAAAGGCGATACCCATGACCATACATGCAACTGGGGATTTCACGGTGAAGCTGAGTCCAGACGGAGCCGTGGATAAGGCGGAAGGGGCGAGCCTGGGGCGCATGACGATTGACAAACAATTTCACGGGGATTTGGAAGGCACGTCCAAAGGGACGATGCTTACGGCGATGACGGATGTGAAAGGCTCGGCCGGCTATGTAGCCATCGAGCGGGTTAGCGGGACGCTGCGCGGGCGTAGCGGGAGTTTTGTGCTGCAGCACAACGGGACGATGTCTGCCGCGGGACAGATGCTATCGATTGTCGTGGTGCCGGATTCGGGCACCGGGCGACTGGTGGGGTTGGCGGGAAAATTGACGATCATTATTGCGGCTGATGGGAAACATTCTTACGATTTTGAGTACACGCTGCCGGAAGCGCGCTGATCGACTGCGTAAAAGCTTCGAATCATTTCTTCAGTAAGTCTCCAGAGCAAGAGGCACAGCCGGGATTGGCTGTGCCTCCAAATCCTAATTGAGTACCGCGTGCGACGCAGCGCGGGCACGGCATGCCGTGCCCCTACGGCGGCGGCGGTTATTCGGCGGCTTTGGCGGCTAGGGTAGCGGCTACGGCGATGTTTTGCAGCAGGTCGGCGGGGATTTGGTGGCGTTGCTGGAGATATTCTGGGGCGTTGTAGGAGACGGTAACTTTTCCGTCGGAGGATTCGGCGACTAGGATTTTTAGTGGGAGATCGATGGCTACGCTGGGGGCGGCTAGCATTAGCGGCGTGCCGCCTTTGGGATTGCCGAAGATTAGTAGTTTTGTTGGTGGCATTTGTAGGCCGGCTTTTTCGGCTTCTCCGCTGTGATCGATTATTGCGAAGAGTGTGACGGCTTTGGCTTGGAGCAGAGATTTTAGTTTTTCTACGGTTTGATCGACGGTATGAAGGCTGGGGATGGTGATGATGCCGTTGGTGGAATTGGGTGACATGGTGGTGCTCCTTGCGATGCTTGGTTCGGGTGGCATGAGTTTACACTGGCGTATAGATGCGTTTCGGTGGCGAAGAGATTGGAATAATTGTGGTGGTGCGAGATGTAGCGTCGGACGAGGGTGGTAACGGGACGGTGACGCCCTGAAGTGCGTCGCTACGAAGGGGCCGCGCGGAGCTGACCTGAGGTCGAGACAAGATGCTACAAACGCGGCCGCGTTTACTGCGCGAAAGCGGCGTCAAGCCGCCGCACTCCAAAATTGCGGGCGATTGACTTCACTGGAGGCGTCACCTAAACTTAATAGTTTGAGCGATAACACTAAGGAGCAATAGATGGCGCAGGGTCAGGCAACAAAGATCAAGAAGAAGAAAAAGTCAGTATTGAAGCGGGCGGCGCAGTCGCACGAACGGGCGGACGTGAATCGCGCGAATCGTACGCGGGTTCGGAGTTTCATGAAGCGCATGCGCACGGCGATTACCGCGGGGGATCCGACGGCGGTGGGAAATTTGCTGCATCCGACGATGGCGGCGATTGACCGCGCGATTACCAAGGGCGTGTTGCACGAGAATACCGGGAACCGGTATAAGTCTCGGCTTTCGCTGGCGTACAACGGACTCAAAGCTAAAGCCGCGAAGTAAATTTATACCTGCCGCTTTTTCAAGGATATTTTCAAATTAAAAAAATTGTGGAGCGAGGAAAGGCGCGCAACGCGCCCTTCCCTGCCCGCGTTTTGGTAGCGCAAACGGAATCGCCGCGTGGCCTTCCCGAGAGCGTTTATACGATTGTCACCGCACTGTAACCTTCCTCAAATAACCTGCTAGAGTTGTGTCTTCCCCAGCACAAACGCGGAGCACAGCAGGGAAAACTTCGAACATGGCAGGCAGTGAACTATTATTACGTCGAGCGGCGAGAGCGCTCGCTATGGTTTTCGTACCGGGGGCGATGGCTTGCACATCATCGGTAGTGCGCGCACAGGATGTGGTGCAGGATGCGTGTCCGCGGCCGGCGCCGGGCAGCGCGGTGCAGGAACCGGAGGATTTGCGCAGCACGAATGGCGTGTTGCAAGTGGATTTGACGGTACGCAACTCTACGGAAAAAGATGGGTCGACGCGCTACTGCTATCTTTTGGCGGATGGAAAGCAATCGCCAACGCTGCGAGTGAGTCCTGGGGATTTGCTGATTTTGCGTTTGAAGAACGAATTAAGCGCCGCGAAGGGCGCGGCGACGCCCGCCCCAAGCGCGCAACCGGTGCAGCAGGCGCACACGCACGGACATGCAGAGAAAAATTCCGACCCGTGCAATAGCAGCACGATGACGATTACGTCGACTAATTTGCATTTTCACGGGCTGACGATTCCGCCGGTGTGCCATCAGGACGATGTGTTGAAGACGTCGATTCAACCGGGCGATCCCGCGTTTGAATATCGCTTTCGCATACCGGCGAACGAGCCGCCAGGATTGTATTGGTATCACCCGCACATTCACGGGTTCAGCACGCCGCAGGTGATTGGCGGAGCGTCCGGGGCGATGATTATTGAGGGGATTGAACGCGCGAATCGCGAAGTGGCGGGATTGCCGGAACGCGTGCTAGTGATTCGCGATCAAAATTTGCTGAATCCGGATGCGCCGCCGTCGAAATCCGAACCGGTGGTGCCGCACAACCTGATCGACCGCGATGGAGACTCCGCGAATAACGGCACGGGATTTGGCAAACCGGCGAAAGATCTTTCGGTGAATTTTGTGCCGGTGCCGTATCCGGATTATCCGCCAGCGGTGATCAAAATGAAACCGGGAGAGCGGCAATTTTGGCGGGTGTTGAACGCTTCGGCGATTACGTATCTGAATCTGGCGGTGGTGTTCAAGCGCGCGCCGCAGATGCTGGGGATTGTGGCAATCGATGGCGTGCCGAAAAATGAAAATGGCAACGCGGCGAACGCCGTCGAGTGGCACGGCCACATTGGAGTGCCGCCAGGCGCGCGCGTGGAATTTATTGTGAATGGTCCGCCGCTGGGGATGCCGGCGTTGTTTGTGACGCGGACGGTGAATACCGGGCAAGGCGGGGAGAACGATCCGAACCGCGCGCTGGCCTCGATTGTGGCTGCGGACGATGCGCCGGAACCGCGGTCGACGCTGGCAGCGAATCCCGAAGCGTTGCCGCCGCCGGCGTTGCCGTGGCTGGGGAACGTGACGCCGACGCGAGTGCGACGATTATATTTTTCGGAGAAGTTGGAAGACCCGAATAATCCAAATAGCGCGACGACGTTTTACATCACCGTGGACGGCCAGACGCCTGCGGCGTTTGATCCGGCGTCGGACCTGCCGAATATCGTGGCGAAGCAAGGCGACGTGGAAGATTGGATCATCGAGAACCGCTCGACGGAGTTGCACGCGTTTCATATTCACCAGATTCATTTTCTACTGATGGATTGGTCTGGAGTGCCGGTAGACGAGCCTTTTTTGCGGGATACGGTTAACGTGCCGTTTTACAACGGACGGGCGTTGCAATATCCCAGCGTACGAGTGCGCATGGATTTTCGCGATGCGAATACCGTGGGGATGTTCGTCTATCACTGCCATCTTTTGGAGCATGAGGATGGCGGGATGATGGGGCTGATTCGCGTCGAACCGGCGGCGCAATCGGAAGCGCCAAAAGTTCCCGGCTCAAGCAAGAACAAATCCAGCACGAAGATGCGGCGCTAGGGGGCGCTCGAAGCTTCGCGCGGGATAACGCCAGGGCAGGACAGAACATATAGACCACGCTAGGAATAGGACTGCGATCCCATAAGGCGGAGCTGTGGACATTTTTGCGGAGCAAATTAATCGAAATCATTCCGAAAGCAGAGCAGCTAAGAGCGTGGGATGCGGTTAACGAGCGCCGCCAGCTTTTTCTTCTGCCATTAATATTTCGCGCGTTGAAATGAAACACGCGACGACTACAACTCATCCTGCTTAGCGGTACCGCACTCAAAATTGTGGAGGTATTTTAATGAAGTTAAAGAGTCTTGCGTCTTATACGATGGACGGAGTACGCATCGGTCTAACTACCGTCGCGCTCCTCCAGTTCTCGATTGGTGCGCCGATGGCCAATGCGCAAACGCCCGATAACAGCTCGAAAACCACCAGTCCGATCAAGCACTTGATCGTGATCATCGGCGAAAACCGCAGTTTTGACCACGTTTTTGCCACTTATGAACCGAAGAAGGGCGAATCGGTCGACAATCTGTTGTCGAAAGGCATCATCAAGCTGGACGCGAAAAAGAACGCGCTTCCCGGGCCAAACTTCGAGAAAGCTCATCAAGTGGCAGCGAAAGACATCGGCACTACGGATGCGTTTCTGCTGAATCCGCCCAAGTCAGAGTTTCCCAACAATCAGCTTCCCGCACCACTCGTGGGTGGCGCCAAAGTTTCCTACGTTCCGAATCTGTGCAGCGCGTCGACCCCGATAACCGCGTGCCCGGACAGCCTTACGCTAGCCATGACCGCGGAAAACGGACTAGACCCCGCCTACTACCCGGATCTCCTCAGCGGCGGCACCGGGCTGAGCAGCAGAACCCCAGATACGCGCATCACCGACGTAACGTCCCTGCCGGCCGGCCCGTTTCAATTGACAAATTCAACGACCGGTGGCGCGTTCGACTACGACGCCTATGCAGCTAGCCCGGTGCATCGGTTCTACCAAATGTGGCAGCAGCTGAACTGCGGTTTGGATCATTCCAGTTTTGACAATCCGTCCGGTTGCAACGCCAAGTTGTTTTCCTGGGTGGAGGTAACGGTCGGCGCAGGCACCAATGGCGTAACACAACCGCCGCTGTGCTCCTCTGACAAAGCCGCGCTCCCCTGCTTCACCACGAACTATTTGCCAAACACGCCTGGGGCATCGCTGACCGGTGAAGGCTCAACGGCCCTCGGTTTCTACAACGTGCAGCAAGGCGACGCGCCTTACTTCAAGAGCCTGGCGGACAATTACGCGATGAGCGATAACTTCCATCAGTCGGTTAACGGCGGCACAGGCGCCAACCACATCATGCTCGGGCACGGCGACGCGATATTTTTCTACGATCCGAGCAGCAAAACTCCCTATGTTCCACCAAACGGCGTGGAAGTGGACAAAGGCAGCCCCAATCAGGGAGTCGTCAGCGAAGTGGAAAACCCCGATCCGGCGGCCGGTACGAATAACTGGTACCAGGAGGACGGCTACGGGAATGGCGGCTACGGTTCTTCGGCGTCTGGCGGCGGTTCATACAGCAACTGCTCGGACCCCAGCCAGCCTGGAGTGAAAGAGATCGTGAAATATCTGAAGTCCCTGCCAGAGCCCATCGATCCGCGCTGCGAAGCTGGTAAGTACTACATTCTGAACAACTACAATCCCGGCTATTTCGGCGACGGCAGCAACGCCTACATCGACACCACCGCAGGGAATACACCCTTCACCGTGCCGCCTTCTTCAACACCCAGCATCGGCGACGACCTGAACGCCCACAAGATTTCTTGGGTGTACTACGGCGACCAGTGGGATGCCTACCTGGGCGATAAATATCAGAACAACTACTACGTCGCTCAAGGCGTCGTAACGGACGAGTATTGTAACATTTGCAATCCATTCCAGTACGACACTTCCATCATGGCGCATGCGGATCAGCGCGCGGCGCACTTGGCGGATACCACGGACCTGTACGCAGCGATTGATGGACTAACGCTACCCGCGGTTTCCATCGTCAAGCCCAGCGGGCTGGTTGATGGTCACCCTTCATCCTCGAAACTGGATCTGTTCGAAGGTTTCGTGAAGAAAATCGTCGAAGCCGTGGAAGCGTCTCCATATAAGAACGATACGGCGATTTTCATCACCTTCGACGAGGGCGGCGGATACTACGATTCCGGTTACGTCCAGCCGCTGGACTTCTTCGGCGATGGCACGCGGATTCCCTTCCTCGTTGTGGGCCCGCACCTGAAGGCGGGACACATCTCGCACAATTATGCAGATCACGTTTCGATCCTGAAGTTCATCGAGCGCAACTGGAATTTGCCGCCGGTTACGAAGCGCAGCCGCGATAATTTCCCGAACCCGTTCTCACTGGACTTCATCAGCCCATACGTGCCGCTGAACAGCCCGGCGATCAGCGACCTGTTTGATCTGTTTGACTTCAAATAGCCGGAACAGAAAATCGCGATTGCAATTTGCGATGGAAAGGGCAGCCATTCGCTGGCCGCCCTTTTTTTTCCTTCGCAAATACGAAGACTGAGCGTAGCATGGCAGCCATCGACTGGCTGCCAAGACGATGCTTTCTTGCGCCATTCACCCTAGCCCAACGTTAACGAAACAACCAACCGCTATAATCTACGGCCCGCTCTCATCAGTCAGACGAGGAGGAATTCGAATGAACCTTAAGAATATTGCATCACACGTCGGAAACGGAGTGCGTGTGGGACTTGCGTCCCTCGCGCTTCTGCAATTTTCGATAGGGATACCGATGGCAAATGCCAACCAAGAACATAAGGATGGAGACACGCGTACACCGATCAAGCACGTCATCGTGCTGATCGGCGAGAACCGCACCTTCGATCATCTCTTCGCAACCTATGTTTCACCGAGCGGCGAGCACGTGAAGAACCTACTGTCCGAGGGAATCATCAATGCCGACGGTACGCCCGGCCCGCACTTCAAGCACGCACAGCAATTCCAAGCCATCGCGCCGTTCAAGACATCGTATTACTCCAGCCTCGATAGCCATGAAAAGGCTCCCTATTCCATCCTTCCCGAGCCGACCCTAAATTTTTCGCCCAGCCCCGCCACCGGCGAACCGCCGCCATTTCCGGCTGCCTTCCTTCCAGATCTCGGAGCCATCGAGCCCTCGCTGGAAACCGCGGATCTTCCTTTGCTGACCACCGGCGCGTCCGGTGCTGCACAAACGGCTGAGCTTCCGGACTTCGATTCGCGAATACAAAATTTCAGCAGTTTGCCGAACGGGCCGTTCCCGCTTAAGGGAGCGACTCTCCCGTACGATTCGTACACGGGCGACACCACGCACCGTCTCTACGAGATGTGGCAACAGTCCGATTGCAATATCCGCAATGCCACACGGGAGAACCCCTCGGGTTGCTTGAACGACCTGTATCCCTTTGTCATCACCAGCTACACAAGCGAGCCTGACCCCAACAGCTTCCCCATTGCCAACCAGGTTGACGACAATGGCGGTGGCAATTCCATGGCCTTCTATAACATGCAGGCCGGAGACGTCCCATTTCTGAAATCGCTCGCCGATGAATACTCCATGAGCGATAATTATCATCAGGCGACCATGGGCGGCACAGGGCAAAACCACGTCATGCTGGGCAGCGGCGACTCCGTCTTCTGGTCCGATGGTAAGGGCAACGCCACCACTCCGCCATCCCACATCGCCAATCCCAATCCTCTTCCCGGCTCGAATAACCAGTACGCGGTGGACATCAATTTCGACGGCAACTTCACCGAGTGCGCGGATTCAACTCAGCCTGGTGTCGATCCGATTCGCGACTATCTCGCGACGCTACCCTATCATCCGAAGCCGAACTGCGAGAAGAGCCACTACTACATGGTCAATAACGACAACCCGGGCTTCTTGCCAGACGGCACCGTGGACACCAAGGGCATTGCAGGCGGCGGATCGATTCCGCCGAGCAACGTCCGGACGATCGGCGAAGCGCTGAACGAAAAGGGCATTTCCTGGGCCTACTACGGAGGAGCGTACAACGCCGCAGTGGCCCTTCAGCACGATCCGACTAGCACAGATCCGACCGTGCAGATTGGCCGAGCCTACTGCAACATTTGCAATTTTGAGTCCTACACCAACGCGATCATGGGTGACCCTGCGCAGCGGGCCGCGCACATCAAGGATGCGACGGACTTCTTCGCCGCCGTGGACAATGGCACTTTGCCGGCAGTCTCCTTCGTCAAGCCGGACGGGTTGCTCGACGGCCACCCCGCATCCTCAAAGTTCGACCTTTTCGAGGCCATGGCTAAGAAAATCGTGGATCATCTCACCGCCAACAAGGAGCTGTTTGCGTCTACCGTTTTGTTCATCACGCTGGACGAGGGTGGGGGCTTCTATGATTCCGGCTACATCCAGCCGCTGGACTTTTTCGGCGACGGACCACGTATTCCGATGATTGTGGTATCACCCTTCAGCCTCGGCGGCCACATCAGCCACACATACAACGACCACGTCTCGATCCTGAAGTTCATCGAACGGAATTGGAAGCTAAAGCCGTTAACAGACCGCAGCCGCGATAATTTCCCGAATCCCAGGGTCGACGATGATAATCCCTACGTGCCCCTCAACAGCCCGGCCATTGGCGATCTTTTCGACCTCTTTGATTTCGGACGCCACGGCCATGACGGCGATCACGACGGCGACGACAATCACTGACGCTGTTATTGTTCTGAACCAGAAAGGGGCGGCTTTCGGCCGTCCCCTTTTTTTGCGCGGGTGATAGAGTCTTGAACGAATTAGTTTGTTTAAAGTGGCCGCCACAAAGGCGATGGCACAGAGGTGGGAATATAAATTAGCTATCGCCCGGCAGATTTTGCTTCTGGTGCGGTGAGCTGCGCGAGGAGAAATTCCATTACCGCGCGGGCATCTTCGCTGCCGCGTTTCAGGCGGTCGTCGGCGTATTGCAATGAACGCAGGCCGGCCAGTAATTTGGTTCGGGGGATTTTTCTGGCGGCTTGCAACGCGAGCTCGGCTTGCTCGGGGCGCATACCGAGGGCGCGGGCAGCTTGCCAGCCATTACCAGCGCGAACTTCGCTGGCCTCGATAATTTTGCGGTACATCCACGTGATAGCGCCGAGGATTTGCAGGGGCTGCTCGCCTTCGCGGAGGAGGCGATCCAGAAATTCCAGCGCGGTGCGGGACTGGCGATTGCCGAGGAGGTTGGCGAGTTCCCAGACCGTGGTGGTTTTTTCGGAGATGACCATGGTGGCGACATCTTCGCGGCGAATTTGTTTGCGGTCTCCGGCGTAAGTGGCCAGCTTGGCGATTTCGGTTTTCAAGCGCTGCAGATCGGCGGAGACGAATTCGGCGAGATCTTCCGCCGCGCCTTTTTCAAAGGTCACGCCTTCATCTTTGGCTAACGAATGGGCTAACGAAGTGGCCGCGAGTTGGCGCTGTTCGAGGTTGTCTCCAAGACCGACTTCCACCACTAGCGTTTTTTCCGCCAGCAATTTGCCAAGGCGCATGCGCTGATCGAGTTTCGAGGCTTCGAGGACCAGCACAGTGAACGGCGCGGGGTTTTTGAAATAAGCTTCGAATTGCTCGACGGCGGCATCGCGTTTTTTTTCCGCCAAAGCTTCGATGGTTTCGGCGTCTTCGAGAAACACCACCTGGTTTGGGGAAAGCATGGGCATGGTCTGGGCCTGCTCGAGCGCGGCTTGCGTCTCACCACGATCGGCGGAGTAACGCGAAACGGCCCAGGTGCGCGAAGCAGGGGGCACGAAGGCGTCGATCAAGTGCGCGCGGCAGGCATCGCGAAGGTAAGGTTCTTCGCCGAGCAAGAGCAGCGCCGGGATCGCAGTTCCCTTCTTCAGGCGCGCGAGCAACTCTTCGGTGCTCACTTTGGGCATCAGGCGCTCACCGGCATTAGTAGTTCTCCGTAACGGCGGCGACCAGGCGGGTGGCGAAATCCTGGGCCAGGCGATCGAGGGCCGGATCCGCCTCTTCAAAAAAGCTGGTGACGTCGGTGGAGATTTCATATTCGTTGCGAAACAGAAAATTGTCGGTGTGATAGAGGATTTTTCCCGTGATGCGATCTTCCAGCGTGACCTCGCATTTCACGGTGACCAGCATGGTGGTGGCGCGGCTGGTGGTGGGGTTTGCGGTGGTGGTGCTGGAGTACAGCAGCGGGACAGCTTCGACGCTGATGACCTTGCCGCGTAGAACGGCGTCACCATTGGCGGGATCGGAAACGATATGATACGGCGTCTTGATGACAAATTCGTGAATGGTGGCGGCGGTGAGGCGCTGCTCGATGCGATAGCTGGTAGTTTTATTTTCGAGCGCGGGAACGGCAATGGTATGAATATTTTTCGGCAACGCGCTAGTGGTGCCCGCGACGTGGTAGCCGCAGCCCGAACCTGCGACGTTCAGCAGGACGAAACACGCGGCAAGCACGACGGCGGCAGGCGAGATTTTACGTCGATCGTCAATATGATTTTTTTGTTTTCGCATGGCTCGAAAATCCATCCGCCGACCAATCATGAAAGCATCTCCGCGAGTTTAACGGCGTTGGCGGCCGGCAAGCGAAAATTATCGGCGGCGCCCCAAAACCACCAGGCGCCGGGAGGCGAAGTGTCCAGCTCCGGCACGGCGAGTTGCAGAATGCTTTCTCCAGCGACGCTGACATTGCTGGGGCGGGATTGTGCGACGTCGGCGAAAACAAAACCCGCATCCGAGCACGCGGCGACGATCTGCTCCGCGGAAGCGGTGCCAGCGGATTCGCCGAGCGGCGCGCAGGCGGAAAACGCCGAGCCATAAAACACCGGAGCGTGGAGCACTTGCAGTGCCGGAGCGCTTACCGTTTCGCCGAGACACAATTGCGTTTCCGCGCGGACGCGTTCGCGCACCACGCGCAAATCCTGCGCGCTGGCCGGGCCGAAACGATCGACGAGATTGAAGGCTACCTGCGTGTCGTACACCGGACGTCCTACGCCTTGGAAGGAAAGCAACTGTCCAGTTTGCGTTTCCAGCTCCTCGATGCCCGGGCGGCCTGCTTCGGAAGCTGACTGGAAGCACACCACCGAGAGCGATTCGATGTGTAACTTGAGCAACACGAGGCGCAGCGCGGCCGCAGCGGTGGCCGGCGCCGAAGGAATGGCGTATGCCGGACTCCCCTTCTTGAACTCCCTGCCACGCAAGCGATCGAGCTTGGGAAACCATGCGGTCGCCGCGTCATCCTGCGCGAGAGCTCCGGAAAGGTCGATAACGGTCGCGCCCTGCTGGCGAGCAGCGGCAGCGTTTGCGCGCGTGAATTCGGCGGAGCCGGTGAAGAAAACGGTTTCCGCGCGATCGAAGCTGCCTTCTTCCACGGGACGGATAATGGCAGGCTCACCGGCCGCGGCGGTGAGCAGGCCCGCGGCGAACGGTTCGTCAACGAGGCGAATGTTCGCACCCGCGAAACGGCTTTCTTCGAGCAGCGCGCGCACTTCCGCGCCGAGCAACGAAGACGCGCCGGCGATCACGATGCGCTTAGCGTCTCTGCGGCCCGCGGGATTGAGCGCGGATGATGGCGTACTAGGCATCGCTCAGGCAGTCCGCGTCGACATATGGTGGCGAATGTAGCGAACCAGATGCAAGGCCACGCCAATCGCGGCATAAGAACACGCGAAGGTCATCAAGAAATATTCGGAATACTGCCACGCGATGCCGAAAATAATTAAAACCACGATGATGCCCAACGACGGCTGCTTCCGGGACCACGGCAGATCCTTGAAGCTGTAATAACGGATGGTGCTGGTCATCAGCGCGCCCAATGCCACGGCGAGGGACAGCCACACGATGGCCCAGCGCCAATCGTGCAAGGGATACTTGAAACGGTGAATGAGCGCAGCAATCACCCCGGCGGCTGCTGGCGTGGGCATGCCCACGAAGTATTTCGAGCCGCCCGGCGCCATGCCCTGCACGTTGAAGCGCGCCAGCCGCCAAGCGCAGCAAACCAAAAAGATCAGGCACGCAATCCAGCCGAATTCCGCCAAGCGATGAAACTGACCGCTCTGAATTCCCGGCAAGCTGCGCACGCCCCAGGCGTAGGCCAGCACTGCTGGTGCAATGCCGAAGCTGACCACGTCCGCCAGCGAATCAAACTGCACGCCAAATTCCGTATTGGTTCCCGTCAGACGCGCGATGCGCCCGTCCATCGCGTCAAAAACAATGGCGATACCGATGGCTTTCGCCGCGTGATCGAAATCGTCGCTGCCCCCAACCAAAGCAGCCACCACCGCGTAATAGCCGCATAGTAGATTAGCCGCGGTGAGCATACTGGGCAGCAGAAAAATTCCGCGGCGCATGCGCGGGTTCTTGATGATGCGGCGCTCCTTGAACGGAATTTCGTGCTGTTCGGCTTCAGGGATCATGGCTTGGGCTGGCCCGCCGAAATTAGATTTGCGTCCGAAACGGAAGCGCTTGGACTGGACGATAGTCCCATTGATTTGACCGGCAGGAAAGCGAGAATGCTGGAGCCGCCCGCCACATGGTCACCCAGTTTGACGACGACGTTGGCGGATGCGGGCAGCCACACGTCGGCGCGGGAACCGAAGCGCACCAAACCGATGCGTTCGCCGCGGGCAACGACGTCGCCGACTTTCTTCCAGGCCACCACGCGGCGCGCGACGTACCCGGCAATCTGCTTGAAGACGATTTCGCCGTGCTCGGTGGCCAGCGTGAAAATGTTCTGTTCGTTTTGCGCGGACGCGTCGGCGCGCATGGCGGCGAGAAATTTTCCGGGTTGGTAGTCGAGCCTGGTAATGGCGCCGGCGGCGGGCGTGCGGTTAACGTGCACGTTCCAGACGGCGAGAAAGATGCTGATGCGCTTGCCGGGAATCCCTGCGCGCGGTTCGTCTGTGATGACCACGACGCGGCCATCGGCAGGGGAGACGATGGCGCCAGGGTCCCTCGGGATGGCGCGCTCGGGATTGCGGAAAAATGAGAAGCAGAACAGGCCAAAGAACGCCAGCACTGCCGCGACGACCACCCAGTGCAGGAAAAAGAAAATCACACCCAGCAGCAACGGTGGAATGCCGAAGTAATAGCCTTCTTTAACCATGCTTTAGAGAAGATACCACAGGGCGTGAAGTTGCCGCGAAGCTAGCGCGGCTAGCCAAAAGATTGTCGCGAGGCGCATGGCTCCGCGAAAGCACACAAACAGCTTCACACTAAAGGCGCTTCAGGAATCGCTGTGGAACTCTATTGCGAATGCGGCGTACTTTGGCGGCGGATACGCGACGCCAACTGCTCCATTTCGTCTTTCACGTGCAGTTTTAACTTTTTAAGCTTGATTTCTTCGAGGAGGTCTTCGGAACTGAGGAACTGCGAGGTAGCAATTTTGTGGAGTTCTGCTTCGTACTTTCCGTGCTGTGCGGCGAGGTGCTGGTAGGTGGCGTCCGACTCGAGCAGTAGGTCCCGAGGGTTGCGCGCGATACTGGCCATGCGGTCCTCCTCCTTTATTGGGGAATGTGAGATTTGATTAATGCCGTGTTACGGCTCCATAGTCCGCACGATAGCACTGGGAATAGCGGCGTCAAGTAGGAAGTTGGTTCTAGGACTTGGGCGCTGTGAGTAACTTTTCCATTAGTACGGCCGACTCGGTGGGGTACTGGTAGTAATTGGGCCGGGTGCCGGTGATGACAAAGGCGTGTTTTTCGTACAGTGCGATTGCCGGGACGTTGGAGGCGCGGACTTCCAGGTAGACGCGGCGCACGCCGGCGAGCGTGAAATTTTCCAGCGCGAATGCGAGCAATTCCGCGGCAATGCCCGAGCGGCGAAGTTGCGAGGCGACTGCGAGGTTTAGGATTTCGGCTTCGGTGGTGATGGTGCGCGAGATGATGAAACCGGCGAGCGAACCGTCTGGCGCAACGGCTACCCAGCCGGCATAACCGCCAGATTCCCGCAGCTGCGCGTAGCTCGCCTCGGACCATTGCGCGGCTTGGGGCGACGCAGCCGCGAGCTGCGCCACGGCGGTAGCGTCGGGTGGCGCGAAGGGGCGGAGGGTGGGCATTAAACGAATGTTACCCATGCGGCGAAAGCTGCGCATGTTTTTTTTCGGGTTGGCTCGGCCAGTCGCAGCTGAGCGCCTCTTCTGAGACGAACGACCGCGCTAAACGACAGGTCTGCTGTAACCCTTCCACTTTACTTCGGCGTCCGGACGGCGGATGTAGTTGGCGTCCAAGCTGAGGGCGTCGGTCAGCCGGTTCTGCGCCGCCAATTGCGCCGCGATCTTTGCAATGGCCGGTGCCACCAGTCGTGGCACTTGTTCAAGCACCTCGCCTCTGGCAGCGCGTTCCTGCCACCCGGGATCGCCGGCAAGCGACGCAGGGTCGGGTGAAACCCACGCTATCGACTGGCCCCCTGCGACCTCGCCTGCCCAGCCAATCAATTCGCCAGGGGTCACCACCCGGGCGTCTCCGATCGCCTGATGCGAGGACCCGATGCGCTGGTACAGCGCTCCATACAGCTGTTGACGCTGCGCGTCGCAGTAAGCCGCCACAAATTCTGGCTGTCCTAACCCTGACGATCCAATTGCTTGAACCGCGAAAGCCCCTAGCCTTGAAACCGCCGCGATGGGCTTACCAAAGACTTCGTTCCAGGCCTTTACGGTCGTTAAGGCGATGCGAATGCCGGTAAATGAACCTGGGCCCGCGGCAGCCGCATATATCCCCACGTCGGCGATGCGGCGGCTCGCTGCGTTGAGGACACGATCAATCGCAGGCAGCAGCCACGTGGAGTAGTCTTCGCCGCCGTCGTGCTGCGCAGCGGATAAGACGACTTGTTCTTCCACCAGCGCCACGCTGCCGTGAGCGTCACACGTATCTATAGCCAGAATAAGCACATCCCGAGTTTACACGAGCTGAGGGAAAACTCCGGACGCGCAAGAATACCGAGGCGAGTTTCGGCACGCGCTGGGCGAAAATTTCAAAGTTTTCGAAGGGATTCACAATCCCGCTATGCAATTGCGTTGCCAAATTGGTACCTAAATTTTGCTAAGCCCCTGATTCCAGAGGATATATCTTGACTCTTCGAACACAAACTCCTACACTGTTTCCAGTACCTCCAGGGGGCAACCGAAGCTATGGACTACAAGATCGGCGATAAAGTTGTGTATCCCAATCATGGCGTTGGAATTGTAGAGCAAATCAGCTACGGCATCTTGAACGGCAGAACCGAACGGTACTTCATGATTCGCATTGTTTCCAGTGGGTTGCGCGTAATGGTTCCACAGACAAACGCGATTTCCGTCGGGCTGCGTTCCGTGATTCGTTCCGTGGAATCCGGCAAAGTCCTCGGCTTTCTCGAAAAGGGCAAGCTGAATTCGCATCACGATTGGAAGCATCGCTTCAAAGAGAACTCTGAGCGCATGCGCACCGGAGCACTCCTCGAAGTAGCCGTAGTCCTCAAGAGCCTCGTTTCCCTCAGCACCAGCAAACCCCTCTCTTTCCGCGAGAAAAAAATGCTGGAGCGCGCCAAGTATCTCCTGGTCAGTGAAATGGCCACCGCCCGCAACACCTCCGCGGAAAACGCCGAAGCCACGGTAGTCAAGTCGCTCGCCAAGGCCAAGCTGCAATTCCCGGTAATGACCGAAAAATTCGAGTAGATTTCGTCTCCGACGACGGGCACGGCATGCCGTGCCCGTCGATCCGGCGGCAAACTTCAAAGGCGGGCAACCAAAGTTGCCCGCCTTTTTTGTGCCCTTTTGGCGACTCAATCAAGGAGACGAATAAGGATCCGTGCTGAGGACACGCCCGCCCTCGTCAAATCGGATAACGTAGTAAGAGGGAACGTATGGAGCAACCGTCACGGCGTATAGGTACTCGCTGGCACAACCCTTCATCTCAGACTGCGGAATCGGCCCAAAAAACTCCCCACACTTTTCAATCTTCTTGGGCTTACCCATTAATCGGACCACATCTCGCTGCGTGGCACCCACGGTAATTTTATCGAAGCCTCTCGCAAGACCGTTATCCCGCCAATACGCATAACCTATGAAGAGGACTGGAAGCAGCGCGCCCATCATAAGGACTACCGCAATAGGTCGCTCGATGTCTTCATTCGGCGTTCGCATTCGTGTACTCAGATCGTTTCACCAGCTCCTCATTTTTTCTCTGTCGACCAGTGCCATTCGCCTGGCAAGGGCTATGCCATCATCCTGCACCGGCAAGCGCATGCAGCAAAATCGCGGCTTTGCGCAACGTACCCGCCACAGCTGCGGCAATTTTCGGCGCGTCTGGTGTGTCTCCATGAATACAGATGGTGTCCGCCTGGACATGTACCTTGGTGCTGTTCCAAGCAATCACCGCATTGCCTTGGACGATGCTCAGCGCCTGCCGGCCAGCCTCGTCAGGAATGCTGATCAACGCATCGGGAAATTTTCGTGAGCGCAGGCTGCCATCAGCTTCGTAACGACGATCGGCGAAGGCCTCGGCAGCGACCGCGAAACCCGCTTCGCGAAAAACTTCGAGCATCGACGAACCCGTCAGCCCGACCATGACCACTTCCCTGCTCCAGTGCGCCACACCTTCCGCAATCGCCGCCGCCAACGTCTGATCGCGCGCTGCCTGATTGTAGAGTGCCCCGTGCGGCTTCACGTGCGTCAGCCGCGCACCACAACCTGCCGCAATCTGCGACAACGCACTTACTTGCTCGAACACCGACTTTGCCACCTCTTCCGCCGACAATTGCAACTCAACCCGTCCAAAATTGGCGCGGTCGGCATAACCAGGATGCGCCCCAATCGCAACCTTATAACGCATCGCCTGCTCGATCGTGGCTCGCATGGTGTGTTCATCGCCCGCGTGTCCGCCGCAGGCAATGTTCACCGAAGTGACCGACTGCATGAGCGCTTCCTGCGTTCCGTCGGCGACCGCCTCCGGAAACTCGCCCATGTCGCAATTCAAATCGACCTGCAAAGGCGAACGCTTCATGCGAAGAGCAACTCCTCCGAAGCTAGCACCTCTTCTTGTTCTCGAAACAGCGCTCGCGCGGTTTCCCATGTCACCATCTCAAACCGAATCTCATCCCGCGGCCGCAACTGTCCCAAGCTATGAAAATCCGCGGAAGTCACGTTGGCAATCTTGGGATAACCGCCGGTAGTTTGCTGCTCCACGAAAAGAATAATCGGCATCCCCGACTCCGGCACCTGCACCGCCCCGAGCGCCACACCCTCGGAAATCATTTCCCCGCCCGCAGGCGCCGGGATCGCCGGACCCGCCAGTCGCAGCCCCATGCGATTCGCATCCTCCGTAACGTGATAAGCGCCTGACGCGAACAAGCCCTGCGCAGCCTCCCCAAACCTATCCCACTGCGGCCCAGGCGTGACGCGCAAAACCCTTGCAGGCACCAGCAACTGTCTCGCACGCGCAGATAATTTTGCAAAATCAGACCTTCGCCCGAGGTTGCCAATCTTCAGCACATCACCTTTCCGCAACGCCCGCCCCGCAAACCCTCCAAGCCCACTCAGGACATGCGTCGACGTGCTCCCCAAAAATGGCGGCACCGCGATTCCCCCGCGCACACACAAGTAACATCGTGCCCCGGCTCGTGTTGCTCCTACCCGCAAAGTCTGTCCCGGACGCACGGCCACCGGAGTCCACAGCTCCACGCTAACGCCATCGAGCGTTGCCGTAAAATCGCACCCCGCCAAAACCACCGTATCGCCATCCGGAAACTCGAACGTCCCGCCGACCAACGTCATCTCTAGCGCTGCGGCTCGATCATGATTCCCGACCAACAAATTCCCCACACGCAACGACACCGCATCCGCCGCGCCAGACGCCGAAACGCCCATCGCCCCAAATCCTTCGCGGCCCAAATCCTGCACCGTGGTAAACAATCCCGGCTCGATCACCCGAATCACGCAGGCACTCCTTCCATCTCCGCAAACTGCCCCACAGAAATGCTCACGAATCGTACGTGATCCCCGATCGACAAAACGCTGCTCACCTCCGGCGCCGCGCGAAACATCTTCATCGGCGTTCGCCCAATCAAGCGCCACCCTCCCGGCGTTGCGAAGGGGTACACCCCGGTCTGCGTCCCCGCAATCCCCACACTCCCAGCCGGCACCACGCGACGTGGCACCGCCAACCGCGGCGTAGCAGGAATCCCCTGTAGCGCATTCGGCACCTGTAGCGCGGGGCGCTTGCCTCTGAGCCCCGCGTTTTTTTCCACATCGCGATCTTCCATCCGCCCCAAATACGCGAACCCCGGCACAAATCCCAGAAAATAAACTAAGTACTCCACACAGGAGTGCGCAGAAATCACCGAATCCGGCGTCAATCCATGCAGCGCGCAAACATCCTCTAAGTCCGGTCCAAAGTTCCCGCCATAACACACCGGAATCTCCACCAACCGCGGCTTCTCAATCCTTACGTCTTCAAGACCAGCCAAGAATCCCCTCAGCATCGCTTCCAAATCGGCATGCGTACACGCCAACGCGTCAAATTTCACCAAAACCGAACAATATCCAGGATGGACATTGCGCACGACGGGAATCGGTTTTCGTTCCAGCAACCGCAGAACTTTCAACACGCACTCATGCGCCCGCACCGAAATCTCTTCACCAAAATAGACCATCAATGTCTGATCACTAGCAGGCAGGAACCGCACACCGTCCGCGGCGGACGTTATCATTCGCGAATCCCTCTAACCGAACTCTTCTCTGCGCCCTCTGCGTTTAATCAGCGTTAACAAGAACGCCGGGCCAACGCTTTGTGGCTGAGACTTCCTCGGCCCACGTCAAGCCAGCGCCAAACTAGGATCCGCATTTAAGCTAGCGTCCCCAAACATCCTCGCCCGAAACCGCGGATAAGCCGCCGCCGCAATCATCGCGGCATTATCCGTGGAAAGTGCGCGGCTGGGAAAAAATGCTTCAATCCCCGCAGCTTTCCCGCGCGCCTCAAAAGCCGTGCGCAGCGCACTGTTTGCCGCCACCCCGCCAGAAACCAAAACACTCTCCGCCGAAATACTCTCCGCCGCAGACATGGTCCGTTCCACCAAATCCCGCACCACGGCATCCTGAAACTCTTTGATGAGCGCCAAAGTCTGTGGTGAACATAGCGCCAGCAACTGCTCAAACGACCGTTCACCGCGTTCAATCGCCGAGTTCCGCAAATGAATCTCTTCGTTATATTCGGCATGCTCACGCAGGTGATAGAGCACCGCAGTCTTCAACCCGCTGAAACTAAAATCAAACGCATTGCCCTTCATTTTGGTAGCGGAAAATTTAATCGACGGCGCAGTCCGCGCGCAAGCCGCCAAGCGATCAAGAATCGGCCCACCGGGATACCCCAGCGCGAGCAGTTTCGCAACTTTGTCGTAAGCCTCGCCCGCGGCATCATCCCGTGTCCCGCCAATTTTGCGATAAGAAAACAAACCCGTTTCCGAAAAACCCCCTGTGTCGTGAGTCGGCGCTTCTGTTTTGTGGGTCGGAGCTTCAGCTCCGACATTAAGCGCTCCGTTACCGACGGGCTTTAGCTCCTGGGGCAGGTCCTCCGCGATTTGTTCGGTGGTGCGCTCAGCCCGCACCTCGTAAATAACCGTATGCCCGCCAGAAACAATCAAGCACACCGCCGGAACCTTCGGTTCGCGCCCAGCCTTATGCGCCTCCAAAAAAACCGCGTGCACATGCCCTTCCAGGTGATTCACCGGCACCAGCGGAATATCCAGCGCCGCCGCCAGCGTCTTCCCATAAGTAATCCCCACCAGCAACGCGCCCACCAACCCCGGGCCGTGCGTCACCCCAATCGCATCCAGCGCAGGAAACTCAACCTCCGCCTGCAACAGCGCCTCGCGCACCACCGGCACGATTTGCCGCAAATGCTCCCGCGACGCCAGCTCCGGCACCACCCCGCCATATTTACGATGAATGGAAATCTGCGAAGCCACCACACTGGAGAGAATAGTCCGGCCGTCGTTAACTACCGCCGCCGCCGTCTCGTCACAAGAAGATTCAATACCCAAAATAGTCGCGGTCATAAAATAAGATGCTATCACGCGCCGCAACCAGGCGCTGCAACCAGGCGCTGCCGCCATGAACGCCGCGGAAATCAGTTAGCTTTGTTTTTCTTGGCTTGCACCAGCCAGCGGTTCAGCACACTCGCGGAATACTCGGGCATTTCGTGGAAGTTCAATCCCATGCCCTCTCGCGACTCAATGAACGCCACCGTAGCGTGCGTCTCTAGAGACTCCGTCTCGGTGTAAATTTCGATCATCACGTTCGTCCCCTGCGGAAACGGATTCATCATCTCCACGTAGCATCCGTGCTGGCTCAGGTCGCTGATTCGTGAAGACGTTCGCGCATTTTCCTTTTCATCCACAATTTCCGCCATGGCTACAAACGGATACCTCGGTTCGCGTCGTCGTTCGGCTTTCATCGATACTCCTCCTTCTGGAGGAAGGGTGTCGCGATGTTACCGCCGCCGCGCGCTCACGGCGTGGCAACGCGGTCCGCGCGCCTCCTATCTGCCATCAGGACCGCCCGTGAACTCGACGTCCGCAGATGAAAGCTGATCGAACTCGAAAAGCCCTTGCTCGCGTCTCCCCGCGCAATTAACATTCTTCGGGCATCGTTCGCAGTATTCCGGGATGAGGTGAGCCATGAAGCGATTCGCAGGAATGATGACGGTAGTCGTGGGGATGCTGCTGACGACGTTGCTGGGCGTATCGCTGGGCGCGCCGGTGCTAGCCGCGCAGGAATGGTCTCAGCCGTGGGCCCGCGAACGCATCGATAAATCGCCACGCCATAGCGAGTGGGTCACCGTGAAGCACGATGGCCGCGATGTCGACACCCTGATCGTCTACCCGGAGTCCAAAGAGAAGCGCCCCGTAATCCTCGTCATCCACGAAATTTTCGGCTTGAGCGACTGGGCCCAGGAACTTGCCGACGAAGTCGCCGCCGCGGGCTACATCGCCGTTGCTCCAGACCTGCTCAGCGGCATGGCGCCCAATGGCGGCCGCACCAAGGATTTTTCCACCGGCGTCACCGAAGCCGTCAGCAAATTAAATCCCGATCAGGTTACCGGCGACCTGAACGCCGCCGCCGACTACGCCCTCAAGCTTCCCGCCTCCAATGGCAAACTATACGTCGCCGGATTCTGCTGGGGCGGCGGACAAACCTTCCGCTTCGCCACCAACCGCGCCGATCTTTCCGCAGCTTTTGTCTTTTACGGCCCGCCACCCGCGAAAGACGCGATGTCGCGCATCAAGGCCCCCGTTTATGGCTTCTACGCCGGCAACGATGCCCGCATCGACGCCACAATTCCAGACACCATCACCGCGATGAAAGCCGCCGGAAAAACTTACGATCCGGTCACCTACGAAGGCGCCGGCCACGGCTTCATGCGCGCCGGCGAAGCTCCGGACGCCACCGACGCCAACAAAAAGGCCCGCGAAGACTCGTGGATCCGCTGGAAAACTCTGCTGCCGCAGTGATTTTCTCTGAGGAATAACTTCGCCGCCGTCGTGTACCTAGATCTCGTCAGCACCTCCGCGCCAACCATGCCAAATTCTTCCGGCACGCTAAGTGAGTGCTGTAATTTACAAGTCTCTGCGATTTGTGACGGTGTTGCCCTTGGAATTTCCACTCATCATCAAGCTGTTTTTTCGTAAATCCTGATAGACCTCGCGAAACGACTGGAACAATGACGTCTCGTGATATGGAATCCCGTGCGACGCGCAATAGGCTCTGACTATCTTTTGCACCTGTCGCAGCCTGTTCGCGGGCATCGTCGGAAACAGGTGATGCTCGATCTGGCAGGACAGCCCGCCCGTGCAGTAATCGATTCCGAGATGTTTTTTGACGTTCCGACTCGTGAGCACCTGTTCGCGCAGGAAATTTACTGCCGCGGCGCCTTCGAGCAGTGGCATCCCCTGATGATTCGGGGCGAAGATCAGCGTCAAGTACAGTCCAAAGAACGCCTGTTGCGCTAAAGCGAACAGGATCGCGTGCGGCCAGCCAAGCAGAAGGCTAAGCAGGCCCAGAAACCAGCACCCGTGCAAGATGAGGAAGCTCACTTCAACGATCGGATGCGTTACCCGATTGCGAATCAGAAACCGAATGCTGTCCGTCTTCAACACAAATGCCTCAAGCAAAGACAAGGGAAAGAAACAGAAATGCTGGTACCTCACCGTGAGCCGCGCCAGCCCCTTTTTTCCGGCGGCCTGCTCCTTCGTAAACGCGAACAGCGGTATGTCTACGTCGGGATCGGCGCTAACGTGGTTTGGAGAGCGATGATGGAGATTGTGTTTGTGCAGCCACCAGCTGTAGCTGAATCCCAGCAACAAATTCGCATGAATGAGGCCAACGACCTCGTTTCCAGTCGGGCCGCTGAAGATTTCCTGGTGGCCTGCGTCATGCACGACAAAGCCCAGTTGCGCAAAGACAAACGCCAGGAACGCGGCATTACAGAGTTCTGCCCACGGATTGTGAAATGTTGCGATCAGCGCGAAGGCGCTTACGAGCAAAACAAAATTGAGAAGCATCTTTCGGCTGTAATACGCCGGCTGCTTCGCCAATAACCCGCTTTGCCGTACCAGCGCGAGCAATTCGCGAAATTCGTCGCCGGCTGCCGCGCGCATCGTTTCATTTAAGACACCCGAAGAAACACTCACAGTGCGAGCACTCCGTTTTCACGCGCGCTCGAATGGACGCGTCATCGTTTTTGATTTTTGTTCAGATGTAGCGATGGATCGTCAAATCGCACTTAGACAGACTGCAATTCCACGCACTTGATTTAAATCCCGTCGAGTCCGACCTCGCCGAGAGACCCCATTTGAAAAGTGTACGCAAACAATGGCCGTCGGGCTGTTCTGAAACGCACACCCCGTCGATGGCGTGGTTTTCCCCAAAGCGCCGGCAAGCCACCTTGCCGGCCATCTGTTTTTTTGCGCCGATCTCACTCGCCCAGTGAACTCGGCGATAAGGCCGTCGCTTAAGCGCTAGCCGAAATCTCTCCGCCGATGGATACTATCGTTGCTGGCAGAGTGCATACCCGCAAACGCGATGAGTGCCTCCATCTCCCTCCACGCGAATCAGACAATTTTTCGCCCTGCTGCCAATCCCTGGCTCATCGCTGTCACCGTTTCGCTGGCGGCGTTCATGGAAGTGCTGGACATTGCCATCGCCAACGTCGCCTTGCCGCATATCGCCGGCAATCTGGGCGCCAGCAATGATCAGAGCACCTGGGTACTCACGTCCTATCTGGTGGCCAATGCCATCGTGCTTCCCATCACCGGATGGCTGGTGAGTCTGTTCGGACGCAAGCGCTTCTTCATGACTTGCATGGGCATCTTCACCCTCAGTTCTCTGCTTTGCGGAATCGCGCCGAGCCTGGGTTTTCTTTTATTCTTTCGCGTTCTTCAGGGTGCCGGCGGTGGCGGCCTGCAGCCTTTGGCGCAGGCGATTCTCGCGGACACTTTTCCGCCGGAAAAGCGCGGCCTGGCATTTTCCATCTACGGCATCACCGCGGTGTGCGCTCCGGCGATCGGTCCCACCCTGGGCGGTTGGATTACCGACATCGCTTCCTGGCGCTGGATCTTCCTGATCAATCTACCCGTCGGCCTGCTGACCATGGCGCTCGTCTATCGCCTGATCCAGGACCCGCCCTCTCTCGTTCTTCGTAAGCGCTCAGAAATAAAATTCGACTACTTCGGATTCTCCTTGCTCGCGCTCGGCGTCGGCGCCTTGCAGATTATGTTGGACAAGGGGCAAGAAGACGATTGGTTCGGCTCCAAATTCATCATCACCTTGGCCGTCATCGGCGGCTTGTGCCTGATTGCCTTGATCATCCACGAGTGGTTTCACGAAGATCCCATCGTCGATGTGCGGCTCTTCAAGAATGCCAACTTCGCCACCGCCAACATGATGATGTTTATGGTTGGCGCGGTCTCTTTTGCGGCCACCGTGCTAATGCCGCAGTTTCTTCAGACGCTGATGGGTTACACGGCGCAATCGGCGGGCATGGTGCTGTCTGCGTCGGCGATCCTGCTCTTGATTGAGTTGCCGCTCGTCGGCCGTCTCATCGGCCATTTCCAGGCGCGTTATCTCATCGCCTTTGGCTGGATCTCTCTGGCCGTCGGCATGTACGTCTCCACGCAAAGAATCGACCTGTTGATGAGCTTCTCTTCTGCAACCTGGCTGCGCATCGGCCAGTATCTGCCCATGGGTTTTGTTTTCGTGCCCGCCACCACGGTTGCTTACATCGGAATTCGCGAGGATAAGAGCAACGCCGTCGCGGGCCTCGTCAACTTCACGCGAAATATCGGTAGCAGCGTCGGAACCTCGATCATTACCACGCTGATTGTGCGGCGCTCGCAATTTCATCAGGCCACGCTGGTCACCAGCCCAAGGATGCACAGTTCGCGCTTTCACGACGCCATCAACGGGCTGGTCCCACAGCTGTCTCGCGCGGGCTTAAGCATGCACGAGGCGCAAAGGCAGGCGCTCGCCCGCGTCTACGTCACGGTCCAGTCGCAAGCCGCCGCGTTGGCCTACATCGACGCCTACTGGGTGCTCGGCATAGCGGCGGTAGCGATGTTCGCTCTGTCTTTCGTCCTCAAGAAAAATGACCCCCACGCCAAGCGCGGCTCCGCGCCAGCACACTGACGGGGACAACGGAGCGACCACATTGAAAGAAAGTTGGGCTGGCGACGGGCGCGTCCCATATCGCGTCCGACGACCTGCTTGATCTGAACCCTATTCATATCGGAGAGCTACCATCGGGTCGACGCGGGTTGCGCGGCGAGCGGGGACGAAGCAGGCGAGCAGAGCGACAACCGCAAGCAAACCCGCCACACCGGCAAAAGTGAGAGGGTCGGTGGCGCTGACGCCGAAAAGCAGACCGCCAAGGAGCCGTGAGAGCGCGAGCGCGGCAAGCACGCCGACGGCGACGCCGAGAAGCGTGAGGCGCGTGCCCTGTTCCAGAACGAGGCGGAGTACGTCGCGGCGCTGGGCGCCGATAGCCATGCGTATGCCAAGTTCCTGAGTACGTTGGGTCACGCTGTAGGCGATCAGGCCATAGACGCCGACGGCGGCGAGCACCAGAGCGACCAAAGCAAAAATCCCAAGAAGCAACATGGTGAAGCGCGCGCGGGAAAGAGAGTCGGCGAGAAGCTGATCCATCGTTGCCACGGCGGACATGGGCAGTTCCCGATCCAGCTGTTGCAGTTGATTACGGATGGTGGAAAGCAGAGCCAAGGGGTCGTTCGAGGTGCGTACCAGAATCGTCATGCCCGACATGACGAGCTCGGGGTGCGGCCAATAAATCGTGGGTTCAGGGGCAGCGTCGAGCCCGAGTTGATGGACGTCGCCAACGACGCCGACAATTTCGGACGGCTGGCTCTCAGACTCCGCGTCGCTCTTCATGTAGATGACCGCTTTCTGGCCGAGAGGATTGACTCCATGCAGATATTTCTCCGCGAAGGCCTGATTAATAATGGCCACGTGTTTTTCTTCCGCCAACTCCTGCGTATTGAAAATACGGCCGGCGCGCAAGGGAACACTCATCGTGGCGAAATAGTTCGGCCCGATCACGCGAACGTTGGCAACGGGAAGATCCGACAGGGCGAGTGACGGCTGGCTGAGAATATGGACGCCGGTGGCGGCGCCGAGACCGGTAAGCGGAGGAAAGCTTTCCATGCTGGCTGATCGGATTCCGGGGACGGCGCTGACTCGGGCGAGAAGCTGTTGGAAGAAGGTGATGCACGACTGGTCTGTACCGTATCTGGATTGAGGCAGCGTGACCTTGAAGATTAAGAGGTGGCCGGTATCAAATCCTGGATCAACGCCAATCAAGCGAACGAAACTCCGGATCAGCAAGCCCGAACCGGTGAGTAGGACGAGGGCTAGGCCCAACTGCGCTACCACGAAGGCCTTGCGTGCGAAGGCGCGACGATTTGCGGAGGAGGAACCGCGGCCTCCTTCCTTGAGCGTCTCCGAGACTTGCGAGTGTGCCGAGATGTAGGACGGCAGAAAGCCGAAGAGCAAGCCGGCGAGAAGCGTTGCGGCGACGGCGAAGCTAAGCACGCGAAAATCCAGTGAGACGGAGCGGAGGTCGAGGAGATTTGCGGGGCTGGCGACAAGAAGAGCGTTGGTGCCCCAGACGGCGAGCGCTACCCCGACGACGCCGCCAATCAGTGCGAGAAGCAAACTCTCAAGCAGCAACTGGCGCGCAATTCGCCACCGGCCCGCGCCGATGGCGGTGCGAATGGCCATTTCGCGTTCGCGACTTGCAGCACGGGCGAGCAGCAAGCTGGAAAGATTGGCGCAGGCAACCAGGAGGACAAAAGTAACGGCGCCAAAGAGAACCAACAAAGCGGGACGCAAATCGCCAGAACTTTGTTCTCTCAAGGAAACAACGTTGACGCCCCAGTGCCCGTCGAAATCAGGATCTTCCTGTTCCAGTTGGGACGCGATCGTGCTCATCTCGGTCTGCGCCTGCGAATGAGTGACCCCTGGTTTCAGTCGCGCAACAACAGTCATGAAGCGGCCCATTTGCTTGTGCTGGTGAAATGCTTGAGGAACCACAAATGGCGTCCACATTTGAGGCCTTGCGCCGGTGAGTGAGCCATCCTTGATAAACCATTGGAAATTCTTAGGCGCAACGCCAACCACGGTTAGCGGATGCCCATTCAGCACGATGGGTTTGTCAATGATCGCGGGATCTCCAGCGAAACGTTCTTTCCAAAGGCCGTAGCTCAAAATGACCACATTGTCGTGGCCGGACTGGCCATTTTCCGCGGTGAAGCCAGGACCTAAGAGGAGATTGACTCCAAGGAGCGGGAAGAAATTGGTGGAGACGTTCTGGACGACGACTTCTTCCGGGTCGCCACTTCCCGTGAGATTGCCGCGCTCGTCGAAAATAAAAGATATGTCTGAGAAGACGGTATTCCGGTTCTGCCAGTCAAGAAAATTCGGAGGAGAAACAGTGTTGTGCGGATTGGGATGCTGTGAATTGTTTTCCCAAACCATTACCAAGCGGTCCAGATCGTAATACGGCAAAGGCCGGAGAAGAACAGAATTGATCACCGAGAAGATCGCGGTATTCGCGCCGATACCGAGGGCGAGCGTGAGGATTGCAACAGTGGCGAAGCCGGGATTCTTTCGGAGTTGCCTCAGGCCGAGGCGGATGTCCTGTAATAGCTGTTCCAGCCAAACCAAGCTCCACACCTCGCGAACGTCTTCCTTCACGCGGGTCACGTTTCCGAACTTACGCAAAGCCGCATAACGCGCTTCCTCCGGCGACATGCCGCGATCGATATTCTCCTGTGTCGCGATCTCGATGTGGTCGCGAATCTCTTGGTCGAGATCCACCAACATTCGTTTGCGGCGCATCATGGTTGCTCCTACGCAGCAGCTTGCAGAATCAGCAGGTATAGGATGCCTTCCAGCAATTCGATGCGCTTTTCTGTTCTTTGGTAGACATTCTAGGTGATGCTATAGCGGCTCCAGTAGAATGTCAAGGTGAACAAAGCTGTCCGCCATTTCGCTGGTTCCCGATAGGCCTCCGCACAACTGCCCGATCGATGTCCCTGATCAAAGAACGACTCGCCCGGGCCGCAAACTGAAGGTCTACAAGTTTCCCTTCATTGACAAAATCTCCAGCGCACAGCTACTGTCCTTCGTGGCCTCTTGCTTCGCGAAACAACGGCCGGAAAGAAAATTCTGACCAACCGAGCAAACTCTCGACTATGACTACGCCGACCTCGCCAATTCCGTCGCAGCCCGCCGTACCTGTGCGCAAAGTCCGCAAAGCGGTGTTGCCCGCTGCCGGGCTCGGCACGCGATTTCTACCCGCCACCAAAGCCCAACCGAAAGAGATGTTGAATGTCGTCGACAAGCCACAAATTCAGTACGTCGTGGAAGAGTGCGTGGCCTCCGGCATCGAGCACATCATTATCGTCACCGGCCGCGGAAAAAGCGCCATCGAGGATCATTTCGATCACGCCCCATCGCTCGAACGCTTCCTGGAAGAAAAAGGAAAACACGCCGAAGCCGAGATGGTGCGGCGCATCAGCGACATGGTGCAAGTCAGTTACACGCGGCAGAAGGAGCCGCTCGGGCTCGGGCATGCCGTGCTGGTTGCGAAAGACTTGGTGGGCGACGAGCCTTTTGCGGTGCTCCTCGGCGACGTGCTTATCCCGGGAGAAAATCCCGCCACTAAACAATTGATCGACGTGTACGAAGCCACCGGCGTTGGCGCCATTGCCGTTGAAGAAGTCCCGAAAGATAGAACGCATCTTTACGGTATCGTCGACGGCGAATCCGCCCCGCAACCGCCTTTCGGCGCGCGTCTGCTGCGCATTCGCGACCTGGTGGAAAAACCCAAGCCGGAAAACGCCCCGTCCAATTTAGCCATCACCGGACGATACGTCCTGCCACCCGCAATTTTCGATTGCCTCGCGCGCACCAAGCCCGGCGCAGGAAACGAAATTCAATTGACTGACGGTATGCGCATACTCGCCCAGGAACAAGGCCTGTGGGCCTACATCTACGATGGCATCTCCTACGACGCCGGAGACAAACTGGGTTTCCTCAAAGCCACCGTAGAACTAGCCCTGCAAAACAAAGAACTAAACGAAGCCTTCCGCGCCTACCTAAAGACCCTCAAGCTGTGATCGCGGATGAAGGTTTTGCGTAATCACCGCTAGAACCTTCTGTAGTGGCGAATCTTTAGATTCGCACTCTGATGACTGGGGCCAACAACGGCTGCGAATCTAAAGATTCGCCACTACAGAACCGTTCCCGGCTGCATTGTCGCTACCATCTCTCGCCCCAGTTGGGCGGGAGTACAAAAGGCTACTTCTTCTTGGCAGGCTTGCTTTCTTTCGATTCCTTCGCGGATTCCTTGGAACTCGATTCTTTAGACGAAGAGTCCTTTTTCGCGGCGTCCTTTTTGTCTGATTTCTCCGACTTATCCGCCGAAGCCTTGTCCGAACTATCCTTGTCATTCTTCGACGAATCGCTCTTCTCCGGCGACTCTCCGAGCGCGGTTTTCCCCGCGTAATCCGTGACGTACCAACCAGATCCCTTAAACTTGATCGCCGGCGCGGTGATCACCGACTCCACTTTCCCGCCGCAATGCGGGCACTTCTTCAGGTGCGGCCCGGCCACCGGCTCGATTTTGTCCGTGTGACGCCCGCACTTCAGGCACGCGTATTCATACAGTGGCACCGACAGTCCTCCCTGACGCTGCTCAAACTTTAGAGTATACCATGCAGCCGCAGCGCTTCTGAACGCGTGCTAAACTCGACCTATGCGCACGCGCCCCATAGCGGATGCACACTCCGAGCGAGGCTCCCTGCCGACCGGTGATGACGCGGCTATTGGTCAAACCGCGATCGGGACGGAAGACACCACAGACCCGCAAGAAGACGAACTTCCCGCGCACGTGCCGGATGCATCCCGCGGCTGCTTGTATCTGGTCGGCACGCCCATCGGGAATCTCGAAGACCTCACCCTGCGCGCGCTGCGCATCTTGAAAGAAGTCGACCAGATCGCCTGCGAAGATACGCGCCACACGCAGAAATTATTGACGCACTATGACATCCACAAATCGCTGGTGAGTTACCACGAGCACAATGAAATCACGCGCGCGCCCGAGTTGGTAGTCGCCATGGAAGCGGGCGCAAAAATCGCGCTGGTCAGCGACGCCGGCATGCCGCTGGTCTCCGATCCGGGACATCGCCTGGTGACGCTGTGCGTCCGCCATAAAATTCCGGTGATTCCGATTCCCGGACCTTCCGCGTTGCTGGCCGCGCTTTCCGCCAGCGGCTTGCCCAACGAAGAATTTTTGTTTGTGGGTTTTTTGCCCAATCGCAGCGGCGAACGCCGCCGCGCGCTGGAGCGTCTGCGCATCGAAGATCGCACGATAATTTTCTACGAAGCGCCGCACCGCGTGGCGGAAACCGTAGCCGACGCACAAGAAATTCTGGGCGATCGAACCGCGTGCTTGGCGCGCGAAGTCACCAAGCTGCACGAAGAATTTCGTCGCGGTAAATTATCGGAACTTGCGGCGTCGCTGGCCGAACGACCCGCGCGCGGAGAAATCACTTTGCTCATCGCCCCGGAAGAAGGCGTTGCTGCGGGTTCGCAAGCCGGAACGTCGCAGTCCATCGCCGCGCGCGTCGAAGAATTAATGCACCAAGCCAAACTCGACCGCAAAGAAGCGTTAAAAGTTGCGGCAAAAGAACGCGGCCTAACGCGCCGCGCCGCGTACGATGCTGTTCTCGACGAACGCCAAAGCGCCGAAGAAGTTTGATATTTTCCCGCGCCTTAAGAAATTAAATATTCGTTAGATCAAGCGGCGCGAATCGGGGCAAAAAAAAACGCCGCGATTGAAGCATTGCGACGAATGCAGATTCCAATTCCCTGCCGGCGGGCGAGAAAAAATGTCGATCTAAAGATCGACCACTACGAAGACAAAACCGCAGCGCGGCTAGCGATCACGCTGCGGATTCGGAGCGGAAGACGCGCTGGAAACGGGGGCCGGTGAACTGCACGCCGATTACGTGTTCGCCGGGACCGGATGCGGCGGCGATGTGCACGACGCGGCCGTGCGTGGAAAAGTCCGCTTCGTGGTGACGGCTGGCGTAATGGCCGTGCGGGATGCGGATTTCGAGATCCGAACCGATGGCCACGTCAAAGCGCGTGACGAACGCGGCGCCGCTGCGGCATAGATTTTCGCTGGAAGTATCTTCTTCAAAGGTGACACCGCGGCGATCGCGACCGCGTACTTTCAGCGGCAGGCGCACGGCGATTCTACGTTCCGACCTCTGCTTGGACGGCGAGCTGAGCTGGACCATGAGGGGTGGCCTCGTTTTCCTTGACCGCTGGGCGGTCAGCTACATTTGCGACCGTCACATGATCAGCGCTGCAGGAAAGGTCTGAACGGACGCCTGCACCGCTAACCATTTGATGATCGACGGCGGCGGCTCGTTGCGCAAAAAACTTTTCCACGCTTTCAAGCACTTCGCTGGGCGTTCGCGCCGCGTGTACGATTCGACGAAGTTCGCTGCCGTTCCCCACGCCATGTGTGAACCAGCACGCGAACTGCTTCATTTTGCCTACGCCATCGGGCAATTGCGCAGCGTTTATTTGCTGGTAGTAGCCGGAGAGTAAACGATGGCGATCTTCGTCGGTCGGCAGGGTGTAGCTGCCGGTGGCGGCGTATTGCTGCATTTGCGAGAAAATCCAGGGGTTGGTGGGGGCCGCGCGGCCGATCATGACCGCGTCGCAGCCGGTTTCTTTGACGATGCGCGTGGCGTCCATGGGCGTCTGAATATCGCCATTGCCGATGACGGGAATCTTCACGGCCTGCTTTACCGCGGCGATAATTTTCCAGTCGGCGCTGCCGGTATAGCCCTGCTCGCGGGTGCGCGGGTGCACGGCGACGGCTTCGACGCCCACGCTTTCGGCGAGTTTCGCTACTTCAACGGCGACGATGGAGGTTTCGTCCCAACCGGCGCGCAATTTGATGGTGAGGGGAATGCGGACGGAGGCGCGCACGGCGCGAAAGATCTGCGCGAGCAGATCGAGGTCGCGGAGCAATCCGGAGCCGCCACATTTCACCACTTTTTTGGCGGGGCAGCCGAGGTTAATGTCCACGGCGTCGTAGCCGAGGTCTTCGACCATTTTCGCGGCGTCGGCCATGACTGGGGGATTGGCGCCGAAAAGCTGCGCGGTGATGGGGTGTTCGTCTTCCTGAAAATATAGATAACGCAGGGTTTTGGCAGCGCTGCGGGTGATGCCTTCGGAGCTGGTGAATTCGGTCATCAGCAAGCCGCAACCGCCCAGTCCGCGGATCACGCGCCGAAAGAGCGTGTCCGTGACGCCGGCCATAGGGGCCAGAACCGCCGCGGGACGGATCGTCAGATCGCGAATTTGGAAGGACGCGGGCAGCATTTAGTGTTCAGTGTAGCCCAAGTATGGGCTCTCCGGTTCGCCCGCAACGGCGGACGAAGAAATGGAAATTAGCAGGTCCCACCCCCACCCCACCCCCTTTTGCGAAAGAGTAAGATTCCAAAGGAGTTGGAGGGAGGTGTTTTGAAAGAGTAAGATTCTAAAGGGTTTGCATCGCGCTTTAGCGAAAGAGATAGATTTTATTGGAGTTATGGGGAAAGCGAAATTCTGGAATGCGGTGAGATACCCTACCCCAAGGGTGTTTTGGCAAAGAGTGCGCAACGTTAAGAAAATGCTAGGGATGGAGCGATCTGTGGATTGAGAAGAGTGTGTAAGCGATTGAAAATAAAGGGCTCTTGTTTTGCGCTCGGTTACACGTGTAGGCGATTGGTCGCGCGGATCTAGTGTGAAGTAATGACGATCGGGGAGTGAGTGCGAGGCGGCTGGCAAACGGGTCGATTGATTTAACACACGGATTTATAGCATGACGGAGTTATCTTGTCAATAGATATTTTGTGAGTATACCATTCGAATGGAATGAGACGGTAGGTTGAGACAGGTGGGAATCTGCGAGCGAACGTCGGTCCGCAGCGAAGAATGCCCCACGCTTTGCGAAAGGAAAAACCGCAAAGCGTAGGCCACCCCGAAATGTTGTTCATCGGATTAAGCGTGATCCACCCGCGATTGAAATCAAGCGCAAGGCAGGCTCAACAAGTAGTTGGAAGAAGCTCAGCGCGGCGCTCGAGGTGGGCTGGGAGCAACTGGCGTAGGAGCGGGTCGGCCTTAACGGAAGAGCGGCCTACGCTTTGCAAAACCGAGCGTAGGCCACCCCGGATAGTTTTTCACGGCTTAACGCTGCGCCACCCGCCATCCGCCCACGATCGCGGATTGCCCCCTGCCGAAGCTTGCCAATCCACTAATTTATGCCGTTTCGTATTTTGTATTTACTTGCATTAATAACCTATATTAAGTAAGGTTAATCATGCGAGCGGTTCGAATGAACCGAACTCGGCTTACAACTATGCTGCGCCCAACTCTTTTGATATTTATTTTTGTCGGGTGGTTTAATTTTCTCTCGCCTGAAGCAGCCTTTTCTCAGGGTGAAACCACCAGCGCCATAGTTGGCTCGGTAAGTGATGCGAGCAACGCCGCCGTTGAAGGCGCGCTGGTCACGATTGTAAATCGCGAGACCGGGATGCGGCGCAGTGCCAAGACCGACGAGAACGGGCGGTTCAGTTTTCCGCAGCTGAAACCCGGTGCGTACTCGATCAAAGTCGAAGCGGAGGGCTTCGACCCGATGCAGAACGATGGCGTGACCGCTGGCCTAGGGCAAAAGCAAAACGCAGACCTCCGAATGCAGGTAGCCCAGGCCAAGCAAACGATAGAGATCAGCAGCGATGCAGCCATGCTCAATCCCGAAAACGCCAATACCTCGACAACGCTAAACGCGCGAGCGCTCGAGGACCTTCCGAATCCCGGAGGTGATTTGACGTATCCGCTACAATTTGCGGCGGGTGCGCTGATTAACACGGCGGGAAGCGGCAACGATTTTGTGGGTGGCACAAACGGATACGGGAATGTGGAGTTTAACGGGCTGCCGGCGCTATCGAACGGATACATCGTCGATGGACTGGAGACGAATGATCCGTTGACGAATCTGAATAGCGGACTCTCGACGAATCTGGTACTGGGATTAAACTCGATCTCGGAAGTGACCGTGAACACGCTTTCCTATGCAGTCGACCAGGGGCGATATGGAGCGGCGCAGGTCAATTACGTAACCAAGTCCGGCGGCAACCAGTTTCACGGGAATCTCTATGAGCTGTGGAATGGAGCGAGGTTCAACGCGGCCGATTACTTCACGAATGCCACGCCTGGGAATCACAAACCGCGCTCGACCGTGAACCATTTCGGGGGCAGTGTCGGCGGGCCGATTCGCCACGATAAATTATTCTTTTTTTTTGACAGCGAATGGGTGCGAATTGCTCTGCCGATTGTCACGCCCACGACAGTGCCGACGGTGGCGTTTCAAAACTACGTGCTACAACAACTTCCTCTAGGCCTCAAGGACGCTGCCGGTAACGTCCTTTATCCCGCCGCGCCGCAGGAAGTTCCGTTCTATCAGAAGATGTTCTCACTGTACGGCAACACCGGCGGAACGTCTCTGGCGGTGCTGGGCTGTCCGTTCGACGTGGGCGGAGGCACACCTGCGATTGCCAATGACGGCAACGGTTGCGCGAACCGGCAGAGCGTCTCGCATTCGAGCGACGATCACGAGCAGGTGCAGACGGCGCGCATCGATTACAACATCGACCAGAAAAACACGACATGGTTTCGGTTTCAAGCCGATACCGGCGTACAAGCAGCGTACACGGATCCGATCAACTCCCTGTTTGACGCGGTTTCGCCGCAGCCGCTGTATTCTTTTGCCGCGGGCTACACGCATGTGTTTTCGCAGAACCTGGTGAACTATTTCAACCCGGCCTTTTCCTGGTACGAAAGCCTGTTCGGTCCGGCCAATCTGCAGCAGACACTTGCAGCGTTTCCCATCGTTTTGCAAGGTAGCGGCGCGAATGCCCCGTTCACGACGCTCGGAGGACTGGATAATACGTGGGTGCAGGGGCGGCGGGCCGCGCGATTCTTCATCAACGACAACCTAGCCTGGAGCCATGGCGCGCACGAACTGCGATTTGGAACGAATACGCGGATCTTTCGGCTGAATGACTATGACTTCGGACAAGGGTCGGTTCCGACCGAGGTGTACACCACGCTGCAACAATATATTTACGGCGTGGCTTCGACAGCCACGCAGACGTTTCCCACATCGGCGAACCAGCCGTTCAACTTTCTGAATCTGGACCTGTACGCGCAGGACACTTGGAAAGTGACGCGCAAGCTGACATGGACTTTTGGCCTGCGCGACACTTTCAATTCCAATCCGCTAAATCCTCATGAGGAAATCGCGCGACTTAACGGTTCCTTTGCTTCCATTTTGCACGATGTCAATCAGCCGCTCGACGACGCGATCCAAACGCATCTTGGGAACGTGTTTTCCTCTACGCCGCTGGCGATCCTACAGCCACGAACGGCCATTGCCTGGCAGTTTGAACCCAAAACTGTATTACGCACAGGATTCGGGCTATTCAGCGACATTTTGCCCGGCAGCATCGCCGATGTGGTTGGCGGCAATCCGCCCTATGTGCAGACTTTCCAGGGCGGCCTTCTTGGCACCGTTGGTGGGACAGGCATCGCACCGGGAGTACCTAATAGCGCAGTGGATGCCACGGTGGCAGCCAATGAAACGTTCACGTCAGGATTTCCGCAGGGGCAGCTTTCCTGCGCAGCCTCCCTGGTGAATGCCGCGACGTGTCTTCCGCCGGTCAATATCACGGCGGTGCCGGACGGGAAACTGCACGCGCCTTATTTTATGGAGTGGAGCCTGGGACTGGAGCATCAGTTTGGAAGCGCGGCGAGTATCGATGCGCAATATGTGGGTACGCGCGCGGTGAATCAGCCGTATCTGACACAAGTGAACGGCTATCAAACCGTGTGTGACGGATGCTTTGCGCCGTTTCCTTACGCGCAACCTACGGATGCGCGATTTGCCGCGGTGACGCAATTTTCGACGGGCGCGAACAGCCACTACGACGGATTGCAAATAACCGCCAAGAAGCGTCTGGGACACGGCTTCATGGGACAACTGAACTACACGTGGAGCCGTTGTATGGACACGGTTTCCAATGGGGGCTTCCTACAATTTTCCTCGGGAGGAATTTTGGCGCCGCTGCCGGGAGAGTTGGCCCGCGACTACGGGCCTTGCGACTACGATATTCGGAACAATCTTAATGCGCAATATGTGTATCAATTGCCGGTCAAGGTCGAAAACCGAGCTATGGGATACGCGCTCAATGGCTGGCAAGTATCGGGGACGGTCTTTTGGCACAGTGGAATTCCGTTTTCCGTTCTGAGCGCGCCCTATTCCGCAAATGGCAACGGCCTTGTGAATGGCAGCGGGCCGCAATTCGCGAGCGTGATTCCCGGCGTGCCGCTATACGAGCACCAGGCGATTCCAGGTGTCACGCAGCCCGGTACGGTGCAGTGGCTCAATCCCAACGCCTTCGTATCGAGCGTGGATCCCAGTACCGGCGCATGCTACGGAGGCGACAGCCCAGCGAATTGTCAATTCGGAAATCTCGGGCGCAACGCGCTGCGCGGGCCCGATTTTACCTGGAGTGACTTCTACATAACGAAGTGGTTTCTGTTGTCGGAGCGTGTAAAGATGCGCTTCGACGTTCAATTCTTCAATGTATTCAACCACCCCAATTTCGCGCTTCCGAGCATGGTTCTTGCCGGAATCCCAGGCAAGCCTTCCACCCAAACTGGATTTGGCGCGCTTACCTCCACGACCTCTCCGCCAACGGGCCTCCTCGGCGTCGGCTTGGGCGGTGATAGCACTCCCCGCATGATTGCGTTTCAATTGCGGCTGGAGTTCTGAAACTGATCGCCAAATGATTGTGCACGGCGCATCCGCGACGCAGGGGACGCGTAAAAAAGCACACAGACTGAAGATCTGTGCCACTGAACTGCTGGAGATGTGAACCGCTATTCTTTTTCGGCTACAAAGACCGCGGTTGTAAGCGCGGGCACGGTGACGGCCCCGGCTTTCGAGTTAAAGGTGGACTGGCTCGTCGCGGGATCGCTTGAGTTTTGTTGGATGGGGTGCAGGTGCAAGGCCAAGCCCTGCAGGCGGCTGTCGGTGAAGGTCAGTGGCGCATTGGTGGCGTTGAAGACCACCACGATGTGTTTATAGATTCCGTAGTTGCCGCCGTTCGCATCGAGCTTCATTACGATCAGGCCGGGCGTCTGGTTTTGTCCGGTGTTCAGGAAGGTGAGGTTTTGCTGCACTTCCTGAAACGTGGCCATGCGGAAGAGGTCGGAGCTGTAGCGGATTTTCAACAGTTCGCTGAACGCCGCGGCACCGTAGGAGATGTTCGCGGGCAGCGGAGTGTACGCGGAGTTGCTGAGCAATGGCGTCATGATGGGCCACTGGCCCTGATTCTGGCTGGCGATGGGCAGACCGATGCCCCAGTTTGCAGTCTGGCCGGTCCAGTCGATCTTGTTGAACCAGTCGCCGGAGTTGTAACTGTTCTGGTCCATGTCCTTGGAGCGCAGCAGGTCGTCGCCGGCTTGGAAGAATGGAATTCCCTGCCCCAGAGTAACCAGGCTCATGCCCATTATTTGTCTGCGGGCACGCGTGGCGATGGTGTCGTTGAAGCTGGATTTTAGTTGCACCGCGTCGAAGAGGTCCTGATTGTCATGGACGGAGGCGTAGTTCACGGCCTCGATGGGACTCTTGGTGTATCCGGTGGGTTGACCGTTGTAGCTGATCTGGGCGCCGGTTACGGTGACGCCAGCGCTGTCGGTAAACATGTAGTCCCGCAGGTTTCCCGTGAGACCTACGTCGATCCAGTCGGAATACTGGAGCAATTGCGCTTGCTGCTGACTCGATGAGAGGCTGCTGTTGGTGAAGTCGCTTGGATCGGTGAACACGCCGGTGGCGAAGCCCTGCACGCGTTCATCGGTAAACGGGCTACCGCCGCGAACGCCATCGCGGATGCGATCGTTGAAGGTGCCGACGCCAAAGCCGTAGAGATTGATCTGCGAGGCATTCGGCCCGATCTGATTGTTTGCGGTGTCTCCGAAGTTGAAACCTTCGCCGTAGAGATAGATCTTCGAGCCGTCGACGCCGTCTTTTTCCGGAGTGAGCGCCTGCAGGGCCTGCTGAATGTGCTGAATATTGTAGGTGAACATGAAACTCATGATGTCGAAGCGGAAGCCATCGATCTTGTAGTCCCGCGCATTGAGGACAAGGGTATCGATGATCAGTTTTTCCATCATGAGGTGTTCGCTGGCGGTGTCCGGGCAGCAAGACGCGTTTTCGAGGTTTCCATTGGCGTCGAGCCGGTGATAGTAATTGGGAACTACTTCATCGAGATTCGAATTGGGAGCTTCGCCGCTGGCGTTGGTGTGATTGAAGACCACATCCTGGACCACGCGGAGGCCGGCTCGGTGCAATCCGTCCACCATGATGCGGTATTCGCGCACGCGAGTATAGGGATTGATGGCGTAGCTGCCCTCGGGCGTCATGTAGTGCACGGGATCATAGCCCCAGTTGTAGGCAGGGCTCGTCTGGCTGGCGGTGACGGCGGCTTGCTGCTGCTGGCCGTCCGGTGGATATTGCGCCAGCCCGGTCGGGATAATCCACGTGGATTTGTCTTCATTCACGCTAGCAAAGTGGAAAGAAGGCAGGATGTGAATCGCCCTGAGCCCACTCTGCGCCAGCGAGCGAAGGTGCTTCATACCATTGGAGTCTTGATCTGCAAAAGCTTCGTAGAGCCCGCGATGCGCGGCGGGCACGGTGAGATCGTTGATGCTGAAATCGCGGATATGCAATTCGTACAGGCTCATGTCGCTGAAGCTGTGCAGCGGAGGAGAGGTATCCTCGTCCCAGCCGATGGGCTTGGTTTCGTCGGAGTCGAGATCGGTGAACCTGCTCTTCGCGCCGTTTAGCGCGATATCGATGGAATAGGGATCGCTGGTGACATTCGTGTCTACCGCGGAATCGGCTGGAACCCAGACCTGCACGCTGTAGAGGTAATATTTGTCTTTCCAACTGCGGTCGCCGTGGGCGACCCAGACGCCGTTGTGCTCATGCATCGGCAGAACCGTAGCGGGCGTGGTATCGGACTCATGGTTGAAGATCTGCAATGAAACGGCCTGAGCCGTCGGTGCCCAAAGCTTTACTTTAACGGCGAAGTTATCGTCGTCCGGCCAGTCGCGCCAATCTCGATCATCCGGGCGGCGAAAGACCACGCCGAGCTTGCCGGGATAGTAGTAAAGATCATCCAAAACGCCTGCGATTTGTAGGCCGGTGGCATATTGCACGGAGCCATTCGCGCCGACTGCGGAAAACGCGAGCTGCCCCTGTAGAAAAGTCTGCAAGGTGGAAAGCTGCGTACTCGCTGGTAGTTGCAAGACGATGTAGCCGGCCAGTTGCGGGTAGCGGAACAGCTCGTCCGCCGTTAGGCTTCCGCCAACGGTGAGCGGAATGCTGGTTCCTCCTGTGATGCCCGTGGCGCCAACGGACAGGCCACCCGTCAAGCTGGAGGTAATCGCGTAGGTATCGCCACTCTGCACAAATTGCGGCTGAATGGCCACGCGCTCGCGATCAAGCCAGTAGCCTTGCTGGACGTTCAGCAGGCTATCCAGTATCTGGGCCGGAGTGGGCGGCACGGTGAAAACGGTGTCGTTGCCGGAGATGGCCCAGGCTTGCGAGTATGTGCCCACCACCAGATATTGGTTTGGCCCGGGATCTTTCACGCCGGTAGAAATGTTGTGAATGATGAAACCGAGATTCTGGGCGTTGGGAATGAGGCTGATATCGAAGTACGCGCCGTAGGAGTCGATGCTGGTCACTCCGGTCAGTCCGTCGTTGTAGTCACCGGTATATTCCGCGGTGTCCTCGAAGGCATAGCAGGTCCAGTTCGAATAGTCTCCGTCTGGCCGATAGTAGTGGATACGAGCGTATCCGGGGAGGATCGCGTTGGGATTGGTGAGGCTTGGCTGGCTCTTGTACAGCTTTCCGATTCCCGTATAGCCCCAATACTCGAAGCCTTCCGTTGCCGGATCGACAAACTCGTTCGGACCCGGATCTTTCTGGTCGCCGCCGGGCGCCGAGGGATTGTGAATGATTAGCCCAAGATTCTGTGCATCGGCGACTACTGCCACGTCAAAATACACTCCATAGGCGTCAGAATTTGTTGGAGGCACGAGCCCGCTGTTGTAGTCACCGGTGTATTCCGTGGTGTCGTAGAAGGCATAAATGGTCCAGCCGGAATAGTTGCCGTCTGTGCGATGGTAGTGGACGCGAACGTATCCCGGCAGGAGCGCTGTGGGAGCGCTCAGGTTGGGCGCAGAGGTATAGAGCTTGGCGATTCCCGAGAATGCCCAATATTCGAAGCCTTGCGTCGCGGGATCGACGAACAAATTGTTGGGAGTGTCTTTCTGATCCCCACCCGGAGCTGTTGGGTTGTGAATGATGAGGCCGACCTCTTGCGCGCCGGAGGTGACTCCGACGTCAAAATAGACGCCAAAGCTGTCGGTACCGGTTACCTGAACGGGTCCACCACCGTAGTTGCCGGTATCTTCCGTGGTGTTATCAAAGGCATAGACAGTCCAGCCGGTATAGTTGCCGTCCGGCCGGTGGTAATGGATGCGAATATCGCCCGATGGAATCGCGGGATCGGACGCGGCAAAGGCTGGGATTGCTGCAAAAACAAATATCAGAAGAATGAGGACGTGAGGACCTGCACTGCGCAAAACGTGGGGGGTTCTAATCTTGAATTTCAAGGGGGCCCTCCTGAAGACGCTAGGTGATGTCGTTTGGTTCGGGGGTCGGTGCGGTCGTTCGCGTTCATTCAAGAGGCGCGGATGGCAGCGCCGAGACATTAGTTGAATGAAACCGCTGGTGTCAAGAGTGATTGCGGCCCCATTTATGGGGGGCTTACGCACGGCTCACCATGTGGGCGGCACCAGGAAGGTAAAGGCGGAGCCCGGGCCGCGATCCATCGGTATCTTGCATTGCCGGTGCTATGCGGCTGCGCTACACTCGGCGCTTCTGGGTAGGATTTTGGCGATGCGCGGCTCGGCGAAAGTGATTGCGGAAATAAACAAGGCGGATCCGAGGACGCGCTCGGGGCGAAGAACGAGGCCGGAAAAAGAAAGTCTGAAATGCATACGCACCGTTATCTGCAAATTGTTGTTGCTGGACTGCTGGTGTGTTTTTCCACGGGCGTGGCCGCGGCGCAGGACATCCTGCAGCACGTGAACTATGTGTGCAGCGACGGGCGCGTGTACATCGAGAACTGCAATATTCGCGATTTGTCGGATGCGGGGACGTGCTTTGTGGGGCATCCGGACCATATTTTGGCCAACGGGATGATGGCGTATACGACGGAAACGCGGGCGGCGCTGAAGAAACTGCTGCCGACGTGCAAGCAGCCTTCGGCGGAGGAAGTGGCGCGAGCGAAAGCGTTCGATAAAAAGGTGGCGGACACCTACGCGGCCAACGAAAAGAAAGCCATGGAAGAGAACGATGCGATTGAAGCGCGCGCGCAACAGGCGATCACGGGCAAGAAGCCGCTAACGCCGGAGGAGCGGACCATCAACCGGTGCATTACGTCGGGAAGGCTGCCAGCGTCGTGCACGGGGAATGCGCTGCTGGGGGCGTTTAGCTCGATGGTGGCGCAGGTGCTGCCGTCTGCGGCTAAAGAGACACCGCCTGGGCCAGTGATGGCTGGAGTGTTTCAGGGCGCGGGAAACTGGCGGCTAGATTTTATTGATGGAGGCGTGCTGGTCAACTGCGCTTTTCTGTCGCCGGACCAGCACAACTACCGCATCGAGTTCGCTGGCGACCGTACGGTTATACATATTGACACCACGCCGAAGGCGCTGGCGCTGACGCTGAGGGCGGATGGAACGATGGTGGGGCCGGGTCCGCTGACGATAGACGGAGTAGTTGCCGGATACGCGAGCGGAGGCGGCGATGGAAATCCTTATAGCGGGGGATATAAAAACCAATACGGGACACTGATAACGAACAGTCAGGCCGCCTCCGGCGGCGGACCGGTATACGATTCGAGCGGTAATCGCATCTATGGTGCAATCAATGCCGACGCCGGGGGCCATACGACCTTCTCGCCCAGAACAGCCACCTGCCCCGCGTTAAACCTCTCCTCCAAGGGGGCCGGAGTTGGCGTGCAGACGATGCAGACGGATCTGCTCAAAAGCATGTTTGGCGGAGACAAAGGCGCGCCCACGCCGCCAGGGATCCGGATGCACGGGATCTTCGCGGCGTCGACAGGATTTAGTGTGCAGTTCTTTCCGGAGTCGGCGATTTTGGGCTGCGGGCCGGACGCGGCGCGGGCTTATCCGTACGGCGTGGTAGCGGATGGAAGTAAGGCGGTGATTCAGATTAATGCGCCGGACCATCCACTGAGCTTGGCGTTCAAGCCGGATGGATCGCTAGAACCGAACGGCACCGGCCCGTATCAGGTGCATGGGCGTGTTGTAACCGGACAAAACGACAACGGCGATTTTACGTTTGCTCCGCTGGAGCAGACTTGCAACCTTGCGGTGCTCACGCCGAGCAAAGCGATACCCTCGGGAGGCGGTGCCGCGGCGACGATGACGGCGTCCGCAGGAGCACGAGGAGCGGCGCCGAACAACAACGGCGGAACGCTTTCGACACCGGCGGCGCCGTTGGGCAACGCGATTCTCTCGATCGTATCCGGATTGCCCGCGCAACCGGGGGCGCCGAACGCGCTGGCCGGAAGGCCTTATGTGATTTTGCGCGACAGTTACGCGGCCGCGCTGGCAAAAGGTGGCGTAGCCGTGCCGGCAGGAATGTCGCCGTATAAATACGTGGGCGGCATCTGTGTTAGCAGAACGCCGGACTGCCAAAAAATATTGGACGCGATCAACATTAATGCGGCGTCAGCGGTGAGGGCCGACGTCAACGGTAGCGGAACGCTGCCCGGCGTGCCGCCTGGGACGTATTACCTGATGATCTCGACGCGATACAACAACCAGCCCGTGATGTGGAACATGCCGGTCACGCTGAAGGCGGGCGCAAACTCTCTTACGCTGGACCTTCACAACGCGGCACCCGCAGTGAACTAAATTCCGAGCGTCCCACCGATGGAAAAATGACGCGCTCTGTAATGGCGTTGGGCTCCTCACCAAAAAAAAAGACGGCGGGACTCACCGAGAGGAGTCCCGCCGCCGTTACATGGAATTGCGATGTTCGCGGTCGCTACCGTTTAACGGGGAGCGATGGCGACATACAATCCAGTGCCTTCGCGAACGATGCGCAGCAAAATTGCTTTGGTCTGGGTGTTGCGCATGGCTTGTTCGAATTCGCTGACCGTGGTTACGGATTGATGGTTGACTTCGGCCACGAGGTCTCCCGCGCGGATTCCGGCGTCAGCGGCGGCGCTATTCGGATCCACCTGGGAAACGACGACGCCCTGGGCTTCGTCACCAAGATGCAATTGCTGGCGAGCCGCAGGGCTGATCGGCTCAACTTGCAGGCCTTGCAAACCGTCGTTGTCGGTGCTGCCATCGGCGGTCTTCTCGTGGTCGGCAGGCAATTCGCCGAGTTTAACGTTCAAGTTCAGCGTGTCTGAGCCACGACGCACGGTGAGGGGCACGGTGGTGCCGGGGTCGGTTTCGGAGATGTGCAAGCGCAAAGCGGCCGAATCGGCAACCGGTTCTCCGTTTAGCTTGATGACCACGTCTCCGGCCTTGAGTCCGGCTTGAGCCGCAGGGCCTTTGGCGGTGACATCACCGATGAGCACGCCGCCGGCTTCGTTCAAACCGAGGGCCTTGGCCATGGTGGGAGTCACGTCTTGAATGGTGGCGCCGAGGAAGCCGCGCACGACGTGTCCGTGGTCGACGATTTGGTCCATGACGCGCTTGACGAGATTGATGGGGATGGCGAAACCAACGCCCTGATTGCCGCCGCTGTGCGACAGGATGGCGGTGTTGATGCCGATGAGCTGGCCGCGGCCGTCGATGAGCGCACCGCCAGAGTTTCCGGGATTGATGGCGGCGTCGGTCTGAATGAAGTCTTCGTAGTCCTCGATGCCGAGATTGGCGCGGCCGGTGGCACTGACGATGCCCATGGTGACGGTTTGGCCGATGCCGAAGGGATCGCCGATGGCGAAAGCCAAGTCGCCGACTTGCACTTTGGAAGAGTCTCCCATGGAAATAGCGGGGAGATGATCGGCGTCAATTTTCAGGACGGCGACGTCGGTCTTGGGGTCGCGTCCGACGACCTTGGCGGTGAACTCCCGCTTGTCGCGCAGAGAGACTTTAATGTCGGTGGCGCCATCGACCACGTGATTGTTGGTGATGATGTAGCCGTTGGTGGCGACGATCACTCCCGAACCGAGGCCTTGCTCTTTTTCCTGCGGTTGCTGGGGCTGTTGCCGTTGCGAATGCGGCTGGCGATCGCCAAAGAACTGGCGGAAGAGTGGATCGTTGAGCATGGGGTTGGAGTCTTCTTCGGAACGCTGAACCATGCGCGAGGAAGCAATGTTCACAACTTCTGGCAGCGCTTCCTTGATGAGCGGCGAGTAGGTCATGGCGGGTGAGGCGGCCATGGCGGTGTTGTTCGATGCAGGAGCAAAGATGGGCGCCTCGAGCTTCGCACTGGAGTGCGAAGTTTCGGCAATACCGACGCCGGCGACGAACATCGCGCCGGTCAGTATGGCGGCCAAGCTCCAGATTCTAATTTTTTTTGTGCTGTGCATGACTGCTATTTTCTCCTTGTGATCGAGGGATTCTTCCGAGATTCGGATAGTTCATCGAATGTCTCCCTGGAGCGTTCAGGTTGCGCCTAGGACGCAAGGGGAGCGAGCAAGGAAAGGGTAAGTGGGCAGGCTGAAATGAACATGAAATGAATCTAATTTCTGCTTAATGAAGAGGGGTTTGAATAAGCCACGTACTTTCAATGCGTTGCAGCCTTACGGGCGGGCTTCAGTGGTGTACAGCGGGAGCCAGACCGTAAAACGCGTTCCCTGCCCTGGGGTGCTTTCGACGGTGATGCGGCCGCGGTGTTTTTCGACGATCCATCGTGCGAGCGCCAAGCCAAGACCTACGCCGGGGATGCGTTTCGAACGAGAGGGCTCGGCGCGGTAAAAGCGCTCGAAGACGTGCGGGAGGGCCTCCGGAGGAATGCCGATGCCTTGATCGGCGACGAGCAACTTCGCGCTGCTGCTTTCCGAAGTGACGGTCATCTGAATGCGGCCGCCGTTGGGCGAAAATTTGATGGCGTTGTCCAGCAAGTTGAGAATGACGCGCTCGAGCCAGGCGGCGTCGCCGCGCGCGTGAACGTGGGACTCGGCGACGGTCTCGAGACGAATATTTCTAGCAGCGGCGACGGGCTCGAGTTGTTCGGCGAGACTGACCGCCAACTGCGCGAGGTCGACGTTTTGTTCCGACCAGCGGATTTCGCCGGCCTCCGCGCTGGCGAGAACCAAAAGATCGTTGATCATGCGCGTGAGGCTGTCGAATTCCTCCAGTTGGCTCACGAGAAGGCGACGATAGTCTTCGACGGAATGGCCTTCGAGCAGAGCCACTTCGGTTTCGCCGCGCAATACGGTGAGGGGGGTGCGCAGCTCGTGCGAGATGCTGGCGGTGAACTGGCGCATCTCGCCGACGGAATTTTCCAGACGCGCCAAGGTTTCGTTGAAGGATTGCGCGAGTTCGTCGACTTCGTCGCCGGTGCCGCGCAGGGGCAGGCGTTGTTGCAGCTTGTCGACATCGATTTGGCGCGCGGCTATTGCCAATTCCTTCATCGGGCGGAGGGCCCGGTGGGCCATCTGCCAACCCAGTAAAGCGGAAGCGAAGACGCCGAGCGGCGCCATCAGCAGGACGGCGTGCAGAAAGACCTTGCGCGCATCATCCGCTGGTGCGAGAGGAATGCCCACACGAATCAAAAAAGAGTTGGCGTCTGTGCCAGAGAGGACCGCGTTGTGAAAGCGAAAGCGTTCCTGATTCAGCTGCTGATCGGTGAATTCTCCGGACGCCGAGAGAGAGCGGACTTGATCGGGAGTTAGACGAAGCCCCAACATGGCCAATTCCTCAGACTGCACTACTAAGTCGCCACCGGGAAGACGAAAGATCTGGTAGTAGCGGGCCGCGGAGTGGACCAGATAGGCTTCATCAGGATTGTTGGGGTCGACGGCTAGCTGCATGGTGCCGCCGGAAACGCGCTCGTGACTGTTCAGGAGAACTACGCGTTGCCGCAATTCCTGCGTCAAATTTCGGTCTTCGATGAGATTCAGGGAGTGATAAAAGACCGCGCCAAAAACGCACAGCATGGCGGTGAGCATCAGCGAATAGAACAGCGTGAGCCGAGCGCGGAGGCTGAGTTTGCTCATGATGGTTCGTCGGTCAGCATATAACCGACACCTCGAACGGTGTGGATGAGTTGCGTGGGGAATTCGCGATCAATCTTGTTGCGCAGGGTATTGATGTGAACGTCCACAACGTTGCTGACGGAATCGAAATGAATGTCCCACACGTGCTCGATGATCATGGTGCGCGTGACGGTGCGGCGGGCATTGCGCAGCAGAAACTCCAGCAGGGAAAATTCTTTGAGTTTCAGATCGATCTTGCGTCCGGCGCGCGTGACGGTGCGCGTGGCGGTATTCATTTCCAGGTCCGCCAAACGTAGAGTGGTGCTTTCCTGTGCGCCGCGACGCAGCAGTACCCGGATGCGCGCGGAAAGCTCGGCGAAGGCGAACGGCTTGACGAGGTAATCGTTCGCGCCGCCATCGAGACCCGCTACTTTATCTTCCACGGCGCCACGGGCGGTCAAAATCAGAACGGGCAAGCGCAGGTCGCGCGCGCGAATTTTTTTCAAAATCTCCAAGCCGGGCATTTTGGGAAGCATTAGATCGACGATGACGGCATCGTAGTCAAAGTTCTCAGCCTGGTAGGCGCCTTCTTCGCCGTCGTGCGCTACGTCAACGGCGTAGCCTTCCTGGGAAAGTCCCTTTTGGATAAAAGCGGCGACTTTTTGTTCGTCTTCAATGATGAGGATGCGCATCGGAATATCAATTGGCTGAGACGCAAGCTTGCAGCAACATGCCTTGAGAATACACCCACTCGAAAAAAACGGAGCACGATTGGGACAAGGGTCCGCCGAAGGGGGCCGTCTAGATTTATGTGGACTTGGCTGGTGTGATCTCAACGGCAGATGCGGGCGGAGATTTCAGGTATTCGTCGAGCTTGAGGAATTTGCGGCCCAGAGCGGGGCTGAAAATAGACCAGAGGTCCTCGCCGCTGGGGGTGGCCAGGGCGGAGCGGACGGCGGCGAGTTTGGAATCCATGTCGTCCATGTAATGAAAGACCAGGGCTTCGCGGATCATGGGAAGCTTTGGGGAGCCGAATTCGTATTGGCCGTGGTGGCTGATGAGCAAGTGCTGGACGACGGCTTTGAGTGGCGGCGGGAAGCCGGGGATGGCGTCCATCGCTTTCGAGATGGTTTCTACTTCCATGACGATGTGGCCGAGGAGCTGGCCTTCGGTGGTGTAACTTACGGCGCGTTCGTAGCAGAGTTCGTCGAGCTTGCCCACGTCGTGGAGGGCGGCGACGGTCAGGAGAAGATCGACGTTCAGTTCGGGGTAGTGCGCAGCGATTTGTTTGGCGAGGCCGCAGAGGCCGACGACGTGTTCGAGCAGGCCGCCGATAAAGGCGTGGTGCATCACTTTGGCGGCGGGGGCGCGCTTGAAACGCGGCGCGACTTGCGGGTCGTTCAGAATGCTCAGGACCAATTTATTCAGCCAGGGACTTTCGATTTCGGCAGCGTAGGTTTTTAAGCGCTCCCACATCTGATCGACGTTTTCTTTGGTGTGCGGGAGAAAGTCAGCGAGATCGATTTCTTCCGGCGTGGCGCGGCGGACTTGCTGCAGGACCAGCTGCGGTTTGTTGCGGTAGATTTCGACGCGGGCGGCCACTTTTACGAAGTCATCGCGATTAATGTCTTTGGCGATGGCATCGAAAGCGTCCCAGATGCGGGCTTCCACCGTACCGCTGCGGTCTCCGAGCTCCATGCGGAGGTATTGCTTGCCTTCGCGGGTATTGCGAATTTCTTTTTCGTGCACCAGGAAGAACGAGGTGATGCTTTGTTCGGTGGCGAGTTCGGTGACAAAGGATTTCTTCATTTGTAATTTTTCAAGTGGTGCATTTCAGTGGGGTTTCCGCTGGGCCTTCTTCATTTGGCCGTTCTTCACTAGCTTTTTTTATTTGGCCGGCGGCGTGGCCGGAGGCGGAGTCGTCGCCGGTGGCGTGGTCGCTGCCGCGGGAGTCGGGTCCGGCGTGGAAGTGTCACCTGACTTTTTGCCGAAGAGGCCGTACTTCTTATGGCCCTTCTTGGATTTCGTGACTTCCGGCGTGGCGCTGACTTCCTGAATTTCCGAGTTGCCGCCGCCGGCGATGTCTTGATAACCGGGCTTGATGACCACGTAGCTTTGCTGGCGCAGGGTCTTCAGGTACTCGCGGACGGCAGGCTCAAGGCGCTCGTTGTAAAGTTTTTCGGAAATTTCGTTTTGTACCTTGTCCAGCGATTGCTGGCCTTCGTCGTAGTGCTCAAGGACCTGCAGGATTAGAAACCCTTGCTTGGTTTCCATGACGTCGGTAAGTTGGTTGCGCTTCATGGTGAAGACTTTGTCTTCAAGAACTTTGGAAAGCTCGCCGCGCTTGTAGACGCCCAGGAAGCCTCCGTCCTTGGCGGTACTGCCATCGGATAGGCGCTTGGCGATTTCGGCGAAGTCCTCGCCGTCTTGCACGCGCTTCAGGGCGGTATCGGCTTTCTTCTTGAGGTCGGGAATTTCGTCGGGCTTCTTCCCCTCCGTGCTGATCTCAATTTCGCGCAGCGCGACTTCTTCAGGGCGGACGTACTCGGTCTTGTGCGCTTCGTAATACTTTTGCACGTCCTGGGCGCTAATGGTGATGTGCGAGCCGACTTCGCTGCCGATGACCTGCTGGGTGAGCAAGCCATTGCGAATGTTGTTCTTGAAATCTTCCCAGTTGATGCCTTGCGCGGTGACGGCTTTTTCCAGATCTTCCATACTGCCCAGTTTGTTCTGGATACGGATCTGGTCCAGTTTCTTGATGACGCCCGGCTCAACGCTGGTGCCCAGGTCTTTGGCGCGCTGCACGAGTAAGGATTGATCGATCAAATCACGTAAGGCGTGCTTGCGGCGATCCTCGATTTCGACACTCAATTGTTCGGCGGTGCAGTGAGTCTGGCAGTCATTCTTGGAGTCCTCTTCCGCACTGGCCAAAGCTTTTTCGTACTCAGACTTGGTAATAATCTCGTTGTTTACGCGGGCGATGATCTCTTCGACGGTGGTGGCGTTGCTTAGATCCGTAGACTTGGCGCCGGGTTTCGCTGCCGGCTTCGGCGGAATTGTCTTTGCGGTACCCGAAGAAGCGGGGGGAGTTTTGGCGGCGGGCTCCGGCTCGGGTTCAGCCATGCCAGGCTTTTCAAGCGTAGGGGCTTGGGACGCGGGCGGGGTGGCCGGCGGCGGGGTAGCGGGGGGAGTTTGTTGCGCCATCAAAGGCAGGGCAAAGCAGAGACCGATCAGCAATACGAGGTTACGCATGAATCTCCTTGATACCTCAAGTTTAGCTCTGGCCTTGCAGGCCTAGCAATACGTTTCTGACGGCGTCGGCGGCAGGTTCGCCACGGCTCACTTCCATCCACAGGACGCCGCTGGGGTCCAGTTTAATGCCCTTGCGCGAACGAACTACCTTCACCAGCGTGGCGGGGTCTAGTTGCGTTTCCGGGTGGAAGCGGATGGCGATGCGACTGCCCTGGCGCTCGACCGCGGAAATGCGCAGACGCTCGCACATGGATTTGAGGACGGAATACTGCAAAAGGTTTTCTATGCTGGCAGGGACGGGGCCGAAGCGGTCTTCGAGTTCACGGCGGACGTCGGCGCGCTCGGCGTCGGTGGCGATGGTGGAGATGCGCTTGTAAGTGCGCAAGCGGAGGTTCTCGCTGGGGATGTAGTCCTGCGGAATGCGCACGTCGAAGCCCAGGCTTAGCGTGGTGCGGAGTTCGGGCGGAACTTCCTGGCCTTTGAGTTTGCTGACGGCGCGTTCGAGCATTTGGCAGTACATGTCGAAGCCGACGGCGTCGATGTGGCCGTGCTGCTGGCTGCCGAGCATGTTGCCGGCGCCGCGGAGTTCGAGGTCGAGTGCGGCGATGCGGAAGCCGGCGCCGAGTTCGCTGAACTCTTTCATGGCGGAGAGGCGCTTTCTGGCGATGTCCGAGAGGACGGTTTCCGGCGGGACCAGGAGATAGACGTAGGCGCGTTGTGCGGAACGGCCGACGCGGCCGCGGAGTTGGTAGAGTTCGGCTAGGCCTAAGCGATCGGCTCTATTGATTAAAATGGTGTTGGCGCGCGGGATGTCCAGACCATTTTCGACGATCGTTGTGGCTACTAAAACGTCGGCTTCGTCGCGAATGAATTTGAGCATTACGCTTTCTAATTCTTTTTCGCCCATTTGGCCGTGGCCGACGACCACGCGGGCTTTCGGAACTAATTTTTGCACCAGCGCGGCGAGGGAGTAGATGGACTCGATACGATTGTGAATGAAGTAGACCTGGCCGTCGCGAGCTAGCTCGGTTTCGATGGCACGCTGGAGGAGTTCCTCTTGGAACGGCGCGACCACCGTTTGAATGGCCAGGCGGTCGCGTGGGGGAGTTTCGATTACCGACATGTCGCGCAGGCCTACGAGCGACATATGCAAGGTGCGTGGGATGGGCGTGGCTGAGAGCGCCAACGCGTCAACATTTTTGCTCATTTCTTTGAGGCGCTCTTTGTGGGCCACGCCGAAGCGCTGTTCTTCGTCGACAACGAGAAGACCGAGTTCGTGGAATTTTACGTCTTTTGAGAGTAGGCGATGCGTGCCAATGATGATGTCCACCTTGCCGGATTCCACATCGGCCAGGATTTTCTTTTGCTCGGAGGGAGTGCGGAAGCGGCTGAGCATTTCGATGCGCATCGGAAAGGCGGCGAAACGCTGCTTGAAAGTTTCGTAATGCTGGAAAGCGAGAATGGTGGTGGGAGAAAGTAACGCCACCTGTTTGCTGTCGGCGACGGCCTTGAACGCGGCGCGCATGGCAACTTCGGTCTTGCCATAGCCGACGTCACCACAGAGCAGGCGATCCATCGGCGTGGCCCGCTCCATGTCTTTCTTGATGTCGGCGATGGCGCTGTTCTGATCGGCGGTCTCTTCAAATTCGAAGGCGTCTTCAAATTCGCGCTGGAAATTTCCGTCGACGGAAAATGCGAAACCTTCGGCGGTTTTTCTTTCGGCGTAAAGCGCGAGAAGCTGATCGGCCATATCCTCGACGGATTTTCTGGCGCGAGTTTTACGGGTATTCCATGCGGTGCCGCCGAGTTTGTCGAGCGGCGGATGGTCGCCTTCGACGACGCGGTAGCTTTGCACCAGGTCCATGCGCTCCAGCGGAACGTACAGGCGCGCATCGTCGGCATATTTCAGCAGCATGAATTCGCCGCCACGGCCATCGGAAACAATTTGGCGCAGGCCTTCGAACTGGCCGATGCCGTGGTCTACGTGAACCACAAAGTCGCCGGGTTTTAGGTCGGCGAAATCGCTGAAGAATCCGGAGGTTCGGATTTTGCGGCTGGGGCGATCGACGGCTGGCGCAACGTCGAAGAGATCGCCTTGGCCGTAAAGCGTGACGCGCGAATCGGGAAACGCGACGCCTTCGGAAAATGGCGCGCGGATGAGCAGCAATTTCGCGAGTTCGTGCGCGGCTTCGGCGGTAAAGCCAGCGGCGGCGTCTTCCGATTCACCAAGAACGTAGGGCGCTTCGTATTCGCGGCAGATGTCGGCCAGGCGCTCGAGTTCGCCAGCGCTGGCGGCGGAAAGAAACACGCTGCCGCCTTCGGCGAGCTGCGACTTTACGGCGGCCATGCAGGCGACTACGTCACCGTGGAAACGCGCGCTGGGCCGGGACGACAGCTCAAACTGCGGCCCGCCACTGGTACCGACCGCGAGCTGTTGCAGTTCGATTTGCGAACCTTTTTTGATACAGGCGGAAAATTCCTGTTCGCTCCAGAAAAAATGATGGGCGGCGGGAGAGTTGGCCTGGCCGTGGCGCTCGTAGTTGGCGGTGGCGGCTTCGAGGTGTTTGCGTGAAACTTCCTGCAGCGTCTGCGGTTCGTCGAGAAAAATAACGGGGCGCAGCGAACTTTCCGCCAATTCGAAAAGAGAAGAAGTACCGGCGCCGACGGACGGACCGAAGTATGACGGCGTCGCCCACACCGACGGGTCATCATCGGCGTTGGTAATCGTGGGCGCGAAGGACCATTCCGTCAGCGGAAGAAGCGTGGCGCGGCCCACGGGAGAGATCGAACGCTGCGTGCGGGGATCGAATTCGCGCACAGATTCGACGCTGTCACCCAATAATTCAATGCGCACGGGACGCACAGCTTCGGGAGAAAATACGTCCACGATGCCGCCACGCACCGCACATTGTCCGGGCAGTTCGACCATTTCCGTGCGCGTGTACCCGACGGAGCCGAGATGAGTGATCAACTCCTCGTGCGGAACTTCGGCATCTTTGGTAAGCGTGCGCGCGAGGGAAAGATAGGTGACGGGATCCTGATAGCGCCACAGCGCGGCCAGTACCGGCGCGATCACCAGAGAAATCTGGCCATCCGCGAGACGGAAGAGCGTGGCGGCGCGGCGCTCCAGAATATCGGCGTGCGGGCTCTGCGATTCCCACGGCAACGTATCGAATGCGGGAAGCGTGGCGATGCCGCCGGCGGGACCGGGAAAAATTCCAAAGAAAAAACGCAGGGTATCGGCCAGTGACTCGGCGCGGCGATTGGAATCGGTGACGAAGAATGCGGGGCGGCGCAGTTCGCGCGTGAGGTAGGCGGCGATCAGCGCCTTGGCTACGTCGTGCAAGCCGGAAAGCGACACGTGGTTGCCGCCCGCGCGAAGCTCCGCCAGCGCTCCGTGCACAGAGGGGTGGCTCAGCACAGGTTCGAGGCGTTCGCGAACTACGGGGAATATCATGCGTGCGTGATCAGGACTCCGCTCGCGCGGCGCCCGAATTCTGCGCGGCCCTGGCGGACGTGGCACCGTCGCGAATCTTCTGCAGAATGGCGGTGGTGGAGTAACCCGGCGCTACCGGGATGGACACGACGCGTCCGCCCGCGGCTTCCACCTCTTCGCGGCCCACGATTTGATCGCCGGCCCAATCGCCGCCCTTGACCAGTACGTCGGGCAGCAACGCGGTGATGATATCGCGCGGCGTTGGTTCGTCGAAAATCACCACGGCGTCGACGCATTCCAGCGCCGCCAGGATCTCGGCACGTTCGCGTTCCGGGAGAATTGGCCGGCCCGGGCCTTTCAGTTGCCGCACACCGCGATCGCTGTTAAGGCCGACGATCAGTGCGTCACCCAGCTTGCGCGCGGCTTCGAGCGTGCGAATATGTCCGGGATGCAAAAGGTCGAAGCAGCCGTTGGTGAATACCACCCGCTGGCGTTCTGAGGCAGCGTTGCGGGTATCATGGTGACCGTGTGTACCACGGCCAAACCGCAGCATCGCTTCTTCAAGCGTAAGAATTCCCGAATTCAAAGGTTCTCCATGGGAGCGCAAGGCGCAGCGGGCAGCATGTATTCAGAAGCATCAGTTTATCACGCGCGCGTCGCTGGCGTTGCACTGGGGCGGCTTTCGACGGCGCGCCCACGGCGATGACGGAGCGCGGAGGCAATTTGCAGATCGAGCCGCGAGCGAAGACTCGCCTGGTGCGCCGCGCGTTGCTGGGTGTAGCGCTCATCGTCGGTGGCTTGTTGCTGGTGCTGCCGCGCCCTTATCACGAGCGGACTTTTCGCATTGACGCTGGCGGTTGCCGCATGGATACCACGGTGATCGAACCGGCCGGTGCGGCGTCGTCTAGCGCTGCATCTTCCGGTACCACGTCGCGCGGCACTGTGGTTTTGTTCCACGGATTGGCCGCCAATCGAAAGATTATGTCGTACTTCGCGGAGGGATTCGCGCTGCAAGGACTGCGCGTGTTTGTGCCCGACTTGCCGGGCCACGGCCGCACACCGGGACCATTTTCAGCGGCACGCGCGGAGGAATGCAGCGAGAATTTGCTACACGAACTGCGTTCGCGCGGCATGGCGCCGCCGGAAAGCACGATTCTTGCGGGACATTCCATGGGCGGAGCCATCGCCATTCGCATTGCCGCACGCGTGCCGGTGGCCGGCGTGATTGCCTTTTCGCCTGCTCCGATGCGGGCCGCGCACGGCGCGGCGGCGGACGTTTTGCTGTTCGACAATCCGCCGCCTTTGCCTCCCAACACGGAAATCATCAGCGGAAGTCTTGAGCCGCAGCAAATGACGGCCAATGCTCGGGACTTGCTGCAACCGGGAATCGACGTAAATTCTCATTTCGAAATTGTGCCGTGGACCACGCACGGAGGATTGCTTTTTCGGCCGGCGGCGCTGCGTCTGGCACAAACCTGGACAGCAAAAGTGTTGCGGCTAGATGACGCTGCGGCTTTTCCGGCTGTCGCATGGAAAGTTCCTTCGCGATGGCCGTTCCTCGGCTGCGTGCTGGGCCTGACCGGGATCCTTTTGCTAGCTGGCCCGTTTTTGCGCGAAGCCGCCGGAAAAAATGCTCTCGATCCAGGGGACGCGCCCGCAGATGCGGATTCGCGAATTCCGTGGTGGCGCGTAGCGATAGAAATTTTGGTCGTCGGATTGTTCGCGGTGGCGATGCTGCGCTATTGGGAACCGCTGCCCACAGTCCGCGTGTTTGAAGCCGACTATCTCGCGGGATTTTTGTTGTTCAGCGGACTGCTGCTTATCGCATTGCACTGGCGTCCGTTTACGAACGGCTTCGATTTTCGCAATGTCGCCGCGCTGCGAGCCATTTTCGCCGCAGTGGTGCTGATGCTGCTCCTGAGCGCGTGGTTCGAACTTTCGCTCACCGAATCGTGGCTTGACAGTGCGCGCTGGCAGCGCTTCCCGCTGCTCTTTCTTACGGTGCTTCCCGTGCTAATGGCGGAGGAACTTCTGCTCGGCGAGCCCGCGGCAAAGAATAGTTGGAACAGAATATCTCTGGCGATGTCTTACCGCCTGCTGTTCTGGCTGCCGTTGGTATTCGGCATTGTCACGCTACACAGCGGCGAAATCCTGCTGGTGCTGCTGGCGCCGTATATGGCCCTGTTCAGCATCGCGCAACGCTGGGGCATGGACGTTGTCCGGGGAGTTACCCGGTCGGCGGCAGCGGCGGCACTCTTCGGTGCTATACTTCTCGCCGGATTCTTTCTGGTGATCTTCCCGCTGTTGTAAGGCGCTTTTCACCTGTTTGGCCCCGTCCCCCCTGGGCCATCGCAAAATGGGGTTCCGCGCCCAGAACGGATATCGCGGCTTTTCGCGAGACCACTTTATGGCTGAGATTGCGATTGTCGGCGGCGGACCGTCTGGCGCGATGTGCGGCGAACAACTGGCCCGCGCGGGACACGCGGTTAAGATATTCGACGAGCACCTGGCGTGGGAAAAACCCTGCGGCGGTGGACTGACCCATAAAGCGATCCTGCGCTTCCCTTTTCTGCTGGACAATCCGTATCCCAAAAAATTAGTGCGCTCGGTAGAGCTGATCGCCAGCGACGAGCAGCGCGTGACCATGAAGATGGCGCATCCCGTGGTGATCTATTCACGCACGGTGCTCAACGGCATGTTGCTCGAACGCGCGCAAGAAGCGGGCTGCAGCGTACAGCGCTCGCACGTCATCGGCGTGGATACCGCCAGCGACAAGCCGCGCTATTGCGTCGAGGGTGAATGGCACCAGGCCGATTATCTAGTGTTGGCCGCGGGTGCGCGCAATCAGTTGCTGCCGGATACGCGCCCATTGAAGCGCGATGAACTGGAAATGACGCAAGGGTATTTCGTCCCGGAAACCGCCGACGCCATCACCATAAAATTCTTGCCGCACTTTGAGGGATACATCTGGTCATTTCCGCGGCAGGATCATTTGTCCGTGGGTATTTGCGGCAGCATGTCCGCGCATACCAGTGCGGAGTTGAAGTCGCATCTGGGCACGTTTGTCGATAAGCAAAAGATTTCGACCGCCGGGGCCAAATTCTACAGCCATGTGCTGCCCTCTCCGCAGGAACACACTTTTTCGCAGCGCACCGTGGTGGGCCGCAACTGGGCCATGATCGGCGATGCGGCGGCGTGGGTGGATCCACTTACCGGCGAAGGACTGTTTTACGCGCTGCGCTCTGGCGAACTGCTCGGCCGATCGGTGGCTGAAGGCTGCCCGGAGAAATATCCGGCGCGGGTGCGCGCGGCGTTCTCCGCCGAGCTGGAATTCGCGGCCCGCATCGTACGGCGCTTTTATCGCGGCTCGTTTCTTGGCACTTCCGTGCCGACACGCATGGTGCAATTCATGCGCAAGAGCCCGGTGTTCCGTCAGCTGGTGGGGGATCTGTTCAGCGGCGCGCAGGACTACACCACACTCAAGCAACGCGTGCTGGGCCATCTGGGCATCTCGCTCAGCCAGTTCGTCTCCAGCGTGCTCAGTTTCGAGCCGTCGGCCATCGCCCGCGTGCCGCGCGGCAGCAACGCCAGCGATTAACTGCGGAATGCGCCTCGTGGCCTTTAGTGGCGCAGGAACTCTTGTTTACGCCCGCCAGGGTGCCTGTGCGGTGTGGTGCGGCGAACGACACAAACCGGCACAGGCCAAAGTGCCTGTGCTACTGAGCGCAAGCTGAATGGATCGGACCATATAACGTTGCGAGTTCCAGGACATCAAACCTCCATCGGTCATCGCCAGCGCACCTCCTCCATGCCCTCGGAAAACGAAAAGTCGCTCACCAAGAAGGAAAAGCGCAAGCAGGCGTGGAAGAGTCTGCCGGACGTTTGGGCGCTGATTCATCCGCGCCGCGGATTGCTGATCGCCGGCTTCGCGCTGATGGCGGTGAACCGGCTATCCGGACTCGTGCTCCCGGCTTCCACAAAATTTTTCGTCGACAACGTCGTCACCAAAAGACAGATCCACCTGCTCACGCCAATTGTCTTGGGCATCCTCGCCGCCACCATTTTGCAAGGCATCACGTCTTTCACGCTCACGCAGCTGCTCTCTAAATCCGCGCAAAAAATGATCACCGACCTGCGGCGCCAGGTGCAGGCGCACATCGGGCGGCTACCGGTTTCCTTTTACGACGCCAACAAAACCGGCGTGCTGGTCTCCCGCATCATGAGCGACGTCGAAGGCGTGCGCAATCTGGTGGGCACCGGCCTGGTGGAGTTTGTCGGCGGCATCATGACCGCGATCATCGCGCTGGTGTATCTGATTCACACCAGCGTGGTGATGACCGCCGTGGCTTTTTCCGTGCTGTTGGTTTTCGGTTTTGCCATCAACAAAGCTTTTGCCACCATTCGCCCGATTTTCCGCGCACGGCCAAAAATCACCGCGGAAGTTACCGGCCGGTTGACCGAGTCGCTGGGCGGCGTTCGCGTGGTAAAGGGCTACCACGCCGAAGAACGCGAAGAAGGTATTTTCGCCACCGGCGTGCAGAGGCTGCTCGACAATGTTCTTAAAACATTGACCGCCACTTCGCTGATGAGTCTTTCCGCGGCGGGTTTGATGGGCGTCGTCAGCGCTTTCATTATGGAAGTTGGCGCGCACAAAATGCTCGGCGGAACGATGACGCTGGGCGAATTTTTCGCGTTCAACGTTTTTCTCGGCTTGCTCATTGCGCCGGTGTTTCAAATCGTGGCCATCGGCACGCAGATTACCGAGGCCATCACCGGACTGGAACGCACGCGCGAAATCTTGAACGAGACCAAGGAAGACGACGACCCGCGCCGCACCGTTACGCTCGGGCGTATCGCTGGCCAAGTGGTTCTCGATGACGTCAGCTTCGCTTACGACGTGCGCAAGGAAGTGCTGCACAACATCAGCTTCACCGCCGAGCCCGGCACCGTGACCGCGCTGGTCGGCCCGTCTGGCGCGGGAAAATCCACCATTATTGGATTGCTGGCGGCATTTTACGTCCCGGCATCCGGCCGCGTGTCCGTCGACAGCATCGATCTTTCTACCGTCAAGCTGGAGTCTTACCGCACACAACTTGGCGTGGTGCTGCAGGAAACCTTTCTTTTTGACGGCACGATTCGCGAGAACGTGGGTTTCGCCCGACCGGACGCCACCGAAGCGGAGATTCTAGCGGCCTGCCGCATCGCGCGCGTGGACGAATTTGCGGAGGGCTTCGAGAAGGGTTACGAAACAGTAGTCGGCGAACGCGGCGTGCGACTATCCGGCGGACAAAAGCAGCGCGTTTCCATCGCGCGCGCGATTCTCGCGGATCCACGCATTCTGATCCTCGACGAGGCTACCTCCAGCCTGGATTCGGAGTCGGAGGCCCTAATTCAGGAAGGGTTGCGCTACCTGATGCGCGGACGCACCACGTTTGTGATCGCGCACCGCCTTTCGACCATTCGCCGCGCCGAACAAATTTTAGTGGTGGAAGCGGGCCGCATCATCGAACGCGGCACGCACGAATCGCTGTACGCCGCCGGCGGGCGATATTACGACCTGTATACCAAGCAGCACGCCGTAGCTTCAAACCTATTTCTCGCGCCGGGCGAAAGCAGTTCCGATGGCGACGAATCCGCAACCGCCGACGACAACCGCCGCAGCGGCAACGGCGCAAAAGAAGCCGGTGTCACCGACGCCATGCGCCTGATCCGCGGGCAGGGTTAGTTTTGGTAGCACAGGCACTCTTGCCTGTGCGCTTTGCGTACGCGATACAGCCGCCGCACAGAAGAGTGCCAGCGCTACTCAAACCATCTACGCCGTCAAGCGTCGCGCCACGACAGCCTTTTTTGGCCCCGGCGGCGGCAACATGGTGGCCATCTTGCGAATCATGGCGACTACCAGGCGCTTGTCGCCATCCGATAGCGTGTTGCTGTACTTCTTGATCTCCGCCAGAAAGCGAATTTCGTCGGCCGAAAGCTCTCCAAGCATCTTCTGGGTCTCTTTGTCCCGCGGCGTTTCCGTGCCGGGGAAAAAATCGGCCAGCGAAATGTCCATGGCTTGCGCGATCTTCGCCAGCGTTTCAAGCGAGGGCACGGTGTGCCCGTTCTCTACGCGCGAAAGATAGCAACGCAGCAATCCGGTGCGCCGCTCGATGTCGCCTTGCGACAATCCGCGCTGGCTGCGATAGCTCTTGATGACCTCTCCGATGTTTACCCTGGGTTTCTCTTTTGGCATGCCGATCTCCTATCCAGGGGGTATCCTATTCACTAACAGCCAGAGTAGCAAGCGGGAAGTTGGGGGGAATGTTTCCAATTTGATAACGGGAGTGGCGGGAAGCCAACTGTCCCGAAATGGAACAGCCGGGCGCTCGCTGGTTGACCCAAAACGGAACGGGCGGCTATCCGCCTGCCCTGTTCGTCTTGCTCGCTTATCCGTCGTCCCGATTTCTACCCCGACAAGACCGGGGCGCCCGGCCGACCGCCGACCGTCAGTGCGCCGCCGGGCTGGTGGTCGCGTTTACTGTGACCGGCTGCTGTAACTTGAATTCCAGCAGCGTCTCGCTGGGCACCTTCACTTCTTTGCCCCGAGTAAGCACCTGCGCGCCCGCGCCTGCCGCCGAGCCGACACCCGCGCCGATCGCCGCGCCAGCGCCGCCCCCGGCGATGCCGCCGATGAGCGCGCCGAGGACCGCACCGCCACCGACCTTCTTGGCGGTATCGCCGCCACGCCCCTTGCCCTTCAGGGTGTAATCGTCGCTGACCAGGGGATAATCCGTGCCGTCGACCACCATGCGCGTTAGCTCCAGTTCCAATTCGGAACTCCCGCTAAAGTGTCCGGCTTCCTTGGCATACGCGAGTTTTCCATACACGTCAGCACCCCTGCGCGCCACCAAAACACCATTCACCGTCAAATCGGTTTCGAGGCTGGCATGAAATACGTCGCCTACATTGTTCTTCTTCGAATCCACGCCATCAATCATGCGAATCAACAGACTTTGATCCACTGGGAGAGTAATTGGACTACCCGGCGCGACGGGAGCCGGAGCGCTGGCAGCCAGAGCCGGCGCACGCGGTGGCGGGTTCGTGGGAGGAGGCGTCGCAGACGGAGTCGGCGCATCAGGAACGTTCGCTGTCGGTGGATCGGCGGGAACTGGCGGAGCCGCGTTGTCCTGTGCCTGAGGCGACGGTTCACTGTTGTTCGGTGCCGGAGGGGGAGCGCTATTGTCTTGAGGGGTAGGAGGCGCGGAAGGCGGCGCGTTATTCTGATCGTGATAAACGGTGGTAAACGTCAGCGCCACGATGTCGTTCACGCTGAAAGTGCGAACCTCGCCATTCCACTCAAATCGCAGTACTGCCTGCGTGCCGCCGAGGAATCGCCCCTGCAGCACGCGCCCATCTTTCAACTCTAGCGTGTCCGCCGAAGCTGCACCAGCCAGCAGCAATCCCAGCGCTGAAGCGGAAGCCAGTGTCTGCCAAATTTTCAAGCTGCACCTCTCGCGGGACGCTAGCTCGTAGTTTCTCCCGGTGATTGAGAACCGAGCCACCCGGGCACGGTTACGTCACCAAGCGACGCCGATGCCCGATTATAAACGACCCACCTGCATCCGATTGGATGAATCACAGACCGCGATTGGTTGTGCTCCAATCGCCGACGCGGACGAGCCTTTTTTGCATTGCGGGGGCTTGAATCACTACGGCCGAACCGTAATCGGCGTCACATTAAACCCGTCCACGCTGACGACCGGCACCTGGCCGCCGACACCCGCAATCGGCGCACCCACATAACGCATGGACACTACCCGTGATTCCCCGGGCAGCAACGAAAAGTAGTTGTCTTCCCAGAGCACGGGCACGATATCCGCGCCACCCGGCCCTTGCGTCAATCGCAGGTGCACCATAAACGCCACGCTGGCACTCGGATTTTTCACAGCGATGCGCGCGGGTTGCGGCCCCAGTCCTGCGTCGCCCTTCGACACAATCGTGGCTTCCACCTTCACTTGCGGCAAGCTCTGCAATCCGGTCAAATCGCCAAACTCTTTCTGCGGCGTATAGACCGTATCCTGTTTGTGCGACCAATCCAGCGTGTCGGCCTTGGTCGAGAGCCAGTAAAAATTGTCGCTCACCAACGCACCCGCCGCGTCATGAAGCTGCAAGCGCAGAAAATACGTTGTGCTGATCCCTGGGACCGCCGGCAGCGCGAACGCCTTGTTGCTGCTGTCCGGCCCCAGATCGAGCGTCGCGTCCTTGGCCGCTTTTTCCACGGCGTTGATGTCGTAAATTTTTGCGCTGGCCTTCAGGCCTTTCAGCGACGCAAACGTCCCGTTGATCACCGCCACAGAATTGTCGTCGTACGAATATTGGATATGCACCGGCTCGCAGGCCTTCTTGGTGCCAGAGTAGCCGCCCGCTGGAACCAGATAATAGTCGTAGAGGTGCCAGATCAGCGATGGCCAGGCGTTGTCCAACATCCACTGAATCACGCCGGTGGATACATATTTATTGCGCGCGTAGGCTTCAAACATCGCGCGTTGCCCGTCATACGTAACCGCCTGTGCTTTGCGCAAATAATCGTCCAGCGTGTTGGCTTGCCCGTAGCGGCGATTCAGGCCGTCGGTAAACACATTCACCGTGGTAAACCGTTCTTTGCCCGCGTGATAGTTCCAGAAATCGTCGATGGGCCACAAATGCTCTTTGGGAATAAAGCGCTCCAAGCTTTCGCGCGGGGGAATTGCCGGACCCGGACTGGTCTCCGTGTTGTAGCTATACGCCCCGCCGGCCTTGGTATCCGTCAACCAATAAACCGGAGGCACGTACTCATATGGCCCGGTCATCTTCACGCCGGATGGCCCCGTTACCGTCGTCGCCGTCTCCGAAGCGGAGGACACCGAAGGATTCTGCCAATCCAGTTCCTTCAATATCGCCAGGTAGTTTTTTTCAACATCGGCCGGCGGCGGACCATCGCTGCCGTTCAGCCACACAAACACGCTGGGATGCTGTCGCAAAACGCGTATCTGGCTCTTGAGCGATTCGCCGGAAATTGCATGCTGCTCAGCCTTCCAGTTCGACCATTTTTCCCACGCATCGCAGCACGTCCAGCCCGGCATCACCAAAATTCCCAGGCGGTCGGTCTTCGTGTAAAACTCTTCGCGATCCAGCCGCCCTTCCAGGCGAATCGTGTTCATGCCCATGTCGCGAACGTACGCCAGGTCAGTGTCGAGCTTTGCGGACGACCAGCGGAATAACAGATCGGGCGCCCACGCCGCGCCGCGAATTAATACGTTATGGCCGTTTATCTTGAAAAGCCGCCCGCCCTGTGGAGTCAGCTCGGAAGTAACTTCACGGATTCCAAAGGTGGTGCTGGCGGAATCGCTGATGCCCTGCCCGGCAAGATCGAACGTCAGCGTCGCCTTATACAAGCTTGGCTCGCCCATGGTGTACGGCCACCACAAACGGGGATGCGCCAACTGCAATTGCGCAAATTGCTCGGGCGTAAATCTCACAGTCTTCGTTTCGCCCGCCGCCAGCGACACCGCCTGATTCAGCTCCACACCTTCCATTTCAAAGTGCAAGTTGCCTTGCACAGGGTGATCCGCGGCATTGTGCAAGTCCGCGCTGGCCGTGAGCGCCGAAGTGGTATAACCATCTCCAAGTTTTGACGCCACGTAAGGATTGCGCACCGTCACGTCGCCGCTGGACGTCAAAAACACTTCCTTCCAGATGCCCATGTTTTTATCGGGCGGCGTGGGGTTCCAGTCCACCCAGGTGATTCCTAAATCGTTCTTCCCCGGCGCGAACACTTCCACCGCCAGCGCGTTGTTCTTGCCACTTTCCAGGAATTTCGTTACTTCAAACTCAAAGCCGCGATACGTTCCCGCCACCTCTTTGTCTCCGGCTAGCTTCTTTCCGTTGATCCAGATATTGGCGCGATAGTTGATGCCCAGAAAATGCAGCCAGTTTTTTGCGTTCTGCCCGGCTGCCGGCGACGAAAACTCCGTGCGGTACCACCACGAACAGCGGAACGGACTATCCTTCGGCATCTCCTGATTCGCAAAAAAAGTCTTGTCGGAGTAATCCATCCCCGGAAAGCTCTTCAGATTCTTGCCATAATCCGGATCGGGATAGGTTTTGTCGGTGACCAGCACGCCCACCACGGTGGCCGGAACGTCCGTCTTGTGCCAGGAGCCGGCATCAAATCCCACCAGCGAAATCTTCTCACCACCCTCTTTGGCGACGCACGAAGACTGCACTTCCCATCCCTGATGTAAAAATACCTTCCCCGGTGCCGCGCTAGAATCTGAACTCTGGGCGCGCAGGCTGCCCGCCACACCCAAATTCATCAGCAGCACAGTCACGGCAAGAATCGCTTTGCACCACCACGGCGAACGCAGCATAAGGCTCCTCAGCTAGCAGCAGTTTTGATTTCGAAAGTCGCGACGATTATACAAACGAATATGCGAACGACCGTCATCGCTCAATCGGGCGGGTCTTATATTAAACCGATTTAATGAAACCTTTATCGATTATTTTTCGCTGCTGGCAATTTCCCCAACACCTACAGCTCTCCATCGGGAAGAATGCCCAGCGCTTTTACTACGCAGCTAGCAACGGCACGAATTTGCACTTCCGTCAGCGTCCTGGTTTGTGTTCGCGGCCGCCGTAAGGTCGCTTTCCGAATAGTAGTGATGCTTTCGGCTTGTAGATCGCAAACCTGATGCAAACCGGTTTCGCCGGGCTGCATAGTTATGTGCGTTGGCCCCGGCCGCACCCTGGTCGAGAACGGCACTACCAGCACCGTTTCCGCTTTGGGGTGCTGGTTTCTGCCATTAGGAGAAACGATGACCACCGGCCGGTCCAATTTCCCCGGCAGATCACTCGGGAAGGGCACGAACCAAATCTCTCCACGCAGCGGTTGCGGCGGAACTCCCGCGGGGGCTTGCGTCATGATCGCTCCGCTCTTCCCACACGCTGGAATTCTTGCTCCGCCATTTTACCCCAGGCCATTTCTTCGGCCCGTTCTTCGTCAGAAATTCCATCGTAGTAAGCGCGCGTCTGGCGATTGAGTTCTTCCGCCTCAACCATACGGCGGCAGGCGGCCACAACGTCTTCCACGCAGGCGCTCATGGACGCGGCTTGCACCTGATCCTTCCGCCGCCGCAGAAAACGCACCGTCTCTTCTTGCAGCGATACCGTCATGCGAATCTTGCGCGCGGACTTTTTGCCTGCGCGAACTGTAGAAACGTTACGGGAATGCGGCATATCAGCTACCTCCGTATGACGAACATCATACAATAATCATACGCACCAGCCAACGTACCAGAAGCGCGGCCAAACACCCCGCAACTGTTCATGGTGCCAGTCTCGCACCCCGTCCCTCCGTGCTGGTGCCTCCGTACTATTCTCCCGGCACCTTGCGCAAGCAAGAATCTTTCATGCGACCACCATCAGCCCGCTGGATCTTGCACACCTACCTCAAGCTCACCGCCCTGCTCATCCTCCTCGGTGGCGCCGTCCGTCTCCTCGACCGCTAGCGCCATGCACCGCCCCTGCTACACATGCTCAAAGCAGGACTCCGTCGCTTACCGCCGTACCCGTTTCGCCCGCGCAAACTTCGCGATACGCACCGTCCCATTCGGCAAGTTTGCGCTAATCTCTAACGTTCCGCCGATCGCCTCGATGTACTTTCGCAGCGTGCTCACGAACATATCCGTCTGCTTCTCGATCTTGGAGATGGACGATTGCTTGATGTTCAGGGATGCGGCGAGCCGTTCCTGGGTGAAATCCATAGCCTGCCGCAATTCATCAAGCGGAAGCTCCTTGATGATTCTGGCGGCTCGGCGCTTTGCAGCTTTCTGGTCCGCCAGCGGCATCTTGTTCCTCAGCTCGCTAAATTTTGTCGCCACGTTTTTCCTCCTTCAAAGCCCTCAGATGGTCTTCGTAAATCCTGTCAGCGACGGGCACGAATTTCTGGTACCAGCGTTTGTCGCCCGTCTTATTCCCGCCAACTAACAGAATCGCGAAGCTTCTCGGATCAAACGCAAATAGAATCCGGTACGGCTCGCCGGCATGCTGGACTCTCAATTCCTTCATATTCGGATACTTCGATCCATGTATCCTCTCGACGTACGGTCTGCCGAGGCTCGGACCGCGGACTTCTAGGACCTCAACGATGGCCGCAATGGACCGCCGCTCCGCAGCTGCTAGTTCATTCCACCAGACCTTGAACTCGTCGGTGACCTCGACTTCCCATGCCATCCAATGAATATAGCTCGGAAGGGGTATTACGTCAATTCCGTGGCGCAGCCGGCCTGCCGAACTTTTCATTCGTACCCGAATGACTAAAAAGTCGAGTTCTCCGCACTCTAAACTAGTGTTATTCTATTGGTTCGCCGGGCTGGCGGAACTGGCAGACGCGCCGGACTCAAAATCCGGTGACCGCAAGGTCGTGTAGGTTCGATTCCTATGCCCGGCACCATTTCTGGACTTGCTCCAATAGACCCCCAAAAGCACGAAAATAACGCATCACCAAAGCGCCGCCTCAAAGGCTTCTGGTCCCTCATCCTCGTGCAATTCCAGGGCGCCTTCAGCGACAACGCCCTCAAATGGCTGGTCAGTTTCCTGGTCCTCGAAGCCGCTTTCTCCAAAGAGCAGCGTGACACCTGGTTCGTCCTGATCGTCCCACTCCTCTTCGCCATCCCCTTCCTGCTCTTTTCCATCCCTGGCGGCTACTTCGCCGACAGATTCAGCAAACGCAATGTCACCTTCGCCGTGAAATGCCTCGAACTCACCACCATGACGTTGGCTACCTATTCCCTAGCCACCGATCAACTCAAACTCTGCGCCGCCTGCCTGTTCCTCATCAGTTCGCAAGCCGCCATTTTCGGTCCCACCAAGTACGCCTTGCTCCCCGAATTGTTGCCGTTGGAAAAGCTAAGCTGGGGCAACGGCATCATCGAACTCACTACGCTGCTCTCCGCCATCATCGCCGCTCTGGCCGGCGGATATCTCGTCCACACTTTTCACGGCCGCCAAATCTGGTCCGGCGTTATCTTCCTGCTGCTCTCCGCTCTCGGCTTGCTCGCCACCACCGGCATCGACAAACTCCCCCCCGCAGCCCCCAATCGCCGTTTCAAATGGAATTTCGCAGGCGAATTTTTTCGCGAAATCGCGCACATGCGCGAAGACCGCACCCTTTTCACCGCCGTCATCGCCAATACTTTCTTCTGGTTCCTCGGTTCCCTTTTGCTCTTGAACATCGTTCTCTACGCCACCGACATCCTCCGCGTCGACGAAATTCACAGCAGTTACCTGCTCGCGGGCCTGAGCCTCGGCATCGGCATCGGCAGCTTTCTCGCCGGGATGGCCTCCGGACGCAAAATCGAATTCGGCATGCTGCTCCCCGCCATAGCTGTCATGGCTGCCATGGCCGCACTTTTATCCTTGCCCGGACTCAGCTTCACCGCTGTGCTCGTCATCCTGGCCTTCCTCGGCGGAGCCGGCGGCTTCTTCGTCGTGCCCATCAACGCCGCCATCCAGCACCGCCCGCATCCCGACGAAAAAGGCCGCACCATCGCCGCCGCCAACCTGCTCTCGTTCATCGGCGTCGCCCTGCAGCCTCTGGCGCAATATGCGATGCTGCACCTTGGGCACCCCAACCCCGCCCGCATCTTTCTGATCTGCGCGGCCATGAGCTTCGTGATGGCCTTCCTCCTGTTACGCATGCTGCCGGACCTTTGGGCCGCCGCCCTCAACTGGACGCGCCTCCGCCCAAGCGCTACCCTATAACCTCCGCTCGACAGGGGTTCCGGCTTGCCGGGACAATCGGCCGGAAATATCATGTCGTTTCGAAGGAACGCATGGCCACGGTAACCACTTGGGCTGACGCACGTTTGTCTCCGCACCAGCCGCCCCGTCCAGCTCCCCAAGCCGGACGTCAAGCAAACGATGAGTACCGCGGTCTGCGCTATTCCATGGACCGTGTCCTCAAGGAACTGGAAAATCTGCGCCAATTTGCTAAAGAAGCCGCTAAAGAAGCCGCCCGCGATGCCGCGCGAGAAACCGGCCGCGAATCCCCCCGTGATCTATCCCGCGAATCCTCCCGCAACTCGCAGAAAAACTCGCAAGACCACGATAACGACGAGTGCGTGCACGATCTTCGCGTCAGCATTCGCCGCTGTCGCTCCGTCGCCGCCGTCATGGAGGAAGTGGACCCGCATCCCGCGTGGCCGGAAATGCGCCAGGCCGCCAGGAAACTTTTCCGCGGCCTTGGCGGTTTGCGCGACGCGCAAGTAATGGAAAACTGGGTCGCGAAGCTAGCGCCCGCCGATGATCCCATCGCCGCGCAGCTGCTCGCCGGATTTGCCGCGCGCGAGTCGCAACTCCTCCAGGATGCCTTGCGCGCCGCGCGCAAGTTCAACGAGAAAGACTGGCAGTGCCTCGAACGTGTTTTACGCCAGCGCAGCCGCCTCGTTCCCCCGGGCAGCTTGGCCGCCGAATGCCTGGTCCTGGAACGCTTTGAAGCCGCAAAGGAGTTTCATGCGCGCGCCCTGCGCACCGAAACCTCCAAGCCCTGGCACACCCTGCGTATCTACATGAAGCGCTTCCGCTACACGGTGGAAAATTTCCTTCCAGAGCACCTCGTCCAGTGGCAAGAAAATCTAAAGCGCGTACAAGACCTGCTCGGCGACGTTCACGACCTCGACGTTCTCTCCGAAACCGCGAAGTCTGCCACTCCAAAAAATTCTTCCATAGAGGAATTCGAAGCTTCGCGCCGCGTCTGGCGCGAACGACTGGCCCGCGAACGTTCCGAGCGCATCACCACCTACCGTCAGCTTATGCTCGGCAGCACCAGCCTGTGGAACACCTGGCGTCGCGCTTTGCCGCACGGCGAAGCCCTGCAAGCCGCGGCCCTGGCTCGCTTGCGCGCCACCGCCCGCGCCTCCGACGCCCGTCAGCATCGCACCATGCGCACCGCGCGCATTGCCAAATCCCTCTTTCGCGTACTTTCTCGCGCTCTGCGTCGCGGCAAAGCCGACGCCGTGTTCGCCGACCCGCGCGCCCACCAGCTGCTCTTCGTCGCCGCCATCCTGCAAAACGTCCGCAATGGCCACGCGCGCAAATCGCCGCAGCCAAAATCTTCGCAAAAAGCCGCTTTCAAGTTTCTGCGGCGCCTCCCCATCCCGCCGGGCTTCACCAGCGGAGAGTGGGCCATCGTGCTGGCCGCCGTGCGCTACCATCGCGGCGCGGAGCCGCAGGAAAAGAATTCCGTATTTTCAAAACTGTCAGCCGAGCAACAAAATACCGTCCGCGCCCTGGCCGGCGTCCTCCGCCTGGCCCGCGCCGTTCGCAAATCCGGCGTAAACACCTCTTCGCACTTCCGCGCCGAACGTACCCCCGAAGCGATCGTCCTGCGCATCCCCGGTCTGATCGACTCCGTCGAATCCGCCGCCCGCCTCGCCGCCGCCAAGCACCTCTTAGAAGTCTACTTAGCCCAACCAATCATCCTCCGCCCCATCCCCGTCTCCAACTCCACCCAAATCCCCATATCCCTCGCCCCTGCGGAAGCCTCCCACCTCGCCGCTGCATCGGATTAACATTTCTGTCAATCACTCTATCCATCTATGTTCTATGTTTCCGCGAACTTACAGTCTCGTAAAATTTCCCCTTGACAACCGTTAGGTACTTCCTGTAATCTTACTCTTGTAGACAAATACGCCTAGCCATTCTTACCGCTCTAAACTCTCCAAACGACCGCCAAATCCGTGTATACGCATGCCTTACGCCGTAACTCTAGCGCAGGCTTGCCCTGAGCTTCGAAGGGTCGCTTGCTTCTGAGCCCTGCGGCCTCTGTCCAACCGAGCCCGGACCGCAAAGCAATGGCTGGAACCTGGTTTGAGAGTCTGGCAGCCTAAGGAAGGGGGCGCTAGAGCTAATCCGCAGCCGGAGAAACGTAGTAACTATCTAGCCAACAAAATCTCTGCTTAACCCCAGCAGAATGAACACTCACAAAAGGTTGTGAAAACAAAGGCACTTAAAGTCCCTGTGTTTTCACAACCTTTCACAATGCCGCCCCCCTGACCGAGCCTGTCGGCAGGAAGACAAGTCCAGGTTGATATCAAGGAAAAGGTACGAGCTCGGCGATTTTGCTATTGTCGATGTCCAGCGTGCCGGGCCGCTTCGAGCGTATGAGTGGAAGTACCACGCGCCGCCCGCGCTTCGACGAGTCTAGACTCGGCTCGACGCGCACGCCGCGGAGGATTAGCTCTGCAACCGAGCATTTTTCAGCGGCCGCTTTGATCCTCAGTTCGCGGTACAGAGCATCCGGGATGTCGACGGTGATACGCATTTGTGATTGTCACGCTGACCGCTAGGCCGCGAGGTCAGGTTACTTCCCCGCCCCCCGCAACAACTTCGGCGGGGCCATCCAAAGCAACTGCCCGATCGGCGGGCTAACGCGTTTCAACTCGATCACCGCCACCGCTGACTTCTTCAGCGCGGTGCAGTCGCGCCTCGCGCCCAAAGCCAACGCAATCATGTCGTCCACCTGCGGGCCATGCCCGAACAGATATATCTCCGATGAATCCTTCTCTTTCGCCAACTCGCGAAACAACAGCGCTGCATCCGCGCTCGGCAGCAACAAATTCGTCTGCCGGATTTTCTGCTTCCCATACCCCAGCTCGTCGGCAAAAATCTCCGCCGTCTGCAGCGCGCGCACGTATGGACTGGACATCAGCAAATCCGCTTTCATCCCCATCCGCGCCAAGCCGCGACCTACCTCTCTCGTCTTATCGATGCCTACCCGCGTCAAATACCGCTCCGCCTCCTTGGGACATTTCGGATCTTCGCGGTCAATCGCCGCTCCGTGACGCACCACATAAATCCGCATATCTCGAACGCTCCTTGATCGAAACTTGTTTCAAATCCACTGCTGGCAATCCAATTGTCTCAAGTCACCGACTGCCGGAAATATAATTTCACGTGAAATTCTTTCTCAAACAATCCCGCGCTCTGCGTGGCGTCCCGCAAATCCTCGGTCGCATCTCCGCGCGCGTCTACCTGCAAGGCCACTGCGCCGCGCTGGAACGACGTATGCAAATTCGTCACGCGCTGCCGGTGCGAGTGGTCCAGCGCCTCGGCCACGCGCAATATCGCCGCCAACCGCCGCGCCACCCGTTTATCCGTATTATTCAACGCCGCGTACCCGGGATGGTGACTCGCTGGCACCGACTTGCGGTTGTGGTAACGCACCAACGCCGCCACGATATTCCGGTCGCGGCCCTCGAGCCCCGGCATGTCCCCAAACAGCGCCAAGTATTCTCCGTGCTTGTGGTGCCCGCGATGGCTCACGCGATGTCCCACATCGTGCAGCAACGATCCAGCCTCCAGCAGCACCCGCGATTGCGCCGGCAAATGGTGTACCGGCTGCAACTGATCGAACAGCATCACCGCCATTTCACGCACATGCTCCGCGTGCGTTTGGTCGTACTCCAGCCGCCGCCCAAAACTCCGCGTCGCCACCAGCAGCTGCCGCGCCGCAGAATTGTAGCGATGCGGCTCCTTGCGCGAAAAGGCCTCGCGCGCGATCTCTTGCAGCAATCCTTCGCGCAGCCCAACGCTGGGTATCACCAGGCACCGCGCGTTCAAATATCGCCCCAGTGTTATGAACGTGATCGCCGCAATGCCCATTACGTCCGCGCGATCCCGCCGCACACCATACGCTTTCATCCGTTCGCGCACGTCGCGCTTCAACAGGTCAGGCAGCCGCTCGCGCAATAGCGACAATTCAATCGTCGGCAAACCATTCCGTCGCGGCCCGGGAGCTACGTTCGCCAGCGTTTCCGCGTTCCCGCCCAGCGCCACGGCCACGCCATCCCCAACGTTTGGCGGCAAAGGCAACTTCGATTCGAGCAGCGCGCGCACGTATTTCCGCACCTCTTCGGCCTGCGCCGGCCGCACCACATTAGGAATATCCAACGTGGTCATCAACCGCACCGTGCCCACCGGCAGTTGCGCCGATTGCAAGACGCGATGGTCGCGCAACACGCTGACCTCGAGGCTTCCGCCGCCCAGATCAATGATGCAGCGCGGCGGAGACTCCGGGCCCAGCGCGGAAATCACCGCTTCCCGGCCCAGCCGCGATTCTTCCACCGCCGAGATCACTTCCAGCGCGATCCCGGATTTCTGTTTCACGCGCCGCACAAACGCGTCGCGGTTGCGCGCTTCCCGTGCGGCGCTCGTGGCCACCGCGCGATAACGCGTCACGCCAAACTCTTCCATGATTTCTTTAAAATGTGCAAACGCTTTGCCGGTTTTGCGAAGAATTTCTTCGCTGAAGCGGTGCCGCAAGAAAACGCCTTCGCCCAGCCGCAGCGAATATCGTTCGTTGTGCAGCGGCTCAATATCCATCGCCGAAAACGCCCGCGAAACGCTCAGGCGCACCGCGTTGGAACCCGCGTCAATGGCCGCGATGTGAACCGGCTCGGACATTTAGCTATTTACCGCCAGAGGTGTGCCAGCGCCGCTGAGGGCGTATATTTTGTGGCGCGAATTCCCAAACCTTCGCCAATCTTCAGGCGCAGTTGCCTGTTCACCTGCGAGACGCTGGCCTCGCCATCCAGCTCGATAAATCCGTTTTTCTTGGCCATCACTTCAAACTCCCGCTTGATCATCGTTTGATAGCGAATAAACGACCAGTACAAATCGTGCGAAAGCGACATATCCCGCCCAGCTTCCCAATAACTGATCGCCTGCGCCTTCTTAAACTCCCGCGCGAACGCCGTTTCCGGACGCACGTTCAGCCAGAACGTCAAATGCGGCCGTAGCGCCATGGCGTACAAGCCGCTCAAATAATCGCGGTTGATCCCGCGCACCACGCCGCGCGCAATCAACGTAAAGATAAAGCGGTCCGCCAGCACCACCGCGCCGGCGCGCAACGCCGGCAAAATACGATGCTCCACTTGATCGAAGAAGTCCGTGGCATACATCAGCGAAAGCGTCAGCCGCGTCACCGCATTTTTCGCCAAAAGCTCGTCGATGTCCCGCCCCACCAGATTGGAGCGCCGCAGCCCGCTGGTCTGCACGGAAAATCCTTCCGACTCCAGCCACTCCTGCAGCAGCGCAATTTGCGTCGAGCGGCCCGACCCGTCCATGCCTTCAATCACTACCAGTTGCCCGGTAATCTCGCTGGGATCGAATCCCACCAGCGGCTCGCCAAAAAAATATTGCGAAGTAGCAGCTTCCTCACCCGCGGCCTTCGTCACCGCGGGCGCGCCCGTCGGAGATCCGTCCAACGTCCCACCGCCGCCAATTTTATCTTTTTCCGAATCCGGCATCGCTACTCCTGCTCCGGCGCGTGCGCGCGCGGCGCAAAACGCTTCAAATCAATCTTTGACGCCACGATATCCCGCATCTGCTTCTGCAATTTATTCACCGGCAGCGTGCCGTCCAGCACCACAAAATTATCCGACTCCACCATCTTGTCGTACCCTTCCAGAATGCGCGCCTGGAACAATCGGAAACTTTCCGCCCGGTCGTATGACAATCCCAAGTCCATGCCCGCTTCGTAATATTTCAGTTTCGGACGCCCGCTCAAGATGCGATGCACCGCCACGTCCAGCGGCGCGCGAAAGTAAAACGTAATATCCGGAATCGGCGCAAAGCGGTAAAGATTTCGCAGCCAGCGCGGCGGACACCCGCGCGCGGCATCCCGTGCAAACGCCGTGTAAATATAGCGATCCGCCAAAACCAGATAATCGCCTTGCAGCAACGGCATGATTTGCCGTTCGCAGCGATCCGCAAAATCTGCCGCGTGCAGCAGCGAAAACGTAGTCGGCGTAAGCAGGCGCCGCTGTTTGCCGCGCCGCGTTGCGGATTTCACCAGCGGCGAAGAGTTCCACTCCGTAAAATGCAGGCGGTAGCCGCCAATCTCCAGCCATCGTTTTAATAGATATAATTGTGTACTTTTCCCGGAGCCGTCCGTGCCCTCAACCACAATCAGCGCCCCAGGATAAGCCCGACTCGGCACCGGCCGGCCCGGCTGCGGCAACGTAGACTTGCCCGCCTCCAAACGCGCGTCCTTTTTCCCCGGATCCTTGACCACATCTTTAAACGTGTCTTGATTTTCCATCAATTCCCAAACTCCACGATTTTCAAAAAATAGTCAGTTTGATTCTTATCGTTCTAGATGCGCCGCGACGGAGTCAAGACGCACTGCCGACTCAACGCAAGTTACACACTCGTTCCCTATTCTATTATTCTTCCAACAAAGAAACGGAGCAACAATCCAGCGTCTGCAAGCTCACACACAAAGTCGCCCGCAACCGAATCGAAACTGTTGCGCACTAAAACAGACTTACCTTAATCCGTAAATACTTCTTCGGGTTCTGCCGGAAATCTCCAATCAACAGTCTCATATCTCCGGTCAAACCTGCCAAATTGTCATACAGTGCGGGATCGGAAAACAGCTTCCCCGCGGTAGTGGTATTGTCATTCAACTTCGCCGTAGCCGTAGCCAGATTCGTGCTCGTATCCTTAAGCTTGCTATACAGCGTATCGTCCGTGATCAGTTTGCCCAAAGTTCCTTTGCCCGCGCGCGCGTCGTCAATCATTCCATTGCCATTCGCGAGCGCCTGCTTGGCCTGATCGTAGAGCGTCGGATCATTCAGTAGTTTTCCAATCGTTCCCTTTCCGGCCCGCGCATCCGCCAGCATGCCGTTCACGTCATCCAGACTTTGGTTCACTTTGGTGTACATCTCGTCGGACGCTACCAGCTTGCCCAGTGTGCCATGTCCCTCTTGCACTCCGGTAATCAGCGAATCGGCCTTGGCCAGCACGCCATTTAAATGGTCGTATGCCGCGGGATCATTCACCAGCTTCCCCAGCGTACCCTTACCTTCTTTAATTCCATCGAGCAGATTCGCCACGCTGGTAGAAACTTCGCCGAGCTGCGCCATCACGTCCACGCTCTTGGCCGCCGGAATGGTCTCGCCTTCTTTCAGCGGCATCCCGGTGAATCCGCGCGTCACATTGATGTCTTTGTTTCCCAGCAAGCCTTCGGTAACCAAGGCCGCCGTGGAGTCCGTCAAAATATATTTCTGATACTTACGTTCCACGCGCAACACTACTTCAATATTGTGCGCTTTCACCGCCTTCTGCCCAGGATCCTGCTGAGCGAACTCAATGGACACCACGTTGCCAACCGCTACGCCGTCCACGTTCACGGTAGCGCCATTCGCCAATCCCGCAACATCCGGCAAAAACGTCCTCAAACGGTACTTCGGTCCCAGCATTTCCGGGCCTGTGACATAAAAAATTCCCGCGCCCAAAACCGACAATCCCACGAGCACAAACAGCCCCACGCGCAATTCGGTCCAGGTCAGCTGTTTCCGTTGCGCCATCTCTAGATGCCTCCACGATAAAGCACGAACGATGTACCGCTACTAAGGCTCGACAGCATCAACGCGAAAAATCCAAGCCATCCATTGCGCATGCAAGAGCTCAAGTCAAAAACCGCTTTATATAAGGATCTTTGGAATTCATCACTTCTTGCGGCGTGCCATCGAAATATATTCCGTTGCCGTAGGAATCGTTCTCGTCCGTATCGGCGCCGGCGGCTCCATTGTCACTCGCGATCTGGCGATAGACCATAAATCGCGTCGCCGTCTCCGACGGCTCACCCTTGGCAATCCGCACCACACTTTTTTCCGTGGCGTCGAAGCGAAAGTTCGCCAGCGCAAAGCCATCCTGCAAACGGTGCGTGGCCAGCAGCGAGGTCACGCCGTAGACATCGCGCAGCCGCAAAATCAGCGTGATGATCGTCTGCGAAGTCACTGGATCCAGTCCCGCGGTCGGCGAATCATACAGCACAATCTCCGGCCGGCTCACCAGCGCGCGCGCAATCGAAACGCGCCGCCGCATCCCGCCGGACAATTCAGAGGGCAGCAGATCCAATGTGTCCGACATTTCGACGAACTCCAGCACCTCGTCCACGCGCGGCGCGATCTCCGCTTCCGGCACTTGATCCTGCCGCAACCGGTACGCCACGTTCTCCTCGACGGTCATGGAGTCAAACAGCGCGCCTTCCTGAAATACAAATCCGATCTTGCGCCGGAACGCCAGCAATTCCCGTTCACTCATCCCGGAAACATTTTCGCCAAGTACTTCCACGCGACCCGCCGTGGGGCGCAACAATCCCGCGGCCAACTTCAGCGTCAAGGTCTTCCCCGTCCCGGTTTCGCCCAGCAGCACTAGCGTTTCGCGTTCCGCCACTTCAAAGGAAATCCCGCGCAGGACTTCGCCTTCGTCGAAACCTATGGCTACATCAGTAAATTTCACCGCAGGTCCGCCGTGCAACTCCGCCCGCGCATACCCTGCCGTTGTGCTCGCCGTCGCCATATTTTCGGTTTCGTCGTTTCCTTATTTTCCTATTTCAGCTTTTTCTCTAGAAAATTTTGTTGGACATATACAGCGCGAACTTGGTCAGGAATAGATCCGCAATAATAATCATCACGGAAGAGACCACCACCGCCTGCGTGGTGGCGCGGCCGACGCCCTGCGTTCCGCCGCGCACCGTCAAACCTTTGTAGCAACCCACGGTGGCCAGGATAAATCCGTAAACCATCGGCTTGGTCAGACCCTGCATCAAATCGCCGAAATCCAAGGCATTAATGGCCCGCGTCCAAAACTCGACGGCGCCCAAACGCAGCGAAAGCATGGCCGCCACGCAGCCGCCCAGCAAGCCCACAAAATCGTTGAGCGCGGTAAGCAACGGCACCATTAGCAGGGTGGCCACCACGCGCGGCGTCACCAGCTTGCGGTAAGGGTCGGTGCCCATGGCGCGCATGGCATCCACCTGTTCGGTGACTTGCATCGACCCAAGCTCCGATGCAATGCCCGACGCGCAGCGCCCAGCCACCAGCAATCCCGTCAAGGTCGGTCCAAGTTCGCGCACCAGCGCGATGGACACCGCGTCGCCAGTCAAGGCGGTCTGGCCAAAGCGCACGAACTGCGTCGCAGTTTGCAACACCAGCACCGCGCCGATAAAAAAGCCCGCAAGGAGCACGATCGGCAGCGAACCCACGCCGATATCGTCCATCTGCGTCAAAGTGTCTGAAAAATAGTGCGGCCCGCTGAAGACGTTCGTGAGCGAGCGCCACGCCAGCAGTGAATAGTCCTGCACGCTCAAGACGAACGAGCGAAACGCGTCCATCAGCACCACGCGGATGGGAATCTGCGCTTCGGCCTTCACTTCACGTCCGGTAACCTGAAGAGGAGCGTCTGCCACGTGATCGTAGTACCGCGAAAAGCGTCGTCGGCCGTACTGTCAAAAGTACCGTCAAAGTACTGCCGAACAGCACACCAAAATCCCCGTCAAAACTACTGGCAAGCAGCCTAACCGCCAGTCCCCATGGCGTCAAGCAAGGCTTCGCGATGGCTCAAGTTTGGCGGGGCGCGGCGCGAGAAACAAAGCCGCTGTGTGGTGGCAAACCTTTGGTGGCGGGCACCATCGGACACGTGCGGTGTCTAAAAAATCTGGAGTTAATGCGTGCTATGACCGAACCTCGTGCCGCTGACAATTTTGCGGTAGTGGCTGAGTTTATGGCTACACAAATTCATCAGGAAACGGAACTGGGGTAAGCATCCGGGCAGCTTTCAACGCACTCCCACGCATCGTATCGGTGGATTCTGCAGGTTAAGATAACATTGCAAATTATGAGACTGCTTTCTGTATACCGCGGTGCGTGGGGTCTTCTCTTTCTGAGCCTGCTTCAGTGTCCACGTTCGGTGGGTTGCAGCTGTGTCGCTCATGAGAGTCTTTCCGTATATGAACTCGTTAAGCAGTCGGTCGACCAAGCAGATTCCGTCTTCTTGGGAACCCCAATACTTCTGCACGGGGACGGTAAATCGGACGACACGCAAGATTTGGTCGTTTTCGACGTGCTCCAAACCTTCAAAGGTAAGCAGGGTGCGCAGATTAGTGTTCACTCAGGTGTTGCGATCAATAGCTGCGGCTATTCATTTAAGGTTGGAAAAACCTACCTAGTCTTCGCCAGTTCGTCCGATGAAAGCCGACTCGTGGTTGCAGCATGTAGCTACACAGCCCCCGTCGAACGCTGTGGCGCCGCGCTTAGGCTTCTTAGAAAAGATCCCCCACACCCAGGGGATTTGCTGACGCAAGCCCAGTTGGAACGCAGCTCGAAAGGTAAAATTTTGGGAGCGGTCAGGCGAGCCGACGGTGTGCCCCTCTTTCGTCCCAGAATATATATTTGGAACGATTCGGACAGTTCTTACGAAAGACCTGGGTGGCCGTCCGACGAAGAGTGGCCAGAGGACAAAGATGGTGTTTTTCAGGCTGCATTACTTGCCCGGTACACCTCGCCCGACAAATACGGGTCTTTTGAATCTGATTTTCTCCTCCCAGGGATTTATCGCGTAACCGCGGTTGACTCCAGCTACGGGCCCGCTAGATGGGTTGGCACTTTCTCCTTACGCGCAAACGACACAAACCCGGCAACAGTGCAAGTCTTCGCCGGGCGCGACTACCGTTGGGTTGACATCGTTTTGCACGAACAAAAAATCTTTACCCTTGAAGGCGTCGTCCGAAGCAGCGACGGAAGCCCTCTTCCAAACGTTTCCATCCGAGCCACCATGGCTGCAGGCGAGATGTTTCCACTTCTAGAAGACGTTTATCCCAACTCGTTAGGAGAGTTTACCGTTGAAAGAGTTCCCGCTGGGACAGTTCGCTTGGCCATTTCCGTCCTCGACCCCGATTGGGAACCGACCACAAAGGACGTGGAAGTGAATGGAGATATAGAGGAAATTGAAATAGTCCTTACCAGAAAAGTGGAACTGCCTGCTCCTGTAAAACCAAAATTAGATGATGACGAGGGCTCGACCCCTGATTAGTGCGCCTACGGCTCCGCTGGACCTTCGTCATCGCCCCCGCTACACTGCGGTAACGTATTATTTAGCAATAGCAATCGCGAATCGTTTGAGGCTCTAGCGTAATGCTGCGTTTTTACACCGCCGGTGAATCGCACGGACAAGCACTGCTGGCGTTCGTCTCGGGCCTTCCTGCCGGCCTGCCTATCGACGTGGGCTTCATCAATCACGAGCTGCATCGACGCCAGCTCGGTTACGGACGCGGCGGCCGGCAGAAAATTGAAAAAGATCGCGCCGACATTTTCGCGGGAGTCCGTCACGGGCAGACCATCGGCGCGCCCATCGCGCTACGCATCGAGAATCGCGACTGGGCCAACTGGGAAAAGTTCTTGCCGGTAGAAAATTCCGCCGAAGCGCAAGCCGCCGCACAAGAGAAAAAGTTAGTGGCGCCGCGCCCCGGCCATGCCGACCTGGCCGGCTCGCAAAAATTTAATTTTCACGATGCCCGTTACGTTCTGGAACGCGCTTCGGCGCGCGAAACCGCGGCCCGCGTGGCCGTTGGCGCGTTCGCCAAACTCCTGCTGCGCGAACTTGGCACGGAGATCGCCAGCCACACCACACAGGTCGGCCACGTTAAACTGGAACGCGCCGCAGCGTGGGACGAAATCGCAGCGCTTAGCAAAGACCTCGATTCGCCGCTGCGCTGCGTCGATCCGCAAACGCAAGACCGCATGAAAGCCGAAGTCGACGCCGCTAACAAAGCCGGCGACACCGTCGGCGGCATCTTTGAAGTGGTGGTGCACAACGTACCCATCGGCCTGGGCAGCTGCGCGCAGTGGGACGAAAAACTCGATGGCCGCCTGGCGCAAGCGGTGATGAGCATTCAAGCGGTAAAAGGCGTGGAAATTGGCGCGGGCATTGCAGCGGCGGGTTCTTACGGCAGCGAAGTGCAGGACGAAATCTCCTACGATTCCGCCGCGAAGCGCTTCCAGCGCTCCTCGAATCGCGCTGGCGGACTCGAAGGCGGCATCACCAACGGCGAAGACGTAATCGTGCGCGGCTACCTGAAGCCCATTTCCACGCTGAGAAAACCCCTCGGCACCGCGGACATGGTCACCAAGCAGCCCATCCAGGCGGCCTACGAGCGTTCCGACTGGTGCGTGGTGCCCGCCGCGGGAGTTGCTGCCGAAGCCATGGTAGCCCTTGTGTTAGCCGATGCTTTTCTGCAAAAATTTGGAGGAGACTCGCTAACCGAACTGCGCCGGAATTTCGACAACTATGCCCATCAAATCGCCGCGTTTTAAATCCAGCACCACGGTCGGCGCTCCACCCGTCGGAGAGTCCGCCGCGCCCGCGCCGGAAGCGCAAGCGGAAACGGTGCCCTCAGCTCCGCCCGCCGCAGCACCGGTGATCCCAGCCGGCCCGCCGCGCAAGATTTACAACATCGTAAAATATGGCGATCCCATTCTCGAGAAAAACACCGTCGCCGTAGCTAAATTTGACGCCGAACTCGCCGATCTCGCCGAAGACATGTTCGCCTCCATGTACGCCGCGCAAGGCGTCGGCCTGGCCGCGCCGCAAATCGGTAAAGGTATCCGCATGGCAGTGGTCGACGTAACCGCCGGAAAAAACTCTGAAGCCAAAATCGTTCTGGTTAACCCCGAGGTCATTCACGCGGAAGGCGAAAAGCGCGAAGAAGAAGGCTGCTTGAGCATCCCAGGCTTCCGCGGCTATGTGGTGCGGCCGCTATTTGTGACGGTGCGCGCGCAAACCGTCACCGGCGAATCCTTCGAGATCCGCGGCGAAGATCTGCTGGCGCGGGCCTTCTGCCACGAAATCGATCACCTCAACGGCGTCCTTTTCATCCAACACCTAAGCATGCTCAAGCGCGATCTAATTCGCCGCAAAATAAAGAAAATGCGCAAACAAGGCGAGTGGTAATTTGCGCCTGGTGTTTTGCGGCACGCCGCAATTCGCGGTTCCTTCCCTGAAACATCTCGTCGCGCAGCCGGATATCGAAATCGCAGCGGTCATCACGCAGCCGGATCGTCCCAAAGGCCGCGGCAACGAAATCACCTTCTCGCCCGTGAAACAAACGGCGTTGGACGCGAAGATTCCGATTCACCAGCCGCAGAAGATTCGCGCCCCGGAATTTCAGCCGGTACTCGAAGCGCTCGCACCGGACGCGATCGTCATCATCGCCTACGGCCAAATCATTCCGGCGCGCCTGCTGACCATTCCGAAACTCGGCTGGATTAATCTGCACGCTTCCCTGCTGCCAAAATATCGCGGCGCCGCGCCGATCAACTGGGCGATCGTGAATGGCGAAACCATCTCTGGCTTGACTACCATGCGCATCGACGCCGGCATGGATACCGGCGACATGCTGCTGCAGCAGGAAATTCCAATTGACGCAAACGAAACGGCGCCCGAACTCGCAAGCAAAATGTCGGAAGCTGGCGGGCCACTAATGCTCGCCACATTGCGCGGACTTGCGGCAGGTTCGCTCACCGGACGGGCGCAAAACAACGCGGAAGCAACCATGGCGCCGATATTGAAGAAGGAAGATGGACGAATTGACTGGAGCTTGTCTTCGCAAACGATTTTTAATCGCATGCGCGGCTTCGCGCCATGGCCTGGGACTACGACTACGTTTCGCGGCCAAACATGCCATGTTTCGGGCGAACCAATCACTGGAACCACAATACCTCTCGGATCTCATCGTCCCGGTGAGTTGATCGTCGATCAAGGGGATGTTACGCAGAATTGGCTGGTAGTCTGCGGGGACGCAACCCTTCTGCGCCTTCGCACCGTCCAACTGGAAGGACGCAAACAAATTTCCGCATCCGAGTTCGCCAACGGCGCGCGTTTAGTATCTGGAGACCATTTCGTATAGTCCATTTGCTCCAGAAGCATCGCTCAGGCATACTCGCCGTTTGTAGCACCTGCGCCATTCACACTGTACTTTCGCTGTACGCCGCGAGTCCGCGGCCCCGGGAGCCGAACGTTCATGAGCAGATTTGAAAGATTACCTAGCCGTGCAACAGCCAACGCCGGAGCGCCATGGCTGCGCGCCTCCGCCGCGTGCGCGCTGGCCGCGCAACTAGCATTCGCGCCATTTTCGACGGCGGTACCCTTTGGCGCCAACACCGACAAACCGGTGGCGAAAGATACCCCGGCGAACGACGCGGTCCTGAAAGCCATGCAGGTGGAGCTCACCCGCGCCAACACCGATCTGACCAAGACTGACCAACCTCCCTACTACCTCAGCTACACCGTTTATGACCAGGATTTCACCGTGCTCGTCGGCTCTTACGGCAGCCTGCTGCAGGATTTCGCCGCGCACCGCCGCCAAGCCGACGTAACGATGCGCGTCGGCTCCGACACACTCGACAACACCCACGGCCAGAGCCGTCCCAGCGGCGTCACGTCCGGCTCTCTGCCCCTCGGCGACGATCAAGACGCGCTGCAACGCACGCTGTGGGAACTTACGGATCGCGAATACAAGCGCGCCGTTCCGGCGCTGCTCAACGTGCGCACCAACAATGCCGTGCGCGCCGAAGAAGAAGACAAGTCTCCGGACTTCTCCAAGGAATCACCCACCACGCATATCGGCAAAGCCGGCGCGCCTCCAGCCTTTGACCACACCGCATGGTCCGCCGAAATCAAGCGTCTCTCCGCGGAGTTTCGTAAATATCCGGAAGTATATTTCGGCTCGGTAATCTTGCAGGTGCAGGATTCCAACGCCCGCATGGTTTCCAGTGAAGGCAGCGCCGTGGTCACACCCAGCGCATCCACGCGGCTGGTGATGGAAGCGCAAACGCGCGCCAACGACGGCATGGAACTGCTGCGCGTCGAAACTTTTCAAGCGCCCAGCGCGGACGGTCTGCCCAGCGAAAAAGAACTCTATGCCAAGATCGACAAAATGGCCGTGGACCTGAAAGCCCTGCGCGATGCTCCGGTCGCCGAACCTTATGATGGACCCGCGCTGCTGAGCGGACGCGCCGCCGCGGTTTTCTTCCACGAAGTTCTCGGCCATCGCCTGGAAGGCCACCGGCAAAAGGATGAAGAAGAAGGACAGACCTTCACAAAAAAAATCGGCCAGGAAGTGCTGCCCACATTCCTCAGCGTCTCTGACGATCCCACGATCAAGGAAATCGGTGGGGTAAAACTCGCCGGCACCTACGCCTTCGATAACGAAGGCACCCCGTCGCAGCGCGTCGACGTTATTAAGGATGGCGTGCTGAAGAGCTTCCTGATGTCCCGCATGCCTATCAAGGATTTCGCGCAGTCCAACGGACACGGCCGCAACCAACCTGGACTGATGCCCACCGGCCGCCAGGGCAACTTAATCGTCACCTCCACGCAAAAAGTTCCCGAAGACCAAATGCGGCAGAAACTCATCGACGAAGTGAAAAAACAAGGCAAGCCCTACGGATTGTACTTCGACGACATCCAAGGCGGCTTCACGCTGACGCAGCGTTCACTGCCGCAAGCTTTCCAGGTGCTGCCGGTAATTGTTTATAAGGTGTACGCCGATGGCCGCCCGGACGAACTGGTGCGCGGCGTCGACATCGTCGGCACGCCGCTCGCCGCGCTGACCCGCATCATCACCACCGGTGACCAACAGCACGTCTTCAACGGCGTGTGCGGCGCGGAGAGCGGCAGCGTCCCAGTTTCCGCCGTGGCTCCGGCCATGCTCTTTTCTGAGATGGAAGTGCAAAAACGCCAGCACGCCCATGAGCGCCAGCCGATTCTCTCGCCGCCCGGCGCACCCGATTCCGCCGCACCTGACGCGCAAAGCAAGTCCGCCAAGCCCGAGGTGCAACAGTGAGAAGTGCACCAGTGAAATGCGATGTTGTAGTGGCGGGTCTTCAGACCCGTGCTTTTGTCTGGCCCGCCCGCAATCTTCTCCGCCCGGCACTCGTCGCGCTGGCGGCCATCGCGCTGGCATTTTCTGCGCAAACGCTAACTGCCGCCGCGCGCACCGACGAAACCAAATCCGCCAACGCCTCCCCAATGCTCGCTGCCAACGCCGCGGCAAAGGGCGATCCGCTGCTCGAAGCGCTGCTCACCGAACTCGAGCGCTCCAAAGACCATCTGAAAATGGATCAGGTTGCGGCCCCGTACTACATCGAGTATCGCGTCAACGATGTGCAAGACTTCACCGCTGACGCCATCTTTGGCGCGCTGCGCGACAGCCAGGAAGCGCACATCCGCATCCTGCGCGTGGTCGTGCGCGTCGGCGATTACAAACAAGATAGCTATTACGGCCAAGGCGTCGGCGAAGCCAACATTCTTCCGCTGGACAACGATACCCTCGCATTGCGCCACCAAATCTGGATCGTCACCGACGAAGCCTATAAAGCCGCGGGCGAAGAGCTGGCGGAAAAACAAGCCGCGCTCAAACAATTTTCCGCTGACCCCAATCCCGTCGACGATTTCGCCAAAGCCCCGGTGGTTACTTCCCTACAGCCCACCGTCGCGCTGAAAGTCGACACTGCTCTATGGAAAACGGGCTTGCAGAATATCACCGCGCTGTACAAACAATATCCCGAAGTACAGAACGTCGCCGCCTCCGCGCACTTTTCCGCCAACAACGAATATTTCGTCAATTCCGAGGGCACGGTAACGCGCGACGGCAAAACCACCTACAGCGTGCAGTTCTCCGCCTCCGCGCAAGCGGAAGACGGCATGCGCCTCGGCCGCAGTCCGGCCTGGACGGTCGCCAATGCCAGCGAACTCCCCACGCAAGCGGCGTTGCTCTCCGACGTCAAAAAAACTCTCGACACCATCATCGCGCTGCGCAAAGCGCCGATCGTTGAAGAGGAATATCGCGGCCCGGTGCTTTTCGCGCCAGACGCCGCGAATGACGTTATCATGTCCCTGCTCGGCACCAACGTTTTGGGCCGCAAGCCACAGCTTGGCAAGCCCAACCGCACCGTCGGGGCCTTCGCTACCAGCTATAAAACGCGCGTGCTCCCTAATTTCGCCACGCTGGTGGACGATCCCTCGCTCAAGAATTTTCAGGGTAAGAGCCTCGTCGGCAGCTACGAGATCGATAGCGAAGGCGTGAAAGCGCAAACCGTCGTCCTCGTCGACAACGGCTCCCTCACCAACTATTTAATCGGACGCGAACCGATTCGCGATTTCACCACCTCCAACGGTCATGGTCGCGCCGCGCCCGGTGCCGCACCGCAGCCGAATCCTGGCGTGCTGATTTTCAAGAGCTCCGAGCCGCAATCTCCGGAAGAGCTGAAAAAACGGCTGATCCAGATGGTCACCGAACAAGGCAAACCCTACGGCTACCGCGTGGACACGCTGGGCCCGGGCAATTCGCCCCGACTGCTCTACCGCGTCTACGCCGGCGATGGCCACGAAGAATTGGTCCGCGGCGCGGTGTTTAGCGAATTGGACGTCCGCTCGTTGCGCGCCGACCTGATCGCCGCAGGCAACGATCCCCTGGTGGACAACCGCACCGGCGGCGTCTCCGTCACGGTCATCACCCCGTCGCTGCTCTTCGACGAACTCGAAGTCAAGCGCGCCGACACTAGCAAAGACAAGCTTCCCGACTACCCCGCGCCGCCGCTAACCGGCAAATAAGAGACGCGGAAGCACGACCGGAAAATATTCTTTGAAATTGCCGCATAACTCGCGACAATGAATTGTCACTAGAACGCGCGGCACTGAGCTGTCGTCCAGAGCGCCACAGAAATCGCCATGACCCTCCGCGAACGTCTCGAATGGCTCGGCCGCGTCGCCCTGCTGGTCTTCATCCTGGCATCCGCCGCGTTCCTCAGCGCCATCACCGCCATGCGCATCGCCATTCACGGCCGCGAAACCACCATGCCCAATCTAGTGGGCACCAACGTTGCTCAAGCCAGTTCTGTGCTGCGTTCCCGGGGCTTGGTCTTGAAGGTGGCGGATCATATTTACAGCGACCTGCCGATCAACTCCATCGTGCGCCAAACCCCCACCGCGGGCCTGCTGATGAAGCAATCGCAACAAGCTCATGTGGTCGTAAGTCTGGGGCAACGGCAACTGGAAATCCCGCTGCTCGAGGGCCGTTCGCTGCGCACCTCGCGCATCGAACTACTGCGCAACAGCTTGCAAATTGGAGAAGTCTCCACCACCACGCTGGAGAATGAAGCCCCCGACGAAGTGGTGCTGCAAAATCCGCGGCCCGGCGCGGGCTCCGCAACGCCGCGCGTGGACGTCCTGGTGGCGCAAGCTCCCCGAGAACAAAGCTTCGTGATGCCGTACTTGATCGGGCTGGACGAAATCGCCGCGCAGCACCGCCTGGACGCCGCCGAGCTTCACCGCAAAGTGAATTACGTTGCCGCTCCGCAATGGCCGCACGCCGCGGTCATCGATCAGTCTCCCGCCCCCGGCGCCCGTATAGCTGCGTCGTCGCAGGTCGAACTGACAGTCGCCAATTGAGCCAGTATCGCGGCCACAGATTCGGAACAAATCCGAGCTATCCTTCGTACCTACTTTCATGAACTACCCAAACCGAGTGTTCGCCACCACAAAATCTTTGCTGCTTTTCAGCACCATATTCGCGGCCATGCTGCTAATCTTTGCCGCCAGCAACGCCCGTTCCCTGCACGCCCAGGACGACCAGCCCAAAAAGTCCGCGGACGTGAACGCCGGCATCAAAATCAGCAGCGAAGCCACCGCCAAAGACCTCGGCCTGCCTCTCTATCCCGGTGCGAAACCGCAAAAAGACACAAAAGACGATTCCTCCGCCGCGAATCTCGGACTCTGGGGAAACTCTTTCGGTTTTAAATTAGTGGTGTTAAAACTGGAGACTGCCGACGCGCCCGATAAGGTGGCGGCGTTCTACCGCAAGGCGCTCGCGAAATATGGTCCCGTTCTCGATTGCAGCAACCCGCCCGCGAGCAAACCGCAGGACAACAACAAGTCCGGAAAGCTGACCTGCGATGAAGATAAACCGGACGCAGGCGGCCAACTCTTCAAGTCCGGCAGCAAAGAAAAACAGCACATCGTAGCGGTCAAAGGCTCCGCGCCCGGAACCACCTTCCAGCTACTCTACTTGGAAGCGCGCGCCGGCGATCATGAAGCGATGTAGCATTACCGCCTGAGAGAAATATCCCGCATTAAGATTGGCGTCAGGGGGAAACCTACGGCTTCTGCCCTTTGCCCAGGTTCGCCACCACTTGCGGCCCGTAAATCTTTGACTCTGGACCGCGCGGACTCCAATCCGCCGGTGGAAACGCGATGTGCCAGAAATTCCTCGCTGGCTTTACGAACTCCACCCCCACTTCTGGCATGCCGGTATTTCCAGCGCTCCAATCCACCACGCGGCAGGCCAGTTCTTCCATGGTTTTCAAATTCTTCATGCGCAGCAAGTCTCCGATCGAGACCGCCAGGTTCAGCAGGATCAGCGCCCCGTGCGCGTTTACGATTAGCGTCTTGGTAAGCTCCGAAACTGCTTTTCCTCCGGCGCGCTCCAGGCTAATCTCCACGTCTACGTTCAAACACACCCGCTGACTCCTGCGCAGGTTACTGGCCTTGCCAGGATGCACATCGTTGAAGTTGCTGGACAAGCGTAGTTCCCCTGTAGCCCCTATCGACCCAATAGCAAATAACATGAGCCCAGCGCATTTTGCGAGCGCCCGCACGTCTCCGGAATACCGGGACGCATCCGTGTTGTTCTATCAGCAAGAGCGCTTCCATCCGCTCGCGTAACACTTATTAACTCTTTCTAATCACCGCGTTGGCATCCAACTTACTCGTTGTACTCTTGCTTAGGCCTCAGCACTTCGCTTGCATCACCTTATCCACACAGAACGACCCAAGGAGACCTCGTCCAATGCTCAATCGGAAGCCGAACCTGTTCGCTCTCGTCGCGGTTGCGCTCTTGCTGACGCTCTGTTCCGTCGCGCAATCCTCTGCGCAAGAAAAGCATGCTGCGCAAAACGGAGGTGTGGACAACACCAAAATGGGACCCTATCGCGCGCTTGCCCAGTTGGCCTTTTCCGCCTCGCAAAAAGGCGATAACGCCACCGCCGCTACGTTAGCAAAAGTGCTGGAGCGCACCTGGGACAAGGCCGAGGACTACGGCGGAGACACCGCGCTATCCAAGACCAACCACGATCTCTTCGCACAAATCGACAAAACCATGGACCAATTCATCACCCTGCTTCTCGACCATTCAACGTCCGCACCCGACCCAGCCAAACTCAAATTGGCGTACGGCGCGTACCTCGAAAAACTAAAATTGGGCGACTAGATCCCTGCTGCAAAATGCGCCTGAACCATTCATGCAAATGACGGTGGAGTTCTTGCGGGAAACTTACAGCCGGTCCGCGCCCAAGCGGTCGCGCGCGTATTCCGATCCGGGACTTGCGGGCTCGAGTCGCAGATACGCCAGCCAATGTTCGCGCGCCTCTTCTTCTGATCCCAACTTGTCGCAAACCGTAGCCAGCGTGTAACGCGCGTCGGAGTCTTGCGGATCCAGGCGTACCGCCAGACGCAAATGTTGCCGTGCTTCCTGCAAAAGCCCCAGATCCTCCAGGGTGCTGCCCAGATTGAAGCGCGCCACGGAGTTTTGCGGCTCTAGCTCCACGCCGCGCACAAAATAATCGCGTGCCGCTTCAAGCTGACCATCTTCAAACGCCAGCGTGCCGCGATTGAGCAGCGCATCGATGTGCCCGGGCTTTAGCGCCAGCACGCGGTCATAGGCCTCGATCGCTTGCTTGCGTGTGGCGGGGTCGGCGTCGTACTCCAGGGCCTCGCGAAACCACGCCTCCGCGTTGCGGTCTGGCATCATGCGCACGTTTTCAACCAGCTCGCGCGTCGCAAAATTTAATAGAAATTGCCCGGAGATTGCTTCCAGCTGACCACCCGCCGCGCCCTCCACAATCAAATCTTTGCCGTTGGAGATAATGCGCAGTTCGGTGAGCGGCGACTTCACTTCGGAAAGTTTTTTTCGCAGGGCTTCGAGGGAATGACGCAGCTTGGTGGGAGAAATACCTTTCTCAATCAGTTGCTTCGCGGTGCGCAAAGCGATCAGGTCGCGAAAATCATAAAATTCCTTCGCGGCGGGCGCCAGCGGTGCTACAAACTGGAACTCTTCCCACTGCTTCAGTTGTTTGTCGCTGACGTTCAGAATGCGTTGAATATCCGCTCGCGTGTATTGCTCGCTCGTTCCCATGTACCGCTAGCTGGCGACCTTCTTTGCCGATTTTTTTCCATTCTTGACGATGGAAATCGCTCGCACTGGCGGTTTCTTCACCGGCGCCGTGGGCCGTTGCTCCAGGCTCTGCTTCAGCGCTGCCATCAGATCTACCACTGGCGCGCGTTTGGGGTGCGACACTCCCGCCACCGCTTGCCCCTGTTGCTTGGCCGCGATCAGCGCCATCATGCCTTCGTGATATTCGTCGCGATATTTCTGCGGCTCGAAATCCGCGGCAAGATTCTCGATGAGTTGCACCGCCAATTTTTTCTCCGCGTCTTTCACCTCTACGTGGTCATTCTTCCCGTACTCCGCGACCTCGCGAATCTCATTCTGGTAATACATGGTGTGCAGCGTCAGCCCGTTATCTCGCGGACGAATGATCACGATATGTTCCCGCTGGTGCATGGTCAGCTTGGCAATCGCGCAGTAGTTCGACTCTTCCAGCGCCTTCAACAACAAATAATAGGCTTTCTTGCCCTCGTCTTCCGGCGTCACATAGTACGAAGATTCGAAATACAATGGATCTACCTCATCCAGCTTCACAAACTCCTGAATCTCCATGGTGCGCCCGGAGTCCGGCTCGATCTCATCCAGCTCATTTTCCGTGAACAGCAGATACTGATCGTCTTCGTATTCGTAGCCCTTCACAATTTCCGAGCGTTCCACCTTGCGGTCGCACACCGGGCAGAACAGCGGCATCTTGATGCGCGACTTGCATACCGCGTGCAACTGGTTGAGCGAAATACGCTCCGACCGCGCCGCGCTAAACAGCCGGATGGGAATGGACAACAGTCCGAATGAGAGAAAACCCTTCCAAACCGAGGTAGCCATAACTCTCCTTAGCGGCGAAACCAAAGCGAAAGCCCACAAAAGCGCCTCGCAAAGCTTCGGGCCGATAGTCTAACGCCCCTCGGCAAGACTTTAAATCCTGAATTAACGGTATGTGTGTCTAGAAAATCGCCCCGCCGTAGCCACGGAAACTCATTCAAAGCTTCCTGTTACACCCTGAAATCCATGCATGGCCTGCTTGGCCAGCCACTTCACCACCCGGGCCATGCTGTAGCAATACGCCACGTTATAGCCCAGCGTCGAGAAGCAGTTCGGCTCGCATCCGTGCTTCATCTCTGCCAGTTGCTGCTTGTTGAATTTCGGGTTCTCCGCCGTTCCCCAATCGTACTTCGCGTTGTACATCGGGAAGCACGGCGCCAGCGAACCATCCGTCCGCACAATCACCCAATTCTGTCCCGCGCGGCAACCCCAGTGCTCGCCCTTGCCGCGCATGAAGCCCTTCATGTTCTGCAGCCGCGGAATAGAATCCACCATCTTCCAACCCTGTCGCTGCTTGTCGATCAGCCAATCCAGTAGATCGTCCACCATCGCAAAATTCTCGGGACGAATGTACGTGTCATTTTCGTGAAAGTGCTTGAAATGCGTCTGCTCCATCATTGGAGCTTCGTTGATGTGAAATGTGATCGATATTCCGTTGTCGTGCGCCAATTGCGCCAGTTGCTTCACATCTTCTATGTTCGTCCGGCAAATGTTGGTGTTGAAAAACATCGTATAGCCGTAGCGATACTGCCGGCGCACCAGATAGTCAAAATTCTCTCGCACATGCTCCAGCGCCTTCGGCAAGCCGGGCTTCTCATTGATGGCGTCCACCGCGAAATTAATCGTCGCGATCCCCGCATCCGCCAGGCGATCCGTTACCTCCGGGCGCAACAAGCGCGCGTTGGTCGCCAGGTACACCCAAAAATCCTTCTTGGCCGCGTAATAAATTGCTTTGTGCACGAAATCCGGCCGTAGCAGCGGCTCTCCGCCCGTCGGCGCCAGCACGCGACACGGCGTCGCGTGTAGCCAATCGATGGTTCGTCGCGCGGTGTCCTCCGTCATCCCGCGCACGCGATTGTCGTACGACCAGCAGTAGTGACAATCCAGATTGCACTTCCACTCCGTAAAAAGATAAGCAATGATCGGCTGAAATTCTCCCGGCAAAACCCGCGACTTAAAGTACGGCGTCATCCACCCGCGCATGGTCTTAAGGATGCGGTCGGTAGGCCAATGCCGCTTGCCGGTGCGCACCACCGTGTCGTGCGCGGAGATATCTTCCGCGTCGAGTTCATGCAGCAGCTCCGGATGCTGTGGAAACACCGGCTCCGGAAGCGCCACCGGTCCCTGCGCCAATGGCGGGAACGGTTCGCGCGTCGCATGCTGCAATAGTTCGTGGAGTGGCACATCCAGTCGGAAGGGTTGCGTGGGAATCGTAGGAAGTGGAACGTTCCCGCTCGCCGCCACGGGATTGGTGGACATCTTCTTCTCTCCTCTCGATGCCAAATCGCGAAGAACCAGCCAGAGCAGTCCGTTACATTCATCCCGCCGCGCGCCGCCTTCGCTCACGCACGGGATTGCCGCGAGTCCACGCAAGGCGGAATCGCACCGGAGTGCCTCGCAAGCCTCCGCGCAGGCGTCCGCAGACACATTTCGGATGCACCGCTAACACAAAAGTTACACAATATTTGGTAGTACCGGCGGGGACGAGTAAACGCTTGCCAGCTCAGGACTTACGGCAACTTCCCGTATTCTGCTTTGGCCTGCTTGAGGATCGTAACCTCGGGATCGGCGTCTTTCCACAGGTGGAAAAAATCTTGGTATTGCGCACGCGCTTTCGCGTTGTCGCCAGAAAGCGCATCGGCGCGTGCTAACTGCAAGCGCGCCAGCGCACCGATCGGCGCGTTCAGCACCGTCCCACGCTGCGCCAGAATTTTCTGAAACTCGCCGGCCGCAAGGGCTGCTTGCTGATTCTGCAAATAGGCCTGGCCGCGCACGTAGACCGAATACATATTTCCCAGCGGCGAAGAACTAATCGGAAAAGGGTTCGCCATGTCGTACGGAATCACCGGTTGCAGCAAGTTCACCGCCTTAGCCGCATCTCCGCGTTCCAGCGCGCTCGCTCCGCGTATCACCGGCAGCCAGTAACTTCGCAACAGCATGTCATTCGGATAGTCCTGCTCCAGCTTTCGCGTCAGCGCTTCTGCACGCGCCCCGTCTCCCGCGCGCGCGAATGTTAGCGCTGCCAGAATCCATACTTGTTTTCCTGATGCGCGGTTCAGTGCGGCGTCAGCTTGTTTTCGCGCCAGGTCGCGATAGCCGAAATCGTTCTGCCGGAGCGCGTCGTTGAGCTGCCAGATCGCCGCCGCTTCCGGCATATCGCTGGCGGCGGAGGAGTCCACTGCGCGCTGTGAAGTTTCGCGCGCCGAGCGCAGTCGTCCGTAATACGCATTGGTGTCCGATAGCGTGGAAAGTAATACTCCCTCGCTGCCCGGCAAATGCGCCGCCCACGCCACATTCGCGGCCATTTCCGCTGCGTCGCCGCGAAGAAACGCCAGCTGGTACCGGCTGACCCGCAATACCGTGCTGTCCACTTTCTGTTGCGCGGCCTGCGCCACAGTTTCCGTGGCCTGCTCGGTTTGCCCAAGCGCAAGATAAGCCGTCGCCAGATTGCTGTACACGTGCGCATTGTCCGGTTCCAGGCGCCGCGCCTCTTCAGTCGCCGCGATCGCTTTATCGTATTGCCCCAGCAAGATGTACAGATTCCCCATATTTGCGTGCGGCAGATAATCACGTGGATAGTTTTGCGCCCACAGCTCGTATGCCTGAATGGCCTGCGGAACGTCTCCGGTAACGAACGAATAATAAAACGCCGCGATGCGCAACTTCTCCCGCTCCGTCACGTGCTCCCGCAGATCGAACGCCTTCTGCGCGTTTTCGCTGGCATTTTCTACTTGTCCAAGATTGTTGTACGCGGTAGCCAAGCCGGCGTACGCCAGCGCAAACTTCGCATCCAGATCCAGGGCTCGCTTGAAAAAAGAAATCGACGCCGCGTCGCCCTTTTCGCGTTGCGTCTTCCTGGCGATCGTGTACGCGCTCAGCGCCTCCAGCGACGGCGTGCTGGCCTCCTCAAGCGGAATATCGTATTTGCGAATGGAGCTGAGCGACTCTCCCAGCTTGCTCCGCACCGTCTTCCCCACTTTGCCAACAACGTCCAGCACCGCGTCTTTACTCGCCGCCCGCGTCTGCTCGTTGGCCAAAGAATCTCCTGAGGCGCAATTAATCGCGTTGAGGCCAATCACGTATTGATTGCCCAAAGCGGAGATCGACCCTTTCAGCAGCGCCTTGCTCCCGGCGCGCACGCAAACTTGCCGTTCCATATCTGCGGTCAGATGGTCGCCTTCCGTTTCGCCCATCAGCTGCAAGGTGTCATGCACTTTCTGTTCGGAGAGTGTGTTCAAAAACGGCGACTGTTCAATCTCTACCGCCAGCGCTTGCCTCAGCGTGTCGTCGAACACGTGGTCGCCCGTTGAATTGTCAAAATCCGCGAGCACGATGGTGTCTTTCTCGCTAAGCGCGTGGGCACTGCGCGTGGCAAAGAAAAATCCGCCAACCAGCGCCGCAAGCACCACCAAAGCCGCAATCATACTCAGCGAACGCTTTTTCTTCGCTGCTCCGGACTTGGATTGCGCCGCCGCATTGCGCGCCGCACGCACTTTCCGCGGCATTTCCGGATTCCCAGCCTCTTCGGTGTGCAGGTTGAAGAGGTGCACGCGCACGCCGTGCTTCACCTCCGCTTCGCCGAGGTCCTCCAAGCGCGAGTTCCACGAACTCAATTGCTGTAACACGTCCGCCACGACTTCAGACACCAAAATGTGTCCCGAATCACCGCAGTCCATCACCCGCTGCGCGATATTGATCCCGCCGCCGGCCACGTTGCGATTCGCGTTGATGTCCGCGATGCGGTACACCGGGCCCGAGTGAATTCCCATGCGTAATTTAATTTCAGGATAGCTTCGAAGGATTTTTGTGACTTCCAACGCGCACCGTACCGGAGCTTCCGGATCGCGGAAAAACACCAGCGCCATGCCGTCGCCGGTCGGCAAGCGAATCAATTGGTCGTCGGCTTGCGCGCGCGTAAATTCCGCCGTCGCGCGCACCGCTTCCTGCAATCCGTTGATGACCCTCTGCTGCTCATCCATGGGCAAGCGCGAGTACGCCACGATGTCCATGAACAGCACGTGCGCGATCTCTAGCGCGGGCGCCGATTTGCTCTCGTGAACCTCAATCATCGGGATAGCAGCCTCAGACCTTGAGCCTAGGTGCCACCCGCGAACCCGTCAATGAAACCAAGGTAATTTTGTGTCACGCCCGCCAATACTGTTTTCGGGATGTCCTCGCCTGTCCTATCGGTCAGGTCCCGTCACTCTCCGTGCGGCACAAAAATTCCCGCCAAGTGCTGTTTGTTGCGCACCGCAAGAATCGCCCACAGCACCGTCACCACCAATGCCAACGGCAGACCAGCCGGCGCCATCAGGATGTGGAACGTCAAGATGTTTACGATCACCGCCCCCAGCAGCACCAGCGCCAGTACCACGTAACGGCCCACCAAAAGAAGCACCCCACCGAGCAACTGCACTCCAAAAATCACCCACGTGTAGTGCGAGGCGAACAGCACCGTCACGAATTGCCCCGCCAGTCCGGTCGGCATCGGTGCCAGAATAAAGTGCAAGAAACCGTTCAAGCCAAAAACCACAAAAACAATGCCCAGCAGAATCCGCGCGATCAACGCCGTAATTTTCATATCGCTCCTCTAGTTTCCGTCGTCGTTAACTCCCGATCGTTAATTCGGATGTACCTGCTCTCGACGACGTTATACGTTATTCGCCGAATCCTTGCCATCCCGCGTTCACCCCCACTACCACGCGCCCTCTTTGCGTCCCCACCACCAAACCAATCCCACCGTCGCCGTGGTCTGGTGTTTGCTGAGCACTCCGTACGTATCCGTCAAGAACGACGGCTGGTTCGAGAAATCGCGCCGCCATTCATAACGCATCAGAAACCCATCGCCCAGCTTGTAGTCAAACGTTCCCGTCGTTTCCTTCAGCGCCTGATTCAATCCGCTGAACATTCCGCCGCGGTCCGAGAGATATTCCGCGCGCGCCGCCACGGCGAATCGCGAGGAAAGTTGATACTGCACATATCCCGCGCCGCCATCCGCATGCGCAGGCGAGTCAGACTCTCCCGGCGACTGGAACCGCCATTCCCGCTGAATCACGTAGTCGCCTTCCAGTGCGATGGTCAGCTTCGGCGTTGCCAGCCAGGTAACGTAGGCGTCGAAAATATGCAACCGCCCGTTCGGCGCCGGCACTATCGGCTCAAAACTCAATCCCGGCTGCACCGGAATCGGGCTCGTCGGATTCACCTCCACGCGATCCGGATGCTCCTGCCCAAGGTAATAATTCACCACCACCGTTACCGACTTCGTGGGTTTCGCCGTGAATCCGAACAATTCATCTTTGAAACCATTGGTCGCCTCCGCTTGATTCGTCCCATTCACCACCCAGTACGTCAGCGTAAAGCGATCGTTAACCGGATAATTCGCCCGCACGCCCATGTGATAAAACGGCAAAAAATCAAAATAGTACGACCGCGAATAGTTCATCTGATCCTTCGTATAATTTCCTTCAATCCCGATCGAGCTGCTCCATTTCCCAAAGTCCACCGTCAAACCGTTGCCCACCGGCGCGATATACGTCCCGTAAGCCTGGAAAATATTGCGATAAATTTCCGGCCGCGGCTCGTTGTTCGGATTCCCTTGCAACGTCTCTGTCGCTTGCCCGAACTGCAAATCCACGCGCCCGCCCCAGCGCCGGTCCTCCTCCAGATTCGGAGCATGTTCAAAAATAACGCTCGCCTGATTCAAGCTGAAGTTGTTGCTCAAGACGTCGTACGCTCGCAGCAAATTGACGCGCCCCACCGGAGCATTGAAGTTGTACGCATAGTAGCCATCGATGCCGACATTAATCGTCGTGTCGTGCAGAAAATTCAGCTCCGCGCGGTCCGCCGGACTAACCTCCGTCGGGTTAACCACCTCCGCGGCATTGCTGGACGATGACGATACATTGCTCGACATCGGCGAAACATTGCTCGCCGCCGTCACACTGCTTCCTGAAGCCACCGGGCCTACATCACTCGGTACGGCCTCGGAATTTACAAACGCAACTTCCCGCAGCGTCGCGCCATTGCCCCCGTTTTTCCCAGGCGAAATCGAAACGTTCGCAAGCAGCAATTTCTTCAACTCTGCCACTTCCGCCTCGAGCTTCTCCACACGCGCTTGCAAATCGGGGGCTCCGGGCGCAGCTGCCGGTGCCACGCCCTTCGCCGCCGCGGAACTCGGCCCGGCTATCGCCGCAGCAGTCGTGACGTTCCCGGTGCCCGCGCCAGATGCGCCAGCCGCCGCGCCATCGTCTTCAGCCGCTCCATGCTCCTGGCCACGCAACAAACTCGCTCGCCCCAAAAGCAGCGCCGCAATGCACACCCACATCACGCCCCGGCCAATTCCTGTAACTCTTCGCATGGCTGTATGCCCTCCGAACAAGCGTCGTCGCAGCCATGAGTCTAGTATTTTCCCGCCACTCTGCGCACGCAAAGTGCGGTAATCGCCATGCAGCTTTTTAATCTCGTTCTGGGTAGGTGGTCCGGCGGGGTGAGACAGAAAACGCAGTAATGGCCTTCAACTTCTTTTCAAGACAATAAAATTATCTGCAGAGATTATTGCGGAGTTCAAATCTTATCGCGCGACCTATTTTGCGCCACGCATCCCATCGCTCCCACCGTTCCAAAAATCATCGCGAACGGTATGGCGGCATTCGGAACCGATCCCATATTTTTGCTGCCCAAGCCGGCCGCATAGCCAATGCCGAGACCCAATCCCATGCAACCCGCAATGATGACCAAGTTGAGTAATTTCCACGTCGCACCCTGGGCGCTCACTATCGCGAACGCCGAGCCTAACAACAACGGCGTTAACCAGAGTATGACCATGAGCTCCTCCCGAAGAAAGAACATGAGGCAAAACGAGCGTTTATACAACTCGCAAGTTCACCTCAGGAGGATTTTTCTGAACAGCGCCGCACTATTCAATCCGCAGCGCGGTCATCGGCGAAATGGACGCCGCGCGGTTCGCGGGAATCAGCGCGGCAAAAAACGAACAAATCGCCAGCGCGCCAGCGGCCACACCAAGCGCCAGCGGATCCCATGACGAAACACCGTAAAGTTGCGCGGAGATCAACCGCCCGGCGCCCACCGCCAGCGGCAGTCCCAGCAGCAGCCCAATCAGCACGCGCTTGAACGCCCCGCGCAGGACCAACTGAATCACTTTCGGCCGGTCCGCTCCCAGCGCCATGCGAATGCCGATTTCGTTGGTTCGTTGCGCGACGGAATACGCCGTCACCGCATACAGCCCGATGGCCGCAAGCAATAGCGCTACGGATCCAAACAGGCCCGCAAGGCTGGCTACCGCGCGCTCCTGATCGAACGAAAGGTCCACTTGCTGCTGCATGGTCCGGATGCTGTTGATGGTCAGGTTGGGATCGAGGTCCGCCAACGTCCTGGTAAGCAGCGGCTCCAGCGCGCCGGGAGACAAGTTGGTTACCAGCATGATTCCCCCGATAAAGTGCGAGCGCAGCTCCAGTCGCTTCATCAGCGCATCGGGATACTCCACGTTTTGCGTCAGTGGCACATAAAACATTGGACGCGCCGGCTGGTTCAATCCCCAGCCCGCAAACTTGGCGTCGCGAACCACGCCGACGATGCGGAACGTGCCGGCATTTTCCGGCATGTCCAGGCCGAAATGCTGCTCGATTGGATCTTCGTCGCTCTTGAAAAAGCGCTTCACGAACGCTTCGTTGACCAAGGCGACCGGCGCGGTGGTTTCATTGTCGGCAGCTGTAAAATTCCGCCCGCGCAAAATAGCCACGCCAAAATTCTGCAGATAGTTGGCGCTGACGCGGTCCCACGACGCGCCTGACTCCTCGCTCAATTTGCCGGGAGGATGCCCAGCTACCATGATCAATTCGCCCCAATTGTCGGTGAGCGGGTTATACATTGCCAGCCCAGAACCCTGCACGCCGGGCAGCGCATTGAGCTGCTCCTCCATCTGACGGTACAGCGCCTCTAACCTGGGCAGCGTATAAGTCGCCGGCGGATTGTTCAAATCCACTTCCACGCGGCCAGCCACTAGATATCCGAAATTTTGATGCTCCAGCTTGTTCAGGCTGCGCGCCAGCATTGTGGAACCCGCCACCAGCACCACCGATAACGCAGCTTGCACCACCAGGAGCGCTTTGCGCGCGAACGAAGACCGATCGTTCGTGGCGCGCCCCGCCCCGCGCAGCGCGTCCGCCGGATTCGTGCGCGTGGCAAACCACGCCGGAGCGGCCCCGAAGATAATTCCCGTCAGCAATGACAAACCGAAGGCGAACGCCAATACCATGAACGATGGCGCGGTGCTGATGGGAAGAAAATGCGAGCTGTGAAAAGCCAGCGCCAGCAGCAGCCGCGCGGCCGCGAACGCCACCAACAGTCCCGCGATGCCGCCGCCAATCGCCAAAAGAATGCTTTCTGTCAGCGCTTCGCTAACGATCTGCCGCGGAGACGCACCCAGTGCCAGTCGCACGGCAGTTTGTCCACGCCGCGCCACCGCCCGCGCCAGCAACAGGTTCGCCACATTTGCGCAGGCGATCAGCAGAACCAAGCCGCACACCGCAAGCAAGATTTGCAGGCTACGCGCGTAGTCCTCTTTCATCACCGCTACGCCCGCACCGGCAGGCACCACGCTGACCACCTGTTTGGGCAGCAGCCGGATCACGTCCGGCATCCATTGCGCGGGGTATCCGGAATCGTTCTGCAGCCATTGCCGCAACACTCCCGTCAGGCGTGGCGCCATACCGTCGATGGAAGCTCCCGGCCGCAAACGCCCAATGATGCGCAGCCATGCAGAGATCGACTGATGCACCAGCCCACCCTGACCTTCCATCATCGGTTCCTGTTGTACCGGAAGCCAGATATCAGGCGGGTCGCTTTCCAGTGTTTCGCCAAAAAATCCCGGTGGCGCAACTCCAATCACGGTAAACGGATGGCCCTCCAGCACAAAAGTTGCGCCCACCACCGATGGATCGCTGGCGTAAGTGGTCTGCCAAACGCGGTGGCTAAGCACCGCCACGGGCGCGGAAGCAGGTTTGTCGTCCTCCGGCGTAAATACCCGCCCGCCAAATGCTCGCACGCCCAGCGTCGAGAAATAGTTGCCGGTCACATACTCCGAGCGCAACGGCCTGGCCGCCGTTTCGACGCCCTCGCGCCGTACTCCCAACATCCCGCGCCCGGCCTGGAACGCCGCCACCTCTTCAAATTCCGGCGTCTCCGTCTTAATCCGCTCATACAAATTGAACGAAAACATTCCCCAGTTATCCTGCGGCCCACCTTCCACGCAGCAATCCCGGCCCTCACCCACGCGATACAGTCTGCCTGGATCGGAAACCGGCAAAGAACGCAGCATCACCGCGTGAATCAACGTAAATATCGCCGTGGTCCCGCCGATCCCCAACGCCAGCGTCAGCACCGCCGCCGCGGCAAAAATGGGCGACATCCGGAACTGGCGCAGCGCGTACCGAACATTCCCCAGCAAAATTTGCATAACAAGGCCCCTCAGTACTGTACGCACCGCCCCCGCCGCAGGTTCCCGAATTCCGCAGCCCTGCGAACGCCGCAACCCACAGCCCAGCGCGATTCGGCCTCGGCCTGCTCTATAGACGATTCAGAGAGTGATTCGTCACGAGACCGGAGTGTCCGCAGCTCTGAATCTTGCGATTTTGCAGACGCGTACTCTTGTTTTCCGCTTCTCGCTGCTGTTTAATGGAGAAGCACTGAGAGGGGTTTTTGTGCCAATAACGTCAAACAAGGCTAAGGCTGTGCGGCGTGCCGCCGCCATTCTGGAAGAGCATTTCAAAACCCTTCCGAAAGACGAAGAAACCAAGGCCCGGAAGGAACTCGATAAACTCGCTACGACCGTTTCCCGCCGTGGTCGCGGAAAAGCTTCACGATCTGCGCGAAACGCGGCGAATCGTCCGGCAATCCGTTCTCGCGCAAGAATCGCGTGAGCTCCCTCTCGGTTCCGTTCTCAAATAGCTGCGCAATAGCTATTTCCGTCCGCTTATTCCTGCGCAGCGGTTTGTACTTTCCCGTTTTTTCGGACCGCTTCTCTCCCTGCACCACTTCCCGGATCTCTTTCTCATCGGACATGCTTTTTCGTGCCTTGCTGCAGCAGCGTCAGAGTTCATAGCGATAAAAGCGCTGCGCCTGCCACTTTTTTCTCAATCATGAGAACCGCGCAATATCGCCGGCCACTATTGGCAATGTTTATAAAGGCGAGACGTAGCGTGCAGCTAGTGAGGAAGCAAACTCAAGTGAAGTGATCGGGACTCCAAAATGGCTGTGAAAATAAGCCTCTACCGCAAGTAACCCCAATTGTGCAGCTTGTCCGAATCTTCACCCCAGCGATCTCCAATATCCGTGCGGTAATACATGTTCGGAATCATGATGTTTTTGATGCGCGAATAAACCTGCGCTTGCGCCTGCTTCATGGTCTGCCCCAGCCCAATCACAATCAGCACCACGCCGGACGTCCCGGCAATCAGCCATTGCCCATTCAACTGCTTTACGTCTTCAATGTGTACGCCGTCTGTGTTTGGTTTCTTGAAAACGATCGCGCCGTTTTTGGAAAAGGATTCAAACGTAGCCTCATCGTCAAACGGAAACGGCGGCACCACGATGCGCACACCAATCTGAAACCCACTCCGCGTGCGCCACTTCGGCTCCAGCCCGTTCGCCAGCTCCCAGAAAAAGTCGCTGATCGGCGTCAGCATCGCTTCGTGCTGAATGCTGATCGTCGGATATCCAAACCGCGACGTAAATTCCAGAGGATAAATTCCGTTGTTGTTGACGATGCAATTCAAATCGATGTAGCCCACATAGTTCTCCGCCGCCAACATCGATTCCATTTTCACCAGCGTCTGGTTGAACAGGCGGTTCGGCTCGCTCCAGAACATCGCCGTGCCCATCTCCCCGGTTGGAGGACCAACCTCACCGGGAAAAAGTTTCTTGTGTTCAAAATTGATGTTTACTGGCGTGATGAACTTCTTGCCGTTAAAAAATGCTCCGACCGCCACTTCCACGCCGTTGATACGCCGTTGCAGCTGAAAAACTTTTATCTCGTCCGCAAACGCTTTCTTGTAAGCCTCCAGCATGCGAATCACGTCTTCGCCGTCTTCTTCTTCGCCCACAAAAAGTCGCCGCTTCACGTTTTGCGCTTCCCCGCTGGGCTTAATGACATAGCGGTCCGGATTTTTTTTCACAAATTCAATCGCCGGATCGAACGAATCAAAATCCTCGTATGGAATAATATTTACGCCAGCCTTCTTCAACTCTTCCTGGCCAAACGAACGGTCATCTTCGAGTTTGTCGGTGTATTCGCTGCCGCCGATTACCGGCTTCCCTTTTGAGCGCAACGCCTGCGCCTTAGCTCCCTGCCCCAGCGTGTCATCGAAAACAATGATGTCGGCCCACTCTGCGTCCTTCTCCCAATCCTTGCTCTTCGGCACAAAGCCATCCGCGATGTCTCGTTCCTTTAGCGCTTCAATGTAATAGCGAACGTCGTGACCTTCTTTAAGAACTTGCCAGGCGATGTCTCCAATTAGTCCGGAGATCGAAACGAAGAGAAACTTACGTTTATCCATTGGGGCGGGGCAAAAACTCCTTCACGAAGAGTCGGACGCAGCAAAAGTGCAACACAACATTGTAGTTAGAACCGGCCGCCAAAGTGTTACGGAATATTTACAATTGTCGTACCCAGTGTTCCAAGACGAAAGCACCAGACGAATACGCAAGACGAATACGTAGGACAAATGGACAGGACAAAGTCCGGTGCGAAAGAACAGTCCAGCCGCAGGGATTCGCAGCGTCGGATGCGCAACAAAGGGGCCCTTGCAACGAGCGGCTTGAATTACCCTGCGCCAACACGGTAAGGTCAATGGTGTCCCAGCGAGACGGGAAGCTAGGGGAATGCCGGAAGGACGGCAAATCCGCGCTCGCCGTGTCGGTCCAAGTCGCTTCGCGACGGTTCGAGTCGGTTCGAGACAGTTCGTGTCGATTCAAGACGGTCTGAGACGGTTCGTGTCGATTCAAGACGGTTCGAGTTGCAGCGAAAAAATTGCACGCGATCATGACCATCACTTCTGCAAATATCGCTGAGTCGCCTGCGTCCGCCATCGCGGCGCTGGAAGAACTTGCGCGATTAGCCTCGCTGCAAGCCAGCGTGAGCGTGGCGCTGGTGGAAGCCACGTCCATGTCGGAGATGCTGGCACGCTGCGCGGAAGCCATCGTGCGCGAACTTAGCGTGGCGTTTGCGCGCGTGTGGACGCTGAGCGACGATCAGACCACGCTCGAATTGCGCGCCAGCGCGGGAGCGGACGCGACAATTAATGGCGCGCAGCAAAACCGCATTCCCGTTGGGCAATTCAAGATCGGAAAAATTGCCAAAGAACATGTGCCGTTGCTGACCAATTCGATCGCCGGCGATCCGCAAATCCACGATCAGGAATGGGCCAAGCGCGAAGGTTTGGTGGCGTTCGCGGGACATCCGTTGCTGGTGGACGATCGCCTGGTCGGCGTATTGGCGGTGTTTTCGCGCAGCGCGTTGCCCGCCGCAACGCTGAGCACGCTGGGCGCGGTGGCCAATGCGATCGCGCTGGGCATCGAACGAAAAACGTCCGAGCAGTCGCTGCTGCTGCGCAACGAAGAATTGGTGGGCATTCAGAATCAGCTGGAATCGCGCGTGAGCGAACGCACCGCGCAACTGGAAATGCAAATCCTGGAACGCAAACGTTTTGAAGATAGTTTGCGTGAGTTGACCAGCCGGCTGCTGCAATTGCAGGACGAAGAACGGCGCCGTATCGCGCGCGAACTGCACGACAGCGCGGGCCAAACGCTGGCGGCGCTGGGGATGAATGTTTCCAAGCTGCATCGCGTGCTGGCGAAGTCGAATCCGGAATTGCGCGAGACCACCACCGATAGCATGCAGCTGATCGAAGAGTTGTCCACGGAGATTCGCACACTATCTTACCTTTTGCATCCGCCGCTGCTGGACGAATCGGGGCTGGCGTCCGCGCTGAGCTGGTACACCGAGGGACTGACGGCGCGCAGCAAAATCGTCGTGGATCTGCAGGTGTCGCCGGAGATTGGAAGAATGCATCCGGACCTGGAGACGGCGATTTTCCGCATCGTGCAGGAATGCCTGACGAATATTCATCGCCACTCGGGAAGTCCCACCGCGGAAATTCGTATTCGACGCGAGAATGGTGACGTGCGCGTGGAAGTCGCAGACCAGGGAAAAGGTTTGCAGGTGGCGGAATCCGCCGGGACCATGAAGTCGCGCGCGGGCGTCGGGTTGCGCGGCATGCAAGAAAGAGTCCGCCAACTGGGCGGCACGCTGGAAATTGTGAGCGCGGGCGCAGACACCCCGTCCGGGTCTTCGCTGGGCGCTTCGGCGGATGCTTCGACAAGCAGCCGGGGCACGCGGGTGATTGCGGTTCTGCCGTTCGCCCCACGGAGTGAAGATCCTTCCGAGTCAAACTGAACCTTTCCGATGCCGGCGGTCTCACGCTACAGAGCTCGCGTGTGTCTTCAGCTGTATTCGGACGGACGTTGCGCCACGTCAAATCCGCGTAATCTATTGAATGGAAAATGGTTAACCACGGAACAGGGGTGGGGACCCCGTGGTGTTTCTCGGAAGTGTTCATTCTGCTGGGGTTACACGGAGGCATGTTTGTAAATACTGTAAATGCTAGGGTTGCAGACGGACGATTTGCTGAATTAGGCGAAATTTGGATTTTGCGTATTGATTCTATTGGAGTTACAAAACACGAATTTGCAAATCTTGGAAGTGCGGATTCTAAAGAGGTTACGGGGCGTTTTTGCGGAAGAGCGCAAGAGTGAGGGGATGTGGAAACGGGGCGGTGAGGGTTGGAGGGCGAACGTTTGGGGGTGGGGTGAAGCGGGGAGGTCGGGGCGGAGATGGGTCTTGCGGGAGACATGGCAGAGGATAGCAAGGCCGTAATCGCATGTCAATAGTACTTTATAGTATTGCGTTCGAACGATGGTGCTGAACGTTCGTGCTATCCCCCGGTTTCATCTGTCCTCCTTGGTCACCTCGGTCAGCGACAACAAGAATCCTGATCAAATAGTCAGAAGCCGCACAGTGTTGTTGATCAGATCGTCGATAAATCCTTCTGCTTGGATCTGTGTTATGTGAGCTTGGGAAGGATGGGCGGCATCGTTGCGCTTTCCAAGCTTCTCCACATACACCTTGTGTATGGTCCCTGTGATGATGGTCGCCGAGTTGGCTACCTCAATCACTTCTCGCTCCGACATCTCATCTCCAAAGTCCTCGTACCTCTTAATCAGAGGCATGTCCGCCGCCTTCCACTTCTTGGGATACCGAAGCGGAATTCTGTTATTAAACTCCGCCAGTTTGTGCTTCAGAATGTATTGGCAGAGGTGATAGAACGCGATGTTCCAAACCATGATGATTGCCGCGCGGCCAGCATCGTTCTTCAAGCAGATAAGAGCTTCTTGGAAGATGTCCTTCTCGCCGAGTTCGGGCAGTTCGTTCACAAGGTCCATTACCATCTGGCGAATGCTCACCGTTATCTGGTGCTCGCCATACTTAGCGTCATAATCTGCGCGGAACTTTGCCTCACAGCGATACCCGCTCGCGTCCTTGAGAAGTTCTTTTCCCTCCATGTTCTTTAGGTATTGGCTTGTGTTGCTAGGAGCGTAGGCTAGCGTGTCGTAACACCAGTTGATATTTCCAGTGCTAAATCTGTCGCGTTTGAAAAGGTGGTGTTGAAGCCAAGCAAATATTCGAACCTTGTCTGCGTGACCGAGGCCTGCAAAACCCGATATTCCAGCTATGCGTGACCGGAGTTCATCCTCAGCAGTCACGGCGTCTCAGCGACTCCCATTTTACCGACTTCGCTCTCGCCGGGCCACGCTATCGCGTAGTCTCCTGCCGCTTCAAGTTTTTCAAATAATTTTTTCGTGTAAGTGAGATTCTTCAATGGCTTTTCTATATCCGTAGGCAACTGGGACTCCCAGCCCAGGACCTTGAACGCGGCGAAGATACGATGGTGTAGTGCTCCCCGCTAAAACTAGACGCTTCAGTTGGGTAAGATCAGGGCCTCCAAGACAGGAGGCAACATGGGCAGAAAACCACGCGTAGATCGTTCCCCGGAAGAGAAA
>Ga0210391_10000060_pt1 | contig 124006 bp, 112 predicted proteins | sample IncBWC12OmetaG_FD_160573 | JGI IMG/M metagenome (GOLD analysis project Ga0210391, IMG submission 160573) | Forest soil microbial communities from Barre Woods Harvard Forest LTER site, Petersham, Massachusetts, United States - Inc-BW-C-12-O ...
GCCGCCGCGCGCATGCGTGTGTCGTATGTCACGATGTACGTGGCCGAACCGTGAAGCGCTAGTGCGACATGCAATGCATCGAGCGTCCGCAATGCTACCGACTCGACATCCAGCAGTAGGCGTTCGGCCTGACGGTGAATCAGGGGACTCAAGTCGAGACGGTAGAACGAACCTGAGTCGGCGTCTGCCAAGACCGCGTCGCGAATCTCGTATGCCTGAGACGCATTGAGCACGCCTTCGCGTCGTTTGCGGGCGACCGCGGACAATACTTCGGTCATCGCGAGTTCTGATATCAACAGATCCCGTCTACCGCGCAGAAAGGCATCCAGACTATCGCTTTCGGGTTCCGGGACGTACAGCTTCGCCAGTGCGCTGGAATCAAGATAGACGCCGGTGTTGGCGCCGCCCGCGTCCCGAACCATCACGGTTTCAGCCGCGCTCGGCTCGCTCGTCGATGATGGTTTCGGCAAGGGGCACCGGCAGCACCGGCATCCTGCGGCGGAAATCGGCGCGGCCCGAAAAGGGCTTGGCCCGCTGTGGCCGGGGCGGCACGAGCCGCGCAACTGGCTTGCCACGATCAGTAATGGTCACTTCGTGACCCTTGCGTACCTCTTCAATCAGAGCAGTAAGGTTCTGCCTAGCTTCACGTATGCCCGCCTCTTTCATGACTCCATTGTGCTACATGTAGCACAAGTCTGCAAGTCGAAGGTTCTCACGACACTGCTGGTCACTTCAGCGCTACGAAGTGACATATCTCTCTTGCTTGGATCGGTAGCCCGCCCCCGCTACCAATCTATGAAAATCGAAACTGGCGCCAACGATGGCAGCGCAATCGGGGCTGTGCCAGTCGAAGTGCGGGATGCTAGGAGGGGCTACGCCACTTCAAGCCAGGAAAGCGAGCGTAGTCTCGATCCGTCGTAATCCATTCGCAGCCGGCCTCAATCGCGAGGGCCGCGTTCCAAGCATCCTGAACCAGATTTCCGGTTGCCCGGGCATCGGCACAAAGCTTTCCAAACAACGTCCAGTGGCGATCGCCTGGCACGATGATCGTCGCATTTGGCTGTCCAAGAAGCACGCCGCAGTATTCCAGCAGTTCGTCGATATCACTGGGCTGCGCAAAAATCCTCGGATGACTGCAGATCCGTATGACGGAGGCCAGGATCTGCGGGGATATTCCGTAGGCAGCGGGACCATTGATGACCTCCTCAAGCCACCTCCTGTAGTGGCTGTGATCCTTGGAGTCGGCACGGAAGGCGTAGATCAAAACGTTGACGTCAGCGAGGATCAACCGATGCTATCCATCCGATCGAGGAGTGCTGCAGAGTCGTTGAGGTCGACACCCGGGATCACGCCGCCTCGCGCGCGGCTCACGGGAAGCTTCACGCGAGCGTCCGAATCAACGGGTCTTGGTCGCCGAATCGCAAGCCTGAGGCCCTGCTCGATTAGCGCAGTCAGTGTCGTGCCACGCCGCTCGGCCTCACGCTTCGCTTGCTCCAAGAGTCCCTCATCGAGACGAACAGTGGTTCTCATATGTCTAAGCATATTCTGGATATGTCTGTATGTCAAGTTGTGGCAGCCTTGCCTAGCTTCGGTGGGACGCGACATGACGGAGCGCGAGGCTAATGTGCACTCCCTTGTCCCCGGGGTGAACGGGCGAAGCCTTTTCGTAGCCATTCCAGTGTCCTCCTCAGTGGTAATCAACGATTACCACGTCAAACGCATCTCCACCTTCCCATCGGAAGCAAATCCGCCACTGTTGACTGATGCGGATGCTGTATTGCCCCAAGCGGTCGTCTTTCAGCGCCTCTAGCCGGTTTGATGGCGGAATCATTAGGTCCCGCAGGTCGTGGCCGGCACCGAGATATTTCAGCTTCTCGCGGCGCGATGGCCGACGCGGCGTTCCGCACGACTGAAGCGCGCGAGTGATGACATGGGCACCGAACTAGCCGCTCTCGCGCACGCACGTGCAGGGATGGGCATTCAGCCCGATGCGGGATTCCAAGGCACCGGGGGCGCGCTATCGGGTGCTCTGTCGAGCCTGAGCAGTGCGACGGACAGCCACCGCATGTTGTACCGCAACCTCACGGTCGGCGGGTTCTCTAAACCTAGGGCCCATTGCCGATCTGTGGCACCGGGCCGATCTGTGGCACCGGTGATAGCGCCCATGAGACGAGAACGCTCGATGCACAGGCGGCGATTCAAGACTCGCTATTGTTTTCATGGCTTCGCTTATGGCCCAGAGAAATCAGCGCGAGCATTGGGCGAAATTAGGTTTTCTTCTGTGAAGCACCGCCCCCAAGAAGGAGGATCCGAGCAGTATAGCGGGCGGCCATCCACCATGACGCGTCTAAAGTGCGAGTAATCGGGACCCGGTTCAGGCCCGGGCGGAGTCAGCTCAACTTGGCGCAGCAAAACTTGCTCGTGCATGCCGGAAGTCGCTGTCGGTTGAGTTGCGCAGCCCGCAAAGATCGCTGGGAGTGAAACGAAAACAAGTCTCGCGATTGCTTTCATGGCTTCGTCTGCGAATGTGCGGCTGCCGCGTCGAGTTACCGCCACCCTTACAATTCTACGCCTCGGAAAGAATACCAATCATTAATACTGGATTAGCCGTGGTTAATGCGGCTTCGCATCATCGAGCTGTGGGCCCAGCGCGACCAGTGTTAGAGATGCCCGGGTCTGGGCAGCAGGCTCGCTTTCGATGCCGAGTTTATCTGCCTAGCAGTTCGTGAGACATGGTGTTGTGGATGTCACCTTGCTCGAGGTTAAGGTTCTTTTCCAGGTCCGCCGAATACAGCGCCTTCAGATAAGCGATGTCAGCTACTGTCATGGAATCCGGCGGCGATCTTCCGGCACAATCGGCCGACAGCAAATCGATGATGCTCGGCAACTCGCTGCAGCCATCTACGGACGTTCGGGTCAGTGCCAGCAGCGCGATGTAGTCAGCAATCGAACCCAGTGAGGGTCCGTCAACCTGCTTAGTGTCGACAATGATCAGGACATTGACGATTCCGCTGAGCATACCGTTACTGAGTCGGCTGGCACTGCCTCCAGCCTGTTCGTTGCATAACGGCACATCCGAATCGATCGACCAACCGCCAAGACACTGTGTTCCACCCACCGTGTGAGTCGCGGTCGTGTACCAAGCCTGAATTGCATGAGTGAATGTCAGACGCTGCTTCAACGACCCCTGGTCATAACCCAGAAGGGCGCGGTAAGTTTTCGCCAAGTAACTGACCTGCTCTTGGGGACCGGGCGTGAATATTATTTCGACCGTGAACTTACAGCGTCCGTACCGTGCGGCTGGAGCACCCACCATTGCCGCCACGGCGAGGACCCGACGGGATACGTAATCAGCAAAGGCCGGCTTGAGTCCCGTTGTGCTCGGGCAGATGGGGAGGTAAGGAGTCCAGCGCCCGACCTGGTTTGATTTGGGATTTGGCGCACCGTGCGAAGCCACGAAGCGCGGAATGATGACCCGGTCCAGCCTACGTTCATCAAACCTGCGTGCAGTGACGGTGACTTCCTGAAGCGGTGCGGAATCCGCAGTCGTCGGGTCGTCTTTCGACTGGGCTGCAACAATCGTCGGCAGCATCCCTACGCACAGCAGGAATGCCACAGAGCCGGCGAGAGCGTGCGCACGGCGTTGCGGGCACCTCATCTTCGTCCTCTTGAGAATGACCGGTCCAAGGTGCACTGACATCCACGCGGATTTGAATCTCTCTCGTGAGCACCCGATTATCCATAAAATCCCTGCAAACAGGATTAACTATCGATGCTCTGGTCGCAAACCTCTGTGTCGCTGAAGGTCGTTCGCGCGAACAACGCCCTGGTTCAACTTGCCAGTTTGGTCTCGGGTCGCTTCCACGATGAGGTCGCTGCCGTGGACACGGCCGAGCTGTTGTCCCAGCGCCAGGTGTTACGGCCGCCCCGCTTGGCTTCATACAGCGCCAAATCGGCCGCCTTGTGGAGTTCGTCGGGCGTGGTGGCGCGCTCCCGGAGGACCTTGGCAACGCCAATACTGGCACCGATGACGACGATACGGTCGGCCAATACCATGGGATCGCTCAGCTTCTTGATAATTCGGGCACACGCCGAATCCACAGCGGCCGTGTCGCGTGGCTGGGCAAGAATGACGCAAAACTCGTCACCGCCCAGCCGCGCCACCAGGTCGGTCTCGCGGATCAGCGTGCGCAGACGCGCGGCGACCTCAACAAGTACTGCGTCACCGGCAGCGTGCCCGACGGTGTCATTGATAGCCTTGAAGCCGTCCAGGTCGATGAGCAGCAGCGCAAAGTCGCCGTGACCACGTGCGAATTCAGCAATAAACCGGCGCAGATCGTCGTTGAACGCACGGCGATTCGGCAGTCCCGTGAGAACGTCGAGATACGCCATGCTTTTCAGATTTTCCTGATTGAGTTGCAATTGCGCAGTGCGCTCGGCGACGATGCTTTCGAGCTCCCTCTGGCGACGACGCAGCAGCGTTGTGCGCATTTGCACGAAACCGACGAACAGCAATAACACTATGATCACCGCCAGAGCGCGCGCCACGCCATACTCGTACCAGGCCGGTTGGACATGCACCGCAATGTCGAGCGGGGTAGACCGTCCACCGCCGGCGGCAGCGCTGCGCAGCTGCAGAACGTAGTCGCCCGGCGGCAGATTCGTGTAGGAAGCCACGCGCCGCGAGGTCGGCGTCTCCAGCCAATCCTCGTCAAAACCCTGTAGTCGGTAGCTATAGTGCTGCAGTTCCGGATCGGTGAAATCCAGGGCAGCAAACTCGATCTCCAGGCTTCGGTCCTTGGATCCGACTGTCAGCCCCGAGGCCAAGAGAGATTGCGACGGCGCCAGATTTCGGCCGCCAACGCGCACATCCGTGACGACCATGGGCGCCGGCTCGGCTGCCGCCGTGAGGCGCTCGGGATGCACGACGATTAGACCGTTCAGACCCCCAAACAGCAGCTCGCCGGCTGGCGTAGTAACCGCATCACCGGTGAAGAACCCGTCAATGCCGACGCCCTGGCCGGTTCGAAACGCGCGGATTGCAAGGCTGTCGAGTTCGATGTGCGCCAATCCACCGTCGGTGCTGGCCCAGATGTTGCCATCGAAGTCCTGCAGCAAAGCGTCGACGCTGTTTTGCGGCAGTCCATCACTTTGCGCAAGTCGCCGGAATACGGGACGGCCGCCCGCATCGTGTGACTGTTCGACCTCGATGCCACGACCGAACGTCGCCACCCACAGTCGCCCCTTGCGGTCGATCAGCATTGAACTTACGTATCCGCCTGGCAGCAAGCTTCGATTTCTGGGATCGTTCGTAAGGCGCGTCACCTCGCCGGTCGCGGATTCCAAGTGCGCAACACCGCTCGCCGTGCCTATCCAGATATCTGCGTCCCGGCCCTTGACCACGGTGCGCACTCGCGGATCCCCGAATTCCTTGCTCCATCGGCCCTGCAAGCTGAGCGCACCCCCAGGCAGGACGGCGAGCTTGGAGAGGCCATCGAGGCCGCCGAGCCATAGGTATCCGTCGGCCACCAGCAACGCACGCACATCAAAGATCTTGCTCTGTGCGGGCACCTGCACGCGCACGAGTGATCGTCCGTCAGGGCTCGCGCGGTACAGGCCGGCGGCCGTACCTAGGAAGATGCTCCCGTCCGCCCAACGCGCCATGGCGATGACCTGGGCATTGGGAAGGGCCCGGTCCGGATTATCCGGCGCGGAGTGGATCATTCCGATCGGGCCGGCGAGCGGATCGACGATTTCTACGCCCCCGCCAACCAGCGCAAGCCAGACCCGTCCATCTGGCAGCGCCAGCATTGAGCTGACAGCGTCAGCGTGGATGAGTAAGGCCGGACTGCTGCCCCCGTAGAAGGTCTGGATCAGGTGCTGGCGCGGATTGACATTGCTCAGCACTACACGTGTGCCCACCCACATCATTCCGGCGCGGTCGAGAAACAGCGAATCGATCTGATCGCTTGGCAGACTCCTGGAGCGGGTTAGGTCACGCTGCTCGCGCAGTATCTTCCAGCTCTTCGTGTCCACGCGCACGATTCCGCTTTCGGCTGTCCCGAGCCACACCTCTGACTCGTCAACATCACAGATGGTCGAGATGTTGTCGATCAGTGGCCTACCGGATCCCGGTGCCTCAAGCAGGCGGCGCGGCGTGTCGGTGCCGGGCTCGACGATGAACGCACCATTCAAATCGATGCCGATCCAAACGCGTCCGGCCTTATCCTCGTGCAAGGCCCGGATGACGGGAGCAGTTCCTTCGGGTGCAGGCAGGGGATATGGCTGGAACTGGCTGTCAGCGCGCGCGCGGCGCAGAAGCCCCTTCCGTGTTCCGACCCACAGCGTGCCAGCGTGGTCGAGCAGCAAGGCCGTGATCGTGTCCTGGGGCAGATTGGCAGCGGCTGGATCGATGCGCCCCGTGGCGCCATCCAGGTGGTCGATGCCGTGTCCGGTTCCAATCCACAGGCCGCCCCGGTGATCTGAGATGAGCACCGATATGGAGCCGTCACTGGTACCGTTGGCACCGACTGGAAAACTGACAAATCCGTCGCTCTGTGGGTCGTATCGGCTAAGGCCGCCCGAATTAGTGCCTACCCAAAGCTGACCACGGTCGTCGACGAGCAGGCTGCGGATGAAGTTGTCCGGCAGGGAGCCTGCGGTATCCGGATTTCTGGCATACGTGTGTAGCTGGTATCCATCCCAGCGCAGCAGGTTCGACTGGGTGCCAAACCACAAGAACCCCTGCGCGTCCTGCGCGATCGCCGTGACCGCCGACGTGTCGAGCGAGGCCATGCGCACGAATGCCATCTGGCCATCGAGCGACCATGGCCGAGCGCCGGAGGCCACCGCGTCCGCGCCTGCAGCGAATGGGCTCAGCACGCTCATGAGCGCGATTCCAAGGTGCAGCCGAATTTTCACTGTTCCCCGCTTTCTTGCCGACAGAAATCGCGCAGAGTCGACAACGCAGGAACTTGGGGAATGGAGGACGGCCTTCGGGTGATGCGTATCGGCAGCCGGCTGCCCGTATCAGACGTCCGCGCTCGCTCAGCCAAAACAGGTCGGTAGATGCGATTCATGGACGCGTGCTGCCCAGCTTTGCACCTTGGAAGTGCGCTTACTTAACGATCGTGGTCAGTTCCGTACCGCACCATAACTGCCCATGCAGTCAAGGCGCCGCTCATAATGGCCGTTCGCGCGCGTCGCCAGCGTGTCGTGTCGCTCAATAATCGGCCACGAAATGGCGACAAATAGGCATTTTCCGTAACCCCACTCGCTCGACCTGATCATGCCGGCCGTGCAGTGCGCCCAACCGGAGCGGGGATTTCGATTACGGCCGTTGCTTTCTCAGTGCCACCTAGGAGCGGGCGCAATTATGGAAAGACGAAACATCCAGATCGTCCCTTATTCGTCCTGGCAACAGGTGCACGCGATGGCGTGCCGAAAGTCGCCGACTGTTGGGTCGCGCGCAGCCCGCGCAAATCGCTGCGAGCGAAACCGAAAGAGGAGATTGATTTGAAGGCCTCGATATGCGGAAACCGCCGCATCGAGTTACCGGTCACTACCGACTTGACGGGATTCCGGTCGTCAAAGGCGATGTACTGGTATTAATGCCAAGAGGAGCGTCAGCTTCGCTGCCGAAGTCGGGCTGATTTAGCTGACCTTGTGTGAAGCAAGGTATTCTGTCTGGGATGTGGCAGTACAGCGGGTAGCCAAACTGCGTGTAGCGTGTAAAGCCCGGGTAATCCCTGACTTGCGGTGGCGTGCCGGTGGTCACGCAGCCCGTAAGGATCGCTGCAAGTGAAGCCAACACAAGACAGGCGATTGATTTCATGGCTTCGTCCTCGGATGACTGACGCGTCAAGTTACCCGCCGGCCTTACAATTCTACATCCCGGACAGGAGATTAATCATTAACGACGGATTAGCGGTGGTTAATGCGGTTTGGCTCGCGCATCGACGGAGCTTTGAATGCGCACCCTTCAGGCCGGTTCAGCGCTGCGCGGGTACGTTGGCAACCATCTGCTGTGCGTTCATGTCCGTGGTGGGCCACCCCGAGTTCAGATACCACAGCGCCTGCTGCTGTTGCAGCTGCCGCTCCAGCAACTGCGCCTGCTCCAGAGCCAGTAAGCGCTCTGTCCTCACCTGCGCCTCCGTCAGGCAAACCACCCTGCTTTCCGACGGGCCGTCTCTCGTGGCGATCGCATCAGTAAGGGCGCGCAGGCCGCCGCTGACTTCTTGGACGACGCCGTTGACGAAGAATCCGGACTTCTGGCGACAGAATTGCTCCTGTCCATTTACCATGATGCGCTGATAGCCCGGGTAATTCCCATTGGGCAAGCGCTGAAACTGCTGCAGGTCCCGCGCCGTCGGCGGCTCAGGAAGTGCGGAGATGGTTCGGGGGTGTTGAGTTGCGCACGCCGCGCAGACCAGCGGAATTACAACAAAAACGAACGTCCTGATCGCTTTCATGCCCCTCTCCATTACGACCCTACTGATTGAAACAATTGTAACACCCGGATTTCGCTAGCTTCATTAAACCTCGATCAGCGCGGTTGATGCCTTTCGAGGCACAGGTTTGCCGTATGGAGCCTCAGGCATTCCATGCTGCGGCCGCAGCAATCGGTTTCCTGAGGCTCCAGAGCCGAACCAACGGGCCTGAGTCCGCGTTTCCGTCGGCAACCAGTTACCCACCTCAGCTTAACCGTGTGTTCGCGTAAACTAGGAAGCGCCATCAGCCCCTTAGCCGCTGCCGAGGTGAGCCACCCTGCAATATTCGAGGAAGATGAGGTCATGGCCCTGACACGCAAGTTCGCAGCCGCCGCCATGGCCGCAGTTCTGCTGATGTCGACCGGAGTTGCGGCTGAAGCGGACGCACCGACGGCGCGCCCGGATGGCAGTACGCCGCTGCAGTGGGCGGTGTTCGAAGGGAACATCGCCGAAGTGAAGCGCCTGATCGCAGCCGGTGCCGATCCCAGAGTGACCAATAACTACGGCGTCGACGCGATCCAGCTTGCCGCGGACGCGAGCGACACCGAGCTCCTTCGGCTGCTGCTGAAGGCCGGCGCGAATCCCAACTCTGTGAATCCGGACGGCGAGACGGTGCTGCACCTTGTGGCACGCAGCGGCAATCTCGACGCCGCAAAACTGCTGGTGAATGCGGGCGCACAAGTCGATGCACGCGAGCGATTCGGCGGGCAGACCCCTCTGATGTGGGCGACAGCCCGGCGCCATCCCGACCTCGTGCAGTTCCTCGCCTCGAAAGGAGCGGACGTGAATGCGCGCTCGGCCGTTCGCGACTACCTTCGGGTCGCTACGGCCGAAAGCCGCGCCAAGCAGCTCGACCGGGGCGGGTTCACGCCGCTGATGTACGCGGCGCGCGAGAACTGCCGCGAGTGCGTGCCGATCCTGCTGAAGTATCGCGCCGATGTGACTCTGCCGGATCCGGCCGGCATGCCGCCGTTGTCGATCGCTCTCATGAACGGCAGCTGGGACATCGCCAAACGCCTGATCGAAGCGGGCTCCGACGTGAACCAGTGGGACATCTACGGACAGGGGCCGCTGAACGTGGCTATCGCAAACCTGACTGTGCACGGCAGCAACCCGCTGGACCAGGATGCGCCGGACCGGGCCACGGCCCGCGACGTGGTACAGATGCTCGTGGAACGCGGCGCAAATCCGAATCAGCAGCTCTACTACCACGCGGCGGCGCGCACGATTCTTGGCGCTGACACGGGTCGTGGCACCACCCCGTTCCTCACTGCCTGCGCGAACGGCGACATCGATATCGTAAAACTGCTGCTTGCGCACGGCGCCAATCCCAGGCTCGCTACGTCCGATGGCCAGGGTCCCATAATCCTCGCGACCACCGCGCGCAGCGGCGGCAGCGGCTTTCCGAATTCGCGCATCGCAGGGGTGGCGGCACCACGGCGCGAAACGACCGATGACGCTGCAGAAGGTCAGAGAGACGGCAAAGGCTCGCGCGTCAATCCCACGGTCGAACTCATCAGGCTGCTGGCCGCGAGCGGTGCGGATGTGAATCTCATGTCGAAGCGCCATTTCCTGCAGCGCACCCGCGGCGGTTCGGCCCTTCACTACGCCACTCGGGCCGGCAACAAAGAAGCGATGGCGGCGCTGGTCGACCTCGGCATCGACGTCAATGCAAAGGATGAAGATGGACTGACCGCGCTCGACTACGCCATGGGTCGCGGCTATGTGCCGTTCCTGCAATTGCCACAGGCCCCGCGCAAAGATCTCGCAGACCTTCTACGCAGCTGGGGTGCGAAGGTGGAACTCGACAAGACGCCAGATTGGAGGCCGCAGGGCGCGGCCGTCGGCACCGCCGTCTACGACGCTGTCATCTGGCCCGTGGATCCCGTCGGACCTTGATGCGCGCCGCTGAAATCTGCGCGGAATCGCACAGCCTCAGTTGAGGCGTCAGATTTGTCTGTCGCTGAAGAGGTGCCTTTCAGCTGCCACCATCCGGGCTGTTGCCGACAGAAGCGAAGTGGCCGCTGATTAGACTTGCGTGAGTCATAGAGGCAATCCGCCAATGACATCACCAGGAGCCTGCCTATGAGAACAGCGTTAATTGCTTCACTGTTGCTTGGAATGTCGGTAGTTGCAGCCAACACGCAAGCGCTCGCCGACGACCATGACAATCACGCATATGTCCACCATGAGGAATGGAAGAAGGGGGCGAAAATCCGCGATGAGGACTGGCAGCGCGGCGCGCACATTGATTACAAAGAGCAACATCTGCGAGCGCCGCCGAGCGGCTATGAATGGCGCGAAGTCGACGGAAACTATGTGCTTGCAGCAGTAGCCACTGGTGTCATCGCATCGGTGGTAGCGGCATCGATAGCTACGCACTGACGCCGCTCGGTGTGATCTGAGACTGGGCCAAAAAGCCTGCACGAAATAACCAATTTCGTGCAGGCTTTGGCGGCTCGCATCAGCCGGGTCAGTGGCATCACCAGATCCAGTGATACCACGCCTTCTGCGTCACCTCATCCTTCGTCGCCTGCTTGCTATGTGTTGGCAGAGTGACTCCGCGCGCGCCCCTCGCAATGGTATGTAGGGTCGGGAATACCATCTAAATCACAGGCGGGGCGTAATCAAACGTAGCCCAGTTCCTGGCCGGTGGAGGCTTAATTCCTTCGTATAATGGCCGGCAAACCCCCGGAGCGCCCCATGACGGACTTGAACCCGCAAGCAAAACAGATGGCCGACGAATCCATGGTTCGCAATCTCGCGGCCCAGGCGCGGGCCATCTGGCCGCAGGAGAGGCGTCTGTTTGATCGCTATGGGTTACCGTCTGAAGCCCGCATCCTCGATGCCGGTTGCGGCACCGGCGAGATTGCTTCGCGACTCGCCGAAATGTTTGCGAAAGCCGATGTCCTCGGCGTCGATATAATTGATGCGCATTTGGATCTGGCGCGTTCTCGCTTTGCGCATCTGTGTCCACGGCTTTCATTCGAACATCGAAGCGTGTTCGATCTGGAGATTCCCACTGGGCAATTTGACCTGACAGTGTGCCGCCACGTCCTTCATTCTCTGCCGCAGGTGGAGCGGGTTCTCGGCGAGCTCGTGCGTGTCACCCGTGCAGGAGGTTGCCTGCATCTAATACCCGAAGACTACGGAATGCTCCACTTCGGGCGAGCCGACCCGGATCCATTGGACTTCTGGGACACGGTGGCACCCGCGTTTGGCTCCGCGACCCAGTGCGATCTATTTATCGGACGGCACGCTTTTCGGACGCTTCTTGCCATGCACTTGGAGGACATCGCCATCGACTATGTCATCGTGGATACCCTAAGGGTGCCGCGAGAAACTTTCGCAACAATACTCGCCGCCTGGCGCGATGGTTACGCAGAGTCCATCGGGCAATTGACGCCGATTTCACACGATTCGGCGGTTGCGTATTTCAATCAGATGATTGAACAGATACTGGATCCCCACCGCTACGTCGTCTGGATGGTTCCCGTGGTCAGTGCCCGCGTGCCGCTACCTAGCCGCTGACACATGGGTCACCGTGCCGTAGCAGCCTGTCATCGAGGGCTGCCTGCGCCCTCGCCGGAGGGCTGGTCGTGCATGTGCGCGAAAAGATCGCCGCGGGCTTCGATCCTGCCAATCTTGCAGCCACCGAGGACGACGGGAAGGATGATGGCAATGGCGCATCGGTCGCTGATGTTGATAACCAGTCCGCCGCCGGGGTTGGACTGTATGCGATGGGTTGCGGCATAGTCCCAACCAAATGGCGGCGCGGCTGGGGGCGACCTTTCCGGACGGTATCGATCGGGTGCTAAAGCGGACCACGTATGGCGAGCCGCTTCCTCATTTTCGATCTGATGCTCCTCAGCTACCCCGGCCTCTTTGGCCCAGTCCACCGCGGCCGGGGCTGCGGAGTCTGGCGACGATGGCCGCGGCGGCGTGGACGCTGCTGAGACTATGGCGTGGTTACGCAGCGCGTGGTTAGGAGCGATGCGCGCTCTGGAAGCCTCAGGACTGGGCTCGTGAGCAGGCATGTCGAAGAAGACCAGCGTTGATTCGGCCGGGTCATCCGGGATGACTGGCGGTCGTGCATCTCCTGCGCGCAGCAACAGCATGAAGATCACTGCGTGGAGCGCCCCAACCAGGGCCATCGCGGTCGCGCGGCTCTTGCGCTCGGCAGGCTGTGGCACGAAGCGACCCTGTCTTTCCCCTGGCGTCAGATTGACCGGCCGTGGCGCCCAAAGTTCCTACCCGTGCCCTGCAATTGCTGCGGCTATTTTCCCCTGCCCGGGAATCTGAGCGCCATCTCCTTCCGAATGTGCGCGACGATGGGCTCCGGAACCGCTGCATCGTGACTGGGGCTCCCCGAGTCCTGGTAGTTGCGAATGAATATCTCTATCCCCGCAATCGTGTGGCGCACGCCAGCAACGTCTCCGTCGCGGAAGGCGTTGGTCTGCGTGGTGGAGAGTTCCTCGAACAGTTCCTGCCAAGTCATGCTGGACCTCCGATTGGCCGCGCAGCTTCCGATCAAATCTTAGCGCTGACCGCACAGCGCCGGCAATGAGGCTACCAGTTCGCAGACAGCCTGGGCGGGAATATCCGCGCGCTCCCGCTCGCTCAGGAGAACGCCGCCACCATGGAGACGTGTGCGGCAACGATGCGCCAGCCTTCGTCCATCCGCACCCAGGTCTGGCTCTGCCGGCCGACCTGCGGGGAATTCGCACGCACAAACTGGGTATTCGCCGTGCCCAGATCGGTGCCAAAGGTGGTGATGATGGTATGGCGCAGTGCGCGCTGCGGGGATCCACCGAGGCGGTTGCGGCGGAACGCTCGAATGGCATCGATGCCATGCAGGTTTTCGCCGACACCATAACGAAGTGTGTGCGGGGAGTCCCAGAACAACGCATCGAGCGCTATCAGATCGTTCTGCATCAGGGCGCGTTCGTATCGCTCGAAGGCCGCTGTTACCTCCGCCAGAGTTGCCGCATCGTTGATGATCATGCTGGTACTCCCGCCGCAACGATGTTTTCACGCTCCAAGTAGGCGGCAACCCGCAGCGCCGTGGCCTCGCGCCATGGCGGCGTGATGATCTGTACACCAATAGGTAGATTTCGGCTCGTGCGCACGGGAACGGCCACCACTGGCAGGCCGATGAAGCTGATGGGCTGGGTGTACAGGCCGATGTTCGGGCGTGCAGGAGCCAGCTCCGCGCCCAGCTGCAGGGTCTTCTGCCCAAGCACGGTGGCGACCACCGGTGTCGCGGGCGCCAGCAGCACGTCGACCTGCTGGAACAGCCGCGCGGCCTCCGCGGCGAACCAGCGACGCAGGCGCTGCGCTTGAGCCAGCACCACCGCCGGCAGCAGCGCGCCGGCGAAAAGCCGGTCACGCACCATGGGATCAAACTCCTCCGGACGGGACCGCAGGTGCTGCCAATGCAGCGCCGCCCCTGTCGCAGCGGTCAGGCAATAAGCGGCCGCGCGCGCGCGTCGGGCCTCGCGCAGCCGCACGGGTTGCGGCGCCACGAAGGCCGCCGCGACGCTCTGTACGGCTGCCAGCGCCTCAGCGCCGGCGCCGTATTCGAACCAGTCGTCCAGCACCCCCACCCGCAGTGCATCGATGCCCCTATCGAGGTCGGGCAGGGTCGGCTCCGCGGCTCGGTCTGCACAGGCCGTATCGGAACCGTCGTAGCCCTGCAGCACATCGTAGGCCAGCGCCAGGTCTCGCACGCAGCGGGCGAACGGTCCCAAATGGTCAAGGTCATAGACGAAGGGATAGGCGCCGGTCCGCGGCAGTCGTCCGAAGGTCGGTTTCAGTCCGAAGATGCCGCAAAAGGACGCCGGCACTCGGATGGAGCCGTTGGTGTCGGAGCCCAGGCTGATGGCGACCATGCCGGCCGCCACTGCCGCCGCGGATCCTCCGGAGGAGCCGCCGGCGCTGCGGGCCAGATCGTGGGGGTTGCGCGTCGCGCCGTAGTGCGGATTTTCGGTGGTGAAGCCATAGGCAAACTCGTCCATATTCTGGCAGCCGACCAGCACCGCCCCCGCCGCCTTCAGTCGGCGTACCAGCACCGCATCGGCGGCTGCGGGCGGTCTGTCCCTGAGGATCTTCGAGCCCGCAAGCGTCACCACTCCCGCTACGTCGTACAGATTCTTGACGCCGACCGGCACGCCGGCGAGCGCACCTGGATCCTCGCCGCGACGGATGCGTGCATCGATGCTGCGCGCATCCTGCAGCGCCTGTTCATTCAACACGCTGGTGAAGCAGTTCAGCTCGCCGTCGCGACCGGCAATGTCAGCCAAAGCCGTGGTGGTGACGGCTTCCGCCGAGATCTTTCCGGCTCGGACGCTGGCAGCGATCTGGTGCGCGCCCGGCGGCGGGTGCTTCATGGCCGGAAGACGGGCGCCGGCTCGATTGCCTCATCCAAGTCCAGTTGCAGCACCAGCCGCGCCTGCATTTGTACAGCGGCCCACTGCATTGCCACGCCTTCGGCATACTCAGGGGCGATCTCAAGTCCGCTCAGCCGGGCCAGCGCCGCTACGTCCGTCACGGGCAGCTCCATCCACGCGCTCCTAGATTTTATCCCACGGATCCCGCCGCCACGATCTCATCTTCGCCCGACATCGCGTGCGGATGGTGGATTTCATTGGGCTTGGTCGCGAGCGTGGCGTACCTCGCCAAGACTATCAGCACGGCGGCGATAAACAGATAGCCAGCCGCCACCTTTGGCGTCATCGCGAAGCCAATGGCGTCGCTGTGCATGAGTCCGAAAAAAGTCAGGATGGCGCCAACGGCGGCGAACGCCGCGGCCTTGGCGAGCTTCTGGTCGATGATGAATACGGTGATTGACCCAAGGATGATGCCCACCAGGGTGGCGCCCCCTCCGAGGGTGCTCATGCCATCGTACAGCACGCTATTCTGGGTAAGGGTCGCGATACCCAGCTTGGCTGCCGAGGTACCGGCAGCCCCGAGTGCGTTATCGATCTGCGATTTTGCCCATGAAGCGATCTGCGGCACCAACGCCAGAATGATCGCCGGCGCATGTTTGGCGGGGGTCTCCTGGAAGGCCTGAGAGCCGATCAGCATGCCGATGTACAGCAGGATAGGCAGAATGGAGATCACCGGTACCAGCGCCGTGATCGTCGCAAGAATTCCGAGCGAGCACAGCACCAGCATTACGACGCCGGTCGCGGCCGAGTAGCCCAGACGCCCGCCCATGGCCTTCCAGCCCGGATGACCGATATAAATGGCGTTGATGAAGGGGTTTCCCATCAGGCAGCCGAAGAAGCTGATGACACCATCGGCTGTGAGCACACGCGTGGTCGGAAAGTAATCGCCGGCGGCGCTTGCGCTCTCGACGTTGTCCATGGCCTCCACCAGATCGTAGATGCCGAACGGAATGGCGGTAACCAGGATAACGCCCAGAAATTTGAAGCCGGAAAACACGTGCCCGACTTCAGGTATCGGGAACGAAAAGCCGAAATTCGTGAAGGACTGAACCACGGCGGAATGAGTCAGGCCTCCGTAGTTGAGGCCAAGGAGATTCGAGCCCCAGGCGATGATCGTACCGATGATGAGTGCGACCAGGCCGGCTGGCACGCCCATCGGATAGCGGACACCGCCAAACCAGCTGGCGAGAATGACAGCGAAGCACGTCAGGCCGATGACCGGGGTCTGGAAGATCTGCATTGCCGGCGAGAGCGAAATGTAGGTGATGGATATCCCGGCCAGCGAGCCCAGCAACGCGGCGCGCGGCGTGATGCGGCGGACGATCGGCGCGAAGAAACCGCCGGCCATGAGCACGAAGCTCTGCACGCACACCCAGGTAAGGCCGGCCTCCCAGGCTTGCACCGGGTCGTGGGTCTTGCCGAGAATCGGCGCCATGATGACGAAAGTCACCACGAACATGTGCGGCACGCTGATGCCCGAGGGCAGCGCACACACATCGCTGCGGCCGGTCTTCTTGGCCAGCCGGTACCCCAGCCAGGCGTAGTACATCGTGCTGATGAACAGCATGGCGCCGGTGGCCGGGAGGATGCGCCCGAAAACCAGTGAATCCGGCAGCTGCAGCGCCCCGCGCAGCAACCCGGTGACTACCAGCAGGTTGACCAGGATATTCGTACCGAAACCGAAGAAGGCGTTCAGATCGCCGGCTACCCATAGTTTCGGCTTGAACCCCGTTGTGGTCGCTGTCATGGCACGCTCCGTGTGGTTGTCGAGCTGACGGTAGACCTCGTCCCGAGCGCCTCGATCAGCGGACCGCTCGAACCGACCCAGCCGAAGATGCCGCCCTGAGCGACGATCATCTCCAGGGCGGCTTTGTGGAAGTCGGGAAAGTAGGAGGCCGAACAATCCTCGATGACCAGGCACTCATAGCCGCGATCATTGGCCTCACGCACGGTCGTGCTCACGCACACCTCGGTGGTCACTCCACAGACCAGCAGCTGCAAAATGCCATGGTTCTGCAGGATCGCGTGCAAATCGGTGGCGTGGAATGCGCCCTTGCCGGGTTTGTCGATCACAGGCTCCCCGGGCAGCGGATACAGCTCCGGGATGATGTCGTGTCCAGCTTCACCGCGGATGAGGATGCGGCCCATGGGGCCCGCATCGCCGATGCCGGTCGCGAAGCGCCCGCGGGCCCGCTTGGCCGGCGGCAAATCCGCCAGGTCCGCACGATGGCCTTCGCGCGTATGAATCACCAGCATGCCGGCAGGCCGCACGGCGCCGAGCAGCGCGGATGTCGGTCCAATGGTCCGGCGCAGCAGGCCGACATCATTGCCCAGCATCGCGCCAAAGCCACCCGGCTCCAGGAAGTCGCGCTGCATGTCGATGACGATCAGCGCGCACCTTTCGGGTGTGAACTCGAATGGATAGGGTCGCGCATCTACCACCACGTTCTTCCCCGCGCCCTCACGAGCAATTTTTGGCGTCATCGCAATATGACGCCAATGGTGGTTGCTCTCCTATACTCAAAATGACTTAGTCGCTATTGGTGCAGGACTGCCACGACAAACACATCTTCCCGTCGTTTTGGCTCAATTTGCTGCGGTTGAACATGAGACCTGCCGCACAAATTGCTCGGCCGCCGAGTTCCGCCTTAAGTAAACCGTGAGTTGGTCGATACAGCGACCTACGGGATAACCCGCAGGCTAGACGCACATTTTGGAGGATGTCATGAACACTTTGATCAAGCGCGCATTGGTTGTCGCCGGCATAAGTACAGCGATGGCGCTGCCGCTGTCGACTCAGGCTTCGGATGGAACGATCACCTTTACCGGCGGCGTGTCGGCACAGACGTGCACGATCAACGTCAACGGTTCAGGTGCCGCATCGACTTCGGTGGCTCTACCCATCGTCAGCCAAGGCGCCTTCTTTGCCCTGCCGAACACTGCAACGCCGAATACGACTGCCGGCGGAACCTTCTTCAATATCGTCGCGACGGGTTGCCCCACCGCGGCAGTGACTGATGGTGGTGGCTCGCAGGCCAACGTCGAGATTTATTTCGAAGCCGGCCCGAACGTTGACCAGGCGACCGGTGGCCTCATCAACGTGGTAGCCTCTGGGCGAAGCAATGTCGAGGTGAAGCTCTACAACGCTTCCGGATCCGCCGTAGTCGGCACGCAGATTCTGCCTGGCACGTCCACCAATGCCCCGACCGTGGGCCTGGTTGCCGCCGCCGGCACGTTCACGCAGCAGTTCTACGCGGCATATTCGGCGACGGGCCTCGCAACCCCGACCACCGTGACGGCCGGTACCGTAAGCACCTCGGTCACGTACTCCGTGATCTACCTGTAAACACTGTTGACGCGATCAGAAGTCTGGTGACTCGACAGGACACCTTGATCATCAAGTGGGGCGCTGCGGCATCTGCGGCGCCCCGTCGTCCGACCTGAAGAGTCACGATGTACAGACGCTTCACCATCTTTGGATTTCGCGCGGCCCAAATCATTGCGGTCGCGATGGTCGCAGCGACCTTCGTCGCTGCCGTGCCACATGCCACTGCGGCCGTGGTCGTCGATGGCACCCGAGTCGTGTATCCGGCGGCCAAACGCGAAGTCACCCTCAATATCCGCAACCCCAGCAATACTCCTTCGCTGGTGCAGGCGTGGCTCGATGCCGGGGATTCGCGCACAAAGCCCGGCGAATCAGCGGTCCCTTTCGTCCTAACGCCACCTTTGTTCCGACTCGATCCGGGCAAGTCGCAAAGCCTGCGTCTGGTCTACACCCATGATCCGCTGCCGCAGGACCGTGAGTCGGTGTTCTGGCTCAACGTCCTGGACATCCCGCCGCGCGCCGCCGCCAATCCGGATCTGCCGAATCAGCTCGACATGGCGTTCAAGCACCGCATGAAGGTGTTTTTCCGCCCGGTGACCCTACCGGGCTCCGCCGCCGATGCCCCGGCGCGACTGACCTGGAAGCTGCTCTCCACGGGCGGCAAGGTCGTGGCCATCCAGGCGAGCAACCCGACCCCGTATCACGTCTCGCTTGCCCAGATCACCGCGACGGTGGCAGGCCACGCCCTGTCCGCCAAGGCGGATATGGTCGAGCCGTTCGCCAGCCGCAGATTTGATCTGCCCGATCCGATCGTCGTGCCCGGCAATGCCGCCGCTGTCGTCGAATACTGGTTCGTCAATGACTTTGGCGGCAGCGCGAACGGCACGGCTTCGGCGTCCTCAGCCCCCTGATCCGATGATGCCCCCGTGGACACTAGCGAGGGGACCACCCATCCGAATTTGACAAAACTCTCCCTTCGGGTCACCGCGGGTCTCATAGTCGCGCTGCTGGCATTGTCCCCGGGACTGGTGCGGGCGGCGGAGCCCGCCACCTCACCCGTGGAATTCGATCCGGCGTTTCTACAGGGCGGATCCAAGGTCGACGTTTCCCGCTTTTCCCGGGGCAATCCGGTGCTGCCCGGCGACTACACGGTCGATCTGCAGGTCAACGGTAAATGGATCGGCCGCGCTTCGGTGCGCTTCATTGCGCAACCCAACAGCGACATCGCCATGCCGTGCACCGACCGCGCGCTGGTCGCGCGGATCGGGCTGGACTTCGAGAAGCTGTCGCCTTCCGCACGAGCCGAGCTGGTCAAGGCCCAGTCCGAAGGCTGCGTGGATCTGCAGACCATGATTCCCGATTCCACGGTGTCCTTCGACCTGTCCCAGCTGCGGCTCGACATCAGCGTTCCCCAGGCCGCGATGCTGCACAAACCCCGCGGCTATGTCGGTCCGGAGTTCTGGGACAGCGGTATACCATCGGCCACCTTAGGCTATAACCTGAACGCCTACCGCTCCACGACCTCGGATGTGACCACGACCGAGGGTCACGTGGACCTGACGGCGGGAATCAACTTGGGCAGCTGGCACCTGCGTCAGCGATCCTCCGTCGACGTTGGCTCAGCCACGCCATCCACCTATCACAATATTGCCACCTATCTCGCTCATGACATCCCCGCAATCCGCAGCGATCTGACGGTGGGCGACAACTTTACGGATGGTGCCGTCTTCGACAGCTTCGGCTATCGGGGCGTATCCCTGGCCAGCGATGATCAGATGCAGCCGGATTCGCAGCTCGAATACGCACCGGTAGTTCATGGCATCGCCCGTACCAATGCGCGCGTCGTCATCACCCAGAACGGCAACACTATCCTGGAGACCACCGTGTCGCCCGGAGCCTTCGAGATCGACGACCTGTACGCCACCGGCTATGGCGGTGACCTGCATGTCACGGTCTACGAGGCCGACGGCAGCCAGAACAGCTTCACGGTTCCGTATGCGTCCCTGGTGCAGCTGTTGCGTCCCGGCGTATGGCGCTACACGGCGGTGGCCGGCCAGGTGCAGCAGCCCTCGCTCAGTGGGACGGAACGATTCACGCAGCTGACGCTGCAGCATGGCATCAACAACTTCCTGACTGGCTACACCGGCGCCGTGGGAGCGCAGCACTACGGGGCCGCGCTGCTGGGCATGGCGGTCAACACGGTTGTGGGTGCCGTAGCGCTCGATGTGACCGCGGCTCGCGCGACCATCACGAATAACACTTCCTCAAGCGGCGAGAGCCTGCGATTCAGCTACAGCAAACTGATCCGCGCGACCAAGACCAACATCGCGCTCTCCAGCTATCGCTACTCCTCGAGTGGTTACTATTCCTTCGCCGACGCCCAGGCGTCCCGACAGGCCGCGGACGACGGCGCCAGTCCCGACACCGTTCAACGCGCGCGCAGTGAATGGGAGGTCAGCCTCAATCAGACCCTGCCCGGCCGGTGGGGAAACTTCTACCTGACCGCCTCGGTGCGCGACTACTGGAACGCACCCGGCACCACGACGCAGTTCCAGGGCGGCTACACCAATCACTTCAAGATCGCGGGTACCAGTCTGAGCTATAGCATCTCGGCCGCCCGCCAGAACAACGTGCTGACCGGACAGCCCGACAACCGCATCCAGGCCACTTTCTCGCTGCCCCTGGGGAATGCCCCCCGCTCGCCGCTGCTCTCGACCAGTTTCAACCAGGACACCACCGGTGGCGTGCGCACGCTCGGTGGACAGGAAGTCATCAATGGCACCGCGGGGGCGAACAGCCAGATTAGCTACAGTGCGTCGGCCAGCCAGGCCGGGGGAGATAATGCCTTCGCGGGGAGCGGCCAGTACCGAGGCGCCGATGCCAGCGTGTCCGTCAGCGCCGGGGAAGGCAGCAACTATTCCCAGGAGTCCCTGGGCATGACGGGTGGGATGGTGATTCATTCCGGCGGTATTACCCTCGCCAATCAGGTCACTGACACCATCGGCATTGTCGAGGCCCTGGGGGCTGAGGGTGCCCGCGTGACCAACAACATCGGGACCACCATCAACCACTCAGGCTACGCTGTACTGCCTTTCCTGACGCCCTATCGGATGAACAGCATCAACATCGACCCGGACGACACCGTCTCTCCGGATGTGGAGTTCAAGAGCACGAGTGAATCCATCGCACCGCGCCTGAATTCCGTGGTATTGATCCGCTTCCAGACGGTTGGGGGTCGGGCCATTCTGATCACCGCCCACATGGCGGACGGATCGGTGGTGCCGTTCGGTGCCAGCGTCTACGATGAAAAGGGGAGTGAAGTGGGACTGGCCGGCCAGGACGGCGGCATTTATCTGCGCGGCATCGCGGATGCCGGCATATTGGCGGCCCAATGGGGCGATGCGACGGATCAGAAGTGCTTCTTCAGCTACAAGCTACCGCCGAAGCAAAAAGGCGACGGCCCCTTTGTCCGGATCGACGCATCATGCGAACTTGGGACACCGCAGCTGAACACGCACAATGGCAGCGGCAAACCCGACCTGAACAGCATCATCGGACAGCGGCAACCATGAAGCGCGCAATACCAGGGTGGCATGCGCTCTTAATGCCCGGGGTGCTCGGGCTGCTGCTGCTGGCGGCAGGTCCCGCCGGCGCACAATCGGTGAGCTTCTCCCCCGCGACCTTGTCGTTTTCGCCCGCGGGACCCTACTCCGTCCCCAGGGATGCCGCAGTCGGCAGCCAGGTGGCCAGGGCCCTGTCCGCAGCCAGCGCCACCGGGATCAGCTGTGCATTGATCCAGACCGCGACGGTCAATGGCACCGAAATCACGGCCGGCAGCGGCGTCTATCAGACCAGCGTCAGCGGCATCGGTGTCAGTTTCTATGTGGTCAACGGCGGCAGCCAGACCCTAATCACGTCCACCGGCGGAGGCTACACCTCGGGAACCATCGCCGCGCCCGGCAATGGCGCGCTGCCTGGGCTGCAGGCGAATCTGGTCGTCACCGGACCGGTCGTCTCAGGCTATTCACTCACGGGCCTGCCGACAGTCACCGTGACATTCACCCCGACGGGAAGCTGCGGCTGGAGTACCGGAATCGCCAATACGCTGCCGGTGAGCGCCAGCAACAGCGCCGTCGTTCCGATCACCTGCACGGTGACCACGCCCACCGTGAGTGTGAACCTGCCGGTGGTGTCGTTGAGTGCCCTGAGTGCGATCGGGAACACCGCCGGCGACACACGCTTCCCGATCGGGCTGAATTGCGCCTCGGGCGCCAATGTATTCATTACCCTCAGTGACGCCACCACACCGGCCAACACCACATCGCTCCTGACGCTGGCCTCGAACTCAACAGCGCAGGGCATCAAGCTGAGAATCCTAAACAGCACCGGCGCGGTCGCATTCGGACCCGATTCGGCTGATGCGGGCACGACTCACCAATGGTTGCTCGGCAGCTCAAGCAGCGTCAACGGCGTTCCGCTCACGGTGCAGTATTACCGGGATGATACCAACCCCGCGGGCACCGCCCCGTCCACGCTATCGGCGGGCAGTGTGCATGCACAAGCCACCTTCACCATGAGCTATCAGTAGCGACTGGCGGTCGGCAACGGCATACCATGTCAGCCAAGACCGTTGTAGTGATTGGGAGGTCCGCCCCTCATGCGCATTCGAATACTGATTGTGTTGTTAGTCGTGACGGCGGCTGCCTACGCGAAGACCGCCTTGCTGGAGCACGTGCCGCTTGAGTGGAAGCCCACCTCGGAACTGCAACTGGGCACAACGCAAATGTCCCAGATGCAGATCCAATTCGAGACATTTCAGGATGTCCGCGACAACAAGGAAGCGATCGGTGAGAACCTTGAGGACAAGGTATCCAAGCCCGTCACGACCAACGAGGATGTCGGTGCGTTTGTCAGCTCGCATCTGCGCGCCCTATTCGATCATGCCGGCCTGAAGACCGTCGACAGCAACGGTGCGATCATCATAAGAGGGGAAGTGAAGGAATTTTTCGTTCGCGAGACGAACACCTACAAATCGACGCTCGCCGTGCACCTGACGGTCATGGACCGCAGCGGCAAGACGCTCTGGGCCGGCCTGGCATCCGGCGACGCCACCCGCTTTGGCCGCTCCTACAAGGTAGAGAACTATTACGAGGCGCTCTCCGATGCGGTCGTCAACACCGCAAGCTCGATGTTACAGAGTGAGCCGTTCCAAACCGCGCTGTCGGGGCGCACACCATGACTGTGTCCCCTACCCTGTCCGCAGCAGCGTCGCTGCTGGTGGCACTGCTGATGACGACGACCGCCTCTGCAGCCGAACTTCTGGTGCTGGAGAAGGGTTCAAATACTCTCGCGATCATTGATCCGGTTGCGCTGCGCGTCAGTGCGCGCGTCCCGGCGGGCCCGGATCCCCACGAGGTGATCGCCTCAAGCGACGGCCGCCGCGCCTACATATCCAATTACGGCGGCGAGGGCAGCGATCTCAACTTCATCTCGGTCGTGGATCTCACGGTCCGCAAGCCGTTGCCGCGCATCGATCTTGGCGCCTTGCACTCTGCTCACGGCCTGGACTTCCAGGGCGGAAAATTATATTTCACCGCGGAAACCAACAAGGTGATCGGTCGCTACGATCCGATGACGCGAAAGATCGACTGGGTGCTGGGCATCGGCCAGGATCGAACCCACATGATCCTCGTTGCGAAGGATCTGGAGCATATCTACACGTCCAATGTGACATCGGGCACGATCAGCATCGTGCGGACACAGCTACGTGCCCAGGGTCCTCCACCCCGGGCCGGGGGGCCACCTCGACCCCCCGCAGGCTCGCCGCCCCCGCCCGGCTTCGGACCCCGTAAGGTGTGGGAAGTGACCAGCATTGCGGCGGGCAGGGGCTCGGAGGGATTTGATATCTCCCCGGACGGTCGTCAGATCTGGGCGGCCAATGCCCAGGATGGCACCATCACGGTGATTGACGTCGCCAGCATGAAGGCGCTTGAGACCTTTCCGGTCGCGGTCGCGGGCGCCAACCGCCTCAAGTTCAGTCTCGATGGCCGCCATGTTCTGGTCACGGGACTTGGCGCATTTGGGCCAGCCGCACAATCCGGCGGCAACAACCTCGTGGTGCTGGATGCCGGTTCGCACAAGCTCGTCAAAGCATTTCAGTTGGGCGGCGGATCGGCGGGCATCTTGATGGAGCCCTCGGGTTCGCGCGCTTATGTCGCGGTCAACCAAGGTGGCAAAGTCGTCGTCATCGACCTTGGCACGTTGCTGATCAGTGGTGAGATACCTGCGAGCCAGCCCGATGGCATGGCGTGGGCTGAAGGCGACTAATCCACAGCCTGGTTGTTGCGGGATTCCTCGACGAATCCCGGCTCTACGGCCGCCATCGCTTCCATGAGGTGGTGGGATTTGTTGAACAACACCAGCTCCCGATAACGGCCCTCGCGAACCTTGTTCACGAAATCATTGTTGGCGATGTGCATGCGCCCGACCCCCACCAGGTCGATTGTTCCACGACGTACGCAGTCCGCCAGGCGCGCCAGATCCCGCTCGAGGGTCAGCTCGGAGGGCTCCTCGTCATCGAACAGGTTCGCGAACATTTCCACGTTCAGGCCGACACTGCCGCAGGTCATGACCACCGCATCGGTCATGGATTTGACCCACTCGGCGATGGTGAATCCCGGATTTTCGCTGTCCGGCCATTCCGGCTTGTGAAAGCGGCGTGAGGAGACATTGAACAGGTCCACGCCGCTGGCGCGCAGCAGCTTCAGCATGGCGCCCAGATCCGCGGGACTGTCGGCCACGACGGCACCGTAGTCGACCTCCTTGAACTGCGAAAACCGGTACGAAATCACGAAATCCGGTCCGACGGCGGCACGAATCGCGGCGACGATCTCTGCCGAGTACCGCGCGCGATCGGCGAGGCATCCGCCACCATACTCATCCTCACGGCGGTTCGTCTGCGCCCACAGAAACTGGTCCAGAAGATAGCCGTGAGCCGAATGCACCTCCACTCCATCGGCGCCAAGGGACTGCGCCTGCTGCGCGGCAACGACGTAACTCAGTTTCAGTTCCTGAAGATTCTGCCGCGTCATGGCCTGCCCGTGCGGCCGGCCGGCCTGAATCAGTCCGGAAGGACTCCACGCCGGAAAGCTCGCCAGAGGGTGGCCCTCCGCCACCTTGCGCATGGCTCCCGGATGCCATATCTGCAGCAGGAAACCCGCGCCTTCGCCGTGCACCGCCTCGATGACCGCGCGCCACGCGGCAAGCGTTGCAGCTTCCAGGCGCCCCATGATCGGCTGCCAGTACGCCGAGGGGTGATCGGGGGAGGTGGATTCGCTGATGATGAGACCGACGCCGCCGGCCGCACAGCGGCGCATATATTCCACCATCTTGGGTGTCGGGGCACCGTCGTTCATGAAACCGCGCTGCATGCCTGGCATTACGAAGCGATTGCGCAGAGCCAGGCCACCGAGAGTGAGCGGTGAAAACAGGCTATCGAGTCGTTGTGTCACTTTTGGCGTCATCCGCGGCACAACCGTCTCGCTCCCGTCAGTTGATCTCGTGTTCCCGCCACCAGGTATAGAAATGGAGCAGGCCCGACAGCGCGGCACTCACGACCGCGATGCTGGTCATACCCGCGGCAACCTTGACGATGAACGGTTGGCGCGCAAGGTGCAGCGAGACGGCCAGGCCACGCAGGCCGTGAGGCGCCGCACGCGCGGCGACGACGCCGGCAAGGACCGAGAGCGCGCAGGTGAGGCCCGCGATCGCGCCCGTTGTTTTGGCGAGTCGCGTGTGGTGCAGGAAACTCACCCGCCGTGTGACCGATACTCCTCCAGTGGTAGTTGTTTCCATCGCGCTCCCCGCCCTCAGTCTGCGTCTTTTTTGGTTTGGGTCATCGTGGTTCAGCCGGGTCGGCCCCGTGAGGCGACCCCGGGGTTTAATCTTGCTCTCGGACCCGAAAATCGGCAAGAACCGGGGGGTCGGCACGAAGTGATAGGAGATGCACAGTTCCGCAGCCTGATTCTGGGTTTTGGGGCCTAAAACTGGGAAACTGGCGCCGCGAGCACCCCCGCGGATTGCCCTTGGATCGTCCGGAAGTCGAGCCATGACAGCCCTCATCATCACTGCGTTCAGCGTCGCCGTCGTGGGCGGCTATGCCATCACGCTCTATAACGGCCTGGTCAGGGTGCGAAATGGGGTCAAGCTGGCATGGTCGAACATCGATGTGCTGCTGGTCCAACGCCACGACGAGCTGCCCAAACTCATCGCGGTCTGCAAGGGATACATGCAGCATGAGCGCGAAACCCTGGAAAGCGTGGTGCGCGCCCGATCCAATGTCGAAGGCGCGCGCAGTACCGGCAATGTCACATCGGTAAGCATCGCTGAAAGCGCGCTGCGCGCGGGCCTGTCGAGCCTGTACGCCGTCGCAGAGCGCTATCCGGACCTCAAGGCGAACGATCTGTTCAAGAACCTGCAGATCCGTATCAGCGCGCTCGAAACGGCAATTGCCGATCGCCGCGAGGTGTACAACGACGCCGTAAACGCCCAGAACTTGCGCCTCGAAGCGTTTCCCGACCTGCTGATTGCCCGACTCTTCCGCTTTGCCGCAGCGCCCATGCTCAAATTCTCGGCCGGCGAAACTGCTGATATCGATCTGAAACCCGCCTTCGGGGGCTGACGGTGGCCGGGCAGCTCGCCGAAGGTTACTGGATCCTTGCGGCACTGTGCGCCGCCCTCGCCTGCCTTGCACTGGTGGCCTGTCTATCGCGCGTACGGCGCGACCGCTATATCGCCGACACGCCGCTCGTCAAGATGCGCTCCGCGGCGCAGGGCTATGTCCGTGTCGCCGGCCGAGCGCAATCGCCGCCGGGGGACACCATGAGATCACCCCTGACAGGCAGGCCTTGCGTGTGGTGGGACTTCCGGATTGACTCCAAGCAGGAGGATGCGCGCGGAAAAACCGTCTATCGCACCATCGAGAAGGGCACGAGTGTAACGCCCTTTGTCCTGACCGACGCCGACGGCGAATGCCTCATCGGTCCGGTAGGGGCTGAAGTCACTGCGACCTGCAATGACCGATGGTCCGGAATGTCTTTGCATCCGAGCGAACCGCCGCCCTTTCCTTTTCAAACCATTCTGGCGCTGGCAGGCGGCGATGACTATCGCTATCACGAGCGGCTCATTGCCCCCGGGGCCAACCTGTCAGTGCTGGGCGAGCTGCGGTCGCACACGGAGTTCGGCGCCGTAGACCAAAAGACCCGGGAAATTCTGGCGCAGTGGAAAAGCAATCAACCTGCACTGCTCAGGAGATTCGACGCGAATCACGACGGTCAGATTGATCCGGCCGAATGGGAAGCCGCACGCGCCGCGGCGCACACCGAGGCCGAGGCAACCGTCCTCCACTCACCCATTGAACGTGTCGGGGTGGTCGCCCAGTGCACCCACGGTGAGCCGTTCTTGATCGCCCCCCTGGATGGCGCACATCTGGTACGGCGCGAGAAGCGCAACGCACTGCTGCTCCTGCTGGCGAGCGTTCTATTGCTGGGTTTGTGCCTCTGGGCGCTGTCGAAAACTCAAGCCACCGTGGCGAGCTACCAACCCGATTCCATCCGGAACGGGACGGTGGTCAGGACGGCCTCGATCTGTCGGATCTTGCCGTCATCGATCTTGAAGACCTCGGCAATATAGAACGTGATTGGTTGGCGGAAGGTGGGGCTGACATCCACCTGCTGATGATCCAGCGTGCGTGAAAACTTCGCATGCGTGCCATCATGGTCGAAGTAGCCCCAGCCAAATGCCAGGCTCTTGGTCCGATCCACGATGGCAAAGCGCCGCTCGCGGATATTGGTCACGATCACCGAAAAGCCGGTATCGAATTGCGACTTGCAATCCATCCACTGCATCGAGCCCTTGGCCGCAGCGGTATTGTTTGCGGTCACGGTGCCGTTCTCCCGGCGCTGGCACAGGGGCGAGAACGGCACATTGGTGCCGCTTTTCTCATCGGCCATCCCGGTAAAGTAGCTGTTGCCGATTTTCGCCAGCTGCGCGCGAGGCAGGCGCTTGTCCTGGGGGGTGACCTCGGCCATCAGCGGATGCGGGTCTGTGTTGCCCTGGTTGGCGCCCCCCGGGGGTCCGGCACCGGGACCCGCGCTGATGCTGCGGTTGATCAAGGTCTCGATCTGGGAAACCTTGTGGTCGTGCTCCACCTTGAGACGCACCGCGAACCAGTTATTGTTGCCGTTCTCGCTGATGCGCCCCAGCATTCCGACCTGGCCCGCCTCCTCATCAATGACGTCAAGGCGGTAGGTCGGCATGGCGGAGGCGGTCTGCCACAGACCGTCGCCCAGGTTGAGCCGGACGCCGTTCTCGGTGTACTTCACATTACGCGCGACAGACATCCTGCTGGGATCGTGGCTGACGAGGGCCTGCAGGTAACTGTTCATCACTGCCGCGAGACACTCGCGGCCGCAGGCCTGCTCGGCCGCACCCGCGCTCGCCGTCCCCAATGCCAGGGCGGCCGCAAATCCGATGACTGACAGTCTCATGGGGTCTCCCTCAATCGCGTCGGCGGGTCACGACAAAGGCTTCATCGTTGAACCACAGGCCGCCGTGCTTCTGCAGGATCTTCTGCGTGGCCGCGAGGTAGGCACCGTTGGTGACCACCGAATCGAGTCGTTCGTCTTCGATCTGATTGACGTAAATGGCGGCATTCCAGGCGGCGAACAGTGTCGAGGTACCGATCCGATCGCCGATTTCCGACGGCAGGGTATGCATCTCGTAACGGAAAACCGCCTTTTCATCGGGGAGCGCGCTCACGATGAACTCACGGGCATCGCGGCCCAGCTCCCGGCGCAGCGTCGTGAGCAGTTCATGTCGGCCGACTTCGAAGGGACGCTCATCGGGCCAGAGTTGCTGAATGATTTCCAGTCCCGGATCGTGCCCGCAGGATTGGATCGCCAGCAGGCGGCCACCGGGCGCGAGGCTGCGCGCGAGCGGCAGCAGAATCTTCTGCACCTTGAAATCCGCCCCCATGCGCGCCCGCCACGGCTGGGACGCCAGCACCAGATCATAGTGCTCGAACAGCCGGCCGGGCTTGGGAATTACCGCATCCAGCAGGAACTTGTGGTCCTCGCGGTAGATCACGAGCACCGTGGGGCGCACGACCTGGGGATTGCCGGTCTTGGCGCTGGGCTTGGTCTGCCAGCCGCTCACCAGCAGAGGACCCAGCTCCTCAATCTGTTCAGCATATTCATGCGCCGTGGAGCCTGTCAGACGCACTTCCTGCCAATTGAGCGCGGCAGCCGCCTGCGCATCGCGCGGCATGAGGCGCGGCGCCTCGGCGTAGTTGAGGTTGGTCACCACGAACACCGTCGCCGGATGCTCGAACAGCCGGTCGGGGAGTTTCTCGAGGCCCAGCCGCACGTCCTCGAGGCTGATCTCCTTGGCGACCACGAATTGAGGAATGGCCGGAAACAGCCAATGCGTCGCGCGCATGACGCGGGTAATCACGGTGCCGTCACCCATGCCGGCGTCAAAGAGGCGCACCGCCGGCGGCGTCGGCCGCAATAACGTCACCTCATGGGTCGCGCGATGCGCAATCGCCGACTTCTCATTGCAGCTGGTGACAAACGCCAGATACTTCTGACGATTGTCATAGAAGCGGAATGGGGGCGAGGAATCGGCCATGCCTGCTCCGGTGATCGGGGTGACTTTCGCATTCATAAATTCAGAAATGATAATCGACATCCACGCCGTAGCGGCGTGGCAATGCCCGCCACAGGAAGCCACCCGGAGAGAACTCCTCATTGTAGATCTTATTGGTCAGATTTTTCGACCAGGCCGTAATCGACCATTTGTCTGCCTCCAGACCGGCGCGCAGGTCGACCAGACTCACAGGATCGCGCGAGGTCGAGTCCTGGGGGTCCCACCAGGTACGACCGATTTCATGATAGTCAAGCCGCACGATGCCGTTGAGCCCGTCGCCAAACGGTTGACGGTACTGGGCACCGGCATCGATGGTATTTCTCGAGACCAGCGGCGCCTGATTGCCGATCACCGAAGTCTCATTCTCCAGTCTGGTGATCTTGCTGTCCGTGTAGCCAAAACTCGCATACAGATCAAGGCGGTCCGTCGCCTTGGCGGTCAGCTCCAGCTCGGCGCCCTTGTACTTGGCATCGAGGTTGCCGAGGTTCTGGGTCGAGGTCAGCGCGTCGTAATAGAAGAAATATCCGTTCGTGGACTTGGTGTCATAGATGCTCAGATTCGCCCGCAGCCGATGATCGAGAAACTCCGTCTTGGCGCCGACTTCGGTGGTATCGGCAATTTCCGCCTTGAACAGGTCGTGAACACCCGCGACACCCTCTGACTCTGCGATGGCGCCGACCCCCGTCTGATTGAAACCGCCACTACGGAATCCGCGGCTCCAGCCACCGTACAGCGTCACATCATCGGTGGGCTTGTAACGCAACGTTCCCTTGGGTTGTGCGGCATCGAAGCTCGCCGTGCGTTGCTCGCCGGTGAAGGCCAATGGCGTCGGCAGAAACTGCGTCGGCGTGAGGGTTGTATTCTCCCGATCATCCCTGTCATAGCGGATCGCCCCGTCCAACTCCCACTGCGCGTTGAACTCGTAGGTCATATCGGCGAAGGTGGCCCAGGCGTTGTTCACCTGCGAATCGGCCAGGAACGTGACGTTGGTATTGGTTGCGATCGGGTTGGATGGATCAATCAACGGCGTCGTGTAAACCGCCGGGACGCCGTCCCCCCGATCCACGAGATTGCCGGTAGAGATGAAGCGGTTGGTGTGGATGACGTAGGCGCCCACGATCCAGGAGAAGCCCGCCACTTTGTCGGAGGTAAAGCGCAACTCCTCACTCTTGGTTCTCACATCGATGAACTGGCTCTGGCTTTCGTCGAACGGGCCACCATCGGAAGCAGGCAGTCCGCCGTAGTACAGGGGAGCGAAGTAGTTGTAGAAGATGGACGTGGTGACCGGTCGGAAGTCATAGGCATCGCCGGCATCGATCTCCCGCGTCTCGTTGATGTCCGAGGTCGAGGTGATCGACCCGCCGGGAAGGTTCCAATCGAGCTTCAGGGCGGTGTCCGACACGAAGCGGTGGTCCATACCCAGATTGTTGGTCTGGATCGGGCTCGTCACGTTGTTCGCCATCGGCGCGGTGCCCTGCGGATTCGTCGGTGAGGGAGGAAAGCTGCTGAAAGGGTTCGCCTCGACATTTCGAGGGATCACGTAGTAGTAGGCGGTCGTGTTGACCTGGTTGTACGCGTAGCGGAAGTCCGCACTGAAGGTCTCGTTGGGTCTCCATAACAGGCGCAACCGCGCCGAGTAGTCCTCGTCAGGGTCGGCCTTCTTGTCCAGGTACGTGTTCTCCAGAAAGCCGTCGGTATTGTAGTAATTGAGCGAGGCCCGGTAGCGCAGTGTGCCATCGCTGTCGAGCGGACCGCTCACAGCCACCTGGCCCTTTTCGGAGATCCCATTGCCCACCCCGGCCCGGGCGCTGCCTTCGAAATGGTCCGAAGGGTCCGCGGTGTTGATGATGATGGCGCCGCCGATGGCATCGCGCCCATACAGCGCGCCCTGTGGGCCTTTCAGCACCTCGATGTGCTGAATATCAACGAGTTCCTGGTTGAATTCGTAAGGGTTGCTCTCAAGCACCCCGTCCACGACCACCGCGACCGAAGGCTCGCTGTTGCGCGCCTGGGAGATGCCGCGAACGGTGATGAAGGCGTTACCGACATTCTGTGTCTCAACCAGCGTCATGTTCGGCACCATCGCGATGAAGTCGCGCGGGTTCTCGATTCCGGCCGCCTGGATCTGCTGTGCCGTGAAGGCGTCCACGGCGATTGGCACATCCTGGAACGACTCGCTGCGCTTGCGCGCCGTGACGATCACTTCTTCGAGCTTGGTCGAATCCTGCGTTTCGGCAGGCGTTGGTGCGGTGGGTGTGCCCTGCCCCCAGGTTGGCGCGCTTATCACAACAAGACCCGGCACGAGCGCCATGAGCAGACGAAATCGCTGTCTGGATGCAAACATATTACCCCCTGCCAGCTGATGATATTTCGTATATCGAAATCCGTGTCGTTATGCGAAACCATAGTGGGCTTTCTTTTATGTCAGCGTCAAGCGTGCGTAGCGGCGCGTTTGATTTATCAAGGCACCCCCGGCAGCGCTCCCGATTCAGACGATGAGTGATTGATTGACCCGCGCGTGAATTTTGGTCGATGATGCACCGCCCATAAATAGTGCCACCCGGTCGCGGCGATGCTGCGGGTGCGCCATACAACGTACGAGCCGAGAGTCAGGGGGAATCCATGTCAACCGAGAAGCCCTGGAATACATCCTACGAATGGAAGGTCATGCTCGTTCTGAGCCTTGCGTTCGGTCTGGTTGGCATCGATCGGTTCATCCTGCCCTACCTCTTCCAGCCGATGATGGCTGACCTGCACCTCAACTATCAGGATCTGGGCAATCTGGTCGGTGCGCTCGCCGTTGCATGGGGGGCCTCGGCGTTCCTTACCGGCCTGCTCTCTGATCATCTGGGCCGCCGCAGCGTACTGGTGCCCTCCGTGGTCATTTTTTCGCTGCTCTCAGCCTTGAGTGGCATGGCTACGGGCCTCATGAGCCTGCTGTTAATCCGCATTGTGATGGGCGTGTTCGAGGGACCCGTCGCCTCCACCGGAGTCGCGGTGGCCGTCGAGGCCTCGCATCCCAAGCGGCGGGGTATGAACAACGGCATCTTCCAATGTACGGTTTCACTCTTTGGCAGCGGCGTGGGTCCCATTCTGGCGACCCAATTGCTGGTAATCACGACCTGGCGGCACGTGTTCTGGATCGTCGGGCTGCCCGGTCTGGTGATCGCAGTCATCCTCTGGTTCGTCGTGCGCGAACCTGCAGCGCTCGCCGCCCAGCGAGGTTCGGCGCTCGTCGCGCGCGGCTCTTTCTGGAGCCTGTTCAAGCACCGCAACGTGCCGCTGGCCATGGTGACCTTGCTGTGCGCCATGACGGGAATTTTCGTGCTTTCGGCCATGGTGCCCAGCTATCTGACCGACTTCGTCAAGGTTCCGAGTACGCAGATGGGCTTCGTGACTTCCGCCATCGGTTTCGGTGGGGCGCTGGGCCAATTCGGATTGCTTACCGTCTCGGACTTCATCGGCCGTCGCACCGCCACGGTACTGTCGTTTGTCATCGCGTCGGTGTTCTTATGGCTGTTCATTCACGCCGGAGCCAGCGCACCTGTGCTGTTCGGATTGCTGTTCGTGGCGTCCATGTTCAACTTCGGGGCCCTGGCGATTCTGGCGGGTCCCATTCCGGCTGAAGCTGCGCCCGCAGGGCTGGTGGCGACCGCAGCGGGACTGGTGATTGGCGCAGGAGAGATTTTCGGCGGCGGCGTCGCGCCTTCGATCGCCGGAGGCATCGCGCAGCATCACGGCATCCAGTACACCCTGTACTTCGCGCTGGGCGGCCAGCTGGTGGGACTGCTGCTCTCGCTGTTTTTGCGCGAAACGGCCCCGCGACGCACGCGGCATGCGTCGGCGGAGCAGATGTCGGCCCTGGATCGGCCGGCCAGCATCCTCTAGGGCGTCGCGGTCAGGCCCGTACCTGCAGCGAGTGCAGCAGTCGTTGCTCATCGCCATACGGGTCATTGATCACGCCGCACTCGGTGTTGAATATCATCACGGCACGCCGGGTGTTGTCGTACGGCACCCAGTTCGGCAACGTCGGGTGATTCGGATTTCCGGTACGCGCGAAGGCGACCCATGCGCTGCTCATCTTTTGTGCCAGCGGCAGGCGGTCGGCGCCCGAGCCGGTCATGGACTTGCAGGCATCGACATTGTCGAACACGAAGGGTATTTCCAGGGTGTGGAACGTGCGCAGCTTCCCGTCGCGCACCGGTGATCGCCACGTAAAGTAATACTGGTAGACGGCCGCCTGAGTCTGCTCGGCCTTGCGTTCGGCTTCGGTGAGAATATTGACTCGGAAGCTCGCATCCGAGGCCATGATCAGATAGAGGTCAGTGTTGGCACGGTCAGGTCGACCCTTGCGATAGGCCGCAATCAACCGGTCGACATCGGCGTCATTGGTCGTTCGCAGCAGCTGTTTGACGCGGCCATGGAAGGTCGCATCGTCCATCGGCTCCAGCGGCTGGCCCGGGAAGAACGTGACTTCCGTCTCGACCGTCCCGATCAGCAAGGGGACGTTCCCGGACAGCGCCGGGGCAGTCGGATCGAAGGGGTCCGCGGGCAATGACTTGCCATCCACAACCGGCCCGAAGTTTACGGGTGGCCCGCTGCCCTCAGTGGCCTTGAGGAGCTGATCTACGGAAAGGTTCGGCAGCTGATCAAGCTGGCTCGGTTTGAGATTCAGGCGTGCCAGATACCGCTCGGCATTCTGGCTCGCGGCATCATGGGAGATTCCCTTGACCGATGCGCCACTTTGCACGATCGCCCGTCTGAACAACCCATGCGCCGCGGGCATGGCCATGAGCGAGCTGACCTTGCCGCCGCCGCCCGACTGGCCAAAGAGGGTGACGTTGTTGGGATCCGCTCCGAAGTTGGCGATATTGTCTCGCACCCACTCGAGGGCCGCGACGATGTCCAGGTTGCCCACGTTGCTGGCGGAGGCATAGCGATCGGAGCCGAATCCGGCCAGGTACAGGTAGCCCAGCGCCGACAGTCGATGATTGACCGTGACGACGACGACATCATGTTTTCGGGCAAGTTCAATGCCGTCGTAGCAGATGAAGCCGCCGGAGCCGCTCGTGAAGCCGCCGCCATGCAGCCATACCATGACCGGGAGCTTGCGTCCCCGATCGAGAGTCGGAGTCCACACGTTCAGGACGAGGCAGTCCTCGCCCATCATCTCGTCGCGGTCCATGGCCTCGACTTCGGGTGGCACCACGCCATGAAATGCCGACAGCAGCTGCGGCGAGCGCGGGCCGAGCGCGGTGGCCTCGCGAATGCCAGACCATGGTTTGGGCTTGCCCGGCGGCTGAAAACGGGCGGCCCCGGCGGTGGTGGCACCATAGGGAACGCCCCTGAAGGTGTATACCCCGGACCCCTGGGTGCCTCGTATCTTGCCGGCCGTGGTCGCCACGACTGCCGGTGTCGTGGGGGCATCGTCCGCCAATACCCTGGTGATCCGGGCGGAGAGTGCGGCGGCCGCCACCGTACCGCCGATGACGCTGCGTCGATCGATCATGCGCTGCCCCTTCTGCCTGACTGCTTGGTTAAAACCGCTGTATCCGAACGGAAACTCATTCGAGCAGTGTAGTGCATCCAATGGGATTTTCGTGGCGTTGAGATCACAACGTCCTTGCACGGGATCCCATGGTTACCCGGGCGCCGGCGGGTGAATCTGTGATAATAAAGTCCACGGGAGCGCGGACTACATCGTGCACCGCAATGTAGGGGGGAATACATGCGCAGCATTTACCGGAGGCGGCCCGCTGCCGCGGCGGCCATTGCGCTGCTGCTGGGTCTGACACTCAGCGGGGCCGCGCCTGCACAGATGGACCCTTCGGGCGAGTGGGGTCCGCGCTTCGATGAGGATCGATTCGAGCGCATACCAGGCCCGGAAATCGGCGACTACCTGGGTCTGCCGATCAACGATGCGGCCCGTCTGCGCGGCGACAGCTGGGATGCCGCGCTCCTCGAACTGCAGGAAAACCAATGTCGCGCCCACGGCTCGGATTATGGCTGGCGCGGACCCTCGAATCTGAGCATCTGGAAAGAAGTCGACCAGGCCACCCAGAAGGTCATTGCCTATCACACGCATCTGTCGGCCTACGGTGCCGAGCAGACCATCTGGATGGACGGCCGACCGCACCCCCCCGACTATGCACGACATACCTGGCAGGGATTCTCCACCGGGGAGTGGGACGGTGACACCTTGGTGATCACCACCACACACCTGAAGGAGAACTGGGTCCGCCGCAACGGCATTCCGCGCAGCGACCTCGCCACGGCACGCGTCCATCTGCTGAAGCATGGCAACTATCTGACCGTGGCGGTGATCGTCTACGACCCGGTCTACCTGACTGAACCGTTCATCCGCACCAGCGACTTCGTCTATGCGCCGCAGCAGCAGATGGCACCCTGGCCGTGCGAGCCGGTGGATGAAGTCGACCGGCCGGCCGGCGTCGTGCCCCACCATCTGCCGGGGACCAACACGTTCCTCAATGAATTCCCGGCGAACTACGGCATCCCCGTCCAGGCGACGCGCGGGGGCGCCGAGACCATGTACCCGGAGTACATGCTGAAAATGAAGACCATGACCGTCCTGCCCCGGCCCGTCAAGAAGGCCGCGACGCCATGATCAGAAGCCTGGTAAAGACCTGCTGCGCACTGGCCTGCATGACGGCAGTCAGTACCCTTGCCTGGAGCGCGCCCGCTGCTCCAGCCAATCCAGCACCCCTGCCGGACGTGCACATCCTGCCGGTGCAGGGCAATATTTCCATGCTGGTCGGGGCTGGCGGGAACATTACGGTGCAGACGGGCGCTGACGGCGTGCTGCTGGTGGATACCGGGCTCGCCACGATGAGCGACAAAGTCCTCACCGCCGTAGGCAGCCTCTCAGACAAAACCATCCGCTACATCATCAACACGCACGTGCACGCGGATCACGTCGGCGGCAACGAGGCCATCTCCAAATCGGGCAGGACGATCGCCGGCGGCAACGTGGTCGGGGACATCGGCACCAGCGCCTCCAACCAGGCAACCATCATCGCGTTCCAGACCGTGCTTGACCGTATGAGTAGCGAGGTTGCGGGGTCACCCGCATCCCCGCAGGGTGCGTGGCCGACCGATACCTACACCACTCCCGAGCGCAAGATTTTCTTCAACGGCGAAGGCGTGGAGATGATCCACATCCCGGCGGCTCATACGGACGGCGACACCATCGTGTTTTTCCGCCGCTCCGATGTCATCAGCACCGGCGACATCTTCGTCACCAACGGCTATCCGATCATCGATCTGGACCACGGCGGGAACATCCAGGGCGTGGTCGCTGGCCTCAACCGCATTGTGGAGATGGCGATTCCGGCCGACGAGCAGGAGGGAGGCACACTGATCATCCCCGGCCATGGCCGTCTCTGCGACGTGGCCGACGTGGTGTTTTATCAGGAAATGGTCATCATCATCCGCGACCGCATCGAGGACATGATCAAGAAGGGCAAGACCCTCGAGCAGGTGCTGGCCGCCAAGCCGACCCGCGACTACGACCCGCGCTACGGCTCGACCACCGGATTCTGGACCACTGACAAGTTCGTCACGGCGGTCTACAAGAGTCTTCGTGCAAAATCCTAGAAGGTATCCCATGACTCGCAAATACCTGGCGCTGCTTGCCCCCGCTGCCGTGCTGCTGGGCACACCGGCATACGCGCACCATTCATTTGCCGCAACGTACTTCGTCGATCGGGAAATCAGCATCGACGGGACGCTGACGCAGTTCATGTTTCGCAACCCGCATTCCTTCGTCAAGGTCAGCGTCAAGGACAACAAGGGTCAGGAGCAGATCTGGTCGATCGAGTGGGGCGGCGGCGCGCAGCTCACCCAGGAGCATGTGACCCGCGAGACCCTCAAGACCGGCGACAAGGTGCACGTCACCGGCAATCCCGGACGCGACCCCTCCGAGCATCGCATCCGACTGCACAAGATCGTGCGGGCCTCGGACGGCTGGACCTGGGAAGGAGTAATCATGTGATGCGGCTGAGAATACTGCCGGTACTGGCCGGTCTTGCGATCACGGGTGCGGCCCTCGCCCAGGTCGGCACAGCGCCACCCGATGCGCGCAGCCGTGCGCCCGTGGATCTGACCGGCTACTGGGTAGCCGTGGTCACGGAGGATTGGCGGTACCGGATGATGACGCCCGACAAGGGCGATTTCACGGGCATTGCGCTCAATGCCGCGGGCCGTGCGCTCATGCAGAAATGGGATCCGACTCGCGACCAGGCCAACGGCGAGCAGTGCCGGGCATACGGCGCAGCGGCGATCATGCGGGTGCCGACGCGCCTGCACATCACCTGGCAGGACGGCGCCACCTTGAAGGTCGATACCGATGCGGGGCAGCAGACGCGACTGCTGCATTTCGGTGGCGCGGCGCCCGGCGCTGCGGCGCCCAGCTGGCAGGGGTATTCGGTGGCGAGCTGGGAAGGAATGCGCGGTCGGGGCGGCTTTGGCGGTGTCACGGCGGGCCTTCCAACCACCGCCGGCCTTTCGAACGGTGCGGCGGCACCGACCCAGGACGGCTACCTCAAGATCCTGACCGCGCAGGTGCGACCGGGCTACCTGCGCAAGAACGGCGTGCCCTACGGTGCGGGCACGACGGTGGAGGAGTACTTCGACAGTTTCAAGGAACCCAACGGGGATGTCTGGCTGGTGGTGACGAGTATCGTGACCGATCCGGAATACCTGGACCAACCCTTCATCACGAGCTCCCAATTCAAGAAGACCGACGCGGCAAAGTGGAACCCGACGCCGTGTCAGGCGCAATAGCCGTGCCGAGAGCCAGCCGGTAGTCACAGATGATCCTCGATAGCGCGCTGCTATGGCTGCACGACACCTCGTTCGGCACGGTGATCCGTGAGTCCACCTGGGCCGAGCCCATTATCGAGACGATCCACGTTCTGACGCTCACGGTGTTTCTCGGCCTGGTCATTCTGCTGGATCTGCGCCTGCTTGACATGGCATTGCAAAAGACGCGCGTTGCCACCGTCTTCCGTCAGTTCAAGCCGTGGATTTTCGGCGCCTTCGCCATCATGCTGGTGACGGGCATCTCGCTGTTCGCGGGCGACCCGGTGCTGTTCTACAGCACCATTTTCTTCAAGTTGAAAATGATCATGCTGCTGGCGGCGGCGCTCAACGTGGTCGTGTTCAATCTCACCCTCGGCAAGACTCTCGGGCAGTGGGACGGGCTGGCGGTGACGCCCCGTGGCGCCAAGATCACGGGGCTGCTGTCGCTGGTCCTGTGGATCGCGGTGGTCGCCTGCGGTCGTGGCATCGCCTACGTGCTGCCGCCGCCATGAGGCAGCCATGAGCCAACTTGCGGCCTGGCTCCTGGCCTTCTGTCGCTGGTGCAATAGCTCGTTTTTCGGCCACGGCATTCGCGAGTCCGCCTGGCTCTTTCCCTTCGTCGAGGTGTTTCATCTGCTGGCGCTCGCCTTGTTGGGCGGAACGCTGATTCTGCTCAACATGAGCCTGGTGGGATTTCGCTTTGGCCACGCATCGACGCGGGAACTGGAGCGGGAGCTGCGGCCCTGGATGTACGGCAGCATCGGGGTGATGCTGGTCTCGGGCTTCCTGTTGTTCTCCACCGAGGCGGTGAAGATGTACGGCAACTGGGCGTTTCAGCTCAAGATGTCGTTCCTGCTGCTCGCGCTGCTGTTCACGTTGACGATTTACCGCAAGGTGATCGACTCGCCCCGCTCCGGCACGGGCGTACGCTGGGCGACGGCGCTGGTGTCGCTGCTCCTATGGCTAGGGGTCGGACTCGGCGGGCGCGCCTTGGGCTATGTCACCACTGCCGCCTCGTCGGTCGCAGGTCCTTAGCAGGATTCAGGCGTCAGAGGCGTTCCAGCAGCAGCGCGATGCCCTGTCCGACGCCGATACACATCGTACACAGCGCCAGACGTCCACCGCTAGTCTGCAGCTGATTGAGCGCCGTCATTGCGAGGCGCGCGCCGCTCGCCCCCAGCGGATGCCCGACGGCAATGGCGCCGCCGTTGGGGTTCACCTGCTGCGCATCATCGGGCAGCGCAAGTTCACGCAGCACGGCGAGGGCCTGCGCGGCAAAGGCCTCATTGAGTTCGATGACATCGATCTGCGACAGCTTGAGGCCGGCTTGCGCCAGCAGCTTCTGGGTTGCCGGCACCGGTCCTCTTCCCATGACGCGCGGTGCGACACCGGCAACGGCCCCACCGACGATCCGGGCCCGCGGGGTGAGACCATGGCGCTGTGCCGCAGCTTCGCTGGCTATCAGCAGCGCCGCAGCGCCGTCATTGAGGCTGGAGGAATTACCGGCGGTGACAGAACCATCCGGGCGCACGACTCCCTTGAGCCGGGCGAGCCCTTCCAGTGTCGTGTCGGCGCGGGGCTGCTCGTCGCAATCCACGGTGATCGGCGCCTTTTTTGGCGACGCGGTCGTGTGGGCAACGATTTCGCGCGTGAAGAAGCCCTGCGCCAGGGCGCGCGCGTAGCGCTGCTGGCTGCGCCATGCGAACGCATCCTGATCGGCGCGCGAAATGCCGAATTCGGCCACCAGGTTCTCGGCCGTCTGTGCCATCGAGTCGCAGCCAAAACGCGCCTCGAGCTGCGGATTGATGAAGCGCCAGCCCAGAGTCGTGTCCTCGAGTTTCGCGCCCCGTGCATAGGCCCCTTCCGCCTTGGCCAGCACGTAAGGCGCGCGTGACATGCTCTCGACCCCTCCGGCGATGACCAGTTCGCAGGCTCCGGTCTGGATGGCGCGAGCGGCCGCGAGCGTCGCATCGAGGCTGGAACCGCACAGGCGATTGACGGTGACCGCCGGCACGCTTTCCGCCAAGCCCGCCAGCAACACCGCCATACGGGCGACGTTGCGATTGTCCTCACCCGCCTGATTGGCACAACCGTAATACACATCATCGAGGCGGGACCAGTCGACCGTGGGATTGCGCTGCTGCAGGGCGCGCAGCGGCAGCGCCGCCAGCTCATCCGTTCGCACCGCTGCCAGCGCTCCGCCATAGCGGCCGAACGGCGTCCTGGCGAAGTCGCACAGGTAGGCCTCAACGAGCTCACCGCGCATCACGCCTCGTCCCGATGTGCGGCATCGGTACGCGCCTGCAGATCGCGCAGTACCTGCAGTTCCTGTTCCGATGGCGCAACCGTCGTGGCGAGCGCTTCCGAAAACCGCAAGTGGCCCCAGCCGCAGGCGGCGCGCGCCGCATCCCGGGTGACCCCCGGGTGCAAGGTGGTCACCACCAGTTCACAGGTCTCAGGATCCGGTTCCAGCACACACAGGTCGGTCATGATCCGGGTGGGGCCTTTGGTCGCAAGACCCAGCGCTGCACGGCAGCCGCGGCCGGTACCGTGGCCGAACGAGGTGATGAAGGGCAATGCTTCGACGAAGGTTCGCGGCGACATCGGCATCGTGATGAAGATCTCCTGGCAGCTGGAGGCAATCTCGGGCGCCCCGCCCCCACCGGGCAGGCGTACCTTGGGTGTAAGGTAGGGGCCGACCACCGTGGTGTTGAGATTGGCGTAACGATCCATTTGCGCACCCGCCAGAAAACCCACGGTGATCCGGCCGCCCTGCAGCCAGTAGCGGAACATCTCGGGCACCGCAACAGTGGTCAGCGCGGTCTCGCACAGCTCACCATCGCCGATCGACAACGGCAGTACGCTCGGCCGGGCGCCGATGGTGCCGGATTCGTAGATCAGAGTGATCTGCGGGGCATGCGTCAGGCGGGCGAGATTGCAGGCGGCCGAGGGTGCCCCGATGCCCACGAAACAGACGTCCCGGTTCTTCAAGGCGCGTGCCGCCACCACGGTCATCATTTCGCTGGCGCTGCAAGGGGCGGCCGTGCGCAAGTCCATGCGGCTCACCTCGCCCGCGGACTGTGCGAGCGGAAAGCCTCGGGGCCCTGCTTCAGCACGTGTTCATTCATCCACGCCTTGAACCCCTCGCGATCCCGCGAGATGGCATCCCACTGCGTGTAGAACGAATTCGCACGCCGATAGTATCCCTGGGCGTACGAGGGGTAGGCGCCTCCCGGCACCACGGCGATGGCGGAGATGGTCCACGACGGCAGTATGACTGCGTTCAGGCCCGGCGCTGCGAGGGCATCGACCTGCTCCTCAACCGTGACAATCGCGCGCCTCGCGGCGAGCACCGCCTGTTTCTGCACGCCGACGATGCCATCGAGCAGCACATTGCCCGCGCGATCCGCGCGCTGCGCATGGATGATGGTCACATCCGGGCGAATGGCCGGAACGGCCGCCAGCACTTCACCCGTAAAGGGACATTCGACTTTACGGATCCTGGGATTGACCTTCGGCAGATCCACGCCGATATAGCCGCGGAACGCCGCGAACGGCAGATTGGCGGCGCCGGCCTCATACGCATTGGCCATGGCGGCGTGGGAATGTTCCTCAAGCTGCAGCGGCCGGGGCCAGCCGTTCTCGACGGCATCACGCAGCCGATGCAGGGAACCCACGCCGGGATTGCCACCCCAGGAGAAAATGAGGCGGTCCGCCGCGCCCATGCCGATCAGCTGATCGTAGATGAGATCAGGCGTCATCCGCACCAGCGTGAGGTGCTCGATGCCCTGCCGCAGCACTTCGTGTGCGGCGGCGAATGGGATCAGGTGGGTGAACCCTTCCATGGCGACGCAGTCGCCATCGTGCACGTTGGCGGCAATCGCCTCGCTCAATGTGCAGAACAAGGGCCCAGGGGGCGGCGCGACGTCCGGCGGCATCGTCACATCCCGCCCTCTGCCGTCACGTCAATATCTGAGCGGCTCGATCTTCTCCAGCAGCTCCTCGCGACGGCTGGCGAAGAACGGTGGAATCTGCATCGCCGTCCCCAATTTCTCGTAGGTCTCATCGACGAGGAATCCCTGCGGCTTTGACACTGTCGCTTCAAACAGCGCGCCGCCGGGTGTGCGTACATAGACCGAATCGAAATAACCCCGATCCTTCATTTCCGAGACATCGGTGAAGCCCAATCCCTCAAGATGGAATTTCACCTTGCTCTGCGCCTCATGATCGGCAACCTCGAATGCCACGTGGTGCGGAACGCCTTCGCCATAGGTCCAACTGCCTGCGGCCACATTCGGTTCAATGCGAAATTCCACGACGGCGCCACTGCCGCCTTTGCCCACTTCGTAGCGCAGGTAGTTGCCATCGGCCGCCTTGCGGGTGCCGTTCCAGCCGCCCTGCATGAACTCCTCGGAGTTATCGGCGTCGCGCACCGACACCACGACACCATGGGTCCCGCGCAGTCCGTGCTCCTGTGGCACCGCACCATTGCTGTACGGCGCGCGCGAATCACCCTTCGCCTCGATGAGTTCATATTCGATGCCGCAGGGATGATGAAAGGCCACCAGTCGCTCACCGAAGCGCTCCGAAACATGAACGGCAAAACCACGGCTCTCAAGATGGCGCTCCCAGAAGGAAGCGGAGCCCTCCGGTATCGACAACGCGACGGTGCAGACCTGACCGGTGCCCTTGCGGGCCTTGCGCCCGGAATGCTTCATCGGAAAGCAGGTGATGAGCCGGCTCACATCGCCCGTGTCGTTGCCGTAATACAGGTGCAGAATCGGCTCTTCGCCATCGTACAGGGCCGTCTTCTTGACGCTCTTCAGCCCGAGCACTTGCGTGTGGAAGTCGTAGTCTTCCTGAGCATTGCCGACACTGAGCGTCAGATGATGATGCCGCTGGATATAGTTATTCACGCTCATCTTTGATCCCCTCGAAAAGGCGTCCTGCTGCGATGGATAAGTGTCCGGAAGTGCGCGCATTCTACCTCATTTGGCGGAAGCGCCGAAATGACGGCGTTGACTGCGCAATCGGCGGCACCACCGAATTGTGCCGGTCGCGGTGGTACAGTGCGCGCAGTCCGGTGATCACCAGTAAAAGCAGGGCTGGATATGCATAACAAAGGCCACGGGATCCCAACGACACATGTCGGCAGCCTGCCGCGCAGCCAGGCGGTGACCGACGTGATTTTTGCCCGTGAACGCGGGGATGCCCGTGATCGCGCCCAGGACGACGCCCTGATCGCCCAGGCCGTGGCAGAGGTGGTGCGCCGGCAGGTGGATATCGGGATCGATATCGTCAGCGACGGCGAGATGAGCAAAATCAGCTATGCGACCTACGTCGCCGAACGCTTCACCGGTTTTGCGGGCGATACGCCGCGCGAGGCAGGTCAGGATCTGGTCGACTTTCCGGGGTTGCTGCGCAAACTGGCCGATCGCGGCGCCACGGCAAAGTACCGCCGCCCACGCTGCGTGGGCGACATCAAGGTTCGCACCACGGTGCCTCTGGAGACGGACATCCGCAACTTGAATGCAGCGGGTGTCGCCGCCTCCCCGGCCGCGACCTTCATGAATGCGGCCTCCCCCGGGGTCATCGCTTTTTTTCAGCCGAATGATTATTACCGCACGCAGGATGACTATCTGGAAGCCGTCGCGGCGGCCATGCAGACTGAATATGAGGCCATCGTGAAGGCCGGCATCATTCTGCAGATTGATGCGCCTGATCTGGCCATGGGGCGGCACACGATGTATCGCGATCGCAGCGTCGATGAGTTTTACACGCTGGCCGCGCGCCACATCGAGATTCTGAACCACGCCTTGCGCAACGTGCCGGCCGACCGTGTCCGGATGCATGTGTGCTGGGGCAACTACGAGGGACCGCATCATCACGATGTGCCGATGGAGCGCCTGCTGCCCATTGTGCTGAAGGCCAAGCCACAGGGGTTGCTGTTCGAGGCCGCCAATCCGCGCCATGCGCATGAATGGGTGGTGTTCCAGGATGCCAAGATCCCGGAGGACAAGATCCTGATCCCGGGCGTGCTATCGACCACCACCAACTACGTCGAGCATCCGCTGCTGGTGGCTGAACGCATTGAGCGCTTTGCGCGCATCGTGGGACGCGACCGGGTGATCGCGGGCACCGATTGCGGCTTTGGCACCTTCGCCGGGTTCGGCCCGGTCGAGCCGGACATCGCTTACCTGAAGCTGCAGTCCCTGGTGGAGGGGGCGCAGATCGCCTCGCGCCGGCTGGCTGCGTGAAGCTGCGTTTTCAGCGCAGGTAGCCAAAGCCGCGCGCCATCAGCGCGGCGCACGGTAGGATGACGACGATGGCGGTGAGTTCCAGCATCAGGCACAGGCGCACCCGTCGCATGCAGGCCTGGGAGATCTCAGGCGCCTGACCCGTTTTCAACAGCTTCGTCCAGGACAGCATGACCGCTGTGGGATAGATCGAGATCAGTGCGGCAGCCAGGAATGCGCCAAACTTGATCATGAAGTAGAGGTCATGCCAGTAGTAGCCCGGCCCCTTCTCGTACCACGTCACCCGCATCAGACCGACGATCAGCAGGATCGTTGCCGATGCACCGAATACCAGGTCGATGCGTTGCAGACGGCGGGCCTGCGCGGCGGTGAACGGTGGCCTGAAGGTGACCACCTCCACTGCCAGCATCGCGACCACGGTGAACGCGGCCAGATGGTGCAGTGAGGCCGTCAGCACGGATGGATTCATGCCCTGCGTCCCGTGTCGATGATGGCGGCTGGCGTGATCTCGCCGATGGTACGCGCGCCACAGCCGACCATGGCGAGCCGCAACTCCACGTTGAGAATATCGAGCACGCGCTCGACGCCGTCCTGGCCGAAGGCTGCCAGGCCCCAGGCGTAGGGACGCCCGATACCGACTGCGCTGGCGCCGAGCGCGAGCGCCTTGAGCGCATCGGTGCCGCGACGCACGCCGCCGTCAACGAGGACCGGAATGCGCCCGCCAACACCGCGCACGACGTCCGGCAGTGATTCGAGCGTGCCGCGGCCACTCTCGATGGACCGCCCGCCGTGATTGGAGACGATGATGCCATCGGCGCCGTTCTGCACCGCGAGCGCGGCATCCTCCGCCGACTCGATGCCTTTCAGCACCACCTTCATCTTGGTCACATCTTTCAGCTGTTTGACGAAGTCCCACGTCAGCGATGCCTGCGTGAGGCCCAGACCGGTAGTGTCGATGCCGGCAAACATCGGTTTCATGCTGATCAGCGGCCGTGGATTGCCATGATCATCCACGGCGTGGCAATCGCCGCAGGTGCGCGTGTCCTCGCGGCGCAGTCGCGCCGCGGTTTCGGTGTTGCGGCCGGCGGGCGTATCCACGGTGACGGCTACTACCGGGCAGCCGGCAGCCTCGGCGCGCCGGACCAGCTTCTTGGTGACCTCAAACTGGTTCGTCGTATAGAGCTGGTACCAGACCGGCGTGCCGCGCACATCGTTGATCTCTTCCACCGGAAACGACGCCTGGGTCGACATGATGTGGAGCGAGTTCTTTTTCTTGGTCGCGCGGGCGACCGCGATGTCGCCTTCGGGATTCAGTGCCCGAAGACTGCCGATGGGCCAGCAGCCGATCGGGGATGCGGCCTTGATGCCGAATACCTCAATCGACAGGTCGACATGGCTGACATCGACCAGCCGCCGCGGCCGCAGTTGGTAGCGACCATACGCGTCCCGGTTGGCGCGCAACGTGACGTCGCCATCGACGCCACTTTGCAGATAGCCCCAGTGCGCCGGGGGCACCAGGCGCTGCGCGATCGCTTCAAGTTCGAACACATCCAGGGCGTCGGCGGCCGAGGCCGGCAAACGCTCATCGGCGAGGACACGAGTCCAGGGCGTAAGCGCCGCGCATAGCGGACTTGCGGCCAGAAAGCTCAGCAGTGCGCGTCGCTCCAGACTCATCATCCCCTCCGCCACATTGCGCATCAGCCGCCACGATACGCCGTTCTACCCTGCCCTGGGCAGGCCCGATTCGCTCACGTCTGGAACGTACTCGAGCAGGTCACCGGGCTGGCATTCGAGAAACTGGCAGATCGCTTCAAGGGTCTCGAAACGCACCCCGCGTACCTTCCCGGACTTCAGCAGCGACAGATTTGATTCCGTAATTCCAATTGCTTCGGCCAGCACGTTGGAGCGAACCTTGCGCTTGGCCAGCATCACGTCCAATCGCATGACGATGGCCATCAGATAAAGTCCTTTCTTTCAAGATCCGCCTCGCGACCCAATTCCATGACGTGGGCGATGACATAGATCATGGCGCCCAGCACCACCGTCAAGGCGGCATTGGCGGTATTCAGTACGGTGGTATGGGTCGCCCACATAAAGAGTCGTCCCGACACGTTGCCGGCAATCGCCGCAGCCACCAGCCACATCCCGAACAATTTGATGCGCCGGATGTTGTCCGACGCAAAGATCACGCCACTGGAATACAGAACGAAGAGGCTGCGTAGCTGGAACAAGGTGAGCGCGATGCAGGCTCCACAAAGGCCACTGAGCGCGGCCACCGCCCAGCGCTGTTCCGCAGTAAGTGTGCCGAGAGGGATGCCTCCGCCGGCCCCGATCCCCAGGCCAACGGTCCAGCCATCAAAGCTCAGGAAACTGGGCACGGAGGCCGCGTGAGTGGGTAACAACAGGATGGCCGGGACTTGGATGCAGGGAAGCACCACGGCGGCGGCGAGTGCGACGGTGAGCAATAAACTGATCGGGCGGCTGAGCATGCGAATCCGCGACAAGGCGCGGGCCTGCGGGGCCATGGGGATGGCAGCTTGCATGACACTTCCTCGTTCCGTGGTAACGAGGTGAACCATACATCAAGTTCTTTCTGTATTAAAACAATTATTTGTTTGATTACGTCCGCACGAGCTCCGCAAACCCGGTATCGCGACTTACCCCCGGGCGCAAACGCAATGACATCAGCGCAAAGACAATTCCCAGGATCGCCCCCGCGATGACATCCAGGAGGACATGCTGTTTGATGGCCAGCGTCGAATACGCGATCGCCAGGAACCATGCCGCATTCAACATCCGCAGTTGCAGCGGCGCACGTGTTGAACGAAGCACCTCGTCAATGCGCACCGCGGTGAATATGGCGACGGCGACGTGCATCGATGGGCAGGCGTTGCTGGTTTGATCGACGCGGTGGAGCATCGTGAAACCGGGGAAGTGCGTGGCGGCCAGTATTCGTGTCGGCACCTGCGTGGGCCAGAAATAGAAGATCGCCAGCCCGGCGATGCACAGGGCGCACATCCACAGGCCATACGCCGCAAACTCCCCCAGCGTGCGTTGCAATCCGGGCCCGACACCAATGTAGATCCACAGCGAGACGTAGGCCAACAATGCTGCCGGCTGGAACGGGATGATCAGATCCACGCCGGTCTGCGGCATGATCATCGGTGAATACGCCGGATGCCGCTGCACAAAAAAGTAGCCGACGAAAAAGACCGCCGTGAGAAACGTGGTCCACAGCACCGTCAGCAGGAAACTGGCACGGACTCTGGTGCCCAGTTCAAAGTTCCACGACCGCTGCGGGCCTGACGTCGTGTTGATCTGACTGCCGAATTGTCTTGAAAAAAGCTCGCGCACTGATGCAGAACCCTGGCCATTCCCGAAGTTCCATACTAACCGGTCTGGGTCGCCGATACTCATATTGGAAACCCGCCTCTCTGGCAGAATTCCGGGTCGGCTGCCCCCCTACGGCCATGAATCCGGAAATACTCCCTCGCCATGAACGCATCGCATCAAAACCCACGTGACCTGCTGACTGCAATCGCCCGGCAGGCGATGCTGGACCAGGGGCTGCTGCCGGATTTTTCCCCGGCGGCGCAGGCGCAGGCCGATTCGCTCACCCGTTCTGCCGCGGACAGCGTCGCCCGCGACCTGCGCGCTGCGGAATGGGTCTCCATCGATAACGATGATTCCCTGGATCTGGACCAGCTGTCCGCCGCGCAATCCCTGACCGCCACGACGACCCGGCTGCTCGTCGCCATTGCCGATGTGGACGCGACCGTAATCCAAGGATCCCCGATCGATGCCCACGCCCGCCAAAACACCACCTCGGTTTACACGGCGGGACGCATTTTTCCGATGCTGCCCGAGAAGCTATCCACGAATCTCACCTCCCTCGTCCAGGGCGCGGAGCGCCTCGCGATGATTATCGAGATGGTGGTCGGCGCGGACGGCAGTATCGCGAGCTCCGACATCTACCGCGCAACTGTCGTCAACAAGGCGAAGCTGGCCTACGACAGCGTGGCAAGCTGGCTGGAAGACGGCGCCGCCGCGCCGCCGGCACTGGCCGCCGCGGGATTGCAAAACCAGGTGCGCCTCCAGGACCAGGTCGCCCAGGCACTGGGACGCGTCCGCCATGCACAAGGCGCACTCACACTGGAGACGATCCAGACCAGCGCCGTCTTTGAAGGCGAGGCGCTGCAGGATCTGGTACCGGACCGCAAGAACCGTGCTCACGAGCTGATCGAGAACATCATGGTTGCGGCCAACGGCGTCGCGGCACGCTGGCTTCAGGACAAGGGACTGGCTTCGATCCGCCGGATATTGCGCACTCCCGAGCACTGGGATCGGATCGTGGCGCTGGCGGCTGAGCATGGGGGGCAACTGCCCGCGGTGGCAGATGCGGTTGCGCTCAATGCATTCCTCGCGCAGTGTCGCAGGGAGCACCCCGACCAGTTTCCCGATCTGTCGCTATCGGTCATCAAGCTGCTCGGCCGTGGTGAGTACGCGCTGGAGTCGCCCGGGGAGACGGTCGCGGGACATTTCGGTCTGGCCGTGCGCGACTACATGCACTCCACGGCGCCCAACCGACGCTATCCGGACGTGATTACCCAGCGCCTCATCAAGGCTGCACTCGCAGGCGCAACGGCGCCCTACACCACCACCGAACTTCAAGCCTTGGCGGTCCACTGCACGATGCAGGAAGACCACGCCGCGAAAGTGGAACGGCGCGTCGGCAAGTCGGCTGCCGCGCTGCTATTGCAGCAAAGAGTCGGCCAGACATTCGATGCCATCGTCACCGGCGCCGCCGACAAGGGCACCTGGGCGCGAACCACACTGCCGCCGGTGGAAGGGCGCATTGTCCGCGGATTCCAGGGTCTGAAGGTCGGTCAATCGGTGCGGGTGCGACTGCTCAGTACCGACGTTAGCCGCGGCTTCATCGATTTCGCCTGCGAGGCTTAGCCCATGACCACGATTCCAACGCCTGCCGTGCATCTTGCCTATGAAAACGCGCAGTTCGTCACCAGCGATGAGGCGCGGCCGCTGCGCATCCTCGCCGAATACCTGGAGCCATTGAAGCGCTTTCAGCAGGCCGGGATCCACGACACGATTGTCTTCTTCGGCTCCGCGCGCCTGACGGCGAGCGGGCCCATGGGGCACTACTACAACGACGCCCGGACGCTGGCGCGCCTGATCACCCTGTGGTCGAAGTCGTTGTCATCACATGCGCACCGCTATGTCATCTGTTCGGGCGGCGGCGGGGGCATCATGGAGGCGGCGAACCGCGGAGCCGCGGAGGCGGGTGGAAAAACCATTGGATTGAATATCAGCCTGCCGCATGAGCAGGCCGCGAATCCCTACATCACCCCGGAGCTCGCGTTCGAGTTTCATTATTTCTTCATGCGCAAGCTCTGGTTCGCGCATCTGGCGCGCGGGCTGGTCGCCTTTCCGGGTGGCTTCGGCACCTTGGATGAACTCACGGAAATCCTCACCCTGGCCCAGACGCACAAGCTGGAGCGCCGCATACCCGTGATCCTGTACGGGTCGGAATACTGGAATGAGATCATCAATTTCAAGGCGCTCCTGCGTCATGGCGTGATCAGCGCCGAGGATCTGGAGCTGTTCGAATTCGCCGACACCCCGGATGCCGCCTTGCGGGTGCTGCAAGCGAAGCTCGAACCCGAGCCGTCAGGCAAAACGCCCTGCTTCGCACACAGCGTGCGAAAAAACCCTCGACGGCCGGGTCAGGAAACTCCTACATGACGGCGACTGAGTGAGCGGTTGATTCAGCGCAGCAAAACCCCGCATATCGCCATATGAAGTTTTCAGTGTGGGCGCCGCTTGCGAAGACGAGCGTTGAGTTGGTGTGCGCGGAACAACGGTTCGCAATGACGGCGGCTGCCGATGGGTATTGGCACCTCGAGTGCGATCCCCCAGGCATCGCCGCCGGTTACCGCTTTTCGCTCGACGGTTCGGACCCGCTTCCCGATCCGCGTTCCGCGTGGCAGCCCGAAGGCGTGCATGGTCCGTCCTACCCGGTCGATACCGCGGCGCTGAAAGCGATCAGCCGAAGTTCGTTCCAACAAAAGCCGCTCAGCAAAGCCATCATCTATGAGCTGCATATCGGCACCTTCACCCCCGAGGGGACCTACGCGGGCGCCGTCAATAAACTTTCGCACCTGGTCGCACTGGGTGTGACCCACGTCGAAGTCATGCCGCTCGCCACCTTTCCGGGCAAGCACGGCTGGGGCTACGACGGGGTTTACCTGTTTGCACCGCAGCCCTCCTACGGCACTCCAGAGGATCTCGCCCGATTCGTCGCCGCCTGCCATGCACAGGGCCTCGCGGTCCTGCTCGATGTCGTCTACAACCACCTGGGGCCCGACGGCAATTACCTGCGCAACTTCGCTCCTTACTTCACCAATCACGTCAAAACCGGCTGGGGAGATGCCATCAACTACGATGGCGCCTACAGCGATGGCGTCAGGCAATTCGTGCTCGACAATGCCCGCATGTGGCTGGACGTCTACGGTTTCGACGGACTTCGATTGGACGCCGTCGGCGCCATCTTCAGTTTCGAGGCCGTGCATCTGCTGGAAGAGCTGGCGAATTCGGTGCATGCCTTTGCCGATGCCAATAATCGCTGCGTCGTCCTCATTGCGGAGAGCGACCTGAACGATCCACGACTGGTGCATCCCCCGCAGCGCGGCGGTTACGGCCTCGATGCCCACTGGGCCGATGACTTCCACCACGCGCTGCACAGTGCGATGACCGGCGAGACGGTCGGCTACTACATGGATTTCAACGGCGTCGAGGACGTTGCCATGGCGCTTCGCGACAGCTACGTCTACCAGGGCCAGTATTCTGCTCATCGCAAACGCCGGCACGGCCGACCGCCCTCCGGTGTAAGGCCCGACCAGCTCGTGGTCAATTCACAAAATCACGATCAGATCGGCAATCGCGCCAAAGGTGAACGCCTGAGCATGCTGCTCGAGCCCATACAGCTGAAGGCCGTGGCTGCCATCACCATTCTGTCGCCCTTTGTGCCCCTGCTCTTCCAGGGTGAGGAATGGGGCGCATCGACGCCGTTTTTCTACTTTACCGATCATCAGAACAAGGAACTCGGACAGCTGGTGGCCGAGGGACGCCGCCAGGAGTTCAAGACTTTTGGCTGGGCACATGAAGTCCCCAATCCACAGCTGCACGAGACGTTCGAAAGTTCCCGGCTGAACTGGCAGGAACTCACCCACTCGCCACATCGGGAGCTGTTCGAGTGGTATCAGAAAATCATCGCCCTGCGGGCCTGCGATCGTCATCCGCTGCCGCTGCCGGTGAATGTTGCCTACGATGCCACGCAGCGCTGGCTGTGGTTCGTGCGCGGGGACTTATGCGTCGTGGTGAATTTCGCGCCACAGCCGGCGGATATCCCGTTTCCGGAGGGCACCTGGCGCCTGTTGCTCTCATCAGTGCCCGAAGCCTCCGAATCCGGGACTTTGGCCGGATACGAAACTCAGATCTACAGCGCCAATATATAGCCGCGAGCCACTCTCAAGATGACTCTTTGAGCAGCAGCGCGACCGGAAATTGCCCAAACAGCTCGGTCGCACTGGCAGAAGCCGACAACTTTTCCAGCGTGAAGACATTTGCCCAGGTGCCGCTGGGCAGTGGCAGCCGGGTATCCTCCCACTGGTTGGCGAACGACAGGGTCAGCCGCGGCACCACCGCGATGAGGTTCTCGCCCCGACGAAATGCGAACAGGTTGCCCAGATGCGCTCCCTGGGCCGCGAGCGGCTGATACCGGCTGTGTTCGGCAAATTCATCGGGAAGGGCAGCGCGCAAGGTAAGCAAACGGTCTATCAGCCAAAGCTTCGGCGCGCCCGAATCCCAGTCCGCCAGCGCCTGCGCCGCCGTCATCGAGCGGCAGCGACTGAGCAGCTGCGTCCTTAGCGCATAGTCCACCGGCCGGCGATTGTCCGGGTCGACCAGGCTCAGGTCCCACAACTCGGTTCCCTGATAAAAGTCCGGCACGCCCGGCACCACCAGCTTGATGAGGGTCTGCGCCAGGCTGTTGATCCGCCCGGGCAGCACCAGCGGCTCAATGAACTCTACCAGGCTTTTGACAAACTCCTCATTCAGCAGCACCCGCTCGACGAACCCCTTGATGTTCTCCTCGTAACCGACATTGGGTTCCTGCCAGGAGGTTCTCAACTTGGCTTCGCGGCACGCCTTGAGCATGTACTGCCAGCAGCGCGCCACATCGATGGGCCACGCACCCACCAGGGTCTGATAGAGCAGGTACTCGGCGTGACGGTCCTGCGTGCGGTTGTTCCAGGCGCCCTCATTCATCTTCGTCCACTGGTGCAGGGCTTCCGCCCAGCGATCGGCGATTTCGGAGAGCAGCGAGATGCGCGTGCGCACATCTTCACTGCGCTTGTTGTCATGCGTGGAGGTCGTCAGCTGGTTTCGCGGCCAGTGCTCACTCAGATACAGGCAATACTCATGAAACTTGTCCGAGGAAATGCCGATGAGGGAGGCCTGGGCGCCCACTTCATTGCACGACAGGAGCCGGTCAAAACAATAGAACGTCGTGTCCTCCACGCCCTTTGCCATCACGGCGGGCGTCAGCTGCTGCCATTGGCTGATGAAGGCGATTTCCTCCTCATTCAACTGCTCCTTGGTCAGCAGCGCGAGCAGAAAATCAAACATTGCGCTGTCGATGGTCGGACGGGCGAACCGGGCGCTGCGAACCGCTTCGGCCAGCACCGCCTTGTCGGCATCGCCGACAGGCGCCGCCGTTCGATAGGTGCGGTAAACCCCAAGCGATGCGGTTACCTGGGCCAGCGCATCGCGAAGCTGCTGCGGGCTCAGATCGCGCGTGTGACGTGACTGGCGCGCCAGATGGTTTGCCATCACCGACAGCCGCTGGTGCTCGTAGGCAAAGGCATGGCCGACAATGTAATCCTTCTTCTCGCGTATCAACGCTCCCAGATCGACCGAATGCCCGGTGAAGTCCGCGTAAGTCGAAGTCAGCTTGTCGCTATGCTGGTCACTCATCCACAGCCGATTGACCTTCGCCAGAAAGTCGTAGCCCACCGTGCCATCGATGGGCCAGCTCGCCGGCAAGCGCTCTTCGGTATCGAGAATCTTCTCCGCGTAGATGCGCCCCTCCGGCAGGAGCGTCCGCAGCCGCTCAAAGTATTCGAGCGGATCGCGCAGGCCATCCGGATGATCCACCCGCAGGCCGTCAATCTGTCCGGCCGCAATCATCTTGCGGAATCGGTTGTGGGTCGCATCGAAGACTTCGCGCCGTTCCGTTGACAGGCCGATCAGCGTGGAGACATCGAAAAAGCGGCGATAATTGACGAATTCTCCAGCGAGCTTCCAGCTGTGCACAGCGTAAAACTGCCGCTGTATGACGGCATCGAGCTGCTCCTCGTCGCTGTTGATGGCCTCCAGTCGCGACGCCAGCGAGCCAGGTTCGCTCTCCTTGAGGAACCGTGTGGCCGCTTCGGCCGCCTCGCGATAGGCACTCTGGTCAGCGCTTCCCGGCGCTTCAAGCAGCGACAAGCGCTGCAGCTGCGCAAAACAGGCTGGCGGCTTATCCGACAGCGCGCCCCATGACTCGGGCGACAACGGCCAGGTGTTCTCAAAATGTCTCAGCCGCGGGCGTCCATGCCTGAACTCGATTTTCAGCTCACCGGCGCTGAGCGCCTCGCCATAGGGGCGGGCGAGGCTGCAAATATGTACGCAGAACCGACTGCCCGCGGGCTGGCGAATGTCGAAGTACCCGCAATATCCGCTGTACGGGCCATGGGCGAGCACGTCATCCCACCACGGGTTCAGCTCGGTGGCCGCCATGTGGTTCGGCACGATATCGAGAAGGATGCCGAGCGCCTGCGCGCGGGCCGCGTCGACAAAATGCGCCCACGCCTGGTCGCCACCCAGATCACGGCTGACATGCCTGGGATCGATGACATCGTAGCCGTGCGCGCTTCCCGGCGTCGCCTGCAACGCCGGTGACAGGTAGACATGGCTCACGCCAAGTTTGGCGAGGTACGGCAGAACCTGTTCAGCGTCCGCCAGGGTGAATCCTGAATGCAGTTGCAACCGATAGGTGGCGATCCAGGGGCGCGGGGATGTGGCAACCGCAGGCATGCTAGTCCGCCCTGACAAACAGCACCAGTGAGCGACCCGTCACGCCATAGACATCACCGGTCTTGCCCTTGTAGGGAACTTCCTCATTGGCTTCATGAGTGTCCACCACCCGGTCCCAGGTTTGCCCATCGGGATACTCCGGCAGCGTGAAATTGACCAGGTCGTGGTGCGAGTTGAGCACCAGCAGCATTGCCGCCTCGGTGCCGCGCTGCTGCACCCCGGTGGGCCGGGCGCGACCGTCCATCAGCATACCGAAGCACTTCATCAGGTCATCGCCCCATTCCTCGCCGGTCATCTCCCGCCCCGAGGCGTTGATCCAGGTGAGATCCTTGATGTCGAGCTCCGCATCATAGCTGCCGGTCAGAAAACGGTTGCGTCGCAGTATTGGATACTTGGCGCGCATCGCGCAGAGGGTCTGGACGAATCGCAGCAGCGACTTGCCCTTGTCTCCCAAGTCCCAGTTGATCCAGCTGACCTCGTTGTCCTGGCAGTAGGCGTTGTTGTTGCCGCCTTGCGTGCGGCCGAATTCATCGCCGGCCACGAACATCGGGGTGCCCTGAGACAGGAGCAGCGTGGCAAGGAAGTTGCGCAGCTGGCGCTCGCGCAGCGTATTGATCTCCGAGTCGTCCGTCGGACCTTCGGCGCCGCAATTCCAGGACCGGTTGTCGCTCGATCCATCCCGATTGCCCTCGCCATTGGCCTCATTGTGCTTGTCGTTATAGGAGACCACATCGTTCAGCGTGAAGCCGTCATGCGCCGTCACAAAGTTGACGCACGCGGATGGCCGACGACCCAGGCGGTTGAAGACATCGGCGGATGCGCACAGTCGATTTGCCACCGCTCGCGCCGAAGCATCGCCCTTCCAGTAGTCGCGCACGGTATCGCGATAGCGGTCATTCCACTCGGCCCAACCGGGTGGGAACTGTCCAACCTGATAACCCCCGGGGCCGCAATCCCAGGGTTCGGCGATGAGCTTCACCGAGCGCAATGTGGGGTCCTGGTGGCAAACCTTGAGAAAGCCGCTTTGACTGTCGAAACCATCTGGTTCGCGGGCGAGGATGGTCCCGAGGTCAAAACGGAAGCCATCGATATGCAGTTCATTGACCCAGTAGCGCAGGCTATCGGTGACCATCTCAATCACGTTGGGGTGCGATAGATTCACCGTGTTACCGGTACCGGTGTCATTGATGTAGTACCGCTTGTCGGGGAGCAGGCGGTAGTAGGAGGTATTGTCGATGCCCTTGAACGACAGGGTCGGACCGCGCTCGTTGCCTTCGGCCGTGTGGTTGTAAACCACATCGAGAATGACCTCGAGCCCCGCGTCATGAAAACTCGCCACCATTTCCTTGAATTCGCGCAGCGACTGTTCGGGTTCGAAGGCGTAGCGCGGGTCGGGCGCAAAGAAGCCGATACTGTTGTAGCCCCAATAGTTCGTCAGGCCTTTTTCCAGCAGATGACTGTCATTGATGAAAGTATGGATCGGCAGCAGTTCGATGGTCGTCACGCCGAGCGCCTTGACGTAGTCGACGACTTCTTTTGTTCCCAATCCCTTATAGGTGCCGCGCTGCTTGTCCGGCACCGCGGGATGCAATTTGGTGAAGCCCTTCACGTGAGCCTCATAGATGATGGTGCGGTCCCACGGCACGCCGCGTTTGCGCGGCTGACCCTTCCAGTCGAAATTGGGATCCACGACCACGCATTTCGGCATGAATGCGGCGCTATCGCGCGCATCGAAACTTACGTCTTCATCTTTGTGGCCGATCGTGTAACCAAATATCTCCGGCTTCCATTGCAGCTCGCCAATGTGCGCCCGGGCATACGGATCCAGCACGAGCTTGTTGGGGTTGAAGCGGTGTCCGTCGAGGGGCTCATACGGACCGTGAACGCGCATGCCGTAGACTGAGCCGGGATGCACATCCGGAATATAGCCGTGCCAGATCTGGTCGGTATATTCGGGCAGCGCCAGGCGCTCCTGTTCGGTACCGCCTGCTGAATCAAACAGACAGATCTCCACCTTCGTGGCATGGGCCGAATAGAGCGTGAAGTTGGTGCCTTTGCCATCCCAGATCGCGCCATGCGCCTGGGAGGTGCCTTCACGTACACGGGATTTTCCGGGAGATGCCATATTAAATAATAGAAACACCCCGGTCGGCCGGTGTGCGTATCCCCTCGGAAGTTTGAAAAGAATCGGTTGGCGCCCCCAACAGGCGCCAACCCTTCCGGGTCCCTAAGCGGTTCCCGGTCCCGCAGACGCTCCTAAGCGGACCGCTCTGCGGCGTCAGCCTTGCATTCGACGCCGATCAACGGCAGTGGTCGTCATGGTCACCACAGTCCACCCACACATGCTCGTGGTAGTACCGATGGTGATCGCGGTCGTAGTAACCCTCGCGCGGTCCCGCGACCACGCATCCCGCGCTGATCACGGCGAGGCCCAAAAGGAGGCTGCCGATTACGGCTCGTGTTACATCTTTCATGGCAAATCCTGGTGTTCAAAATGTCGAGTCAGCAGTGTCGGCTGACGGCAGGAGCGATGGTGCAAGGCTTTAGCCTAAAGTGCTGCCCAAACTCGCCCCCTCGTGCTGTAGGACACCGTACCCGCCCGTAGGCGACATGCGGTTGCCATATTGCAGTGCACCATGATTAATGTCGCAACAGTTGCACTGGAACTGTGCCTCTGATCCCAGTCTGTATCAGGCAATCCGAAGTTCCTCGGCCATTAGCCGATACTTAGAAGATGGCCGCAGTCATGACATCCGCCACCGCAGAGCCGATCACATCGTCCGAGGACGATCGCGAACAAGCGGCGCTGCTGCGAGATGACGCCGCGTTCAACGCCGTGCCTGATCCCGAACTTGAACGCTGGATTGCCGCCATCCAGAGGCAGGCCAACGTCGCCTGTGCAGCCTTGGCGCTGGTGGATGGACCACGCCAGGTCATCCGCGTGATCGGCGCGGCCGCGGGTTCACCCAAATCGGTCAACGAATTGACCAGCACTGTGTCCTTGGCGGACTACCTGCTGGGGCCCAGCATCGGCCAATCAGATGAGCCGCGTGAGGCGTTCGCCGAAGTCCCGGTCGTGCTGTCCGGAAAGGTCATCGGTCATCTCGGAATCGCAGACCCGATGCGCAGCACCTGGTCGGTCGAAGATCTGTCGATCCTGTGTGACACCGCAACGGGCGTGGCCACGGAGTTGGAGCGCCGTTTGGCCAGGGCGGAGGTCGTGCGGGTCCAGGAACTCGTGACCTCCCACAATCGCGTGCACGACATGATCGGCATCGGGGCGCCCCTTCGTGAGGTCTTGGTCGAGGTGTGCCGGATCATCGAACGGTACGACCCGTCGTTCATTCCATCGGTGCTGCTGCGCGACTCCATATCGAACACCCTGCATTCCGGCATTGGACCCTCCTTGCCGAAGGCCTATCTGGACTCCGTGGACGGCGCACCGATCGGTCCCAATATCGGCACGTGCGGCCCGGCCGCCTGGTTCGGCGAGCTCGCCATCTCGGCAGATCTGAGCAAGGACCCCAAGTGGGCTCCCATCCGCGCAATGGCTGAAATGGCAGGCGTCGCGCATTGCTGGTCGATGCCAATCAAAGATCCTTCCGGCGAAGTTCTCGGCACGCTCGCCCTGTACGGGCGTCGTCCGCGCCTGCCGCAGCCCGAACACGTGGCGCTGCTGCGGGACTGGGCACGCGTGGCCAGTACTGCACTCGAGCGCACACGCTCGATCGCACGCCTGAAACACGATGCCCGCCATGACAGTCTGACCGGCCTGTCGAATCGGGCCGCCATCTTCGAGAAACTGGATTCGGCCATTGAGCAGGTCCGCAAGGAGACCCCGTTAGCGGTGTTCTTCGTGGATCTGGACGGGCTCAAGGCATTGAACGATACGCTCGGGCACGATGTCGCTGACGAGATGATCCGCGAGGTCGCACAGCGTCTGACGAATACGGTCCGGGACGGTGATTTCGTGGGCCGCTTCGGCGGTGACGAGTTCATCGTGGTGTCGGAGAATATCGGCGATCCGATGCAGGCCGGCCACTTGGGCGAACGGCTGCTCGGTGCGATCGCCCAACCCCTGCCGGGCCTGGGCGCGCGAGTCATCACGGCCAGTATCGGTATCGCCCTGATCCGCACCAGCGGCATCGAGGCACGCGAAGCGATCCGCAGATCTGACGCTGCCATGTATGAGGCCAAGCGGACGGGTCGGGATCGCTGTGTCTTTGCAGAAGTCGGCGAAACCGTGCGGGCGGGTCGCCGTCTTGAACTGGCCAGGGCCCTGCACGGCGCGGAAGCCCGCGGCGAAATGCGCCTGGTGTACCAGCCCGTCATTTCATTGCCCACCCGTCAGATCATTGGCGTTGAAGCCCTGCTGCGCTGGAACAATCCGACCCTCGGGGAGGTGTTGCCGGGTGAGTTCATTCCAATCGCGGAGGACACCGGCAGCATCCTGCAGATCGGCGCATGGGTGCTGTGGGAGAGCTGCAACGCCCTCGCCTTGCTCGCACAGACCGGCCACCGGCTGGAACTCGGTGTGAACGTGTCCGCACGACAGTTATCGCAGCCGGATTTTCCGCTGTGGGTGCGACAGACCCTGTCGCACGCGCAGTTCAGTCCCGGAATGCTCAGCCTGGAGCTCACCGAAACCTCGCTCCTGCGCCCCGACAGTGTCAGCGTCGGCAACGTACGGGCGCTGGAGAAAATGGGCGTGCGGGTGGCACTCGATGATTTCGGCACCGGATATTCCTCCCTGACGTGGCTGCGCGACCACCCCTTCGGCTCGATCAAGATCGACCGCAGCTTCGTCGCCGGCATCACCGAGCAGGACAGCAGCCGCGCGATCGTCTCCGCCATCATTCGCATGGCCAAGGACGTGGGTTGCACGGTCACGGCCGAAGGTGTCGAGACCGAAGCGCAACTGCGGATTCTGGAGTCCCTGGGCTGCGACCACGCGCAGGGCTTTCTGATCGCCCACCCCGAAAGCATCCCCGCGCTGATCAGCCGGTTGAATGCACCGCCGCTGCCGACAGCGGCCCCGTCGACAGCTGTTTCCTCCGCGTAGCCAAACTCTGGCTTAAGCTCGGTCAAGGTGCAGCAACACGCTGCGCACTCGGGCTTAGCTGCGCGTTTAACTTTTTGTCGCTGCTCCCTGCATCCGCGATTCCGGTGGCCCCGTATACACCTTGCAAGCCACCACAGCAGGGGATCACGCTCCATGAATCACAAACGCCAGCGGATCTTTTCCGCAGTCGTCGCGGCCGCCATACCGCTCGCGGCATCCGCCTCCAGCCATCGCGAGGCGCCCTTCATCACCACCCGACCCAAGGTCGATGCCACCGACCTGTACATGTTCAACAGTTACGAGACCGGCCGGGCGGGATACGTCACGCTGATCGCAAACTACCAGCCGTTTGAGGATCCCCAGGGCGGCCCGAACTACTACACGATGGATCCGAATGCCCTGTACGAGATCAGCATCGACAACAACGGCAGTGGCAAAGAGGCCTTGACCTACCAGTTTCGCTTTACGACCGTGGACTCCGGTTTGACGGTAATGGCAGGAACGAAGTCGATTCCCGTACCTCTCAGCAATATCGGCCCCATCAGTGCCACGAGCAACTCGGCGCAAAACGTCGCGGAAACCTACACCGTCACGCTGGTCACGGGCAATCGCCGCAGCGGTACCGCGGCCTCGGTCGTGGATGCGACAACGGCGGCCACGACCTTCAGCAAACCGCTGGATAACATTGGCGCGAAATCCATTCCAAACTATGCGACCTACGCCGCGGCATTCGTCCACAACATCAAGATCCCCAATTGCACGACTCCGGGCAAGGTGTTTGTCGGCCAGCGCCAGGATCCGTTTGTCGTCAATCTCGGTGAGACCTTCGACCTGGTCAATATCAAGTACCCGGTGGAGGAACTGGCGCCGGCCGGCGTCAATGCCCGCAATCTCGCCCCCAATTCACTGGCCGGCTACAACGTCACCTCGATCGCACTGGAGATTCCCACGTCCTGCCTGGTCGCCGGTAGCGATCCGGTAATCGGTGCCTGGACTACCGCGAGCATTCGCCAGTCCGCGGTGATCAATCCGCAGCCGCAAAGCGCCAAGAGCGTCGCGAGCGTCGGACCGGTCGCCTCACCGACGGGTCCGTCAGTTGAAGGCGGTGCCTGGACGCAGGTGTCCCGGCTGGGGATGCCCCTGGTGAACGAATTGATCATCGGGCTGCCGGACAAGGACCGTTTCAATGCTTCCTCGCCATCCGGCGACGCCCAGTTCGCTGACTACGTGACCAATCCCTCGCTGCCGGTGCTGCTGCAGGTGCTGTTCGGATCCGCCGGTGTGCTCGCCCCGAATGTCTACCCCCGCACCGACCTTGAGGCGGCCTTTCTGACCGGGCTAAGCGGCCTGAACAAACCTGCAAGCGTGACACCCGCGGAGGAATTGCGGTTGAACACGAGCACTGCCGTGACACCCGTGGCCGGCCAGAATGATCTTGGCGTCCTCGGGGGCGACACTTCCGGATTCCCGAATGGGCGTCGGCCGGTAGACGATGTCGTGGACATCGAGCTGCGAGTGGCCATGGGCGTACTGCTATCGCCCTTCAACGGTAGCGCAACAGACCCGGATCCGACATCGGACGCGTCCCGACAGCTGCATTACACGGATGGGGCGGAGCCGAACCCCGCGAACTACCTGCCGGCCTTCCCCTATCTCAATACCGCACTGGCCGGCTCACCCACCAGCGCGAACGATTAAGGCAGACATCAATGAAACGCAAACTTGCAATCATGACCAGCGTCGGGCTGGCCGCGGGTCTGGTCAGTGGCTGCGGTGGCGGCGACCACGGCGAGGCATCGACCGGCGGCGGCCCACCGCCCTCCTCCGTATCGCTGACAACACTCGATAATCTGAGTCTGGCGCAGAAAACCTCGGAGACCAGTACTCCCTTCGCAGTGAACAATGGCGCTGTGCTGCTCTCTGACACCAGTGAGACGTCCGAGCCCGTCAACATCGACGGGTTGTAAGTGGCCGCAGCTCACCTGAAGAGCGGCAGCCGCCCCCGATCCGTTTGGGGGCGGCTGCTTTACACGCTGCTGCTCGTATCGGCGCTGATGAGCGACGCCTGGTCCGCACCCTATATACCCAGCAGCGATAGCCAGGTACTGGCGCTGCTGCCGGCGGGCGCGCGACATTCGAGTGTAGCCAGTCGCGAACTTACCCGAACGCGACTGGATATCGCGCTGCCACTGACACAGTTCTACATCTCCAGAGCTCGCGCCACCGGCGATCTGCGCTTCCTGGGTTATGCGGAGGCCATTCTGGCACCGTGGATGTCCCGACCGGATGTGCCTGCCCAGATGCTGGTTCTCCACGCGACCATTTTACAAAGTCGTCACCTCTTCAATGCATCGCTCACCGAACTTGATCGCGCCCTGGCAATGACTCCTTATGATGCCCAGGCATGGCTTACCCGAGCCACCGTGTTACGGGTGCTGGGGCGATACGCGGATGCCAATGATTCCTGCCAACACCTCGCGGCCTCTGCCGATCCGGGTATCACGACGCTGTGCATTCAGAGTCTGCGCGGGCTTACCGGTCAGCTCCCCAATGCGTACGCAGTGATCACTGCGCTGCCGCAGCAGGCATTGCCGCCCGAGGCCCGGGCGTGGCGCTATTCGGAGCTTGGCGAAATGGCCGAACGGCTGGGCGACGACCCAGCCGCCGAGCGCTGGTTGCGCGAGGGCCTGGCGTTGGCGCCAGATGACTTTTACATGCGTGCCGCCTGTGCGGATGTGTTGCTGCGCGAAGGGCGAGCCGCCGAAACCCTGCAGCTCCTGGCCGGCTATGAATCGATGGAACCCATGCTGTTGCGCATTGCCATTGCGCACCGGATGCTGCATGACGCCGCCGGTGCCGCTACGCAGGCGCTGCTGTCGAGTGCCTTTACGGTGGAGCAGCAGCGCGGCGATGCGGTGCATCGACGCGAGCAGGCGCGCTTCCTGCTCGATGTGTCCTGGCAGCCGACGGCGGCGCTCACGGCCGCCCAGGAGAACTGGCGGGTGCAGCGCGAACCGGACGACCTGCTGATACTGCTGCGCGCCGGCCAAGCGGCCCACGAACCCAAGGCGGCGCAGCCGGCGCGTGACTTCATCAATCAGCAGCGGCTCCAGGATATGCGACTGACACCGTATCAGGCGGGGCCATGAAGCGGCTGTGGCTACTGACGCTGCTGGTATGGACGGGCGCGGTACAGGCGCATATCGCCAGCAATGGTTTTGTGGTCGCCGAGGTCAAGGGACAGGAGATTTCCGGATCGGTTGAACTTGCGGTTCGGGATGTGGAACTGGCGGTCGGTGTCGATACGAATCACGACGGCAAGGTCACCTGGGGCGAGGTTCGCGCCAATGCGCCGCAGCTACTGCAATACATCGGGCAACACCTGCTGCTGTCCGCACAGGACAGCGCCTGTGTCCTGAATCTTGGCGCCCTACAAATCAATGAGCGTGTTGACGGCAGCTACGTGTGGTTGCCGTTCACAGCCCATTGCCCCGCGGCCGTGCAGCGCCTCAGCATCCATTATTCCATGATGGACGATATCGATCCCTCCCACCGCGGGCTGCTGACGCTGACCGCGGGTCAGGTCACCCAGTCCGGCGTATTGGGCGGCCCGTCGGCACGAACGGCATTCTCGGTCTACTCGCCGTCAAAGTGGCGCACCTTCGTGGAATATCTGCAGGCGGGCATCTGGCATATCTGGAGCGGCATCGACCATCTGCTGTTCCTCCTGTCACTGTTGCTTCCCGCCGTGCTGATCCGTCGTCACCAGCACTGGGAGCCGGTGACGGCCGTGCGCCCCGCCCTCTTCAGCATTCTCAAGGTTGTCACGGCCTTTACCCTCGCGCACTCGATCACGCTGACCCTCGCGGCATTAAATGTGGTTCGGCTGCCGAGTCGCCTCACCGAATCAGTCATCGCAGCGTCGATCATTGTTGCGGCAGTCAACAACATCTTTCCCGTCGTCACGGACAGCCGCGCCCGGATTGCCTTCGCGTTCGGCCTGTTGCATGGCTTCGGCTTCGCATCTGTATTGGCCGATATGGGCTTGCCGTCGGGGGCCCGACTGCTGTCGCTGGTGGCATTCAATCTCGGCATTGAAACGGGTCAGCTGGCGGTGGTACTGGCCGTCATGCCCATCGCTTACGCCGTCAGGGCCAGTCTGGTCTATCGCCGCGCCGTGCTGCCCTGGGGGTCCGCCGCCATCGCGGCGGTGGCGTTGGTGTGGCTGGTGCAGCGGGCCCTGCCGCCCATTGTCTGATGCGCCCCGGCGGGTACGGAGGTAGACTCGCTGCGTCATCGATCAGTGACGGGAGGGGCTATGACGATTATCGGAGCTTGCGGGCGTCGCGCTGCGCCCACCGGTGCGAAATTGTGGCCGCTGGCCACCCCGCTCCTGGCGCTGTACGCCGTGGCGGTGATGGTCCCGACCCAGGCGCAAACGCCCGCCGCAAAGCCGGCGGTGACCGGCGCTCCCGAACATGGCCCGCAACGTCCGCCGCTGTTCTTCCGGGAAGAATGGAAACAGGGGCCGGCGGGCGGCGAGCACCCTGTCACCGCCGAATCGCTTGCGAATCCGAACCTGGATCTGACCCTCATCGTGCCAGCCGGCCAGATCGAACTGACCGGCAACGCCGGCGATGAGAACAATCCCATCCATGTGTGGTCGGGACTTTGTACGACGCCCTGCGGCCTGGCGTTGCGCAATCGCCAAAGCGCGGCAGACCTGACCGGTCTCGCCCGCATCCGCTGGACCACCAAGATGTCCGGTTACCACCAGATCCGGCCCATCGTGAAGCTCGCCGACGGTACGTGGCTGGTGGGAGATCTTGCCGATGGCTCACCGCGCGACTGGCTGGTGAGCGAGATCTCTTATGCGGACCTGCATTGGATGAAACTCGACATCACGCGCGCGGTCGCCACCGGCACCACGGTTGATCACCCGGATCTTTCCAAAGTGGACGAGATCGGATTTGTCGATCTCATGCCCGCCAGCGGCCATGGACCGGGAGGCTGGTCGGACGTGGCGCAGGTTGAGGTTTACGCCAAACCGGTCGCTCGCTGACGGCCACGGGGAGGTCCCTCAGGCCTCCCCGATGTCCTCGTTCCAGACTTCCGGATGCGCGCGGATATAACCGCTCAGCAAGGATTCGCAGTCCGCCGAATCCAGGTCGATGACTTCAACCCCGCGCTCGCGCAGCCAATCGACGCCGCCGCGAAAGGTGCGCGACTCACCGACCACGACGGCGCCGATGCGAAACTGCACGATCAACCCACAGCAGTACCAGCACGGCGACAGGGTCGTCACCATGACGGTGTCTCGATAGGAGCGGCGTCTGCCGGCCTTGCGAAAGGCATCCGTTTCGCCGTGGATCGACGGGTCGTCTTCCTGCACCCGGCGGTTGTGGCCGCGTCCGAGCACCCTTCCTTGCCGGTCGAATAGCGCAGCGCCGATGGGAATACCGCCCTCGGACAGCCCGAGGCGTGCCTCTTCCAGGGCGACCTCCAGCATCTTGGCGTAGTCCGGGTGACTCATCGATTGATGGTACGCGAATATTTCCGCGACAGCTCTTGTGGGCTGCTATCTGCCATAACGGCCGCCCGCTGAATTACTTGAGCGCGGACGCCATGATTTTCTCGGACCGTGAAGGCTGTCGATGTCATCGAAATACGACTTCAAGTGTCGCGCCATCCAGACGATAACCCTATTAAGGCAAACCTGGAGATATCGCGTGTCGAAGAATCAGTTGAGCACACCGGGCAAGGTCATTCACGATCCACGCGGCAACGCGATCTGGGACTGGACCATCGAAACAGGGGTGCTGGCGCGTGCGACGGTGGATGAATTGCTGAACAGATTGATTGATCCGGTGGCGCTCGGTCTGGAGCGCGATGCGGACCACAACGCATCGTGGAGCGGCGATCCGTACAACCGTTCCTGCTGAGGCGCGGTTACAATTCAACCGCGCCGCGGAATTGAAGGTCCTTTCCATACCCTGACATCGTGTGCGCTTATGTCGCCAATGGGTGACAGGCGATTCAAATAACAGCAATTGCGCAATGCGCGTCAACCATAGCGCGCGTCATCCGCTACTGACTCCCAGTGCCGCACTCACAGTGCGCTGGCTACGAGGGAGACATATGGATACCAGGAAACTCAACTTCGCCGTCTGCGGCGCCATTGTTGCGACGCTCACGGCCTGCGGCGGCGGTTCTTCAGGCTCTTCAAGCCTGTTGAGTTCAACATCCGGATCCCAGGGCACGACCGCAAGCGTGCCGATTGTGATCAGCGATGCATCTTCTGATGACTGGGCAACCATCGGCGTCAAGGTGCTGAGTATCGCCCTCGTTCCACAGGGCGGCGGCACCAACGTCACGGTATACACCGCACCTTCACCCGCCCCGTTCATCAATCTCGAGCAGCTGGATCAACTGGGCGAAATTCTCGGCAACGCGACAGTTCCGGCGGGCACCTACACCAGCGCGATCGTCACGGTCAGCGGCAATCCCGGTGACGTATTGTTGACCTCGTCAGCGGATCCGGAGGCGGGTTTTTCCCTCGCCGCCGGCACTGCCGTATCGAGCGCCAATATTCGTGTCGTCAATACCCAGGGCACGGGTACGGATCTTACGGCGCCGATTACCGTCAGCTTCGTCGCGCCGCTGGTGGTAAGCGCTTCCGGCAGCACCGCCCTGGATCTGGAGTTCGATCTTTCACATCCGGCCTTCATCATCGGCCACAACCCACCCGGTGCAACGTCCACGCAGTGGGCCATCGATTTCAGCGCGCCGCTGCGGCATCACCCGCTCGCCGATCTGCGCCGCCTGGTGCTGCGGCACGCCTATGGCACGGTGACGGCGATCTCCTCCGACAGCACCTCGATTACGATTGACAAGGACTTCCCGACGTTGCCGGCGACTTCTCCCGAAACCGAGATCACCGGGACGCAGGCGCTCACGATCGAGGCGGACGCGACCAACGGCACGCTGTTCTACGATTTGGATGCCGATACGGTCACCACCATCGACAACTTCTCGAGCGAGACGAGCCTGACCGGGAAATTCGTCCGCATCGCCGCCCGCTATCAGGAGAACGGCACGCTGGTCGCGACGCGCATCTGGGCGAGCAGCACGTTCAACAACGTCTGGCTGAGCCCCGAGGGTCACGTCCTCAACGTGAATCCCAATACGGACATCGTTACCGTCATCAATGAATCCGGCGTCGGCATACCGCTTACGGTCAATGCCAGCACCAAGTTCTTCTATCGCCAGCCGTGGAATCCGGCGGCGGATGCCACACCGATCGCCACCGGCACCTCGTTCATCACCAACCAGAACATCGTGCGCGGCTTCAAGGTACACGCGAGCGTCGTGGATCCCCTCGCGGTGCCGTTGGTGGCGCAGGAAATCGACATCGAAACCGCGCAGTATTCGGGCACGATCTCGAATCCGAGCGCCAGCGCCTTCACCTATACGCACGACTTCGTGCGCGCCATCGACGACTACAGCGTGACTCTCGATTACATTGCCGCCGCCACCGCCAACGGCAACGACCCGCTCTCGGGCAACGCGATCAGCGGCTACAAATGGTGGAACTTCGCTTATCCGACCCTGGTCGATTCCGGTGCCAATGCGGTGAGCGACTTTGTTTCCGCCACCAACGGCACGGCAAGTTTTGGCGGTACGGCGGGGGCGATCGTTCCCTGGGGCGTGAGCTACGTTGTCTGGGCTGACCCCGCCAACGCCACCGGCTGGAGCGCCGCAGCGTCCATCCTCGAGCCCACGCCCTTACCCGTCGGCACGGTCGCCAGCGCACCGGTGCCGGGCTCCAATATGGAGAGCTTTACGATCACGGCCAGCGGCGGCGCCAACGCCGTGACGGTGGACGCGAGCACCGTCTCAGGATCTGCCACCCTGGTGTACCAGGTGGATATGAGTGGCAGTGTGGTGACGGTGAGTCCCATCGACATCACCAGCGCCTCGGGACTGTCGAGCTTTACTACCGGAATGGCGACAGGCACCAAGGTCAGGGTCTCGGGTGTGCCGCAGGCCGATGGTACGGTCAAGGCCTACGTGGTCACCTACTTCACGGGTACCGCTCCGGCGACCTGAGGGTCGGCAGGATCAGCCCTGGCGCAGGTATTCGGCCAGGGTAATGATCCGATGCGCGCGGATATCCCACAGGATGCACTTCATGGCGCCGGCGACTTCCGACAGCTTGACGCGGACCACGCTTGGAAACAGATGCTGGTATTCGTTGTGGCAGGCAATCAGGCGGTAGCTGGGGATGCTCGAGGAGAGATGGTGAATGTGGTGGTAGCCGATGTTGGCGGTGAAGAAATTCAACCACCCCGGTAGCACCAGGAAACTGGTGCCCTCGATGGCGCTGGTGTCGTAGTCCCAGGTTGCGCAGCCATGCGCATAGGAATGCTCAAAGTTGTGCTGAACCGTAAACAGCACGATACCCAGGCCGCCCGCGATCGAGACGCTGAGCAGGTAGAGGGTGAAGAACAATGCCGGGCCCGCGTACCAGCACATGAGTGCCCAGACTCCAAGCAGCACCACATTGTTCCAGAGCATGTGGCGGTATTCCTTCGGCGTCTTCCAGTAACGGGACCGGTAGGCCGCCGCCAGCTCGCTCACTGACAGGCCCGAACCGTCGAGCTTGCCTTTGAGGATGTGCGCCCACAGCCCGAAGGTGCCTCTGATCCAGGTCAGGCGCGGATTCAGAATCAGGTAGATGAAGCCGGCGAGCGGCGCGGCCGCGACGCTGCACTTGTGCCGGTAAAACCGCTGCTGTCCGCTGGACAGCGCGGCATATTCGTCCACGGACAATGTTGCATACGGCCCACGGTACCGATCCCAGTTGCCGTTGTTGGCATGGTGGTAGTTGTGGTGCTGCGCCCAAACATACTGCGGCATGCCCGAAAGAACGCCGAGCACAAATCCAGCCCAGCGATTGAGCGCAACGCTGCGGAACAGGCTGCGATGACCGCATTCGTGCATCAACGCGAAAACACGCAGCGTGAACAGAACGAGCGCCGGCAGCACAGCACCTACAACCCAAAGTGAGGTGCGTCCGAAATGGACCGCGAGCCACCACAGCAACGCCAAAGGCACCAGGGTCGTCAGCAATGCGACGAATCCCCGGGGGTTATCGGACTTGCCGTAGCGTCCGATCATTCCCTGTTTTTGCTGCTTGACGCAATCGATCAGCGTGGCGATTGAGCGTCCCTCGTGACGTTAAAGGAGAGGAACCGGTAGCGTGTCCGTCATTGTTCTTGCTTTAAGCGGGCTACGGGCGCGGAGTCTACCAGAGCCGCAATATGAATACCTGTCCGACGTCACGATTGCGGGGGTTATTAGCCATAAATTAGCGGCGCTGCCGTCGGCCGCTATGTACGGTAGGTTACATAGCGGAAGCTGGGCGCAGGCGGAAGTCGTAATTGACCGTATAGAAGGGTACTTCCATGCGCTGTCCGTCCGGCCCGATTCCCGGCGGATGACGCTCGAACTGCGCCACCAGCGACTCCTTCATCCCGAAAACCGCATCGGAATCCAGATATTGGCTGCCGGCCACGAACAGATGCGTGGTCACCGGCCGGTAGCCCTGCGCCGAGACAATCATATGGATGTGTCCGGGGCGATAAGGATGCCGACCCATCTTGCGCAGCATGCGGCCCACCGGGCCATCGGTTGGCACCGGATAGAACGTCGGGCGGATGGACCGGAAGCGGTAGCGTCCCGCGGCGTCGGTGCGGATCCGGCCGCGCGCCTTCATGCCCGTCTCCCCGGGGATCTGCATGTCGTAGTCGCCGTCGCCATCGCCGGACCAGATATCCAACAACGCGTTCTCGAGGGGCTGCCCCGCCGCACTCAAGACCCGCCCGGAATAGAAGGCGGGTTCGCCTTTGACGCCCTCCGCCAGATTACTGCCCAGCGGCAGATCCGGCGCGCCCTCCCAATAGAAGGGCCCGAGCACCGTCGATTCGGCGCTGCCCTGGTCGGCGGGATGGTTGAGGGTGATGACGAGCACCGACACGCCCAGCGTGTCGGACAGCAGAATGAACTCCTGGCGCTTCTCGGTGCAGGTCTGACCCACATCCGTCAGGAATTGGATGGCTCCGATCCACTCATCTTCGGTCAACTGCACGTCGCGAACGAAGTCGTGCAGGTGCGTGACCAGTGAGGTCATGACCTGTTTGAAACGCGGGTCGTCACTTTGCGAGAGTCGCTCGATGACCGCCTGAGTGATGCTCTGCTGATTGAATTCGCGCATGCTGCCCCCTAACGCCAAAGCCGATCCGAGGCGATCTGCGCCCCTTCCACCAGCGACCGAAGTTTCAGGTATGCAATATCCGGCTCCACGGGGCCGAAGCCGGCAAAGGTGCCAAATCCGCAGTCGGTGCCGGCAACCACCCGTTCGCGTCCGACCACCTGGGCAAAGCGCTCGATGCGCTCGGCGACCAGCTCCGGATGTTCGATGTAATTCGTGGTGGTCGCCAGAAGTCCCGGGATCATGATCTTGTCGTCCGGGATACGGATCTTGCGGAATACCTGCCACTCATGGGCGTGCCGCGGATTGGCAGCCTCGAACAGCAACCCCCGCGGCTTCGCCTTGATCACGACCGGCAACAGCCGCTCGAGCGGAATGTCGTGATGGTGCGGGCCCTCGTAATTGCCCCAGCACACGTGCATGCGCACCCGATCGGCGGGCACATTGCGCAGCGCATGATTCAGCACTTCGATGTGCCGTGCCGCGAGGCTTTCGAATTCCTCGAGGCTGCGGTCGCGGTACATGGTGTGCCGCCCCATGGCCAGATCCGGTGCATCGATCTGCAGGATGATGCCCGCGCCCACGATGGCTTCGTATTCCACGGCGAGCGCATCGGCGAGCGCCTCAAGATACGCGTCCTGGGTCGGATAGAAGTCATTCGGCTGAAACAGCGCAATGACACCCGGCGAGGCGGCATTCATGAAGGCGCCGTAGGGCTTGGCGGCAGCCACCGCGGCCTTCAGGTTCGCAATGTCGGTCTCGAGCGGCCGCAGATTCTTGACCGCAACCGGCCCGACGCAGCGCGGTCGGCGATACTTCGCGGTGGAGCCGCGCTCGGCGAGTTTGCGCAGCAGCGCCGGAAACTCGACCAGATCCTGTCCCGGCTGACGCGGCGAATCGCCGTCAAAGCCGGAAAACCGGTCGGCGATGTAGGTGGCGTAGCTGATCTTGCTCATCTCGCCATCGCTGACGAAATCAATGCCGACCTGCTTCTGGTGCAGGACCACTTCGGCCACCGCCGCGGTGATGACGGCGTCATCCGCGGCCAGATCGCGCTTGGCGTCGGTCTCGCGCGCAAAGACCACGTCAGTCACGGCCTGGCTGCGCGGCAGACTACCCACGTGAGTGGTCGTGATCCGATCGATTCGGCTGCTCATGAACGATAGGTGTTGTTGGAACGGTGATCACCCGCGAGCCAGCGCTTGAGTGACTGATGGGCGTCGGCGCGGCGCTCCTTATTGATCTCGGCCACGTGCGGGGGATCCAGCGTGAACTCCAGGATCAGGCCATTCGGATCGGTGACGTATACCGAGCGGCAGTATCCATGCTCAAGCACGTAGGTGTTCGGCGGCTTGATGCCGGCCTTCTCAATGCGCGCTTCGATGGCGGCCTGGGTCGGCGCGTCCACGGACAGCGCAATGTGGTGAAACGGCGATTGCGGCATCTGCGGTCCGAACTCCGCTTGGTCCGCGGGATCGGCGAACTGGAAGAACGCGAGCGCCCCGCCATCCCCGATGCCGTAGAAGGTATGGACGTAGGTGCGCTCCTTGCCAAACAGCAGGTCCGTTTCGCACCAGGTCGCCGTCAGCGGCAGGCCGATGACGTCCTCGTAGAACTGCCGGGTCTTTTCCTGGTCCTTGGTCACGTATGCGGTGTGGTGAAGCCGCGCGGGAAGCTTGCTCACGATGGTTACCTCTTAATGTCCGGCCACGCCGTATCACGGTCGAGGGCGGCGCGGATTTCCTTGCCATGCTGGTCCAGCAGCGGCGCCGGTCGTACCGATGTGGCACGGTGGCCATCGAACCGGACCGCCGGCCGCACCGCCTCGGTGGCAGTATGCGGCGACTCAATGGGCACAACAACGCCCAGGTGCTTCACCTGCGGGTCGTTCACGACCTCGTTGATGCGGTTCACCGCGGCATGGGGTACATCCGCAGCCCGCAGTCGCTCCTCCCAGTACGCCAGCGGCTGGCGCGAGAACCGATCATCCAGCTCCACGCGTAGCGTGTCGTATTCGGCGATGCGGCGCTCACGCGGATTGAAGCGCGGATCGGTCCCCAGTTCCGGGGCGTCCAGCGCCGCGACCAGTCCGGTCCAGAACTTCTCCAGCGAGGAGAGGTGAATGGCGATCAGCCTGTCGTCCGCCGTGTGCAGGATATAGGCCTGCGCGAGGCGCGGCCGGTCGGCGGACGTGGGCACCTCGCCCAAGGCAAAGAAGGCGGCGAACGGCTCAACGGCAAAATGCGCCATGGCCTCGAGCATCGACACCTCGACATGGCCGCCGCTACCGGTGGTACCGCGCCGTACCAGCGCTGCGAGGATGCCCTGCGCCGCATACATACCGGTGATTGCATCGGCCAGAGCCGGCCCGAGAAACTGCGGCCGGCGATAGTCCACGACCACGCTCAGAAAGCCGCTCAGTGCCTGCGCCACCGAGTCGTAGCTCGGCCGTTCGGCATAGGGGCCCGTGGCGCCAAATCCACTGATGGAACAGTAGACCAGGCGCGGATTGAGTTTCAGCAGCTGCGCGGGACCGGCGCCGATGCGCTCAGCGGCGCCGGGGCGAAAATTCTGGATATAGACATCCGCCTTGGCGATGAGTTTCTGAAACAGCTCACTGTCAGCAGGCTGCTTCATGTTTAGGCCGAGACAGCGCTTGTTGCGGTTGTAGGCCTGGAAGTGCGGTGAATACTGGCTCCCCTGATAAGAGCGGTACGGGTCGCCGTCGGGACTTTCGACCTTGATCACGTCCGCACCCAGATCGGCCAGCAACATGCCCGCGCAAGGCCCCGTGATGAACGTGCCCTGCTCGATAACCCTGATTCCTGTCAGCGCCGGTTCCATCAACCTTCCTCACTGGGCACGAAACCGGGCGGAACGTCCCCGTCATAGTCGATGGCACGCGCCGCGGCGTCCGACATCACGAAGCCGATCGAACGCGTCTGCTCTTCGAGCAGATGTCCGACCAGACCCGCCGTGCGCGCCAGCAGCGGTACGCCCTTCAATGCCAGGAGCGGATAACCCGCATCCAGCAGCACGGCCGGTATGGCGCCGGAGACGTTGAGCGCCAGCGGCCGGTTGATCACCTCGGGCAGCAGTTGCTCGATCAGCGCGGCGATCTGACCATGCCGGCCGGCCGTTCCAGCCTCGGCGGCCACCGCGAACAATCTCAGCGCACGCGGATCACGGCCCTTGTGCAGGGGATGACCATAGCCGGGAATGGCCCGCTTGGCGGCGCGGTATTCGCGCAGCACCTCAAGGGCCGCCTCGTGCAGCGACGTTGCGGCCGCCGCGCGGCCTGCGACCTCGGCATACAGCCGCCCCGCCGCCTCGGACGATCCCAGCACCACCGAGCCGCAGCCCAAGATCCCGGCTGCGACGGCCCCCTGCAGCGCCTCAGGCGCAGCCGCCAGGGTCATGCGGGCCGCCTGCACGCTCGGCACCATGCCGTGCTCGGCGATGGCCACCAGCGTCGCATCCAGAATCCGCCGCTGGGCGGGCGATGGCAGCGACCCGGTCAACAGCAGCCAGAAGTGCTCCGTAAAGGTGATGGTACCGACCAGCTCCGCCGCCAGGTCACGGCCACGAACCACGATGGTGTCAGCGTTTGAGGTTGATATGCCTGAGCTGCGCTGATCCTGCCGGCCGATTTTCACATTGCCCCTCGTTGTGCTAGTTTCGTATATCGAAACACTTGTCGGTATACGAAACGATACTGGACCCCCTCTCCTGAGAGTGTCAATACCATGGTAACCACTCGCACGCCCGCCGTCCGCCGTGAAGTGATGGGCGGCCTCGCCAAGGGTCTCGCCGTCATTCGTGCCTTTGGCCGCGACCACGCGGCACTGAGTCTGAGCAACATCGCGCGCAGCGCGGGGATGCCCGCCGCCACCGCGCGGCGCTGCCTGCTCACGCTCGAGGAACTCGGCTACGTGACCCGCAACGGCCGCAGTTTCCTGCTGCGACCCAAGGTGCTGGAACTTGGGGCGGCGTATCTTGAGTCCATCAACATCGAGCAGCTCACCCGCACCCATCTGGAGGAGCTGGCACACGCGACGTCCGACTCGGCGGCATTATGTGTACTGGACGGCGCAGAAATCGCCTACGTGGCGCGGACCTCCGTGCGCACGCTGTTGCGCCTCGAGGCCCACGTCGGCAGCCGCTTCCCCGCCTACGCCACCTCCATGGGCCGGGTGTTGTTGGCCGGTCTGGGTCCGGAGCGGCTTAAGCACTATTTCGATACTGCGAAACTCGAGGCGCTCACCGAACACACCGTGACCGACCCGCACAAACTGCGAGGGCTGATCGATGAGGCGCGGCGCACCGGCTACTGCGTGGTGAGCGACGAACTCGCCTACGGGGTGATCGCCCTCGCCGTCCCGGTGCTCGATCAGCACGGTCGCGTGGTCGCGGCGCTGAATTCATCCAGCCACTCCGGCCGCATGACCCGCACCAAGCTCATTCGCGGACGCCTGGCGATGCTGCAACAGGTCAGCCGGAAGATTTCCACAGACCTTGCGACGGTCCCGGGCCTGTCCCTGAGCGCCCAGCTCTGAGCCGATCGCGCCGGGGTTCTCAGGCTTGCGCTTCGAGTATCTGGAACTCTGAAGCCGTTTCGATCCGACCGACCTCGGCAAAGCCCACCGACCCGAGCAAGGTCAGCATCTCATTCAAGGTGCGCTCCTGGGCGCCCAGTGCCACGAGCATGTGCAGGTCGACGCGCGCGAGCGCCCGGTTCGCCGCGGAGGGGTCGAGCCGCTCGGGCATGAGTCGTTCGATGACCAGCAATCGAGCCCCCGGTGCCATGGCGCGCCGGCAGGTGTGCAGGATGGCCCGCGCCTTGTCATCAGGCCAATCGTGAATGACGGTCTTCATCAGGTAAACGTCCGCACCGGGCGGCACGCTCGCGAAGAAATCCCCGGCCACAAACTCGCAGCGACCGTCGAGGCCGCGATCGGCCAGATGCTCGCGCGCCTTCGCTATGGCGTGCGGCATGTCGAAGAGCACACCCCGTGCGCTCGGATAGGCAGTTAGGATCTGCGCCAGCAGTTCCCCATAGCCGCCGCCCACATCCATGACGCGTTGGCCCGCGAAATCGTAAGCCCGCGCGATGTCCAGCGCGGCCAGGCGCGTAAGATCCACCATAGCCTGGTTGAATATGGCCGCGGCGTCGGGGTCGTGCTCCAGATGTTCGAAGCCGCTGTTCCCGGTTATCAGCGAGCGTGCGCTCTGCCCGGTTTTGATGCTGTGAAGCAGATTGGCCCAGATCTGCCAGGCCTCCCCGCCCCATTGTAGCGCCCAGGCACGCATGGAGCAGGGCGCATCGGTGCCCAAGAGCGCACCCATGGGTGTCATCTCAAAGGCGCCGTCGTCGCGCTGACGGCAGATATCGACGCTGCCGAGCGCGCTCAACAGGCGGCGCAGCGCCGCGGCGTTGGTTGTGGTGAGCGCCGCCAGCTCCTCGGCCGTGCGCGGGCCCGCAGCCAGCAAATCCGCGATGCCGAGGCGGGCCGTCACATAGCAGGCCTGGGCGACCCAGCTGCCATTGATGAGGTCGAGCAGCCGGCGTGCCGCTGCCATGTCGTCCAAGCCCGTCATTGGCTGGCGAACAGGCCTGAACCATTGTATTGGCGACGCAGCGCGTCCAGGCGCTGCGCGTGCGCCGAATCAAACTGCGTGGCCACCAGGCCATCATCGTGATTGCTGAAATTCGGCAGCAGACTCGGCAGTGCCTGCGGTGCAAGCCGCGCATGCAAGCTGCGTACGCCCTCGCGCAGAGCGTCGAACTTCGCCGGTGCGGAGGTGGTGCCGATCAGATTCACAAAATAGGGCGTACCGCGATTTGAGAATGCCGTCTCCCCCGCTGGCACGCGCGCCACCGCGCCGCCCATGTGCTGAACATGAATTTCCGTCTCCGCAGTGGGCAACTCTTCCGCCGCAGCTGCCAACATGTCGAGGGTCGACTCTTCAAGGGACGCGAAATTGGCGGTCTTCCAATAGTGGTACCGACCGGCCGGTGCCCCGGCGTCCAGTACGTGCTGCCATACCAGGTACGGCATCGGCCCGATGTGTTCCGCCAGCGGCGAGCCAAAGCGCCGCAGCGGCTCGAGCACCCGCTCGCCGGTCGCGACATCGCCGCACCAGCACAGTGCGGATATGACGACGGGGCGACCATGCCATTGCGGATCCAGAAACGGCAGCGGTGGTGCGTGGACGAAGACCGTCATGGAGCAGAATTCATCCGGGGCACGCGCCGTGAACTCCCGAAACTCGCGCAGGACCTGCCCCGCCGCCGCGGCGGGCCGCACCACCAGCCCCGCGAGCACGTGAGTCAGCGGGTGAATCCGGAATTCAAAGCCGGTGATGACCCCCAGCCCCCCCGCGCCGCCACGCAGTCCCCAGTACAGATCGGGATGCTCATCGTCCGAGGCGCGCACGATCCGTCCGTCCGCGAGGACCACATCGGCCGCCTTGAGATTGTCGGCAGCCAGACCGTGACGGCGCATCAGCCATCCGGCACCGCCGCCCAGTGACAGCCCCCCGACGCCCGTCGTGGATATCATGCCACCCGTCGTCGCCATTCCATATTGCTGAGTGGCAGAGTCCATGTCATGCCACAGCGCGCCGCCCTGCGCCGTCGCGATCGCCTGGTCGACGTTCACTGCCACGCGCCGCATCCGCGAGAGGTCCAGCAGCAGTGCGCCGTTCGCCACGCCGCGCCCGGCCACATTGTGGCCACCGCCCCGCACCGTGACCGCAACGCCGTGTTCAGCCGCGATTCGCACGGCCAGCGCCACATCCTGCGCATCACCGCAGTACAGGATGGCGACGGGATGCCGATCGATGCCGGCGTTCCAGACCGTGCGCCCGAGCGCATAGCCAGGATCACCGGGAAGCACCAGCGTAGCGCTGCTAGTTAAGTGTCCTCGCAACGCCGCAAGGATTGGTTGGGTCAGACTAGCCAAGCGAAGCCTCCACGCTGCGCGCTTCGCGCCCGAATGCGGCGAGCAGCGCAATCGAGACGGCGGCCGCGAGGACCACCGAGGCCAGCGCCACCCGGTAATTGCCGCCTTGCTCGGCCGCGAGCCACGTCTGCAGCAGCGCATTGGACGAAGCGATGAAATTGCCGATCTGATACATGGTACCCGGAAATGTGGCGCGCGCCTCGGGCGGGGAGACTTCCATCAGATACGCCGGCACCACGCCCCAGGCCCCCTGAACGCAGAACTGCATCAGGAAGGCACCGGCCGCCAGCAGCACCACCCCGGAGGAAAACACCCAGACATACGTGACCGGAATCGCCAGCAATGCCGCGATCATCATGGCGTGGCGTCGCCCGATGCGCTGGCTCCACATGCCGAAGGTCCAGCCGCCGAGGATCGCGCCGATGTTGTAGACAATGGCGATGGTGCCGGTGGTGTGCGCGTTGTAATGCAGCGAGGACTGCAGGAAGGTGGGATAGAGGTCCTGCGTGCCGTGACTGAAGAAGTTGAAAGCCGTCATCAGCACAATGGCAAACAGCGCGAGTTGCCAATGCCGCATCAGGGTCGTTGCAATCGATACGGCATGGACGGGCTTCGCCTTCCATGCCGGCGACTCCGGCACATGACGCCGGATGTAGAGCACCAGCAACGCGGGCACGAAGCCCACGACAAACATACCGCGCCAGCCGACGGCGTCATAGAGCAGCCAGTAGACCACCGAGGCCACCAGGTACCCGCTCGGGTAGCCCGACTGCAGGAGGCCCGAGACCAGGCCGCGCGCCTTGGGGTTGACGCTCTCCATGGTGAGTGAGGCGCCGATTCCCCACTCCCCGCCCATCGCCACGCCGAACAGCGCCCGCACCACCAGGAAGGTGGCGAGGTTCGGCGCCAGCGCGCTCGCCAGCCCCATCACCGAATACAGCGCCACATCCAGCATCAGGATGGGGCGGCGACCGAAACGGTCCGCCAGGCGGCCAAATACAAAGGCACCGAGCGGGCGCATCGCCAGGGTCAGCGTCAACGCCCAGGCCACCGTCTCGCGGGTGGTGCCGAAGTCCCGCGCCACATCCTTGATGACGAAGACCAGCAGAAAGAAATCAAAGGCATCGAGCGTCCAGCCCAGGAAGCTCGCCACGACGACCTTGCGCTGCACGGCCGTCCAGCCCTTCAATGCCTCAAACATGTTCCGCCCTTGCGTCCCGCTGTCGCCCAAGTATCGGCCGGCCGCTGCGACAAAGGCAATTCACGGCGACGTTGACAGCGCAACCCCGCCGATGCTGCCAGGCGCGCAAGTGTGGTATGGTTTGCTGCATATCCAAAACGATCGGTAGGGGGGCGCATGGGGTCGAAACTCAAAGTACTGCTGCTGGGATTGCTGCTGATCGCGGCGCCGGCATTTGCGGCGGGCGTCGATGGCGATTGGTCCGGGTCCTTTGACGCGGGGCAGGGTCCGATCATGATCGGCTTTTCCTTCAAGGCCGACGGCGCCAAGCTCACCGGCACCACCACCGGGCCTGATGGCAGCAAGATCGCCATCAAGGACGGCAAGATCGACGGCGCCAACATTTCGTTCGCCGTGGATTTCGACGCGGGTGGCACCGCCATGACATTCAAATACACCGGCGTGGTGTCAGCGGACAGTATTGCGCTGGCTTCTGATTTCCAAGGCATGCCCTTCAACATTACGGTCAAGAAAGTCGCGGCGAAGTAGCCCGCGCCATCCGTAGGCGTTGAAGGTGGCCTCGGCCGCAGGGAGAGTGCCATGTCACGACAGTCGCAGCAGCATCGCCCGGCGGCTCGCCTCTGGGCACTGTGCCTGGCCGGCGCAGCGGCCCTCGCCTTAAGCGGGTGTGGGGAAGACACTTCCAGCGGCACTACCGGTCCCATCGGTGCCGCGCGCGGCTCCCTGATTCACAATCCGCCGTTGCGGATCGCCTCCCTGGATGCGGTCACGTTCGGCGCCGAGCTCGGCGCCAGCCCCAGCGGCGCGCAGCTGTTGCAGGTCGCGGGCACCCCCACATGCGGTGTCGACTTCTACTATCTGGAATACAACACCGTGGGGGGCATGGGCGAGGCCACTAGCGCCTCCGGTGCGCTGATGGTGCCGACCGGATCTGCGCCACAGTGCAGTGGCGCACGGCCCATCGTCCTGTACGCGCATGGCACCGACACTGACCGCGCGACCAACATCGCCGACATCACCAACCCGAGCAACACCGAGGGCGCGCTGATTGCCGCGATGTTCGCGGCGCAGGGCTATATCGTCGTCGCCCCCAACTACGCCGGCTACGATATCTCCACGCTCCCCTATCATCCCTATCTGAACGCCGACCAGCAGTCCAAGGACATGATCGATGCACTGACGGCGGCCCGCACCGCCCTGCCCAATACCTTGACGAGCTCGACCACCGATGGCGGCAAGCTCTTCATCACCGGCTATTCCCAGGGCGGACATGTGGCCATGGCCACCCATCGTGCCATGCAAGCCGCCGGCATGACCGTCACGGCCTCGGCACCCATGTCAGGTCCCTATGCGCTCGAAGCCTTCGGCGATGCGGTGTTCTACGGCCAGGTCAACATCGGCGCCACGGTCTTCACCCCGCTGCTGGTGACCAGCTACCAGGAAGCCTATGGCAACATTTACCATGCCCTGACCGATATCTACGAGCCGAACTACGCGCCCAACATGGCGGATGTGCTGCCCAGTACCACGCCGCTGGACACCCTGTTCGCCAACGGTATCCTGCCGGAGTCCGCTCTCTTCAGCTCCACGCCACCGGTCACGGGCACGCCCCTGGATGCCGCGTTGGCGGTTCCGAGCAATCCCATCTTCGCGGCAGGTTTCGGGCCCTCGAATCTCGTGACCAACAGCTTCCGCCTGGCCTATGTGCTGGATGCGGTGGCAAGCCCCGATGGCGCCGTGCCCACTCTGACAGCGGGGGTGCCAGTGGCGGCAAATCCGCAAAACACGCTGCGCCAGGCGTTCAAGACCAATGACCTGCGCAACTGGATTCCGCAGCGTCCGGTCCTGATGTGCGGCGGCGACCAGGATCCGACCGTGTTTTTCAGCGTCAACACCCTGGTCATGCAACAGTACTGGGCGGCGTTGCCGGCCGGGGCGATCACGGTCGTCGATGTGAATGCCACGGTGACGAACCCCAACGATCCCTTCGCAGCGGCCAAAGTCGGCTATCAGCAGACCATCGCCGCCATCGCCGCCGCGCAGGGCCAAAGCGCGGCGGTTCAGGCGATTCACGCCACCGAGGCGCCGTTCTGCACTGCCGTGGCACGCGGATTTTTCGCGCAGTTCTGAGCGCATGCGAGGTTTGAAGATGAGAGTCATCCCCAGCGCGAGCACCCTGTGCATCGGCCTCGGCCTGCTCGCCGGATTGGCTGCGGGCGTGGCCCGTGCGGATAACGATACCGGCGCAGGCGATCATCCGAACACCGTGCTGGCCGGACTCTACGACGTGAGTTTCGCGGTGCACGCGGATGACATCGCCGGACCCTACGTGCCGCCGGGACTGAATGTGCGCAATCCCAGTGTGCGAACCCTGTATCTCGCCTACCTGCGGCGGCTGTCACCGCATTTTGACGCGGAGCTCGCATTGGGTGTGCCGCCGCTGACGCGCACCGTGGCCAAAGGCCCTGCAACGGTGGGCTCGGTGCCGTACAACGGCCAGACGATAGCCACCGCACGGTGGCTCGCGCCCAGTGCGCTGCTCAAATACTACTTCTTCAGTCCCGATGCGCTGTTCCGGCCGTACCTGGGCTTCGGGGTCAATTACACGAAATTCAATTCGCGCCAGGTGACGCCGGCCGGCGAGGCCATCAGCGGTGGTCCCACCTCGCTGTCCCTGCCGGTGTCGGTGGGACCCGTCGGGACCGTGGGACTGTCCTGGCAGCCATTGCAGCGGGTGGTCGTGAACCTGTCCGCCTCTGAATCCTGGGTGACCTCCACCCTCACCACGGACACCGCCGGAGTGCTGCGCAAATCCCACGTGGAGTTCTACCCCAGAGCCATCGTCCTGGCGGTGGGCTATAAGTTCTGAGAAGCGGTCGGCCTACGGTGCGCTCAGCAGGCGCGCGCACAGTGACAGCAGCGCACTCGGCAGGACACCCAGCACCAGCAGGATCAGACCATTGACGCCGACGGCCACGCGCACGCCCGGCTGCCACACCGGCACCGGCTGCCCGGCGGCCGGCGGATCGACGTACATGCGCTTCACAATGCGCAGGTAGTAGAACACCCCGATCACCGATACCAGTACCGCGATGATCACCAGCCATATGTGCCCGGTCGCCCACAGCTGAGTCAGGATCGAGAGCTTCGCCGCAAAGCCCAGGAACGGCGGCACACCGGCGGTCGAAAACATCGATGCCATCATGACCATCGCCAGCATGGGGTCGCGGCTCCACAGGCCATTGTAGTCATCCAGCCGATCGGCCTCGAAGCCCTTCTGGGTCAGCAGCAGGATCACACCGAAGCTCGCGAGCGTGGCCAGCACATATGCCAGGGTGAAGAACAGCGCCGCGCCATAACCGGCCTGCGTGCCGGTGGTGAACCCCAGCACGATGAAGCCGACGTTGCCGATCGCCGAGTAGGCGAGCAGGCGCTTGATATTGGTCTGGGCAATGGCGACGACGTTGCCCAGGATCAGCGTCAGCACCGCGAGCGCCCCCAGCATCTGCGACCATTCGTGCTCCGTGCCGATCAGACCGTGCGTGAGCAGCCGCAACGCGAGGGCGAAATAGGCGATCTTCGGCGCCGTCGCGATGAACATCGTGACGTTGGTCGGTGCGCCCTCATAGACATCAGGCAGCCACATGTGAAACGGCACGGCGCCCAGTTTGAAGGCCACCGCAACGACAACGAAGGTAAGTCCCAGGACGGCACCGGCGCTGTGCGTGGGGCCGAGGCGCATCGCGAGCTCATCGAGGCCCAGCGTGCCGGTGATGCCGTAGATGATGGACATGCCGTACAGCAACATGCCCGAGGCGATGGCGCCCAGGACGAAGTACTTCATGGCCGCCTCGGCCGCGATGCCGTTGTCGCGGTCGAAGGCCACCATGGCGTACACCGACAGCGCCAGCAGCTCCACGCCGATGTACACCGTCAGCAGGCTGTTGGCCGAGGCCAGTACGAAGATACCGAGGAGCGCCGTCAGGGCCAGCACGTAGTACTCGCCGCGGGCGGTGCCACGCTGCGTCATGTAGCTGCGCGAATACATGAGCACGATCGCGACGAACAGCAGCGCCGCAAGTTTCAGCACGACGGCCACCGGGTCCGCCACATACAGGCCGCTGAAGAGCACGACGCGCGAGCCCACCGCCCCTACGCCCACGATCAGGGCCGCCGTGATGGCGAGCGCCACCAGCGTCAGGGTTCCGGTCAGGCCGCGGCGTTTGTCGCCGGTAAAAACATCGATCAGCAGCACCGCGCAGATGGCGAATGTCAGGAACATCTCCCCGATGGCGGGAGCAACCGAAGCCCAGGTCATTGTCGTGTCTGGCATATCAGCTCAAAGCGGCAGCTTGGAATGCACGGCCTGCTGGACCAGGTGATGCACCGAAACTTCCATGATGTTGAGAAGGGGCGCCGGATACAGGCCCAGCAGCAGCACGGCCGCCGCAAGTACCCCCAGTATCAGGAATTCGCGGCCGTTCAGATCGGTGAGTTCCGCCACGTGGCTGTTCGCCACCGGCCCGAACACCACGCGCTTGACCATCCACAGGGTGTACGAGGCGCCCAGGATCAGCGTGGTCGAGGCGAGGAACGCGTACCAGAAGTTCGCCTTGAAGCTCGCGAGAATCACCATGAACTCACCGACGAAGCCCGAGGTACCCGGGAGCCCCGAGTTCGCCATGCCGAAGAACACCATCAGCGCGGCGAAGTACGGCATCACGTTCACGACACCGCCGTAGCTTGAGATCTCGCGACTGTGCATCCGGTCATACAGAACGCCCACGCACAGGAACAGCGCACCAGAAACCAGGCCGTGCGACACCATCTGCACGATCGCACCATCCACCCCCAGCACCGCGCCCGCGAGGCTTCCGGTACTGGCGACGACCGCATAGATACCGAACGTGCCCAGGGTCACGAAGCCCATGTGCGCAATGGAGGAGTAGGCGATCAGCTTCTTCATGTCCTGCTGGACCAGTGCCACGAAGCCGATGTAGACCACGGCGATCAGCGACAGGGTGATGACCAGCATCATGAGTTCCCGGCTGGCGTCCGGTGTGACCGGCAGGCTGAAGCGCAGAAAACCATAGCCTCCCATCTTCAGCATGATGGCGGCCAGAATGACCGAGCCGCCCGTGGGCGCCTCGACGTGTGCATCCGGGAGCCAGGTGTGCACCGGCCACATCGGCACCTTCACGGCGAAGGCCAGCAGGAAGGCGAGGAAGATCCAGCGCTGCTCGACCAGCGAGAGCGGCAGCGCCTGGAGGGCCGCGATCGCGTAGTCATGCCCCTGCACGTACATATAGATGAGCGCCGCGAGCATCAGCACCGAACCCAGGAAGGTGTACAGGAAGAATTTGATGGTGGCGTAGACCCGCCGCGGACCGCCCCAGATGCCGATGATCAGGAACATCGGGATCAGCATCGCTTCCCAGAAGAAGTAGAAGAGCAGCGCATCGGTGGCGCAGAACACGCCGATCATCAGCCCCTCCATGATCAGGAAGGCCGCGTAGTACTGGGCCGGGCGCTGCTCGATCACCGTCCAGCCGGCGATGATCACGGGAATGGTCATGAAGGTGGTCAACAGCACCAGCGGCAGCGAGATGCCGTCGAGACCTAAGCCGTAGAAGACATTGAGCGATGGGATCCAGGACAGTTTCTCAACGAACTGCATGCTGGCGGTACCGGTATCAAAGCCGATGTACGCGGGTATCGATATCAGGAAGGTGGCAATGGAAACCAGCAGCGCCACCCAGCGGGCGATGACGATGGAACGCGTACCCAGCGCCAGCACCGCCACTCCGCCCAAGATGGGCAGCCAGATCAAAACCGACAGCAGAGCAAAACCGTGCATGTAAAGACCGCCCTTAGCCTTAGCGGACCAGGAACCAGCCCAGCAGCAGGGCAAGTCCGATCATGGTCCAGAACGCGTAGGTGTACAGATAGCCGCTTTGCAGGTGCCGCAGCACCCCGCCGAACCAGCCCACTGTATTGGCAGTGCCATTCACCATGCCGCCATCAATCAGAATCTGATCACCGCCGCGCCACAGGCCCTTGCCCAGGCCGCGCACCAGGGCGCACACGACGTTCTCGTTGAACCAGTCGAAGTAGTACTTGTTGACCAGCAAGGTACGCAGCGGTGCAAGACCCCGCGCCAGCGCATCGGCCCATTCGGGCTTCTTCAGGAAAAACACCCAGGCCGCGATCACGCCCGACAGCGCGAGCCAGAACGGCGGCGCGAGGAAGCCCTTGAGCGCGAAGTTCAGCCACACCGGATCGTGGAACTCCTCGGCGAGCTTCCCCACCACGTCATTGGCCGGCAGCACGAAGATCGAGTTGCCGAAGTAGCCGCCGAACAGCACCGACTTCACGCACAGCGCGCCGATGACCACGGACGGGATCGCCAGCGCGACCAGGGGACCCCGCACCACCCAGGAGGTCTCGTGAGGTACGCCGCCATCCGAGCCGTGATCGGCGTGATCGTCGTGATCATCGTGCCCGTGTCCATGTGCCAGGGCCTCGCGGAAATGCTCCGGACCGTGGAAGGTCATGAACAGCATGCGGAAGGTGTAGAGCGCGGTGATGAAGACCCCGCCCAGCACGCAGGCGTACGCGTAGCCCGAGCCCCAGCGATGCGACTCGCCCACGGCCTCGATGATCGCGTCTTTGGAATAGAAACCGGCGAAGAACGGTGTGCCGATCAGCGCGAGCGACCCGATCCAGCTGGTGGCCGCCGTCCAGGGCATGTACTTGGCGAGGCCACCCATCTTGCGCATGTCCTGCTCGTGGTGCATGCCGATGATCACCGAGCCTGCGGCGAGGAACAGCAGTGCCTTGAAGAAGGCGTGCGTCATGAGATGGAAGATGGCGCCGCTGTAGGCCGACACCCCCAGCGCAACGGTCATGTACCCCAGCTGCGACAGAGTCGAGTAGGCAATCACGCGCTTGATGTCATTGGCCACAACGCCCAGCAGGCCCATGAAGAACGCCGTGGTCGCGCCGATCACCAGCACAAACGACAGCGCCTGATCGGACTGCTCGAACAGCGGTGACATGCGCGCCACCATGAAGATACCGGCGGTCACCATCGTGGCCGCGTGGATCAGGGCCGAGATCGGCGTCGGACCTTCCATCGAATCCGGCAACCACACGTGCAGCGGCACCTGCGCGGATTTGCCCATGGCCCCGACGAACAGGCAGATGCAGATCAGCGTCATGGCCGGTACCACCGTGCCCGAGGAGAGCGCCAGGCTCTGCGCTGCGATATGCGGCGCGGCGGCAAAGGCGACCTGGTAGTCGAGCGATCCGGTGTAGTGCACGACACCGGCGATCCCCAGCACGAAACCGAAGTCACCGATCCGGTTGACGATGAAGGCCTTGAAGTTCGCGAAAATCGCCGACGGGCGTGTGTACCAGAAACCGATCAGCAGGTACGACACCACACCAACCGCTTCCCAGCCGAAAAACAGCTGCATGAAGTTGTTGGACATCACCAGCATCAGCATCGAGAAGGTGAACAGCGAGATGTAGCTGAAGAACCGCTGGTAACCCGGGTCATCGGCCATGTAGCCGATGGTGTAGACGTGCACGCACAGCGAGACGAACGTGACCACGACCATCATCAGCGCCGAGAGCCGATCGATCAGAAAGCCCACCTGGAAGTGGATGCCGTCGCTGACCAGCCAGGTGTAGACGGGGGCGTCGTACACGGCGGCACCGCCCCACACCAGATCCTTCCAGACCCAGATCGAGAGCGCGCAGGACACGGCCACGGCGGCAATGGTGACGGTGTGCGCACCGGCGCGTCCCACCACCTTGCCGAACAGGCCCGCAACGATGGCGCCCAAGAGCGGCAGCAGCGGAATGGCCAGCAGCAGATTCGGATTCATCGTCGGCTCACCCTTTGAGCGTGCTCAGATCTTCGACATTGATGCTGCGCCGCTCGCGGAACAGCACCACCAGGATCGCAAGTCCAATCGCGGATTCGGCCGCGGCGACCGTGAGCACGAAGAACACGAAGATCTGCCCGTGGATATCGGCCAGGTAGCGCGAGAACGCCACGAAGTTGAAATTCGCCGCCAGCAGCAGCAGTTCCACGCACATCAGCAGCAGGATCACGTTCTTGCGGTTGAGGAACACGCCCGCCACCGCGATCGCGAACAGCACGGCTGACAGCGTCAGCAATTGACCCAGGGTGATCATGGGCGTTTGTCCGCCGTCATCTTGACGATGCGCACGCGGTCCTGCGCACGGGCGGCCACCTGCAGATCCACGTCCTGCACCTTGTGGCCTTTGCGCTTGCGCATGGTGAGCGAGATAGCCGCGACGATCGCGACCAGCAGCAGCACGGCGGCCAGTTCAAAGGGATAGGCGTACTGCGTGTACAGGGTCTGACCCAGCTCGGCGGTATTGCTGTAGGTCGCGGGCAGCGCCGCGGGACCCTGCGTCACATCCGGTCCCAGGGTGCGCGCAACCACCACGCCGATGATCTCGAAAATCACGGCGCCCGCACAGATCACGCCCAACAGCCAGAAACGCGTGAAGCCCTCGCGCAGTTCCTCGAGGTTGATGTCGAGCATCATGACGACGAACAGGAACAGCACCATCACCGCGCCCACATACACCAGGACCAGCACCACGGCCAGGAACTCCGCGCCGATCAGCAGCCAGATCGCCGCACTGGTGACAAAGCACATGACCAGCGCCAGCGCCGCGTGCACCGGATTGCGCGAGATGATCATGCCAAGGGCCGAGGCCACCAGCACCACCGCAAAGGCGTAGAACAGTATCTGAACGAGCACGTGCCCTCCCTCGATTCGATTATTGCCGGCGCTTAGCGGAACGGCGCGTCGGCCGCACGGTCCGCGGCGATCATCGCCTCGTAACGCTCGCCGACCGCGAGCAGCTTGTCCTTGGACATGATGTTCTCGCCGCGGTGCTCCATGTGGTACTCGTGGATGCGCGTGAGAACGATGGCATCCACCGGGCAGGCCTCTTCGCAGAAACCGCAGAAGATGCATTTGAACAGGTCGATGTCATAGCGGCTGGTGCGCCGCGTACCGTCCTCAGCCACTTCCGAGTCGATGGTGATACACACCGCGGGACACACCGCCTCACACAGCTTGCAGGCAATGCAGCGCTCCTCGCCATTGGGATAGCGCCGCTGGGCATGCAGACCCCGGAAGCGCGCCGACTGTGGCGTCTTCTCTTCGGGGTAATTGATGGTGTATTTGGGGGAGACAAAGGTCCGCCACGTCACCGCCATCCCTTTCAGGAGTTCGGGAAGCAGCAGGGTCTTGAGCAGTTGACTGGCCATGATTCGCCTTAAAGAGTGCGCCAGGGGCCGACGTGGGCCCACGAGAGGACCCCCTCGACGAAAATCCAGACGATGGTGACCGGAATCAGCACCTTCCAGCCCAGCCGCATGATCTGGTCATAGCGATAACGCGGGAAGGTGGCGCGGAACCACAGAAACAGGAACAGGAAAACGAACGCCTTCAGGGCGAGCCAGCCGAAACTCGGCGTCGCCAGAATCGAATGCCCGAGCAGCGGCCAGCCCTCAAAGGGACTGAGCCACCCGCCCAGGAAGAACACCGCCGTCAGGAACGAGATCAGCAGCATGTTGGCGTATTCGGCCAGGAAGAACAGCGCGAAGGCCATGCCGGAATATTCGACGTGGAAGCCGGCGACGATCTCGGATTCGCCTTCCGCCACGTCAAAGGGTGCGCGATTGGTTTCCGCGACACCGGAGATGAAGTAGACCACAAACAGCGGGAACAGCCAGGTCCAGTTCCAGGTGAAGAGACCGCCCTGCTGGTGGCGCACGATGTCGCCCAGATTGAGGCTGCCGGCCGCCATCAGCACGCCCACCAGTGCGAAACCCATGGCGATCTCATAGGCGACGATCTGCGCGGCGGAGCGCATGGCGCCGAGGAAGGCGTACTTGGAGTTGGAGGCCCAACCGGCGAGGATCACGCCGTAGACGCCGGCGGAGGTCAACGCCAGCAGGAACAGCAGCCCGGCATTGACGTTGGCAATGGTCAGATCCGGTGACAGCGGCATCACCGACCAGGCGGCGAACGCCGTCACCAGAGTGATGGCCGGGGCGAGCACGAACAGGAACTTGTTGGCCTTGGCCGGCAAGATCACTTCCTTGGTGATCAGCTTCACGACGTCGGCGAAGGGTTGCCCCAGTCCCGGGAACATACCCAGAATCGTCACGCGATTGGGACCGCGGCGCAGCTGCATCCAGCCGATGACCTTGCGTTCCCACAACGTGGTGAATGCCACGCAGATGATCAGCACGATGCATACCGCCAGGATCCACAACGTCGAAATCGTCGTGGAGCGCACGATGCTCGGCAGCGAGTCCCAGTAATTTGTCAGAGTGTTCAGCACGATCGCGCCTTGGGTAATCTCAGTAGATCGCGGGCGCGCTGCGCCCCTCGGCGGTCCGCTGCAGCGACAGCGCACGCCGCACCACGGCATCGACCTGGTACATGGGCACATCCACCGTGCGGACGGCGGCCGCGGCGGTCGTTGCACCGCTCACCGCCCGCGAGCCCATCCAGGCCGGTGGCAGTCCTTCGGCGCAGAGGCGGCGCAGCTGATCGCGGACCTCCTCGGAGCTCTGGTATTCAAACCCTTCAATTCCCAGCTGCGTGCCCAGCACCCGCAGCACCTTCCAGCCCGGCCGCGATTCACCGAAGCTGCGCGCGGCGGCGGTGAAGCTCTGCCACAGCCCTTCCAGGTTCACATACGTACCCGATGTCTCGGCGAAGGTGCCGATGGGCAGCACCACATGGGCGATCTGCTTCAATTGCTCGGTCATGAACGGTGTGATCGCGATGACGAGCTGCGCCGCCGCCAGTGCCTGCAGCGCTTCGGGACTCAAGGTGTCCGCCTCGGGTTCGACACCCCCAAAGAGGATATAGGCCTTCAACGGCGACTCGAACATCTGGGAGACGTTCTGGCCGACCACCGCGCTCAGCTTGCCGCCCGCTTCACGGTGCGGCACGCAGCCGGCGAGGTAGGCACCGGCGGCATTGCCGCCTTCGGCGAGTTCCGCAAACGAGGCGCCCGCCAGCTGCGCAATCGCGCCGGCGAAGGCGCGCAGGTCGGCGTACTGCGGATGACGCAGCGCCAGGGCACCCAGCCACACCGCCCGCTTGGGCCCCGCCAGCAGCGCGGTCGCGACGGTCTGATGCGCATCCGTCACAGTGGCGGCGCCGGCCACTTTCGCCAGATGCGCCGGCACGGCGGCGCCGACCTTGGTGGCGATTGCGGCCAGGATCGCCGCAAGATCGGTCACTTGCGCGGCGGGCTTGGACTCCACATAGCCTGCGACCTTGAACTGGTAGTCGAACTTTGCCGGATTGACGAATGCGACCGCGGCGCCCGCCAGCGCCGCCTTGCGCACGCGATGCGCCAGCACCGGCACTTCGCGGCGCAGATTGGAGCCGATCACCAAAAGGCCGTTCAGCTGGTCGACCGCGGCGATCGGCATCCCCAGGTTCGGATACAGGGGATCGGCGCCCTGATCGCCGAAATCGCGAACCCGCAGGCGATGATCGATGTTCTGTGAGCCCAGGCCCCGGGTCAGACGATTCAGCAGATACAGCTCCTCGGTGGTCGCCGAGGCGCTCCCGAGCGATCCGAGACTCCCGGCATGCTGCTTAAGAGCAGCCACCGCGACCGCGAGCGCCGACTCCCAGCTCACCTGACTCCAGCTGCCGCCCTCACGCACCAGCGGCGCGCCCACCCGATCGGCGCTGTACACACCCTCGTAGCTGAAGCGGTCGCGATCGGCAATCCAGGTTTCATTGATAGCCTCGTTGTCGCGGGGCACCACGCGCATCAGCTTGCCGCGCAGCACGTGGCCGAACAGATTGGTGCCGACGCCATCGTGCGGTGACACCAGCGGGTGGGCGATCATTTCCCAGGCGCGGGCACTGAAGCGGAACGGCTTGGAGTTCAGGGCGCCGACCGGACACAGGTCGATGATGTTGCCGGACAGTTCGTGATCGACCGTTTGCTCGACGAAGGCGCGCACCACACTGTTTTCGCTGCGCCCCACCATGCCCAGCTCCTGCACGCCCGCGATCTCCTGCGTGAAGCGGATGCAGCGCGTGCACTGGATGCAGCGGGTCATGTCGGTGGACACCAGCGGCCCCAGGTTCTCATCCTTCACCACGCGCTTGCGCTCGGCGAAGCGGGAGATGTCCCGGCCAAAGCCCACGGCCAGATCCTGCAGCTCGCACTCCCCGCCCTGATCGCAGATCGGGCAGTCGAGCGGATGATTGATCAGCAGGAACTCCATGGTCGCGCGCTGCGCGCCGGTCGCCTTCAGCGACTGGGTGAAGATCTTCATGCCCTCGGCCACGGGCGTGGCGCAGGCCGGCAGCGGCTTGGGCGCCTTCTCCACCTCCACCAGGCACATGCGGCAGTTGGCGGCGATCGACAGCTTGTCGTGATAGCAGAAGCGCGGGACATAGGCGCCATGCGCGTCGGTGACGCGAATGATCATCTCGCCCTTGCGCGCCTTCACCGGCACGCCGTTCACTTCGATATTGACGAACTCTTCAGCCATATATTCAAGACTCTTTACGCCGCGGCGAGCCCCTGGCTCTCGACGATGCTGCGGCCGCTGTGATCGATCATGTATTCAAATTCATGCCGGTAGTGCTTGAGGAAACTCTGCACCGGCCACGCCGCCGCATCGCCCAGCGCGCAGATGGTGTGTCCTTCGATGCGGTTGGCGACATCCAGGAGCAGCCCAAGATCCTCGCGCCGGCCCTGGCCCGCCAGGATCCGCTTCAGCATGCGGTCCATCCAGCCAGTGCCCTCGCGGCACGGCGTGCACTGGCCGCACGACTCGGAGGTGTAGAAGCGCGCCAGCCGCTGCAGCACCCGCACCATGCAGGTGGTCTCATCCATGATGATCACGGCCGCGGAGCCGATCGAGGACCCCGTGGTCTTCATGGAGTCGTAGTCCATGTTGACGTTCATGATGAGGTCGGCCGGCACCACGGGGACCGAGGAGCCGCCCGGGATCACGGCCTTCAGCTTGCGTCCCTTCCACACGCCGCCGGCGATCTCCAGCAGGTCGCGGAACGGCACGCCCATGGGCAACTCGAAGTTGCCCGGCGTGTTGACGTGCCCGGACACCGAGAAAATATTGGTGCCCCCGGAGTTCTTCGGTCCCAGGCCCGCGAACCATTCCGGGCCCCGGCGCAGGATGGCCGGCACCGAGGCGAAGCTTTGGGTGTTGTTGATGGTGGTGGGCTTGCCATACAGGCCGAAGGCCGCCGGAAACGGCGGCTTGAAGCGCGGCTTGCCCTGCTTGCCTTCCAGTGAGTCAAGCAGCGCCGTCTCCTCGCCGCAGATGTAGGCCCCGGCGCCGATGAAGGTATGCAGGTCAAAGCTGATGGCGGAGCCTTTGATGTTGCGGCCCAGCAGGCCCGCATCGTAGGCCTCCTTGAGCGCCGCTTCGAAGCGCGGCACCGGCTCGCCCAGGAACTCGCCGCGGATGTAGTTGTAGCCGACGGTGGCGCCCATGGCGAAACCGCCGATGGCCATGCCCTCGATCAGCGCATGCGGATTGAAACGCAGAATGTCGCGATCATGGCAGGTACCCGGCTCACTCTCATCGGAGTTGCACACCACGTACTTCTGGATCGGCGAGGTGCGCGGCATGAAGCTCCACTTCATGCCGGTGGGGAAGCCCGCGCCGCCACGGCCGCGCAGGCCGGAGGCCTTGACCTGGTCGATGACCTGGTCCTGCGTCATGCCACCCGCAAGGATCTTCTCCCAGGTCTGGTAGCCGCCGATCTGGCGATAGGTGTCCATCGTCCACGGGTTCGGCAGGTGCAGCGACTCGAACAGGTTGAGATTGAACTTGTCGGCGTACTGTTCACGGATTGAGCTCATGTCAGATCATCCAGCAGCTTCCCGACCGTCTCGGGCGTCAGGTTTTCATAGAAGTGATGGTCGATCATCATCATGGGCGCACCGGTGCAGGCGGCCAGGCACTCCTCCTCGCGCTTGAGGAGGATGCGGCCATCGGCGGTGCTCTCACCCAGCTTGATGCCCAGATGCCTCTCGGCATGAGCCACCAGCGCCTCCGCGCCGCGCAGCATGCAGGAGATATTGGTACAGATGCTCACGTGGTGCCGCCCGCAGGGGTGCAGCTCGTACATCGAGTAGAAACTGGCCACCTCGTACACCTGGATCGGCGGCAGCTCCAGGTACACGGCGACTTCGTCCATGAGCTCCGTGGTCAGATGTCCGTGGTTCTGCTCCTGGGCAAAACGCAACGCCGCCAGCACCGCCGAACGTTTCCGGTCGGGCGGAAACTTCGCCACCCAATGATCGATTTCCGCGCGCGTATGTTCGGACAGCAACATCAGCGATCAACCTCCCCAAACACGATGTCCTGAGTGCCGATGACGGCCACGACATCCGCGAGCATGTGACCTCGCACCATCTCATCGAGCGCCGACAGATGCACGAAACCGGGCGCACGGACCTTGAGGCGATAGGGCTTGTTGGCGCCGTCGGAAACCAGGTACACCCCGAGCTCGCCCTTGGGCGCCTCCACGGCGGCGTAGCTTTCCCCTTCCGGCACGCAGTACCCTTCGGTAAAGAACTTGAAGTGATGGATGAGGGATTCCATGTCCTCTTTCATCTCCTCGCGGCGCGGCGCGCGGACCTTGCGCTCCGCCACCATCACCGGGCCGGGATTGATCTTAAGCCAGTCGACACACTGGCGGACGATTCGGGTCGACTGGCGCAGCTCCTCGATCCGCACCAGGTAGCGGTCGTAGCAGTCGCCGTTCACGCCGACCGGAACGTCGAAGTCCATGCGGTCGTAGACTTCGTAGGGCTGCTTCTTGCGCAGGTCCCAGGCAATGCCTGAACCGCGCAGCATCGGCCCCGTGAAGCCCAGCTGCAGCGCGCGCTCCGGGGTCACAACCCCGATGTTGACCGTGCGTTGCTTCCAGATGCGGTTGTCGGTGAGCAGTGTCTCGTAGTCATCCACGCACTTCGGAAAGCGCTCGGCGAAGGCGCCGATGAAATCCAGCATCGTGCCGTTGCGCGTGGCGTTGAAGCGGTCCGCGTCCTTTTGCGAGCGCCACTTCGAGGCCTGATACCGCGGCATGGACTCCGGCAGGTCGCGGTGCACGCCGCCCGGACGGTAGTAGGTGGCATGCATGCGCGTGCCCGATACTGCCTCGTAGCAATCCATCAGCTCCTCGCGCTCCTTGAACGCCAGCAGAAACACCGTCATGGCGCCGATATCGAGCGCGTGCGCCCCCAGCCACATCAGATGATTGAGGATGCGCGTGAGCTCATCGAACATCACGCGGATGTACTGGGCACGCTCCGGAATCGCAAGCCCGAGCAGATTCTCGATGGCGAGCACGTAGGCGTGCTCGTTGCACATCATCGAGACGTAATCCAGCCGGTCCATGTAGCCGATCGACTGGTTGTAGGGTTTGGACTCGGCGAGCTTCTCGGTGCCCCGGTGCAAGAGCCCGATATGCGGGTCGGCCTTCTGGATGACCTCGCCGTCCATCTCCAGCACCAGCCGCAGCACCCCGTGCGCCGCCGGATGCTGCGGACCGAAATTCATCGTGTAGTTGCGTATCTCGCTCATTTCGCCGGACTGTCCTTGAGCGCGGGGTTGTAGCGGTTGTCGTCACGGATCACGCGCGGCACCAGCACCCGCGGCTCGATGCTCACCGGCTGGTAGACGACACGCTTGAGCTGCTCGTCGTAGCGCACCTCGACGTTGCCGATGAGCGGGAAATCCTTGCGGAACGGATGGCCCACGAACCCGTAGTCGGTGAGGATGCGGCGCAGATCCGGATGGTTGCGGAAGAAGACGCCAAAGAGATCGAAGGCCTCGCGTTCGAACCAGTTCGCCGATGCCCAGATGTCCACCACCGAGTCGACCACCGGCTCCTCGTCGCTGTCGCACTTCACCCGCACGCGAATCCGCTGATTGTTGCTGACCGACAGCAGGTGGTACACGACCGCAAAGCGCGCCCCGGCCGCGGGCCGCGGCGGCGGTGCGTACTCCTCGGCCGGCGCGGGCGGAATGCGGCCGCGGCTGAAGCCGGTGCCGCTGGCCGAATGGGTGGCCCACTGCTCCAGGCGAAACTGCGAGTAGTCAACGACGGTCACATCGATGAGCGTGTCGAATTTCAACTCGGGCGCATCGCGCAGGATCCGCGACGCATCGAGCAGCGCGGCGGCCGCCACCTCGACGGTCAGTTCCGTGGCGAGCGCCGGCACGCGCGTGGCGCGCCCCTGCAGCTGCGCGTCCACGTGACGCGCGAGAGCCTCAATGTGCTCGCTCAATGGCCTTATCCTCAAATCTGACTGGGCTGCAAACTAACCGGCCGCGCGCGCACCAGGGAAGATGGTGCTGGTGCGCTGGATCTTCTTCTGCAACTGGATGATGCCGTAGATCAGCGCCTCGGCCGTGGGCGGACATCCGGGAACGTACACATCCACCGGCACGATGCGATCGCAGCCGCGCACGACCGCATACGAATAATGGTAATAGCCGCCGCCGTTGGCGCAGGACCCCATGGAGATCACCCAACGCGGCTCGGACATCTGGTCGTAGACCTTGCGCAGCGGCGCCGCCATCTTGTTGACCAGGGTGCCCGCGACGATCATCACATCCGACTGACGCGGACTCGGACGGAACACGACGCCGAACCGGTCGGTGTCGTAGCGCGAGGCACCGGCGTGCATCATCTCCACCGCGCAGCAGGCGAGGCCAAAGGTCATCGGCCACAGCGATCCGGTGCGCGCCCAATTGACGAGGCTGTCGACCTGCGTGGTCATGAAAGCGCGCGCGGCGAAACCCTCGGCCGCGTCCTCCTGGGTGCTCGGGGCGTCTAATCCCACTCCAAGGCTCCTTTCTTCCACTCATAGATGAATCCCACGACCAGGATCCCGAGGAAGATGGCCATGGCGAGCAGTCCGAAAACGCCGATCTTGGCGAGACTCACCGCCCAGGGGAACAGGAACGCGATCTCCAGATCGAACACGATGAACAGGATCGCGACCAGGTAGTAGCGCACGTCAAAGCGCATGCGGGCGTCTTCATACGGCTCGAAGCCGCACTCGTACGGCGAGAGTTTCTGCGCATCGCCCTTGGAGCGGGTGGACAGACGGCCGAGAATCGACCCAAGCCCAAGCATGACTGCAGCGAGGCCCGAGGCGATGATCAGGAAGATCAGGACCGGAAGGTAATTACCCAGCATGCTCTCAACTGCATAGCCAAATACTGCTTTGGATTGTAGCAGCCATGGCAAAAGATGTGGTGCCGACGGCGAGACTCGAACTCGCACGCTGTTACGCGCTAGCCCCTCAAGCTAGTGTGTCTACCAATTCCACCACGTCGGCGTCGAACTTTCTCGAAACTACTTCGGCGCGCTGCCGGCGGGAGCCGCGGGCGCTGCTGGTGCAGGAATCGCCGCCGCCCCTGAATTTGCACCGGCGGCGGGCACGCTGAGATTGAGCGGACTGGACGCCGCGGGCACGGTCTCACCGGCCGTATCAAAAATCGTCTTGGGCGCTTCGGCCTTCTTGGGGCCGAAGTACGCGAGCGCCATGCTGTTCAGCATGAACACCGCCACCAGCACCGCGGTCGCACGCGACAGCGCGGTACCTGCGCCGCGCGCGCCAAACACCGTGCCGGAGGCGCCGGCGCCGAAACCCGCACCCGCATCCGCGCCCTTGCCACGCTGGATCAGCACCAGCGCGATGATGCAGCCGCAGCTGATGAACTGCACTGCGGTTAAAATGTAATGCCACATTTACGAACTTGCTCCACAGACGGCAATGTGCCGCGGACCCCTCAGCGAGCCGCCGCTGCCAGGATGGCCAAAAATTCTTCTGCCTTTAACGAGGCGCCCCCGATCAGTCCACCGTCCACATCGGGCATCGCGAACAGCTCCGCCGCATTCCCAGCGTTGACGCTGCCGCCGTAGAGGATACGAACCTCGTCGGCAATTTTAGCATTGTGCTGCGCCAAGTGCCCGCGGATGCACGCATGGACCTCCTGGGCCTGTTCCGGGGTCGCCGTCATGCCGGTGCCAATGGCCCAACACGGCTCATAGGCAACTACCGCCCCGCCAAAGCCCTTGATCCCGCAGCACTCCACCACGGCGTCCAGTTGCCGGATGATCACCTCCAGCGTCCGGCCCGCCTGGCGTTCGGCCAGGCGTTCACCGACACACAGGATCGGCACCAGCTTGGTCCGCGCCGCATCAAACTTGCGGGCGACCAGATAGTCGTCCTCCCCGAGGGCGTAGCGCCGCTCCGAATGCCCGACGATCACGAACTGGCAGCCGAAGTCCTGCAGCATCGCCACCGAGACCTGGCCGGTGAAGGCCCCCTTGGCCTCCGCGCTGACATCCTGCGCCCCCAGCACAATCGGCAATCCCGCCGTACGGAGCAGGCCCGCGACCTGGTCCAGGTACACATACGGCGGACACACCACGCATTGCACCGGCGTCGCTGCCGGGTAGCGCTTGGCGATCGCTTCGATGTGCCGCGCGTTCTCGGCGCGCGAGCCGTGCATTTTCCAGTTGCCGGCGACCAGACGCTGTCGCAAATGTCACCCCCGCCGCGCGCGGCGCGCCCTAAAAAAGGGCGCGCGATCATAGCCATGCCGCCGCCCGGTTGCAATCGCCTTTAGCGCCACCTACGCCACGGCAGCGCGGACCACGTCCGCCAGTTCCGCCGCATAGGCGCGGGTCGCCCGCTCATCGCGGCCCTCGACCATGACCCGGATGACGGGTTCGGTGCCGGAGGGCCGCAGCACCACCCGGCCCTCGCCCGCCAGGCGCCCCTCGATGCTGCGAACGCTGGCCTGGATCGTGGCCACGTTGGTCGGGTCAAAGCGCGTCGCCACCTGCACATTGAGCAGTACCTGCGGAAAACGCTGCATGCCCGCCGCGAGCTCCGCCAGGGTCTGGTGGGTGCGTTTCATGATCGACAGCACCTGCAGCGCGCTGATCAGGGCATCGCCGGTGGTGGTCTGGTCCAGGCACAGAATATGTCCCGAAGTCTCCCCGCCCAGCACCCCGCCGGTCTCGCGCAGCAGACCGAGCACGTAGCGGTCGCCCACCGCCGCGCGCTGAAACTCGATGCCGTGGGCCTTCAGGGCCTGCTCCAGGCCGAAGTTGCTCATGACCGTGCCCACGACCGGACCCTTGAGGGTGCCCTCGCGCTGGCGCGCCCGCGCCATGATGTACAGCAGCTGATCCCCGTCCACGACCCGTCCAAGGTGGTCCACCATGACCAGCCGGTCGCCATCGCCGTCCAGGGCGATGCCCACATCGGCGCGCACGCCGGGGACGGTGAGCTGCAGCAGCTGCGGGGCCATCGAGCCGCAGCCGTCGTTGATGTTGCGGCCATTGGGCGAACAGCCCACCGGTACGATTTCCGCGCCCAGGTCGGTAAGTACGCGGGGGCCGACCTTATAGGCGGCGCCATTGGCGCAATCGATGACGATCTTCATGCCGGCAAGATTCACTCCGGGCGGCATGGTCGAGGCGCAGAACTCCTGGTAGGCCCCGCGGGACTTGTCGACGCGCGTGGCACGGCCCAAGAGGCCCGATTCGCGCGTCACCGGACCGCGCGCCAGTTCGATCTCGATCTGCTCCTCAAGCTCATCGGACAGCTTGCCGCCCTCGGCATCAAAGAACTTGATGCCGTTGTCGTCGAACGGATTGTGCGAGGCGCTGATCACCACACCGAAGCGGCACTCGAACTTGCGCGTCAGATAGGCGATACCCGGAGTGGGCAGCGGGCCGATGAGCATGACATCGACCCCGGTGGCGACGAAGCCCGCCTCCAGCGCCGACTCAAACATGTAACCGGACAGGCGCGTGTCCTTGCCGATGAGTACCTTGCCGCCCTCGGGCGCGAGCACGCGCGCCGCGGCGCTCGCCAGGTTCAGGGCAAAGTCCACCGTCATGGGATGCTGACCCACGCGGCCGCGAATGCCATCGGTACCAAAGAATTGCCGCGCCAAGCTCTACACTCCTGCCTGCACCGCGTGTGCAACCTTCAATGCGTCCACCGTTTCGGCCACATCGTGCGCCCGGATGATATGCGCGCCACGCAGCACCGCGACCACCGCCAGCGCCAGACTCCCTGCCATCCGTTCGCTGTCCGACCGACCCGTGATGACGCCGATCGTCGACTTGCGCGACATCCCCATCAGGACCGGCAAGCGCAGCGCGATGAACTCCGGCAGCTGGCGCACCAGGGCCAGATTGTGCGCCACCGTCTTGCCGAAGCCGAATCCGGGGTCGATGACGATGCGGTCGCGCCCGATGCCGGCCGTCTCGCAGGCGCGCACGCGTGCCTGGAGGAAATTCCTGACCTCCGCCACCACATCCGCGTATTCGGGTCGGCGCTGCATGGTGTCCGGCGCGCCTTGCATATGCATGACGCACACCGCGCAGTCCGACTGGGCCACCGCCTCGAGCGTGCCGGGGCGCTGCAGGCCGCGCACATCATTGATGAGCGTCGCGCCCGCGGCCGTGGCGGCCAGGATGACCTCGGGGGTGCTGGTATCCACCGACACGATCGCATGGCCACCGCGGGCCAGCGCCTCGACCACCGGAATCACGCGGCGCAGCTCCTCCTCCACACTCACCTGCGCGGCACCAGGACGGGTGGATTCCCCCCCCACGTCGATGATGGCGGCGCCGCCTTCGATCATGGCCTGCGCGTGCTCGAGCGCCCGTGCGTGGCTGACGTAGCGACCACCATCGGAAAAAGAATCCGGCGTGACATTGAGCACGCCCATGACCTTGGGAACGGTCAGATCAAGCAGAGTTGAACCACAGCGCAGCTGCATCTTCGGCACCAAAAAACAAGGTCGCACCCTTTGGGAGGCGACCTTGTACGACAGACTTTTTGAGGAAAAGGGTTAGTGCTGGCCGGCAGGCGAACCGATCGGACCGGGCGCACCCGCCGGCTTCGGCGCCGACGTCTGCTTATTGGTCGGCAGTGAATCGTCCCAGCCGGCGGGCGGCTGCGGCGGCTTGCCGTCCATGATGTCTCGGAGCTGCCCGTCGTCGATGGTCTCGTACTTGATGAGCGCCTCGGCCATGGCATGCAGATGGTCGAGGTTGGTCACCAGGATCTGCTTGGCCCACTGATAATTGGTCTCGATGACGTTGCGGATTTCCTCATCGATGGCGTGTGCGGTGCCATCCGACACCTGCTTGTGCTGGGTGACGCTGCGGCCCAGAAACACCTCGCCGGTCTCTTCGGTATAGGTGAGCGGTCCCAGCTTGTCCGACAGGCCCCACTTGGTGACCATGTTGCGCGCCAGATCAGTGGCCCGCTCGATGTCGTTGGAAGCCCCCGTGGTCACCGCGTCCTGACCGAAGATGAGTTCCTCGGCGATACGGCCACCGAACAGTGTGGCAATGGAACTTTGGATGCGGCGGCGCGAGAGGCTGTAGCGATCCTGCTCGGGCAGGAACTGGGTGACGCCCAGCGCCCGGCCGCGCGGAATGATGGTCACCTTGTAGACCGGATCGTGCTCGGGTACCGACATGCCGACGATCGCATGACCGGCCTCGTGATAGGCCGTCATCTTCTTTTCATCCTCGGTCATGACCATGGAGCGGCGCTCGGCGCCCATCATGATCTTGTCCTTGGCGCGCTCGAATTCCTCCATGCCGACGGTGCGCTTGTTGGCACGCGCCGCGAACAGTGCCGCCTCATTGACGAGGTTGGCCAGATCCGCGCCGGAGAATCCCGGCGTGCCGCGCGCGGTCAGCTGCGGCTTCACATCCTCGGCGAGCGGCACGCGGCGCATGTGCACCCGCAGGATCTGCTCGCGGCCGCGCACATCCGGCAGCGGCACCACGACCTGACGGTCGAAACGACCGGGTCGCAGCAGCGCCGGATCGAGCACGTCCGGACGATTGGTGGCCGCGATGACAATGATGCCCTCATTGCCCTCGAAGCCGTCCATCTCCACCAGTAGCTGGTTCAGAGTCTGCTCGCGCTCGTCATGACCGCCGCCCAGCCCCGCACCGCGGTGCCGGCCGACCGCATCGATCTCATCGATGAAGATGATGCACGGCGCATGCTTCTTCGCCTGCTCGAACATGTCGCGGACGCGCGAGGCGCCCACGCCGACGAACATTTCCACGAAGTCCGAACCCGAAATCGTGAAGAACGGAACTTTGGCCTCACCGGCAATGGCACGCGCGAGCAGCGTCTTGCCGGTGCCGGGCGAACCCACCATCAGCACGCCCTTGGGAATCTTGCCGCCGAGTTTCTGGAACTTGCCCGGGTCCTTCAGAAAGTCGACGATTTCCGCGACTTCCTGCTTGGCCTCATCGACGCCCGCGACGTCCGCGAAGGTGACATTGACCTGGTCCTCACCCAGCAGCCGGGCGCGGCTCTTGCCGAAGGACATCGCACCGCGACCCCCGGAGGCACCCTGCATCTGCCGCATTATGTAGAGGAAGAAGAACAGGATCAGTACCGGCCCGGCCAGCTGCATCAGCACCTGCATCCAGATGCTCGGCTGCTTGGGCGGGCGGCCCTCAATGACCACGTTGCTCTTCTGCAACTCACCGATCAGGGCGGTGTAATCCGTTTCCGGATTGAAGGCCTTGAATTGGGTCTTGTCCTTGAGGGTCCCCAGGATCTGGTCGCCCTGCAGCACCACTGAATCGACCTTGCTGCCTTTGACGTCATCAAGGAAGGTGGAATAGTTGATTTCCAGCGGCTGCGTTCCCGGCGGCAGGTAGCGGCTGAAGACCGCCAGCAGGACGACGACGATGATCACCCACAACAGGATGTTTTTCGTCAAATCGTTCAAGAATTCATCCTCAGAAAAGCGCTAATTTGGCTCATGGAACGAACCTACACTATCGTGAAGTCCTTCGCCAGCAAGTACAGCTCGGGACTGCGCGCCCGCGATGCCTCGGGCTTGATCATCCGGACCTTTACAAAACGTTGCCGGGCGGCGGCAAGCAGCTCGGTAAAACCGGATCCCTGGAAAACCTTGATCAGGGCCGAGCCGCCGGGTTTCAAGACCTGCCCGGCAGTCTCCAATGCCAGTTCCGCGAGGTACATGGACCGCGGCTGGTCCACCGCGTCGATTCCGCTCAAGTTGGGGGCCATATCCGAGAGCACAACATCCACGCCACGCGGTGGCAGCAACGCCCGTAGCGCAGCGACCACAGCGTCCTCGCGGAAGTCCCCCTGAACGAATTCCACCCCGGCAATGGGGTCCATGGGCAGGATATCGGTGGCCACCACGCGGCCCTTGCGACCGAGCTGGCGGACCGCGTACTGGCTCCAGGCGCCCGGCGCTGCGCCCAGATCCAGGCACACCTGGCCCGCTCGCAGCAGCTTTTCGCGCTGGTCGAGTTCTTCGAGCTTGTAGATGGCGCGGGAACGAAAGCCCGCCGCCTTCGCCTTCTTCACAAACGGGTCGGCGAAATGCTCCTGCAACCAGCGTCCGCTGCTCTTGGAACGCCGCGCCATCAGGACACCTGAGCCGTTACAATCGCCGTCATGGAATTATCCGAAAACCAGCGCCGCTTCCTGCGCGGTCGCGCCCACGCTCTGAAACCGGTCATCCAGGTCGGCAACCATGGCCTGACGGAGGCCGTCGCCAAGGAAACCGCCCGTGCGCTCAAGGATCATGAGCTCATCAAGGTGCGCGCCCCGGGGGCCGACCGCCAGGCGCGCGACGCCCTGTTCGCGGATCTGGCGAGCCGTACCGACAGCGCCCTCGTCCACCGCATCGGCCACGTCGCCGTCCTGTATCGCGCCAACAAGGCCAAGTCCGGTCTGATCATTCCCGACCCGAAAGTCTGACCGCCGCGGCGGCCTCGCCCTCACAGCTTGACGGCGACGATCTCGTAGGACTTGGTGCCGCCCGGGGCGGCCACGTCCACAATATCGCCTTCGGACTTCGCGACCAGCGCCCGCGCGATCGGTGAGGTCACCGAGATGCGCCCGGCTTTGAGGTCTGCCTCATCCTCACCGACGATCTGGTAGCTCAAGCGCGCGCCGCTCGCCTGATCTTCCAGATCCACCACCGCGCCGAATACCACCGTGCCGTTCTTCGGCAGCGTGGACGGATCGATGATCTCGGCTGTCGAGAGCTTCGCTTCGATTTCCTGGATGCGCCCTTCGATGAATCCCTGCTGCTCGCGCGCCGCATGGTATTCAGCGTTTTCCGACAGGTCCCCGTGCGCGCGCGCCTCGGATATCGCCTTGATCACATTGGGCCGGTCCTGGGACTTCAGCCGCTTGAGCTCAGCCCGCAGCGCCTCGGCGCCGCGCACGGTCATGGGGGTGCGTTTCATGTGCCGAGGATCTCCTGGTGCAGGTCAGCTAAGCGATTGACCCCAACTTCATCGATATGTTCGAGGGCCTCGCACGTTGCCAGCGCCGCCGCCAGCGTTGTGTAGTAGGTCACGCGGCGATGCACCGCCTCACGGCGGATCGAATTGGATTCACGGATGGCCTGCTTGCCTTCCGTCGTATTGACGATGAGATGGATCTCATCGTTCTTGATCATATCCACGATATGCGGGCGGCCCTCGCGCACCTTGTTGGCACGGCGGCAGCTGATACCGGCATCCTCGAGGACCTGCGCGGTGCCGCTGGTGGCGACGATGGTAAACCCGTACTCGATGAGCCGCCGCGCCAGTGCCACGGCGCCGGGCTTGTCGCGTTCGCGCACGCTGATCAGGCACACGCCGTTGCGCGGCAGCGTGACGCCCGAGCCTGCCTGCGCCTTGGCATACGCTTCCCCAAAGGTGCGGCCGGTACCCATGACCTCGCCGGTGGACTTCATCTCCGGTCCCAGGATCGGGTCGGCTTCCGGGAACTTCGCGAACGGGAACACCGCTTCCTTGACCGAGAAGAACGGCGGCACCCGCTCGAGCGTCGCGCCCTGCTCCTCGAGCGTGCGGCCGATCATGGTACGCGCGGCAATCTTCGCCAGTGCCAGCCCCGTGGTCTTGGACACGAACGGCACGGTGCGCGAGGCGCGGGGGTTCACTTCCAGCACGTACACGATGCCATTCTGTACCGCGAATTGGATGTTCATCAGGCCCACGACATTCAGCGCCATCGCGAGCTTTCTGGTCTGGTCGCGGATTTCATCCTGGATGGCCGCACTCAGGCTGAACGGCGGCAGCGAGCTGCCCGAGTCGCCCGAATGCACGCCGGCCTGCTCCACATGTTCCATGATGCCGCCGATCAGCACCTGCTTGCCGTCGCACACCGCGTCCACGTCGACCTCGATGGCCACGTCCAGGAACCGGTCGAGCAGCACCGGGCTGTCGTTGGAGACGCGCATGGCATCGGTCATGTAGGCGCGCAGGTCATCCTCGGAGAACACCACTTCCATGGCGCGGCCACCCAGCACATAGGAAGGACGCACCACCAGCGGGAAGCCCACTTCGCGGGCCAGGCGCACCGCCTGCTCCTCGGTGCGCGCCGTGGCATTCGCCGGCTGCTTCAGGCCCAGATCGCGCACCAGCAGCTGAAAGCGCTCGCGATCCTCGGCCACATCGATGGAGTCGGGACTGGTGCCGATGATGGGCGCACCAGCCTCCTCCAGCGCCCGCGACAGCTTGAGCGGCGTCTGACCGCCGAACTGCACGATGACGCCTTCGGGCTTCTCCGTCGCCATGATCTCGAGCACATCCTCGAGCGTCAGCGGCTCGAAGTACAGGCGGTCGGAGGTGTCGTAGTCGGTGGAAACCGTCTCCGGATTGCAGTTGACCATGATGGTTTCAAAACCATCCTCGCGCAGCGCGAGCGCGGCGTGCACGCAGCAGTAATCGAACTCGATACCCTGGCCGATGCGGTTCGGGCCACCGCCCAGGATCATGATCTTGCGCCGCTGCGTCGGCCGCGACTCGCACTCCTCCTCGTAGGTGGAATACATATAGGCGGTGGAAGTCGCGAATTCGGCGGCGCAGGTGTCCACGCGCTTGTACACCGGACGGATATCCAGCTCGTGGCGGCGCTGGCGCACGGCTTTTTCGACCACACCGACCAGGTGCGCGAGGCGGCTGTCCGAGAAGCCCTTGCGCTTAAGGCCCCGCAGCCGCTCGGCGCTGAGGCCGCTCATGCCGCGCTCGGCGACCTGCTCCTCCTCCAGCACCAGATCCTCGAGCTGCGCGAGGAACCACGGATCGATGTGCGTCAGTTTTTGAATCTTGTCGAATGACCAGCCGGCACGGAACGCATCCGCAGTGAACAGCAGCCGATTGGCGCCGGGCACGCGCAGTTCGTATTCCAGCTTCGATGCCGACTCGTCATTGAGCGGCAGGCTCACCTGCTCACCCAGACCATCGAGGCCGGTCTCCAGGCCGCGCAGCGCCTTCTGCAGCGATTCCTGGAAGGTACGGCCGATGGCCATGACCTCGCCCACCGACTTCATCTGCGTCGTCAGGCGGTCATTGGCCGCCGGGAACTTCTCGAACGTGAAGCGCGGAATCTTCGTGACCACATAGTCGATGGAGGGCTCGAAGGATGCCGGGGTCGCACCGCCGGTGATGTCGTTGCGCAGCTCATCGAGGGTGTAGCCCACCGCCAGCTTCGCGGCGATCTTGGCGATGGGAAAGCCGGTCGCCTTGGAGGCGAGCGCCGAGGAGCGCGACACGCGCGGGTTCATCTCGATGACCAGCAGCCGCCCGTCCTGCGGGTTTACCGCGAACTGGACATTGGAGCCCCCGGTTTCGACGCCGATCTTGCGCAGTACCGCGATCGACGCATCGCGCATGCGCTGGTATTCCTTGTCCGTCAGGGTCTGCGCCGGCGCCACGGTGATCGAATCCCCGGTGTGCACGCCCATGGGATCCAGGTTCTCGATGGAACAGATGATGATGCAGTTGTCATTGCGGTCACGCACCACCTCCATCTCGTATTCCTTCCAGCCGATGACTGCCTCTTCGAGCAGCACCTCGCTGGTGGGCGAGGCGTCCAGCCCCCGCGCCAGAATGGTTTCAAACTCCTCGCGGTTGTAGGCGATGCCACCGCCGCTGCCACCCATGGTGAAGGAGGGACGGATCACGACCGGATAGCCGATATCGCCGATGGCGCCATTGGCCTCCTCGAGATTGTGCGCAATGCGTGAACGCGGCGTCGCCAGCCCAATGTCGCGCATGGCATCGCGAAACAGCTCGCGGTCCTCGGCCATGTCGATGGCCTCGCGCGAGGCGGCGATGAGTTCCACGCCGTGCTTCTCCAGCACTCCCTCACGCACCAGGTCGAGTGCGGTATTCAACGCCGTCTGGCCACCCATGGTGGGCAAGAGCGCATCCGGCTTTTCCTTCTCGATGATGCGCGCCACCGTGCGCCAATTCACCGGCTCGATGTAGATGGCATCCGCCATCTCCGGATCGGTCATGATGGTGGCCGGATTGGAGTTGACCAGGATGACCCGGAAACCCTCCTCGCGCAGCGCCTTGCAGGCCTGGGCGCCCGAATAGTCGAACTCGCACGCCTGGCCGATGACAATCGGACCCGCGCCGATGATCAGGACACTCTTGATGTCGGTCCGCTTAGGCAATTCGCTTACGCTCCTGAAAGACTAACGCTGGGCCTGCCGCAGCTGCTGCTGCAACCGCCGGAGCATGATCTGGTTGAAGCGTTCAAACAGGGGTTTGACATCGTGCGGTCCGGGACTGGCTTCCGGGTGGCCCTGAAAGCTGAACGCCGGCCGATCCTTGAAGGCCAGGCCTTGCAGCGAGCCGTCGAAGAGCGAGCGATGCGTCGCTTTCACGTTGCCAGGGAGCGTCGCCTCATCGACCGCGAAACCGTGATTCTGGCTGGTGATCATGACCCGGCCGCTTTCCAGGTCCTGCACCGGATGGTTCGCGCCATGGTGGCCGAACTTCATCTTGATGGTCGAGGCGCCGGCGGCGAGTCCCAGGATCTGATGTCCCAAGCAGATGCCGAACAGCGGCATCTCGGCCTCCAGCAGTTCGCGCGTGGCCGTGATGGCGTAATCACAGGGTTCCGGATCGCCGGGCCCGTTCGAGAGGAACACGCCATCGGGCTGCAGCTGCAGGACCTCGCGTGCCGAGGTCTGTGCCGGCACCACCGTCATGCGGCAGCCGGAGTCCGACAGCAGCCGCAGGATGTTGCGCTTCACCCCGAAATCGTAGGCCACCACATGCAGTCGCTGGTGGGCGCGGATGTTCTGTCGACCGGTGTCCTGCCAGGTATTGCCTTCGTTCCACTGGAACGGCCGCTTGGTGGAGACGACCTTCGCAAGGTCCATGCCCTTCAGCCCCGGAAATTTTCCGGCCAGCATCACGGCGGCCTGCTCATCGACCTGTTCGCCGGTGACGATGCAGCCGCTCTGGGCGCCTTTCTCCCGCAGCAGACGGGTGAGGCGCCGGGTGTCGATACCGGCGATGGCGACAATCTTGCCGCGGGCGAGGAACTCGGCGAGCGGCTCCACCATGCGCCAGCTGCTGGCCTTGAGTGGCAGGTCGCGGATCACCAGGCCGGCGGCATAGATCTGCGCCGATTCAAGATCCTCGACCGTGGTGCCGGTGTTGCCGATATGAGGATAGGTGAGCGTGACAATCTGCCTGGCGTACGAGGGATCCGTCAGGATCTCCTGGTAACCGGTCAACGCAGTATTGAAAACGACTTCGCCAGTGGTGTTGCTTGGTGCTCCGATGGACTGGCCGCGGAAGATCGAGCCGTCCGCCAGCGCCAGCACCGCAGGAAGATGTGTCATGGTGCGTTCGCGCGCGTGCTGCAGATAAACAAAGCGGGAGGAGTTCTTGTTGGAACATCCTCCCGCCTTGCATGGACTAACCCTTGCGGATTAGAAGTAAATCTTACGGGCCAGCACCCGGTGTGTCCATGCGATTCCAAGACTTTTTTGTATTCAGTAATGGCTCCGGCCGGTACTGTATAGACTTGCCCGGCCGCTCCATAATCACGTCCTAACATATTGTTCTTAAAGAATAATGTCCCGCATGAAGTAATGCCCGGGCGCCCGGCCGGCCAGCCAGGCGGCCGCATCCAGCGCCCCGCGCGCAAAGACATTTCTGTCCGTAGCGCGGTGCGATAAAGCAACCTGCTCGCCTGTTCCGGCAAAGACCACGGTGTGGTCACCGACGATGTCGCCGCCCCGCACGACCGCAAAGCCGATATCGCCTTCGCGTCGCAGGCCCTCGCGCTCGTGGGCGCAGACCGCGTCGAATTCCTGACCCCGTGCCTGCGCCACCGCATGCCCCAGCGCGAGCGCCGTGCCCGAGGGCGCATCTTTTTTCAGCCGGTGATGCGCTTCGATGATCTCCACGTCGAAATTCAGCGGCAAGGTCTGCGCCGCCTGACGCACCAGTTCCAGAAGCAGCGTCACGCCGAGACTGGTGTTGGCCGCGATCAGCAACGCGATATGGCGCGCGGCCCGTTCGATTTCCGGTTTGAGCTCCTCGGCAAGCCCGGTCGTCCCCACCAGCAGCGGCTTGCCGGCAACGATGCAGGCGGCGAGGTTCGAGGCGGTGGCGGGTGACTGCGAGAAGTCGATGGCGCAATCACACTCGCCGAGCGCCGCGCCGACATCGGCGGTGACGATGACACCGAGGCGTCCGACCCCGGCCAGCTCCCCGACATCACGCCCGAGATGCGCGCTGCCGGCATGCGTCACGGCGCCGGTGATGCGCACCGTGGGGCGCTCCTTCGAGACCCGCACCAGCGCCTGGCCCATGCGACCGGTGGCACCGATGATCAGAACGCGCAGAGTACCGCTCATAGACTCATTCGCCTTTGGAGAAAAAACTCTTCACGCCTTCCAGAAATCCTTTCTGACGCGGTGCATGGTGCGCACTGCCGCGCAAGGATTCATCCAGTCGCTTCACCATCTCACGCTGCTCGGCGGAAAGCTTCACGGGCGTCTCGATCATCACTTTGCAGAACAGGTCGCCGCGCGCGCCGCCGCGCACCGGCTTCACACCCTTGTCGCGCAGGCGAAAGACCCGGCCCGATTGTGACTCAGCCGGAATCTTGATGGTGACTTCACCGTCCAGCGTGGGCACTTCCAGCGTACCGCCCAGCGCCGCGGTCGCAAAGCTGATGGGGACCTCGCACGACAGATGCTCGCCATCGCGGGCAAAGATCGCGTGTTCGCGCACCCGCACTTCCACGTACAGGTCGCCCGGCGGACCGCCATTGCGTCCCGCCTCGCCCTCGCCGGTCAAGCGGATGCGATCGCCGCTGTCGACGCCCGCCGGAATTTTCACGGACAGCTTCTTGGCGCGTCGCACGCGCCCCTGCCCGAGGCAGGTGTCGCAGGGATTCTTCACGACGGTACCCATGCCGCGGCAGCGCGGACAGGTCTGCTGCAGCTGGAAGAAGCCCTGCGAGACGCGCACCTGGCCGTTGCCATCGCAGGTTTCGCAGGTGACCGGCTGGCTACCCTTGGCCGCTCCGGTGCCGTGACAGGTGCCGCACTCATCGAGCTTGGGCAGTTCCAGCTCCAGGCTATGACCGAACACCGCCTGATCCAGTTCCAGCTCGATCTCGTAGCGCAGGTCCGCGCCGCGAAACACCTGCGAGCGACCTCCGCCGCGGCGGCCACCGCCGAAAATATCTCCGAACACATCACCGAAGATGTCGCTGAAGGCATCAGCGCCGCGCTGGCCGGCGCCGCGCTGCGCCGCAGCCTCGATGCCGGCGTGGCCGTGCTGATCATAAATGGCGCGCCGCTGCGGATCGCCCAGCACCTCGGCGGCTTCCTTGCATTCCTTGAATTTTTCCTCGGCCGCATGGTCATCGGGATTGCGATCCGGATGGAACTTCATCGCGAGGCGCCGGTAGGCCTTCTTGATCTCCGTTTCGGATGCCGTGCGGGTCAGATCGAGAATCTTGTAATAGTCGCGCTTAGACATGCCCACCCTGCTGAACCCTTAAACACGTCAAAGCCGCCGTGCCCTGGCCCGCCGGTAATACCGAAACGGACCCGAACGCGGCGGCATTGGTTTTCGCCCGCTTATGAGGCGCGGCGATCCTTGTCCTTAACCTCTTCGAACTCGGCGTCGACCACGTTGTCCTTCGGACCCGCAGCCCCCGCGCCTGCCGCTCCGGCACCCGCAGCGCCGCCCGCCTGCGAGTCACCGCCCGCCGCGCCCTGGGTCTGTGCATACGCACGCTGGGCAATCGCGGCGGAGGCCTGCGTGAGGGCCTCGGTCTTGCGCGCAATCACATCCTTGTCCTCGCCCTTCAGCACCGTGCGCAGATCCGACAACGCGGATTCCGCACTGGCTCGCTCTGAAGCCTCGACCTTGTCGCCCAACTCCTTGAGCGAGTTTTCCACGCTGTGGATGAGGCCATCGGCCTTGTTGCGCACTTCGACGAGCTCACGGAACTTGCGGTCCTCCTCGGCATGCGCCTCGGCGTCACGCACCATACGCTTGATCTCTTCCTCATTCAGGCCGCTGGAGGCCTTGATGACGATCTTCTGCTCCTTACCCGTCGCCTTGTCCTTGGCGGACACATTCAGGATGCCGTTGGCATCGATGTCGAAGGACACCTCGATCTGCGGCATGCCGCGCGGCGCCGAGGGGATATCGGTGAGATCGAACTTGCCCAGGGACTTGTTGTCCTGGGCCCGGTCGCGCTCGCCCTGCAGCACATGGATGGTCACTGCCGTCTGGCTGTCATCGGCCGTGGAGAAGGTCTGCGCGGCACGCGTCGGAATGGTGGTGTTCTTCTCGATGAGCTTGGTCATCACACCGCCCAGGGTCTCGATCCCGAGCGATAACGGCGTGACATCCAGCAGCAACACATCCTTGACCTCACCGGCCAGCACGCCGCCCTGGATGGCCGCGCCCACCGCGACCGCCTCATCCGGATTCACATCCTTGCGCGGCTCCTTGCCGAAGAAGTCCTTGACGTACTTCTGCACCAACGGCATGCGCGTCTGGCCGCCGACCAGAATGACCTCGGCGACATCGCTCGCCGACAGGCCCGCATCCTTGAGCGCCATCCGGCACGGATCCACGGTCTTCTTGACCAGATCCTCCACCAGCGACTCGAGCTTCGCGCGGGTGAGCTTGATGTTCAGGTGCTTCGGCCCCGAGGCATCGGCCGTGATGTACGGCAGATTCACATCGCTTTGCTGCGTGGTGGACAGTTCAATCTTGGCCTTCTCGGCGGCTTCCTTCAGGCGCTGCATGGCGAGCGGATCCTTGCGGACGTCGACGCCCGACTCCTTCAGGAACTCCTCGCCCAGGTAATTGATGACCCGCAGGTCGAAGTCCTCACCGCCGAGGAACGTATCGCCATTGGTGGAGAGCACCTCGAACTGACGCTCACCGTCCACCGCGGCGATCTCGATGATGGACACATCGAAGGTGCCACCGCCCAGGTCATACACCGCGATCTTGCGATCCCCGCCGGCCTTGTCCAGGCCATAGGCCAGGGCCGCCGCGGTCGGCTCATTGATGATGCGCTTGACATCCAGGCCCGCGATGCGACCCGCATCCTTGGTGGCCTGTCGCTGGCTGTCGTTGAAATACGCAGGAACGGTGATGACGGCCTCGGTCACCGGCTCGCCCAGGTAGTCCTCAGCGGTCTTCTTCATCTTCATCAGCACGCGCGCCGACACTTCCGGCGGTGCCATGGGCTTGCCCTGCACTTCCACCCAGGCATCGCCGTTGTCGGCGCGGACGATCTTGTAGGGCACCATCTTCACGTCGCGCTGCACGACCTCGTCGGCGAATTTGCGGCCGATGAGGCGCTTCACCGCGAACAGGGTGTTATAGGGGTTCGTGACCGCCTGGCGCTTGGCCGGCTGGCCCACGATCACCTCGCCGTCCTTGGTAAAGGCGACGACCGATGGCGTGGTGCGATCCCCTTCCGCGTTCTCGATCACACGGGGTTTGCCGCCTTCCATGATGGCGACGCACGAGTTGGTCGTGCCCAGGTCGATGCCGATGATCTTTGCCATATACAGTTACTCCGGAATTCTCTTTTAAGTCCGTCCCGCCACGCACTTACTGGGTGCGAAGCGACACGATTCAAGTCTTACCAAGGCCCTACCAACGTCCTATTGAGGAGTCCGGGCCACGATGACCCGTGCCGGGCGCAGCAGCCGGCCTCCCAGTTCAAAGCCCGACTGCACGACCTGCAGTACCGCATTGGGTTCAGCGGTGGTCGAGTCCTGCGCCATGACCGCTTCATGCAGCGCCGGATCGAACGGCTCGCCGGTCGGATTGATCTCACGAATATTGAGCCTCTCGAAGGCTTTGAGCAGCAGCTTCAAGGTGGCTTCCTGGCCTGCGACGAGGCTCTTGGCATCGGCACGCGCGGCATTGCTGACGGCCCCCTGCAGGCTGTCCAGGACCGGCAACAGCTCGACGGCAAACTTCTCCAGGCCGTAGCGGCTGGCGTTCTCCACGTCGCGCTGGGCGCGTTTGCGCACGTTCTCCATTTCCGCCACGGTGCGCAGGTACTGGTCCTTGTGGCTGCCGGCCTGCTGTTGAGCTTCCGCTAAAGCCTGCTGCAGCTGCGCCACAGCCAATTCCTGGGATTCACCGTTGAGCGGTTGCGCCGCATCCGGCGTGGAAGCCTTTGCCCCAGTCATCAAGTCCTCCCAAAACAATAAGTTGCGCACCCATACCCGGGCAGCGCCTGCGCACGGGGCCGCAGGTTAGCCGATTCCTGAGGGTGAGCGTCTCGAATTCAAGGCGGCCCCCAGCAATTTCGCCGTGACATCGACGATGGGGATGACGCGCTCGTAGGCCATGCGCATCGGGCCTATGACCCCGAGCACGCCGACCACCTGGTCGCCCAGAGAATAAGGGGCCGTCACGAGGCTACAGTCATCCAGGATCTGATAGCCCGAGGCGTGGCCAATGAAGATCTGCACGCCCTGCGCCCTCAAGCTGTGATCGAGCAGGTGCAGAAAGTCGTTGCGTTCATTGAAGGCCTCGAACAGCCGCTTGAGCTTCTCGACGCTGGAGAGTTCTCCGACCCCCATGAGGTTGGTTTCCCCAGCGATGACATAATCCATTTTTTCGGCGCTCGTATCGCCGACATTGAACAGCTGCTGCGCCACGGTGATGGCATCGAGCATGATCTGGTTCATGTGTTCGCGGGTCTCGCGCATCTGCCGCAGGATTTCCTGGCGCACCTCACTGGGAGTGCGGCCCACGAAGTGGGTATTGAGGAAATTCGCCGCCCGTCGCAGCTCCTCGGGCTGGAACTGTCGTTCCAGCTGGATGATGCGGTTCTGCACCTCGCTGTTGTTGAGCACCAGCACCGCGAGCACCCGGTTTTCCGACAGGCTCACGAATTCGATCTGGGTGATGGAGGCGGCCTGCGCGCTGGGCAGGGTCACCACCCCGGCCAGCTGGGTGACGCTCGAGAGCAGCTGCGAGGCCGTCGCGACCAGCGCTTTGGCGTCGTGGCCACCATCCAACTGGCGCCGAAACTCGGTCACTGAGTTCTGGTCCAGGGGCTGCACGCGCAGCAGCGTGTCGACGAAGAAGCGATAGCCCTTGTCGGTCGGGACGCGGCCGGCGGAGGTGTGCGGGGAGGCAATAAAGCCCAACTGTTCAAGGTCCGCCATGACATTGCGGATAGTCGCCGAGCTTAAATTCAGGCCACTGTCGCGCGACAGACTGCGCGAGCCCACCGGCTGGCCGTCGCGGATATAGCTTTCCACCAAGATCCGCAGCAGGCGCTGGGCCCGATCATTGAGAGTGTCGTCGCGGACGTCTAAAGACATACTTGTAGCCAAGCTAACGACCAGCACACGGTCAGTCAAGCAAGGTTCGGCCTTGGGCCAAGCCCGGCCCCATGCTACAAAGGCGCCAATGACATCCTCCGTACGTGTATGTGCACTGATTGGCCGGTTTACCGACCCCCGGGTGGCAGAGTCTGCCGCGGTGCTGGTGCCGCGCCTGATCGAGCGTGGCATCCGTGTCCTCGCGCACGAGAACCCGGGTGCCATGGCCGGCGAGAGCGCCGTGGAGATCGTCTCGGAGGCGGAGCTTGCCGCCCGCGCCGACCTCATCATCGCCATCGGTGGGGATGGCACACTGCTGTATGCGGCGCGCCTGGCCACCGCGCGGCAGGTGCCGCTTTTGGGTATCAATCGCGGCCGGCTGGGATTTCTCACTGATGTGCTGCCGCAGGATCTGATCGCCTGTGTGGATGCCGCATTGGACGGCGGCTGCGAGGTCGACCGACGGCCGCTTCTGACCACCTCGCTCGTCATCGACGGCGCCACCACGACCACCGGCCTGGCGCTGAATGACATCGTGGTCCAGAAACTCGCGACCGGCAGCATGATGGATTTTGAAACCTGGATCGACGGCCGCTACGTCAACACCCATGCCGGGGATGGCATCGTCATCGCCAGCGCCACCGGTTCCACTGCCTATGCACTGTCGTGCGGCGGCCCGATCGTCGAACCGCACCTGGAAGTGCTGGTGATCGCACCGATCTGCCCACACACGCTGTCGGACCGGCCCATTGTCGTCTCCGCGCGCGCCACCATCGAAATCCGGCTGCTCGAGCGACCGGAAAGCCGGGCCCAGGTGGTCTGCGATGGCTTCGTGCTGGGCGATGTGCAGCCGTGCGACCGCATCCAGGTGCGTCAGTCGAGCGATGGCGTCACCCTGCTGCATCCGCCCGGATACGATTATTTTCGCCTGCTGCGCTCGAAGCTCCATTGGGGCCGCGGCAGCACGGACCGCTCGCGCTAGACCGCCATGCTGACCTACCTGCATATCCTCGACTTCGCCATCATCGATGCGCTGGAACTCGAGGTACGCCCGGGACTCACGGTGCTCACCGGAGAAACCGGCGCTGGCAAATCCATCCTGGTGGATGCCCTGCAGCTCATCGCGGGCGGGCGCGCCGGTGCCGAAGTGGTGCGCCATGGCGCACAGCGCGCGGAGGTGACGGCGACTTTTGAGCTGGCGCAGGCGCCGCGCGAGCTGAAAAGCTGGCTGGAAGACCAGGCCATCGCGGTCGAACAGGAATTGTCGGTGCGGCGCGTGGTGGGCGCCGATGGGCGTTCGCGCGCGTACCTCAACGGACAGTCGGTGACGGTTCAGCAGCTGCGCGAGGCCGGCAACATCCTCTTGGATATCCACGGTCAGCATGAATTTCAGACCCTCACCCGCAGCACCGGGCAGCGCGACCTGCTCGATACCTATGGCCGTCACGAGGCCATCGTCGGGGAAGTCGAGATCGCCCATCGGGTGTGGCTGAAGCTGCTGAATGCGGCGCTGGAGCTGGAAACCAAGGCCCGCGACCGCGATGCACGGCTCGCGCTGCTGCGCTATCAGGCGCAGGAGCTCGCGGCGTTGGGGCTCACCGCGGGGGAGTTCGCGGGACTCACCGAGGAGGCCACGCGCATGGCCAATCGCGGCCGGATCACCGAGTCGGTGCAGGGCGCGCTGGGCAGTCTGTACGAGGAGGATGCGGGGAGCGCCCACGCCGCCGTGTCGCGTGCACTGCAGCAGCTGAAGTCCGTCGCGGCCCTGGATCCCGGAATCGCCGCCGTCGTGCCGCTGGTGGACAGCGCTGCCATTCAGATCCGTGAAGCCGCCCGGGAGATGCAGCACTATCTGGATTCCCAGGATTTTGATGCCGCCCGCCAGGACCAGGTGCAACGGCGCCTGGCCGCCATCGAGGAGCTGGCGCGCAAGAACCGGGTCGCACCGCCGGTACTGCATGAGCGCGCCGCGGAGCTGGCGACGGAACTGGCGCAGCTGGAGAGCGCCGAAAGCGACCTCGCCACGGTGCGCGCCGATCTTGCCGTGGCGCTGGAACGCTATCGCGAGCAGGCCCGGCTGCTGTCGGCGCGGCGCGCCACCGCGGGTCGGGCGCTGGCCAAGACCGTCACCGCCCATATGCAACTCCTGGGTATGACCGGCGGCCGCTTTCAGATCGATGTCACGCCGCTCGAGTCGCCCGAGCCCCAGCCGCACGGTGTCGATCAGATTGAATTCCGGGTCACCGCCAATCCCGGGCAGCCGCTGCGCGCCTTGTCCAAGGTCGCCTCGGGAGGGGAGCTCGCGCGCCTGTCATTGGCCGTGCAGGTCGCCTGCGCGGGCCGCGACTCGCGCTGCATGGTGTTTGATGAAGTGGATTCGGGAATCGGCGGTGCGATTGCCGAGATCGTCGGCCGGGAGCTGCGCACGCTGGCGGAGCGCGCCCAGGTGCTGTGCGTGACCCATCTGCCGCAGGTCGCCTCGCAGGGCAATCATCACCTGCGGGTCAACAAGCTCACCGATGGCAAAACCACCCGCACGTCCCTGTCAGACCTGTCCGCCCCGGAGCGGGTGGAGGAGTTGGCGCGGATGTTGGGGGGCGTCGACATCACCGCCAAGGCGCGCGAGCACGCCCAGGACATGCTGCGGCAGGTCGAATCTAGGACTTCGGACGATGCGCGCAGTTCTGACGCACACAATGCCCGTAAATGATCAGGGAATGGTCCCGGATCTCGAAGCCGAGCTTCTTGGCGACCGACCCCTGACGATCTTCGATGCCCGAATCCATGAACTCTTCGACCCGGCCGCAGTCCAGACACACAATGTGGTCGTGATGAGTGCCATGGTTGATTTCGAAAACCGCCATTCCGTCTTCAAAGTGGTGCCGGGTCACCAGGCCCGCCGCCTCGAATTGGGTGAGCACGCGGTATACCGTGGCGAGGCCGATGTCCTCGTTGGACTCCAGCAATGAGCGGTAGATATCTTCCGCCGAAAGGTGCCGCGTCTGGCTGCTTTCCAGGATCTCGAGGATCTTCAGCCGGGGCAGCGTTACCTTCAGGCCGGCCTTGCGCAGGTCCTTACCTTCCATGCCGTTTTCTCCTGATGCCAGGCGGCTTCGGCCCGGGCGATGCGGTATCATCCCTGGATTATCCCGTATTCAAGTGACAAGTCACGTGATCAGATTGCAGACGATTCTTCCGTGGCGCCGCAGCGGCGCCGCTCTCGCCGTGCTCGCTCTGGCGTGCAGCGCCTCGGCCTGCGTGTACAAGGTGACCATCCAGCAGGGTAACTTCCTGGAAAAGCGCAACACCGACCAGCTGGCTACCGGCATGACCAAGGTTCAGGTGCGCTACCTCCTGGGCACGCCCATGGTGCCGACGATTTTCGACAACGACCGATGGGATTACCTGTACTACCTCAAGGTCGGCCGCAAGGAACCGTTCCAGCGGCAGCTGACGGTGTATTTCAAAGACGACAAGGTCGACAGAATCGACCGCCATGGTCAGGATCCGGTGACCCCCAATGCTCCCGAGGGTCGGGTCCCGGCTCCCGCCCTGTAACCTGTTTAGGGCGCCTCAGCGCCCTCGGACCCGGGCCCGGCGACTCGCCCGAGGGTCATTGAGCAAGGCCCGGTAGATCTCCACCCGATCTCCGTCGCGCGGGACATCATCGCGGCGACAAGGCTCCCCGAAAATGCCCAGCGAGTCTGAGTCCCAGGGCACCTGCCCCGCCTCACCGCGCGCCGCGGCCTGCAGCCGTGCCTGCTCGAGCAGTTCTGCCACCGTGGCCCCGGGTGCCAGTTCCACGGTCCACAGCAACTGTCGGGTGGGCAGTGCGAACGCCACCGTGCAGCACTTGCGGCTACTCATTCGCCGCCAGCGCCCGGGCGCGCGCCACGAAGGCGTCCACCAGCGATATCGCGGTCTCTTCAAACAGGGGCTCGAACACCATGGCCGTCAGTCGGTTGGCGAAGGCGAAGCGCAGCACCAGATCCACGCGGCAGCCCGGCCGTCCCGGGACCTCGAGCGGGGTGAGAGTCCAGTCCCCTTCGAGCGTCCTGAAAGGTCCACTCACCAGATGCATGGCGATGTGACGATTGGCGGTAAGCTCGTTGCGGGTGGTGAACTGGGCCGTAAGCGCGCCGCGCCGCACCGCGACGCTGGCGATGATTTCCTGCTCGGTCCGGGACTGAACCTGTGCGCTCGTGCACCACGGCAGAAACTGTGGATAGCTTTCGATATCGTTGATCAACGCGAACATGCTCTGCGCAGGCTGCGCGACCAGTGCCGAGCGTCGGACCTCTCTCATGACGGGAATTGTGCCCTAAAATGCCCCAGACCAAACCTGCACCCAAACTGATCGCGGAAAACCGCAAGGCGCGCTTCGATTATTTCATCGAGGATCGCTACGAGGCCGGCATGGTGCTGCAGGGCTGGGAGGTCAAATCCATGCGCGCCGGCAAGGCGCAGCTCACCGAGTCCTATGCGTATGTGAAAAACGGCGAGGCGTTCCTGTACGGCGCGCATATCGCTCCGCTGACCACGACCTCCACGCACTTCATTGCCGAGCCCACCCGCACCCGCAAGCTCCTGCTGAATCTCGCGGAGCTGGAGCAGCTGGCCAATGCCGTCGAGCGCGAGGGCTACACCCTGGTGCCGCTCGAGATGTACTGGAAAGCCGGCCGCGCCAAGCTCACCCTGGGTGTCGCCAAGGGCAAGAAGCAGCACGACAAGCGTGCCACCGAGAAGGACCGCGACTGGCAGCGGGACAAGGCCCGCATCATGCGCACCCGCTGAACGCCTAAGTCGTCGGGAATGCGTACGTCAGGTTGAAGGTCACCAGCGAATCGGTCTTCACCAGGTTCGCCGGCGGACTGCTGTTGTGCTTCACCTCGTACCCCACGGTGATGGCCAGTGCTTTGCTCATATTCACCTGCAGACCCAGGTCATTCTGCAGCAGGGTGTTATCGGAGCCGGACTCCACTGCCACCACATCGGTTAACTTGGTGCTGGAGTTGAAGGCGTACATGCCCTTGATGTTAGCGGTAGCCACGGCGCCGGTTTCAACATCCTCGGGCACTCGCTCGATCACATTGCCCGATGCGTCCTTGATGAGATCTTCGGGGCGCAACCGTCGGTAACCGACACCGACCTGCGCATCCAAGGTCGCATCGGCCAGCTTGATGAGCGAATACCCGACGCCCGCGGACACTGTTTCCTGGTACTGAAAGCCGCTGAACTTGTCATCGTCGTAATGCAGGGCGCCGAAGGCAAACAGACGATTGGTGAAGTTGTAGTTGGATTGCCATTGGGCATCCAGACTCTCCGCGCTCACGATATCGTTGGATTTGCCGTACAACCCGGCCAGCTGCAACTCGTGTTTCCAGGCATCGGCGTTGTAGACCACATCGAACTTCGCATTGGCCGTTTGCGCGTCCGTGTTGCCGTGCGAGGAGACATACCCTATCTGGGCCTTGACCACGAGCGGCGGTGGTGGCGGCGCCGGCGCATCATCGGCACGCACCAGCACCGGCATGGCCAGGACAGCGACCGGAACGGCGACCTTGAGCATTCGTAAAACCATGTTTTCTCCTTAAGACTTCGGACACTGATCCGCTGTTGAATAAGTCGCATAGGCGGGATAGAGCGCCATGAGGCGACGTGTCACCCCATTTGTCCAGCCGAATCCATCCTGCAGCGGATACTCACCGCCCGCCCCGCCGCCAAGGTTCACGACATCGTATTTTTCCACCAGCCTGCCACTGTGTTGATACGCCGTCGTGACGTTGACCAGCCACCGGCACGCGATGGTCGCCGCCAGTGCCACCGCACCGGAGTCGCGCAGGCCCCGGACCGCGATCCATTGCAACGGTGCCCAGCCGTTCGGGGCATCCCATTGCTGACCGGTGGTCAGCGTGGAGGTCGCAAGGCCGCCGCGCGCGAGCAGCGAGGTGCGCACGACGGTGGCGACCTGCGCCGCCTGGGTGACACTCGTCAGGGACTCAAACAGCGGATACAGCGTCGCGGCGGATAGCACCGAGGTGTGCTCCGCGCGGGTCCAGCGGTAATCGGTGTAGTAGCCGCGCGCTGCATCCCACAGATACTGATCGATGGCGCGGTGTCGCGCGGCGCCGCGACGCGTGAACTCCAGCGCGCAGGATCGATCGGCGAGGCGTTCGCAGCCGGCGCGAATCGCCTCCTCAAGTCCAAACAGCAGGCTGTTCAGATCCACCGGCACGATCTGTGTGGTCTCGATGGAGGCCAGCGACTGCGGATCGTGCAACCAGCGGGAACTGAAGTCCCAGCCGCTCTCCGCCGCGGCGCGGATGTCGCGATACAGCTGGTTTGGCTCCCGGCCGCTGCCGCGCGCGAGCTCGACATCCTCACGCCAGGACTCATCGCGCGGCAGATCGACATCATCCCAATATCGGTTGAGCACGGCACCGTCGGCAAGTCTGACCACGCGGCGATTGGCGCCCGGTTGTGCCAATGATTCCGCGCCCGCCATCCAATAGGCATATTCGCGCCGCAGCTGCGGCAGATACCGCGCCCAGGCGGCGGCCGGATCGGTCGGCTGTGACATCGCGACCATCTCGAAAAAGAACGGCGGCTGCGAGCGGCCCAGGTAATAGGTGCGCGTGCCGTTCGGAACGTGGCCGTAGGTATCGATCAGCCAGCTGAAGTTGCTGATCATGTCCTGCACCAGATCCAGCCGCCCACTTTGCGCAACTCCCAGCAGCGTGAAGTATGAATCCCAGTAATACAGCTCCCGGAACCGCCCGCCCGGCACGAGGTACGGTTTGGGGAGCGCGAGCGCCGAGGAATACGCGGGCACGGTGGTGCTGAGGCGTTCGAGCTGGGTCCACAATGCATCAATGTGCGAGCCCAAGGGAACGAGTGGACCCGGCACGGCCGGCGCAGTGGACGCGGCGATGGGTTGCGCCATGATGAAATAGTGGTCGACGAACTGCCGCAGGGCCGCGGTCGACACCGGCTCGTGCAGATGGAATTGCCGCAATATGCCGGCCGGTGATTCGCGCGGCACCGCATCGGCAAATGTCTTGCTGTCCGGGAACGTGCCGGAAGACTGCACGGCCGTGAACAGTTCCTTGAACTCGATTTGCGGCGGCTGGGGGCTATCGAACGCCGCGCATGGGCCCGCGCACAGGCCCAAGGCCAGCAGGCACGCAGCCACGTGGCGGCACGGTGTGGGTGCGGAATCCACTGATACGGAGCCGTCCTTGGGCCAGGGACGTGCAGGCTAAGGCCTGGAAAGGCGAAAATGCCGGAGTTTCCGCGGTCGGAGCCTTCTGACAGCGCTCAACGGCGGTGGTCAGCGGTTTGAGGTACAATCGAGGCGTTCCAGAAGGGGGCGACCGGTTTCGACGTGGGTTGCAAAACTTCAGGGGCGTACCGAGGTGCATGAGTCCTCGTTAAACTCTTTTGCAAATTATAGTTGCCAACGACGACAACTTCGCTCTGGCCGCTTAACCCGGCCTAACCTCAGACCAGCTGGTGCCTGTGCCACTGACCCTGGGGACGCGCTCACAGGATCGCTCTGCATCGTGCTACGGGGTGCAGCGTTAAGAGACACCGTTGCTGGCCTAGCGTCTTCCCTGCTGCTCGGGTAGCGCGAAGCGAGAAAACAAAGAGACAGCTACGTACGTAGAACCGGAAGCGTAGTGCTTGCGGACGGGGGTTCGATTCCCCCCGCCTCCACCAACGAGGGTTCCCGGCAACCGGCCGGGAACCTGACCTTGCCACCCCCTGGCATCGCCCCGCGGTCGAGACTCATCAGAACAGTCCTACCGCCACATGAGATCGCTCAGGCCGTGAGGTCGATTCGAGCATCAGGCTGCAAATCAACTTCACGCATCGGCCTGCCGGGCCGGTGCAGGCGCAGCCTCTGGGCTCGCTCATCGATACTCACCACAGCCAGGAGTTCACCCGCTGCCCCCGTGACCAGGCGTCCGGCGCCGCCCTCCAGACGTCCCAGCCATCGACCATCCACGCTCAGCTGTGCGCCGTGGACGTCATAACGCAGCTGCGCCCGATGCCCGAGGTCGGTGCGCACGCTGAATTGCGCCCCCTGTGACACAGGCTCGCCCGGCCTGATATTCCAGTGCAATTGCCGCCCGGACTCGCACACCCCGGCCAGACGCCAGGTGAAATCCACCATGACCAGGGCGGCCGGCGAATACCCGGGTGGATCACCCCGGGTGAAGTGGCCGTCGAGCGGATCGGCCTGCTGGGTGAATTTGCCATCGGCCATCAGGGCCGCGCACCAGCGGCGCATGAGCTCGGCATGCGCCGCTGATTTTCCGTAGTGATCGAACCAGCGTCCGGTGCGCAGGGCGGTCAGCGCCTGCGCGGCACCGCCCCAGGAATTACTGGGGATGGGTCGCACGAACAGCGGATCATCCAAGGCCACGGAAGGCAGCGGCAAAGCGCTCCAGAAGGCCTTTGGGTTGTGCAGCTGGGCCCGCCACAGCTGCGCGAACACAGCTGAATCCACTACATGTTCGCCGCACACGCGGCTTAGGATGTCGCAGCGGATCCTGACGTACTCACCCGCGGCGTCGAGGTCGTAGAATGCGGCCTCCTCCGGCACATACAGATGCTTGAGAATCAGGTCGCGCAGCGCCTCGGACTGCTGCTGCCAGCGCCCGGCTTCGACCTTCCGACCCAGCGCGTGTGCCATCTGCGCCAGTGCGACGCGTCCGCCGTAGGTGGTGGCGGACAGATCCGGGCACAGACGCGGCAACTTCAATCCCGGCACAAACCGCTTTGCATCGCCATCCGGACACTGCGGCGCAACGCCTCGCCAGCGCGGACTGTTGTCCTGACCGGTGTCATAGGTGCAGAAGCCTTCGGTCAGACCGGTGCCGCGCAGATTGCGGTACCGATGCAGCCAGTCATCCCACCTGGCGCAGGCCTCGTAGGCCTCATGAAGGAATGCCTCATCTGCGCTGGCCTGTGCCAGGTCCCAGGCCGTCGCGGCCAGGGGTACCGCCATCTGGATCTGGCCGAAGCCTGCGCCGGTGACTTTGTTATTGCAGGGGATCTGGCCATCCGGACGTTGCAGCGCAAAGAAGCAGCGATGACTGTCACGTGCAACATCGGGCCTGAATTTGCGATATATCAGCGCCTCGTGCGGCCCGCACTCCAGCCACAGTCCCTGATATGCGGCGCCCTCGATCAACACCGGTTTGGAGAATCGCGGCAGGACCTGAACATTGGCGGCCAGCACGCGCAGCGCCCTGTCATAGGCAGCCTGCCAGCCGGCATGCCGGGTGCTGAAGCGCGGCGCGGTGTCATCCTGCGCCCGGGCGGCATCCCCCAGTGCGCGGGTGGCAGCGATGGCGGCGCTGCCGGCCAGGAAGCCGCGGCGGTTCACGCGCACATGCTCAGTGCTCGACATGAAACCAGTCGATGTCCACGAAACCGTCCTGGGGTGGAGCCGGCGTGCTCCCCGGGCTGACCTTGATGTACGTGAACAGCCCCGGCCGACTGCCCTTCCACCAGGAGAAGTGCGCCAGGGGCGTCGGCGGGCCGAATGGCTGGAAGGCTGCATCGGGCTGCGTCGTATAGGAGAAGCGCACGGACTGATCCGAGCTCACCTGCGCCTTCAGATCGATGACATCGCCCGACAGGCTCGGGCCACGTGTTTCGACACCGGCTGCGGCGTAGGTCACAAAGGAGGTGCCGGCCTCGCGAACCACACCGATCCAGGTGGGCCTGACGCCGAAGAGCACCAGGCCGGCGCGCTGCTGCTCGGCCAGGTGGGAGATATCAAGGCGCGCGCTCACCGTCAGGGCGGGCCCCTGCAATATCTGCGTGAGCGTGTTACGCGCCGTGACCAGGTATTGTGCGCCCTGGGCCTGCAACCGCAGATAACCGGGCCGGGCCGTGAGGCTCCAGCGCCGGTCATCCGGGTTGTGGTTCCATTCCCACTGCGGCCCCAGCGTCGCAGCGTTGAATTCGTCCGCGTCCTGCAGCCGGTATCGGTCGGCGCCGGGAATGTTCACCGGCAGCGCATGCTCGAGCACCGGCTGACCTTGGGTGCCATCCCCGATCGGAGCTCCCATCACGGGCCAGTCGTCCCGCCAGCGCACCGGTTCAAGATAGGTGATGCGCCCAAAGGCGCCGGTACTGTTGAAGTGAATGAACCAGCCCTGGTGGTCCGGTGTTTCCACATAGCCGCCCTGGTGCGGACCCTGAACGCCCTGCCCCGGCCCCAGCACCACCCGCCACTGGTAGGGACCGAAGATATGGCGTGCGCGCAGCACGGCCTCGCCGCCGCTGCCCACGCCACCGATGGGCGCGAAGATGTAGTACCAGCCCTGCCGCTTGTACAGCTTCGGGCCCTCCAGCACGGGCAGATTCACGCGGTCCTCGACAATGGTCCTGCCCTCATCCAGCACCCGGGTGCCATCGGCGCTCATGCGGTGCAGGATCAGCGAGCCCGCGCCCACCTTGGCATGCACCAGGTAGGCCTGGCCGTCGGTATCCCAG
>Ga0210391_10000061_pt1 | contig 123867 bp, 111 predicted proteins | sample IncBWC12OmetaG_FD_160573 | JGI IMG/M metagenome (GOLD analysis project Ga0210391, IMG submission 160573) | Forest soil microbial communities from Barre Woods Harvard Forest LTER site, Petersham, Massachusetts, United States - Inc-BW-C-12-O ...
GATTCAGGTCGAAGCTGTCGCCGGTATTGGTCGGCACGGCGCGACGGCCGTCGATCAGCGTCAGTGTGCGGGTACCAAAAAAGCCATTCAGACCGCGCAGATCAGCCACATACGCCCCGGTGAAAAAGCTCGAACCGCCGGTGGTCTGCGGCGTGAACAGTGAAGTATTGGCCGGCGTCACCTCAAGGACCTGCCCGACATTGACGACGCCGAGGTTCTCGAGGGTCGCAGCGTCGATGACGGTGGTGGGGGTCGGGGTGGTGAAATCTGTGGTGCGCTTGATGCGCGTACCCGTGACGGTGACTTCCTGCAGCTGCCGGTCGTCGTTGTCGGTAGCGGCCGCCGGCGCCTCTTGCGCTGCCGCATTTGTAGACCAAGTGACCGCGGCCATCAGAGCGCAGAACATGACGGCGGAAGAAGCGGCAACCGTGCGCCGGGCTGAAATCATTCGCAGTCCTCCGGATTTTGGAACGCCGTTCGCTCACGCAGCGAACCGGCCCTTCGAATGAGTCGCTCCGACGCCGGCAGGCCCGGCGAAGCTGTCACAACCAAAACAGCGCCCGAGCAGGTACGGAACGGTCTGGACTGTCAGCGGCGTCGGCCAGCACGACCGGACGCAGCTTCTGGCGGATTCGTGACCCTGGTATCGGGCGTCTTATGGCGCTGCGCGCTATTTGTTCTCATCGAAGAGTCGATCTAGATGCTTTGCTCATCGAGACTACGGCGGTCCAGCCCTTGCCGCAACTGGTCGCGCCGCACCGGCAGGAATCGAGCCCGAGCTGAACCAAAGAGCCGACACAACAATCATGGCGCTGCATTCGCCTTCGTACGCTTCCCGCCCCAATCACGCCGAGACGTCAAATTGCCGTATACGCTCTGGGGGTCCCGAGTTCCGTCGACCGATCTAGGTTCCGGGAGCAGCATTGTCTGCCTTGCACACGCCGGATCTATCGCCGGTCAATTCCAGCTGGCGTCGCCAATCAGGCTGAGGCGGCGTGACTTGCCGGGCGGGGCTTTGATCCGATCCGACCGCAGCGCCTTCGCTGCACCCAGCGGCATGCACTGCGGCTGTCCGCCTTTTAGATCTCCGGTTTGTCGAACACTTCCTCGACGCTGAGGCCGAAGGCGTCGGCAATGCGAAAGGCGAGCGGCAGCGAGGGATCGAACCTGCCGTTCTCGATGGCGTTGATGGAATTGCGCGAGACGCGCACCCGTAGCGCCAGCTCGGCCTGACTCCACTCCTTCGCGGCGCGCAGCACGTGGATGCGGTTTTTCATGACGCTTTTTGTCTATGCGTCATGACAGTTCCCCGCTGCCTCCCATGCGCCGCTGCCAGATGAAGGAGAAGAAGACGATGGCCAGCGTTTGAATCACCATGACCAGCGCGGCCCCCAAGACAAATGCCATCGTTATCGCGGCGCGGCGATTGAAAAACGCCACCGTCGCCGCGACACGCGGATCGGTGATGCCCGGCGAGCCGACGAGCGTGCGGGGCATCGCCAGCGCGTTCACCATGTCGATCAGTGAGTTCATGACCGGGGGCAGCATCAGCAACAATAGGGTGGCAAACCCGCCCCACACCCAGCCGTTGGAGCTGGCGAACGCTCCGGCCGCTCGCTGCACCTCATCCAGGCCTTGCGTCATCCGATGTCCCATGAAAAGGGCGTAGCCCAACACGAAGAGCCCGAACGTTGCGGTGAGAACCTGGGCCAGCGCAGGACTGTGCCGCGTCAACCACGGCGTCACGGCGACGAAAACGCCGAACGCGACGACCACCGGCGAAAACCACAGGGCACCCCGGCCGATCTTTCGCAGAACATTGGGCATGGGAATCTTCCTTTGCTGATGCACTGTGTACTTCCCAAAACGCACAGCAAACTTGTCACATTTGGCCCGGGTTGACAAGTATTCTTGGCAAAAAAGGAGCCCAGCCCTCCCCTCGTGCGGATTTGACTGTGATATAGAGTAATAGTAGAGTATTACTCTATAAGACCATCGAGAACAGGCGGCCGCTCCTTCTCGCACACGGAATCGGGGGTCATGAACATTCTCTCCGTCGCCGGATTGACCAAGCACTACGGAATGCTCAAGGCCGTCGATGACCTGTCGTTCGACGTGCATTCCGGCCAGGTTTTCGGCTTCCTCGGTCCCAATGGCAGCGGCAAGACGACAACCATCGGGATGATTTTCGGGATTGTGACCCCGACGGCGGGACATCTGCGCCTGTTCGGCAGCGATGATCCGCGTGCGCTGGCGCAATCCCGACGGCGAGTGGGCGGCACGCTTGAGCAGCCCAACCTGTATCCGTATCTGACCGGGCGGCAGAACCTGCACCTGGTTGCGGCCATCAAGCGCCTCGACGACAGCCACATCGAGCCGGCACTGCGCTCGGTGGACTTGCTGGCTGCGGCCGACCGTCGCACCAAGGGTTATTCCCTGGGTATGAAACAACGCCTGGCGCTGGCGGCCGCGATGCTCGGGGATCCTGAGCTGTTGATTTTCGACGAACCCACCAATGGGCTTGATCCGGAGGGCATGCAGGAAATCCGCGAACTCATTCTGAGGCTCTCGCGCTCCGGCCGGACCATAGTGCTGTGTACGCATCTGCTGGCCGAAGTGGAGCGGGTCTGTACCCACGTCGCAATCCTCAAGCAGGGGCGTCTGCTGCGCAGCGGCGCGGTGTCCGAACTGACGGCCGGAGCGCCGGTGTTCAGGCTGCGCGCGGATAACGCGCAAGCGCTTTGGGAAGCTGTAGCCAACTATCCGGCGGCCCGGCAGATGCGGCGCGAAAACGAGGTGGTGTACACCGAGCTCGCCGATTCCGATCCTGCACTGCTGTCCAGGTATCTTGCCGGCCTTGGCATCTATCTGGCTGAACTGAGCAATCAGCGCCCCACGCTGGAAGCAACCTTCTTGCGGGTCACCGCTTCGGGCAACCCTGATGCGGGTCCGGCCCCATGATATTCACGGCGTATCGCCTGGAACTGTTCAAGATGCTCAGGCGCCCGGCCACCTGGGTGGCTTACCTGTGTTTCCTGGCGCTGACGATTTTGCTGCTCACTTCGCAGCGCTATGGCGCGCTGCCGCCCAATGACCACAAATTTCCGGATGCACTCCCAGAAGTTCTCAGCGGCGACGCCCTGCTCGCGGGCACTTTCGGTGTGGTCATCATCATTCTCATGCTGTGCAGCGAATTCGATTGGAGAACCAGTCGCCAGAACATCATCGACGGGCTCTCGAAGCATCAGTGGTTCGTGGGCAAGATGCTGCTTCTTCCGACGATCGCCCTGGTGCTATACCTCACGCGCCTGGCCGCGGGCGCTATCCTGGCCGTCGTCACCACCTCGCATCTGCATACGCAGGTCCCTTTTGATCCGGCGGCCAGCTATATCCTCGCTGCTTGCGGAGTGCTGCTGGGTATTTTGTGCTATGCCAGCGTGGTGCTGTTCATCTGCGTGACGGTGCGCAGCACCGGCCCCAGCCTTGCCGTAGCGCTGCTGTATCAGGTCATCGACAATATCGCCGCCGTGATTCTTCGTACCCATCGGCTCGCGGACATCGCCCAGTGGCTGCCGCTGCAGATCCAGAGCGCCCTGGCGGTCTATGTCCGATACCAGCCGCACGGCTCCAGCGCGCCCGGCCCCCTCGGCCAGTCGCAGACGGAGTTGCTGTTTGCGGCTGCGGCCGCCTGGGTGGCGGTGCTGCTTTTCGTTTCGTATCGGATCTACATGAAACGCGATCTGTAGGCAGCGCGGCTCAGACCCGGGCCGGATACTGGTCCTCCCGTACCCACCAACCATGAATCTGCGGCGATGCCTGGGTCGGCAGGTGGACGGTGGCGATGGGTCCCTCCTCTATGCGTTCGGCGTCAAGGATCAGAAGATCGGCGCGCAGGTTCTGATCCAGGTGCCAGGCGACCCCGAGAATATAGCCTTCTCCTTCGGCGGCGCTGGCGCTCTTTGGAGCAAACAGCGGCTCGCCAAGGGAGACGGTGTCGGGAGCCTTCCACAGCCGATGTGACCGGGTCTGATGGTCCACGCGCGCATAGCAGGCAGCTTTCCAGCGCACCGGATCGGCCGGATCCGGGCAACCCATGAACCCGTAGCGGTATGGCACGCTGTGGTAGCGGTCATCCTGCCTTGGCAGCGGCGCAATCAGCGGGTACATCCTTTCGATGTCGTAGCCACTGTTGCGGCCGTTCAGCTTCACCGTCAGACGATGCAGATAACTGAAGCCGGCACTGGCGTCGTAGGGCGAACCGTCCTTGTTGGGTATTACCGGGTAGGGATTTCCGGCGGTGATTTCCCGATCAAAGTACAGCTTGCCGTGGTCTTCGAAGGCGCCAAGGGTGTGGCTGCCGCCGCGCGCCGGACCTTCGATCCACTTCAGATCCGTGCCATCGCCATCGCGACGCATGAATCCGAAATAGCTCTTCTGGTCCTGGTCCCATGACCAGTGAATGCCGCCGCGTCGCATCTGTTCGTGATCGATCGCCAGGGGAGTGAGGAAGAATGCGACATGATTTTGCGTCACGGCGAAGTCATGCACGCTGCTGACGAAGGGCATCCGCACCTGCGCAGCCCAGATCTTCCTGCCGTTCCTGTCGATTTCAAATGCCGCAATGACGTCGCTGCCAAAACCTCCGGCTTCGTAACCGAAGGCGACGAGGTTGCCACTGCTCGAACAGATCTTCGGGTGGGCCGTGAAGGGCTGGTCGCGAGGCAGCTGGCCGTCGAAGGTGTAGACGGGGACAAGGGTTTCGAGCGTGTTCAGGTCCAGTGCGGTTGGCGCACTGTCCTCCTTCAGCGCCAGAATCAGGTTGCCGTGATTTATCACATGGGTGTTGGCCGTGCTGCGACTCAGACCCTTTACGCTTGGATCATCCAAGGAAGGATTGCGGTACATCGGCATCAGGTTCCTGCGCGCGGCATCCTGTGCGAGGTAGCGTTCCGTTCTCACGTAGCGGCTGCGGTAGTCGACGCGACCGTTCCTTATCCTGAAGAGCCGGATGTGCCCATCGCCGTCAAAGGCGATATTGCCGGGCATCAATGGGTACTGCGGATCCGGGCCGACGGCATAGAATCCGCCGCTCAGATCCGCAGGCAGCTTCCCTTCCACCTCACAGTCCCGAACCTCAACTTCGGCACGCTGTGGCGCATAGGTGGCACCGAATCTTGGGCTTTCGATCACACAGGAATACTAACCGGATCGCGCCGGACTGCCAAAGCGCAGCGGCAGCGTCACGCTGGTCTCGGCGGTGCCCGCCGGAAACCCGACCGCGCCAAGGAGGTCGAACAGTCTGCCTGTGATCGCGCTCCAACCAACGTCGGCTTCCCGGTCTGCGAACACCCGATCCAGAACCACGCGCAGACCGCTGACGCGGCCCGCCGGTGAGATCGTAAAACGCAGCACCAGAGGACCGTCATACCATCTTGTCTGATCGGCAAATTCCTGGTCGAAGATCTGCAGCGGGCGAGCCAGGACCTGCAGCACCTGCTGCGGCGGTAGCGGCCCGGCCACGATCGGGGCCGATTCTTCCACGTGCCCGTGCAATACGAAGCGGCCTTCGAGCGGGTCCATGGGTCCCTCGACCAGCTGCACGCCATGGACCAGGCGGTCATCGAATACCACCAGGCGATTGAAGCGCGGTTCGACCAGATCATACAGCGCCGTGCCGGCGCTCGGTTTGCGCAGATTGCGCACGAAGGGATCCCCCTGCCGCATGATGAGCGTCTCGCCCCCGGTGGATCTTCGTTCGTCGCGCGTCAGCGAATATACGAAGCCGAAGCGCCCATTCTGGGCGTCGTTGTGCAGCCCTTGGCGGCAGCCACTGGTATAGAAACTCAGGTAGGGCCAGCTGACCCGGGCAAGGCCCAGTGTCTCACTGGACCAGCTTTGCAGCAGGCCCAGGAAGCGCTCGACACTCGCCCGCCGGATCACCTTTTCCGGCTGGGTGCGCAGATAGGTATATGCCTGCGGTACGTACCAGAAATTCCACACCTGGTGGGTCTCCGGGCGATGCCGGTACGGTGCGGAAAAGTGCGCATCGATGTCCGCGCGCATCCCCGCCGCCAGCGCTTGCGGCAGAAAGTTGTCGACGATGGTGAGCGCCTGGGCCTGCGGCTGCGCGGCGGGCAGCGCGCCGGGTTCACTACTCGCTGAAGTCACCTGCGACATCCATTGTTGTGGTAGCTGGAGGCTCCCTCATTTAACCCAACCGCATGTTATTGCCGTGACAGTCGGCCGATGCGGCTTTGCGTCTGCCGTTGCGCTAAGATCCGCACGCCTTTTGGGAGCGCTCACATGACAACGGTTCGGGCGACCAGATTGATTCAGATGCTGGGCGTATTGGCGCAGGCGGTATACGCAGCCGCCGCAGCGCCTGCGGCGCAGAACCCGGGCGGGCTCGGCGACTTCACGGTGCAATCCGACATCGGGTCGGTGAGCCCGCCTGGCAATGCCAGCTATAGCGCCGCGAAGGATACCTACACGCTCACCGGCGCCGGGGCCAACACCTGGTACCACGTGGATGACTTTCACTACCTGTGGAAGAAGATGTCGGGGGATGTGGCGCTGACGGCCGAGATCCGCTTCCCGGCGGTCACCTATCAGCACCCGCCCGATCCGCATCGCAAGGGCATATTGATGTTCCGCCAGAGCCTCGACAGCGGTGGCATCTACGCCGCCGCCGCCGTGCACGGCTCGGGCATGACTGCGCTGCAATATCGTCGCGAGCGCGGCGCGAACTCGGAGGACATCGAGCTCAATATCGATGCTCCGCAGGTCGTGCGCATCGAGAAGCGCGGCGACGTGTTCACATTGTATCTGTCGCAGCAGGGCGAGCCGCTGCACCCCGTCGGCGCATCGATCGAGCTGCATCTGCAGGCCCCGTTCTACGTGGGCCTGGGCGTGGTCTCGCACGATGTCCAGACTGTGGACCAGGTCGAGTTCAGTCGCGTACGAGTGCTGGCACTGCCAGCGCCGACCAAGGGCGCAGCGCGCGTGCGCTACAGCACGCTGCGTACCATTCAGACCGAGGACCAGTATCGCCGCGCCATGGTGATCCGCACCGGCACCGCCGTCATGCAGTCGGCCAATTGGCTACCGCACAGCCCTGACATCTATGTCTACGAAAGCGGCCAGATGCTGGCGATACCCTACCTGGATCCGGCGGCGGGGGGTGCGGCCAGGATGATCGATACCGGCTCGCTGGTGGACTGCTCGGGCAACTACGGCGTCTCGCCGGACGGCCGCTCGCTGGCCGTGAGCTGTGCGCAGGTTCATGGCGGACCGCATCAGGTCTATGTGCTGCCGCCCGGCGGCGGCGGCACACCGCGCCAGGTGACACACGGCGCGCAGAGCTTCTTTCACGCCTGGTCACCGGACAGCATGACCATTGCCTTCACGCGCGGCCGCGCCTCGAAGGCCGACATCTTCACCGTGCCTGCAACCGGTGGCGAGGCGCAGCAGCTGACCCACGATACGATCAATGACGGGCCGGATTATTCGGCCGATGGCAAGTTCATCTATTTCGATTCTGCGCGCAGCGGGCAACTGCAGATCTGGCGCATGCGCGCCGACGGCAGCGCTGCCGAGCAGATCACCGATGATGACTCGCGCAACTCCTCGCCGCATCTATCCCCTGACGGCAAGAGCCTGGCATTTCTCGCGCAGCCGCCCGGATCTGATGACGCCATCGGCCCGGCGTCCATCAGGATTGTGACTCTTAACGACGGTCTGATCCGCACCTTGACGCAGCTGCAGGGCGATCGCGACAGCTTTTCAATGTATGGCTGGGGGGACGACCACCACCTCGCCTTCGTCAGCTATGACTTACTGCCAGCTGACAGCAGCGGCGGTGGAGCACGGTAACGGCGGTTGCGACGGCGAGTGCTTCTTGTCGTGGCACAAGTCACAGTCATCCAACGCTTTGCAATGCTAGATTTCGTTGCGCCCGCAGGTGTCGCGGGCCGGTTGGAAATTGCTGTCGACTCAAGGATGACCACGGTGCGCCGAGAAGCCAGGACGCTAATCACGCTGCTGCGTCGACTCGGGATCCTGGCAACGGTCCTGTTTCTGGCCGACAAGCTTCTCGCGCGCCTTGGCAAGGCGCGCATCCTGGTGATCATATTGCGCGAACGGGATCAGATCCTGCGCGAGACGGTCACGCTGCCGGCGGAGGTCACGGTCGCCGTGCGTACCGCGCAGGAAATGAAAAACGTGGGCGGCTTCTGCGGCGCCAGCCTGACTGAGCAGTTCCTTGGCGATGCCATCGCACGCCATGACCATTGCGTGGTTGTTCTGGACCAGGGCGCGGTCGTCAACTTCCAGTGGCTGTCCGAGGGTCTCACTTTGGCCTACGACGACATCTGGATCGGGTTCGGATCCGACTATCTGTATGGCTACAACTCCCTGACCGCGCCCAGTCATCGCGGCAAGGGTCTGAACCGCTGCTCGGTGCTGTTGGCCGGACAGCTGGTGGCGGCGCCCGCCGGCAAAGGCACCGCGGGTTACATCAATGCCACCAACGTGGCATCAATTCTCAGTCACTGGAATCCCGCCAACCAGCAGCTTGGCATCGCACTGGTCTGGCCCCGAGCAGAAAGGAAGCTATGGGTATTGGCCTCGCGAGTCTGCCGCGCCGCCCAGGTCAGCATCGTGCGCCGCGCCGCGACGGGCACTTCAGTCCCAGGCACGCCTGGCTGACACGAACAACGGCTTGAGGAATCGCGGCAGCGTATCGATTGCCCTGAGGCGGCTGTAGCAGGCGAGCGCCAGGTGCGAGCGCCACCGGTTTGCGACCTGGCGGGAACGCCCGAAGCCCACCTCGCGCGGGCCCCAGCGCATTTTGCTCACATCCCGACCCGTTGACAGATTCGCGTACCGCAGGCCCTGGGAGATGGCGTATTTGATGGCCTCGGCGACCGTCGTCGTCATGACGCTGTAGCGCGCCCAGGCCGAATCGAATCCCGAATAATAGAAATACAGGCTGTCGTCCACGATGAATCCGATGCGTGAGGCGACCACTTCGCCGCGAATGATCAGCTGAAAAATCCGCAGGGCGCTTCGCTGCGCAAGGCGCGCGCACACTTCGCGCAGGAATGCCCGGGATCGGTCCGTAGCAAAGTAGTCGCGGTGTGCGACCGTTCCGCTCACAGCGGCACGCTTGGCATGCAATACCAGGAACTGCTCGACCGCAGCCGTCACCTCCGCAGGCGCGTCGATGACCTTGAATTCAAAATCCAGGCCATCCCGTTTCAGGGAGTTGTAGCAATGGCGCAATGACTCGCGGATGTTGCGCTTGAGGCCTGCGCGCAGCTCCTCCCAAGAGGACGGCAGGTCGAGGATGTAGCCGGGTAGCGGGTCGAGGCGCTGCAACTTCGCATTGGCCGCCAGCGTGCGGCCGAAGCTGCCGTCGCTTGACCAGTCGATCCAGTCCCAGCCCTTGAGTTCATCCAGCGTACGCAGCATGACCAATGCCACCGACTCCTCGTATCCGGGCTGGATGAGCGGTTCGCGGATCTCGGTCATGGCCGGGTCGCCGCCCAGCAGGGCAAGTGACTTTACCGTCAGGCCCCACATCGTGCGCCGGGTCAGAATCATCGGCACTATGGCCACACAGGTACCGGCCAGTGCCATGTCACGCACGACGCAGATCCGCAGCTCATCGCGTACGGCTCCCGACACCATCAGCAGGTTATTGCACCAGGCGAGGTGCCAGTCATGCAGCGAGAAGGGCAGTTTGTTACCGGCGGTGCCGAGCACGGTCTCGTACTCGAGGCCCAGCGTCGCCAGCCGTTCAATGCTGTCGACGATTTCCACGCTCAGGTCGGTCGCTACCGCGCTTGGCGGTAAGATCCTGGCGCTTGGGGCCGGCTTAGGCTCGTAGCCCCAACTGTTGATTTTTTTGCCCGCTGACTCCACATCATCATTATGCCTGCCGGCGCCCGGAAACCTGTGACCGGGGTCCGCTTTTGTCCTGCCGGATTTTCTTACAGGATCAGCGCATGGGCCACAGCAGGCGCAGGATCTGTTCGCGCAGTGGACCGGGCATCGGCTTTGCGAGCGAGCGGATCAGCTGCGTTCTCATGTGCGATTGAAGCTCCGGAGACAGGCTCCCCAACATTCCGCGGCGATCTGCCGGCAGATAGGGAACCGGGTCGCCGCCGGTCTGGAACACATAGTGCTCGAACATCCTTCGCCAGATTTCGCGGCGGCTGGCGGATAGCGGCGTGATTGCCAGCAGCCCGTGAGCCAGCGCCGCAAAGGGTTCCGCTTTCTCCGGCGCGTCGAGCCACCAGTAGTTCACCGACAGATTGACGCGATCGAGCGCCTCGACGTTGTGCCACCAGAGGTTCGGGATGTAAACCGCATCACCAGGCTCAACGTCCACCGTTTCCGCAGCGGCCAGAGCCTGCGCGAAACGCGGGTAACGCTCAAGGTCGGGTGCGGAGAGCTTGACCAGACTGGTCGGCTGCCCACCCGGGGCCAGATCCAGCGGTCCTATGTACAGATTTGGCAGCTGTTCGGGCGGGAAGAAGGTGAAGCGCTTGCGCCCGGCGACCATGCAGTTGATGCCGTCCATGTTGTCGTAGTGCGTCGCCGCGGTGACGGCATTGCCGAGCCACATCCTGGGTCGGGCGGGCCGGTCCAGAATGTCCAGAGTATTTTCCCGGGCAACATCCGGACACGAGTCGGACACCAGGGTGGCACCGGTATAGATGGCGGGTGGGGTCGGATGATCCTTGCAGGCAAGGATGTTGGCAAAGGTCTCGCGAATCGTCTGCTGGGCGAACTCGAAGTTCAGGCCCGCCATATCCTCGCGATAGAAATAGACGCCCTTGATGTCCGGCTTGCCGACCAGAATTCGGACGGGACGTCCCTGGTCGCGCGCCCGTACATAGTCGAACAGCGCCGTATCCGATTGGATGCTGGCGCGCACCATGGGCCAATTCTCAACCAACCCCTTCAGTACGGCCGGCCGATCGCGCGGGATGATCTCTTCGCGCAGCGTCTTCAGATCGACATTGCGCCATTCAGCGGTTTTCGCCAGCGAAGCGCGTTCAGCTCTCACATCACCACTCGGCTTCAGCAACACGGCGTGCAGGTGCGAGGCGAGGGTAGTAGAGCTCCTTGTCGGTCGCAATCACGTGGACAATTCGCAATATGAAGTAACGCAATGCGCGATTGCTGGCGGCGGCGCGGCGTTGTGCAAGCCTGCCGTTTCACTACGGCAGTGCGTGGCCATCGGCCGACGGCACGCGTCCGGGCACCTGCAAGCTTGGGCGCTGGCCTTGGTGACTTTGCCCGATTCACTACCCCTGGATGGAAGAACGGATCTATGCTGTTGCCTGGACCGCGAACCGGAGCGAACCATGTCTGCTCGAGTGCGTGTGGCCTGCATCGTGATCAGCGCCACGGTGTTGCTGAGCCAAGGGCTGTGCGCGCAGGGGGCCGCGCCGACCACCGTGGACTTTGCCCCTGCCGTGCGCGCGCAGCTGCACAAGGACTTCGGCACCCGGGAAGCCGACGTGCTGCGCTCGGCGATACTCGCCGCGCTCTCCAAAGAGGAGCGCCGCGATGCGCTCCCGGACGGGCTCACGGTGAAGGTAACGGTGCGCGAACTTATGCCCACCCACCCGACGATGAAGCAGCAGCTCGACAATCCCTCCCTGAGTCCTGTTCGGACCCGCTACCTGGGCGGTGCGGACCTGGTGGGTGAACTGCTGGATTCGCAGCAGCAGGTCCTCGCCACCGTCGATTACCGTAACTTTGCGGATGTGCTGCCGGCCGGCGCGCCATCCCTGGACGCCTGGGCCGACGCGCGTCAGTCGATCGACGCCTTCGCCGCGAAGCTGGCGGCCAGCTGGGAGAAGCTACCAAAGGTCAGGAGTTGAGCCGACTCGATCGGGCCCTTCCATGCTGCCGCGGGCAGACTATGTAAGGCTAACGCAACAGTCTTCGAGCCTCATTTTGCGGGCCCTGTAAGGGAACCCGATCCATAGCGCAGGCCCTTGAGCCTGCTTGCAATGCAGCGCACTTGACTTCACAACCGCGCGCCTGATTTGGGGATAGCGCTATCAAAATGTTGTTGATTTGACTTTACAACCATGCCTATACTCGCGCCTAAGAAGGTAGCGCTACCATTTGGGTATTGGACAGCTACTCGATTTTAGGGGGCACCAGGGGGGCTAAACATGCGTTTCGCTCAGGGCTCGGCCTCAGTCGCGGCCGGATGCCGGCTGTTGGTTTTATGAACTGTATGGCCAGCCTTGCGCCCTTTGCCCAAGTCTGTTGCCGATCCGTCTGTCGCAAATGTGTCGCAAGAGTATCGGGGAGAAGTTTCAAGTGAAGAATTCAAGCTCGAATAGACAGGTCCGTGGGGTAGTACACGCCATTCTGGGTGGTGTGTCGGCCGCCGCTGTGTGCACTCCGCTCTTCGCGCAGACCGCGCCAGCGCCCGCCAGCACGACACCTTCGGACGACCAGCTGCAGGAGGTCACCGTCACCGGTATCCGTGCCTCGTTGCAGCGGGCCATGGATATCAAGGAACAGGCCATCGGCGTGGTGGACGCGATCTCCGCCGAGGACATCGGTCAGTTCCCGGACGCCAACATCGGCGATGCCATCGCGCGCATCCCGGGCGTCACCGTCAATCGCGGTAGCCTCAACTATGCCAGCGCTGCCGGTGCCCCCACGTCCACGGGCGCCACGCAGGGCATCAACGTCCGCGGCTTCGGCGGCTCCTTCAACGAGGTACTGCTCGAGGGTCGCCCCATCGCCTCGGGCAACGGCCAGACCTTCAACTTCTCCGACTTCAGCGCTGTATACGTCGGCGAAGTGGACGTCCTGAAGACCCCCGACATGGCTTTGTCGACGGGTACCGTCGGCGCCACGGTCAACGTCATGTTCCCGAACCCGTTCGACCACCCCGGGTTTCATTCTCAGCTGTTCTATCAGGAGAATGAGTATGAAATGAACGGCGGCGGCCGCCCCGGCTTCGGCGCCCTGATCAGCAACACCAGCCCCGATGGCGATTGGGGCTTCCTGGCCGACTTCGACTACCTGGACAGCCACATCACGGGCCACCACCAGGACATCGTGGGGTGGAAGGGTACGCATCTGGCCTGCTCCTCATTCGCGACCAACCCGGCCGGTTCAGGTTGCGCGACGGTAGGCACCGGCGCCACGGGCACCAGTACCGTGCCGACCTGGTTCCCCCAGGACATGGCGATGTACCTGGAGAACACCGACTCGCGGCGCAAGGACGGGCGCGTGGCGGTTCAGTGGCATCCCTCCGATGCCGTGCTGGTGACGGTGGATGACAACTACTCCTCCGACAACGAGCACGACGAACGCTGGCAGCGCAGCACCTGGTTCGGGGCGTTCCCCAATGCAACCCAGGATGGCAACGGCACCCTCACCAACTTCGATTACACCGGTCCGACCGACTTCAATGCCTTCGTCGCCGAGAACTACATCGTCACCAATACGCCGGGCATGAACGTGAAGTGGGACATCGCCGATCACTGGTCGGCCATGATCGATGCCGACCAGTCCGAATCGCAGTTCAACCCGAACAATGGCTACACCGACGTCGATTCCGACGTGGGCTACGGTGGCACGACCAACAATTACACCGGCGGCCTGGTTCTGAATCCGAACAGCAACGTGCTGCCCTACTGGAGCGCCTATGGTCCGGGGGCCGTGGCATCGGGCACCGGGGCCGTGGCAGCGGCGAATTCCAACGGGCTCAGCCCGTTCATCATCGGATCGCACGACTTCCCGCTGCAGTCCCAGCAGAACACGGACAAGATCAACAACGTCAAGATCGAAGGCACGTTCAAGACGGATGACACGAAGATCAACTTCGGCTTCCAGTACACCGATGATCTGTGGAATACCCACGAAAGCGACACCTTCACCAACAACTACTGGCAGTTGTGGGGTGGTTACGGCCCGGCCTCGGGCAACGCGGTCGGCGTGGTGCTGCCGGCGAATCTGTTCAGCGCGGTCAACATCTCGCCCTGGCTGCCCGGATACAGCGGCGCGGGCAACCTGCCCTCCAGCATCGTGAAGTTCAATCCGTATTCAGTGCTCAGCTACCTGATCAACCAGCCGATCGACACCATCGGCTACAACGGCTATGCGCCCTATCAGCCGGGCACCATTCCGCAGGAGGTACTGAGCCCCGGATCGGTGCAGCGCGTCGACCGCCTGAACTATGATCCGTTCGTGACGGCCACTCAGGACGTGAAGCTCGGCGACATGAAGCTGGTCATCAATGCCGGCCTGCGCTACCAGAAGACGGATGAGAACATTGCCGGCATTTCGGCACCGCTCACCGCGGTCACGTGGGAGGGAGCGGGCGACCCGACCGCCTATGCCTTCACTACGGGCACCAACACCTGGACGACGGTCGAAAACTCGTACCATTACTTCCTGCCGTCTCTGGATCTGAACCTCCTGATCACGCCGGAACTGAAGCTGCGGGCTGACCTGTCACGTACGGAGGACGCACCGCCCAATGGCCTGCTCACTCCGAACACGACCTATGGCGGACGCGTCAATGCCCTCAGCGCCACGGGCAACAATCCGGGCCTGCTGCCCTATCTGTCCGACAACTTCGACCTGGGTGCGGAGTGGTATTTCGGGGCGAACGACTATGTGTCCTTGGACCTGTTCGCCAAGCACGTCACGAACTTCCCCGCCTCGAGCGTGCAGCCCGTGACCGTTCCGGGCATCATCGATCCGGCCCCGGCGATCAACCCGCAATCGGGCGGCCCGCTTTCCAATACCACCGGCCAGCCGCTGGTGTTCCAGGAAAGCACGGTGAGCAATGCGCTCAACGCGGATGTGCACGGTGTGGAACTCATCGTCCAGAAGATGCTGGGCTATGGCTTCGGAGTCCTGGTCAATGGCACGTACGTGCATACCAACAAGAACTTCAACAATGAACTGCTGACTTCGAACCAGTTCGCGTTGACCGGCGTGGGCAACTCGGCCAACTTGATCGGCTTCTACGACGCACATGGGCTGCAGGCCCGACTCGCGTTGCAGTGGCAGGGTGCTCAGCTGGAGGGCCTCGGGCAGGAGCAGGGCGGTGGTGCATTCGGCAACGAGCCGGTGTACGTGGCGGCTTCGACCGAACTGGACTTCAGCACGCAGTACCAGTTCACCAGCCATCTGTCGGGGTATTTCGAGGCACTGAACCTGACCGACAACATCTATCACAGCTATGGACGCTTCTCGAACCAGACCCTGAATCTGGTGGATTATGGAAGGTCCTTCACGATAGGTGTGCGCGCGAAGTTCTAGTCCGAGACTTCCTCGTTCTGCAACTTCAGGGGCCGCCGCAGGGCGGCCCCTTTTCATTTACGTGATACCCTTGCGCGCGGGATCTGCGGAGCTTTGGACAGTCGTGGAAGCAGTACAGTCAGTCGTAATAGTGGGCGGTGGAACGGCGGGTTGGCTGACCGCGGGCATCATCGCCGCGCGCCATCAGGCGCGTATCAAGGCGGGCACCTTTTCCGTCACGCTGGTTGAATCCCCGGACATCAAGATCATCGGTGTCGGCGAGGGCACCTGGCCGACCATGCGCGCGACGCTGGAACGCATCGGCGTATCCGAGACCGCGTTTTTCAGGGAGTGCGACGCCGCCTTCAAGCAGGGCGGACAGTTTGCCGGCTGGACCACCGGTGCCAGGGATGACTCCTATTATCATCCCCTGATGTTTCCGCAGGGGTTCGCGCAGGTGAACCTGGTGCCGCACTGGCTGCGCGAGGGGCAGGGGCGCAGCTTCTGCGATTTCGTGACGCCCCAGGGGCGGCTGTGCGATGAGGGCCTGGCGCCCAAGACGATTTCCAACGCCGAGTACCGCGGCCCGGCGAACTACGCCTATCATCTGGATGCCGGCAAGTTCGCGCCGTTTCTTGCCAGGCATTGCACCGGAAATCTCGGCGTGCGCCATGTGCTGGCGGACATCACCGAGGTCAAGCAGCGCGAATCCGGTGACATCGACAGCGTGCTGACGCGACAGGCGGGCGCGATCGCCGGTGACCTGTTCGTGGATTGCAGCGGCTTCTCGGCGCTGCTCATCGGCAAGACCTTAGGGGTTCCCTTCAAGTCCTGCAGCGATGTCCTGTTCTGCGATACCGCGCTTGCCGTGCAGGTGCCGTTCGCAACGCCGGATGCGCCCATGGCCTCGCACACCATCGCCACTGCGCACGGTGCGGGCTGGACCTGGGACATCTGTCTGCCGACGCGTCGTGGCGTGGGCTACGTCTACTCCAGCCGGCATACCACCGAGGAGCAGGCACGCGAGACGCTGCTGCGCTACATCGGTGCGCAGCACGCGGATCTGCCGGTACGCAAGATTCCGATCCGCGCCGGTCATCGCGAGGTGTTCTGGAAAAACAACTGCGTCGCCATCGGCCTTGCCAGTGGCTTTCTGGAACCACTGGAGTCCTCCGCCATCGTACTGGTGGAGCTCTCGGCGAAACTGCTGGCGGAGCAGATGCCCGCCTGTCGTGAAGTCATGGACATCGTCGCCAAGCGCTTCAATGACGTGACCATGTATCGCTTCGGTCGGATCATCGACTTCCTGAAGCTGCATTACGTGCTCACCCGGCGTACCGATACCGCCTTCTGGCGCGACAACACCGATCCGGCCTCGGTTCCGGAGCGGCTGCGGGACCTGCTGACGCTCTGGAGCTACCACTCTCCCTGGTTCTTCGACGAACTCGACCGCCTCGAGGAAGTCTTTCCGGCGGCCAGTTACCAGTACGTGCTGTATGGCATGGGCTTCAAGACCAAGGTGGCGCCGGAGGAAACCATCGACACCGCCATGGCCGCCGCCCGCCTGGTTCGTGAAAACGATCAGGCCACCGGTGACATGCGCGCGCGGCTGCCGAAGAACCGCGAGCTTTTGAACAAGATCTACCAATACGGCCTGCAGCCTGTCTGAGTTTTCCATGACGCGTATCGTTCCGCTAAGCAAAGAGACCCACAGATCACTCAAGGTCGATGCCCGTGCGTCGGCGGCCTATGGGGACAACCAGCGCTTCACCCACGTGGTCGCGCAGGAGTTTCCGCTGCTGCTGGTGCACTACCCCATCGTGTTCGCCAAGGATGCCAAGACCGGCGAGTTCTATTGCGGTGTCATGCTGGGGTTTGACGAGGGCGAGAACCTGTTTCTCGAGGAATGGCGTGACCTGGAGTTCTACCGGCCGCTGGGTCTGCAACGCGTGCCGTTCTACGCCCAGGGACCTGATGTGGCGATCGACCTGGATCACCCCCGCGTCGGCGTGGCGGACGGGGTGGCGCTGTTCACCGAGGTCGGAGAGCCCTCCCGCTACATGCAGCGCATCATCTGGGCGTTCCAGGACCTTGCCAATGGACTTGAAATCACCCGCTCCTTCATCACCGCCCTTCTGCAGCTGAAGCTCATCGAACCGGTCACCCTCGAGGCCGAATTCGACGATGGCACGACGCGCGAGTGCGCCGGCCTCTATACCGTGAACCAGGACGCCCTGACCGCGCTTCCCGATAACGTGGTGGTGGATCTGTTCAGGCTCGGCTACCTGCGCCTCGTGCATCTGATGATCGCCTCGCTCAAGCAGTTCCCGGTCCTGGCGCGCAAGAAGAATGCCCGCATCCTGAAGGCCACCGAAGGCCTCGCGGGCATTCGCGCATAGCCGCAATCTCAAAGGGGCCAAGCATGTCCCGCGCGCCAACCGAGACCGCCGGCCGTGAGCTTTCGCAGCAGCGCTTCGCGGCCGAGGTCGTCGCGGGTTGCCAGCCGGTCATCCTTCGCGGCCTGCTCAATGACTGGCCGGTGGTGCGCGCGGCGCAGGGCTCGCCGCGGGCGCTCATGAGCTACCTTTCGGCCTTCGATGCGGGCGTTCGCGTCGAGGTGTTCTTCGGCGACCCTGCCATCGCCGGCAAGTACTATTACGGCGAGGGTCTGAAGGGCTTCAATTTCGAGCGCCGGATGATGAGCTTCCGCGAGGCGCTGCAGGCCATCCTCGATGCGGTCGAGGCGCCTGGCGTAAAGTCCGTCTATGCCGGGTCGCTGCCCTGCAAGGAGTGTCTGCCGGGCTTCGCCCCCGACAACCCCATGCCGCTGCTCGCGCCGGAGACCACCCCGCGGATCTGGCTCGGCACGGCCTCCAATGTATCGAGCCACTACGACACCTTCGACAATCTGGCCTGCGTGGTCGCCGGGCGGCGCCGTTTCACGCTCTATGCGCCGGAGCTCATCGGCCGGCTCTACGTGGGTCCCATCGACCGCACCATGGCAGGACCGCCGGTGAGCCTCGCGGCCTCCTCAGCCCCGGATGATGAGCGCTTTCCGCTGTTCCGCGAGGTTCGCGACCAGGCCTGGGTCTGCGAGCTGGAGGCGGGCGATGCGCTGTATCTGCCGAAACTGTGGTGGCACCAGGTGGAGTCGCTGGCGCCCCTCAACGGGCTGGTCAACTACTGGTGGGATGCGCTGGCCGCAGGACCTGATTCGCCCTACACGAGTCTGCTGCTGGCGATGATCACGATCGCGGAGCGCCCGGCCGCCGAGCGCCAGGCCTGGAAGGCATTCTTCGAGCACTATGTCTTTCGCAGCAGCGGGCACCCGCTGGCGCATTTGCCGGCCGAGGAGCGCGGGGTACTCGGGCCGCTCAAGCCCGACAACTACGCCAACATCCGCGCGCGCGTGATGCAGCTGCTGCGCGGCAGGTGATCGAGGCTACAGGGGTGGCGCCGCGCAGTTCTGCGCGATGTAGTCCTGATGCGACGGCATCGATGCCGCACACCGGGCGGTCACGCCGCGTATCTCTTCCAGCGCCCGCCTGGCTGCCTGCCCTGAGAGCCGATCGGCCAGCGGATCATAGCCGGTGTGCGGCACTTCCTGGCCGATGAACATGTGCAGCCAGCTTTGCGGCTTGAACAGCTCGTCGCGGTCCTGGACGATGCGGCCGTAGCTTCTGAACAGCTCGAGCCGTTCCTTCAGACTGTCCGGGAGTTCGATGTTGCGGCAGTGGCGCCAGAATTCCTCCTGACGCTCCGTCTTGTTGTAGTGCACGATGATGAAGTCGCGAACCCGCTCGTATTCGAACGCGAGCTGACGGTTGTACAGATCGATGTCGGCCTGCCTGAAGTTGCGGTCGGGAAAGCAACTGAGCAGCACTGCGAGGCCGCGTTGTATCAGATGTATGCCGGTGGACTCCAGCGGCTCGAGAAAGCCCGCCGCCAGTCCGATGGCGACGCAATTCCTGATCCAGCAGCTGCGCCGGCGCCCGGTCGTGAACCGAAGCCGCAGCGGGTCGCGCAGCGCCGGGCCCTCGAGGCTTGCCATCAGGATCTGCTGGGCCTTGTCATCGTCCAGGAACGCACTTGAATACACGTAGCCGTTGCCCACCCTGTGCTGCAGGGGGATGCGCCACTGCCAGCCTACCTCCCGCGCCATGGTGAGTGTGTGCGAGGACAGCGGCCCGGTGCGCTCGCAGGCCACCGCCACGGCCCGATCACATGGCAGCCAGTGCGTCCAGTCCTCGTAACCGGCCTGCAGCGCCCCTTCGATCAGCAGGCCGCGAAATCCGGTGCAGTCGAGGAACAGATCGCCTTCGATGCGTTCGCCGCTCTCCAGTGTCACCGAGTCGATGAAGCCGTCCTGCGGCCGCAGCTCGACGCTCTTGAGCTTGCCCTCGGTGCGCGTGACGCCACGGCCTTCCGCGTAGCTGCGCAGAAACCCGGCGAGCAGCGCCGCATCCAGATGCAGCGCGTAGGTGATCGTCGAGAATGGCGATCTCTCCATGGCGATGGGACGCATGAAGCGCGCCTGGCGCGCCGCGACCGCCTGCAGCGAGTAGTCATCCAGGGCGGCCGCGTGGCCTGCCGCCTGGCACTTCATCCAGTATGCGGAAAACTCCACATCCTCGCGCGGCAGGCCGGTAGGCCCGAAGGGGTGTATGTAGGAGTGCCCCGGCCGCGTCCAGTCCTTGAACTCTATCCCCAGCTTGAAGGTAGCCTGGGTCCTGCGAATGACCTCGTTCTCATCGATCTCCAGCACCTTGAAGAAGTTGATGATGGGAGGGATGGTCGCCTCGCCGACGCCGATGATGCCGATCTCGGCCGACTCGATCAGCCGTATGCGACAGTTCATATTGCGCAGCAGCTTGGCTAAGCTTGCCGCGCTCATCCACCCGGCGGTTCCTCCGCCGACGATCACGATGTTCCGAATGGGATCGACCGACACGATTGTTCGGCAGCTTGTTGTTTCAGTGTCCGACGATGCTGCTTATGATATCCGGATTAACGCCGCCTGACACTGCCCTCGCCGAAAATCTCCTCCACCGGCCTGCCAAACAGCTTGCCGATGGCAAGCGCGAGCGGGAGACTCGGATGGTACTTGCCGGACTCGATGGCGTGAATCGACTGCCTGGAGATGCTGAGCCGGTCGGCGAGCTGCACCTTGGTCCAGCCGCGCGCTGCGCGCAGCTCGGCCACGCAATTCTTCATCTCATCGGCTCAGCCGCGCGCGCCATGGCGACGACGCTGAGCGCGATGAACGGCAGGCCTGCCGCCCAGAACACCATCACCAGGATTCGGGCCCGGATTGCCGGATTCATCATCGGATCCTCTTGAAAGGTACCTACGCGCGGTGTGTCGGATGTAAAGGTACCTTTACATCCGACACACGTCAAGCGTGCTTCACGCTGTGACGCGCGTCACCCCGAATTTCCGCGTATTTGCGCGCTGTTGCAGCGCGCCAGTCATTCAAACATTGAGACCTGACTCACAGATTGGCCGGCGTTCAATTCGATCTTAAGTAAATCGTGAGTCAGTCGATACTGCGTCTACGGGTCACACCGCAGGCTAGAGCATACGAGTTTCAACTTGGAGGACAGGACGTGAACACCTTGATCAAGCGAGCGATGATTGTCGCTGGCATCAGCACAGCGATGGCGCTGCCGCTGACGAGCCAGGCATCGGATGGAACGATTTCATTTTCAGGCGCAGTGACGGCTAACACCTGCACGGTCAGCGTCAACAGCGGCATCACCGGCGCCACGGGCGGCGCGGCGGATGCAACGGTGGTTCTGCCCATCGTCAGCACCGCGGCCCTCACCAACGCAGCGGCCGTTGTCGGCCCCCCGGCGGTGGCGGCGAAGACCACGGCGGCAGGCACCTTTTTCAGCATGACGCTCAGTGCCTGCGTGGCATCACACACCGATATCGGCGGTGTCGTGCCGACTTACGTCAACATTTACTTTGAAGCAGGTCCGAACGTCGATGTGCTGACCGGTGGCCTCATCAACTCCGGTACCAGCAATGTCGAGGTGAACCTCTACAACGCCTCGTCCGCCGGCATTATCAATACTCAGATCTTCCCCGGTACGACCACGGGTCAGAATCCCACCGGCTCGGGCATGGCTGCCGCCACGGGTGGCACGCAGTATTACTTTGCAGGGTATTCGACTGCTGGCCACAACCTCGCCGCAACGGCCGGCACGGTGACCACCTCGGTCACGTATTCGCTGGTCTATCAGTAAGTGACGACTGCCGTACCTGTCCGATCTGATCAGGCGCAGCCGCACTGGCTGCGCCTGATCTCTCAAGTCGCCGCAGCACTGGTTGCGGCAACTTTTTTCATTGCCGCCCCACACGCTTCGGCTGGAGTCGTCGTTACCGGCACGCGAGTGGTGTATCCGGCGGTCAAACGCGAAGTCACCATCGACATCCACAACCCCAGCGACAAGCCGTCGCTGGTTCAGGCCTGGCTGGATTCCGGGGATCCGCATTCCAAGCCGGGCGATTCAAAAGTCCCCTTCGTCATGACGCCGCCCTTGTTCAGGCTCGATCCGACCAAGAGTCAAAGCCTGCGCCTGGTCTACACGCATGATCCGCTGCCCCAGGACCGCGAGACGCTGTTCTGGCTCAACGTGCTCGACATTCCGCCGCTGGTGCGCCCGAATCCGGATCTGCCCAATCAGCTCGAACTGGCCTTCAGGCACCGCATGAAGGTGTTCTTCAGGCCGACCGGTTTGGTCGGCTCCGCCGCCGATGCGCCGGCGCAGGTGAAGTGGCAGCTTCAGTACAAGGACGGCAAGCTGGTGGGAATCCAGGCAAGCAACCCGACCGCTTATCACGTCTCCCTGACCCAGGTCAGCGCCACGGTGGCGGGCAAGCCGCTCACCACCAAGGCCGACATGGTGGACCCGTTCGCCAGCCGCACCTTCGATCTGCCCGATCCGGTCACCGCGCCCAGCGGAGCCGTTGCCGTCGAATATTGGTTCGTTAACGACTATGGCGGCACCGTAAACGGCACTGCTTCCGCGTCGGCGGCGCCCTGATACGCATGGTGTCCCGTGTCCATTTGCGACGGGAACCCCCGGCCGATATTGCATAACCTGCTGAGCCGCTCCACGAGGCGCGGAGTGCTCGCGCTGGTCACGCTGTTTCCCGCGATCTGCCCCGCCGCCGACTCTACCTCCACCGAAGTGGAGTTCAATCCTGCCTTTCTGCAGGGCTCAACCAAGGTCGACGTTTCGCGCTTCTCGCACGGCAATCCGGTGCTTCCCGGGGACTATGCGGTCGACCTGCAGGTCAATGGCAAGTGGATGGGCCATGCCACGGTGCGCTTCATCGCCCAGCCCAATAGTGACATCGCCCTGCCCTGCATCGACCGGCCACTGGTGGATCGGATCGGGCTGAACTTCGAGAAGCTCTCGGCTGTCGCGCAGGCCGAACTGCGCAAGACGCTGTCCGGCGGTTGCGTCGATCTGAAGACCATGATTCCGCAAGCCACCGTGGACTTCGACCTGTCCCAGCTGCGTCTGGATCTCACGGTGCCGCAGGCGATGATGCAGCACCAGCCGCGCGGCTACGTCAGCCCGGAATACTGGGACAGCGGGATCCCCTCGGCGACGCTCGGCTACGACTTCAACGTCTATCGCTCCGCGGCTTCCTTTGTGACCACCACCGACGGCCACCTTGACCTTGCGACCGGCATCAACTTCGGCAGCTGGCACCTGCGGCAGAGGTCCTCCATCGACGTGACCTCGACCGGGCCAACGACCTATCAGAATGTCGCCACCTATCTCGCGCACGACATCCCCGCCATCCGCAGCGACCTGACAGTCGGCGACAGCTTCACGGATGGCGCGGTGTTCGACAGCTTCGGATTCCGCGGGGTGTCGCTGGCGACCGATGACCAGATGCTGCCGGACTCACAGCTTGAATACGCGCCGGTCGTGCATGGCATTGCGCAGACCAATGCGCGCGTCGTCATCACGCAAAACGGCAACACCATCCTGGAAACCACCGTGTCGCCCGGTGCCTTCGAGATCAACGACCTGTATGCCACAGGCTACGGAGGCGACCTGCATGTCACCGTCTATGAGGCCGATGGAACCCAGAACAGCTTCACCGTTCCCTATGCCTCCCTGGTGCAGCTGCTGCGCCCGGGTGTGTGGCGCTACTCGCTGACTGCCGGGGAAGTGGACCAGCCCTCGCAAAGTGGCAACGAGCGCTTCGTGCAGGGCACGCTCCAGCATGGCTTCAGCAACTACCTGACCGGCTATACCGGCGCCGTCGGCGCACAGCATTACCACGCGGGACTCCTCGGTGTTGCGCTCAACACGGCAGCCGGCGCGGTCGCGGCCGACGTGACCGCGGCCAAGGCGCTGCTCACAGACTCCTATTCCTCCAGCGGCCAGAGCCTGCGCATCAGCTATAGCAAGCTGGTGCACGAAACCCAGACGAGTTTCGTGGTTTCCACCTACCGCTACTCCTCCAGCGGCTTCTATTCCTTCAGCGATGCGCAGTCCGCGGAGGCTGCCGTGCAGGCCGGCGCCAGTGCCGACACGGTGGAACGTGCGCGCAGCGAGTGGCAGTTCAACATCAATCAGACGCTGCCCGGCAAGTGGGGCAACTTCTATCTGACGGCTTCGGTACTGGACTACTGGTACACCGCCGGCACCAGCACCGAGTTCCAAAGCGGCTACACCAATCATGTGCGCATTCCCGGAACGAGCCTCAGCTACAGCATCTCGGCCGCGCGCCAGAAGAACGTGCTGACCGGAAAACCCGATACCCGCGTGCAGGCGAATTTCTCACTGCCCCTCGGACACACTCCACACGCACCCCAGCTTTCGACCAGTTTCAACCAGGACACCACCAGTGGCGCGCGTACCCGCGGCGCCCAGGAATCGATCAATGGAACCCTGGGCGCCAACAACCAGTTGAGCTACACCGCCTCGGCCACCCAGTCCTCCGCGGACGACTCCTACTCGGCCAGCGCCCAGTACACCGGCACCGATGCCAGCGTCGCGGCGAGCGTGAGCCAGGGCAGCGGCTTTTCGCAGCAATCCGCAAGCGCCTCCGGAGGGCTGGTGGTGCATCCCGGCGGCATCACTTTGGCCAACCAGATGGCCGACACCATCGGTGTGGTCGAGGCCCTCGGCGCCGCGGGCGCCCGCGTGACCAACAGCATCGGTACCACGATCAATTCATCCGGCTATGCGGTGCTGCCCTTCCTGATTCCCTATCGCCTGAACAGCGTCAACATCGACCCGGGCGATGCCGTCTCACCGGATGTGGAATTCAAGAGCACCAGCGAATCCGTCGCCCCCCGGCTCAACTCCGTCGTGTTGATCCGCTTCCAGACGGTGGGCGGACGCGCCATCCTGATCACCGCGCATCTGCCGGATGGATCGGTGATTCCCTTCGGTTCCAGCGTCTACGATGCGCAGGGGAGCGAGGTGGGACTGGCGGGACAGGACGGTGGCATCTATCTGCGCGGCATTGCCGAGAACGGCATCCTGACGGCCCGCTGGGGTGACGCCCCCGATCAGAAATGCTCATTCAGGTACCAGCTGCCGCCGAAGAAGAAAGCCAATGCGGATGGTCCGTTCGTGCGCATTGATGCATCCTGCACACTCGACGGCCCGTCGCTGAACACACAGAACGACGGCAAGTCGGACTTGAACAGCATCATAGGACAGCGTCAATGACGGGGCGACCGACGCATGGGTGGCACCGACTGTTCGCGCGCGGCGCGCTCGGCCTGCTGCTGATGGCTGGCGGCCCCGCCATCGGCCAGACCGTGGCTTTCTCACCGACCACCCTGTCGTTTTCACCCGCGGGGCCTTACTCGGTGCCGCGCGATGCGGCCGTGGGCAGCCAGGTTGCCAGGGCCCAGAGCACGGCCACCGCCACGGCAGTCAACTGTGCATTGATCGAGACCGCGACCGTCAACGGCACGGAAGTCTCTGCTGGCAGCGGTGTCTATCAGACCAGCGTCAGTGGCATCGGCGTCAGCTTCTATGTGGTGAATGGCGGCAGCCAGACGCTGATCACCTCAACCGGTGGCGGCTATACCTCGGGCACCCTCGGGGCGCCGGGCAATGGCTCGCTGCCGGGCGTGCAGGCGAACCTGGTCGTGACCGGGCCGGTGGTCTCCGGCTACTCGCTCACCAGCCTGCCCACTGTGACGGTGACTTTCACTCCCACGGGCAGCTGCGGCTTCAGTTCCGGCATCGCCAATACGCTCGCCACCAGCGCGAGCAACAGTGCCGTGGTACCCATCACCTGTATCGTCACGACCCCCACCGTGAGCGTGAACCTGCCGATCGTCTCGCTGGTGGCGCTCGGCACAGTCGGGAAAACCGCCGGCGACACTCCCTTTCCGATCGGCCTGAGTTGCGCCGCGGGGGCCAATGTCTACATCACGCTGACCGATGCCACGACTCCCACCAACACCACCTCCTTGCTCACGCTCGCCTCCAACTCGACGGCCCAGGGCATCAAGCTCAGAATCCTCAACAGCGCCGGCGTGGTTAACTTCGGACCAGATTCGGCGGCGCCGGGTACGACCAATCAATGGTTTCTGGGTACCTCGAGCACCATCAACGGCATTCCGCTGACCGTTCAGTACTACCGGGATGACACCAATCCCGCGGGCACCGCGCCAGCCACGTTGTCCGCCGGCAGCATCCACGCGCAGGCCACCTTCACGATGAGCTATCAATGAGTCGCGTGAAACGCCAGGAACAGGTTGCCGGGTGTCTGGCCGCCGATGATTCCATAGCCTGAATTCACGAACAGGTAGCCATTCGCGGCCACGATCGAGGCATTGTCCAGGGCACCACCCGTTCCCGCCACGCCGTTGGCGGTGCTCAGGGGCGCGGTGGTGTCGAACTGGAACAGCAGCTCCCCGGTGTTCACATCGAAGGCCCTCAGGAAGCCATCGGCGCTGCCTTCCACGACCGCCCCGGCAATGACCGCGGGCGCGCCCGTCATTCCGATCACACTGGCGCAGGTGCGCACCCGCGCCTTGCGATCGCCCGTGCAGTCAGGCTGCGGGTAGTAGGACCACAGAACCTTTCCTGAATCCACCGCCACGGCGTGCAGCCCGGCGACCTCGCCCGGATCCTTGCCATCCGGGCCCGGGAAGGTATTCATGGGGACAAAGACGCGCGCGCCATCGAATGCCAGGCCCCAGTGGATGCCGCCGATGACCGAGCCTGCGCCGAAGCTGTGCTTCCACAGCACCTTGCCCTGCGCGTCCGGATCCAGGGCATAGAGCATTCCGGACTTCTGGCCGGCGAGCACCACGTCATGTCCGTCCGGACTGCGGGCCAGCACCATGGAGGCGCCGAAGTCGTGATCCAGAAGCCGGCCCTCGTGAGGACAGTTCAGGCCGTCGTGCCGGATCATGCAGCCGGTGAGAAAGATGTCATCGGCCGTGGACTGGAAGCGCCAGCGGATGGCGCCGGTGGCAAGATCGATGGCCAGCACCGAGTCGATGGTCGGCGCGGCCGGCGCCGAGGTGGCCTCGCCGGTTCCGACGTACAGCACGCCACGCTTCTCATCAATGGCGGGTGATGTCCAGATCGGCGCGCCCGAGGGTCCCCACATCATCTGGCCATCGCCGCGATCGTGCAGGGGCCTGGCGTCCGGCATGGTGTGCGCCGTCCAGATCTCCCGCCCACTCTTCGCATCCAGTGCGATCACTGCGCCATGGGTGGTGCAGCACAGATGCCCGGCATCGGCCCCGACATTGATCTCGGAGGCCGACAGCGGCACATAGACGCGTCCGCCGAGCAGCACGGGTGTGCCGGTGGTGTTTGACAGCGCCGTCAGATGCACGGCGTGCTGCCACAGTGGCGCGCCGGTTGCCGCATCCACCATGTGTATGCGGGTGCCCACGTCCGCGAACACCAGCACCTTGCGATGCGACCCGGGCAACTCTCCATAGCCAATGCCGGTGCGCAACGGGACATCGCTCTTGTAAATCCACTTCAGGCAGGGCTGCTGCGCGATGTCGATGGCGTACAGCTGCGCGGCATCGGCGACCGGCAGGAACAAAGTCGTGCCGACGATGGCTGACTGCGCGCGCATGGTCGTGGCGCGCGGAAACGCCAGCGCCCAGGCAAGCCGCATGTGGCGGAAGTCGGCGGTGCTGATGCCCGCCTGCTGCGCGCTGAGGTGCCGGTGATTCTGCAGGTCGAAGCCGAAATCGGCGACCGTCGCGGGCATGCTGAGATCGACCTTGCGGCGGCCCGGCGTACAGCGCAGCTGCGCCGTCCAGGCATCGCTCACCCGTGCCCTGCCGATCAGAAAATCGATGAGATCCGAGCGCTGGCCCGGTGTCAGGGTACGACCCTGTGCCTGCATCTTGCCGACCGTGAGTGCGTAGTAGATCTGCTGATAGCGCATGCCCTTGAGGGTCGCCAGCGTCGGCGCGCGCAGCGCCTCGCCATGGTCATGGCACATGGCGCAGGTTCGCTGATACACCCCTTCTCCCGCCTTCGCCTCAGAGTGCTGCGGCGCGGCGCGCGCCGCGCCGGCCAGCAACAGCAGGACCAGTACGCTCATGCTGCGGCAGTGGAATGTCACGGAGCCCCCCCTCACGCACAGTGTCGGCACAGTGGTGCAGAATACGGCTGATGATGCTTGCTGTCAGCGAACTCTTGGCGTGCAGGGCGCGGCTGGTCATGGTCCTGCTCGCGGGGTTTGCCGGGGCCAGCATGGCAGGTTGCGCCACCACCGCACCGCCGCCGCAGACGGCGCGACTCCGGCCCGACGGCGCTGCGGTGATCGTCTATCTGGCGCGTCGCAAATGGCATGTGGATGTGGGTTTCGCCGCGGCTGATCTGGAACCTTCGCTGGCGCCGGTTAGCGCCCGCTTCGCCGGCGACAAATACCTGTTCTTCGGATTCGGCGACCGCCATTACCTGCTGGCGGGCAGCAGGAAGACGCCATCGATGCTGCGTGCTCTGTGGCCCGGGCCCGCAGCGGTGCTGGTGACGGCGGTCAATGATCCCGAGGCGGCGTTCGGCGCCTCGCAGCTGATCGAACTTGCGCTGCGCCCGGATCAGGCACGCGCCGTCCAGGCATTCATCCGGGCCTCACTGTCAGGAGCACAGCTCAGCCCTTTGGCGCCTGGGCCGTATGAGGACAGCGCGTACTATGCCGCCGAACCGAAATACTCCGCGGTGCATACTTGCAATACCTGGGCGGCGGAGGCGCTGCAGGCCGGCGCCGAACCCATCCGCGCCAGGGGCGTGATCCTGGCCGGACAGCTTTGGTCGCAGGCGCTGCGGCTCGCCGGCAGCGCCGGCGGGCACTGGCAGGTTCAATCGCAGGGCGGCTGATTCCCGTTCTGGCAGACCACGACCGGCGCGGGGCTGTTGGCCGGAACCACCACGGTGGTCTTCGCCGGAGGCGAGGGGTTGGAGCTGCTGATGCAGCCGCTGAGCATCCCCGCGACCATCAGTGCACCGGCACCGATAATCGCGCACAGTGAATTCCTCGTTGTCATTATCAGCTCCTTGTCCCTACCATTACGGGGGTATCTTGTTGGAAATCGTGACCCGGGCAGGTTGCAGGGGACAGTGGCGAATGTCGCAAGGGCCTCTCAGTGCGCACCTACATATCCACACCCATCGTGGCTCCTGGGCCGCGTGCGGTGCGTTGCTGTCGCTGCTCATCGCCAGCGTCGCGGCGCACGCCCAGACGCAGGATGATGCCTACCTGCGCACCTGCGCGGCCTGTCATGGTCCGCAGCTGCGCGGCGGGGAGACCGGCCCGGCTCTGATCGGCAGCGGCTTTCAGCAACACTGGGGTTCGGTGCCGCCGGTCGGGCTGGATGAGTTCACGCGCCGGACCATGCCGCCCACCGCTCCGGGTTCCTTGAGCGACGATGACTATGTGGCGGCGTTGACGCACATCCGTCGCGCCAACGGCTGGGTGGTGCCGCCGGCGCCGCCGCCCGTGGGTGGCGCCGGCAAAATCCCCGTCACGGTGGAATGGCTGAACAACCGCGGCGACCTTGGCGCCAGCAGCTACTCGCCACTGGATCAGATCAACCGCGACAATGTCGCGAAGCTGCGCATTGCCTGGCGCTGGAAGTCGGACAACTTCGGGCCGGTGCCGGAGTACTACTACCGGCCGACGCCGCTCATGGCCGATGGCATTCTTTATATAAGCGCGGGCATTCGTCGCGATGTGGTGGCCATCGATGCCACGACCGGTGAGACGTTGTGGCTGTATCGGCTCGATGAAGGTGAGCGCGGCGCGCTGGCACCGCGACGCAACTCGGGTCGCGGCGTTGCCTACTGGCGTGGCAGCCGCGGCGAAGGCAGTCGCATCTTCACGATCACGCCGGGATTTCAGCTGGTCGCGCTCGATGCGCTCTCCGGGTTGCCGGTGGCCGCGTTCGGCAAGGCGGGCATCGTCGATCTGAAGGAGGGTCTGCCGCGGGTCGCCGATCTGCCGAAGACGCCACCGGGAAACAGTTCTCCGCCGGTGATCGTGGGCGATGTGGTGGTGGCCGGAGTTTCCTTCTCCGCCGGCGGCGCCCCACCCTCCAAAGTGGCGGTTCCTGGCTGGATCCGCGGCTACGATGCCCGCACCGGCGCCTTGCTCTGGGCCTTCCACACCGTTCCGCAGCCTGGCGAATTCGGTTCGCAGACCTGGGACGACAACAGCAACTCATATACCGGCAACACCGCGGTCTGGGCGCCCTTCTCCGCCGATGCCGCCCGGGGCCTGGTGTACCTGCCGGTCGAGGCGCCCACCGCTGACTTCTACGGCGGACATCGCACCGGCAACAATCTGTTCTCCGACGCCCTGGTGTGCATCGATGCCAAGACCGGCAGGCGCATCTGGCATTACCAGATCGTGCATCACGACATCTGGGACTACGATCTGCCGGCCGCCCCGGTGCTGGCCGACATCACGGTGAGCGGCAGGAAAATTCCGGCCGTGGTGCAGGTCACGAAGATGGGCCTGATCTTCGTCTTCGACCGCGTCACGGGCAAACCCGTCTGGCCCATTGAGGAGCGCCCCGTGCCGCAGAGCGACGTGCCGGGCGAGAAGACTTCGCGCACCCAGCCCTATCCGACCCGGCCTGCGCCCTATGAGCCACAGGGTCTGCGGGTGGAGGACCTGATCGATTTCACACCGGACCTCAAGCGCCAGGCGCAGGCCATCGTCAAGGACTACCGCTTCGGGCCCGCCTATATGCCGCCATCGGTGGTGGTGGAGGGCGGAAACCTTGGCACGCTGCTGCGGCCCTGTCTGTCCGGCGGTTCGAACTGGCAGGGCGCGGCGGTGGATCCGGAAACGGGCATCTTCTATGTGAGCTCCATCTCCTCGGTGTGTCCCATCGGCTTGCACCAGGACCCGAAGATCTCCGATGAGCGCTACGTTGGTGTGTACGGGGAAGGCTTCCCGCACGGCTCCCTGGGCGGACCCAATGGCCTGCCGCTGATCAAGCCGCCCTGGGGGCGTATCACCGCCATCAACCTGAACTCAGGAGATCAGCTGTGGATGATTCCGAACAGCGAGACTCCGCAATGGGCCACTGACAACAAGGCGCTGGCCGGCATCACTCTGCCGCGCACCGGCTCCTTCGACCAGGTGGGCCTGCTGGTGACCAAGACCCTGCTGTTCGCCGGTGAAGGCAGTGGCCTGTACCGCGCCGGCGGCGGTGGCAACAAGTTCTACGCCTATGACAAGGCCACGGGAGCCATCATCAGCCAGCTGACCCTGCCGGCCAATCAATCCGGCGTGCCGATGACCTACGCGGTGTACGGGCGGCAGTACATCGTCGTGGCCGCCGGTGCCAGGGATCATCCGGGCGAACTGGTCGCGTTGTCGCTGCCGTGAAGCGCTAGCCCCATGTACCCGCCCAATTTCTTCGCCGGACCGCACATCGACCGGCGCTCGGAAGTTCGCGAGGACCCGCTCGCCTGGCGCGACATCCGCGCCGATGTCGGGACGCGCTATCTGCTGTCGGTGGGCGCGTTGCAGCTGCTGTACACGCCGGAACCCGAAAGGCCGGCCCGTATCGCCTTTCTTGCCGGGGAGGATCCGCTGGTGCGCGACTGCGCCGACGCGGACCTGGTGCTGCTCGGCCGCTTTGAGGATGCCTGGTGCATTCTCATCGATCTTGCCGCCGACAGCGCGGTCAGCCTGCCCCCGGGGACGACGCTCGCGGAGCTGCGGCCGCTGGCCGCCATCCTGCCCGCGCCCGAATCAGCGCTGCTGGCCTATGCCCGGGGCCTGTCCTTGTGGCGGGCACGCCAGCGCTTCTGCGGAATATGCGGCTACCCGACGCGCCCCACGCGCGCGGGTCACTGCCTGCAATGCACGCATCCGCGCACACCCCACGATTTTTTCCCGCGCATCGATCCGGCCATCATCGTGCTGGTGAGTCATGCCGACCAGGCATTGCTGGGCCGTCAGGCGAGCTGGCCTCCCGGGCGCTACTCGACCATTGCCGGCTTCGTCGAACCCGGCGAAAGCCTCGAGGACGCGGTGGCCCGCGAAGTGCTCGAGGAGACCGGCGTGGTGGTGGAGGAGGTGCGCTACCAGTCCTCCCAGCCCTGGCCCTTCCCGGCCTCGCTGATGCTGGGTTTCCGGGCCTCGGCCGGCGCGCGCCGCGACATCCAGCGCGGCAGTGAACTGGAGGACGTGCAATGGTTCTCGCGCGCCGAGCTCAAGTCCGGGAAGGTGCTGCTGCCGCCACCGCAGGCCATCGCGCATCGCCTGATCGGCGCGTGGCTGGACGAGAGCTGATTTAGCTCATGTGCCTGCTGGTCATGGCCTGGCGGGCGCACCCGCGCTACCGCCTGATCGTCGCCGCCAATCGCGACGAGTTCCACGCGCGACCCACGGCGCCCATGGCCGTGTGGCCGGACGCCCCGGACCTACTGGGCGGCCGCGACCTGTCCGCCCAGGGCACCTGGCTTGCCGTGGACCGGCGGCGGCGCTTCGGCATCATCACCAACTTCCGGGATCTGCAGGCACGACGGCCTGAAGCACCCAGCCGCGGCGGCCTGATTCCGGCATGGCTGCAGACAGCTCTGGCGCCGGAGCAATATCTGGCGCAGGTCGAACCCCAGGCGCAGCGCTACGCGGGCTTCAATCTGCTGCTGAACGATGCCGAGAGCCTGCACTACGCCTCCAATCGCGCCCCTGAATTCTCCGTAGGCCTGGCGGCCGGGGTGTACGGGCTTAGCAATCTGCTGCTGGACACGCCGTGGCCGAAACTGACGCGCGTGCGGGAGAAGTTCGAGCAATGGCTGGCCGCGCAGCCGGCACAGGAGAGCTCGGCGCAAAGCGCCAGCGAACCCCTCTTCGGCCTGCTCGCCGATCGCACGCGCAGCCTTCCCGAGCCCGCCTCGGGCGCGCGCCCGCTGCCGCCGGAATGGGTGGAAATACTGTCCTCACCCTTCGTGGTTCACCCGACCTTCGGCACCCGCTGCTCGACCCTGGTGATGATCGGCTACGACGGGTCGCTGTACGTGCAGGAGCGGCGCTTTGACCCGCACGGTGAAACCCTTGGCCAGAGCGGCTGGACGCTGGCGCCGGGTGAATGGCCAGTCCCTTGACGTTTATGCATTTATATGCATAATACGCGCAACTTTATGCAGCAGGGCCGCCCGTGCTTTCAGACACCCAGCAATTCGACCGCCGCAATGCCATCGTGCGCCTCCTGCGCAATGGCATGGTGCGCAAGCAGGGCGACCTGGTGCATATGCTGCAGCGCGATGGTTTCGTCGTCACCCAGTCCTCGATCAGCCGTGATCTGCGCGATCTTGGCGTTCTGAAGGCCGCTGGCCGCTATGTCATGCCGCCCGATGAAATCACGCGGGCCAATGGCGATTTCGGCACGCTGGCGCAGTTCGTCCGCCAGATCCTGCCCGCCGGGGCCTGCCTGACCGTCGTCAAGACCACCATCGGGGCGGCGGCCAGTGTTGCGGTGGCCATCGACAAGGCCGAATGGCCGGAAGTCGTGGGCACCATCTCCGGCGACGACACCATCTTCGTCGCCACCCACGGTGAGCCGGCCCAGGGCCAGCTCATCGCGCGCCTTCGCTCGAACTTCAGAGTCTGATCACCATGTCCAAAACTGATTCCAAGGGCGCTGAGCCCATTGTCCTCGCCTATTCGGGCGGCCTCGACACTTCCTTCCTGGTGCCCTGGGTGGCGCAGAACACCGGCCGCCCGGTGATCACCGTGACGGTCGACACCGGCGGCATCGACGCGGCGACGGCGAGCACTCTGGCCTCGCGCGCCCGGGCGCTGGGTTCCATCGAGCATCACACCATCGATGCCCGCAAGGATTACTTCGAACAGGTGCTGCGCTTCCTGATCATGGGCAATGTCCGGCGCGGACAGCTGTATCCGCTGTGCGTGGGCGCAGAGCGCGTCATGCAGGCCCAGACCATTGCGCTGATGGCCCGCAAGCTCGGCACCAACACCATTGCGCACGGCTGTACGGCCGCCGGCAATGATCAGGTGCGCTTCGAAGTCGCCCTGCGCACGCTGGCCCCCGACCTCACGGTGCTGGCACCGGTGCGCGACCATGCCTTCCAGCGCAAGGACGAACTGGCCTACCTCGAGGAACGCAATCTGCCGGTGCCGCCCTGGGGCGCAGCCTACTCCGTGAACCGCGGATTGTGGGGCGTCACCATCGGCGGGAAGGAAACTCTCAACTCCCACGGCAGCATTCCGGATGAGGCCTGGGTGCTGTCGCGCAATGCCTTCAGCACGCCGCAGCCACCGGAGCGGCACACCATCAGTTTCGAGAAAGGGCGTCCCAGTGCTCTGGATGGCCGCAAGCTCGATCCGGTGACGCTGATCGAGGCACTCGAGACGCTGGGCGCGAAATTCGGCATTGGTCGCGGCATTCATCTGGGCGACACCATCATCGGCACCAAGGGCCGCGTGGCCTTTGAAGCCCCGGCGGCCGAAGTTCTGCTGAATGCGCATCGCGAACTTGAAAAGCTGGTGCTCACCGCGCGTCAGCAGCGCATCAAGGAGCTGGTCGCGAATCCCTACGGCGACCTGGTTCACGAAGGTCAGCTGCTGGACCCCGTGTGCCGGGACATCGAGGCCCTGCTGCTGTCCTCGCAGGAGCGCGTCAGCGGGGATGTCCATGTGCTGATGCGGCCGGGGAGTCTGTTTGTCGAGGGGGTGGATTCACCGTATTCGCTGCTCGCCGCCTCGCGCGGTGTCTATGGCGAGGCGGCCGGCGAGTGGACCGCCACCGATGCACTTGGATTTTCGAAAATCGTGTCGTTGACCGGTGTGTTCCACCGACGCGCCGGCCAGGGCACCTGAGAGCCCGTTTCCAAGGAGAGTGCCCCCGTGAGAAGTGTCGTCGTCGACAAGATTGCCTCGATCACCCAGGCCTGCGGCCTGGCGCGCGAAGTGCGCATCGCGGCGGATATCCCCGCCGAGGAAGGCGTGGTCGTGGTGGTCGAGGTGCTGACCAACAAGGCCAACTACAACACCCTGGAGCTGACCAGCGGCCGCATGGCCAAGGTGGGCAAGGGCGATGTGGTGATCGGCGCGCTGGGTCACCGCAAGGCCCTGTTCGGCTATTCGGGTCATGTTCCGGAGAGCGTGAAGCCCGGCGACATCATCCAGATGCTGAACATCGGCGGTGTGCTGGGCGTGTGTGATTCGGCCAACCCCGACAAGGGCAAGCCTTTTGATTGCCGCGTACTGGGTGGCGTGCTGACCTTCCCCTATCTGGGTGAACGCATCGGCGTGCCGGCGCGCGTCGGTGATCGCAAGCTCGACCAGAACTGCCGGCTCGATACCGGCGGCGTGCCGGTGATCGCGCTGGCGGGCACCTGCATGGAGGCCGGCAAGACCGCGGCCGCCTGCGCCATCATCAGTCGCATGCGCCACCGCGGCCTGACCATCGATGCCTTCAAGGCCACCGGGGTCTCCCTGCGTCGCGACATCCTCGCCATGGAGGATGCCGGAGCACGCAATTCGCTGATCTTCACCGACATGGGCATTGTCACCACCACCCGCGCCAACGGCCCGGCGCTGACCCGTTCCATGCTCACCGAGCTCGCCGCCAACAAACCCGATGTGATCGTATTCGAGCTGGGCGATGGCCTGCTGGGCGCCTATGGCGTGGATGCCATCCTGGAATGTTCCGATATCCGCGCCGCCCTCACCGGTGTCGTGCTCTCGGCCAACGATCCGGTGGCCGCCTGGGGTGGCGTCACGCTGCTGCGCGAGCGCTTCGGCATCGACCCGTGCGTGGTCACCGGCCCGTCCACGGATAACGCGGTGGGCGTGCAGATCATCGAACAGCAGATGAAGGTCGCGGCGTTCAACGCGCTGGGCAATGGCGCGGCGCTGGGTGATCACCTCATCAAGCATCTTGGGCTGCAGACCCGGACCGCGGACGCGGCAGCATGAGCACCGGCTCCATTCCCGCGGTCGTGCTCGGCGGCAGCGGCTATGTGGCCGGGGAGCTGCTGCGCCTGCTCGCGGCGCATCCGCATTTCACACTCGCCGGCATCCTCTCGGAGAGTCAGCCCGGTGAGCCGATCGCCAAGGCGTTCCCGCATCTGGCCAGCGCCTGGCCGGATACCCGCTTCCAGTCCCAGTCGCAGATCGAGAACCTGATGCGCGAGCTGCCGCGTCCGGCGGTGTTCTGCGCCGCACCGCATGGCGCCGCGGCCGGCCTGGTCGACTCGCTGCTGAACATCGCCGGCGCCGCCGGCAACGCCCCGCGGGTCGTGGATATCTCGGCCGACTACCGCTATGCCAGCGCGCAGGCCTACGAAAAGGTGTACCAGCACGCGCACGGGGCCCCGCAGCGGCTGCGCGAGTTCACCTGCGCAGTCCCTGAGCACCTGGCCGAAGCGCCGACCCGGCATGTGGCGCACCCGGGCTGCTTTGCCACCGCCATACTTCTGGCCGGGGTGCCGCTGCTGAAGCTCGGACTGGTCGCACCGACGCTGTTCGTCAGCGGCATCACCGGCAGCACCGGCTCGGGCCGCAAGCCCGTCGAGGGCACCCACCACCCGCTGCGCCATGGCGACCTGTATGCGTACAACGCGCTCGCCCACCGCCATGCGCCCGAAGTCAGCGCCTGCGCCCTGGCGGCCTCGGGGGTGGAAGCGGACTTCGCCTTCGTGCCCCATTCGGGGCCCTTTACCCGCGGCATCCACGTCACCGTACAAGGCGCGCTCAAGGCTGCGCGCGACACGCCCCAGGTGCTCGCGGCGCTGCGCGAGTTCTACGCCGACTGCCCCTTCGTGCGCGTGACCGAAGCCGCGCCACGGGTGAAGAACGTCGCCACCAGCAACTATGCACATCTGTCCGCGGTCGCCAACGGGCGCACCGTCGCCGTGATGTGCGTGGTCGACAATCTCACCAAGGGCGCCGCCGGCGGCGCCGTGCAGTGGATGAACCGTTTGTTCGATCTGCCCGAGACCAGTGGTTTGCTGGCACCCGCGCCAGGCTGGACCTAATAGAGACATCATGAACGCAAAAGCCGCACTGTCCGCAGCCCCTACCGCCCTGCCGGATCATCTGGCCCGGGTGTTCGCCCAATATCCGCTGCCCCTGGTCAGCGCCGAGGGAGTGTGGCTGAACACGCGCGACGGGCGCCGCGTGCTGGATCTTTACGGCGGACATGCCGTCGCCGCGCTGGGCTATGGTCATCCGGGCTGGACGCGCGCGCTCGCCGAGCAGGCGCGCTCCTGCCAGTTCCAGAGCAACGCGGTGCCCATGGACGTACGGCTGCGCGCGGCCGAGCGCCTGGTGCGTTTCGCCGGGCTGGGCCTGGACACGGTGTTCTTCATCAACAGTGGCGCTGAGGCCAATGAGAATGCGCTGAAGATGGCGTTTCGCGTGACAGGCCGCTCACAGGTGCTCGCTCTGGAGCATGGCTTTCACGGGCGTACCGCCGCGGCTGGGGCGCTTACCTGGGGCGCGGCCAAGACCTGGTATGGCTTTCCGCGCGCACCGTTCGATGTGAAGTTCACCTCGCGCACGGATCTGGCGGCGCTCGCCGCGGCCATCACCGAGCACACCGCAGCCGTGATCGTCGAGCCGGTGCAGGGCGTGGGTGGCGCCTTTGATCTGGGCGCACCGTTCCTGCAAGCCCTGCGCGCGCGCTGCGATGCCACCGGCACGGTGCTGATCTTTGATGAAGTGCAATGCGGCGTCGGCCGCACCGGCTATCCCTTCGCCGCCAACATGTACGGCGTCACGCCCGACATGATCACCACCGCCAAGGCCCTGGGGAACGGCTTCCCGTGCGCGGCACTCATGATGTCGGACAAAGTGGCGGCGGCGGTGAAACTGGACGCGCTCGGCACCACCTTCGGCGCGGGCCCGCTGGCCTGCGCCGCCATTGAAGCGGTCATCGAGGCCATTGAATCCGAGAACCTGCTCGAGCGCGTGCGCCGGGTCGGCGCCTATGTGCGTGCGACCTGCATCGTCGGCCCGATCATCGGCCACCAGGGCGCGGGCCACCTGACGGGGCTGCGCACCAGCCGTCCGGCCAAGGACATCCAGCGCGAGCTTCTGGCACGCAACATTCTCACCGGCACCAGCGCCGATCCCAATGTGCTGCGTTTGCTGCCGGGCTTCATTCTCGAGGAACAGCATGTGGACCTGCTGCGGGCTGCGCTGCTGGATCTTCCCCAATGAAGCGCTTCCTGGATCTCGCGGACTTCACGCGCGAGGAAATCGTCGACCTGCTGCAGCTGTCGCAGCGCCTGGTCGCGCGCCCCGAGCCGCAGGCGCTCGCCGGGAAGATTCTCGGCCTGCTGTTCTTCAATGCCTCGCTGCGCACGCTGGCCAGCATGCAGGCCGGCATGGCGCGCCTTGGCGGCAGTTCCTTCGTCATCACCCCCGGCCAGGGCACCTATCAGATTGAAACGCGGCTCGGCGTCACCATGGACGGCTCCGCGGCCGAGCATATACGTGAGGGTCTGCCGGTACTGGCCTCGTACTGCGATGCACTGGGTGTGCGCGCCTTCGCCGATGGCAAGGACCTGGCGGCGGACCTTGCCGAAGTAACCTTCAGCGCCATGGCGCAGCTGGTCGAGAAGCCATTGATCAATCTCGAGTCGGCCATGAGCCATCCGTGCCAGGCGCTCGCGGACTGGAAGACCCTGGACGATGTGGAGGTGCCGCGCCAGGGCCGCTTCGTGCTCTCCTGGGTATGGCATCCGCGCGCCCTGCCGCTGGCGGTGCCGGCGACGGCACTGCACATGGCCGCCATGCGCGGCATGGATGTCACGGTGCTGCGGCCGGAGGGCTTCGCCCTGCCCGCACCCATCATGGACAAGGCGCGCCGCGCGGCCGCGAGCTATGGCGGCTCGGTACGCGAGACCTCGGACCGGCGCGAGGCCTTGGAGGGCGCGCAGGTGATCTACGCCAAGGAATGGGGCGCCACCGCCTGCTACGGCGATGCGCAAGCAGACGCCAGGCTGCGCGCCTCACTCACCGACTGGTGCGTGCGCGACAGCTGGTTCGAAACCACCGATCCGGCCTGCCGGCTGATGCATTGCCTGCCCGTGCGTCGCAACACCGCCGTCGCCGACGAGGTGCTGGACGGACCGCGCAGCATCGTGCAGCGCGAGGCCCACAACCGCCTGGTAGTGCAGATGGCGGTGCTCTACAGGATGCTCAAAGGAGACCAGCAGTGATCATGCATCGGACCGACCAGACGGCCGCCATCCGCGCGCTCAAGAGCGCCGCACCCTACATCCGCATGTACAAGGGCAAGACCTTCGTCGTCAAGGCCGGCGGCGGTGTCTTCGGCAATCCGGCGCTGACCCACTCGCTGATCGAGCAGATCAGCATCCTGCACTACATGGGCGTACGCGTGGTGATGGTGCATGGCGGGGGCCCGCAGGTCACCGAAGTGTCCGACGCCATGGGCGTGAAGACCCAGATGGTGCAGGGCCGGCGCGTCACCGATGAAAAATCCATCGACGTGACCTCGATGGTGCTCAATGGCCTCATCAATACCCGCATCCTGGCCATCTGCCGCGAACTTGACGTGCAGGCGATCGGCATCAGCGGGGTGGATGCGGGCCTGGTGCAGGCCCACAAGCGCAAGCCCATGAAGCTCGAAGGGGGCACGGAGCTGGTGGACTACGGCCTGGTCGGGGATATCGACCGCATCGATACCACATCCATACGCAACCTGCTCGACGGCGGCTACCTGCCGGTGATCAGTCCGCTGTCGGCTGATGAGCATGGCGTGCTGCTGAACATCAATGCCGACACCGTGGCCGCCGCCATCGGCGCGGCGCTGGGGGCCGAGAAGCTGATCCTGTGCACCGGCGCACCGGGCATCCTGGAGCGCCTCGAGGACTCCGGATCGCTGATCTCGTACACCGACCTGGAAGGCCTGCAGCGGCTGCGTGATGCCGGAAGCATCAGCGATGGCATGCTGCCCAAGACACGCGCCATCGAGAACGCCATCAAGGGCGGCGTGCGCCGGGTGCACGTGGTGTCCTACGCCTCTCCTGAGGGCATTCTCGGCGAGGTATTCACCAATGAGGGCACCGGAACGCTGATCGTGGCCGATATCGACGCCCTGCCGGCCCACGAACAATGAGCCGCCTGTGGGACAAGGGTGCACCGCTTGACGCACGCGTGCTCGCCTACACGGCCGGAGAGGATTACCAGCTGGATGAGCGCCTGGTGCGCTATGACGTGCTGGCCTCCCTTGCCCACGCCCGCATGCTCCATGCCCGCAAGCTGCTGTCGGCCGCGGACCTGGCCGCCATCACCGGTGGTCTGAATGAACTGGCGCAGTCCCACGCCCGCGGCGAGTGGCACATTGAGCTCGCGGATGAGGATGGGCAAACCGCGCTCGAGTCGCGCCTGACCCAGAAGATCGGCGAGGCCGGGGCCCGCATCCACCTGGGGCGATCGCGCAATGACCAGGTGCTGACGGCGCTGCGACTGTATCTGCGCGAGGCGACCCTGGAGCTGGCGGCCGCGGCGCGGCGGGTCGCGCAGGCCCTGGATGAACTGGGCGCGCGCGAGTCTGCAACGGTGCTGCCGGGCTACACCCACATGCAGCAGGCCATGCCGAGCTCGGTGCCGCTGTGGGCGGGCGGCTTCGCGGCCGAGATCCGCGATGATGCCGACAACCTCGAGGGGGTATTGCGGCGCCTGGGGCGCAATCCACTCGGCTCCGCGGCCGGCTATGGCGCGCCGGGACTGCCGCTTGACCGGGACGCGACCACCCGCGAGCTGGGCTTCGACTCGACGCAGGAGCCTGTGACCGCGGCGCAGCTGTCGCGTGGCAAGGCCGAAGCGCAGCTGCTGTTCGAGATCACGCTGCTGATGCAGGACCTGGGACGCTTCGCCGCCGACGTGCTGCTGTTCTATACCCAGGAGTTCGGTTTCGTGACGCTGCCGGATGCGTTCACGACCGGCTCCTCGATCATGCCGCAGAAGCGCAATCCGGATGTGTTCGAGCTGCTGCGCGGTCGCAGCGCCACGGCGCATGCCGCGCTCGATGAGGCGCTGGGCATCTTTGCGAAGCTGCCTTCGGGTTATCAGCGTGACCTGCAGCTGCTCAAGGCGCCGCTGTTCCGGGGCATCGACCTCGCCGCTCAGACCCTGGACCTGTTGCCGACCGCCATCGCAGCCATGTCATTCAGGCCGCAGCACATCAAGCTTGATGCTTCCATTCACGCCGCCGAGCAGGCCTATGCCATGGTGGTCAAGGAGGGCATTCCCTTCCGCGAGGCCTACCGGCGCGTGGCCGCCAAGCTCAAAGGGTGAGGCGTATGTGGCGACTGGCACTGATGGCAGGCGTGGTGGTCGGTATTGCCGGCTGTGGTCAACGCGGTCCGCTCTACATGCCCGACAAGAATGCCCGGGTGGTGACTCATCCGGCGGCGGCTTCGGCACCGCAGGCCGGCTCCTCGGCCCCCGCGGATTCTTCGGCGGCAACCTCCGCGCCGCGCTAGGCCGGGCTAACGACCTCCAGGACCCGGGTCGTAGCCCTGCTTTTCGATGTAGCTCTGATGGGTTTGGATCGCTTCCTGTTCAGGTCCCGTTACCACTCCGGGTTGGTCTGTACCACCAGAAGCCGAATCGCCCCCGCCACTGCCTTGCAGCATGGCCCCGACGAGAGTCAGGATGAGCAATCTGCTGGTTTCGGACATCTGGTTCTGGGTCTGCATCTGCTGCACGCGCTGCCGCTGTGCCTGCAATTGCATTTGCTGGTCTTGAGCAGTACCGATGATGGCGTGCCACTGGCCGTGGGCCACGCCACCCTTAAATCCCGACCAGGTCCAGATCACTGTGCCGCTGATCTGATGGTTCGCATCAACCGTACCCGAATACACCGCTGTCAGGTTGGGCGCGGACGAGTTCGGCAGGTTAAGGCGGCGGATGACGATGCCATCTTTATCAAAACGTTCGACGCTCAGGCTCGATATCGCACCGCTATCTGACCAGGTGGCAAAACCGTGCTGCCCTTGAAAAGTCCAAATACCGAGATTGGTTGCCGGGCAACCGCTGTTTTCACATTCGGTGATGGCGATGGGAATATCAGGCGGGGCTTTGGCTGACGCGGTTGCCGGTTCCGCTACCGACCCCGCCATGCATTGGTCATGGCAAAGGTTCATGGCTACCAGCAGCGCCACTGGCGCGACACAGCAGGGGCGTGATTTCATTGTGCGCACATATTTTGCAACACACAGCGAACGGCAATCTATCCGCGAAGGTCAATCCTCGCTCTTTTTGACTCTATTCCAAAGGCAGGGAAATGCCAATCGCGCCAGGGGACCAGGCACATTTCCCGAGCTTCGTTCACCGCACAGCACCTAGGCGCGGAACAGGTCCCGCAGCGGCTTGACGCCGGCGCTGTCCGGAAACACATTCTCCAGAGCGCCGGTCGGGACATTCATATGCTCAGCGAGCGTGCCCTTGAGGAGCGCCCGCAGGTCCAGGGTGGGCGCCAGATCACGCTGCTGGTAGAGGCGCGCGGAGCCCAGGCCTGGCCAGTCACTGATCACGCGCCCGCCATGCACCGCCCCGCCCAGCAGGAAGGCCGCGGTCGCAGTGCCATGATCGCTGCCACCGGTGCCATTGACCGCCGCCGTGCGCCCGAACTCGGTCACCGCCAGCACGGCGGTGTTGCGCCAGGTGGCTCCGAGCTGGGTCTTCAAGGTGCGCAGCGCACCATCCAATGCCCCGAAGCGGTTGCCCAGTGCGCCGCGCGCGCCGCCCTCATTGGCATGAGTATCCCAGCCGGTGGTATCGAACACCGCCACGCGCGGCCCGGAGTCGTTGGCGAGGAATCCGGCCGTGGCGCGAATGACTTCCTCGTAGCGGTTGGCGCCGCCCCCCGCCATGGCCTGCGACTGATCGGCCGCCATGGCGTCCGCGCTCTGCGCGGCGCTCAGGCGCTCTCCGAGCACCGGGTCGTGCGCATACAGATCCGCGATGCGCTGCAAGGTGTCCTGATCCAGTTCCGCAAGCTTGGTGGGCGCCCAGGAGGCCACCGCCGCCGGACCGCGCATCATCAGCGGCACATTCGACCCCAGGGCCACGCCGCGCTCGCCGGCGTGCGCCGTCTGCGGCGCGCTGGCCAGCGCGCGGTTCAGCCAGCCGGTCTGTGAGGCATGCGGCACCAGCACCCCGCTCTCCAGCACATCCTGGCCGTCGAAATGCGAGCGTTCGCGGTACGGGGTTGCCACCGCATGAAACACCGCAAGCTCACCTGAGTTGAATGATTCCATGAGAAAGGCGAACTGCGGATGCAGGCCGAACAGGTTGTCCAGGCGCAGCGCGCCGTCGGCGGCGCCGGGCGCCGCGATGGCGAGGCTGCCGCGCAGGCGCGCATAGTCCGGATCCCCGTAAGGCGGCACGGCCGCCAGGCCATCGACCGCACCGCGCATGATGATGACGATCAGCCGCGCATCCCCGCCGCTGCCGGCGAAGGACAGGCGCGTGGTCAGGAGTGCGCCCCCCACGGCCAGCGCGCCGGCTTTGAGAAATCCACGTCGCTTCAACAGCCTGGTGTCCATGGTCATCTCCGCATGAATTCGGGGGCCGCCAGCAGCAAGGTCACGGCCTGCGCGGCACTGGCCGCACGGCCGAGCGCCACGCGCGTGTCGTTGCTCAGGGTGGTGCCGAGGATCCTGGGCGCCAGCTGCGCGGCGTTGACGCTGGCGCCGACGCGCTGGCCGATCTCATCCGCCCAGCGCAGGCGCTGCATCAGCGCCGAGGCGCCGTCCCAGTCGGCGCTGCGATCCGGCCAGCCCGCCGGTGAGTTCGGCGACCACACGCGCTGGCCGAGGTTTGCAAACAGGGGCGGTACCTTGCGCGCCTCCTCGATCGGCAGGTCGAGCGCGCGATACGCGGAAATCAGGTAGTCATTGGGCGTCTTGAATTTGGCAAGCGACTGCGACCAGGCGGCCTGTTCGCCAATCAGCGCGCGATACAGCGAAGGCAGGTCGCCGTCGGTGTCGGTGAACACCCGCGCGAGACGCGTGACGACCTGCGGCGGCGGCTCATCGGCGATGAAATGGCGCGCCAGCTGCGTAGCGATGTGCTGCGCGGTGGCGGGGTTGCGAGCCAGGTCCAGCAGCACCGAGCGGCCCTGGCCCTGGCCCTCCTGCGCATAGCGCTTGCCCATGATGGTCTGGGTACCGGGCTCGTGGATATTGGTGCGGAACATGAATTCACCAGGCTCGCCGCCGCCGGTGATGCCCTTGCCCATGGCACCGATCGACCAGCCGGTGATGACCTTGGCAAACGCGGTGACATCGGCCTGGGTATACCCGCCGTTCACGCCCAGGGTATGCAGCTCCATGATTTCGCGGGCCAGGTTCTCATTGATGCCGAGCGTCCTGCCGGCGCGTTGCAGCGCGCGGCCCGCGAGCATCGAGTCCGGGCCCACCGAGCGGAAATTATCCAGGTACAGCAGCATCGCCGGATGGCTCTCCACCGCCAGCAGCAGATTGGAGAATGAGCCGAGCACATTGGGCCGTATCGCCTCGCGCTCATAGCTGCCCGCCACGCCCAGCACGATCGCCTTGTCCACCGACACCGCGAAATGATTGCTCCAGAACTGCGTGATGCGTTCCAGGAACGGGCGGTCGGTGGCGGCGGCCAGGCGCAGCCGCGCCGTCACTTCCCCTACATAGGCGGGCCGATACAGCTCGCCCAGCTTGACCACCGCATCCAGGACTGCCCGGCCGGCGCCCGCAGCAGTGCTCGCCTCATCGGCGTTGCCGGCCTTCAGCAGCCGGTTCTGCGCGCGCAGCTTGTCGATTGCGGTGATCATGGCCGCGCTGCTCTGCAGACCCGGATCCTGGATGAGCGGCGGTGGCCCCTTGAGCTGGGCTTGCAGCCAGGCGCGCGGATCCGCGGCGCAGGCCTCGATTTCACCCGGGCGGGCCCCCAGTCCGAAGCGGTTGGCCGCAATGGCGGCGGCGGTGGAATCACGCATGCGCGGCAGGCCTCCTTTGGGAGCGCTGTAAGCCTACAGCGCGGCACGCGACCCGGTCGTTGACACTCATCTATATAATTCGCCCCCCGGCCATGACTTAATGTCAAACACCCCCAATGAGCAAACCCACCCTGGTCCTGGTCGACGGCTCCTCGTATCTGTACCGGGCCTTTCACGCCATGCCCCCGCTGACCAATTCGGCCGGGGAAGCCACCGGCGCCATGCTGGGCGTTCTGAACATGGTCGTGAAACTGACGCAGGATTTTGCCCAGGCGCAACTGGTCATCGTCTTCGATGCGCCCGGCCGCACCTTCCGCGATGATCTGTTCGAGGCCTACAAATCGCACCGGCCGCCCATGCCGGATGACCTGCGCTCGCAGATCGCACCACTGCTGGCCATCCTCAAGGCCCAGGGGCTGCCGCTGCTGCGTATCCAGGGGGTCGAGGCGGACGATGTCATCGGCACCCTGGCGCGGCGCGCCGAAGCGGCGGGTCACAAGGTGATCATCTCCACCGGCGACAAGGACATGTCGCAGCTGGTGAATGAGTCCATCACCATCGTCAACACCATGACCAACACGCGTCTGGATCGCGCTGGCGTGAAAGCCAAGTTCGATGTCTGGCCCGAACAGATCATCGACTACCTCGCGCTGGTGGGCGACGCGTCGGACAATATCCCGGGTGTCCCGAAGGTCGGGCCCAAGACCGCGGCCAAGTGGCTGGAGAAGTACCGGACGGCCGATGGCATCATCGAACACGCTGCGGAAATCGAGGGCAAGGTCGGGGAGAATCTGCGCAGCGGGCTTGAGACCCTCGCCCTGTCGCGCAAGCTTGCAACGCTGGACACCGACGTCGAATTGCCGCTGACGCTGGCTGATCTGAAACCACAGCCGGTGGATGCCGCGCAGCTGCAGGAGCTGTACACCCGCTACGAGTTGCGCGCCCTGCTGCGCCAGTTGACCGGCGGCAGCGCCGACGCCAAAGCGGCCGGCGGCAGCGTCGCCGCCGCTGTGGCGCCCAGCGGCGCGGACGCGCCGCCGACGCCGCCGCAACGCCACTACGAAACCATCGTGAACTGGGAGCGGCTGGAGGCCTGGCTCGAGCGGCTGCGCGCGGCGCCGCTGTTCGCGTTCGACACCGAGACCACCAGCCTGGACTACATGAATGCCGAGATCGTCGGGGTGTCGTTCTGCATCGAGCCGGGTGTCGCCGCCTACGTACCCCTCGCGCACGACTACGCCGGCGCGCCCGAGCAGCTGTCGCGCGAGCGGGTGCTCGCGGCGCTCAAGCCGCTGCTGCAGGATCCGGCGCTGCCGAAGCTCGGCCAGCATCTGAAGTACGACGCTCATGTGCTGGCCAACTACGACATCCACATCCAGGGCATGCGCTACGACACCATGCTCGAGTCCTACGTCTGGAACAGCGTGGCCACGCGCCACGACATGGACTCTACGGCGGCGAAGTACCTGGGCATCAAGACCATCAAATTCGAGGATGTGGCCGGCAAGGGCGCCAAGCAGCTGACCTTCAACCAGGTGCCGGTGGAGCGCGCCGCGGAGTACTCCGCCGAAGACGCCGATGTCACCCTGCAGCTGCACCAGGTGCTGTCGGCCAAGCTGCGCACGGTGCCGGCCCTGGAGCGCCTGTACGAGCAGATCGAGCAGCCACTGGTGCCGGTGCTCACGCGCATGGAGTATTGCGGGGTACTCATTGATGGCGGCTTGCTGGCGGCACAGAGCAGGCAGATCGACCTGGAGCTCAAGGAGCTGATGGTCCTGGCGCATCGCGAAGCGGGCATGGAATTCAACATCGATTCGCCCCGGCAGCTGCAGCAGATCCTGTTCGAGAAACTGCAGATCCCGGTGCTGCGCAAGACCCCGACCGGGCAGCCCTCGACCGCCGAGGATGTGCTGGAGGAACTGGCCGACGCGCATGCGCTGCCGCGCGTCGTGCTGGATTACCGCACCCTGGCCAAGCTCAAATCCACCTACACCGACAAGCTGCCGCAGCAGATCAATGCGCGCACCGGGCGCGTTCACACTTCCTATCACCAGGCCGTGGCGCAGACCGGGCGCCTGTCTTCCACGGACCCGAACCTGCAGAACATTCCCATCCGCCGGCCCGAGGGTCGCAAGATCCGCCAGGCCTTCATCGCCCCGCCGGGCTCGGTGCTGCTGGCGGCGGACTATTCGCAGATTGAACTGCGCATCATGGCGCACCTGTCGGGCGATCCGGGCCTGCTGGCCGCCTTCGCGGCCGACCTCGACGTACACGTGGCCACCGCCGCGGAAGTCTTCGGCGTCGCGACCGACGCGGTCACCGCGGACCAGCGGCGCACCGCCAAGACCATCAACTTCGGTCTCATCTACGGCATGTCTCCGTTCGGCCTGGCGCGACAGCTGGGCATCGACCGCGGCTCCGCACAGGACTATGTGAACCGCTACTTCGCGCGCTATCCGGGTGTGCGCCGCTTCATGGACGAGACCCGCGAGCGGGCGCGCAACGAAGGCTATGTGGAAACGGTATGCGGTCGGCGCCTGTATCTGCCCGACATCCGTTCCAGCAACCGCCAGCTGCAGCAGTATTCGGAACGCAGCGCGATCAACGCGCCCATGCAGGGCACGGCGGCCGACATCATCAAGCTCGCCATGATCAGCGTCGACGCCTGGTGTGAACGTGAGCAGCCGCCGGCGCGACTGATCATGCAGGTGCACGACGAGCTGGTGCTGGAAGTGCGGGCCGACGCCGTGGCCGAGGTGACCGCAGCGGTGCGCACGCACATGGTCGAGGCGCTGGCACTGAAAGTGCCGCTGAAAGTGGATACCGGCACCGGGGCCAACTGGGACGAAGCCCATTGATCGCGGGCCTTTCAGAATGTTGCGCGGTTGCAACATGTAGCAATGCAACCACTTGAAAGTTCAACAGTTTTTAATAATTCTTCTGTTGAACTTCCCGCCCCCGCCCTTATCCAATCCTATGAGTGTCCCAAGCACTCCCCGCTTCCCTCCCTGGGCGGGTAACCCGGTTCACGAGACCTGTTCCGGGTTAGTCTAACCCCGGTGAGCTCATCGAGTTCACCGGGGTCCTTTATTTTCCCCCCGCTGCAGCGCCGCTTTCAAGCCAGCTGAGCAGGCGCTCCTGCGCATCCTCGACGCCGATGCGCCGCAGGGCTGAAAACAGCTGCACCGTGGCATTCCCCGCCAGCACCGCCACCGCCGACGCCTGCGCTTTCATGCCTTCGGCGCGCGTCAGCTTGTCCGATTTGGACAGCAATACATGGATGCGGCGCCGGGCCGGATCCGCCCACTGAATCAGTTCCAGATCACTGTCCGACACGCCGCGCCGGCAGTCCACGACCAGGAACAGACCCTTGAGGCTGACCCGGGGACGCAGCGCATCGATGAGCGGCGCCCAGCCGGCGCGCTCCACGCGCGGTCCTTCGGCAAATCCATAGCCGGGCAGGTCCACGATGCGCCGGTCGGCGCCCAGCGAGAAGAAATTCAGCAAGCGCGTGCGCCCGGGGGTCTTGCTGGTGCGCGCCAGGCCATGGCGCGCAGTGATGACGTTGATCGCGGATGACTTGCCCGCATTGGAGCGGCCAGCCACGGCAATCTCCACACCGTGGTCAGGTGGAAACTGGGCGCCGGCGGCGGCGCTGAGCATGAAACTCACTTCGGGGAACCGGCTCACCTGTTGGGGACCTCTTAGTAGCGCAGATCTGTAGTGTACAATTCGCGACTTCTCACGCTTGCGGAGCACGGATGAGCATGTCGCCGTTCACGAAAGCCGGTTGCATAGGCCTGGCCGCGACCCTGATGTTGATTTCCGGCGCCGCGGGTCAGTCCGCCGCAGCGGTGGATGTCCTGGGACAGGGTACGCCGTTCGCCGATGGCACCGTGGATGCAGGAGCGGCGAAGGTGGCAATGTGTTCGGCCTGCCATGGGCCCAATGGCAACAGCACCAGCACGCAATGGCCGAAGATCGCCGGTCAGAACGCCATCTACACCGCCGAGCAGCTGCACCTCTTCAAGGCCGGCGTGCGCGTCAATCCGGACATGCAGAAGATGGCCGGTACCCTCAACGACCAGGACATCGACAGCGTTTCGGTGTACTTCCAGGCCCAGACGCCGGTGGGCGGTGAGGCCGATGCCACGGTGGTCCAGGCCGGCGAGAACCTGTATCGCTTCGGGGATGCTGCCCGTGAAATCCCCTCCTGCACGTCCTGCCATGGTCCGGTGGGGCGGGGCAATACGCTGGCGGATTATCCGGCGCTGCGCGCCCAGTTCGCCGAGTACGTGGCCAAGCAGCTCACCGATTTCGCCAGCGGCGCCCGCTACAGCGGCGCGAAGCCTGGGGCGCCGACCAGTCGCAACGGCGAGATCATGGCGACCATCGCCAAGCGTCTGAACGCCGATGACATCAAGGAACTCGCGGCCTACGTCCAGGGCATGCGCTAGGCCACGGAGTCATAGATGAAACGACCCATCCTGCTGCTCCTGGGGCTTGCACTGAGCTTCAGCGCCTGCGCGCGCGAAGCCGGTGCACCCGCGCTCACCCAGGGCGCCGCCGCCACCGCCAGCACGCCCGAGCCGGCTCAATCCGGTCAGGCAGCGGATCTGGCCGGCAGCGCGGCCAGCGCAGCGCCTACCACGCTGGCCAATGCGCCGCCGAACGCCGCCGGTACGGCCGCCGTGGCCAGCGCTCCGGAGGCGGCGGACGAGGGCGACGATGCGCCCGTGGGTACCACCTCGCTGGAGAAGATCGCCGACCTGCCCGCGCAGCACCAGCTGCCTGACGGCAAATGGAAGCCGGGCGTGAACTACGATCCTGTGGTGCCTTCGCAGCCCACCTCCGTGCCGTCCGGCAAGGTCGAAGTCCTGGAAGTCTTCTGGTACGCCTGTCCGCACTGCTATGCGCTCGAGCCCTACCTTGCGGCGTGGCGCAAGACCAAGCCCGACTACGTCGAATTCGTGCGCGTCCCGGTCATGTGGGGACCGGTGCATCGCGCCCATGCGCAGCTGTATTACACGCTCAAGCAGCTGGGTCGCAATGACCTGGACGACAAGGTCTTCGAGACCCTGCACCAGCAGCAAAATCCCCTGGTGGGCAACTCCCCGGAGGAGACTCTGACCCGGCAGCTGCAGTTCGCGAAGGATAACGGGATCGACCAGGAGGCATTTCGCAAGGCCTACAACTCCTTCGCCGTGAACGCCGATCTGCAGCGCGCCGATGCGATCACCCAGCTCTACCATGTCGAGGGCGTACCGCTGGTCATCATCAACGGCAAGTACGAGACCGACGTGGGCAAGGCCGGCAGCCACGAAGACCTCATCGCCGAGATCAATGACCTGGCGGCCAGCGAGCACAGGCACTAGGCATTGCGGTAAAGTACTGAATTACCGTCACGTGCGCCCGTAGCTCAGCTGGATAGAGTGGCAGCCTCCGAAGCTGCAGGTCGTGGGTTCGAATCCCGCCGGGCGCGCCATGTACTTCATGGCATGGGGATGACCCCGGCCAATTTCGTTATACTTCGCCGCCCACTGTCTGGGCGGAAAGTGTCGAGCGCGAATGAGCAAACAGGACACGCACTTCGTCAATACGTTCAGCATGGTCATCGGCCTGCTGGTGTTGGTGGCCATCGGTATCATCGTCCTGGCACGGGTGGTCGCCGGGCACACCCAGGAAACCGACGTGATCGAACAGCGCGACTTCGCCCGCAGTGTCGCCAGCCGCATCGAGCCGCTGTCACAGGAGGCCATTGCCGGGCAGGACAATACCGCCCTGGCCATCAAGCCTGATTCGCCGGCGGGCGCCGGTGCGGCGCTGCCCATCCCCAAGGATGGGGCCGAGGTGTATGCACAGGTGTGCTCGTCCTGCCACGGCCTGGGGCTGGTCGGGGCACCGAAGGCCGGGGATGCCGCCGCCTGGGGACCGCGCCTCGCCAAGGGCAAGAATGTATTGTATGACCACGCGCTGCACGGCTTTACCGGCAGCGCCGGCACCATGCCCGCGAAGGGCAACCGACCCGACATTCCGGACGCCATCATCGAAGCGGGCGTGGACCAGATGATGAGCATGGTCAAGCACTGAACCTGGCGGGAGTCGATGCGCAAGGTGATGATCGATCGGGAGTCGCGCGGCCCCAATACGGTGGCCCTGGACACTCATGCCCTGGGCACCCTGCAGTACATCCGCGCCTCCATCGACGCCGCCGGACTGCTGGCCGTGCCGGGCTCCGCCGGCATCGCCATGGGGGCGGTGGGGGTGCTGGCCGCGCTGCTGGTTTCACTCAAGGCGCTGGCGGCGCACTGGCTGCAGATCTGGCTGATGGCAGGTCTCGTGGCCATAGCGTTCGGCACCGTGCTCATGGCGCACCAGGTCATCAGCCGCGGCACCGCGCTGTACCGCGGGCCGTTGCGCCGCTTCCTGATGTGCCTGTGCCCGCCGCTGCTGGTGGGCGCGGTTCTGACCTGGCAGTTGTGGCTGCACGCCCAGAGCGCCCTGATCCCCGGCATGTGGCTGCTTATGTACGGCTGCGCGGTGATGGCCGCCAGCACCCTGACCCGGCGCGCCCTGGCGGTCATGGGCGCGCTGCTGGCAGGCCTGGGCATCATCGCCCTGCAGCTACCCGCCAGTTACCAGAATGCGGTGCTGGGGCTGGGTTTCGGCGGCCTGCACCTGCTGTTTGGTATCCTGATCGGCGGACGGACCCGGGAGATATCACCATGAGTACCCGCAGCCACGCCCGGCGGCACCCCCCTGAGGCGCTCCCAGGACCGGTAGCGCCGGTGCGCGCCAGTACCGCCGACGACGAGCGTTTCGACCGGCTGATCTATGGGCGGGTGCGGCTGGGCATCATGAGTGCGCTGGCCGTCAACGAGCAGCTCAGCTTCAATGACCTGAAGGCGCTGTTTGCGGTGACCGATGGCAATCTCGGGGCCCACGCCCGCAAGCTCGAGGATGCCGGCTACATATCCTGCCGCAAGACCTTCGAGGAACGCCGGCCGCGCTCCGAGTACCGCCTGACCCACACCGGCAGGAAGGCACTGGAGCGCTACCTTCAGCATATCGAGGCCGTGATCCTGGCGACCCGCCGTGCATAGTCCACAACTTGCCTTTTTTTGGCCCATCTGCTTTGCAATGTAGAGTACTCTTTCAATCCTATGCACGTGGCGATCATCATGGATGGCAACGGACGCTGGGCGGGTCGCCGCGGGCTGCTGCGCAGCGCGGGGCATATCGAGGGCGCGCGCACGGTGCGGCGGATCGTCGAGGCCGCGGCGGCCGCCGCGGTGGGTACCCTGACGCTCTATGCCTTTTCCTCGGACAACTGGGCCCGACCCGCGCGCGAAGTCGCCGCCCTTCTCAAACTCTTCAATCGCTACCTGCTCACCGAGACCGAGCGCTGCCAGCAACAGCAGGTGCGCCTCAACATCATCGGTCGCCGCGACCGTCTGGGACCGTCCCTGCTGCGGGCCGTTGAACATGGCGAGCGCCAGACCGCGCATTGCACCGGCATGCATCTGCGCATGGCGGTGGACTATTCGGCGCGCTACAGCATTCTGCAGGCGGCGGCCGACGCGCCCATCGAACCTGGCGCCACGGAGGATGAGTTCGCGCGCTTTCGGTCGCGGCTCAATGCTGTGAATCACTCCGCGCCGGCCCCGGATGTGGATCTGCTGATCCGCACCGGCGGGGATCAGCGTCTGAGCGATTTCCTGCTGTGGGAATGCGCGTACGCCGAGCTGTATTTCACCGACTGCCTGTGGCCCGATTTCGCCGCCGCGGACTTGGGCCGCGCACTGCAGGACTTTGCCCGCCGCCAGCGGCGCTTCGGCAAGGTGGTCGAACCGCTCGCGGCGCAGGCGCAAGCTCAGACCTAGAAGGCGCCGGCGGTGCGCCGCATCTGCAGCGCTGCGGCGCTGTGCTCCGGCCCCGACATCATTGCCCTCAAGATCGGCGATGTCAGCGCCGCACCCAGCAGGGGGTGCTGCGCACGGGCCTCAGGCCGAGCCGCTGCTGCGGCGCTGCGCCTGCTCCAGCTCCACCAGGCGCGCCTCCAGCACCGCAAGGCGGGCGCGGGTGCGCTCCAGCACCTTGGTCTGGACGTCAAACTCCTCGCGGGTGACCAGATCCAGCTTGCCCAGCGTGTGGCGCAGCACCACCCGGAAATTGTTCTCCAGATCGGCCTGCGCGCCGCGCACCGCGGCCGGCAGGCTCTCCAGCAATCGCTGCGCAATCTCGTTCACGGATAACGGTTCCATCGGCCTCTCCCGAAAGCTGCCCCTGATTGACGCACATGCCCCGAAGTGGGCTCCATATTGGTGCAAAACAGGCTCCCAAACGCTCGTAACTCCTAGAATTTCCGTAGGAAATTCCAATGGCACGGAATCTGCACCCTTCCAGCGCGCTGTCGCAAGCATACCTGCGCATGAAGTGCGGTGTCTGCTTGCAAAACTGGCGCAAGACGCTCGATTGGCGGATCCGATTTCTACGAAAACGAAACTACACCGGGAGAGACCATGCTCACCGCTCCACTGACCTCGCAGCCCACCCGCAAGCCGAAATGGCTGGCGACGGCGGGCACCCCCTTGAGTTCCCTGTTCCGTGCCGTCACTGGGCGGTCGGCTTTGTTGATGGCCCTGGCAACAGTCACTTTTGCTGCGGTCAGCTTCACCCCCACTGCAAGCTATGCGGATGCAGGATCGGCGCCGACGGCCTCGGCCCCGGCGGCCTCCGCTCCGGACTCATCGGCTCCCTCCGCCGCCAGTTCAGCCCCCGCCAGCTCGGCGCCCGCTGCCGCCGCTCCGACCCCAAACAAGGGCGACATGGCGTGGATGCTCACCTCCACGGCCCTGGTGCTGTTCATGTCCGTGCCGGCCCTCGCGCTGTTCTACGGCGGTCTGGTGCGTGAAAAGAACATGCTCTCGGTACTCATGCAGGTGTTCGTGGGCTTCTCCCTGATCACCGTGCTGTGGTGCGTGTATGGCTATTCACTGGCATTCACCCAGGGGAGTGGTTTCCTCAGTCCCTTCATCGGGGGTTTGAGCAGGGTGTTCCTCAACGGCACCTTCAATCCGGCGGATGGCAGCTACAGCATGGCGGCGACCTTCGACAAGGGCACGCCGCTGGTGGAGCTGGTCTATGTCGGCTTCCAGGCGACCTTTGCCGCGATCACCTGCTGCCTGATCCTGGGCTCGCTGGTGGAACGCGTCAAATTCTCCGCCGCGCTGGTATTCATGGTGATCTGGTTCACCCTGGCCTACTGCCCGGTCGCACACATGGTCTGGTTCTGGCAGGGTCCGGATGCCTACACCGCGGCCAACGTGGTTGACACCGTCAATTCACAGGCCGGTTACATCTGGCAGATGGGCGCACTGGACTTCGCCGGCGGTACCGTCGTGCACATCAACTCCGGTGTGGCCGGGTTGGTCGGCGCGATCCTGCTGGGCAAACGCATCGGTCTTGGCAAGGAGTCCATGGCTCCGCACAGCCTGACGATGACCATGATCGGCGCCTCGATGCTGTGGTTCGGCTGGTTCGGCTTCAATGCCGGTTCGGCGCTGGAAGCCAACGGCTCCGCGGCGCTGGCCTTCATGAACACCTATCTGGCCACGGCCTGCGCCGTGCTGTCCTGGATGGGCATTGAATGGCTGGTCAAGGGCAAGCCCTCCATGCTGGGTGCCGCCTCCGGCGCAGTGGCCGGCCTCGTGGCCATCACCCCGGCCGCCGGCAACGTCGGTATCCCGGGTGCCTTCATCATCGGCCTGGGCGTGGGTGTGGTGTGCTTCTGGGGCGTCACGGGCCTCAAGAAGATGATCCGCGCGGATGACGCGCTGGATGTCTTCGGAGTCCATGCCCTGGGTGGATGCTTCGGTGCTCTGACGACCGGCATCTTCAATGCACCCAGCCTTGGTGGACCGGGATCCTACGACAACTGGTTCTCGATGAAGCAGGGCTATCCCGGCATCTGGGCACAGTTCGTGATCCAGGCCAAGGCGGTCGCCATCGTGGTTGTCTGGACCGCGGTAGTCGCCCTCATCGCCTTCGGTGTCCTGAAGTTCGTCATGGGCATCCGCGTATCGGAAGAAGAGGAGCGCGAGGGTCTGGATCTGTCCAGCCACGGCGAACGCGCCTACGGGCACTGAGCCTTAGCACTGCCGCGGGACCGGACACCGCGGCGGACTCAACCCCGGTCCCGCCCCTGTGGTGAGACCGGGGTTTTGTTTTTGGGCCCTCCGCAACGCCACCGCCACCGAATGTGACGGAGTTCAAGGTTTGCCGCGCCACAAACGGCGCTACACTGCGGGCCTGGAGGGCCTCTCATGCGCCGCATTTCATTCGCCTTGGCAGCACTTGCCGCGGTCATCGCCACGGCCGACGCGGACGTGTACAAGACCGTCGATGCGCAGGGTCAGGCTCATTACAGCGATCAGTGGTCCCCGGGCGCCGAGGTCATCAAGGGTGATCGTGCGCGCGCCCCCAGCGACGCGCCCGCGCCGACCTCGGCTCCCAATGACCATACGCTGGCGCCTGACCCGGCCAAGGCCGCCGCGGCCAAGCAGGTGCAGTCGGACATGGAGGCGCTGCGCGCCGAGCAGTGCAAGCAGCTGAAGGAACAGTACGACAAGGTCATCCATGCGCGCCGCATCTACCAGCCCCAGCCCGGCGATGATTCCAGTGCGCCCAAGCAGTACATGAGTGAAGCCGATGCCGATGCCGAGCGCGTCAAGACGCGCCAGGCCATGGATGAGGCCTGCGCCGGCAGCAACGGCTGAGCGATGCGGGTCGGCTTTCTGGGCCTGGGCGCCATGGGCGCTCACATGGCCCGCAACCTTCACCAGGCCGGAGTGCTGGTTGCGGTGTGGAACCGCACCCCGGCCAAGGCCACAGGCCTCGCCGCCGAGCTGGGCTGCGCTGCCCCGGCCACCCCTGCCGATCTGGCCCGCCTGAGCGAGGTCATGGTGGTTTGTGTCGCGGCGGACCCGGACGTCCTGGCGCTGATCGAGGCACTGCACCCCGGCTTGCGTCAGGGTCAGCTGGTGATTGATTGCTCCACGGTCAGCGCCGCGACCGCGCGCACTGCTGCCGAGCGCCTGGCTGCAGAGGGCGTGGAATTCATGGACTGTCCGGTGAGCGGCGGCACCGAGGGCGCGCGGGATGGCACGCTCGCCATCATGTGCGGCGGATCAGCGGCGAGCTTCGAGCGCGCCAAGCCGGCGCTGGCGGCGATGGGCCGCACGGTCTCGCACTTCGGGCCGGTGGGCGCCGGTCAGGCCGCCAAGGCGACCAACCAGATCATGTGTGCCGGCATCATCGAGGCCGTCAGCGAGGCCATGGCCTTCGCCAAGGCCAATGGTCTGCCGCTGGAGACGTTGGTGGAGACCCTGGGCAAGGGGGCCGGATCCAGCTGGTACTTCGTGCACCGCGCACCCAACATGATCCGCGGCGCCTATCCGCCCGGTTTCCGGGTGCGGCTGCACGCCAAGGATCTCGGGATCTGCCATGACATGGCCGCCGCCTACGGTGTGCAGCTGCCGGTCATCGAACGCATGCTGGCGCAGTACGCGCAGCTCATCGCTCAAGGCCACGGCGATGAGGACATCTCCACCTGCTTCCGGCTCAAGGACCAGCTGTTCAAAGCCGGCCGCTGAAGCCCCTCACGGCCAGCAGGTCGTGCTCGTATCGTTGCCGCTGCCGTCCTGCGAGGATTGCTTGCCGGTCTGGTCCACCATGAACGTCTGGCATGAGCTGTCCTGCAGCTGCGGGCTGCCGGCCGAGGGCATGATGTAGAGCTTATAGGTTCCCGGGGCGCTGGAGGTTGGCGCACTCGAATCGATTTCAGTAATCGAGTAATAGGTGCCGATCGATACCGGCAGGGCACCCGAACCGTAGTTGAGCGCGGAGGTACTCGTCGTATACATCTGCTGCGTGGCGAAGTAGCGCTCCTCGCGCGCCGCCATGTCCATGATGGCGGTCTTGGCCTCGGTGCGGCGGGACTTGCGCACCGAGTTGTTGTAGGCCGGCACCGCGATGCTGGCGAGGATCGCGGTAATCAGCACGACGACCATCAGCTCAACGAGCGTGAAGCCGGCGGAACATGAGCGCTTCATGATGTGGGTCCTCATCGCAGCTGCACCCAGGTAAGGCGTCGGCCCTTACCGTTGGCGCCAGGATTGACCTGGGTGAGAATCGGCTGGTTGGTGACGGTCTGGGAAACCAGCCACAGCGATCCGGTGGAGGAGGTCACGGGGAATGACATACCCACCGCCCCGGTCTGGGTGCCCGCGGCCGCCGCGTCGTGGAAGCCGACGAAGAAGTGCGGGGGCGCGGTACCGCTGAGCACCGAGATCGCATAGGTGAAGCCGGTGTCCGTGTTGATGGTGCAGGAGGTCACCTGGTTGTTGGCCGGCACGATCGAGTTGACCGTGAACACACCCTGCAGCAGCTGCGGGTTGTAGATGATGTTTTCCAGCGTGCCGATCAGGTTCAGATACCAGCCGAACTGCGGGGTCGAGGTGCAGGTGGCCGAACCCGCCCAGCAGATGGTGCTGGTGCCGGTGATGTCGCGGGTCGAGCCATCCGAGTTCAAGGTGAAGACCTGCTGCTGCAGATTGGTCTGATGCAGCGTGTAGTTCGGGCCGGTGAGACCGCTGCCGGTCGGACTCAGCGCCGCATACTGGGTGGTGGATTTGGAGTTCCAACTGGTCATGTTCCAGTCCCAGACACCATAGAGACTCTGGGTCGCGGTCGGGAAGGATACCGGCCCGGCGTTGGTGAACTGGTTGCGCTGGCCGGTGCCGAAGGCGATGACGATGGTGTTGCCGCCGGCCGGCGTGGCACCCGAGGACACCGTCACCGCGGTGGTGATGGGCTGGCCGGTCGGGGTCGTGAACAGCGGCCCGGCGCTCACTGCCCAGAGGTTCTCGGTGGCGCTGGTCAGATCGAAGCGCCACACATTGCCCATCAGGTCACCGGCGTACACATAGTCGGTGATGTGATCACCATCCAGGTCGGCGCTGGTGACATAGGCGATGCCGTTGTTGTTGGCAGTGCCGCTGTTGCCGGTGGTCAGGTAGTAGAACAATGTGTTGCCGGTGCTGTCGACGGTCATCACGTAGATGCCGGCATCGCCACTGGTGCTGCCAAAGCCGTTGCCGAAAATGACGGCCCACTTGCCATCGTGCAGGCGGCGGATGATCGGCTGGCCGTAAGTGTTGCCCAGGTTGTTGGCGCAGGTGGTGCTGTTGACGCAGCTGATGTTCGCGGGCGTCCACTCGCCGATGACCAGGCTCGAGGCATTGCTCTCGGCGAAGTTGCTGGTCGTGGGATTGGTCACATCCAGCGCGAAGATCGCCGCGCCACCTGCGCCCAGGCCGCCCACCAGCCAGGTGTGCCAGCCACCGTTGTAATACAGGTCACCGGTCCCCGGGGTCTGGTCGACGAAGAAGTTATGGCCGTACTGCGGGCTTGAAAAATCCAGCGCGTTCGAGACGCAGGCCGCCTGCACCGGACCGGTGGTGGGGGTGAAGGCGGGCGTCACGCCATGGATGTTCTGCACCTGCGAGCCGGTGGTCGCAAAGGTGGCGCAGGCGCCGCCGGTGCTGGCACTGAGCAGCAGCGAGCCTGGCACGTAGGCGATGACTTCCTGGCCGTCATTGGGCGTGGTCGCCGTCGTGAAATTATTGGTCGAATCAAACGAGCCGCTGCGGAAGCCGTGGAGCATGCCGTCGTTGGAGCCTACATAGACGACATTGGGCCGGGTCTGCTCGGCGGTGATGAACTGCTGGTAGTTCTGGGTACCGGAGTTTTCCTGGGGCGCGGCCGTGGGGAACAGCTTGTCCTGCCAGGTCGCCGTGTACGGGGATTGCGGCGGGCCGACCCAGGTGGGGCTGGAATCCACGATGTCGCCCAGGACGCTGGTACGCGCCCTGAAGCACACCGGCGAGCCGCCCGTGCAGGTGAAGCCGGTGGTGATTTCGTTGCTGCGATCACCGCGCAGGTAATTCAGACGGTAGGGTGTCTGGCTGGGGTCACCGGTGGTCAGCGCCGCCTGCTGGGCCGCGCTCAGATTGCCCCATTCAAACGGCACGCCACCGGCGTTGTAGGTGAGGATGGTGCGAGTGGCCGGGGCCATTGCCGGGGTGGGTCCGGCCACTCCGGTGGAGCAGGTCTGGGTGGCCAACTCGCCGGTGAGCACGCAGGAGGCGTCCCAGGTGGGCGTGGTGGCGACCGAGACCACTCCGGTGGTCGGGTCGGATGCCAATGAGTTCGCGGTCACGCGACCGACCCAGTTGGTCTGGTCGTAGTAGGCGAAGTAGGCGAAGGTACCCGACTCCACTTTGGCGGATTGCTTCTCGTTGACGCCGGCGGAGCTCGATGAGGTGTTCACCGGCGCTGACTTGAAGCACATGATTTCGTGCACGTTGGTGGCGCCGCCGGTGGAGCCGGCAAAACCGAACCGAACGTAGTTGGGCAGCAGGCCGTTGGAGGCCTGTATGTTCTGGTTGGTGAGCACCGCCTGGTAGGCGCCGCCGCCATAGGCGTACGACAGGCTCAGGTGCCCATCGCTGGTGATCTTCAGGTTGTAGAAGATGGTCGTGCCCTGGCTGCGCTTGGTGGCACTGCCGTTAAACAGCGGCGTGCTGCCGGGCAGAATGGTGTAGGCACCGGGAATCGGCGCGTAGTCGAGGATGTTCGCGGTGTTGTTGGTGTTCGGATTGGTCGGATCGGTGGTCAGCGTCGCCGGACCTGCGTCCACGGCCGAGCCGGTGCCGTAATTGTAGAGGTGCCCGGTACTGCAGGTGTGCTGGATCGCATTCTGTATCGCCGTCACGTTCGGGGTGTAGGGCGGCGTGCTGCTCGGCGCATTGGTGGTGATGGTGGTCGTGGGCGTTCCCGCCGAGCCCGTGAAATTGCTATTGGTGGCCGGTGCCTTGGAGCAGTAACCAATCGTCATGTCGTAGGGATGAGTTCCCCCGCAATTGCCGGGGTTGGTGGCCGAATACGGCTTGTTGGAGCACACCCCCTCGGGGTAGGTGCTATCGGTGGCCGCGTGATACGTATCGGTAGCCGCACACTTTTCGCAGATCGCCACGCCGCCGGGGCTGGCGAATGAATAGCCGCTGCTCGAGCATCCGGAGTCCGTCGTGGGGGTCGCAACGGTGGTGTTGGTGCAGATGCCATTGGCGTAGGTCGTGGTGGTGACGGCCACGGTCGTCACATCCCCCACCAAGGTGGTGGTGGTCGCCACGGTCGGACACACGCCGCAGGTGCCGGTCGCGTTGTCGAAGGTGCCGGTGGCGCAGGTGGCGCTCAGCCAGGCCGGATAGAAGGGCTTGGTGGGACTGCCGGGATTGGTGCCGTAGGCATTGTTCAGTGCCGGCCAGGAAATGGCGCCGGCGCCGCGCAGACCGATGCGGCCCGGTTGGAAGCCGTAGCCGGCCGCGGTGTTGTCGCCCTGGTTGAGGAAGTTGCCGTACTCGTCGATGCCCAGACCCAGATAGCCGCTGGTCAGACCGTCATAGGTGACGCCCGAGCCGCTGCCCGGACCGTTGGTGTTCGAGCAGGTGTACGCCAGGCTGCCGCCCGTGGCGCCGATGGCGGGCACGTTGGCGGCGCCGGTCGGATAGATCGCAGTCGGCGAGCAGCCCGAGGGCATGACGGCGCCGGACACGGGCACGCAACCGTCCATCAGGTAGAAACTGATGCCGTCAGCACCGGTGCCACCGTAGGTCACGGTCTTGAACGTGACCTGAATGCCGGCGCTGGTGGAATAGGCATTGGTGGAGACGATGGCGCCGCGCTGCTGGTTGCCGTAGGGCTTGCCATTGGTGAAGCGCAGTGCACCGCTGCCCACGGGGTCGGCAACCTGATTGCTGGGTGCGCTGGGGGCGGTCGTGCCGCCCAGAAAACCGTTCGCGCCGCCCATCAGGTACTGATCGTGGTCGGCCGAGTTGATGTAGTAGGAGTTGAGCACGGAGGTACAGGCCGGGATGGAGGTGGCCGGTGAGACCAGGCTGGTCTGGTTGCCGGCGGTCAGACAGGCGCCGTTGAAGAACAGCCAGTTGCCGACACCGCCGCTGTTGCTGCTGGTGGCTCCGGTGAAATCCTCACTCAGAAGGGTCTGGGCAAAGGTGGCCGGTGCCACTGCCAGACCCAGCACCAGCGCGCACAGCGCCAGCAGACGTTTGGAAGAGTTCATTACAAGCCTCCGAGATTGTTAACGCCTGAGCCGATCTCATACATGCTCTCGACCACGGCGACTGACAGAGCACTGCCGCCGTAGCCCACTGCGTCGATCTTGTACACGCTGCCGCCGCCGTCCTCGGCGATGCCCACGTATTGGATGTAGAACGATGGCGCGTAGATGTAGGTGTTCGAGCCCTGCGCGGTGTTCGCCGCGAGGTACATCTGTGCCGATCCGGAGGCCGGGTAATAGGTGTAGCCGACCGATGCACCACCGAGCGTCGTCCAGGGGAGCGAGGCGGGATTGCTGAGCGCGCTGCCGGGATTGCAGATCAGCACCGGTGTCGTCAGCGCGCTCGCCGTGGCGTTGCAGGTCACAGGAGCCTGCGACGAATTGCCGCTGCTGCTCAGCCAGAACTCCGCATACTGCTCGGCGACCACGGCGGCATGCAGGGCGCGCTGCTTCTCGCGTACGTTGCCGGCGATCTTTTCGGCCAGGCCCATGCTGCGGAACATGGCCAGCGCCAGCATGGTGACGACCAGCAGCAGCAGCAGGCTCGAGACCAGCACCAGGCCGCGCTGACGGGTCCGGCGATTCATGGGCTGGTTCATGTGTCCACCCCGGCGCGGCTCATGATGGGAATGACGCGCGTGAACACCGAGGTGCACTGCGGTGTGGTCGCGCAATTGGTCATCTGCCCGCCGGTGGTCCCGTATGCGGGCAGCTGGAAAGTCAGTGTCACCTTGACCGATGTGATGTTGAGCCAGTTGCCGCTGGTGGTTACCTGGCTGGCATTCATGTACTGCACCACGCTGTAGTCGTCACCGTTGGCACTCGAGGCCACTCCGTACAGCACCGTCATCTGGGTGACATTGGGGATCAGGTTGATGGTGAGCGGGGTGCCGGCGCCGCTGGTCCGCACCAGGCACTGCAGCCAGGGGTTGCCGCTGGCATCGGTCCCGATCGTGAACGCGTTGGTGTACCAGACACCGGTGCCGCTGCCGGTGTTGCTCTGGCCGGCGCAGTTGACGATGACCGGATTGGCGGAGCTGTCGTTGGCCGGGGCGATGAAGCGCACCACCAGGGTGTCTCCCGGCGCCGCCGCATTGTACAGCCCGCCCAGCACCTGGCCGCCGGGCAGCGTCACGCCGGCGAGCGCTGGCTCGGGGGGGAACGACGCACTGTTGAGCGCCTGGGTGGTCGGATTGGCGAAATATCCCGCCTTCTGCACGACATTGGTGATCAGCGTCATGGCGATGCGCTGGTTGTCCTGCAACTGCGACAGCGCGGTCTGGGTGGAGCTGGTGCGCCGCGTGCCCATCACCAGGGTGAGCAGACCGCCGAGCAGGAACAGCGCGATCAGCATCGCGATCGACAGCTCCACCATGCTGAAGCCGCGCTGGCCGTTGCTCACCCTTGCTGACTGGAACTGGCGCGGCATGGCTTAGGGCTCCACGTACAGGGTGTAGGCGGGCGAATTGAGCACGTTGGCGCCGGAGCTGGCAGCCGCCGCCACGGTGTTGCTGGCGTTGACCACGTTTTCCGCCCACACGATGGTGATGGTGCAGCTCACCGGTATTGCGGTGTTGTTGCAGTTGACCGTCGCCTGCGCCGCCGGTACCACTTCGGCGAGCGCCGTCGCCCACTGCTGCACGTCATAGGCGGCAATCTGCGACGCCTGGCCCGTGCCGCACGCCAAGGTCGTCCCGCAGGTCGGCACGGCGGACAGGACCCCGGTGGGATCGTTGATGACCGGCGGCGCGCCGGGGCCAAAGGTCACCGTGAAACTCGGCGGCGGCGGGCCGGCCACCCAGTAGTCGCGATTGGCATGCATGGAGGCGGCGAGGCTGGCGGTCTCGATGGCCACCAGCGAGCGCGTGCCCGAGGATTCGGTGGTTGACAGGCCCAGTGCCTGCATCTTGGCAATGCCCAGCATGCCGACCGCGATGATGATCAGCGCGACCATGACCTCAACGAGGCTGAAGCCGCGCGCACGCGCCGCCCGTGGCGCAAGCAGGGTGCTGTGAGTCTTCATGTGCACGTCGCGAGGGTTGTGGGCTGTTGTACGGAAAGGTTGCCGATGTTGGTGATCTCAAGACAGCGCGTCCGGGTGGCGTTGTCGGTCGCATCATGCAGCGGGATGACCGCACCCCCATTGCCACTCATCGTCGTGGTGAGCCCCAGGGCCAGGCCCTCGCGATCGAAGGAGATGTTCCAGGTCACCCCGTCGGTGAGCGTGTCGGTGCTCGTGAAGGCCGGCTGCGCACGCATCACCAGCGCGCTATTGCCGCCGGTCGACTTGGCGTTGTTGGCATCGATGAATACGATCCAGCCGAGATTCCAGTTGTAGTTGTTGGCGCTGCAATCCGTGCCCGTGATGGAGACGCAGACCGTGACATTCTGGCCCTGCTTGATGGCCTCGGAGCGCGCGTACTGCATGTCGCCCAGCAGGCCGTTGATCTCGCCTGACATCCGGTACGAGGTCGTGATGTTCTTATAGGAGCTCATGCCGATGCCCATCAGGATCGCCACGATGGCCACCACCGCCAGCAGCTCAATCAGGGAGACGCCTGCCATCCGGCGGGGGCGCACGGCAAGAAATCGGGCTGGGGCGGCGGTATACATGGTGGGCGACAGTAAGCACGTAAGCTTGCGTGAATCTGACGACCCTGCCGGGCATGCCGCCGCGGCGTCCCGGCCTCTCAAACTGATAACTGCGTCACACTTGCGCCGGCAGCGGCGAGCGAAACAGGACCCGCGCCCGGGTGCCCCCCACCGCGGTGGCTGCCTCCAGGGTGAATTGCGCGCCATGCGCCTCGGCGATCTCCGACACTATGGCAAGCCCCAGGCCGCAGCCATGACCGCTCGTGCCTGGAATACGGTAAAAGCGCTCCCGGACCCGGCCGCGCTGATCTTCCGGGATCCCCGGGCCATCATCCTCGACCTCCAGGAATGGTCGGCCATCGCGCAGCCCCGCCCGCACGGTCACATGACCGCCGCCCGGGGTGTAATGGATGGCGTTGTCGATGAGGTTCCCCAGCAGATCCTCGAGCAGGCGAACATTGCCGCGCACCGCCACCGCTGCGGCCTCCAGGCCCAGATCCAATCCGGCGTGCAAGGCCCGGTCCACGTTGCCTTCGACCATGCGCCCCGCCAGGGCGCGCAGATCCACCGCCTCGAACTGTTCGGTGAAGCTGGTGGACGGATCGGCGCGCGCCAGCGCCAGCAGCTGGTTCGCCGAGCGCGCCAGGTTCTCCATGCCCGCATGCAGCGCCTCGAGCCGCGGCCGCAGCGCGGCGGCCGCCGGCTCCTTCATCAGCAGCTGCAGATTGCCCAGCAGGCCGGTGATGGGCGTGCGCAGCTGGTGGGCGGTATCGGCCACGAAGCGGCGCTGCGAGCGCGCCGCCTCGGCCAGCACGTCAAACAGCAGGTTCAGCGCCTCCACCAGGGGTTTGACCTCGGCTGGCACCGTCGTGGCATCCAGGTGATTGAGTTCGCGCGGCGAACCGGCCTCGATCTGCCGGCGCAGGGCCAGCAGCGGCTTGAGCGCGAAATGCACCCCCAGCCACACGATGAGCAGCGTCACGTCCAGCTGTATGAAGTCCATCAGCCAGGTGCTCGCGAGGATGAAGCGCCCCGGCACCGCGCGCTGCGCGGCAGACTCCGCCACGCTGATCACCGCCGAATCGCGGTTGAGGCTGACCCGGTAGCTGGCGACGCGCAGGCGCTCGCCGGCGACGATGGCGTCGGCGAAAGTGGGATTGGTGGTCATCGAAGCGGCGGCGGCCGGCACCTCACGCGCACCGGCCAGCAGCTCGCCGTTGGCATTGATGATGGCGTAGCGCAGGGCCACGAGGTGATCGGCGTGACGCGCCGTCGCCGGTACGGCCCCCGGGTCCACCCGCAGCCGCTGGCCGTCCCTGATCAGGCTGCCGGCCAGTGATACGGCGGCATCGCCCAGCCGCTGGTCGTACGCGGACTCCACGAATGCGGTGGCCGCGCGGTAGTTGGCGTAGACGCCGGCCAGCATCAGTGCTGCCAGTGACGGCAGCAGGAACCACAGCAGGCGGCGCTGTACGGAGGGTGCCGATTCAGTTGCGCGGTTCATCCAACCGGTATCCCAGGCCACGGACGGTGCGGATGACGGCGGCGTCGCCGACCTTGGCGCGCACCCTTGAGATATAGACTTCCACGGCATTCGGGGTGAGTGCCTGATCGAAGGTGGCGATGGCCTGCTGCAGGCGCTCCTTGGAGACAACGCGGCCCGCGTTCAGCGCCAGGCATTCCAGCACCAGCCATTCGCGCCCGGTGAGTTCCACCGCCGCCTCATCGATGCGCAGCATGCGCCCGGCGACATCCAGCCGCATGCGCCCGAGGTTGACCTGCTCGCCGGCGTACAGATTGGCGCGGCGTATCAGCGCCCGACAGCGCGCCACGAGTTCGTCCTGTTCGAACGGCTTCAACAGGAAATCATCGGCTCCCAGGTTCAACGCCTGGACTTTGATGGCCAGGGTGTCCCGGGCCGTCAGGATCAGCACCGGCTGGGTGGCGCCGCGACTGCGCAGGCGCCGCACCAGTGACAGCCCGTCCTCGCCCGGCAGGCCCACGTCCACCACCAGCAGATCGAAATGCTCGGTGGCCAGGGCCGTGCCGGCGGCCTCGGCACTGGCGCTGCGATCCACGGCGAAGCCGGCCGTGCTCAGCCCCAGGGTGATGGCATCGGCCACCAGATCATTGTCCTCTACGACCAGGATGCGCATGGTGGAATGGTACGACTCATGAGGGCGTGGCGTAGTCGAATGAGTCCAGGTATAGCCGCTCCGGGTCTGCGCCCCGGTCGGGAAAGGTGTGGCGGATGGCATCGATCAGCGCCGGCGGGCCGGCCGCATAGATGGCGAATGCGCCAAGCTGTGGATGATCCTGCAGCACCGCCTCGTGCACCCAGCCAGCCCGGTGCGCCGGGCCCGCCAGCGGCGCATCCGACAGCACCGTGTGGAGCTTGAAGCGCGGATGGCGCGCGGCCCACTCGCGCACCAGCGCCTCTTCATAGATACCGGCCCCATCGCGCGCGCCCCAGTACAGGTGCAGATCGGCAGTGGAGGCTTCCGCAAGCGCCTGGCCGAGCATGGCCTTGATGGGCGCGAAGCCGGTGCCACCGGCGATGAACAGCACCGGTCCGGGACCGCCCTGGTAGATGAAGCGCCCCAGCGGCCCTTCGATCCTGAGCAGCGCGCCCTCCTTCAAGGTGCTGAACACCGGTTCACTGAAGGCGCCGCCCGGAACATGCCTGACATGCAGTTCGAACTGGCTGCCGGCATGCGGCGCATTGGCCACCGAATAGCTGCGCCGCTGGCCGCCATCCAGCAGCACGTCCAGGTACTGCCCTGCCAGAAACTCCATGGACTCCACCGCCGGCACGCGCAGCACCAGCTGCATGACATCCGGCGCCAGCGGCACGCGCCGGGCAATGCGGCTGGGCAGGGTCTTGATCTCCGCGGTGGCGGCGCTTTGCACCGGGCGCGCCTCCACCACCAGGTCGCTGCGGGCCAGCGCCTGGCACAACAGCACGTAGCCCTGCCGGCTTTCCAGTGCCGACAGCCCCGGCGGCGGCCCGGCCGGATACTCGATTTGCCCGCTCATCAGCCGGGCGCGACATGAACCGCAGCGCCCGGAACGGCAGCTGTGAGGCAGCGGCAGTCCGGCCCGCTGCGCCGCCGCCAGCACCGGAAGATCCTCCGGAACGCTGATGCTGTGCCCTTGCGGAATGATGCGTACGGTGTGGTTTGCCGTCATTTGCGCCGCAGATTACTCCTCCGGATTGCGCTATTCTTGGGTGCAATGCGCATCCCCTTCACGAAGATGCACGGCGCCGGCAATGACTTCATCATCTTCGATGCGCCGCGCGCGTCGCCGTTGCCCACTGCCGCGCAGTTTCGCGCCCTGGGCAATCGCTTCACCGGCATCGGCTTCGATCAGGCCCTGGTCCTGCATCCGCCGCGCCGCGCCGGCACCAGCATCTACTACCAGATCTTCAACAGCGATGGCGCAGAGGTCGAGCAGTGCGGCAACGGTGCCCGCTGCATCGCCTCGCTGCTGTACCGCCAGGGCCGCGCGCCGGCCGGCGAGTTCGTGATGGACAGCCCCGGGGGACTGGTGCGCGCGCGCGTGGCCTCCGAGGAACTCGTCTCCGTGGACATGGGCGTGCCCTCGTTCGAGCCAGCCGCCCTGCCCTTCGACGCCGCGGAGCGCCAGGAGCGCTATGCGCTCAAGGCCGGCAACGACACCGTGGAAATCGGCGCGGTCTCGATCGGCAACCCGCACGCCGTGGTGCAGGTCGCCGCGGTGGATTCGGCACCGGTGGAGCGGCTCGGACCGGCCATCGAGGGTCATCGGCGCTTTCCGCGCCGGGTCAATGTCGGCTTCATGGAAGTGGTGGATCGTTCCGACATCCGCCTGCGGGTCTACGAGCGCGGCGCCGGCGAGACGCTGGCCTGCGGCACCGGCGCCTGTGCCGCCGTGATCGTCGGCCGCCAGCGCGGACTGCTCGACCGGCAGGTGCGGGTACACCTCCCCGGCGGTGAGTTGCGCGTAGACTGGGCCGGCCCGGGCGAGCCGGTGTGGCTGACGGGTCCGGCCGAGATCGCCTTCGAAGGTCAATTTGAACTGAGGGAAGCAGTCACATGAGCACTAGAGAGGCTCGGGGAATCCAGGCGCAGCAGAGCGAAGAGGAAACCGTCGCTCACTACCTGCAGCAGAATCCGGAATTCTTTGAAAGTCACCTGCCGCTGCTGGCACGCCTGCGCCTGCCGCATGCGCGCGGCAGCTCCACCATTTCCCTGGTGGAACGCCAGGTCGAGGTGCTGCGCGAGCGGCACGCCAGCCTCGAGCAGAAGCTGGCCGACTTCGTCACGGTGGCGCGGGCCAACGATGCCGTGGCGGAAAAACTGCACCGCTTCACGCGCCGGCTGCTGCGGGCTCAGTCCCGGCAAAGCGCCATCGAGCAGCTGGAGGCCAGCCTGCGCGAGGACTTCGACTCCTTTCACTCGGTGCTGGTGCTGGTCGGTGAACAGGACGCGGTGGTGCCGCAGCGTTTCGTGCGCCTGGTGGAGCGCGAGGATGTGAACCTCAAGTCCTTCGAGTCACTGTTCACCAGCGGCAAGCCGCGCTGCGGTCAGGCGCGCGACTCGCAGCGCGAATTCCTGTTCGCCGCCGATGCCCCCGACATCGGCTCGGTGGCGCTGGTGCCCCTGGGTGAGCATGGGTCACTGGGCCTGCTGGCCCTGGGCAGCACCGATCGGGACCGCTTCCATCCGGGCATGAGCACCGATTTTCTGGCGCGCCTGGCCGATCTGATATCGGATGTGTTGTCGCGCCCCTAACCAGGCCGGCGGCCGGTTGTGAATCCGGCCGCCCTCGATGCGCTGGCGCGCTTTCGCCAGTACCTGACCCGGGAACGGCGCCTCTCCAGCCATACCGACAGCAACTACGCACGCGATCTGAAAGCGCTGGTGCGCTTCTGCGACCAGCAGGGCATCGCCCAGTGGGCCGCGCTGGAGCATGACCAGGTGCGGCTGTTCGCCGCGCGCTCCCATGCGGCAGGTCTCGCCCCGCGCAGCGTCCAGCGGCGCCTGTCGGCGGTGCGCAGCTTTCTGACCTTCCTCATCCGCGAAGGCATCCTGAAGCGTAACTGCGCCGTAGAGGTACGCGCGCCCAAGGGCGCGCGCCGACTGCCCGGCACCCTGGACGCCGACTCCATGGCGCGGCTGCTGCAGATCCCCGGGCAGGACGCGCTTGCGGTACGGGATCGGGCCCTGATGGAACTGCTGTATTCCTCGGGCCTGCGGCTGGCGGAGCTGGTGGGCCTGCAGCTGCAGGATCTGAATGTCGCCGATCGTACGGTTCGGGTGCTGGGCAAGGGCAGCAAGACCCGGGTGCTGCCCGTGGGCCGCAAGGCCCTGGCCGCGCTGTCGGCCTGGCTGGAGCTTCGCTCCGGCCTGGTCAAGGCGGACAGCCAGGCCGTATTCGTCGGGGCGACCGGGCGGCGGCTGGGCCCGCGGGCCATCCAGAAGCGAGTGGCCTACTGGGCCTTGCGCCAGGGGCTGCCGATGCACGTGCATCCGCACCTGTTCCGGCACTCTTTTGCCTCGCATCTGCTTGAATCCAGTGGACAATTACGCGCCGTCCAGGAGCTTCTGGGGCACGCGGACATCTCCACCACCCAGGTCTACACGCACCTTGATTTCCAGCACCTGGCCCGCATCTACGACGCTAGCCATCCCCGCGCACGCAGAAAAGCGTAATGCGCTTTGGGGGGTAACCCCGGACAGGACGCATGAACAACTCCTTCGATCCCCACGGAACAACCATCCTCGCGGTGCGCCGCAACGGTGCCGTCGCCATCGGCGGCGATGGCCAGGTCACCCTCGGCAACACCGTCATGAAGGGCAACGCCCGCAAGGTTCGCCGCCTGTACGGCGACAAGGTGCTGGCCGGGTTTGCCGGCGGTACCGCCGATGCCTTCACGCTGTTCGAACGCTTCGAGGGCAAACTGGAAAAGCACGGCAACCTCACCCGCGCCGCCATCGAGCTGGCCAAGGACTGGCGCTCGGACCGCTATCTGCGGCGCCTGGAGGCGCTGCTGCTGGTCGGGGACAAGGAAAAGATCTTCGTGATCTCAGGCAATGGCGATGTCATCGAGCCTGAATACGATGTCGCGGCCATCGGCTCGGGCGGCTCCTATGCGCTGGCCGCGGCGCGCGCGCTGCTGGAGTCCTCGGAGCTGGATGCGCGCGCCATTGTCGAGCGTTCGCTCAACATCGCCGCCGACATCTGCATCTATACCAACCGCAACCTGCTCATCGACGAGATCAAGTAAATGGAGAGCCCTGCCAAGGACAGCGACCCGGTCGGTGCGCACGCCATGACACCGCAGGAGATCGTCAAGGAACTGGACAAGCACATCGTCGGCCAGCAGGCGGCCAAGCGGGCGGTGGCCATCGCGCTGCGCAACCGCTGGCGCCGGATGCAGATTCCCGAACCCATGCGCCACGAGATCACGCCGAAGAACATCCTGATGATCGGTCCAACCGGCGTGGGCAAGACCGAGATTGCAAGGCGCCTGGCGCGCCTGGTCAATGCACCGTTCGTCAAGGTGGAAGCCACCAAGTTCACGGAAGTCGGCTACGTCGGGCGCGACGTGGAATCCATCGTCAAGGACCTCGCCGACGTGGCGGTCAAGATGACCCGCGAACAGGAGCTGGGCAAGGTGCGCGAACGGGCCGCCGAGGCCGCCGAGGAGCGGGTGCTGGACGCGCTGCTGCCCAAGGCGCGGGTGATGGGCTTTTCCACCGACGAGCCGCCGCAGCCACGCGATGCGGAGACCCGCCAGAAGCTTCGCAAGCGGCTGCGCGAAGGCGATCTTGACGAGCGTGAAATCGAGATCGAGCTGCGCTCGCTGCCGGCGGGAGTGGAGATCATGGCCCCCCCTGGCATGGAGGAGATGCAGCAGCAGCTGCAATCCATGTTCGCCAATCTTGGCGGGCAGCGCAGCCGGCCGCGCAAGGTCAGGGTGAAGGAAGCCGTGAAGCTGCTGGTCGAGGACGAGGCCGGTCGCATGATCAATGAGGAGGAACTCAAGGTTCGCGCGCTGCACAATGCCGAGCAGAACGGCATCGTGTTCATCGACGAGATCGACAAGGTCTCCCGGCGCGGCGAAACCCTTGGTGCGGACGTCTCACGCGAGGGCGTGCAGCGCGACCTGCTGCCGCTGGTTGAAGGCTCGACCGTGTCCACCAAGTACGGGCCCCTGAAGACCGATCACGTGCTGTTCATCGCCTCGGGCGCCTTCCATCTGTCCAAGCCTTCGGACCTGATTCCGGAGCTGCAGGGGCGCTTGCCGATACGCGTCGAACTGCAGTCGCTCACGGTGGATGACTTCATGCGCATCCTCACCGAGCCTGATGCGTCGCTGACCGCGCAGTACCGGGCATTGCTCGCCACCGAAGGCGTCACGGTGCAGTTCGCCGCCGAGGGCGTGCGCCGGCTCGCGCAGATCGCGCACCATGTGAATGAGCGCACCGAGAACATCGGCGCGCGACGTCTGCACACCGTGATGGAAAGACTGCTGGAGAGCGTCTCCTACGATGCGAACAGCGCCGAACTGCGCGAGCTGACGGTGGATGCCGCCTACGTCGACAGCCACCTCGGGGACCTGGTCAAGGATGAGGATCTGAGCCGGTACATTCTCTAGCCGCCGGCTCAGGATCCTTGAGCTTCAGCCGACCGCGCCCTTGAGGCTCAGGTTGGCGCTCTTGGCGGACGCATAGCGCTGGCCGATGTCGCTCCAGTTCCAGAGGTTCCACAGCGCATCGAAGAACTTCACCTTCTCGTTGACGTACTGCAGATAGAAGGCATGCTCCCAGGCATCCACCACCATCAGCGGCAGCGATCCCTGGAACACGCTTTGCTGGTGATCATGCACCGAGCCGATGATCAACTGCTGCGTCAGCGGCTCAAGATACAACGCCGCCCAACCCGATCCCTGGATGGTGGCCGCCGTCTTGTTCAGCTGCAATTTGAAAGAGTCGAAGTTGCCGAAGTCCCGGTCGATGGCCGCGGCCAGGTCCCCGCTGGGCTTACCGCCGCCCTTGGGACTCAAGTTCTGCCAGAAAATGCTGTGCATGACATGGCCTGAGATGTGGAAGGCCAGCGTGCGCTCCAGCACCCCGGCGCCATCCAGCGCGCCCTTCTGGCGCGCCTCGGCCAGCTGCTCGAGGGTCTTGTTGGCGCCATCCACATAGGCCTTGTGATGCTTGCTGTGATGCAACTCCATGATGCGCGCCGAAATGTGCGGCTCAAGAGCGTTGTAGTCATAGGCAAGATCGGGCAGTACATACTTGGTCATGGGCGCCTCCGCGGATTCGTTGGAATGCATTTCGTTGGGGTCGCAGATGATACGACGCCTGGCAGCACCCGGTCACGGGCAGATATCCTACAATCCGGTCGGATGTCAGCACCGTTGTACGCCACGGGGCTGTCCCGGCCCACGGCACTCCCCCTGCCCTGGTGGCTGAGGATGCTGTCCCGCCTACCGCTGTGGTTCCTGTATGCATTGGCGGCGCTCGCCGTGTGGGTGATGCGGCGCGTCGTTCGCCACCGTGGCGCGACGGTTCGCACCAACATTGAGCGCAGTTTCCCCCACCTGCCGCTGCACCAGCGGCGCGCCATTGAACACGGTTACTACCGCAATCTGTCGCAGGTTCTGGCCGAGGTGCTCAAGATGGGCACCATGCAGCGCGGCGATCTGCAGCGGCGCGTGCGCTATTCCAATCCGCAACTGCTGCGCGACCTGACGGCTGCAGGCCACAGCGTGCTGTTGCTGTGTGCCCACCAGTGCAACTGGGAGTGGCAGCTGCTGGCGCTGTCAGGACAGCTCCAGGTGCCGGTGCAGGCGGCCTACAAACCGCTGCGGGGCGCCCTTGGCGAGCGCCTGATGCGCACCCTGCGCTCGCGCTTCGGCGCCGAACTGGTGCCGGCGAAGGAACTGCTGGGCACTCTGCTGAAACGGCGCGATGCGCGCATCATCGCCATGGTCGCCGACCAGGCGCCGGTCAGCAGCGACTTCAAGCATTGGACCGGCTTCCTGGAGCAGGCCACGGCGTTCTACATGGGGCCGGAGAAAATCGCGCAGGCCACGCGCTTCGCGGTGATCTTCGCCGGCATGCGGCGCATTGCGCGCGGCCACTATGAAGTGCTCTGCGAACCGCTCGCCGCGGCGGGTGAACGAGCCTCCGCCGGGCAGATCACGGAGCGCTATGCACGGGCGGTGGAACGGCAGGTGATTGCGGCGCCGGCGGACTGGCTGTGGTCGCACCGGCGCTGGAAACTGCCGCCGCCGAGTTGAGGATCCTCAGCGCAGTTTCGGATTGCGCTCGCGACGGTCGCGGGCGCGCTGGATCATGTCCTGGCGCTCCGAGGGGGAGGCGCTCTGCCAGCGCTTGCGCAGCTGCTGGCGGCGCTGCTGGGGCAGCTGCTGGAACTTGCGGAAATTCTCGCGCGCCGCCTGCTGGCGCGCGGGCGGCAGGGCGCGGAATTCCTCCCAACGCTGGCGCAGCTGCTCGCGACGCTGCGGGGGCAGCTGCTGGAACTGATTGAAGCGCTGGCGGGCCTGATTGCGCTGGTCCGGGGACATGCCCAGCCAGCGCTGGCTGCCACTGGCCAGGGCCTGCTGGCGCTGCGCCGGCAGCTGGTCCCACTGGCCGGACATGCGCGACAGCAGCCGCTGCTGATCCGGCGACAAGGAGTTCCAGGGCACCGCGGCGCCGGGCTGCGGCGCGGTCACGGCGGGCGCGGGCACCTGCGCGGCAAGCGGCAGGCACAGGCTCACCGACAGCAGTGCTGTCAGCAGCAATCCCGCGCTCAGACCCGGCTTAGCTCTCACTTTTCGCACCATCTTTCCCAGGCGCACTGCTGGAGGGCGCAGGCGGCGGTGGCGTTTTCTTCACCACTGGCCGCTGCGCTCCGGTGCGCGCCAAATACTGTTTCCATCCCTCGTCGTCGGAATCCACGGATCCCAGAAACTCGATCAAATCCGCATCGGCGGGCTCTACCGTTTTCGCCGGCGGCTCACCCGCGCGCAACAGCACGGGCTGCCAGGCCACCCCGAGCAGGACTCCCAGGCACGCCCAGGCACGGACGGGCCTTGGCCCGCCGGGCGTTGTCATCAGGTCGTCGCCCCGCCAGCAGCTTGGCCGCCGCTTTGAGTGCTGCCGTCACCCTGCGCCGCCGCCCACTCGTAGAAGGAACTGTCGTTGTCTTCCATGAGGTTCATGGCATCGTCGTCCGTGACCAGGTCCAGCACGTCCAGCGCACTGGCCGGATTATCGGCCACCGAGGCGGTCAGCTGATGCCCGCCGCTGAGCACAAACACGGCCACCAGCACGGCCACCGCCGCGGCACCCGCCGGCATCAGCGCCTGACGGCCCATCGGTCCCAGCCACCGCGCCAGCAAGGAGGGCCTGGCCGCCGCGGCGACCGCGGCCTGCCGCGCCTGATTCAGCCGCGAGCGCGTGGGCGCGTCGATGCGCGACAGTCCCTCTTCAAGTATCAGGCGCGAACGCACCTCCAGCCCGCTTGGCAGCTGGGTGGTCCGGCCCGGATCGCCTTCACCGGCGTTCATTGTTCGAATTCTCCGAGTTTCTGTCGCAGCGCCTGCAGGGCGCGAAAATAGTGTGTCTTGACGCTGCCCTCAGAGCAACCCATGGCCTTGGCGGTCTGCGCCACGTCCAGGCCCTCCAGATTGCGCAGCAGGAACGCCTGCCGCTGCCGGTCGGGCAGTTGCTCCAGCGCCCCATCCAGGGCAGTCATGGCCTCGTCGAGCTCCAGACGCGCCACCGGGGGCAGATCGGGGCTGGGCGCCTGCGCGATGGGGTCGACGTCCTCCTCGTCCTCGTCGCGGCGGAATGGCAGCCATGCCATGACGCGACCGCGCACCGTACGGCGGCGCTGCATGTCGCGAATCCGATTTTCCAGAATCCGGTAGAAAAGCGGCTTCCACTCCTCTTCCGGACGATTCGAATACGCGCGCGCAAGTTGCAGCATGGCGTCCTGCACCGCATCCAGCGCATCGTCCTGGTGTCGCAGGCCGGCCTGCGCGATCTTGTAGGCCTTCAGCTCGACGCTTGCCAGAAACTGGTTGAGCGCTCGCGATCTGGCCTCGGCAGTGTCATTCAATAGGGTGTCGCCGCGCGATGTGGCCGGCATGTTATAAGGCGAAGCAAGAGTAGCAAAGGCACCCATGCGTATAACAACGCGTGGACTTGGCCCGGGGTTGACCCATTCGGCGCGATTTGCCGACATCGCGCAACCCATTGATTTGACTAAACCTATCGGACTTTCGGCATGACCATGGCAGCGCTTCCGGGCGACATTTCAAGCATCGCCCGCATCGCCCTGGATGTGCCGCTGCGCCGTCTTTTCGACTATCGGCTCCCTGAGGGCAGCGCAGCATTGGCGCCCGGCTCGCGCGTGCGGGTGCCCTTTGGCCGGCAGACCCTCATCGGCGTGGTCATCGAGCATGCCGCGCAGTCCGCCTTGCCGCCGGAGCGGCTCAAGCCCATCGGCGCCATCGTGGATACCGTGCCGGTGCTGGCCGCGGAGGTGCTGGAGCTGGTGCGCTGGGCCAGTGACTACTACCACCATCCCATCGGCGAGGTCATCGCCAGCGCGCTGCCCAAAGCCTTGCGCAGCGGCGCCAGCTGCATCGCGCTGGAGGAGATCTGGCGGCCGACGCCGCAGGGGCGCGCGGCGCTGAGTGCCGGCAAACTCGCGCGCGCACCGGCGCAGCGGCAGCTGCTGGAACTGCTGCTCGCCGGGGAAGGGGTGCGCCAGGTGGCGCTGGCCCAGCAGCTGCCGCGCTGGCGCGCCGCGGCGGGCGCGCTGCGCAAGCAGGGCTGGGCGCAGTGCGAAGCGGTGGCGGCCGCGGCGCCGACGCCCGCGCCGGCCGTCGCGCCCATAGCCGGCGCCCCCGACCCGACACCCGAACAGGCTCAGGCCATCGCCGCCATCGGCGCCTCCTTGCATGGTTTCGCAACCTTCGTGCTGCATGGACTGACTGGCAGCGGCAAGACCGAGGTGTACCTGAAGGTGATCCAGCAGGTGCTCGCATCCGGCCGTCGCGCGCTGGTGCTGGTGCCTGAGATCGGCCTCACGCCGCAGCTGGTGCAGCGTTTCGCCGCGCGCCTGAACACTTCGCTGGCGGTGCTGCACTCCGCGCTCAGCGACGCGGACCGGCTTGCCGCGTGGCGCGCCGCGGCCAGTGGCGCCGCACGCATCGTGGTGGGCACGCGCTCGGCGGTGTTCGCACCGCTGCCCGACCTGGGTGTCATCATCGTGGACGAGGAGCACGACAGCTCGCTCAAGCAGCACGAGGGAGGCTTTCACTACTCGGCGCGTGACCTGGCGCTGGTGCGCGCGCAGCGGGCGCAGGTCCCGGTAGTGCTCGGCTCGGCCACACCCTCATTGGAAACTCTGCACAATGTCGCCAGCGGACGCTATCAACGACTGCTCTTGCCACGCCGTGCCGGACAGGCCGCCGCGCCGCGGCTGGCAGTCGTCGACCTGCGCGCGCATGCCGTCAGCGCCGGGCTTGCGACGCCTGTGGTGCAGGCCATCGAGCGGCATCTGGCCGCCGCCGGCCAGGTGCTGGTGTTCCTGAACCGGCGCGGCTACGCACCGACGCTGCTGTGCAGCGCCTGCGGCTGGATCGCGCCCTGCCGCGACTGTGATGCACGCCTGACCGTGCATCAGCGTTCCGGGCGCCTGCGCTGCCATCACTGCGGCGCCGATTCGCCGCTGCCCAAGAGCTGTCCGCAATGCGGCTTCGAGTTGCGTCCGGTGGGACAGGGCACCGAGCGGGTCGAGGAGCGGCTGCGCGAACTGTTTCCGCAATCCCCGCTGGTACGCGTGGACCGGGACGTCGTGCGCGCCCAGGGTGACATGGATGCCGCCATGCACAGTATCAACAGCGGCGCCGCACGCATCCTGATCGGCACCCAGATGATCACCAAGGGTCATGACTTCCAGAACATGACGCTGGTGGTCGTGCTCAATGCGGACCAGGGACTGTTCAGCACCGATTTTCGCGCCGCGGAGCGCCTGGCACAGACCATCGTCCAGGTCGCAGGTCGCGCCGGACGGGGCAATCGCCCCGGCGAGGTGCTCATCCAGACGGCGTACCCGGAGCACCCCCTGCTGCAAACCCTGCTCAGCGAGGGTTATGACGGCTTCGCGCGCACCGCCCTGGCGGAGCGGGCGGCCGCGGCATGGCCGCCCTTCAGCCGCCTGGCGGTGGTGCGCGCTTCGGCGCTCAGCGCGGCGGCGGCGCTGGATTTTCTGAGCGCGGCACGCCATGCGGCGGGCGCACCGCGGGGCGTGCGGCTGCTGGGGCCGGCACCGGCCGCGATGGCCCGCCGTGCCGGACGTTACCACTCGCAGCTGCTGCTGGAGAGCACCGAGCGGGCGGCCCTGCATCGGCTGCTTGGCGGCTGGCTGGAACAGGTGGCGCAGCTGCCCGAAGGGCGGCGGGTGCGCTGGGCGCTCGATGTGGATCCCATCGATCTGTTCTAAACTGCAGGGCCTCCATCTGTGGAAGTGCTTCCTTTGAAATCACAGCTCGAGCAGCTGCTGCAGCAGGCCGTGAACGGCCTGGTCGGCGGCCTGCTACCGACCGCCCCCGATGTTTCCCAGATCACCGTCGAGCGCACCCGCGACGCGCAGCACGGTGACTTTGCCAGCAATGTCGCCCTGCGCCTGGCGAAGGCGGCACGCCGCAGTCCGCGCGAGCTGGCGCAGGCGATCGCCGCGGCGCTGCCGGCCAACGAGCTCATCGCTCGCACCGAGGTCGCGGGCGCGGGCTTCATCAATTTCCACCTGAAGATCGCCGCCAGCACCCAGGAGCTGGCGCGCATCCTGGAACGCGGCGCCGCCTATGGCCGCAGCAACGCCGGCGCCGGGGAGCGCGTGCTGGTCGAATTCGTGTCCGCCAATCCCACCGGCCCGCTGCATGTGGGCCATGGCCGGCAGGCCGCCTACGGCGCGACGCTGGCCAATATCCTGGCCGCCACCGGTTACGAGGTGCAGCGCGAGTACTACATCAACGATGCCGGGCGGCAGATGGACATTCTCGCCGTCAGCACCTGGATCCGGTACCTGCAGCTGTGCGGCGAGGCGCTGCCGTTTCCGAGCAATGGCTATCGCGGCGACTATGTGCGCCCCCTGGCGCAGCGCCTGCGCGACCTGGCCGGCGAGAGACTGCGCGCGCCGCTCGCCACGGTCATGGCGGGGCTGCCGGCGGATGCACCGGAGGGCGACAAGGAACTGCACATCGATGCGCTGATCGCGCGCTGTCGGGAACTCATCGGCGCGGGCGGCTTCGGCGAGGTGCTGGGGCTGGCGCTGGAGATGATGATCGCCGACATCCGCGATGACCTCGCGGCCTTTGGCGTCGAGTTCGACCGCTGGTACTCGGAGGCGACGCTCGCCACCTCCGGGGCGATCGAGCGCGCGCTCGAGCGGCTGCGCGCGCAGCACCAGATCTACCTCAAGGATGGTGCGCAGTGGTTCGCCGCCGCGCAGTTCGGCGATGAGAAGGATCGCGTCGTGGTGCGCGAGAACGGGGTGCCGACCTACTTTGCCTCCGATATCGCCTACCACCTTGAAAAGCGCGAGCGCGGTTTCAGCAAGCTGTTCGATGTGCTCGGCGCCGATCACCACGGCTATGTGGCGCGGGTGCGCGCCGGACTCGCCGCCATGGGCGAGCCGGCCGAGAGCCTTGAAGTCACGCTGATTCAGTTCGTGAGCCTGTTCCGCGGTGGCGAAAAAATCGCCATGGGCAAACGCGAAGCGCAGTTCGTGACCCTGCGACAGCTGCGCGAGGAGGTGGGCAACGATGCTTGCCGGTTCTTCTACCTGATGCGCAGTCACGACCAGCCTCTGGATTTCGATCTGGAGCTGGCCAAGTCGCGCACCAATGAGAACCCGGTGTACTACATCCAGTACGCGCACGCGCGCGTCACCAGCGTGCTCAAACAGCTTGGCGCCAAGGGGCTGCAGTTTGATCGCAGCGAGGGACTGGCAAACGCGACGCTGCTCACCGGTTTGCACGAGCAGGCCGTGGTGCAGGCGCTGTCGCGCTATCCGGAGGCGCTGGCCAGCGCCTCGGCCCAGCGTGCACCGCACGCCCTGGTGTACTACCTGCGCGAGCTCGCCAATGCCTTCCATACCTATTACAACGCCGAGCAGTTCATCGTCCCGCAGGCGCCGCTGCGCAACGCGCGTCTGGTGCTGGTGAGTGCCGCGCAGCAGGTGATCCGCAACGGTCTGACGTTGCTGGGCGTTTCCGCCCCCGAGAGCATGTGAGGCGGCACAGCGCCCGCGACTTCAAGTCCGCACGCCCGCGCCGCGACGGCGCGGCGCGCTGGCAGGACTTCGCCATGGGACTGGTGGCCGGGGTCGTCGTGGGCGCGATGGGCTGGGCGTTCAGCCACCAGGGCCAGCACACCCCGGTGGCGCTGGATGCGCCGAAGCCCGAGGCGCACAAGCCGCCGCCCGAAGCGCGCGCCGAGGGCATGGGTTCGGCGCCCCAGCACTACGACTTCTATTCCATGCTGCCCAACTTCGAGGTGGTGGTGCCGGAGAAGGAAACGGCGGTCAAGCGCGACCTGCCGGCGGCCAAGATCGAGAAGCCCGGGGCCTATGTGCTGCAGGCCGGCTCGTACCGCAATGAGGGCGATGCCGACCGGGTGGCGCGCCAGCTGAACCTGCAGGGCATCGATGCCAAGGTGCAGCGCGTGGCGCTGGATGCCGACGTCTGGTTCCGGGTGCGCGTGGGTCCGATCAGCGATCTGGCACAGTTGAACAGGGTGCGCCGCCAGCTGCAGGCCGCGGATGTGGATGCGCTGGTGATACGCGTCGGGGACTGACCGCGGCCCTTCGTCCCAGGTTTGACGAGCCCGGCGCCAGGTGCTCTATTGCGGCAACGCATCTGCAAGGGGAACGGGGTGATCATGATTGGTCGTGCGCTTGGCATCCTCTCGCTTCTGGCGGCTGCGCCACCTCTGGCGGCAACGCAAACCTATCCCGGTGTGACGGTTCTGAACCACCAGGGGGGCGGCACCATTGCCTATGCCATCATGCCGCAGCAGCACACCGCGCAAGGCGCCATCAACAAGGTCATGCAGTACGTGACGGCCCGCTTTGGCGGCACGCCAATGGTCAGTCATGTACTGAAAAGCAAGGACGGCAACTCGTTGGCTGTGACCTTTACCATCAAAGCGACCATCGAGAGCCCCGGGGATATGACCGGGCTTGCGCTGGTGGCCGTCAGCGCCGCCGGCCCCGGTAAAGGCGCGGTCTTGAGCGATCAGTCCAGCCGCTTTGGCACCACCGTCGGCGACATGCTGCAGCAGATGGAGCAGGTGGCACCCGGCTCGAGCGCAACGACCGAAATGGCATCATCGGTCGCACCCGCGCGCGCACCCGGACCGTCCCCCGCGACCAGCACCGCCACCGCGGCCCCCAAGAGCGCGGCGCCCACGGCCGCCTCCACCGCGGCAGCGACACCGATCGGGCCGCTGCATGCCACCGCATTCCCGGACGGTTCCGGGACGGTTGGTTTGCCGGACGGCTGGAAGATCGTCGCGGCCCATGCGGCCGAGGTGATTGCCCAGGGGCCGCCGCCCGCGCAGCTGCATTTTGACCTGGTGGTGAATGCCTATGACCCGAGCCGACTCACCGCCAGTGGCAGGATGCAGCTTGGCAAGGGCACGCATGCCATTGCCTATGACGCCGATATCGTGTCCAAGCTGAACCTGATTGCCACGCAGAATGCGCAGCTGCAGAACAGGGCGCCGCCCACGGTGAAACTCGTGGGCACGCATCAGGATGCGCCCAACAACTATCTGATCATCGACGATGTCACCCCCGGGGATGGTTCGGTTCCGTTTCGGGCCTGGACCCAGATCCTGGTCAGCCCCTTGAGCGCCGCGGGCACCTACTATCTGACCCTGTACCAGGTGCTGCTGCCGCAAAGCCTGAGCACCGATCAAGGCAATGCGGCGGTCAGGGCGTTCTTCGCCAGCTACCACGCCGACACGCAGCGGGCGACGGCCGAGTTGGCGGCCGGGAACGCCCAGACTCAGCAGATCACCAGCAGCTACATGGCCAACAGCCAGCGCATGGCCGATGCCTCACAACGCAGTTTTGCGGCAGACGATTACGCCCTGCTCGGCAATACCGTCGTCCGTGATCGCGACTTCAGCGCGCATGGACTGGTATCGGACAATCTGGCGGATGCGCTGACCCAGGCCGATCCGAATCGGTTTCAGGAAGTTCCGCCGAGCCAGTACATCAAGGGAGTGGATTACTGAACGGCCTGATCCTGGCCATGAAATGCGCATCCACGAATGCGCCGTCGCGGATGGCATATTGCCGATGGGTGCCCTCGAGCACGAAGCCGAACTTCTGGTAGAGCGCGATGGCCGCGCGGTTGTCGGTATAGACCTGCAGTTCGATGCGGGTGATGTTGGCCCAGTTGTCGCAGAGATTCACGGCTGCTTTGACCAGAGCCGTCCCGACACCCTGGCCGCGAGCCGTCTTCCTGACGGCAATGCCGAAGGTCGCGACGTGGCGTCGGCGCGGGCGCGCCGTCATGTCGATGCCGGTGTGCCCAAGGACCTCCCCATCGCGCACCGCGACCAGACTGGTGTGGCCCGTCCGGCTCAGCAGGTCCCGCCATTGCTCAGGGGCCGGATAGGGCAGCTGCAGAGTGTTGGTGAACACCTCCTGCTCTGCGTACAGGTCTGGCAGCTGCCGCAAGTCCCCTGACTCCAGCAGACGAACCAGCAGCTCGCTCATCAATCGTCGGCCGTCGCCCGGAAATCCACTCCCAGCGAGCGCAGCTTGCGGTACAGATGGGTGCGCTCCATGCCAACGCGCTTGGCGAGGCGGCCGACCTTGCCGTTGCACAGCAGCAGCTGCTGCTGCAGATAGGCGCGCTCGAACTGCTCGCGTGCTTCGCGCAGCGGCAATGCCAGCAGGTCCTGCTTGACCAGCGGCTCGCCCGGCACGGTCTGCATGGACAGCTCGTGCTCGATCTCCTCCAGGCGGATGTCCTCCGGTCCGCCCTGTATCAACAGGCGCTGCACCAGGTTCTTCAGTTCGCGAAGATTGTCGGGCCAGGGGTAGTTGCGCATGCGGTTCTGCGCCGCCACGCTGAAGCGGCGGAACGGCAGGCCCTCGGCATCGACCGCCCGATCGACATAGTGCCGCAGCAGTTCCGGGACATCCTCGGCGTAGTCGCGCAGCGGCGGAATGCGCACGATCAGGGTATTCAGATGGCCCAGAAGATCGCGGCGGAACTCCGAACCCAAGGTGCCGGCGCGGCCTTCGATGCCCGGTTGGGCCGAGGACAGCACGCGGGCGTCGAAGCGCTGCACGGCCGCCGACTTCAAGCGCGAGAAGGTGCCCGATTCGAGCACGCCCATCAGCACCCGCTGCGCGATCTGCGGCAGATCCTCGATCTCGTTGATGAACAGCGAGCCGTCACCGGCCTGTTCGAGCAGGCCCTTGGTATCGCCGCTGCCCAGCAGCAGCGCCTCGGCATCGGTTTCGCGCAGGGTGCTGGCGATGAGCATGACAAAGGGCGAGGCGGCGCGCGGGCTCTCGGCATGCAGGTAGCGGGCGAACGCCTCGCGGCCCGATCCGGATTCCCCGATCAGCAGCACCGCGGAGCGGTTTGACGCCAGCTGCTGCAGGTCGGTGCGCAGCTGCTGTATCACCCGGCTCTTGCCGGCCGGGATCTGCATCTGGCTGGGTGCCATGCGCGCCGGCTGGCGCTTGCGCTTGCCGGCCTCCAGCGCCCGCTCCACGGTGCGCAGCAGTTTCGCGATCGACAGCGGCTTTTCGACGAAATCAAAAGCCCCCAGCCGGGTTGCCTCGACGGCGGTCTCGATGGTGCCGTGGCCGGACATCATGACCACCTGGACCCCATCGGAGGCGGACTGGGACCACTCGCGCAACAGCGTGATGCCGTCGACGCCGGGCATCCAGATGTCCAGCAGCACCAGATCCGGAGTCTGCTTGGCACGTGCTGCGCGCGCCTGCTCGGCGTCGGCCGCCACCTCCACCGAATAGCCTTCCTCGGAGAGAATCTCCTTCAAAAGGCCGCGTATGTCAGCCTCGTCATCGACCACCAGAATCCGCATCGCGCTCATCCCAAGCTCTCCTTCCGTAGTGCCGGACGACGCTCCCGGTATGCGTTGGCCGCCCGCGTGCTGTCGCGCAAGGGCAGCGTCACGCGTACGCTGGCTCCGCCTTCGGGCCGGTTCTCCGCTTCGATGCGACCGCCGTGCTCTTCGACGATCTTCTTGACGATCGCCAGCCCCAGACCGGTTCCCCTGGGCTTGCTGGTCACGTAGGGATCAAAGACCCGACCGATCAGCTCGCGCGGAAAGCCGGGCCCATTATCACAAACTGTAACCACGCCGTGGGCCCAATCGGCACCCTGGGCCCGCAACCGTGTTGAGATATCTACGACCCCCCTCGGACCGGTCGCAGCGCTTGACTTGTCGCCGGTCTTCTCGCGCAAATCATAACCCTCCAGGGCTTCGAGCGCATTGACGAGCAGATTATTGAGAATCTGTCTCACCCGACCACGGTCAGCCTCGATGATTCCCAGCTGCGGGTCCAGGTCCAGCCGGATCTGCACCTGGCTGTCCGGCGAGCGGTACAGCTCCACCACTTCGGCGACCAGGTCATTGAGGCGAAATCCGGTCACCTTCATATCCGGCGCGCGGGCATATTCGCTGAAGGCGTTGACCATCTGCTTCATGGTCTCCACCTGCTGCACGATGGTGTCGGTGGAGCGTTGCAGCAGTTCGGCGTCCTCCTTGCCCATGCTGGCGAGGAACTTGCGGCGCATGCGTTCGGCCGAGAGCTGTATGGGGGTGAGCGGATTCTTGATCTCGTGCGCCAGGCGCCGGGCCACCTCGCCCCAGGCCGCATCCCGCTGGGCCTGAAGCAAGGCCGTAATGTCATCAAACACAATGACGTAGCCGCGCTCCGTGCCCTCCACGCCCTCCACCCCGATGGGCGTACAGGCGCACATCAGCACCCTGCGGTCGGAGCCGCCATCCAGGTCGATCTGTTCGCGCCACTCCTCGCGGCCGGCCGCGAAGCGCACCACCAAGGCGGCCACGAACTGGCTGAAGCGCTCCTTGCCGGCCGCCAGCTGCGACAGCGAGGAGCCTGTGGCCTGCGTCAGGTCCAGGCCCATGATCTGGCCGGCCGCGTCGTTCGCGATCCTGACCATCAGTTCGCGGTCGACCGCCAGGACGCCCGTGGACAGGCGCGCCAGGATGACCGCCAGACGGCCGCGCTCGCGCTCCACGGCTTCCTGGCTGCGCCAGGTCTCTTCGCGCGCCCGCCGCAGCCGCTTGGTCATGTCGTTGAAGGAATGCACCAGGTAGCCCAGCTCGTCACGCGATGGCAGCGCCAGACGGGTTGCGAAATCGCCCTTGCCCACCGCTCGGGTACCGGCAATCAGGTCCTGTACCGGCCTTATCAGGCGCTGGGCGGAATAGATGGCACCGTAGATGGCCGCGAACATGGCCAGCAGCAGCACCAGGGTCAGTGTCAGGCGGAAACTGTCCTTCAGCGGTTCGCGCAGGGCGGCCAGGTCGCCGTACTGGGAGTAGGTCTGCTGCACGGCTTCGGACAGCTTGGCCAGCTGCTGCGGCACCTCGTATACGGCATAGACGTAGCGCCGGTCGCTCGAATCGCGGTTCTCGGACAAGGGTGCGGCGACCCGTATCTGGTAGCGGCCGCCGACCTGCGGATCAAGGCCGACATACAGCTGGTGCTGACTGATCTGGCGCAGCACCTCCGCCGGCGGCGGCGCGGGCGACATCTCCGCGGAATTGTCGCTGCTGAAGGCCAGCACGTGCTTGTCCGAATCGAACAGCACCATTTCGTTGGCATCGGTGGCATGCAGCTCGGCGTTCATGCGCAGCACCAGCTGCTCGCGCGGCGCGACCGCCAGGGCGGCGGCAAAATCCTCGGTGCGCCGCCCGAATTCGCGCATGCGCACGTCGATCGCCGCACGCGACAGCAGCAGCGCGTCGTTCAGGCCCTGCTTGACCTCGATGCGGAACCAGCTGTCGATGCCGCGGTTCAGGAAGTCCAGCGAAAACAGATAAACGATCACCAGCGGTGCGATCACCAGGGCACCGAAGGTGCTGACGGTGCGGGCGGTCAGGCGCGAGCCGGGAACATTGGCCCGGTAGTCACTGACCAGCTGCCAGATCTTGCGCGCGATCAGCGCGGTCAGGCCGATCACGCCGATCACGTTCAGCAGCAGTATCCAGGCGCGCAGCCGATCGAACTCCGAGGAATTCTGCACGCTCTTGGCGAGCATCAGCAGCGCGCTGGCGCCGACGGTCGCCCACAGCAGTCCCTGGGCGTAGGCGCCCCAGGGACGGCGTGGTGGCTTCAGGTTGTCAGTGACCATGTGTACCAGCTGCTGACGCGGCTCCAGTTGTCGGTCCAGAACAGCAACGCGCGCAGCGAAGAGGAAAGATGTCCGCGGTGGATGCCGGCGCGGACGCTGATCTGGTACTGCGCGCCGGTCTCCAGCTGTGGCGCCACCAGGATCGGCCAGCCGTCCACGGTACCCAGGTACTCCAGCGCCGCATCGAGGGTTGCAAAAGTCTGCTGATCCCCGGAGTCCGGATCGCGCACCACGTAGCGGTCGGCGACGGTGTGGTAGGCCAGCTCGCGACGCAGCGTGACATCGATCACGGTGCTGTCGAACCAGAAGCGACGGGCGCGTTCCACGCGCGCATCGACGTCAAACAGCAGGTCCACGCCGTCGCGCAGGGCATCGCTTATGGCAGGGCTCATGGGATAGTCGATGCGCGCGTGCAGCTGGAACACCGAGTGGTCCAGGTCGACGAAGGCCGAGCGCACCTGCAGTACACCATCCAGCGCATCGGCGAGCACGGCCACGCTGCCCAGCGCCAGCCAGGCCGCGGCCAGCGTCACCCACGGGGAGCGAGGTGCAGGGTACATTTCAGTGCGGTCCGGATGTGTCTTTCTCAAGACAAGCATAATAGAAGCCGTCCGTGCCCGCCTCGCCTCCGGGCAACAGCTGCACCCCGTGGCCGCAGATCAGGGCGCCCGGAACGTGCAGGCCGGCCTGCGCCAGCAGTCGCTGCGGCGCAAGGACCCGCAGCTTCGCGCCATGGGCCGCGCTGAAACGAGTGATGACGTCATCGTTCTCCTGCGGCAGTACCGAGCAGGTGCAGTACAGCAGCCTGCCGCCCGTCACCAGGCGCGTAGCCGCATATTCCAGCAGCGCCAGCTGCGTGTCGGCGAAAGCGGCGATATCCGTCTCACGACGCAGCAGCCGGATGTCCGGGTGGCGCCGTATGACCCCGGTGGCCGAACACGGCGCATCCAGCAGTATGCGATCAAAACCACCGGCCGCCAGCGGCGCGGGAATCGACCCGTCCGGCGCGCGGCCGGTGGCGAGGTCGGCCACCACCAGCGTGGCGTTGCGTCGACAACGCTCCAGATTGTCGCGCACGCGCTGCAGTCGGTTCGCATCGGCATCGGCCGCCACCACTTCACAGTCCGCGGTCCGCTCCAGGATGTGCAGGGTCTTGCCACCCGGCGCCGCGCAGGCATCCAGCACGCGCATCGCGCTGCCGGCGTCCAGCAGCGCGGCGGCCAGTTGCGCCCCGGCGTCCTGGACCGACACCCAGCCGTCGGCAAAGTGCGGCAGGGCGGCGACCGGAACCGGCGCGGCCAGCTGCACGGCGGCGGCAGCCCAGGCGCAGGCGCGCGCTTCGATGCCGGCCTCATGCAGCAGCTGCACATAGCCGTCGCGGTCGATTCGTGTCAGATCCACGCGCAGCGTCAGCGGCGGATGGGCATTGTTGGCCGCCATGACGGCGGTGGCCTGCGCCGGCCAGGCGCGTCGCAGGGCCGCGGCGAGCCAGGCCGGATGGGCCGCGGCGGCGACCGGATCAGCATCCACCGCCGCGCACAGTGCCGCACGCTCGCGCACCCAGCGGCGCAGGATGGCATTCACCAGTCCCGCGGCCCTTGCCTGACCCAGGGTGCGCGCCGCATTGACGGCGGCATTGACCGTCAGCTGCGCCGGATTGCGCGAGTACTCGATCTGATGCACGGCGGCGACCAGCAGCGCATCGATCTGCGGGTCGAGCCTTCCGGACTTGCGCTCCAGCAGGCGCTGCAGCGCCGGCTGCAGGCGCAGATACCAGCGCACGCTGCCCAGCACCACGGCGCGCACCGCGGCGCGTTCAGCGGCCGGCGCGCTGGCGAGCGCCGCATCGGCCGAAGCGCCCTGGTCAACCACCGCGGCGATGACGCGCGCGGCGCTGGCCAGCACCGCGGTGCGGGCACCGCTCATCCGAACTTCCCGGCGGCCGACTCCGAGGCGTTCACGAATTCGCGCGCCGCGACCACCCTGCGTCCGGCGCGCTGCACCCGTGTCACGTGCAGTTCGCCACTGCCGCAGGCCACGCGCAGCGACTCGCCATGCGCAGCCAGGCCCAGCCAGGTGCCCGGTGCCGCCGCGGCCGCCGGCGCCGCAGCGGCCTGCTGGGCATACGCGCCATGAATGCGCAGCGGCTCACCCTCGAATACCGTCTCGGCCACCGGCCAGGGGGTGAAGGCGCGCACCTGGCGTGAGATCAGCGCGGCCGATTCGCTCCAGTTGATGTGCGCTTCGGCCTTGGCGATCTTGTGGGCATAGCTGACCCCGACTTCAGACTGCGGTTGTGGCCGCAGGCGCTGCGCCGCCAGGCCTTCCAGCACCTCCAGCAAGGCGCGGGCGCCCAGCTGGCCCAGCACCTGGTGCAGCGACTCACTGGTATCGCGCGCGCCGATGGCCACCGGTCGCATGGCCAGCACGCCCCCGGTATCCAGGCCCGCATCCATCTGCATGATGGTCACGCCGGTGGTCTCATCACCGGCCAGGATGGCGCGCTGTATGGGCGCCGCGCCGCGCCAGCGCGGCAGCAGGGAGGCATGGATGTTGATGCAGCCCAGTCGCGGCAGCCGCAGCACCTCGCGCGGCAGGATCTGGCCGTAGGCCACCACCACCATCACATCCGGCGCCCACGCTGCGAGTACCGCGACCGTCTCGCCGGCAAGTCTGGCGGGCTGGGCCAGCTGCAGCCCATGGGTGAGTGCGAGTTGTTTGATGGGACTGGGCGTGAGCTGCCGTCCGCGGCCCTTCGGGCGATCCGGCTGGGTCAGAACCCCGACCACGGTGTGCGGCGAGGCCAGCAGTGCCTCGAGGGCGGGAACTGCGAATTGCGGGGTGCCGGCAAAGGCCACCCGCAGCGGGCTGGGTTCGGTCATCGCCACCGGCCTGGTGCGCTAGCGCGCGCCGGCAGTGCGCGTCGCGCCATCGCGATGCTGCGCTGCAATACGTTCCTTGCGTTCCTTTTCCAGTTTCTTGCGGATCCGGTCACGCTTCATGTCGGACAGGTAATCGACGAACAGCTTGCCCTCCAGATGGTCCATCTCATGCTGCAGGCATACCCCCACCACCCCATCCAGTTCCTGTTCGAACACGGCGCCGGTCTTATCCTGCGCCCGAACCCTGACCTTGGCGGCACGCTGGATGTCGTCGAATATTCCGGGCACCGACAGACAGCCTTCCTCGGTCTTGGCCACCCCTTCGCGCTCCAGGATTTCCGGGTTGATGAACACCAGGGGCGCGGAACGGTCCTCGGAGACATCCATGACGATCAGGCGCCGGTGAACGTCCACCTGGGTGGCCGCCAGGCCGATCCCCGGAGCCGAGTACATGGTCTCGAACAGGTCATCGATGAGCTTCCCCAGGGCCGCATCGAACTTCTCCACCGGCCTGGCGCGGGTCCGCAGGCGTGGGTCCGGGTATTCCAGAATGGTTAGACGCGACATCAGTTTCATGCTCTAGTGTGGGGGAATCCCTACGGGTGGGCCTTGCCGGCACGTGATCCAGCGCACAAACTTGACGTTACGTCGTGTGCCGACCGCGGCAGCCGATTATAACAGCCGTGCTGCTGCCCCACCCCCATGGTTGAGGAGGGGAGAATGACTTTCAACCACGCCTTTAGAACCGCTCGGTCCGTAACGCTCGCCGCCGCCGCGCTGTCGCTGTGCGGCTGCGCGACGCTTTTCCATCGCTCCCATCCCGTCGAGGAACCGGTGTATCCGGCCGCCGCGACGACCTCTACTGCCGCGCCTGAGGTTCAGCTGACGGCCACCGAGGCCGCCATCCAGGCGGATGAGCGCTCCGAAGGCCAGGCCGTCACCACGCCGGCCCCCACCGCCGAGGCGATCAAGGCGTCGGCGCCCAGCGAGTACACCGTCAAGCGCGGCGATACGCTGTGGGGCATTTCCAATGTGTTCCTGAAGAACCCCTGGGAATGGCCCGAAATCTGGTACGTGAATCCGAAGATCCAGAACCCGCACCGCATCTACCCGGGCGATGTCCTGGTACTGGCCTATGACAGGGGCGGGCATCCCCAGATCACCATCGGCATGGCCGGCGCGCTGCACCTGAATCCGTCGCTGCGCAGCACTCCTCTGGATGATGCGATTCCGACCATTCCCTACGCCTCGATCGCCGCCTTCCTGTCACGTCCGGCCGTGCTGTCGCGCGAGGAGGTCAAGAAGGCCCCCTATGTGCTGGCGTTCCCGGACGAACACCAGGCCGCCGGCGACAACCAGGTCGTCTACGCCAGGGGCCTGGCGGATTCGGCCACCGGCGCGCGCTACAGCGTCATGCACATCGGTGACCCGCTGGTGGATCCGGAAAGCGGCAAGACCCTGGGCTATGAGGGCATCTATGCGGCCACCGCGGTGGTCCAGCGCCCGGCTGCGGTGACCCGTACGGTGCTGGTGGATGCCGCCCGCGAGACCCTGCGCGGGGACTGCATGGTGCCGGACTCCAACACCACGCCGCTGACCTTCTCCCCGCGCGCTCCCAGCCAGAACGTCAGGGGCCAGATCATCTCGGTGATCGACAATGTCGAACTGATCGGCCAGTACGACATCGTCGCCATCAATCGCGGCGCGCGCGACGGCGTCGGTCCGGGCACGGTCCTGGCCATCGATGAGGCGGGCGATGTGGTGCCGGATCGCGGCCCGGCCTCCTATGCGGACACCGACCGGAACATTTTCGGCTTCACCAAATCCGTGCGCCTGCCGGCCGAGCGCGCCGGTACGCTGCTGGTCTTCAAGTCGTACGATGACATGAGCTTCGGGCTGGTGGTGGGTGCCTCGACCCCGATGCGCGTCGCCGACGTCGTCCGCAACCCGTAGTCCCGCCCGCGCCGCCTCGGCGGTGAATGGTTCAGGCTCCAGATCATGGAGCCTGGACCCCTGCGTGCCAGGCTGGCCGGGCGCTGCAACCCGCTCACACGTGGCGGTGCAGAGCGGGTACAGCACCCTTGCGAGATTCTGCAGGATCTTGGCATTAATGATGCTTATCAAAGAGTTACACCGTTACCCAAGCCCCGTCCAAGGCCCTGCAGCGCGGCCCCGCCATTGGACAACAAATACGAAATGCTGTTAGATGCCGCAGGCTTCGAGCCGGTGGACATCGATGTTCTGGCGTTTCGGACCGGCTGGTCCGGGCACCGTGGCGTCAATGTTGCTGTTGCTTGAACTACGGGGGCGGATCGCGCCCCAGCCTGGCGGCCGGTACTGCCGCCTGTCATAAGTCCACGCCTCATGACGACCAGCGTCCTCGATATCCTGATTTACGTCTTTGACCGCTACATGCTGGAGGACACCTCCGAGGTTCCTGAACGCGACGCTCTGGCTCGCGATCTGGAACTGATGGGTTTCGGATCCGCAAGCGTCGAACGTGCCCTTGATTGGCTGGCCGACCTGGCAGATGTGCGGCTGCAATCTGCCGAGGAGCCGCGTCGTGGCGTTGCCAGCGTGCGCCTGTACAGCGAGGGGGAACTGACGCGGCTCTCCACCGAATCACGTGGCTTTCTGATGTATCTGGAACGGCACGGCATCCTGACCCCGCTGCAGCGTGAGGTGGTCCTGGATCGCCTTCTGGCGCTGGATTCGGAGGAACTGGATATCGAGCAGATCAAGTGGGTCGTGCTCATGGTGCTCTCCAGTCAGCCTGGGCAGGAACAGGCGTTTGCCCGCATGGAGGATCTCGTGGCCGACACCACGGCACAGGCCCCCCACTAACGCATGACCCTCAGGTTCCACGTCACCATCATCAATCCGCGGCCTGGTCCGCGGTTTTTCGTCTAACGGGGCAGACCTCAGCGCATGGCAGAAAATCTGGTCATCGTCGAATCGCCGGCCAAGGCGCGCACCATCAAGAAGTACCTGGGCAAGGACTTCGAGGTGCTGGCCTCGTACGGCCATGTGCGCGATCTGGTGCCCAAGGAAGGCGCGGTCGACACCGAGCATGGTTTCGCCATGCGCTACCAGCCCTTGGAGAAGAACGAACGGCATGTCGAGGCGATCTCCAGGGCGCTGCGCAAGGCCAAGGCGCTGTACCTGGCGACCGACCCTGATCGGGAGGGCGAGGCCATTGCCTGGCATCTTCTGGAGATGCTCAAGGAACGCGGTGAGATCGGCACACGCGCCGTGCACCGGGTGGCGTTCTACGAGATCACCAAGAACGCCATCCGCGCCGCCGTGGCCGAGCCCCGCGAAGTGTCCGCGCCGCTGGTGAATGCCCAGCAGGCACGCCGCGCGCTGGACTACCTGGTGGGCTTCAATCTGTCACCGCTGCTGTGGAAGAAAGTACGCCGCGGCCTGTCCGCCGGCCGGGTGCAAAGTCCGGCGCTGCGCATGATCTGCGAGCGCGAGGCTGAAATCGAAGCCTTCAACGCCCAGGAGTACTGGACCATCGATGGCGAAGGCGAACACTCCCGGCAGCCCTTTCCGTTGAAGCTCATCGAATACGGCGGCGTCAAGGTCGAGCAGTTCAGCTTCACCAACGAGACGGTGGCGCGCGAGGTCGAGCGCACCATCAAGCTCGCCGCCGGCAGCGACGTCAAAGGCAGCGGTTCGCTCAAGGTCCTGAGCATCGACCGCAAGCAGCGGCGCCGCAATCCGGCGCCGCCCTTCACCACCTCGACGCTGCAGCAGGAAGCGGCGCGCAAGCTGGGTTTCAACGCCCGGCGCACCATGCGCCTGGCGCAGCAGCTGTACGAAGGTGTCGACATCGGCGAAGGCAGCGTCGGGCTCATCACCTACATGCGTACCGACTCGGTGTCGCTGGCGGCCGAGGCGATCAGCGAGATACGCCAGGTCGCCGTGAAGCTGTACGGTCCGGAGGCCATCGATGCGGAGCCGCGCTTCTACAAGACCAAGTCGAAGAATGCCCAGGAGGCGCACGAGGCGGTGCGGCCAACTTCCGCCGCCATCGTGCCGGCCGACATCGAACGCTACCTGGATCCGGATCAGTTCAAACTGTATTCACTGATCTGGCGGCGCGCCGTGGCCTGTCAGATGACGCACGCCACCTTCGACACCGTCGCCGTTGACATGCTGGCCGGCCCCGACGGGCCCAGGCGGCACCTGCTGCGCGCCAACGGTTCCACGCTCATCAAGCCCGGATACATCGCCGTCTACCAGGAGGGCGATGATGATGCCAAGGTCGATGACTCCGACCATGTGCTGCCGCCCATGGACCAAGGCGACACCGTCGGCCTGAACGCCATCCATGCCGAACAGCATTTCACCGAGCCGCCGCCGCGCTATTCGGAGGCGTCGCTGGTCAAGGCGCTGGAGGAGCACGGCATCGGCCGGCCTTCCACCTATGCCTCCATCATCTCCACGCTGCAGGACCGCGAGTACGTGGAAATGGACAATCGGCGTTTCATACCCACCGACATCGGCAAGATCGTCAACCGCTTCCTGACCCTGCACTTCACGCAGTACGTGCAGTACAGCTTCACGGCCGACATGGAGGATGAACTGGATGCGGTCTCGCGCGGCGAGGAGGAATGGACCCAGCCGCTGAGCAAGTTCTGGAAACCCTTCATCAAGCAGGTGCGGACCATCGAGAAGACGGTGTCGCGCGATGAGGTGGCCCAGGCCCGCGAGATCGGAGTGGACCCCAAGTCCGGCAAGCCCATGACGGTGCGCATGGGCCGCTTTGGTCCGTTTGTGCAGATCGGCACCAAGGACGATGAGGAGAAGCCGAAATTTGCCGGGCTGCGTCCGGGCCAGAAGATGGACAGCATCACGCACGAACAGGCGCTCGAGCTGTTCAAGCTGCCGCGTACCCTGGGTGCCACGGCCGACGGCCATGCCATTGTCACCAACATCGGGCGCTTCGGCCCCTACATCAAGTTCGGCGACAAGTACGTATCGCTGAAGGACGATGATCCCTACACCGTAAGCCTGGAGCGCGCTCTCGAGGTGATCCGTCTGAAGCAGGAGGCGGATGCCAATCGCATCATCCAGGACTTCGGCGTCGACAACATCCAGGTGCTCAACGGCCGCTACGGACCGTACATCTCCGACAAGCTCAAGAACGCCAGGATCCCCAAGGAGCGCGATCCGAAGACCCTGACGCTGCAGGAGTGCCGCGAGCTGCTGGCCGCGGCGCCGGTCCGTGGCAATCGTTTTGGCCGCGGCAAACGCGGCGCGCCCGCCCCGGTTGCCGCCAAGTCGGCCAAACCCAGGGTCGGGAAATCCAAGGCCGCGAACTCCAAGGCGCCCGCGCCTGGGGGCAACGGCGCGGACCTCAAGGTTGCCGCCAAGGCCGCTGCCGCGCGCCCGAAGACCAAGGCGGCCAGCAAGGCCGCGGGCAAACCTGCGAAGAAAAAGGCAGCAACCGCACCTGCGTGAAATACCGCCACAGTTTTCACGCCGGCAACTTCGCCGATGTCCACAAACACATTGCGCTGCTGGCGCTCATCGCCAGCCTGCAGCGCAAGGACAAAGGGTTCCTGTACCTCGAATCCCATGCCGGACGCGGCGCCTATGACCTCAACGAGTCCGCCGGCAGCCGCGCCTCGCGCGCCGGGCTGAGCCGCATCCTCAGCGAACCGGGCGAGGCTCTGGAGATCCAGGCCTACGGCCAGGCGGTTCGCCACTATCGCGAACGGGTCAGGGACCGCAACGCCTATCCGGGATCACCCCTGCTCGCCGCCGATGCGCTGCGCCGCCAGGATCGCGCCATCCTGATCGAGGTCCAGCCACCCGAGGCCCATGCGCTGGAGCGCGCGCTGGCGCATCAGGCCAATGTCCGCGTCGAGATCGGGGACGGTTACGAGCTGCTGCGCGCGCACCTGCCGCCGGTGGAACGGCGCGGCCTGGTGCTGATCGACCCGCCCTATGAGCAAACCAGTCGCGACTTCGAGCTGGCGCGCACCGCCATCGGCGAGGTGCTGCAGCGCTTCGCCACCGCCGTCGTCATGCTCTGGTATCCGATCAAGGACGCCCGGGACACCCAGACATGGCGCCGGCGACTGCGCGCCGGCCTGCAGCAACCGGACCTGGTCAGCGAACTTTGGGTGCATCCTTGTGACTCACGTATCGCACTGAACGGGTCCGGACTGATTATCATCCATCCGCCCTACCAGCTGGCGCAGCGCATGCGCGTATGGTTGCCGCAGCTGGTCGGGATGCTCGATGCCGCCGCAACCGGCGGCTGCCTGGTGGAAGCGCAGGAGTGACTCAGTTGCAGGACTCACCCGCGGAATATGGTGTGATCGGTCACCCCGTGGCACACAGCCGCTCGCCCTTCATCCATGGAATGTTTGCCCGTCAGACCGGGCAGAACATGATCTACCGGATGCACGACGTGCACCCGGAGCGGCTCGAGGCCTTTGTGATCGAGTTCTGGAAGCGCGGCGGCCGGGGACTGAATGTGACCGTGCCGCACAAGGTCAGCGCCAGCGCCCTGGTGCGCGCCACGAGCGAACGTGCCAGCCGCGCCGGCGCCGTGAATACCCTGCTGATGGATGCGCACGGCATCAGCGGCGACAACACCGACGGCACCGGGCTGGTGCGCGATCTGACCATCAACCTCAAAGTCAGCTTGAACGGTGCACGCATCCTGCTGGTCGGCTCCGGCGGGGCCGCGCGCGGCGTCATCGGCCCCTTGCTTAATGAATCACCGGGGCTGATCGTCATCGCGGGGCGCTCCGCGGCGCGCGCCGCTGAACTGGCGGCCCAGTTCGAGGCCTTGGGTCCGGTCGCCGGCTGCGCACTGGATGCCATTCCGGAGATGGCCTTCGACCTCATCATCAATGCCACCTCCGCGGGTTTGTCCGGGCAGGTGCCGGCGCTGCCCCTGGGGGTGATCGGGCCGGACAGCTTCTGCTACGACATGTCCTATGCCAGGGCCGGGACGGCCTTCGTCGCCTGGGCGCGCCGACACGGCTGCCGGCGCAGCGCCCATGGCTGGGGGATGCTGGTGGAACAGGCGGCCGAATCGTTCGAACTGTGGCGCGGCGTGCGCCCGCTCACCGCCCCGGTCCTCGATGCGCTGATCTGCGGGGCCTGAAGCTAACGCATCGTCACCAGCTCCTCGGCGCTGGTCGGATGGATCGCCACCGTGTCATCGAAGTCCGCCTTGGTGGCACCCATGCGCACCGCCACGGCAAACCCCTGCATCATCTCGTCGGCGCCCGCGCCGATGACATGCACGCCCACCACCTGCTGCTTCGGGCCCGCGCAGATCAGCTTCATGTGGGTGCGCGGCTTGCGCGTCGTGAGCGCGTTATACATGGGCACGAAGGCCGACAGGTACACCGTGACGGTGCCGCCGTACTTCTTGCGCGCCTCGGCCTCGGTCAGTCCCACGGTGCCCATCGGCGGATGGCCGAAGACCACGGTGGGAATGTTCTCGTAATCAAGGAAGCGATCCTGCTGGCCGCCCCAGATGCGATCGCTAAGGCGCCGGCCGGCGGCGATCGCAACCGGCGTCAGTTGCCAGCGACCGGTGACATCCCCGATGGCATGAATGGTCGGCACATTGGTGTTCTGGAACTTGTCGGTGAGCACATGGCCGTGGTCATCGAGCTTCACCCCGACGCTCTCCAGACCCAGGTCGCGGGTGCGCGGCGCCCGCCCGACGGCCCAGATCAGCGTGTTCACGGGGCCGACGTGACGGCCATCGGCCATGTTCAGCTGCAGCGTGCCATCGTCGAGTCTGGTGACGGATTCGGTCAGGGCGTGGTGCGCGATCTGGATGCCCATGTCGCGCGCGATTTCCACCCACGAGGCGCCCAGCAGCGCATCGAAGTGCCGCATGACGGTCTCACCGCGCACCACCAGCGTCACCTGGCTGCCCAGCTCCTGCATGATGCCGGCAATCTCGACGGCAATGTAGCCACTGCCCACGATCGCGACCCGCTCGGGCCGCTCCTCGAGCTCGAAGAAGCCATCGGAGGTGATGCCGAGGTCGGCGCCCGGCAGCTGCGGGACCACCGGATAGCCGCCGGTCGCCACCACGATGTGGGGTGCGGTCACATGCCAGTCATCGATCTCCACGCTGTGGGTGCCGGAGATCCGGGCATGGCCGCGTGCCAGCTGGATCTTGCGATGGCCCAGATTGCGCTCATAGATGCCGTTCAGGCGGTGGACGTAGGCGTCGCGCCCGGTCTTGAGCATCGCCCAGTCGTGGGTCACCGCGCCGAAGTGAAAGCCGTAGCCGGCGCGATCCTCGGCCGCGGCGGCGATCTCCGCCGCGTTCCACATCACCTTTTTGGGTACGCAGCCCACATTGACGCAGGTGCCCCCCAGCCGCCCGGATTCGGCCAGCAGCACCCGCGCGCCGTATTCGACGGCACGCTGCGCGCAGGCCATGCCGCCGCTGCCCCCGCCGATCACGATCAGGTCATACTGGTCGCTCATTGCAATTCAATCCCGTGGCCGCATTCCCTGCAGCGCACTTGTGCAAATTGTATCGGCGCATGTTACAGGCACTTGAGAGGGCAATCGACGGGTAGAATCCCAGGGGCATAAGGAGCCACCATGCCAATCGACAACCCCCTGCTGCTGCGCAACCCGCTGCCGCGTTTCGGCGAGATCCGCGCCGCCCATGTGGTACCCGCCATCAGCGGCCTGCTGGAGCGCAATCGCGCCCAGCTTGATGCCCTGCTGGCGGCGCCGGTGGCCACTTTCAAGTCCCTGGTGGAACCCCTGGAGGACGCCCAGCACGAACTGGCCTGCGTGTGGTCGCAGGTGAACCACCTCAATGCCGTGATGAATGCTCCGGACCTGCGCGAGGCCTACAACACCTGCCTGCCGCTGCTGTCGGCGTGGCAGACCGACCTGGCGCAGAATGAGGCCCTGTGCGCCGCCTGCCAGCGCATCGCCGATACCGATGACGCCCTGGATGCCACGCAGCGCCGGGTTCTGGAACACCGCCTGCGCGAGTTCCGGCTGGCAGGGGTGGCGCTGGATCCTCAGCGCAAGGCGCGCTTCAAGGAGCTCATGCAGCAGCTCACCGCCCTGAGCGCCAAGTATGGCGAGAATGTCCTGGATGCGACCAACGCCTGGTCGCATCACGTGAGCGATGCGGCGCAGGTCGCCGGGGTCAACCCTGCCATCATCGAGCGGGCGCGCCAGGCGGCCGGTGAGCAGGGCGGATACACCCTGAAGCTCGAACAACCGGTGTATGTGGCGGTGATGTCTGATGCGCACTCCGGCGCCCTGCGCCGCACCTTCTACGAGGCCTGGACCACGCGTGCCTCGGACCGTGGCACGCAGGGGGCGCAGTGGGACAATTCCACGGTGATGGCCGACATCCTGCGGGTGCGCCATGAGCTGGCGCAGCTGCTGGAGTTCGCCAACTACGCGGACTACGCGCTCGCGACGCGCATGGCCAAGAGCACCGCCGAGGTGTTCGCCTTCCTCGAGCAGCTGCTGCTGGCGAGTCGCGCGGCAGCGGAACAGGAATTGCGCGAACTGGAACAGTTCGCGGGCCAGAAGCTTGCGCCCTGGGACCTGAGCTACTGGTCCGAGCGCTTGCAGCGCGAGCGCTACAGCGTATCGCAGGAAGAACTGCGGCCGTATTTTTCACTGCCACGCGTGCTTGAAGCGCTGTTCGAAGTCGCCCAGCGGCTGTTCGGCGTACGCATCCTGGAACGTCCCGGGGCGCCCGTCTGGCACCCGGATGTCCGCTATTTCGAGATCCATGATGCAGCCGGTGCGCATTGCGGCAGCTTCTACCTGGACCCGTGCGCGCGCGCCAACAAGCAAAGCGGTGCCTGGATGGATGAATGCGTGGGCCGCAAGAGCATGAGCGGTCCCACCGTGCTGCCGGCGGCCTACCTGGTGTGCAATTTTCTCGAGGCCGCGCCCGGTGAATCCGCGCAGCTGACGCACGATGATGTAGTGACGCTGTTTCATGAGTTCGGACATGGCCTGCACCACCTTCTGACCCGGGTCGGATATCCGACGCTCGCCGGCATCAATGGGGTCGCCTGGGATGCGGTGGAGCTGCCCAGCCAGTTCATGGAGAACTATGCCTGGCATCCGTCGGTGATCCGGCGCATGGCCTGCCATGTCGGCAGCGGCGAACCGCTGCCCGAGGTGCTGCTGCAGAAGCTGATCACGACGCGCAGCTTTCAAGCCGGGCTGCAGATGCTGCGCCAACTGGAACTGGCGCTGTTTGATTTCAGCCTGCACGCCGGCTACGACCCGGCGCGCGGCGCACGCGTCGCCGAGGTGCTCGCCGAGGTGCGCGCGCGGGTATCGGTGCTGGCGGTGCCGGCCTGGAACCGATTCGCGCACAGCTTTTCGCACATCTTCGCGGGCGGTTACGCGGCCGGGTATTACAGCTACAAATGGGCCGAGGTGCTGGCCGCCGATGCCTTCTCGGCGTTTGAAGAGACCGACGTGTTTGATCCGGACACCGCGCGGCGCTTTCTGGATTGCATCCTCTCCCAGGGTGGCAGCCGCGACGCACTGGATGCTTTCGTGGCGTTCCGCGGCCGCAAGCCGGACGTGCGGCCGCTGCTGCGCCAGGCCGGCATCGCCGCCTGAACGCGGTAGCTTTGACATATGGAGCATCGAATGTGTGACCTGCCTCCGGGAAATGCCGGATGAGGAGAACTGTGCGCAGCTTCGCTGGTCACTCTTGATGCCGATGCCTAGACTGCAACATTCATTCACCGCCGATCGGACCATGGGTACAGCACGGCTCAACGACTTCGACGTAACCGGCACCGTGCAGGTGAGCTCACCCACGGCCGTGCGGGAGGCCGTTGAGGACCTTTGCCAGAGCACCTGGCAGGATTTCCCGTTTGAACCCGTTAGCCTCGCGTTCGAGCAATTTGAGCGCATGTTCGCCGGTGAAGTCCCCGATTACTTCGGCGTCGACACCGTCTATCACGACCGCCAGCACACCCTGGATGTGACCCTGGCCCTGGCGCGGCTGATGGCCGGCCACGACCGTACCCGAGTGCCGCTCGAGCGACTGGGCGCGGAACGCGCGGCGGCCGGTCTGATCATCGGCCTGTTCCACGATGTGGGGTACCTGCGCCGCCGGGATGACGGGGTATACCGCCACGGCGCCGAGCTGACGCGCATCCATGTCTCCCGTGGCGCGGAGTTCCTGGCGGACTACCTGCCCCGCATCCAGCTGTCCGGCTGGGCGCCGGTGGCGCGCGAGATCATCCATTTCACCGGCTACGAGGTGCCGTTCGAGCGCATCGTCGTGGCCGATCCCAAGGACAAGACCCTGGGGCATCTGATCGGCACGGCCGACATGATCGGGCAGATGGCGGATCGCTGTTATCTGGAAAAATGCCGGGACCGGCTCTATCCGGAGTTCGTCCTGGGCGGCATGGCGCTGCCCATCAGCTCCAATGGCGGGCGCCAGGTGCGCTATGCCTCAGGCCTGGACGTACTGCGCCAGACGCCCGAGTTCGTGGCCGAAACGCGCTCCAAACGCCTGGATGGGGCCTTCGGCGGCGCCTACCGCCATGTCGAGGCCCTGTTTGGCGGCCACAATCCCTACATGGAGATGATCGAGCGCAACGTCGGCTATCTCAACCGCGTCCTGCGCAGCGAGAACTGGCGGCTGCTGCGCCGCAACCCGCCGGTGTTTTCGGCGCTCGCGGACCCCATGGCGACGGTGCGCGGCCTGATGGTCGGCTATCTGCGCAACGCCTGGTCGCAACGCCGCTGAAACGCCCAATCGCCGGCCGGCCTGTCCGTCCGGCGCCGCGTCGCCCCCTTCCTGTCCGGCCCGAATCCCTGTCGGTGTAACACGACGGTTTTACCCTTCTTCTGGCCTGCCTCAGCAGGCGCAGGTAAGATCCTCAAAAGTCTTTTTGATTGATGGAATAAAAGGGGATTGGCCGCGGTCGCGAAGGGACGCACCGGCGGCGCTGCGATTGTGAATGCTGTCAGCCTGAAGCTCAAATATGCCAGTACTGCCTTTGTGGCAGTGCTGCTGGCGGCCGTCGCCTTCGTCGGCCTCTTTGCCTGGCAGCTGCACCTGCATTCGCAGCATGTGGAGAGCCTGGCCCAGGCCGCGGTGCACGCCACCGCCGCCCCCGGGGTGGCGCCCACGACCACCACGGCGGCCCGCACCGCCACCTCCATGGAACTGCTCAAGCGTCTGCGGCTGCTGAGCCAGACCGATCTGCTGGACGGACTGGCGCTGGCCGCCATCCTGGCCGGCGCGGCGGGGCTGGTGGCGGCATGGCTGGCGTGGCGCGCGGCGTTCCGTCTGGAACAGCCGATCACCGCCATGATCCGCAGCGCCGAGCGTTTCGGACAGGGTGACTACACGCGCCCCGTGGATGTGGTGCGGCGCGACGAGCTCGGCGACCTGCAGAAGGCGCTCGAGCACATGCGTTACAAGCTGCGCCAGACCACCATCACCAAGAACTATCTCAACAGCGTGCTCAACGGCATGACCGATGCCGTGTTCGTCAGCTCCCCCGATGGGGTGATCCGGGTCGCCAACCAGGCCGCCTGCAAACTTCTTGGCTATGCCGAGGGCGAGATCCAGGGCAAGAACATCGCCTTCATCCTCGAGGAGCGCGAGCGGCCGGGATTTGATCTGGCACGCGCCGCCCACGAGTCACGCGAGACTCTGGTGCAGACGCGCCAGGCCACCAGCATTCCGGTGTCGCTGACCGGATCGCTGCTGGGCAGCGATGACCCGCAGTTCCAGGGCTACATCTTCGTCGCCCGCAACATCACCGAGCAGAAGCGCACCGAGCGCCGCATCCGCTACCTCGCGCGCTACGACACCCTGACCCGCGTCCCCAACCGCATGCAGTTCCAGCACCTGCTGCAGCAGACCATTGCCCGCGGCGTTCGCAACAACCAGGGCGTGGCGCTGCTGTACCTGGATCTGGACCGCTTCAAGGAGCTGAACGATACCTTCGGCCACGGCGCCGGGGATCGCGCCCTGGAAGTGCTCGCCGAACGCCTGACGCGCTCGCTGCCGAAGGATGCGGTGCTGGGACGCCTCGCCGGGGATGAGTTCGCGGTCTTCATGGAAGGTCTGCCGCTGGACACGGACAACCGCGGCCCCATCGCGCACCTGGCGCGCGCGGTGCTCACCGAAATCAACCGCCCCTTCCAGCTCAACCAGCACGAGCTGTTCCTCTCCGCCAGCATCGGCATCGCCTTCTGCCCGCGCGATGCGGAGAACGTGATCGACCTGATCCGCAACGCCGATGCGGCCATGTATTACTCCAAGCAGAACGGCGGCAACACCTTCGCGTTCTATTCCCCGGAAATGAACGCCGCGGCGGTGGAGCGGCTGATGCTCAAGAGCAAGCTGCGCCGCGCGCTGGAGCGCGACGAGCTGGTGATCCACTACCAGCCCAAGGTGGATCTGTCCGACGGCCGGGTCATCGGCGCCGAGGCACTGCTGCGCTGGCGGCTGCCTGGACATGGCGACATCTCCCCGGCGCAGTTCATTCCGCTGGCCGAGGAGACCGGGTTGATCCTGGAGATCGGTGAGTGGGTGCTGAACCGTGTGTGCACCGACTACCGGCGCCTGCAGGCGGAGGTTCCGGACCCGGGTCGCATCTCCTTGAACCTGTCGCTGAAGCAGTTGCGTGAAGCGAGCTTCATCCTGCGCTGCCGTTCGGTGTTCCGCCGCCACAATGTGTCACCGGCGCATTTCGAACTGGAGATCACCGAGTCCACGCTCATGGCCGACACGCAGCGCACCGTGCGTCTGCTGGGTGAGCTGCATGAGATGGGACTGCATCTTTCGATCGATGATTTCGGGACCGGCTACTCCTCGCTCTCGGCACTGCAGCAGTTCCCGATCGGCACGCTGAAGATCGACCAGTCCTTTGTGCGCGATGTCTCCGAGGATGCCGGCGATGCGACCATCGTCCGCACCATCATCGACATGGGACGCAGCCTTGGACTGGATGTCGTCGCGGAGGGCATCGAATCGCAGCGCCACCTCGACTTCCTGCGCGAACACCGCTGCCAGTACGGCCAGGGCAAGCTCTTCAGCGAGCCCAACACGGTCGAGGCGCTGCTGGCGCTGCTGGCGCGTCAGGCGAGCGGCGGAGCGCCGTTCGCCAACCTCATCCATCGCACGGGACTGGCGAGCCGCCGGGCATGATGTCACGCGGTTGAGGCGGGCATGAAGGCACGCTGGGCCCGCTGGTCATGTGCCGCCATCGCAGCGGCCTGGGGCGCGGCCGCGGTGCATTACGCCACCCGCCAACTGCCTGCCGGCATGCGCCTGGCCAGCCCTTCGCAAATCATTGCCGCCGGCAATGTGAGCTTCCTGGACGACATCACCGGCGCCGACGCCTACGGCCACGGCTTCAGTTCACACGCCATCTTCGACACCATGCTGCGCACCATTGGCGCGGCGCGCAGCTTGGTGGTGCTGGACTGTCACCTTTGCATCGACCTGTATCGCAACACCCCTGATACCGTCGCCACCCTCACCCCCATGGGCGCGCAGCTGACCGCGGCGCTGCTGGCGCGCAAGGCCGCCGTGCCCGCGCTGCAGGTGCTGGTGATCGCCGATCCGGTCAATGAGCTGTACGGGACGCAGCCCCCGGTGCAGTTCGTGCAGCTGGGCGCGGCCGGCATTCCGGTGGTGACGGCCGATCTGAGGCGCCTTCGCGACCGCAATTTCCTGTATTCGAGTTTCTGGCGGCTGGCATTCACATGGTGGCGCCCGCCTGCCGGCGGCGGTGGCTGGCTGCCCAATCCCTACTCCGACAATGGACCGGCGCTGACCGCGCGCGCCTGGGCGCAACTGGCCAACCTCAAATCATCCAACCGGCGCGTGCTGATCGCCGATGACGGTCACGGCGCTTTGCTGGGACTGGTCGGCAGCGCCGAGCCGGCGCTGGCCAACAGCATCGATACGGTCAGCGCCCTTGAGGTCAGCGGGCCGGCGGTGGCACCGCTTTTGAGCAGCGAACTGCAACTCGCCCGCGGCTTTGGCTGGAACGGCTCCCTTACCCTGCCGGCCGCGGTCGCGGCCGCCCCCGGCAGTGCGGAGGTCCTGCAATTCCAGTGGCTGGGCGCAGGGGCGATCCGCGATGCGCTGCTGTCACACATCGCCGCGACCGCCGGCGGGGACACGATCGACATTGCCAGCGAGAGCCTTTCGGAGCGCGCCACCATCACGGCGCTGCTGGCGGCCAGCCGCCGCAATGTCACCGTGCGCCTGATCCTCGATCCGCACAAATCATCCTCGCTGTGGCGCAGTGCCAATCAATCCGTCGCCAGTGAACTGATTGCGGCCAGCGATGGCAGGATCCATGTGGCCTGGTACCGCACCCACAGCGAACGCTTCGCCGCCGCCCTGGTGCTGATCCACGGCGGCGGGCCCACCTGGATGCTGACCGGCTCGGCGAGCCTGACGCGGCGCGACCTGGGTGACTACGACCTGGTGCTGGATGCGGCATTGGCTGGGTCGGCGGGGGCCGCGCCATTGCTGGCCGCCCAGCAGTTCTTCGACACGCTGTGGAATGACCGTGGGCCGCCGGGCATCGAGTACACGGCCGATGCGGACACCTGGACGGATCCTTCGCAGCTGCGCTACTGGGCCTACCGGCTCATGGAGCTGCTGGGGATATCACGGACCTGAGCAGCTGGTCGGCGCGGCCCTGCGCCGCAAGGATGGCCTGCTGCGCCGCCTGCGAAAATGCCGCCACCACGCTGCCCATCCGGTTTTCCTGGGCCGGCGCGCTTTCGGCGAGGGCAAAGCTGCCGACCAGGCTGCCATCGCTGCGGCGGATCAGCAGGCAATGCAGATCGACATGGACCAGCGGCGGCCCGCTCTCGGACGCGTACTCGGCCGTGAAGCGATCAATCGAGGTCTGCAGCAGGTAGTCGGTGTTGAAGCCGCTGCGGTCATCGGCCACCGCGCTCCAGGTCGGGTCGGAACGAAACACCGCAAGCTCAAGGTCCGACACCAGGTCTGAGAGCGGGCCGCTCCAGCGACCGCCGGCGTAGTAGTCGAGGCGATTCCCGGGACGCAGCAGCGCGATGCGATCGGTGTTCAGGCCGGCGGCGGGCAGTGGTCGGCTGATACGCAGGCTGGGAGCGATGGCGCGCGGCGCGCTCTCGGCCGCCGGCCGGCTGGCGTCCACGGGCGGGGCCGGCATTGGCGGGGGCTGCAGCACATAAAGCTGCAGGGGCGGCGCTGTGCTGTGCAGCAGACCCGAGCAGCCCGCCAGGCCGAACAGCAGCGCAATGACCGGCGAGCGCGAAGGTCTCATGGTGGAATCGTGACTCCCTGGTCCTGCTTTTCAAACAACAGCTGCGAGGGATTCTCGCGCAGGCTGTGCATCAGATCACGCACCTCGGTGACTGCGGCGCGGCTGTCCTGCAGCAGGATCTGCACCTGCGGCAGGCTCTCGCGGGTGAAGCCGCGGATGTCGCCGCGATTTTCACGGATCAGCTGATCCAGACTGTCGGTGGCATCGCTCAGGTGCGCCGTGACCGCGGCGATGTGATCCATCGCGGCACTGAGCTGCGGACCCGCCTTGTCGGTCACACCACGGACGCTGGCGGCGGTGGCGCGAAACTCATCGGAGGTCTCACGCAGATCGGCGACCAGGCTGCGTATGTCCTTGATGGTGTCGGGAAGCGCGCGGGTGGTGGCGTCCAGGTTGCTGAAGGCGTGGGTAATGGATCTGATGTTGTCGTCATCCAGCAGCAGCTCGATGCGGCCGAGCGCATCGGTGGCGCGGCCGACCATTTCCGGCAGGCTGGCCAGCAGCAGGTCGAAGTTGGATTTGGAAGAGCGTATGACCGGGTAGCGCTCGCTTGGCACGGGCGGCAGCAAACGCTTGTTGCCCGCCTCGCGCAGCAGGTCGATGAACAGCACCCCGGTCACGCCCTGCTGCGACAACTCAGCCACCGACTGATCCGACACCGGGGTGGAGGAGTCGATATCGACGATGACCTGCACGCGGCTGGCATTGCGCGGATCGATGTACATGTTCACCACGCGGCCCACATTCACTCCCAGGTAGCGCACCGGGGCGCCCTGGGTCAGGCCGCTGACGCTGCCGTCGAAATAGACTTCATAGCGGGTGAAGTCGCGGTGCTCGCGCGCATCGCTGTACCAGTAGACGAACAGGCCGGCCATGGCGATGACCAGCAGCACGAAGGCGCCCACCGCCGCATAGTTTGCTTCACGTTCCATCTGGCTCTCCGGCCCGGGCGCTGTGGCCGCGTGCCCGCACCCCATGGAAGTACGCCTGTATCCAGGGATGTGGATTGTCCATGATGCCGGTCAGGGTGTCGCTCACCATGCGCCGGTCCACAATCACCCCCACACGATTGCAGGTACGGAAGATCGTGTCCAGATCGTGGGTGATCATGACCACGGTCAGGTCCAGGTGCTGGTGCAGGTACAGCAGCAGCTCATCAAAGGCCGCGGCACTGATCGGATCCAGGCCCGCCGTCGGTTCATCCAGGAACAGCAGCTGTGGGTCCAGGGCCAGTGCCCGCGCCAGGGCCGCGCGTTTGATCATGCCGCCGGAGAGCTGCGCGGGGTACTTGCGGGCACTGTCCGCGGGCAATCCGACCATGCGCACCTTGAGCATGGCCAGTTCATCCAGATCCGAGTCCGCAAGGCGCAGGTATTCCAGCATCGGCAGCTGCACGTTCTGCAGCACTGTCAGCGCGCTGAACAGCGCACCTTCCTGAAAGGTGACCCCGTAGTCGGCCTTGACCGCGCGCATCTCCTGCGCCGTCATGCGCGTGACATCTTCACCGTTCAGGCACACGGTGCCGGCAAGCGGCCGCTGCAGACCGAGTATGCTTCGCAGCAGCACCGACTTGCCCGCCCCGGAGCCGCCGACGACGCCGAAGATCTCCTTCGCCTCCACCGTCATGTCCAGGCCGTCGTGCACCAGCTGCGCCCCGAAGCGGTTGACCAGCCCGCGCACCTGCACCCGTGGCGCCATCAGATATCCAGTTGCATGAACAGCATGGCGAACAGCGCGTCGGCCAGCAGCACCACAAAGATGGCCTGCACCACGGCCACGGTGGTCAGCCGGCCCAGTTCGCGCGAGGAGCCGCGCACCTGCATGCCGCGGTAGGTGCCCGCAAGGCCGATGAGCAGGCCGAACACCGGCGCCTTGATCACCCCCACCCAGAAGGTGGTCGAGGCGATGGATTCGTTCATGCGAATCAGGTACTGCGGCAGCGGGATATCCAGCAGGTACCTGCACAGCAGCGCACCGCCCAGCAGGCCCACGGCATCGGCGATGACGGCCAGCAGCGGCAGGGCGATGATCAGGCCGATGATTCGCGGCAGCACCAGCGCCTCAAAGGGATCCACGCCGATGGCGCGCAGCGCATCCACCTCCTCGTTCAACTGCATGGAGCCGATCTCCGCGGCGAAAGCGCTGCCTGAGCGGCCGGCCACGATGATGGCGGTCAGCAGCACCCCCAGCTCGCGCAGCACCCCGATGGTCACCAGGTCCACCACGAAGAGCTCGGCACCGAAGCGCGCCAGCTGCTGCGCGCTCATGTAGGCAATGATGACGCTGATCAGGAACGCGATCAGCGTGACGATCGGAATGGCGGTGATGCCTGTTTCATAGACATGGCGCGCGATTGAAATCGGTCGCAGCCGCCTGGGTGCGCGCAGCGCACCCAAGGCGGTCACGGCGATGCGGCCGACGAAGGCGAGCCCGCTCAGCACATCATCCCAGCCGCCCACGACCCGACGCCCCAGCGCTTCCACCGGCTCCTCGATGTGGTGCGGCCCGGGAACCTCGGGATGCTCCGGCGGTGGCTCGCTGGTGGCCGTGGCGATCAGGCGCAGCTGATCCGGTGGTGGTCCGGAGAATTCGACGCTGGCCCCGGCCGCCGTGGCGCGTGTCACGAAGTCGCGCAGCTTGACGCTCGCCGACAGGTCCAGCGCCGTCACGGCGGTGGTGTCGATGCGAACGTGCGTGGCGCCGCCGAGCTCCACGCCGGCAAGCTCGCGGGCGAGGGCGTCCAGCTGCGTGATGCGCCAGGGGCCGGTCAGTTGAAGTTCGACGCCCTGCGCCGTGCGGCGGCTTTGCAAATACACGTCGTTGTCGCCAGCATCAGGTATCGTCCCGATACTGCCTGATGCGGATGGTCGCGACAATCAACAGCGCTGCCACCAGGACCCCCAGCCACAGGTCGACGTTGGCGAACACCGGCAGCGGATTGATGTTCGCAATCAGCATGTTCAGGGTCAGGGGCTGACTGGCGCCATCAGGGGCCCCGGGCGGGGTCATCCCGGCGTGCAGGAACACGGCGCCCATCCGGTACATCAGGATGCTCCACACATGATGGGTGCCCAGCGCGATCCGCTCCATCATGGCGATGACCAGCGGCGGCAGGATCACCCACAGCCACACGCTGCGCCGCGCCCACGCCGACACCAGCAGCAGGTAGGCGGTGATGGGCGCATACCACAGCACCCCGGCGATCACCGCGAGCAGTGAAATTCCCTGGATGCGCAGCCAGGTGCCCGCTTCCCAGAACACGCCACCCACATGATCCGCGGCGCGCACGTAGTAGATACCCGTCATCAGCAGCGTGGTCGCCGCCGACACCAGGTAGACCCCCAACGGCACCAGCACCAGCGCCAGCAGCAGTTTCGACAGCACCGTGAGGGTGTCTGACACCGGCATCGACTTCCAGAACAGTATGCTGCGGTCCTTGCGCTCGGTGTACAGGCAGTCCGCGGCATACATGGAGACGATCAGCCCCAGGGTGAAGAACTGCGGCAGCGCCGCCAGCGCCACCACCAGGCCGAACACGGCACTGCGCTGTTCCGGCAACGCGGCCATATTGGAATCGAAACTCTGCTTGCCGATGATGGCGCCCACCAGCAGCAGCGCGGCCACCGACAGCGGAGCGATCCACAGCGCGCGGTGTTCCCACAGCTCGCGCCGGATCAGGGTGCGCAGCACCGGCGGGTGTCCGTAGACCGTCGGAGCCGGCGTCGAGTCCGCGCCAGTTGCCTCGAGGGTGGGCTCTGGAGTGCTCATGCCGCCTGCATCTTTGCCACGAACAGGTCGGCGATTGACGGAGTGCGGACATCGCCCAGCGGCTCCAGGCTCTCGGGCGATTGACCTTCGAAGAACATCGCCACGCGACCGAAGATCTCGCGTTCGTAGAACGGGTGCAGCTGCCTGGCGCGGGCCACCTGGTCCGGACCCACGGTCACCTGCACATACTGCTGCGCCAGGGTCTCCACGGGTGCGTCCAGGGTCACGCGGCCCTGGCGCAGGAACAGCACATCGGTGAGCAGGTGCTCGATCTCCTCCACCTGGTGGGTGGTCAGGAGGATGGTGCGGTCCTTGTCGAAATAGTCATTCAGCAAGGTGTCGTAGAACTGGCGCCGGTACAGCAGGTCCAGGCCCAGTGTGGGCTCATCCAGCACCAGCAGCCGCGCGTCGATGGCCAGGATCAGTGCCAGATGCAGCTGGGTCACCATGCCCTTGGACAGCTCCCGTACCCGGCTGTTCATCTTCAGATCGGTCTTGCGCAGGAACTGTTCGGCATGTTCGCGGTTGAAGCGCGGATGTACGCCGGCCACATAATCGAGCGCCTGGCTGACTTTCAGCCAGCGTGACAGCACCGCGACGTCGGCGATGAAACAGACATCGCGCATCAGCTCATCGCGCTGGGTGCGCGGATTGCGCCCCAGTACCGTCAGATCCCCCTGGTAGCTGGTCAGCCCCAGGATGGCCTTCAGGGCGGTGGTCTTGCCGGCACCATTGGCGCCGATCATGCCCACGATGCGCCCCGGGGCGACACTGAAGGTCACATCGTCCAGGGCGCGATTGGACCCGTAATACTTGCGCAGCCCCCGGGCCTCAATTACTGCCGTCATGCTTCTCATCCGGTGGCGGTGGGGAGTTCTTTTTTTCGGCGGCTTGCTCCGCGCGCAGCAGATCCGCGGCGGACAGCCCGAGCCGGACGATGGCCGCATGAACCTTGGGCCACTCATCGTCCAGGAAGCGCTGGCGTTCATCCTTGAGCAGCGCGGCGCCCGCGCCGGTGCTGACGAACATGCCCCGACCCCGGCGTTTTTCGACCAGATGCTCATCGACCAGCTGCTGGTAGCCCTTCAGGACCGTCAGCGGGTTGAGCCGGAACTCCGAGGCGACGCTGCGCACCGAGGGCAACGCGTCACCCTCCTTGAGAATCCCGTCCAGAATCATCGCGACCACACGGTCCCGCAGTTGCCTGTAGATGGGCACACTGTCTTCCCACTGCGGGTCCATGAACGCTCCGAGACGCCCGTATCGGGCAAGTAGCGTTCTAATCTACCAGAACAGCAGAAGGCGTTGACGAGTCCACGCTTCGCTCCGAGGTAGGCGAAGTCTGACCGGTGAGCTGCGCCTGCGCAGTGCTCACGTTGAACTCATGGATCAGAATCGCATTCGGGGCCATTGCCAGCATGGCGCAGACCAGGACCTTCAGGTTCACATTGTTGGTGCTCATTTCCATCTCCTCTTCCCGACCCGGAGGGGCGACCGCCTCCCCCTGTTGTCATGGTGTTATATATAACTACAACACTACCCATGTGTCAAGCCCCAACACATGAGACATAGTTCACAGATCGGCCAGGTCGGTAGAATCGCCGGTCACCTTCCCTGGAGTCCCTCATGAAGCAAGCTTTGAACGTCGCAATCACCGGGGCTGCCGGTCAGATCGGCTATGCCCTGGCTTTCAGGGTGGCTTCCGGCCAGCTGTTTGGCGCGGACCAGCCCGTGAATCTGCACCTGCTGGAGATACCCCAGGCGCTGCCGGGCCTTCAGGGCGTGGTCATGGAGCTGGATGATTGCGCCTTTGCCACCCTTAACAAGGTCATCGCCACGGACGATGCCAAGGTGGCCTTCAAGGACTGCCACGCCGCGCTGCTGGTGGGTGCCCGTCCGCGCGGACCCGGCATGGAACGCAAGGATCTGCTGCTGGCCAATGCGCAGATTTTCTCCGCCCAGGGCCAGGCGCTGAACGCGGTCGCGGATCGCAAGGTCAAAGTCCTGGTGGTGGGCAATCCGGCCAATACCAATGCGCTGATCGCACGCGCCAATGCCCAGGATCTGGAGGCGCGCAACTTCACCGCCATGACCCGTCTGGATCACAACCGCGCGCTGGCGCAGCTGGCGCACAAGACCGGCACGCATGTCACCCAGATCAGGAAGATGATCATCTGGGGCAACCACTCGGCCACTCAGTATCCGGATGTCAGCCACGCCACGGTGGATGGCAAGCCGGCGAAGAGCCTGGTGGATCAGAAATGGCTGGATGAGACTTTCATTCCCGTGGTCCAGCAGCGCGGCGCGGCGGTGATCAAGGCGCGCGGCTCCTCCTCGGCGGCCTCGGCCGCCTCGGCGGCGCTTGACCACGTGCGCACCTGGGCGCTGGGCACCGCGGAGGGTGACTGGGTGAGCATGGGCGTGCCGTCCGATGGCAGCTATGGCATTCCCGCGGGCGTCATCTATTCGTATCCGGTGACCTGCCGCAACGGTGACTACCAGATCGTGCAGGGCCTGGCCATCGATGAGGGCAGCCGCAAGCGCATGACTGTCACCGAGAACGAACTGAAAGAAGAGCGCGAGGGCGTCAAAGACCTGCTGGGCTGAGGTTCAGCCCTAAGCGGTACACGGGGGTGTCATGTACGGCGCGATCATCACGGTGCTCTTCCTGGCCGCCGTCGTCGTACTCACGTACCGGCGGCTGGGACTGCTGAGCTTCTGCATCACGCTCACGGTGCTGCTGGGCCTGTACTGCTACCTGGCGCCACCGGCGCCAGTGTGGAAGAGCCTGTTGTGGGTGCTGACCGGCCTGCTGTGGCTGCTCAACCTCAAACCGCTGCGCCGGGTGCTCATCAGCGGCCCCTTCCTTGGCTCCTATCGGCGCATGCTGCCCTCGATGTCGCAGACCGAGAAGGAGGCGCTCGAAGCCGGCACGGTGTGGTGGGACGGGGAGCTGTTCACCGGCGCGCCACGCTGGGAGAAACTGCACAGTGCCAAGGCGCCGCAGCTGACCGCTGAAGAACAGGCGTTCCTGGATGGGCCTTGTGAAGAACTGTGCGCGATGCTCGATGACTGGGACATCACGCACGTGCGCGCCGACCTGCCTCCGGAGGTGTGGTCGTACCTCACGGCGAAGGGCTTCTTCGCCATGATCATTCCGAAACGCTATGGGGGCCTTGAGTTCTCAGCCTACGCGCACTCCTGCGTGCTCGCGAAGGTCGCCAGCCGCAGCACCACCTGTTCCTCCATTGTGGCCGTCCCCAATTCGCTCGGGCCGGCCGAACTGCTCAATCACTATGGCACGCAGGAGCAGAAGGACTACTACCTGCCGCGGCTCGCGCGCGGTGATGAGATTCCCTGCTTCGCCCTCACCGGCCCGCGCGCGGGTTCCGACGCCGCCTCGCTGCCGGATACCGGGATCGTCGGCCGCGGTACCTGGCAGGGGCGCGAGGTGCTCGGGCTCACGCTGAATTTCTCCAAGCGCTACATCACCCTGGCACCGGTGGCGACGGTCATCGGTCTTGCCTTCAGGATGTTTGATCCGCAAAAACTCCTCGGCGAGCGCACCGATCTGGGCATCACCGTGGCGCTGATCCCGCGCGAGACGCCCGGCATCAGCATCGGCCGCCGGCACTTCCCGCTGAACATTCCCTTCCAGAACGGACCCATCCAGGGACAGGACGTGTTCGTGCCGCTGGATTGCCTGGTCGGTGGAGCGGCGATGGCCGGCCAGGGCTGGCGCATGCTGGTGGAGCAACTGTCGGTGGGCCGCTGCATCTCCCTGCCCTCCAACACCACCGGCAGCGCCAAGGCCGCGGTGTGGGCCACCGGTGCCTATGCCCGCGTGCGCCGGCAGTTCAACCTGCCCATCGCGCGCTTCGAGGGCATCGAGGCGGTGATCGCGCGCATGACCGGGCTCACCTACACCATGGATGCGGCGCGGTCCGTGACCGCCGGCGCCATCGATGGCGGGGAGAAGCCCTCGGTGCCCTCGGCGATGCTCAAATACCACGTCACGGAAATGGGCCGCATCGTGGCCAACGATGCCATGGATGTTCATGGCGGCAAGGGTATCTGTCTGGGGCCCAGCAATTACCTGGCACGCGGCTATCAGACCGTGCCGGTGGCCATCACCGTGGAAGGCGCCAACATCCTGACGCGCAATCTCATCATCTTCGGTCAGGGGGCGATCCGCTGCCATCCCTTCGTGCTCAAGGAGATGGAGGCGGCCCGCAATCCGGAGCGTCGCGCCGGCGTGGCGCAGTTCGACAAGGCGTTGTTCGGACACATGGGATTCACCATTTCAAATGCGGTGCGCTCCTGCGTCATGGCGCTGACCCTGGCGCGGGTGCGCGGCGTGCCGGATCACGGCCCGACCCGGCGCTACTACCAGCACATCGAGCGTTTCAGCGCCTCCTTCGCCTTCGCGGTGGATGTGGCGATGCTGACCCTGGGCGGCTACCTGAAGAAAAAGGAGTCCCTGAGCGCAAGGCTGGGCGATGTGCTCTCGGCCATGTACCTGGCCTCGATGGTGCTCAAGCACTACGACAATGAGGGCCAGCCGGAGGCGGATCTGCCGGTGGTGGAATGGGCCTGCCGCAACTTGCTGTATTCGGCTCAGGAACAGCTGCACGGGTTCCTGCGCAACTTCCCCAACCGTTTCCTGGCCGGCCTGATGCGGCTGTGCATTTTTCCGCGCGGCCTGACCTATTTCGCACCCTCCGATCGGCTCTCGCGGCAGGTGGCCGACCTGGTCACGGCGCCCACGGCGACCCGTCAGCGGCTGGGCACCTTCGCCTATACCACGCTCAATGAGCGCAGCCCGCTCGGTGCCCTCCAGGAAGTGCTGCTGCTGGCCGAAGGCGCCGAAGTTCTCGAGAAGCGCATCCGCGACCAGGGTGTGAAGACCGGTCGGGTGACGGCGCTGGACCTGCCCGGCAGGATCGTCCAGGCGGTGGCGGCCGGATTGCTGAGCGTCGCCGAAGGCGAGCAGCTGGCGGAGTTTGATCGCAAGGTCATGCAGATCCTTCGCGTCGATGATTTTGCACCGCACGAACTGATTCCCGGAACCCGGTTGTCTTCCGCTGACCGACCTGTCTAAGCTGATCGCCCTTCATATCAAGGAGCTGCCATGCGTACTCTCGCTCTCGCCGCTTTGCTGTTCACCGTTTCCACCGGCGCCGTGCTCGCCGCGGATGCCGCGCCCGACAACTACTGGCCCAAGGACGCCAGGATCTACATCATCAGCCCGAAGTCGGGCGCCAAAGTCACCAGCCCGGTCACGATCAAATTCGGGCACAAAGGCCTGGACATCGCGCCCGCCGGCGATAAGACCCCGAACACCGGACACTTCCACCTGCTGATCGACCAGGGCCTGCCCAGCGACCTGAGCGTGCCGCTTCCGGCCAATGACAACATCCTGCACTACGGCAAGGCGCAGACCGAAGCGACTCTGGATGCGACCAAGCTGCCTCCCGGCAAGCACACGCTGCAGCTGGTGATGGGCGATGGCAGCCATATCCCGCACAGCCCGGCGCTGGTGTCGAAGACGATCACCATCACGGTCGAGTAGGACCTGGGTGGGCGTCGCGCGGGCCGTTCTGCATGTCGACATGGATGCGTTCTACGCGTCCGTGGAGCAGCATGATGATCCGCGACTTCAGGGTCTGCCGGTCATCGTCGGCGGCACCGGCCCACGCGGGGTCGTGGCCGCCGCGAGCTACGAAGTGCGCAAGTTCGGCGTGCGCTCGGCCATGCCGATGCGCCAGGCGCTGGAGCGCTGCCCGCAGGCGCTGTGCGTGCGCCCGCGCATGGCCCGCTACCAGGAAGTGTCGCGGCAGGTCTTTGCGATCTTCAACGAGTTCACGCCTCTGGTGCAGGGCCTGTCACTGGACGAAGCCTTCCTGGATGTGTCGGCCAGCCGCGAGCCGGCGGCACAGATTGCCCGGGCCATCAAGCAGCGCATTCGCGCGGTCACCGGCCTGACGGCCTCGGTGGGCGCCGCCACCAACAAGCTGGTCGCCAAGATCGCCTCGGATCTGAACAAGCCTGATGGGTTGACCGTGGTCACGGCACTGAACCTGCGCGCGGTGCTGGATCCGCTGCCGGTGCGGCGTCTTCCGGGGCTTGGCGGCAAGACCGGCCGCCGACTGGAGGCCGCCGGGGTGCACACCCTGGGCGAGCTGCGGGTGGCGACCGATGAGTGCCTGCGGCCGATCTTCGGCCGGCATTGCCAGGAACTGCGCGACCGTGCCGCCGGTATCGATGAGCGGCCGGTGATGGTCGAACGGCAGGAACTGTCGATCAGCGCCGAGGACACCTTCGATCAGGACATCCATGAGCGGCGCAGGCTGCACCAGGCGGTGGCGGAACTGGCCGATCTGGCCTGCAGTCGAACCCGTGACCGCGAACTGGCGGCCGGTTGCATCAGCGTCAAGATCCGCGAGCATGACTTCACGACCGTCACCCGCCAGCGTGCGGTTCAGCCGCCGACCCAGGATCGCCGGATGATTGCCACCGTGGCCACGCAGCTGCTGGACCTTTGGCTGGATGAACATCCCGGGGCCCGGCTGCGGCTGCTGGGGGTGGCGTTGCGCCAGCTGACGCCTGCGACCCAGCTGGATCTGTTCGGCGCCGAACCAGGCGTCGTCGATGAAACCATGGATGCCGTGCGGCAGCGCTTCGGCAAACTGGCGCTGCGTCGCGCCAGCAGTCTCGAGTAGCCCCATGTACCGGGCCTTTTTCGGACTGAATGAAAAACCCTTCGCGATCACTCCGGATCCGCGCTATCTGTTCCTGAGCGAGCGTCACGCGGAGGCGCTGGCACATCTTCTGTACGGCATCACCGAGGCCGGTGGCTTCATCCAGCTCACCGGCGAGGTCGGGACCGGCAAGACCACGGTGGTGCGCTCGCTGCTGGCGCAGACGCCACAGCATGCCGAGATCGCCCTGATCCTCAATCCGCGCATGACCGCGGCGGAGTTCCTGCTCACCATCTGTGAGGAGCTCGGGATCGGCGTCCAGGATGCTGCGACCGGCAGCCTCAAGGACCTGGTGGACATTCTCAGTCAGTACCTGCTTCGCGCCCACGGTACCGGCAAGCGCGTGGTGCTGGTGGTCGATGAGGCGCAGAACCTGGCGCCCGAGGTCCTCGAACAGGTGCGCCTGCTCACCAATCTTGAGACCAATACCCAAAAGCTGCTGCAGATCATCCTCATCGGCCAGCCTGAGCTGCGCGAGCTGCTGGATCGAAATGAATTGCGCCAGCTCGCCCAGCGCATCACCGGCCGCTACCACCTGTGCCCGCTCACGGTGGATGAAACCATCGCCTATGTGCGCCACCGCCTGCGCGTGGCTGGCGCCACTGCCGACATTTTCACCCCCGCCGCGCTGCGCGAGGTGCATCGCCTGTCGCACGGCGTACCGCGGCTGATCAATGTGCTGTGCGATCGCGCGCTGCTCGGCGCCTATACCCAGGACCGCCACCAGATCGGCCCGTCGTTTGTCCGACGCGGCGCGATCGAAGTGTTCGGCAAACATTTCTGGCCCTGGTGGCTGCCGTGGAGCGTGGCGGCCGCCACGGTTCTGGTCGTGGCCTGCGGCGCCTGGGCCGCTTGGCGCTACGGTCCCTGGAGCCAGAGCCCAGCGCCGCTTCAGGCCCACGCCGCCGCGCCTCCGGGCGCCATCGGTTCGCCCCCGGCCGCGGCCCATGCCTCGGCACCGCCGGCGCGACCCTCCAGTGCCCCGACTGCCTCCCGGCTCGGCGCGCTGCTGGCCGACCAGGCCGCGCAGACCACGCCCGCTGCGGCGTTCGGCCAGTTGTTCAGCATCTGGGGCGCGCGCTATACGGCCGGCGGCGCGGATCCCTGCGCGCAGGCCACCGCACAGGGTCTGGAGTGCTATGTGCAGAAAGGCTCACTGGCGCAGCTGCGGCTGTACAACCGGCCTGCCATCCTGTTGCTCACCGACGATCAGGACACCGCTCATCAGATTGTGCTGACGGGCCTGGATGATGAATACGCCCACGTCGATATCGGCACTCAGCCGCAGCTGGTCACCATCGGCGACCTGTCGCGCTATTGGTTCGGGGACTTCATTCTGCTGTGGCGCCCCGCAACCCACGATCCGCGGCCCCTGTCACCGGGCATGCAGGGGGCTGAGATCCGCCAGCTGCGCACGGACCTGTGGCGCCTGACCGGCAAAACCGCCCCGGCTGATGCCAGCGATGTCTACGATGGAGAGCTGGCGCAACTCGTGCGAGACTTCCAGCGCGCTCACCGGCTGACGGCCGACGGCGTGGCCGGGGTACAGACCCTGATGGTGCTCAACAGCACGCTGGCGAAGCCGGACTCGCCGCAACTTGCGTCGCTACCCGAACACGGAAGTTGACCATGTCCTTCATCCTCGACGCATTGAAGAAATCTGAAACCGAGCGGCAACGCGCCGACGCGCCGGCGCTGTACGAGATGAAGATGGCGCCGCCACGGCGGGGTGTGGCGGTCTGGCTCATCGTGCTGGCGGCCCTTCTGGTCATCAATGTCATCGTGCTGTCGGTGGTGCTGCTGCGTGGCACGCATGGGAGTTCGCAGATTGATGCCGGAGCGGTCGCGACACCCCCCAGCGCACCCGCCGCCGCCACGGTCTATCCGACCGCGCCGACCGCCCCCCCACCGGCACTGGCCGCCCCCGCGAATCCCACGCCAACCCCTGCCACGGCGTCCGACCCTGCCAGTGCGGCCAATACCGCCAGCTCCGAGGCCGCTGATGATGCACCGGCCGTGGAGCCGCCCCATGGCAATGGCAGCGCCAATGCCGGCGCCGGCACGGGGGTGGGCGGCACCGGCGAGGTGCCAACCTATGCCCAGGCGGCCAGTGTCCCCGGCGCGAATCTTCCTGAGCTTAAGCTTGACCTACACGCCTATGCCAAGAACCCGGCGGACCGTTTCGTGTTCCTGAACATGACCAGGCTGAAGGAAGGCCAGAGCACCCCGTCGGGCGTTCGGGTGGAGAGCATCACGCCCGAGGGTGCCGTCCTGTCCTGGCAAGGCTCAAGGTTCTTCCTGCAGCGCGAATAGACCCCCGCCCCGGGCCCTGCGGCCGGCCGCCGGCTGCCTTCCGGGAGACCGGTTTCACAGAAATTGACGCTGCCGCGCGACATTCCGCGGTCCTTCCGTCAAGGTTGTCCTGGGTCCATGCCTGCCCCCTTTGCAGGGGGGTGCACCCATTCTGGGACAACCATTTACAGTGTCGGAACCAGCGCAGAATCAGCCCGCCCAGGAGGCGCCTGCCGGCCTTGTGCCGTCCGCGGGAGCGGCCCGCATGGCCGAGAACCTCCTGCTGTTGACCCATGATGAGTCACTGATCGAAGCGCTGACCGGCGTGGTGGCCCCCGGCACCCTGATCAGCGTCCGGGATGAGGCCGCGCTCGCCGGCCAGCTCATGAGCGTGGCGGCGGGGGTGGTGTTCATCGATGCCGGAGAAGGCGCCGCCCAGGCAGCCCTGACGGCACAACTGACGCAACGCCTGCACGGTCAGTTGCCCGACGTCGTCCTGGTGGTGGCCGGGGACGGCGCGGCGCAAAGCGAACTGGCATCCCTCATCGCTGACGGCACCATCTACCGCTTCGTCCACAAGCCGGTGTCGGCGCAGCGGGTCAAGCTGTTCGTCGATGCCGCCTGGCGCAAACGCGACGGCACCAGCAGCGGTTCCAGTGGCCTGTACCAGTCCCTTTCGATGTCGCAGACCTTGCCCATCCTGCCCATGCCGCGGCCAGTGCCCTGGCTGGGAATCACCGCGGCGGCGGCCGTCGTCGGCGTGGCGCTGCTGTGGCATGCCGTGAATTCACCGCGCAGCGCCGCACCTCCGGACAGCGAGCCGGCGCCGGCGCTGTCCTCGGCGCCTGCCGTGGCGGCTGCGCTGCCGAGCGTTGCCGCACCGGCGCCGCCGGCCGCGGAGAGCCCGGCGCACGCCACCGAGCAGGTGCGCGTCATTGCGCGGCGTCGCACCGAGGTGGCGATCGGGACCGCGTCGCTGCGTGAGGTCCCGCCGGCGGCGTCCATCCCGGTGACCGTCTCGGTACCCGCATCGGTGCCGGACCCCGTGCCGGTGTCGGCGCCGGCCGCGAAGCTGTTGCCGGTGGTCGCGGCCAGCGCAGCGACGCTGACCGATGCCAGTAACGTGAGCACCGCTGGTGGCCAGCCGACCTCGACGCCACCGGTCAGTGAGGCCAAAGACCCGCTCTCGGTAGCCGCCGTCATCCTGCAGCGTGTGTACTGGGTGGATCCTGAATTTCCGGAGATTGCGCGCGAACAGGACCTCACGGGCTTCGTGGACCTGGAGTTCATGGTGCACGCGGATGGCAGCGTCACCGATGTCACGGTGCTCAAAGCCCAGCCGGCAGGGGTCTTCGAAAAGGCTTCCGTGGCCGCGGTGCGGCAATGGCGCTACCGTCCCGTCGAACGCGACGGCAGACCGGTCGACGAGCACGCGCGACTGCGACTGAACTTCGGCTACAAGTAGGCGCGTAGTCATGAACGCCCGCCTTCTGATCGTCGATCGCGATGCCCACTACCGGGAATGGCTGCGTAATCACCTGGGGGTGCTGTTTCCGGACGGCATGGTGACGGCGATGGACGAGCGCGAATTCGAAACTCGCCTCGAGTCCTTCACGCGCCAGGAATTCCACCTGATCATGTTCGTCGCGCATTTCGGCTATAGCCCCGAGGACCCGCATTCGGAAGGCCTGGAGCGGCTGCGCCTGCTGCGGGATCGGCCTGATTTTCCGGCCGTGATGGCCGTCGCCGAGGACGGCAACGAGCTGACCGCGGTGCGCGCCCTGCAGCTGGGTGCCATTGACTATCTGCCCAAGCGACTGGTCAATCCGGACCGGCTGCGAACGGCCGTGAAGCTCGCGCTGCGGCGCGTGGAGCTGGATACCCCGCAGCCTGCGGAACCGGCCGAGGAAGCCAGTGATGCCGCGGATGCCGCGCGTTCGCTGCGCGATCCCATCCCCGGCTACAGCATCCGCAAGACCATCGGTGAGTCCGAGAAAGCCATGGTGTATCTGGCCGGCAGCGAGAAGCGCGCCGAGGATGTGGCGCTGAAGGTCACCAAGAGCGAGGTCGAGGAAGCCGATAATCAGCAGGCGCTGGCGCGCGAATACGCCGCCCTCAGCGCGCTCAATAATCCTTCGATCGTCAGCATCTACGACTACGGCACCAATGCCGGGCGTGAATTCCTGGCGATGGAATACTTCCCGCGCGGCGATCTGAAGGGCCGGCTGCTGCGCGGCATACTCGAGGCGGATGCGCTGCGCTACCTGGAACAGATCGCGCGCGGCCTGCAGGTGGTGCACGAGGCCGGTATCCTGCATCGGGATCTGAAGCCCCCGAACCTGATGCTGCGCGAGAACGATACCCTGGTGTTGATCGACTTCGGGCTGGCGCGCAGCGTGGAAGGTGCACCCAACAGCACCCGCACCGGCGTGCTGCGCGGCTCCCCGTACTACATGAGTCCGGAGCAGGCCCTGGGCGAGGACCTCGACGGCCGCACCGACCTGTACAGCCTTGGCATCCTGTTCTACGAAATGGTCACCGGCCGCAAGCCCTACACGGGCCTGTCGGCCATCGATGTGCTGCAGCAGCATGTGACGGCGCCGGTGCCGCAGTTGCCGCACTCCCACGTGCATCTTCAGGCGCTGCTCGAGGGCCTGATCGCCAAGTCCCGCGACGACCGCTTTGCCAATGCCGCCCAGGCGATCGAAGCCATCGCCGGCATGCGCGCCCTGCGACGCACCGGTTCGCGCCGCTAAGCTCCCGCCAAGCCCGGGGAAAATCCCTACAGGCGGCCGTGCCTTTGGCTGACTTGGGATGGGCGCCGCCACGAATTTCCAGCGCCACGGCTTGCGCCCAGTATGGGCAACCTCAACAGGAGAGTGCCCATGAGCAGCAAGAAGATGGCGGTGTTCGGGATCTACCCGCATGCGTCACAGGCCGAGCGCGCGGTGGATGCCTTGATTGCGGCGGGATTCTCCAGCTCGGATATCTCAGTGCTGCTGCCCGACACGGACAGCACCCAGGCCTTCGCGCATCACAAGGACACCAAGGCACCCGAAGGCACGGCCGTCGGCGTGACCGCTGGCGGGGCGATCGGCGGCGTGCTGGGCGTACTGGCCGGAGTCGGCGCACTGGCCATCCCCGGTGTCGGTCCCCTGATCGCCGCCGGCCCGATCATGGCCGGGCTCGCGGGCCTGGGTGTCGGGGGTGCGTTGGGTGGCCTGGTCGGGGCGCTCATGGGCATGGGCATCCCCGAATATGAGGCGCAGCGCTACGAAGGGCGCGTCAAGGGTGGCGGCACGCTGCTGTCCGTGCACTGCGATACCTCCGATCAGATATCGCGCGCCAAGAACATATTGAAGGGCACGAGTGCCGAGGACATCGCCGCCACCAGCGAGGCGAGTTCACCGCGCAACGCCACCGCCGCCTGAGCATCGGAGATTCGCCATGATGAAGCGTCCGAGCTATCACTTCACGTTGCTGGCGGCGGCCGCCATGGCGCAGGCGGGCCTCGCCTTCGCCCAGGCACCGGATAACAGCAAGTCCAACGGCGCCGCCGAGAACTCCTCGAATGCCTCGAGCATCGCGGACGGGCAATCGAACCGCGCGGAGGATATTGCGCTGACGCGCAGGATCCGGCGCAGCGTCATGGCTGACAAGGGACTGTCGGTCGATGCCCAGAATGTGAAGATCGTGACGCTCAATGGCCACGTGACCCTCAATGGCGTGGTGCGCAGTGAAGCGGAAAAGGCTTCCCTGGAAGCCAAGGCCAGCACGGCAGCGGGGCCGGATAACGTGGTGAATGACCTGAAGGTCGTGCCGCAGAGCTGAAGGGACTCACAGCACCAGCGGCAGCAGCGCCCAGGTCGTGCGCCGGTACGCCGCATAGCGCTCGGCGAACTCGCGCAGCATCCAGCGCTCCTCCGCGCGGGACTTGAGCCATAGGGCGAGGAGCGCGATGAGGAAGGCGACCAGGCCGCGGGCCTGCCCGGCGGCGAGCCCTGAGCCCAGAAGTGCCATCAATGCTCCGGTATAGATGGGATGGCGCACCCACCGGTAGGGTCCGTCCATGACCAGTTCGTGATCAACCTTCACCGCCACCACGCCGCTCCAGTTCGCTCCCAGAACCATCCGTGCCCAGATGCTGAATCCCAGCCCGACGATCACCAGGGATACGGCAAACCAGTAGCGGGCCCAGCCGCCCGGGATCAGCGGCTGCATCAGCCATTGCGGCCAGCGATGCCCGCCAATCAGCACCGCCACGAGCAGCATGGCGGCAAGAAAGACCAGCCGGCCAAGCAGCGGCTCGCGCGCTTCGACACGCTTCGCGGCGCGCGCCGCGATCACCCAATAGGCGATCCAGATCAGCCACAGCGCCGCGATCAGCAGGGCCGGCCAGTCGCGCATGCTCAGTGTCCGACGGTCACCGGCACGGCATTGACGCCCTCGGCGCTGCGGGCGCTCTCATAGCGTCTGCCCAGCACCCAGGCAATCGGGAACCAGAACAGCGACACGATCACGCCCAGCACCGCCAGGCCGATGTCACCATAGCCGTTCAGCACCGCGACGCTGGCGAAGGAGGCGACGAGATCCCCGCCGCGATAGACCACGGTATCGATCACGTTCTTGGCCTTGTACTTGCTTTCCTGGTCCACGACCGTGAACAGCATCTCGCGCGTGGGCTTGGCGACCGCGTACTCGGCGACGCGTCGCACGACCTGCAGGCTGCCCAGGATCATCAGCACCGGGGAGAAGGCGATGGCCAGGAAGGCAAAGACCATGATGATGGGATTGAGCATCAGGCCCAGCGTGACGCCGAAGCGTTTGATGATGCGTCCGGTCCCGATGAGCTGGATGACCACCGCCAGACTGTTCACCACCAGTTCGATGAGCGCGTACACCTGGGTGCGGGCGTTGCGATCGGTAAATGCCTTGGTCATCAGATCGCCCAGCTGCGTGTAGACGACCGTGGAGATGAAGGTCATCAGCAGCAGGAATCCGGCGATCAGCAGCAGGTAGGGGGACTTCAGCAGCAGCAGGAAGCCATCCAGCGGATTGCCGCCGAGCCGGTGATTGATGTTGGTGCTCTGGCCTTCGCTGCCCGAGGCCGCAACCAGTTTGTCACGTTCGTTGGCCAGCAGCTTCACCAGGAAGGCCGTGGCGATGAAGCCGCCGGCGGAGATCAGCATCAGGCCATCGTTGCCGACTTTCTTGGCCAGCAGCGTCGCGATGGCCGGACCTGCGATGCCACCCACGGTTCCACCCGCGGCGATGAAGCCGAACAGCCGCTTCGCCTGGGTGCGCGAGAAGATGTCGGCCATGAAGCTCCAGAACACCGAGATGATGAGCATGTTGAACACGCTCACCCAGATGTAGAAGCCCGCCGCCACGTAGCGATCGGATACCTTGCCGCCCGAGAACAGGGCGTAGAAGCCCAGGATGCTCAGCGCGATGAAGCCGTACACCCAGGGCAGAAAGTTCGAGAGTTTCAGGCGCGAGGCCATGCCGGCGTACAGCGGCGCCAGAATCAGCGTGCCGATGAAAGTACCCGTGAAAAGCTCATTCAGATGCTTGATGCCATACACCGTGCCCATCGCATCGCGCACCGGTTTGACCACCGAGTAGCTGCCGAACAGAAAGAAAAAATACAGCATGCTCAGCAGCACGGCCGACAGTTCGTGCGGCTCCACCCCCGCCAGCCACTTGAAGAATCGCTGGATCACTGTCGGGTTGTTGTTCTGTGGCATGGCGCATCCTGGATGACTTTCGGCGGCGACTATAGCCCAACAATGATGGGGGTTTGAAGCGCGGCAACGCCTACCCGCCGGTACTACACCTGTGCCGTACGCACGGGGCCGGAAGCGGCCTGCTGCAGGGCCCGTCGCTCTTCAAAGCGTCGGCCCAGCACCAGCGCACCCATGCCCCACAGGACGGATATGCCAAAGCCGGCCGCCGCCGAGCCCATGATGCGAAATCCCGCGAGGCGCAGCCCGGCCTGCATCCATGCGGCACTCAGATCGCCGAACCGGTATACCACCGTATCGATGACATTCTTGGTCTTGTAGCGATCGGCCTGCGGCACCACGGTAAAGCAGATTTCACGGCTGGGGCGGGCGATGGCGTACTGGGAGACCTGCCGGATCACCTGCAGGGCCTGGATCATCAGCAGGGTGGGCGAGAGCGCGAGCCCGATGAAGGCCACGGCCATGATGATGGGATTGAGAATGAGCCCGGCGGTCACGCCGAAGCGATGGACATAACGCCCGAGGCCGAACAGGGAAATGATGGCGGCCAGCACGTTAACCACCAGCGAAATGTCGGCAACGGCAACGGCGCGGCTGGCCTGGGCGGAAAAAACCCTGGCAATCACGTCGGTCTGCAGAAAATAGGCCACCGTGTTGACCCAGGTCATCAACAGTATGAATGCCGCCTGGTGGCGCGAATAGGCCGAGCGCAGCAGTTCGAAAAACCCATCCAGCGGCAGACCCTTCAGATCATGATCCAGCGTCGTGGGCTGACCGGCGCTACCGCTCGCCTGCAGCCTTGCCTTCTCTTGCATCAGCAGGTGCACCAGCACGATGACGGCGACGAAGCCCGCTGCGGCGATGCTGAGCAGAGCATTCAATCCGAGGGCATGCACCAGCAGCCGGATGATGAGCGGACCGGCGATGGCGCCGAGGCTGCCGCCTGCGGCGATGAAGCCATACAATCTGGTCGCCTGCGAGGCCGAGAACACATCCGACACCAGCGTCCAGAACACCGAGATCATGAAGAGATTGACCACGCTGAACCATACGTAGTACGCGCCGCCTATCCAGCGGTTGTCGGGCAGCA